>Ga0210025_1000005_pt1 | contig 565490 bp, 565 predicted proteins | sample CryGeyme20150102_FD_183989 | JGI IMG/M metagenome (GOLD analysis project Ga0210025, IMG submission 183989) | Groundwater microbial communities from Crystal Geyser aquifers in Utah, USA - Crystal Geyser metaG 2015-0102 (SPAdes) (version 2) | ecosystem: Environmental > Aquatic > Deep subsurface...
GCTTTTTCTTCGATGCCACCAGATTGGCTCATGGCGCTATTTCTGGCTGCGATTACTTGGTTTAAGGTTTCTTGTTCGTGACTAGTATAACCCTTAACAGTTTCGATTAAATTAGGAATTAAGTCATAACGTCTTTTTAGTTGGACATCGATATCAGACCAGGCTTCATCGGTGCGGTTTTTTAAGGTGATTAGTCCGTTGTAGATTGCAATTAGCCAAAAAATTGTTAAGGCAACTACACCTACGATAATCCAGATAATATTTTCCATAGTGTTTGTGAATTTAGTTGTTAATTAATTTTGTTTATTTTGTTTTGAAGTTAATTTTATGTTATAATAAATAAAGTTTACTTCTGATTTTTGTGATTTTATTGTATAATAAAATTGTATAATATAACTGTTGATAAGTCAATCAAGACTTTTACTCCATGGAAGGTGATAAAAAAACAGTAAAACTTTATTCGTTTGTAACCGGCTTTGTATTTTCTGCCGTGCTTTTTGTGGCATTTTTAGTGAGCCTTAATTTTGTTTTAGCCGCTTGGCAAGAACCAACTCTAGCGCCACCAGACGGCAATGTTGCCCCACCACTTAATACTGGTTCTATCAATCAGGTAAAATCTGGGGGGTTAACTATTGGCGGCGTAGCGACTACTACTAAATTATGTTTTGGTATTACTGGCACAGATTGTCAAACTAGTTGGTCTGATGTTTTGGGAGTCTGGCAAGAAGATATCCATGGCATCTTTTATAATGCTGGTAATATTGGCGTTGGCACAGCGATTACTGGTTTGCCAACGTGGCCCTTGTCATTTGCTAAAGTGGCTATTAATACCGGCAATGCTGAGGGGTTATATATATCTAGAAATTCAGTGGTACCATATTCTTATGTTAATGTGCGAGATAGTGCTGATAATCCTATTTTTAAAATTCATGAAAGTGGCAAGGTTGGTATTGGAACTGACACTCCAAATAAAGATTTACATATTTATAATGAAAACGCTAACGCCGAAATTGATATTCAAAGTGTACCCGGAGTCAATACTCATTGGGGTATTTATCATGATGGTCCAAATGGCGGTGGGACTAATGATTTGCGGTTTTGGAATACTGGTAGTGACCGCGTAAAATTTTCTGGTGGTGGCGTAGTAACGGCGGCGGATTTTTGTACTGATGATGGTAAGTGTTTAGATAGTAGTGTTATAACCACCTTTGCTGGTTTAGTAACACCTGGTACTTATAATGGTGCTCGAGGTGGTTATAATGGTATGAATTCTACGTGCAATACAAGTTTTTCTGGTAGTCATAATTGTAGCGCTGATGAAATGTTGGTCATTGCTCGAAATCCTGGTGATTTATCTGGTACCAGTGGTTATGCTTGGATTAGTACTGGAGTTGCTGGCTTTAAAGATACATATCTAATAAATGATTGTGTTGGTTGGACAGATGGCAGTGCTACGGCTTATGGATCGATTTGGAATTTTAATTTGGCCAATGACAAAGGGGGTAGTGTGATGTTGAGTCAATGCAATGCCCCTAGACAAGTAGCCTGTTGTTTTTAAATAAAATTAAAACTATATAAATATAATATTATGCATAATCAAAAACTACTAATTTTAATTTTATTTATCATAGCTTTTGGGGTTGGCTTGTTTGGCTACACTAGATCGGTGCAAGCCACGACTTTTGCCGACTGTCCTACAACTTATGGTACTTTAGTCTGTGGCGAGGGAGAGCAATATTGCGGTACTTGTACGACCAGTATTCCTGACAATCGAGTACCTCAATGGACTTTGAATTGTGGTACTTGTTCTTGGAGTTGTCCGGCACCTAATGTAACTTGTGGTAATACTTGTGGCCCGGCTTATAGTGGTGAAAATCCAACTTGTGTGACTAAAAAAGTTACCACCGATCAATGTGGCAATTGTACCACAACTTGTCGAATAGCCGGAGATACTTATTGTTCTTCAACTGGCACTTGTTTAACACCGACAGCTTGTGCTGGCGGCTCTACTTGGAATGGGTGTGCCTGTGTAGCTAACCCTTACATTTTAGCTAGTCCATCTTCACCTCAATCAGCTTATATGAATATAACTGGGAAAGGAGTATTTGGAGATGACATTTATATGGCTCCAGGTAAAGCTATTCGCATGGATGGAGCTGGTGTTAGTGATTTATATTTTGGCAATTGGGCTGGTCTTCCCGGTAGCGATTTTAAATTGCATGTTGGTGGAAGTATTTATACAAACCAAGAAATAAATAGTGGTGGAGATATAAACACACCAAGTTCACTTAATTCTTTTAGTGTTCAAACGAATTATGTAAATAGTAATGGTAATATTGCTTTACGTATGGATTATGATCAGTCTTCAAATCCAGGTGATAATTTTTTTAATGTTAGAAATGGTTCCAATGACCTTATTTTTCAAATGGATGAGGGCGGTAATTTAACTGTATATGATGGTATTAACATGAATTCCAAAAGAATTAATAATTTAGCTGATCCCATTAATATCGATGATGCGGCTACTAAAGGATATGTAGATTCTCAAGCTGGTGGCGGTGGCGGGTATTGGGTAGCTAGTGGTAACAACATTAATAGCTCTAATACCGGTAATGTTACTGTCGGCGATACTTTTATTTTAGGCACTCAAAAATTTAATATTAATGGTAACGCACTTGTTAATGGCAATTTAATTTTTCCTTTAGATAAAGATGCGACTATATCAGTTGCAAGTCTAATTGGTAGTGGCAATGGTAAATCTTTAACAATTGCTGCTGCTAATGCTGGCTCTAGTGGTAATGGTGGTAGTTTATTTTTAAACTCCGGATTAGGTTCTGGCGGGTCTAATGGGAATGTTGTTATTGCAAATACTGGTGGAAATGTGGGTATTGGTACTTCTGCACCACTTGGAAAGATAGCAGTAAATAAAAATATGTCTGATTATAGCACAGCTTTTACTGCCCCACATGTTAGATTACAAGCCGCTAATGTATTGGATAATACTGGTTTTGTGGGTATTACATATGCCGCAAGTACTAATGATAATTATGGCTGGTCATCGGGAGCTTTGAGAAGTGATACTGGTCAATCAAGTTTTGTGTGGAAATACCATAATAATACAGCAGTTGGTACTGAATATATGCGGTTAGATAAGACTGGTAATTTAGGCATAGGTACAACTGCTCCATCTCAAACATTAGAAATTAATGATAATACTGGAACTACTAGACTTAGGATTACTGACACAGCAGAAAATCCAGAAATACAATTGCAGTTTGGTGCTGGCGCCAATGATCATTGGGGTATTTATAATAGTGGTGATTCTGGTAATAATTTACGATTTTGGCAGGGCTCTGACCGAGTTGTTATTGCGCAAAACACTGATTCACAAGTGTCTTTTGGCACATCTTGGAATGTTGGTGTTGACTCTAGTGATAGTAACAAATATAAAATTAGTACAAATGCTGGCGGCGATGTAGGTATAGATACAAAATTAACATTAGATACTGCCGGCAATGGTGGTGTTACTGGTGATTGGTCTGTTGCGAGTATTACTGTAACTTCTGGTGCTGATTTGGCCGAAGAATTTGCTACTAGCGAGGATATAGAAACTGGTACTGTGGTGGTATTAGGCGATTATAATTTGGGTTATAAATCAGTAAAACCATCATATAAGTCTTATGATAGTGCAGTAGTTGGCGTGGTATCAGATAATCCGTCTGTGATTATGGGTAGAATTGAAGCCAAAAATAAAGCGGTTGTTGCGATGACTGGCGTGGTTCATATTAAGGTAAACAATAGTAACGGTATTATTAAAAGAGGGGATTTACTAACAACATCTAATACTCTGGGTTATGCCATGAAAGCAACAAATCCACAAATCGGCACAGTAATCGGCAAGGCGATGGAAGATTTAAATAGTTCAAGTGGTCAAATAATGGCTTTAATTAATCTACAATAATTATATATAAAACATATGCTAAAAAAACAAATTAATTTATTGTTATTATTTCTGTCGCTAATATTGGTATTTGTAGTGTCTGCTCAAGCGGTGTTAGCTATTGGTTCTGATGTTAGAATTGGAACTTTGGGTGCTAACAATAATGTATATTACGGATCAGCTACTGGTGGCACTGGAAATTTATTGTTATTAGAGTCACCAAGTAATTCAGCAAAACTGAGAGTGGGTATGGATGGTAGTATTTATATTGGTGGTAGTGCGACGCCAATTTGTACATCAGCTGGTTGTACGGCTTCGGGTGGTGGTATTGGTGATAATTTAGGTAATCATACTGCGACCACTAATTTAAATATGGGTAATTTTAATATCTACAGTTCTTCTGCTGATGTTGTTATTAATGACAATTTAATTCTTAAAGTTGCCGGTACTATAGATGATGATACTACCATAGGAGAATTTAATGATGATTGGATTAAATTAAATGGTTATATAGAGATGAGATCTAGTACTGATAATTATGGCATAGTGCTTCGTGATTCTAGTAGTGCTAGCTATTTAGGCTTAACTCAGGTTGGCGGAGACAGTTACTTGGCTGATAGTGCCGCTGCTTTGACTAATTATTTTATTAAAGGTAGTAGTAGAAATGTGACTATTGGTGGAGATTTATATGTCAATGCTGTTTACGGTAGAAGCGGTACTGCTGAAAATATTTGGCTAGGTGATAGTAATGATACTATTCAAGTACAAGGTATTTTAAATATGAATAGTGGAGAAATTGATAATGTTAATTACATTGATATTGGAGCTAGTGTTGGTAATGGTGTTAGGTTTTGGAGTAGTGATAGCTATAAGGTTAGTATGGGTAATACTGCTGAATATAAATATGGTTCAGTTACTGACTATAGCATTAAAAATAGCATGAATAACACAGCTACTAGGGGTTGGACTTGGGGAGTTAATGGCTTAACACCGGTAGCTTCTATAAACACTCAAGGTAATATGAAATTAGCTGGTAATTTAGATATTTCTGGTAGTAAGGTTACAAATTTAGGAGTGCCAACTATATTTTCTGATGCAGCTACAAAAGGCTATGTTGATGGCTTAGTTAGTGGTGGCGGTGGTGATATAACTGCAGTAACCGCTGGTAATGGCTTAATAGGTGGTGGCACTACGGGTGATGTTACTCTTAATGTTGGTGCTGGTACTGGTATTACAGTTGCTGCAGATACGGTGTCTGCTCAGACTGGATCAGCTCTTTGGAATGCTAATAAATTACAAGGCAGATCAATTGCTGCTACTACACCAATAGCTGGTCAAATTTTAATTTATACTGGTACACAGTGGGATTTGTCTAGTCCGCCATCTGGTGCAGACAATTTAGGCAATCATACAGCGACTGGTAATTTAAATATGAGTAATTATAATATTAATAATGTTAGTTCTCTATATACAGATAGTATTTATTCTAATACCAACCCTTACGTTAATATTGATAGCAGTCTAGCGTTACAGGCCGGCGCCACTATTGATGATGACACTACGTTGGGTGGTAATGCTGACGATTGGATTAAATTGAACGGCTTTATAGATCTTCATTCTAATACTGATAGTTATGGTGTTATAGTACGTGATAAGGATAATGCGGCTGGTGACTGGTTTGGCATTACCCAAGTTGATGGTGATAGTTATTTAGCTGATAGCGGGGCTGCTTTGACTAATTATTTTATCAAAGGTAGTGGCAGAAATGTCACCATAGGTGGAAATTTAACGGTATCTGGCACAAGTTTAACCGTTAATAGTAAAAATGTTTGTTTAGCTGATGGTACTAATTGCCTTGGTGACAATTTAGGCAATCATAGGGCGACTCAAAGTTTGGATATGGTTAATTATAGTATTTCTAGAGCGTCTAGTGTTAATACTGATCAGGTTTATTCTACTACTTATGATAATGTTTTTGTTAATAATAATTTGCGGATTGGCGGCGGCAGTTATATTGATAATGACGCTTCTATGGGCGACGCTAACGATGATTGGATTAAACTTAGTAATGGCTTAGAGGTTCATCCGCAAAATGGTTTAGGTGGATTATTTGTGTATGATGCTTCAGCTACAGCTTTGGTTGATAATAAATATGTTGCTATTTCTCAAGTTGGTACTACAAGTTATTTAACTAATAGTAATGTCAATCCTGGTTTAAATTATTTTATTAAAGCTGACGGTCGTGATGTGACTTTTGGTGGCGATGTATCCGCTACTGGAAATTTTTCAGCTTCTAATAATTCACCAGATAATTGTGGTTGGCAGTTGGTTAATAATTCAGCTCAAAACGCTTGTCTTCAAGATAAATTTATGGCTGGTGTGCAATTAAATTCTAGTGGTGGAGTTACTAGTATACGATGTTGTGAATTATAAACTATTATTAAATAGTTAATGGCATATAAAATTATAAAATTCAGTTCTTTGATATTAATAATTTTGATTATAGTAGTTATTAGTATAACTAGTTATCGTTTTTATGACGCTAAAGCTCAGGGGATTACCTTTTCTTTTGCTGGCTGGTTGTGGTCAGAAAATTATGGTTGGTTTTCGCTTAATTCTAATAATTGTCAGTTGTTAAACCCCGGTGATTGCTTAATTACTGGTCCTGGCGTTGATTATAGTGTAATCATAGATCCGACTAATAAAATATCTGGCTATGCTTGGTCGGAGAATGTGGGTTGGGTGTGCTTTGGTGATGGTGCTGGCGATGATAGATTAGGCTGCGTGGGAGTGCCACCAAGCGGTGTATTAAATACAACAATGGATAATGTTACTGGTAAAATAGCCGGTTGGGCTAAGGTTTATGCTCTAGATGATGATGGTTGGATAAAATTGCGTCGTGGGGAAACTGGTATTATCCCAGCTGGGACTGGCGAAGCTTGTTATGATTGTCAGCCAAAGTGTGATGTTCCAGAAGTGGTTGACGATGGTGAAGGTAATTTAATTCCCACTGGTAAATGTATAACTTATTCAGAAGATGACTATGATACTTGTAATACTTGCTTTGCCCAAACCAATTTTAATGGTACTGATTATCCAATAGTTCCGGGAGAACAAGATTTTGTAGCTGGTGGTAGTGGTTATATTTATACATCATGTAGTACTTGCACTACCGAAAGTATTTTGGGAGCTGATAGAATTACTTGTTCAGCTTGTAATAATTCAGTGCCAACTTCTTTGGAGCAGTATGGTGTCAATAGAAATTTAAGTGATGGTCGGTTATTGGGCTGGTCTTGGAATGGTGCTGATATTGATAATAATAATGCCACTTCAGATGATTTAGTAATTGGGGCTGGTTGGTTACACTATAATACTGAATTTGGATCTAGTTATATTGTTTTTCCTTGGTTACAAACTTTGTATGGTTCTATTTATACCCCCAAATGGGTGCGACAAAAATCTGGAGTTGAAGGTAAAAATGCCACCTATTGTATTTTCGCTGAAGATATTAATGTTAATATCAAAACTCAAAATTGTGAGGACATAGCCACTGGTTTGGTGCAGGGTGTGGATACTGGATTCTTACAGTCATCGCCAAGTGGCGGTATTTATAGAAATGCTTTAGGAAAAATTGATATCACTGGCTTAATAACTAAAGTAGCGGGCATAGGTACTAGAAATAAATATGGTCAAATTGTCAATGATATTTCGGCTAGCGCTTGGAATGGACCGACTGGTGGCAGTTTAAGCGGACAAGTTTATCACTTTGATGGTGATTTACAAATTCCTGATAGTTTACAACTTACTAACAGTAGCGCAAACGTGTCAGGAAATGGTATAATAATTGTAGACGGTGATTTAAATATTTCAGCAAACATTTCTTATGAGCCTGGTGTACCAACAAAGTTAGATCAATTGGCCTCAGCTGTCTGGATTATTAGAGGAGATTTAATAATTGATCCGTCAGTAGAGAAAGTTGTAGGGGCCTTTGTAGTTTTAGGTAACGATACTGCTTGTCAAATAGCTAGTGGGTCTGAGACTGATTATCACAATTATAATAAAACCGGTTGTGGGGCGTTTTTCTCTGGAGATTCTGATAAACCATTGAGTGTTTTGGGACTAGTTATTGCCAAAGCTTTCGATTTAGAAAGAAATTATGCTGATTTATTACAGGGTTCAGAGAGAATAATATACGATGGCAGACTAACAGCTAATCCGCCTAAAGCCTTGAGCGGTTTTGTTGAGGGGTTGCCAGTAGTGAGAGATTTTTCTTATTAAAATAGTAAATTCATTAATAAATATGGGAATTTTTTCCTCAAAATCAAGTTACTTAGGTATTGATATAGGCACATCATCTATTAAGATTATTGAATTATCTAATTTTAAAGGTAGACCACGACTAGTAACTTATGGTTTTATTGAAAAAAAACCAGGTGAAATCAAAAACTTAATCGATGATACTGATGGCACAGCTGCAATGATTTCTGAAATTTGTGCCAAGTCAAAAACTTCATCAAAAAAAGTAATTGCTGCTTTGCCAAATTTTTCGGTGTTTACTTCTATTTTAAATTTACCAAATTTACCTAAGAAAGAGTTAGCCTCGGCTATTAGTTGGGAAGCCAAAAAAATAATTCCCATGCCTCTAGAAGATATTATTTTGGATTGGAAAATCATTGAAGAATTAGAAGACGATGTTGTGATATCTGCTAAAAATGAAAATATTTCTGGAGAACAAAATAATCAGCCAATTGGTAAAATATTTTCTAAACCACAAAAAAATTTAAAAATACTTTTAACTGGTGCCAGTAAAAAATTAGTTAAAAAATACGTGGACATTTTTAATAGAGCTGGTTTAACTTTGCTTAGTTTAGAAACAGAAAATTTTGCCTTAATTAGATCACTGGTTGGTAATGATAAATCTATAATTATGTTGGTTGACTTAGGAGCTAGTACTTCTAGCATTGCCATTGTTGAAAGAGGTATACCAGTTTTAAGTCGAAGTCTAGAAATGGGTGGTACAATGATTACTAGAGCCATATCTAATAGTTTAAATATTAATTTTGATAGAGCTGAACAGTTTAAGCAAGATTTGTCTTTAGGTTCAGAAACTGCTGATAACTCCTTACCACAAACCGTTGAAAAAGCGTTTGTACCAATTTTAAACGAAATTAAGTACACACTTAGCGCTTATCAGGAACAAAATAATAAAAAAGTAGAAAAAATAATTTTAACTGGCGGTTCATCGCTTTTAGGTAATTTGTCTGGTTATTTGTCTAATACCTTGAATATAAATACCTACGTTGGTGATCCTTGGGCTAGAGTTATTTTTCCCACCGAATTAAAACCAATTTTGGATAGATTGGGTTCTAAATTTGCGGTGTCTATCGGCTTGTCTATGCGTGACATCGAATAATTAAATTAAGACTAAAGAGTAATGGCTAATATAAACTTATTACCAGAAGAAATGCGGAATAAGGAAAAGAAGGAGATTCTAAAAGCGGCTAAACAGCCGAAGACTTTTACTGTTAATCTGTCAGCTGGTAAGGCCGAAAAACCGATTATGCCAATTAAACCATCTAGACCTAAAAAATCTTTATGGTCAGGTATTTTTGGTGGTAAAATAAAATCAGCATCAGTTGTCAGACCTAGCACTTCTTTTGGTAATCGAATTAATACTTCAGAATTTAGTAATAAAAATGATATTAGACATAGCTCTGCCCCTATAAAAAGTCTGCCCAAACAAAAAAATACTTTTTTAAATGCTATCGGCCCGGCCCAGTCTCCAGTTAAGTCGACAGTTGAGAATCAAATTTCACCAGCTATGCCATCATTTGAATTAAAAAATAAATCACAAAAAACTAAAGTTAACTTTAAAAATAGCCCAGAACTTAGAAGAAAAAAACCAGGGTTTATGGTTAGTTTGATGAATCTATTTTCGCCAAAGCCAAAAATGACCATGCCTGGTAAGCCTTTGGTGATGCCAGTAAAGCCAAATCAATCTAATAATAGTAGGCCAGTAGTGGGCGTTAAAACTAAATATCACACAGCACCAAAAGCCGAAAAATCAAAGATAGACATTAATTTGGTGCCTCAAGAATTATTATTTAAAACTTATCCTAAAAATAAACAACAAATTATTGGCACTATTTTGGCAATTTTAATGCCAGCTTTAATAATTACTGCTGTTTATCTGACTATTGATCAACAAGAAAAAAAGATTGAGTCTAATATTGCTGGTTTAACTGAAAATAAAAATAAACTAGCGGCATACATTAATGATTTTAAGGGAGTTCAAGAAAAAAATATTATTTTACAAGATAAATTATTGGCTATTAATAAATTATTAACTAAACATATTTATTGGACTAAGTTTTTTGGACTGCTGGAAAAGTATACTCTGGATAATGTTTATTATAGTGAGTTTACAGCTGATACTTCTGGTAAGTTTATGTTACCAGCTATTGCCGCAATAGGTAGTGGTAGCACTATTGAAGAGCAAATCGCTGATAGCTATAGAAAAGTCGCTCAACAAATAACCGCCTTTGAAAAAGCTAGTGATTTTGTGAAACAGGTTAAAGTTAATAATTTAGAAGTGGTTAGTGGTGATAAAGCTGGAATTAAAGGTGTTAAATTTGATATTAATTTAACTTTAAATGACGGTGTATTTACTAATGAAAATAATTAAAAGTAATGGCAGACATTAAAGATATCGACAATCTTATCGATAATCAATCTAAAAAAACTGAACCAGATAAAAGACTACTGGAAGTTTTAAATAAATATTTTAAATTAATTCTTATTTTGGTTGGAGTGATTATTCTGTACATTGGGTATTATTTTGTAATTGTTCCTAAGTGGGAAGTAAAATCAAACAAAGAAACAGTTTTATTGCAATTAGAAGGTGAAGTTAATAAGCTTAAATCTGACGGTAATTTTTTGAGTCAATATTCTAGTAAAATAATTGAATTTACGCCTGATGAAGAGAGAAAACTTAATTTAGCCCTACCTAGTCGTTTTGATTTATCATCAATAGTAGTTCAATTAAGCCGACTAGCTAGTGAATATAAGTTTATTGTTGAAAATATTGAGGCCAATGAAGTAGTAGCTAATGGTTTAGGGGACTCGAAGCTTAAAAGAGTTGATATTAATATGACAGTTATTAGTTCGGCTGGCAATGATTATGGTAATTTTGGTCGTTTTATTGAAGCCTTAGAATCTAGTTTGATGATTTTTGATGTTAAGGCGATTAGTTTTTCACCTGATGAAGTTGGCTATAAATTAGAATTGTCAACTTATTATTATCCTAGTAAATAAAGTTATGGATTTAATTAGAAAAAAAGTGTCCAAGAGTTTCATTTATATTATGGCTTTAGTAGTTGTGGTGTTTACTGTGGTCTGGTTTTTTTGGCCAAATATAGAAAAAAAGATAATTGGTGAAGACTATCAATCTATCGCTCCACCAATTACTGGCACTGTTATAAATAAGAACTTAAAACAAAAAATAATATCAGAATTAGGAAAATTTAGGCAATACGGTGAGTGGCCAATTTTAATAAATCAGGAAAATCCAGATAGAGGTGATCCATTTAGTCCTAAAAAATAGTGCTCTATGAATAGTAAAGACAAATTATCAAAAATAAAAGATTTTCTATTACAAAAAAGTTTAATAGATCCTAAGCGGTTGTTGGAAGTAGAGAATAAATTAGAAACTTCAGATAAAAAATTGGAAGATATTTTGGTGTCTGATGGTATATTTTCAGCCGAAGAGTTTACTAGAATTAAGGGTCAGGCTTTTAACATGGAAGCTATTGATTTAGCAGATGTTAAAGTAGCAGGTGAAGTCTTGAATTTATTACCACAAAAGGTTTCCAAGAATTATGAAATGATAATTTTTGAAAAAGCAGAAGATATGATAAAAGTGGGCATGGTTAACCCTAATGATTTTATAGCTCAAGAGGCTATTGAATTTTTGGCCCAACAACAAGGCTTAAATCCAAAGTATTATGTAATATCTTTGGCTGATTACCGAGACATTTTTAGACAATATAGTGGCTTTAAGAAAGAAATTGGCACAGCCCTAGAATCGGCTCGAGAAAAGTTTACCGAAGAAGGTAAAGAGGACGTTACTAGAGTTGAAGAGATTACAGATAATATAGATGTTATTAAATCGGCGCCAGTTGCTAAAATTGTATCAGTAATCATTCGCCATGCTGTTGAAGGTGGAGCTTCAGATGTTCATATTGAACCCAAACATCATGAAGGTCGAGTGAGATATAGAGTTGATGGCGTTTTACATACTACCATTACCTTGCCAGAATATTTATACAGTTCAGTGGTGTCTAGAATAAAAGTTTTGGCTAATCTAAAATTAGATGAAACCAGAAAACCGCAAGACGGCAGAATTAGAATGAAGTTAGGCGATAAAGAAATTGATTTGAGAATTTCTGTTTTCCCTATGTTAAATGCCGAAAAAGTGGTGATGAGAGTTTTGGATACATCGGCTGGTATTCCTACTTTAACCGAATTAGGTTTTAGTGACTATCACATTAAAATTATTGAAGCAAATATTATTAAACCTCACGGCATATTTTTGTTAACTGGTCCAACCGGTAGTGGTAAAACCACGGCTCTTTATTCCGTTTTAAATATGTTAAATAGCGAAGGTGTAAATATAACGACGTTAGAGGATCCAATTGAGTATTATATTGAAGGCATTAATCAATCACAAATTATTCCAGAAATTGGTTTTGATTTTGCTTCTGGTCTTAGAGCAATTTTGCGTCAAGATCCTAATGTAATTATGGTGGGAGAAATTCGTGATAATGAAACTGCGGAATTAGTAGTTCATGCTGGTTTAACTGGTCATTTAGTTTTTTCTACATTACACACTAACAGTGCTTGGGGGGCTATACCACGCTTGATAGATATGAAAGGCGAGGCTTTTTTGCTGGCATCCACTTTAAATATTTTAATGGCTCAGCGCTTAGTTCGAAAGGTATGCCCTAATTGCAAACAAGAAATAAAACTACCACCATCAGCCGAAAAAGTCGTTATGAAGGAAATAGAAAATATGCCAAAAACATATTTAGAAGAATTCGGTGGTAAGTATAAATTTTACAAAGGAGCTGGTTGTAGTGATTGTGGTGATACTGGTTATTATGGTCGAACTGTGATTGCGGAAATTTTAGATATCACTTCTGAATTTAGAGATTTAATTGCCAGAGACTTTACTATGGAGGATGTTCGAGCTTTAATGAAAAAACAAGGTTTTGTAACTTTAATGCAAGATGGTATTATTAAAGGATTACGAGGTATTACTACTATGGAAGAGGTAATGAGGGCTTCTCAGATTTAATTATTATTAATAATTTATTATATTATGATTCAAAAAAATAATATTCCAATCCTAATTGTGGAAGATGATGTTTTTTTAGCAGATCTTTATAGAACAAAATTCGAACTCGAAGGATTTGATGTTTATACAGCTTATGATGGCGAAAAGGGTTTAGAATTAGTCGGCAAAAAAAGACCAGCCGTGATTTTGTTGGATTTAATACTACCAAAATTAAATGGTTTTGTAGTTTTAGAAAATATTAAAAAGGATAAAAAGTTAAAGGATATTCCAGTTATATTATTGACTAATTTAAGTCAAAAGGCTGATGTGGAAAAAGGCCTAAGCTTGGGAGCGACTGATTATTTAATTAAAGCTCATTTTATGCCTTCGGAGGTAGTGGCTAAAATAAAGGATTTAATTAAAAGCAATCACATTGCTTAGTAATAAGTCTAAAATTAAATTATGTCGGTTGGTCAAGAATTAACTATTAAAAATATCCTAACTGATGCTGTTAAGAGAGGAGCATCTGATTTACATTTTTCTGTCGGGAATAATCCGATTCTTAGAATAGATGATCATTTGGTTTACTTGGAAGATCAAGAAGTGGTAACCCAAGATTTTATGCAAGGTTTAGTGGATTTTTTGCTCACTAAAGAAAAAAAAGAAAAGTTATTAGTTAACAAAGAAATTGTTTTGGCTTATAATTTTGATAACAATTTGAGATTTAAGGTAAATATTTTTTATCAACGCGGTTTTTTGTCAGTTTCTTTGAGACATATTCCTTATCAGGTGCCAACATTAGAATCTTTAAAATTAAATTCAATTCTGTCTAATTTAGTTAAAAATAAAAATGGTTTAATATTAGTATCTGGTCCATTTGGATCTGGTAGATCAACTACCATAGCCGCTTTAATCGAAGAAATAAACCGTTCCAGAAAAGAGTATATTATTACCATTGAAGATCCAATAGAATACATTTTTACCAATAATAAAAGTATTATTGAACAGCGAGAGGTAGGCATTGATACTAATTCATTTGCCGAGGCTTTAAAATATTTTGAAGAGGAAGACGGTGATATTCTCTTTTTAGAAGAGATTAATAAGTCAGAGGTTATTCCAGCGGTCTTGGAAATTGCTAGGGGGAGTTCGTTGGTTTTTAGTGCTATTAGTGCTGATTCATCGACCAATGCTATTGCTAGAATATTGGATATGTTTCCAGCTTATGATCAAGAAAGAATTAGAGATTTGCTAGCAACTGCTTTGCGGGCCGTTATTTGTCAAAAGATTATACCTAAAATTGGTGGTGGCGTGGCAGTAGTTCAGGAGGTATTGGTTATGAATGAAGCGGTTAAGTCTATGATTATCAATGGTAATATTGCTGGTTTAAATAATTTAATTCAAACTTCCAGAAACGAAGGTATGGTGTCATTTAATTATGGTTTGGCAAAATTAGTTAAGTCATCTAAAATAACCAGAGAAGATGCTCTGGATAATACTACAGATAGAAAAATATTAGAATCACTTTTAAGATAAATTTAAAATCATGTCCTTATTTTCTTACAAAGCTAAAAATTTAAATAATCAATTAGTTGAAGGTGAAATAGATGCCATATCTGAAGATGTAGTTGTTTCTTTGCTTTTAGAAAAAAGTTTGTCGGTTATTAGTATTAAAAAACAAACAGCCAAAGATTTTGAAAATCAAATGATGGGCTTTCTAAATCGTATTAAAACTAAAGAAAAAGTTATATTTTTTAGACAGTTGTCAGTAATGATAGATGCTAATTTACCAATTGTTAAAGCACTTAGAATATTGGTCAAGCAGGCTGGTAATAAATATTTTAAGGCGATTATTTCTGGCATAGCCGATGAAGTAGATGGTGGTGCTAAACTGTCTCAGGCTATGGCTCTTTATCCCAATGTTTTTAGTGATTTTTATACTAATATTGTGGGTTCTGGTGAAACTTCTGGTCGTTTAAGTGAGGTGATGAGTTATTTAGCGGATCAACAAGAAAAGGATTATGATTTGCAATCAAAAGTTAAGGGCGCAATGATCTACCCAGCTTTTATTTTGTCCGGATTAGTTATTGTGGGTATTGTGGTAATGGTTTTTGTAGTACCACAAATGACTCAAATGTTAAGAGAGTCTGGGGTCAAATTGCCTTTAATGACCAGGATACTACTAGGTACTTCCGATTTTTTTAAGGATTATTGGTATGTAGTTGTGATTGGCATATTATCAGTGCTTGGTGGTTTTTGGTTTACTGTTAATAAAACTGTCAGTGGCCGTAGAATTTTTGATTTGTTTAAGATTCGAGTACCAGTTTTTGGTAAAATTGCTACCTATGTTTATGTGGTGCGCATCACTAGAAGTTTAAATACTCTACTTAAGGGTGGTGTACCAGCTTCTAAAGCTTTAAGAGTGGTCCGACGGGTGGTTGGCAATACCGTATATGATCGAATGTTAGAACAAGCCATTTCTGATGTTGATGAGGGTAGTTCTTTGGCAGATAGTATTGTAGCCAACAGATACGTGCCGGTTTTAGTGTCTCAAATGATAAGTGTTGGTGAGGAAACTGGTAAATTAGAAGAAGTGTTGGAAAAATTAACTGAGTTTTATGGTCGAGAAATTGATAATTCCGTGGCTAATTTATCAGTTTTAATAGAGCCAATTATTATGATTTTCTTGGGTATTGTAGTTGGTGGTTTTGTGGCAGCAGTTATTATGCCAATTTGGCAATTATCAGCCGCTTTTTAGAATAAACCATAAAAAACTAAAAATCACTAGAATGTTTGATTGAGAAAAATTTATAAAAAATAAATGTTTTTGTATTTTTTTGTTTTGGTAATTTGTGGTATACTGTAAGTAGATTGTGGATATTGTTTAATAAATAAAAAAGGTCGAAAAAATGTCTAGAATCCTTGGATTAGAAATAGTTTTTAATTCAGGTTTTCATCCACTCGAGTGGACAAAAATCAATAAAAAATTAATAATTTAGTTTTATGAATAAAAAAGGTTTTACTTTAATCGAACTTTTGGTGGTTATTGCTATTATCGGTATGCTTTCTTCGCTAGCTGTGGTTTCTTTAAACACCGCTAGAAATAAGGCTCGTGATGCCCAAATCAAAAGTGACTTATCACAAATCAGAACTTTTGCTGCCGTGCAGTATGATTCAGGTGTTTTTACTGGTTTTGATATGACTAACACTGAAATTTCCAATCTATTGCCTCCAAGCTGTAGTCCTGATTCCGCAACCTATCAGATCAATGTTGGTGGCATTAATGATTCGGCTTGGGTTGCTTGGGCTGGTTTGTGTTCTGATGAAACTGTAGATTTCTGCGTCGATTCAACTGGTCAGGCTAAGGAAGTTGCTAGTTTAGCTGGTACTGAGACTGTTTGCCCATAATTTTTTATTGGCAATTTAGTATAAAATCCCCCAGCAATGGGGGATTTTTGTTATGGTTATTTTTGTGGTATAATATGACTATAAATTAGCTAATATTATTGATTTAAATGACTCAAAAACAGAATATAAAAATAATTATTTATGTTGTTTTACTAATAACTGCCGTTTCATTGCTGGTTTGGTGGTTTATTTATAACTCAATTAGAATAAAGGATTATCAACGACTTGGCGATATGCGGATTTTAGAATCAGAAATGAATATTTATTTTTTGAAGTTTAATACTTATAAAATACCAGAATGCAGCGAAGGTATGCTAATAAACTTTTGTACTGGTCGTAGCGGTCAATCACCAAATGTTTCAACGCTTATTGATCCGGTCAATACTGATAGTTTACGATATGTTTTAACACAAATGACTGATGATAATTTTAGAGTAGAATTTTATTTAGAGTCAGGCTTGTTGGGACTTACTAGTGGTAAGTATGCGCTAACCAATGAGGGGTTGGATAGATAAATTTGAAAATTAAAAATTAGAAATTAAAAATTATCCCGTGTTTTATATTTTTATATTTATTTTGGGTTTGATAATCGGCAGTTTTTTGAATGTGGTTGTTATTAGAATGCATAGCAGCACTGATATTGTTAGGTCTCGTTCTAATTGTCCGCATTGTCATCATATCTTAATGCCAATTGATTTAATACCATTACTTAGTTTTATTATTCAATTGGGTAAATGTCGTTATTGTCAGAAAAAAATATCATGGCAATATCCAGTAATGGAAATAGTAACTGGTTTATTATTTGTGTTAGTTACTTATAATATTATTGGCATGTTGAGTTTTGACAATCTTTTTTATAATTCTGATATCTGGCTTTTATGGTTAAGAAATTTGGTTTTTGTTAGTTTTTTGATAATTATTTTTGTTTATGATTTAAAATGGTATTTAATATTAGATAGGATTACTATACCGGCCATGCTAATAGCTTTCTTGTTTAATTTGACCTTGGGCTTTAGCTGGATTAGTTTGTTAGTTGGACTGGTGATTGGCTTAGGGTTTTTTGTTGTACAGTTTTTAATATCAGCTGGTAAATGGATAGGTGGTGGTGATTTACGGATGGGAGCTTTGATGGGCTTGATGTTGGGAGCTAAGTCTGTAGTAGTGGCTTTGTTTTTTTCTTATATTATTGGTTCGATGGTGTCTATATTCTTGTTAATTTGGGGAACAAAAAAATTTAAATCTCAAATTCCTTTCGGCACTTTTTTGGCCGTCGGGACATTGGTGGCGATACTTTGGGGAGATGTGGTTGTGAATTGGTATTTAAGTTTAATGTAATACGTAACGCATAACATATAACATATTTTGTTAATTTAATTTAAATTTAATGATAAAATTAGTTAGACTACTCTTAAAAAGAAATAAACCGTTATACGTTAGGCGTTTTGCGCTATCTGAAAATGGCTTTACTTTAGCCGAAATGATAATTGTCATTGCTATTGTTGGGATATTTTCAACTTTAACGGTGGTAAATTTTAGAGGCAATGAAAAAGCTCGGTATATGGATAATGAATCAAGACTAATTTTGGATGGTATTAAACAAATGCAAACTTCATCTTTGTCTGGTAAAGTGGTAGCCGGACAAGTACCAGTGTCATATATTTTTGAGATAGATAAATGTTCAGTTAACTGTTCATATTCATTAAAAGCCAAAAATAGCGTCAATGCTATTATTGATATAGCCACTGTGCAATTAGAAAAAACTATAGTTGATATGTCAGGTAATAATTTGATTATAGAAATAACACCACCACGGAGTGATATTAAAATGTATCTGGATGATTTACTGGTTGCTAGTAATGAAGTGTTGATTAATTTGAAACACGCCGATGATTTGAGCGTCTCTAAAAATATTAGAGTTAATAGCATTTCTGGTCGAATGGATATTTTAAATAATTAAAATTTGTAATTAATGGATTTTGATATTAAAAATCAAAAGGGTCAGGGACTGCTGGAATTAGTAGTGGCGATTGGTGTTATTACAGTTGGTCTTTTTAGTGTCTGGGGTCTTTTTATTTCTAATTTTAATGGTGAACAAGAGGCTGGAGCTAGGATATTATCTATTAATTTGGCCAGAGAAGGGGTAGAAATTGTAAAAAATATTAGAGATTCTAATTGGTTGGCTATAGAAAATAACGATAGCTGTTTTCACAATAGCGTGACTTATGATCCGTGTTATTGGGATAGTGGTTTAGATGGCGACGGTAGTGGCATAATTGTCAATCCATTTTCTGAAAATGTGTTATTAGACTACTTGGCTGCCGATAATTTAAACGATGGTGCTACAACTATTTATAGTGATCCGATTACTGGCTTGTATAGTCATGATAATTCTGGACAGCCAACCACTTATCATCGTTTAATTGAAACTCAAAATATTTGTTGTAGTGATGCTAATAATGATTTACAGTGTGATGATTTTAATGTTGATTTTACAGTTAAGAGTTCTAGTTGCTTAGCTTCAGAATTGAAAGTTGGTATTGATGTTAAATCAGCAGTTTCTTGGACTTTAGTTGGTCAAAATAGAAATATATCAGTTCAAGAAAGAATTTTTAATTGGAAATAAATTATATGTAACGTTTAACTTATAACATAAAACGTAGTAGTATGAATTTTCATGATGATTTAAAGATAACAATGCACAAGTATGTAAAAATGATTTATAATATTACAAAAAGTTTTCCTAAAGATGAATTGTATGGCATTACTTCTCAGATTAGAAGATCTTCTATGTCGGTTATCTTAAATTATATAGAGGGCTATGCTAGAAGAAAAGGTGTAAATTGTAAAGTCTATATAAATTTTTTAGAAATATCTTATGGTTCATTGAAGGAGTCAAAATATTTATTATATTTTTCTTATGAACAAGGTTTAATAAAAGAAATAGATTATAAAGAAATACTTAAATTAAATGATAAAGTTGGTAAAATGCTTTGGAGCATTATCAAAAAATAATAGAAAAAATGTTAGACGTTACACGTTAGATGTTTTATGTTTTGGTTTCAGTCTCGCTGAAGTAGTCATTGCTATTGGTATTTTTTCTATTGCCTCAGTTATTATCTCTGCGGTTTATCTTAATGCTAGTAGCTTACATCAGCACACTGCTAGCTATCAACGATTACAAAATGACGGTCGCTATATTGTCGAAAAAATAGCCAGAGAAATAAGAGCTCGGCAAATAAAATATCCAGTGGAGGCGGTCCAGCCACAGGATAGAATTGATTTTCTAAAAGATGAGCTTGGTAATGAGACTTCGATTGTTAAATCAGCTAGTGGTAATAATTTGGAATATATTGTCAATGGCCAAGCGGCCAATTTGAATGCTGATGACGTAGCGGTAACTGATGTTAAGTTTTATATCATCCCAAACTTAGAAGATATTTATAACACTAACCCAGCGACCAACAAACAACCTCGAGTGGTAATATTTTTAAAATTAAAAAATCAAAATATTAATCCCAAATTTGAAAAGGAAATATTTATTCAGACTACAATTTCTAGTCGAGTTTATAAAAGATAATTATGTTTAATTATTCAAAAAATGAAAGTGGTATTATTCTGATATTGGCTTTGATGATCATGTCTATATTGTTGTCTATGGCTTTGGGTTTTGGAGTTTTTATTATTTCTGATTTACGTCAGGCGCAAGAAATTGATAGTTCCATTGTGTCTTATTATTTTGCTGATTCTGGTATTGAACGGACTCTTTATTTATTTAGACATGGCGGTAAAGAAAAAATAGGTAATTTTTCAGGTAATGGTAGTAATGAGCTATTGTCTTCGGTTGATAAAAATAGTGATATGACTGGTGATGGCTCTATTGATTGGACGATTGAGGACTCTACAGATTATGAGCCAACATTTTTCCGTCAGCGTTTATATAATGGTCAAAGTGTAAAATTATATTTTATTGGTCGCAGTGATAGTTCTAATACAGCTCAAAGTATAAAAATAAATTGGGTTAAAGGTTTTAATTCACCAAAGCTCCAAGTGGTTTTTACTCAACTTAATCCCACAGATGATGGTGGTACTTTGGTTTATTTTACAGATATTAATAAAATAGAAATTAGTGATAGTATAGAATCTGCCAATCCAGTTTGTTTTGATTTTAAAGATAGAAATATTAATGGTGACATATCTCCAATCCCATCTAATTATTTGGTAGAATTAAAAGTTTTAGGTACTAGTGGTGATTATATCGATAATTTATCTGTCACTGCTTATAACGAAAAGAAAGGTATTAATGGTTGTAATAGCGAAGATTATAATAATACTTATAATCCAGAAGGAATTTCTAATATAACTATTAAATCAGTAGGTGTCTTTGCTGGCACCAGGCAGGCGGTTTATGCTAATATTCCACCACGTGATCCATCATCTAGTTTGTTTGGATTTGTATTGTTTTCTCAGGAGGATATTACTAAAGGCTATTAATCATGATAAAAACAGAGGCTAGCAAAAGAATTAATAAATTAAAAGATCAATTACAAGAAATTGATTATGCTTATTATGTTTTGGATAAGCCAATAATCTCTGATGCAGTACGAGATTCTTTAAAAGATGAATTAGAAAAAATAGAAGCCGAGTATCCAGAATTTATAACACCGGACTCACCAACTCAAAGAATTGGTGGTAAAGCTTTGGGTAAATTTGACAAACATAAACACAAGATTCCTAAATATTCAATTGATGATGTTTTTTCTTTTGATGAGGTTTTAGAATTTGATAAAAGAATTAAAAGATTTTTAAGTATATCAGCTGATCAGTCTATCGAATATGTTTGTGAATTAAAAATCGATGGTTTAAATATGTCTTGTATTTATAAAAATGGCTTATTAGTTAAGGCGGTCACTAGAGGTGATGGTGTAATTGGTGAAGTAGTAACTCACAATGTTAGAACGATTAATAGTATACCGCTTAAAATTAAAGATACTTCGGATTTGGAAGTTAGTGGCGAGGTTTTTATGCCCACCAGTAGTTTTGAAAAATTAAATAAAGATCAAAAGAAAAAAGGGGAGCCAATTTTTGCTAATCCTCGAAACGCCGCCGCTGGCACTATTAGACAATTGGATCCTAAAGTTGCCGCCAGTCGGGATTTGGATAATTTTATGTATAGTTATGATGGACCTCATCAATTTGCTACCCAAGAAGAGGTTTTAAAAGAATTGATAAATTTAAATTTTAAGGTCAATAAGCATTGGCAAAAAATTAATAATATTTTTGAAGCACAAACAGTATTTAATGACTTTTTAAAAAAGCGGAGTAAATTGCCATATGATATTGATGGTATTGTGATAAAGGTTAATAAAATTGAGTATCAAAAAAAATTAGGTCGGACAGCTAAATGTGTTAGGTGGGCCGTGGCTTATAAATTTCAAGCTGAGCAAGTAACGACCGTAGTGGAGTCAATAGAAGTCCAAGTAGGTAGAACTGGCGCTTTAACACCAGTAGCTCATTTGCGACCAGTTCAATTAGCTGGATCAGTAGTTAAGCGAGCTACTCTACATAATCAAGATGAAATTGATAGACTTGATGTCAGAATCGGCGATACAGTAGTTTTACAAAAAGCGGGTGATATTATTCCAGATATTATTGAGACCTTGCCTAAGTTACGAACCGGTCATGAACAGAAATTTAAGATTCCCACCAAATGTCCGATTTGTGGTTCGCCGGTCATTAGAAAATCTGGTGAAGTAGCTTATTATTGTAATAATAAAAAATGTTATGCCAAGCAACAAGAAAGTTTATATCACTTTGTGTCTAAAAAAGCTTTTAATATTGATGGACTAGGGCCTAAAATTTTGGATCAATTACAAAAGGCTGATTTAATAAAAACACCAGCTGATATTTTTAAATTAAAAGAAGATGATCTTAGTCCACTAGAGAGATTTGCTGAAAAGTCAGCTGATAATTTAATTGTTGCGATTAAAAATAGTCGAGAAATTAGTTTGGCAAAATTTATTTATGCTTTAGGTATTAGACACGTGGGCGAGGAGACAGCCTCAGTTTTGGCGGATTATTTTGGCACAATAGATAAAATAAAAAAAACCACCGCCCTGGAATTACAACAGGTGTCAGATGTTGGTCCCAAAGTAGCCGATAGTATTTTGGCTTGGTTTTTTGATAGTAAGAATTTGGAATTAGTGGCTGATTTACTAGCTAGTGGCGTAAAAATTAGCAATCCAGCTAAAAAAATTTCACATAAATTAGATAATCAGACTTTTGTTTTAACTGGTGAATTAAAATCTTTAACCAGAGACGAGGCTAAGGACAAGATAAAAAATCTGGGTGGTCATGTTAGTTCGGCAGTTAGCGCTAAAACTAATTTTTTGGTGGCTGGTGAAAACGCAGGATCAAAATATAATAAAGCTGAAAAATTAGGAGTGAAAATTATTAGTGAAAGTGAATTTTTAAAAATGCTTTAATTATTTGAGATATTGCCAAAAAATGTCATAAATGATAGAATCTTTTTAGTTATTAACTATAAATTTCATGAAATTATCTAAAGCAGAAGTAGAACATATTGCTAAATTGGCTAGGTTAAATTTAACCGATCAAGATGCTAATTTATACAGTCAGCAGTTGTCTGATATTTTGGATTATGTTGAAAAATTACAAACCATTAATACCGATGGCGTAGAAGAAACGTCTCAAGTTACTGGTTTGGTTAATGTTATGCGAGATGATGAAATACAAGAATCTGGTATTAGTAATGAGTTAGTTGGCTCTGCTCCAGAAAATAGCAATGGTTACGTTAAGGTGCCAAAGATTTTATAACTAAAACTTTTATGGATTTAAATAAATTAACCGCTCTAGAAACATTTGAAGGCTTACGAGATAAGAAATTTTCTAGTGAGGAAATAACGAAAAAATATTTAGAACAAATAAAATCTTTTGATTCTAAAGTTGGTGCTTTTATTACTTTAAATGAAACTGAAGCATTGTCTCAGGCTAAATTAGTGGATGCAAAAATCAAACACAATGAATCATTGTCGCCACTAGCTGGTATTCCAGTAGCTATAAAAGATCTTTTTTGCACTAAAGGTATTAAATCAACCGGCGCTTCTAAAATTTTAGAGAATTATGTCCCACCCTATGATGCTTCAGTGGTTAAAACCATCAGAGAGTCTAAGGGAGTTATTATTGGTAAGACTAATTTGGATGAATTTGCGATGGGTGGTTCTGGTGAAAATTCTGGATTTTTCCCCACTCATAATCCGTGGGATATTAGTCGAGTGCCAGGTGGTAGTTCGAGTGGTAGTGCGGCAGCCGTAGCAGCTGATATGTGTGCTTATTCATTGGGCACAGATACTGGCGGATCTATTCGTCAGCCAGCGTCGTTTTGTAACGCTACTGGACTAAAACCAACTTATGGCCGAGTTTCTAGATATGGAGTAATGGCTATGACCTCATCACTGGACACTATTGGTCCAATTACTAAAAATGTGGAAGATGCGGCTTTTATTTTACAGCAGATAGCTGGGCGTGATGAAAAAGATTCGACTACTCCGGCAGAAAAAGTGGATGATTATTTACAAGAGATTAAAAAAGATATTAAAGGTTTAAGGATTGGCTTGCCCAAAGAATATTTTATTGAAGGGGTTGATGAAGAAGTTAGAAATATTATCTTGTCAGCAGCCAAAAAGTTTGAAGAGATGGGTGCTGAAGTGATTGATGTTAGTTTGCCACATACGGATTTAGCAGTCGCGGCTTATTATATTATTTGTCCCAGTGAGGTGAGTTCTAATATGGCTAGATATGATGGTATTAGGTATGGCTTGTCTAAGCGTGATAGTAGGGAGTTGTTAGATCTTTATTTAGATACTAAGACCAGTGGCTTTGGTGCTGAGGTAAAAAGACGAATAATGATTGGCACTTATGCCTTGTCGTCTGGCTATTATGATGCTTATTACAAAAAGGCTATGCAAGTTAGAACTTTGGTTAAACAAGATTTTGACAAGACATTTGAGGATATTGATGTTATACTGACACCAGTGTCGCCAACGCCAGCTTGGAAGTTGGGGGAGAATACTAATAATCCACTGAAGGATTATTTGGCTGACATATTTACTATTCCAGCCTCGTTAGCCGGTATTTGTGGTTTGTCCTTGCCAGCTGGATTTGCTGGTGGTTTGCCAGTTGGTATTCAATTGCTGGGTAAACGTTTTGATGAAAAAACTATTTTGCGAGCCGGTTATCAGTATCAACAAGTAACCAGCTGGCACAATAAAAAGCCAGACATAAAATAATAAATTTAAAGATAATAAATAATTTTAAAAAAATATGAGTGAAGGTGTTAAAAACCAACAATTTCTCTTAGGCCTTTTTGGCGGTATAGCTTCTATTAGTGTTATTGGTTTAATAATTTTGGGTGTAGTGTTTCTAAGTGGTAAGAGTGGTAACACTCCTAGTGTGGCTGGGCAACAAAATGTGGTAACTGGTGATAATAATCAGCAACAACCAGTAGCTCAAAATCAGGCTAATGTGCCGGGTGTGACTACTTTTTCAGAAAAGTCTGAAGCTGAAATATGTACCGAAGATGGTAAACCAGTGGTTTATTTATTTTCGACGACTTGGTGTCCTCATTGCCAATGGATCAAAGATACTTTTGATGAAGTGGTTAGTAAATATGTAGCTGAAGGTAAAATCGTAGCTTATCATTGGGAAGTAGACACAAATGATAATACCTTAACTGCTCAAAAAGAATCTGTCGTGCCAGCAAAGGATTTAGCAATTTACAAAGAATTTAACCCAGGTGGTTCTATTCCAACTTTCGTTTTTGGTTGTAAGTATTCTCGGATTGGTAATGGTTATGAACAAAAGCAAGATTTAGCGGCTGAGAAAGTAGAATTCGAGGCTTTGATTGAAGATATGATCAAATAAAATCAAATTTTAGAATTTGGCTAAATTACCATAAATCAAACACTTCAGACCTAGTCTGAAGTGTTTGGCTTTTATGGACAAAATTCATTATTTTGGTTAAAATTGGGGTAGTCTACTTTTGAGTATTTTACGGGTGACAAAAAGGAACCCTGGAAACGCGAGGACAACATTTTTTTGTTCGAGGCCTTGCCGAGTAAATTTGGAGAGGTGGCCGAGTGGTTGAAGGCGCACGCTTGGAAAGCGTGTGTACTGTAAAAGGTACCGCAGGTTCGAATCCTGTTCTCTCCGCCAAGTTACAATTTATTATCGAGGTCAACCCATTTGTCTATGACAAATGTGCGACTCGCATGCATAAATAGTTAAATAAAAACAACGACTTTTTGGTCGCTGTTTTTGTTTTTGCTATAAAAATCAGCCATTCAATAAAGTTAATTTTTGAGCTATACTATAAGTAAATGAACTACTCTGACATAAAAAATAAAATCTTATATTGGATCCCGAAAATTCTAGCAGTGTTACTGGGAATATTTTTTATTATATTTGGTGAATTTGACGATAGTCCTGGATTACAAGGAATTGGTCTCGTCCTAATTATTGCTACTATTGTTATTGTAGTTAGAGGCAGAAAGAAAAAATAATCTATTATGATTTTTGAACACTCATCAAAAAATAAAAAGGTTTTGTTGCTTATATCCGTCACTATCTTAGTGTTGGGTATTTTTATGTTTTTCTACTCGTCAGTAATTTTCCAAGAAGGCAATCCTTGGCCACAAATTAAAGGTATTTCCCAGCTAACTTTTGGCAATAGAGATGTTGTTAAATTAGATATTGGAGAAAATAAATACATTACCAAAAGTGGTAATTTGGAGATAATAAAGTCTTTTATGAAAGAAAAGGATTATTATTTTATAGAGCAAATGGGCTCGGGTTATATTTTTAAATCATCAACAGGAGCCAGCGCGGTTGCCACTCACAAATATTACAGCCGTTACTATTCGCTTTGGACTATTATTGAAAACAGCAATAATGCCAATAATAATCACTGGACGATAATCACTAATGACGATGGAATAACATATCAATACCCCAAAGGGTTACTGGCAAAATATATCAGCGTTGTAGACTGGCCACCAGTCGTGAAAATAGAAACAGGAACTTTTTCCTGCAAAACTACACCAATGGAAGTAAGTAGCTTGGCGGATGTAACTTATCAGAGGTTAGTTGATGACAGAATTTACTGCATGAATATAAAAAACGAAGGTGCGGCTGGTAGTGTGTACTCGTCATATACCTATACTACTATTAAAAATGACAAACTAGTTAAGGTTAGTTTTATTTTGCGTTATCCTAACTGCAACAATTACGATGAAGCACAAAATAAGGCTTGTGTCAGTGAAAGAGAAACTTTTGATGTTGACGCAATGGTTGATAAAATTATCCAAACAATTAAATAAACATAACTTATGACTTCATACAAACACACTCAAATTGGATATTTAATGTTAGTGGTTGTGCTGGCTGTGTTGATGTTTTTTGCATGGCTTCAAATAACGGCTAGAGCTGAATCACCGTCTGTTGATTCCGGTACAAATTTATTGGTTACGAGTGTAATGACATTAATTCTGGTTATTTTGACATCATTTACCGTCTTGACAACTTCCATTGATAAAAAATATCTTAGGATTAAATTTGGTTATGGAATTTTTAGAAAAAAGTTTTTGCTTAGTGAAATAATATCAGTAAAACAAGTAAAAAATCATTGGTATTATGGCTGGGGAATAAGACTATGGTTATGGCCCAAAATGTGGATATATAATGTTTCTGGTTTTGATGCGGTTGAAATAACAATGAAAAACAGAAAAATTTATCGTGTAGGGACAGATGATTCCAGTAAATTGGAAATGACAATCAAGCAAGCCATAAATATCTAAGTAGTTAACAAAAATACATTATTTGATGGTGTCTGTTTGTTATTATTAAATTTAAAATAAGTGTCTTGCTTTAATCATATGTTAATAAAATTGGAGCTCGATTCAGATATATTGAAAAAAGGCTTAAAATCGTGCTAAGATACTCTTATATTACTTGTAATATCTAGTTATAGTACCATGTTTATTAATGATAGTAGTCTAAATTTTATGGATCTTAAAACCATTCAAACTTATAATCAAAAAGCCCAAGACTATGATCAGGAGACGATTGATTTTTGGCAACTTTTTCCTAAACCTTTTATTAGTCAATTTAAAAAGTTAGCAGTAGGTAATGTATTAGATATTGGTAGTGGGCCAGGGCGTGATGGCTTAATTTTAAAACAAGAGGGCTTAGAGGTGACTTGCTTGGAAGCTTCAGAAGCTATGGTGGAAATTTGCCAGGCTAGAGGCCTTAATTCTGTTTTAGGAGATTTTAATAATTTGCCTTTTGCTGATCAGACTTTTGGTGGGGTGTGGTCTTATACTTCGTTATTACATATACCTAAATCAGAAGTATCTCAAGTGTTGTCAGAAATTAAGCGGGTATTAAAAACTGATGGTGTATTTGGACTAGGTTTAATAGAAGGTGACACCGAAGGGTACCGTGATAGCTTTGATAGTGATATGACAAGATGGTTTAGTTTTTATACTAAATCAGAAGTCGAAGAATTACTCAGATTTGCTGGTTTTGAAATAATCTATTTTGAAGAATTTAAACCCAGGTCAAAAAATTATTTAAATTTTATTGCTAAAAAAATATAATTAATTAAATCAACAAAATATTTTGTGATGATGGCTAAATAATTTTAGTATGATTAAAAAAATAACAATTTTAATATCACTGATTGTGTTGTTGGTGCCACTATCAATTTTAGCTCAAGATAATTCCAGTGCTAGTAGTGAAATTTTTGAAGCTAAAGTAATTAAAATATTAGATCAAAAAGAAATTATCAGAGACGATAGCAGTAAATTAATCCAGCAAAATATTTTGTTGAGAGGCTTGGACGGTAATTTTAAGAATCAAGAGATAGAATATAATGGTATTTCGGAATTTGAGGTGGTAGGTGCTAATGTCTATAGAGTAGGTGATAGAGTTTTAGTGCAAGGGAGTCTGGATTTAGATAACATTGATAAATTTTATATTGTTGATTTTGTTAGACGAGGCTATTTGTATATACTGACTATTGTGTTTGCGGTTATTGTCGTAGTGGCTGGCAGATCAAAGGGGGTAAAAGCTTTGATTAGTTTGGTTTTAAGTTTTTTTGTAATTATTAAATTAATTTTACCGCAAATTTTAGCTGGTAGTAATCCGTTAGTTGTTGGTGTAATTGGAGCTTTTTTGATTCTGGCCATTATGATTTATTTAACAGGGGGGTTTAATCAAAAATCACATTTAGCGATTGTTAGTGTTTTATTGTCTTTGGTTGCTACAATGGTTTTATCAGTAATTTTTACTAATTTAACTAGGTTAACCGGTATGGCTCAGGAAGAGGCCGCCTTTTTGATTGGTATTGGTAAACAGGCTATAGATTTTAAGGGATTGTTGTTAGCTGGTATACTTATTGGTACAGTTGGCGTATTAGACGATGTGATTGTTGGTCAAATAGAGGCAGTCGAACAGATTAAAGAAGCTAATCCTGATTTATCTAAGGTAGAGGTTTTTAGACGGGCCTATAAAATTGGCAATACTCATTTGGGAGCAATTATTAATACTTTATTTTTAACTTATGCCGGTGCTTCTTTGCCACTTCTATTATTGTTTGTGGTTCATCAGCAGCCATTTTTGTCTGTTTCGTCAGTGATTAATAATGAAATTATTGCCACCGAAATTGTCAGGTCGTTAGTCGGTAGTGTTGGAGTGGCTTTGTCTTTGCCGGTGTCTACTTATTTAGCGTCTAATTATTTAAAAATCAAATAAAATATTGATATGAAAAAAAACTCTCAATTAAATCATGCTTGGTTGACTATTGTAGTTTTGGCGATTATACCAATTGGCTTATGGTTTTTAGCACCACCAAGTTTGCCTAGGTTTAGTAGTTTACTAGCTATAGCCTCGAGCTTTGGACAGCTAACCGCCTTGGTGGGCATGGCCTTGTTTTCTATTAGTTTGATTTTAAGTGGTCGGTTTATTTTTCTGGATAAATATTTTAAGGGTTTAAATAATGTTTATGCTAAGCATAGTTTGATTGGTCAATGGGCTTTTATATTATTTTTAATTCATCCTTTGTTACTTATTTTTAAATATGCCGGTGGTTCATTGGCTGGAGCAGTCTACTTTTTTTCTTTAAGTTCTGATTTACCAAAAAATTTAGGCATTATGTCCTTAGGTTTAATGGTATTGTTGATTGTTTTAACTCTGTATCTGCGCCCAAAGTATAATCTGTGGAAGATAACTCATAAATTTTTTGGCTTAGCTTTTTTTCTGGGATCTCTTCATGCTTTGTTAATACCTAGTGATATATCTAGATATGCACCGCTTAAGTTTTATATGTTTAGTTTGGCATTTCTAGGGGTAACTGTTTTTGTTTACAGAACTATATTGGGTAAATATTTGGTTAAAAAATATAGTTATATAATTGAGAGTGTAGTGCTTTTAAATGATAAGGTGTGGGAGATAAGTCTGAAGCCACAAACTAAAAAATTAAAGTTTAGAGCGGGACAGTTTATTTTTATCAGTTTTATTGATCCGTCAATTTCCAAAGAAAGCCATCCTTTTACTATTTCGTCTAGGCCCGAAGATGATTTGTTGAAAATTACAGTTAAAGGTTTGGGTGACTATACTAATAAAATGGTTAATTTGAAACCAGGATCTATAGCTAAGGTGGAGGGACCATTTGGATCTTTTTCTCATCAAAATGCTGTTTATAAAAATCAAATTTGGATTGCTGGTGGTATTGGTATTACGCCATTTTTGAGTATGGCTCAATCACTCCAAAAGGATGATGATTATTCCATTGATCTTTTTTATTGTCTTAAAAATGATAGTGAGTCAATATATTTGGATTTTCTTAGAAGTTTGAATCCCAAATTAAAAGTACATCTTTTTTGTTATGATAAGAGTGGCTATCTTAACGCTGATACTATAAATAATGTGTCTGGAGCGTTGGCTGAAAAAGATATTTTTATTTGCGCACCAATGTCTATGATAGAATCTTTGAAACAGCAAATTGTGGGTTTGGGTGTTGATAAAAAATTAATCCATTCAGAAGAATTTAATTTTTAAATTAAATGAAAAAAATAACTTTGGTTTTTTTGTTAGTTTTTGTGATTATAGTTGGCGGTATTTTTACTGTTAATTTTTTTAATACTTGGGCAGGTTTTAATTATAGTGTTGATAATAATGTTAATATTTCGCCGACAATTAACCTAGTTTTTAGCGAGGTGTCGGCTCATTCATCGCCGGATGATTGTTATTTGGTTATTAATAGTAAAATTTATGATTTGTCGTCGTATATCGGTAAGCATCCGGGTGGTCGCGATAATATTACTGATAACTGTGGTAGCGAGGTGACTGGTGTTTTTGCTTCTATTCATTCTAATTTTGCTTGGGACTTGTTAAGTAGTTATTATGTTGGTGATTTAAGCCAAAACAATTAACAATAATTATGGAAACTTTAATACCGATTATTATTGAAATCATCAAACAATATGGTTATGTTATAGTATTTTTTGGGACTATTTTTGCTGGTGAAATAGTAGTGTTAGCGGCTGTATTTTTGGCTACCCTTAATATTTTAAATATCTATTTGGTTATTTTGTTTAGTTTGGCGGGAGTAATTGTGGCTGATAATTTGTGGTATTTAGTGGGTACAAAGTTAAAAATATTTTTAGATTATTTTAAAAAATATTTTGGTGGTAATAAATATCAGAAAAAATTAACACTTTTTGGCGAAAAATTTCATAATAACTATCGTTATTATTTGGTAATGAGTAAGTTTATTTACGGCTTTAGAATATTAACGGTTTTGACATCTGGTTATCAAAAAATACCATATAAAAAATTTTTAGTTTTTAATTTAATTGGCACAGTATCAGAAATGACCATTATTGTTTTTTTTGGTTATTTTATTGGCATATCTTGGACATATTTAGGTCAATATAGTGGTTATGCTAGGTATTATGCTTTGTTTGGCTTATTAATATTGTTTGTGATAAGATATCTTTTCAAGAGGTTGAATAAATTATAATAACTATGGCCAGTGAAATTGATGAAATAAAAGATAGAATTAGTATCACCGATTTAATGTCGGAGTATGTTAAATTGGTTCAAGCGGGCTCTAATTTTAGAGCTCTTTGTCCGTTTCATAACGAAAAAACCCCATCAATGATGATTAGTCCAGAAAAGAAGATTTTTAAGTGTTTTGGTTGTGGGGCGGGTGGTGATATTTTTGAATTTTTAATGAAAATAGAGGGCTTGGAGTTTCCAGAGGCTAAGAAAGTTTTGGCCAAAAAGGCTGGTGTGGTTTTAAGTAATTATGATCACAAAGATAATAGTCAAAAAACCAGATTACTGCAGGCCATGGAGCTAGCTAAGAAGTATTATCATTATGTCTTGCTCAATAGTGAATCAGCCAAACCGGCTTTACAGTATTTATTAAATCGTGGTTTAACGGAGGACACAATTATTGATTGGCAAATTGGCTATAGTCCAGATGGTTGGACTAATATTTATGACTTTTTAAAAAAGCGTGGTTTTAATGATCAGGAAATATTTTTGGCTGGTCTGTCACTGAAAAAGAAAAGTGGCTTTGGTTTTTTTGATCGTTTTAGAAGTCGTATTATGTTTCCAATTGATGATGCCAGTGGCAATACAGTGGCTTTTACGGCTCGAGTCAGTCCAGACAAAGAAGCCACAGAAGTGATGGGTAAATATATTAATAGTCCTCAAACTGATATTTATGATAAGAGTCGAATTGTTTTTGCTCTTAGTAAATCTAAGTCTTATATTAAATCACAAGATAGTGCTGTGATAGTTGAGGGTCAAATGGATGCCATAACTGCTCACCAACATGGTTTTAAAAATGTCGTAGCTTCGTCTGGCACGGCTTTAACTATGGATCAATTTGAATTAATCAAAAGACATACTAATAATTTTTTATTTGCCCTAGATGCTGATATAGCTGGTCAAAATGCTACGACTAAAGGCGATGCTTTATTAGATTCATTAAATAATTACAGATTTCAATCAAAAGATAGAAGAGGTAAGTTACAAGATTATGCTGGCAGTCATGGCATAACCATAAAAGTGGTTAATATTATTGGTGCCAAGGACCCAGATGAAATGATTAAAAATAATCCAGCTAATTGGCAGGAGGCAGTAGCACGGGCTAGGCCGATTATGGAATATTTTTTTGATAAAGAGTTTTCAGCTATAGACATTAATAATGTTGATCAAAAATTAATAGTGGTTAGAAAATTGTTGCCACGGATTAATAAAATTAATAACAAATTAGAAATAGGTCATTGGAGAAAAGTCTTGTCACAAAAAACTGGTATTTCTGAGAGTATTTTGCAAGAAGAAATGTCTAATTTGCCAAAAAATATAGTATCAGACAGCAATAATTCCGAGATAAAAAGCGTAGTAAACAATGAGGCGTTAACCAAGGATTTGCAGTTGTTTAGCCGGATTTTAGCCATTATTTTAAAATTTCCAGTTTTATTACCTAAATTAGTGGATGATTTATTGGTCGAATACTTATATACCAGAGTAGCCCTTGACCTTTACAAAAGATTAGTGTTATTCTATAGTAAAAGTAATGAATTAAAATCTCTTTTATCTGTGGATAAAGCCGAAATGGATTTGCACAGTATTATTAAAGATTTTCTCAAAGAAGAAGACAATTTAAGTAACCAAGAGCTTATTAACTTGCTTGACGAGTCATTTTTGCTTTCCGCTAAAGATTTCGCTGATTTAACAGCCAAGGAAGCTAAGGCCGAATTAAGCGCCACTCTCAAAATACTTAATAACGATTACTTAAATAAAAAAATAAGTTTGTTAAACCAGGATTTGCAAGAAGCTGAAAAAAGATCTGATTCGAATAAGATCAATAGCTTGTCGCTGGAATTATCAGAGTTATTAAAAAGAAAAGAGTAGTAAGTTAAATAATAAATATTTTATTTTGTTTGGTTTGGTATTATTTTTTTAATTTGGTTGTTAGATAAATAAAATTACTAAACCGTCTTAATCATAAAATTTTCATGACGAAAAAAATTGTTAATAAGGCTGTAGCCAAGGCCAATAAAAAAGTTTCTGTAAAAAAAACCGTCAAAAAATCTACTAGGAAAAAAGTTAACCCGATAAGTAAGAAAAAAACTCAGCCGAAAAAATCAGCTGTTTTAAAAAAGAAGGTTAAAACTTTAAAAATTCCCAAGGTAGAAATAAAACCAGACGAAGAAGCGATTATAAATCTTATCAGAAAAGGTAGATCGCGAAGTTTTATTACAGAACAAGAAATTATGATTATCTTCCCTGAGTTGGAAGAATATGTCGATAGATACGAAGAATTATTAGAGGATTTATCATCTGCCAGTGTCAGTGTGGTGGAAAGTGGTGGTTTTTTTGGCAGTACTATGCTAAAGAGCCCATTTGCGCTCAAAGAAGAAATTAAACCTAAGAAAGTTGATAAAACCAAAAGCCGCACTATGGCTAAGTTAAAAGAATTAGCAGAAATTGATATTAATTTGGGTGATATTTCTACTGATTCCATTCAGATGTATTTGCGAGAAATTGGTCGGGTGCCACTTTTGAAGTCTGATGAGGAGATTATGTTGGCCAAGGAAATTGAGCGAGGCAATATGGAAGCCAAACATCAATTAATTAAAGCCAATTTAAGATTAGTAGTTTCTATTGCCAAAAGATTTACTGGTAAGAGTTTGTCGCTTTTGGATTTAATTCAAGAGGGTAATATTGGCTTGTTTAGAGCCGTGGATAAATTTGATTACCATAAGGGTTATAAGTTTTCGACTTATGCCACTTGGTGGATTCGTCAGGCTATTACTAGGTCGCTAGCTGATCAATCTAGAACTATTAGAATTCCAGTGCATATGGTGGAAAATATTAATAAATTCCAACAAGTGGAAAGAAGATTAGTTCAGGATTTAGGACGGGAACCAATGCCCGAGGAAATTGCGGCTGAAATGGGAGAGGATATTGAAAAGATTAATCACATTATAAAAATTTCTCAAGAAACAATATCACTGGGTACGCCAGTAGGTGATGATAGTGATGATAGCGTGTTAGAAGATTTTATTGAGGATCAAAAAACTGTCACTCCAGATAGAGTAGCCGCTTTGCAGATTTTGGGTGATTATGTTCAAGAAGTGATATCTCAATTAACACCCCGAGAACAGAAAGTTTTGGAAATGAGATTTGGACTTAAAGATGGAGTAGCTCATACACTAGAAGAAGTGGGTCAGGAGTTTGATGTAACACGTGAACGTATTAGGCAAATCGAAGCGAAAGCTTTGGAAAAGATAGAAAAAATTAAAGGTGTGGAAAAACTTCGGGATTTTTAATTGTTGACAATAGTCGATATAGTTGATATTATGTTTGAGGTGAGTCTGTAACGGCTCGCCTTTAATATCAACTTATATTTTTTTAAATTGTTTAGAAAGTAAAAATATATTCCGCGATAGCTCAATGGGTTCAGAAGGCGTAGCCGGATGAACGGGCAGAATTGAGCGAGCCGTAAGGCGAAGCGAAAGATCGACAGATGCGACCAAGTGGGAGCATTTGGCGCTGCCCCGGAAGAGCAACCGATTAAATTGATCAGAAAGTAAAAATATATTCCGCGATAGCTCAATGGTAGAGCAACCGGCTGTTAACCGGTAGGTTACTGGTTCGAGTCCAGTTCGCGGAGCAAAAATAAAAACAGGCACTTTGTGCCTGTTTTTATTTTTGTGAAGCGAAAGCGACACAATAGCTTGTGTCGCGTCTGGACTCGAAGTCCGGAGCGATGTTTGATGACGCACTTTTGGGCGAAGCAAACCGCGAGAGCCGGCGTGTAACCGAAGAGGCGGAAGCCGATTAGAGTGGAAGGTGAGTCCAGTTCGCGGAATATAAAATAAAAAAGACCCCCCTAGGGGTCTTTTTTATTAGTGTAATGAACAGTAATTAATGGCGCAACATTTTAAAAATCCAAATCAGGAATAGGGCTCCAAGTAGGGCCACTAAAAAACTGTATAAATTAAAAGAACCAACACCACTTTTGCCGAAAAAGCTCATGAGCCAGCCACCGATGACTGCACCAATAATGCCGATTAGTATATTCATAATAATACCTTGTTGGGCGTTGGTATTCATGATGATGGAGGCGATCCAGCCCACTAGGCCACCGAATATAATCCAAAGAATAATTCCCATAAATTTAAATTTAATGATTAATTATATATTATTTTTTTATTAAGTATATATTAGTGTTAGTACAAAAAAATTAAAGTTGTATTGATGATTTTTGATTTATCAAAGATAGATAACATTATAATTAGTATCAAATGTTTTAAATTATAGACTCCAATTGACCGGTAGTTTGCCAGTTATTGGTTTGTTGCCAAATATAATGTCAGCAACTCCGGCACCTTCACTGCCGGGAAGCCAGGCAGCCACGGTAGCATCCCAATTTTTTATTTCATTTTTTATTACTAAAGGACGTCCAGATATGATTATAACTATAATTTTTTTAGAATTTTTTTTCAATTTATCAATTATTTCTAAATCATTATCACTTAAAGATAAATCCTCTTTATCTCCCCAGCCTTCGGCGTATGGCTTCTCTCCAACCACCATAATGCCAATATCAGCTAGTTTACTATTGTCATTAAAGTTTCCATCTTTATTATATACCAAATTAACCTGAGGTGATACTACTTCCCGTATTCCATCTAATATTGTCGTGCCAGGAGTCCAATTACCATTTATACCTTGCCATTCGACCGACCAACCGCCTAGTTGTATGCCTAAATTATCAGCTGCGTCTCCGGCGACATATATTTTTTTTGAAAATTTAGAAATTGGGATTAATTGTTTTTCATTTTTTAAAATAACGATTGATTTGCTGACTGCTTCTCTAGCTATTGCACGATGTTCGGCGGAACCAATGTCAGCTATAGCTGCTGGATTGTAATTTAGATTATCAAATAAGCCAATTTGAAATTTTACTTTCAGGATTCTCGCTACGGCATCGTCTATTCTCTCCTGACTAATATCTCCTTTGTCGACAGCTGTCTGTATATCTGCCATAAATCTTTTATATTCAAAAGGTAGCATAATCATATCAATACCAGCGTTGACAGCGGTGACCGTAGCTTTATATTTATTGTTTTCAATTTCATAGGCGCCATACCAATCAGATATTACAAAACCACTAAATCCCATTTCTTTTTTTAGGACATCGGTAATTAGATACTGGTTTTCAGAAATTTTTTTGTTTTGCCAATTATTGAGACCAATCATAACACTTGGCACACCAGCTGCGATAGCAGCCTTAAATGATGGCAAATGTCGCTGGCGAAGTTCATCTAAACTAATATCTGATTCTCCTTGATCAATTTTAAAGTTTTTATTAACTGATGTTCCCCAAAGCATAGCTCCAGCTCCAATAAAATGTTTTGCGGTGCCAATCGGATGATAAGGACTGGAATCATATGCTGCAATTCCTTCCAAATAGGCCACTCCCAGTCTGGTTACTAGTGATGGATCAGAACCAAATGATTCATAAAATCGGCCCCATCTGGGGTCGCCTAAAACATCCACATTCGGTGAAAAATTCCAATAAATAGCGCTGGCTGCTAATTCCTGAGTGGTTGCCAGCGCAACTTTTTTGACTAGTTCGACATCACCAGTAGCTCCTAAACCAATAAAATGAGGGAAAGCAGTCGCTTCTTTTATATTAGTATGTCCGTGGATAGCATCAGCTCCGTATAAGACTGGTATTCCTAGTCTAGTAGTTTTGCTAATGCGACCGTACTCATTTACCATACTTAGCCAACCCTCTGGTGTGTCTAGATCTGGTTTTGAACCCATGCCGCTCAGCAGTCCACCTAGGCCATATAAAGCTATATCATTGTCATTTTTTAGACTATTTCTTTCAATTAACATCATCTGGCCAATTTTTTCTGGCAGCGTCATTCTGCTCAAAAGATCATCCACTCGTTTCTCTAGGGGGAGTTTGGGGTTGTTATAAGGTAATTGGTCAGTCCTACATTCAATAGTATGCCTATCTTGACAGATATCGACTAGCTTAAAAAATTGATTTTTTTGTTCTCCAAAATAGAATAGACTAATTAATAATGCTCCGATAATCAATAATACTCCAATAATCAACAGGTAATAGTATTTCATAAAATATTCTATTTTAGAATTAAATTTGTTATAAAATTGATTGATATTTGGCATTTTCATATTTAGTATTTTAACACTTTGTTAACATCTATGTAAGATGATTGTAGTATAAAAATAATTAAGTCAATAAGGAGTATGTGTTAAGATTTACTGAAAATGAGGTCAGCCACCTGTTATGAAACTTTTTCCCAAATTACTCCCTTTAGCGCAACGCGGCTGTTTTTTATTTTTAATTTAAAATATGATTAATTTGTTACGTAATAAATTATATTGACAAATTTCCGTGCAAATGGTAATTATTAGGTATCGTACCTTAAATAAACCCCAAAGAAGGAGGCAAATATGATAGTTGCTACTTTAGTGGTTTTGGTTATAGCTCTGCTAATTGCCACACTAATGCGTCGAGCAGTAGAAAGTAATAATGATTTAGAGGTTGAAATTGCTGGTGTGAGAGTAGTTGGTGATCCAGCTGATCTTTTAGCAGAAGGTTATCAACCATTAATTAATATTATAAATGTACCAACTTCCATGATGGATCCTCGTCCTGGAGTGGTTATCAGACAGTTTAAGTCCCGAGGTTATGAAGTGGCTATTTGTCCGGTGGCTTATAAAAAAAATGGCGATAGATCGTATATCTGTAGTTCACTTTGGGGTAAATATAAATTACATCTTATTTAATTTTATTTAATTTGTAATTTATAGTTACCAAAGGAGACATAAAATGAGTGATGCCTTAACAGATATGGCTCGAGATGAACGTCGTAGTCGATTATTTAATGATTATTTAAATTCATTGAGATTATTTATTTTAGATCCAACGGAAGAAAATAAAGTCGCAGTCGTAAAGTCAGTTAGCACAGTTGATGATGTGCCAAGAGGATTTTGTGGCGTTAGAACTTCTTTGGCTCGTGATATAGAAGACAAAATTGAACTTTTAAAAAAAGGAGACAAGCAAGCTTGGTCTAAATTGCTATTTAGTCTTAAGGATAGTCCAGAATTTAATGTCTTTAAGGCCATTTCTCCCTTCGCTGGAAAAATGATAATTGCCGTGGATTATGGTTGTGGATTTGTGCATTTTTATGGTGATGTTGAGCCATTGGTTAACAATATCATTAAAAGTGATAATGGCTGGACTACTTATGATGCTGATGATTATTTGGTGGTTTTAGATGCACCAGATACAAACAGTGCTGAAGTACATTGGATTGGTTGTGGAATTTCTGGTGTTAATGGTCCCAGGGAAATAAAAAAATAAAGTTATGTTTACTAGTGCGATAATTTCGCACTTTTTTTATTGGTTAATATTTTAAGGCATTTTAAAATATCAGATCTAGGCCCAAGTCCTTGGTATTTAATTTAAATATGAATGGGTGTATAATAATTATATGAATAAGACTAAAAAGTCACAATTTTTTAATCAGTTAGCCGATATTAAGTTAGGTGATCATTTGTGTTTGATTTACAATACGCTCAGCGAGCAATTTTCTTCTATCATTCCTTTTATTAAAATTGGCTTAGATAGGAACGAGAAATGTATTTACGTGGCTGATGATAACACAACTGAAGCAGTAATTAAGGCTATGAAATTAGATGATTCCAAGTTATTTTTATCAGCGATTAAAAAAGGTAATTTATTACTGTTAACTAAAAATGAAACCTATTTAAAGGATGGGTATTTTAGTCCTAAAAAGATGGTAGCTTTTATAAAAAAGACTGCTCGGACAGCCATTAAAAATGGTTATACTGGTTTGAGAATAACCGGAGAGATGACTTGGATGTTTGGCGGTGATCCAGGGTCAGAAAAGTTAATAGAATATGAATATAAATTAAATGATTTTTTTGAGGAGTATGGGGTTTGTGCTATTTGTCAGTACAACCAAAAACGTTTTTCTGAAGAGTTGTTAGTAGATGTTTTTAAAACACATCCTTATGTAATATATGGTAAGAAAATTATTCAAAACCCAATTTATTTATCAGATGAAGAATTTAGCAGTGCTAGGCAAAAAATGTTAAAAATTTTAAAAAAATAAATATTTACTAAATATAATATTAGGTCTGTTATTTTATTTTTTAATAGGAAAAACACCAAAAAATGGTGTTTTTTTAGAATCTTTAATTTTATTCCCTACTTATTTTGCTCGCCTTTTTATTTTGTGATAAGATATATAAACTCTTATAAATAACTCTCTAATAATATGGTGGATAACTCCAATAATTTACCTGGTTCTGAGGACAATGTTTCAGAATCAAAGACAATTTCTAAGATCCGTAAGAGAGACGGTCGAGTTGTTGATTTTAATAAGGACAAAATCAAACAAGCTATTATTAAGTCTTTTACGGCTTCTAATAATTATGACTATAATATAGTTGATAATTTAGTAGAAAGTGTTATTAATATCTTAAATAATAGATACAATGCCGAAAGCATACCATCTATTGAAGATATTCAAAATGTTGTAGAAATTATCCTAATTCACAGTGATTTACCCGCCGTAGCTAAGAACTATATTATTTACCGTGAAGAAAGGTCTAAATCTCGTGAAAGACAGCAGGGTATTTTGGACGGCCTAGTAACTGCCTTGCCATATTCCGATAATGCTCTAAAGGTGATGGCTAAAAGATACCTTAAAAAAGATCAAAATGAGAAGGTTATCGAGACTCCAGAACAAATGATGGAGAGAGTAGCTAATTCTTTGGCGGCAGTAGAACAAAGATATAATAAAAGCTCGGAAAAAATAGCCGAAATTGAAAAGGATTTTTATGAAGTTTTGAGTAATTTTGAATTTACACCAGCTGGTAGAACTTTAACCAATGCTGGGACAGAGTTGCCAGTAGTAGCTAATTGTATTGTGCTGAATATTTCTGATTCTATGACCAGTATTTTTGATACTTTAAAAGATGCCGCACTATTGCAACAATCTGGTTCTGGCTTAGGATTTCCTTTTCATACCTTAAGGCCAGCTGGCTCGGGAGCTAAAAAATCTCGAGGTGTAGCTTCTGGTCCAGTATCTTTTTTGAAAGTGTATGACCGGGCTTTTGGGGTAATTAAACAACAAAATCGTCATGGAGCTAATATGGCAGTGATGAGTGTCGAACACCCTGATATTTTGGAGTTTGTACATTGCAAAGCTCGAGAAGGGGAAATTAAGAATTTTAATATTTCGGTTGGTTTAACTGATCGATTTATGGAAGCGGTCGAGAAAAATGATGAAAGCATTTGGATCCCAAGGTTTAATGGTAAAGATTATCCATTACATCGAGTAGTGCGGGATGAACATGATACGATTTTGGATATAGTTGAAGAAAAAATGACCGCTCGTGAAATTTTTAATGAAATTATTTCCGCCGCTTGGAGTAATGGTGAGCCGGGTTGTGTATTTTTGGACACTGTTAACAAGGTTAACCCGTTACCTGGCTTGGGTCGGATAGAGGCTTGTAATCCTTGTGGTGAGCAATTTTTACACGATGGCGATGTCTGTAACTTGGGTTCTATTAATTTAGAAAAGTTTGCTAAAAATGGTGAGGTTTTGTGGGAGAGATTAAAGCATGTGACAAAATCAGCGGTTAGAATGTTGGATAATGTGACTGATATTACTCAGTATCAGGCAGAAAAAGTAAATACAGTGTCTAAAGATAATCGTCGAATTGGCTTGGGTATTATGGGCTTTGCTGACATGCTTTATAAATTAGATATCGGCTATAACACTCCAGAAGGTTTTGACATGGCTGATAAAGTGATGAAGACTATCCAAGAGGCTTCCCATCAAATGTCTCAGGAATTAGCCGAGGAAAAGGGCGTATTTAAGAATTATGATAAATCTGTTTATCAAGAACGAGGTGTTAAAATGCGTAATGCCGCTTTAACCAACATTGCCCCAACTGGTACAATATCTATGACGATGGATGTGTCTGGTGGCGTTGAGCCATATTTTGCTTTGGCTTATTACTATAAACATGTGTTGGGTGGTAATGTTGATTTAACTTATTTTAATAAACATCTAGAAAAAGCCCTAAAAGAAAATGGTTGTTGGTCTGATAGTATTAAGAAACAAATTATTAATAATGGTAGTTTGCAAAATGTCGCAGGTATCCCAGATAGTGTTAAGAAGGTATTTGTAACATCCATGGATATTTCGGCCTCGGATCATATTAAAATGCAAGCAGCTTTTCAAAAGCACTGTGATAATGCTATTTCTAAGACAGTTAATTTTCCATATTCAGCTACCAAGAAAGATGTTATGGATGGCTACTTAATGGCTTGGCGAGCTGGCTGTAAGGGTTGTACGGTGTATCGAGATGGTAGTCGGGATAAACAAATTTTAAATATTGCTAAAGATGAAGATAAAAATAAAGAGCAGTTAGATCCTAATGCTGGTGTGACCGATGAAATGCCGATGGTTAATCAAAGTAAAGTAGTAACTAACGGTCATAACCCAGTAAAATCAGCTAATAAAAAAGAAGTTATTGCTAGCGGTGTTTGTCCAGAGTGTGGTGGGGCGATTATGATTTCAGAGGGTTGCTATACTTGTCAAAATTGTGGCGTAAGTGCTTGTTCAATTTAACTATGATTCAGGTTTACTATGGCGATGGCAAGGGAAAAACTACCGCCTCTCTGGGCTTAGTACTCAGAGCTAAGGGTTTTGGTAGTAAAGTGGCGATAATTTTTTTTGACAAAGGTGGTGATAATTATAATGAACGCAAGATATTAGAGGACTTGGGTATTGATTATTTTTCTTTTGGTCGTGATAGGCGTTCTAGTGATGGTCGTTTTGATTTTTCTCTTGAATCAGAAGATTTGGATATGGCTCAACAATCCATGGCTAAATTATTAGATATCCAACATAATTATGATTTAATTGTGTTAGATGAAGTTTTAAATGCGGTGAGATTAAAAATGTTGCCACTAGTTGATTTGTTAGACTATTTGGATAATTCTTTGCCTCAAGATTTAGAATTGATATTGACTGGTAGAGGATTATGGCCAGAAATAGAAGCTCGGGCTGATTTGATAACGGAGATGAGGATGGTTAAACATTATTTTGAACAGAAAGTACCAGCGCGAGCGGGAATTGAATTCTAAACTTGACTTTTAATCATAAATATGCTATGGTTATAAAACTTTTTTGAATACCATTGGCCCACAGGGGCTCAAAAACAACAAAAGGGAGAAGTGGTGGTAAAATGTCAGTAAAATCAGTTTTCAAAATAATTAGTATTTTTGGTCAAAAGTTTAGATTTACAGTTAAGAGAATTGATAAAAATGGCCTTTGTCCTAATAAATTGTGTCAGCAAAGACACCGAGTGGGCATGAATCCCAATCTTAATCAGACTAAGGTCGATGATTGGTATCACTGTTACGGTTGTGGCCATACTTTCTCTTAAGTTATTAATATTCAAAAAAGAACCACCAGAAATTTCTGGTGGTTTTTTTATTTGTTGTAATTTTTTGTAATATTATTTATAATACTAATACAACTTACCTTTATGACTAGGCAAAACAATTTAAATCTAGTCGGTTTAATTATAACTTCAATTTCTTTAAATATTGATAATGTCTTAACGGGTGTCAATAAAAATTTAATAATCTTAGAAAAATATAATCAAATTAATAAATAGTCATTTTGACTATTTTTTTTGATCTTATAAAATATGAAAAAAGAAATTTACAAATTAATAGAAAAAGAGCGTGGTAGTTTTTTTAATAAGGTGTCAGATGCTATTTTTATTGCGGACACGGATGGTAAAATTATTGATGCTAATAAGGCCGCTCAAAAAATGACTGGCTGGTCTCTTAAGGAATTAAGAACTATGCATCAAAGAGATTTGCATCCCAAAGAAGCTAACAAACAATTCAGTGGTTCTTTTCAAAAACATATTAAGAGTGGTGGTGGTACTATTAGTAAAGTTTCAGTATTAACCAAATCTGGCAAATTATTGAATGTGAATATTAGTGCTGGCTTAATTAATATTAATGGTCGTGGTTATATTCAGGGGATATTTAATGATGTGACAAAAGAGCATCAGTTAGCAGAAAAATTACTAAAACAATTAAGCGATTATCAAGTTCTTTCTGATAATAATTCTGATTTTATTTTTACACTTGATAGGAATTATAATATTTTGAGTTTAAATAAGTCAGCCTTTAAACTTTTTCGTGGTAAGTCTAAATCATTAATTGGCAAATCAATTAAAAGTTTATTTCCACCAAAGATTAGCAAGGGTTATATTGAGAGTCTAAATAAGGTAGTAAAAACTAAGCAAGTTTTGACTGAGGAATCAACAATGTCAGTTAATGGTCAAACGTTATATATTGGTACTACCTTGGTGCCATTACTAGATAAAAATGGCGATGTTTATGCAGTGTTTGGTAATGTGCATAATTTAACAGAGCGTCGGCTAGCTGAAAGGGAATTGCAAGAAAGTGAAGAGAAATATCGAAGTATTTTTGACTCAGCTGATGATGGCATATTTTTGATGGTTGGTGAAAAATTTATTGATTGTAATTCTTCGGTTATAAAGATGTTTGGTTGTCATGATAAAAAAGATGTTGTAGACCATACGCCTTTTGATTTTTCACCAGTAGCACAACCTGATGGCAAAAAATCTAGTAAAAAAGGTATGGCTTTTATAAAGAAAGTTTTAAATGGCCAGTCTCAAAGATTTTATTGGCAACATCAGACTAAAACTGGTATTTTGTTTGATGCCGAAGTGTCTTTAAATAGGGTAGTAGTTGGCGGTGATGTTCTAATTCAAGCTATAGTTAGAGATATAACTAAACAAAAAAATGATGAAGAAAAAATCATTCAAAATGAAGAAAGATATAGAAGTGTATTCAATGCTTCTAATGATATAATAGTTTTATTTGATAAATCTGGTCATATTATTGATGTGAATAGTAAATGGCAAAAAATAATTGGTTATAGTCCCAAGGTTTTTATTGGTAAACATTTTTCTCAGTTGAAAGATATTATGACACCAACTAGATTAAAAACCATGGCTTCAAATTTTAGGAAAGTAGTGACTGGAAAACCAGTTAAATTAGATAATTTAATATTAAAGAATTCTAGAAATCAGGACACCACATTAGAGCCATCAATATCTATTAGAAAAATGTCTGGCAAAATAATAGGTCTAATGGTTACTTTAAAAGATATAACTATTAGAGAGGGTATTAAAAATGAATTAGTTAATCAAAAGTCTAAATTTGAGGCTATTTTTGATGTATTGCCAGATTTTGTGATTTATAAAAGTGCTGATGATAAATTTTTAGAGGTTAACAAGGCTTTTGTTGATTGGATTGGTTTACCAAAATCTAAAATTATTGGTAAGAGGAGCATTGATTTTATTAAGGATAAAAAAGTAGCTAAAATAACCAGAAAAGATGATTTAGAAGTTATTAAATCTGGTAAACCCAAATTTAATATAGTGAGACAATTTACTAGCCCATATAACAATAACAGTATGTGGGGGCTGTATTCTAAAGTGCCATTTTTTGATTTAAATGGTAAGGTAATTGGTACCTTGACGGTAACTTCAGATATTACCAAGATTGTTGAATCGGAAAAAGAATTGGAAAAAATTAATAATTTAAATTTTGAAAAATCAGAAAGATTGCAAGCGGTTTTGGAACATATTGGTGATTATGTGTTTGTGATTGACACTGATTATAAAATAACTATGTTAAACAAGGTTTCTTATCAGTTATTAGGCTGTAAGCCAGAAGAGGTGATCGGTAAAAATTATAAAGAAGTGTTTAACTTTGTTTATGAAAAAAATCATCAAATAAATGATCAATTTATAATACAGGCTATGGAAAATGGCACTATCAGTGAATTATCCAATCATACTATTTTAGTGCAAAAAAATAATGATGCTATGCCAGTTGATGACAGCGCTGCTCCAATTAAAGATGAGTCTGGGAATATTACAGGTTGTGTGGTGGTTTTTCGTGATGTCAGTAGGGAAAGAAATATCGATAAAATAAAAACCGAATTTGTATCCATAGCTTCTCACCAACTTAGGACGCCATTAACCGGCATTAAATGGTTTTTAGAATTATTATTAAATCAAAATATTGGTAAATTAAATGATAAACAATTGGAGTTTTTGAATCAAATATCTGAAAGTAATGAAAGAATGATAAGTTTGGTGGCTGATTTGTTGAGCGTATCTAAAATAGAAACTGGTGATCAAAAATTTTCTATTATCAAGTCTAACATTGATATTTTTCCTATTATTAAGAGTGTTATTGTTGATAATACTGCCTTAGCTCAAGAAAAAAAAGTAAAAATTATTGTCTGCAAATCGGCACCGGCCAAAATTATAGCCTTAGCAGATGCGGAGCATATTAGACAGGTGTTTCAAAATTTAATTAGTAATGCTATTAAATATTCTAATGAAAATGGAATTGTTGAAATTGGTTACAAACCTGATAAAAAAGATGTTACTTTTTTTATCAAGGATGATGGAATAGGCATACCACTTGGACAACAAAAAAGAGTTTTTGAGAAATTCTTTAGAGCGGATAATGTTATTACCAAAGAAACGTCTGGCACTGGCCTGGGTTTGTATATAGCTAATGCTATAGTTAAAGGTCATGGTGGTAAAATCTGGTTTAAGTCTAAATTAGGTGTAGGCACAACATTTTATTTTTCTATTCTTAAAAAATAATTATTATGAATAATACTATGAAAAAGAAAATTTTAATTGTAGAAGATGACAATTTTTTGCAAAAAGCTTTAGGCTATGCGCTACAGGAAAATAATTTTGAGATTTTTTCGGCGGTTGATGGTGAAGAGGCTATGGTTTTGGCTAAAAAAGAAAGCTTAGATTTGATTCTACTGGATATTATCTTACCCAAGAAAGATGGTTTTGAGGTGCTGGAAGACTTAAAGGCAGATACTAAATTAGCTAAAATACCAGTAATATTTATTACTAATTTAGGGCAAAGAGAGGATGTTAAAAAAGGCTTGGATTTAGGGGCAGTTGGTTATATCATTAAGGCCCATTTTAAAATCTCTGATATCATTAATAAAATTAACGAAGTTTTAAATATTAAATAATATTATGAATAAAAAAATATTAGTTATTGAAGATGATAATATATTGCAAAGTGCTATTGCTACGTCTTTAAAACAGTCCGATTTTGATGTAGAACAGGCGTTTAACGGAGATGATGGTATTAAAATGTCTAAAAATGGCGATATAGATTTGATATTGTTGGATTTATTGTTGCCTAAAAAAGATGGTTGGGAGGTGTTAGAATCTTTAAAAAAAGATGAAAAATCCAAAGATATACCAGTTTTTGTTTTAACTGTTTATGAGGGTGAAGATAGCATCTCTAAGTGTATGGATTTAGGAGCTAATGGTTATTTTATTAAATCCAAGTATTCTTTGGACGAAATGATTGAAAAAATAAAAGAAGAAGTACAAAAATAAGTAAGTTAGGCGTTAAAATTATATTATTAGAAGTAATTTATTTAATTAATATATTAGGCGACGAGATTAAAGAAATATTTAAATAATAATAGTATAGATAGGTGTTTTATATTAAAATGAGTTATCTATTTTTAAATTAAAATAAAGTTTTGTATGGTTATATTTGGCAGAAAAACTAGCGTAAAAAATAAAAAAATATTATTAGTTGAGGATGATGCTCTTTTAGCTAAAGCTTTGATGGATTTGCTAATTAGAGAAGATTTTGATGTAGCTAATGCTAATAATGGCTTGCAAGTTTATGATTTGGCTAGTAAATTCCAACCTCATCTAATTTTATTGGACTTAATTTTACCAGGTCTTGATGGTTTTGAAGTCTTAAGACAATTAAAGGATGATGACAAATTAAAAACTGTGCCAGTTTTTATAATTTCTAATTTGGATAGTATTTCTGAAGTAAAATCAGCTAAGGCTTTAGGCGCTGAAGACTATTTTATTAAAGCTAATACTGATATGTTTAAAATAATTAAAGCTGTTAAAGCCAGAGTTAAATAAATTATATGGTTAAAAAAGTCAATAAGACTGAAAAAGTGTTGACCAGTAAAAAGAATAAAATGATTTTAATAGTAGAAGATGATCAAGTACTTTTACGAGCGCTTTATTTATTCTTAAAAAGAAGATCTGTTTGTACTATTGCTACTGCCAGTGATGGCGATACTGCTCTTAAAATGGCTCAGAGACTTAAGCCAAATATTATTTTATTGGATTTAATCTTGCCTAAAATGGATGGTTTTTCGGTCCTAAAGTCACTTAAAGCTGATCCTAAAATGAAAGATATACCAGTTATAATTTTATCTAATTTAGGTGATAGTGGCGATATAGAAAAGGCTAAAAATATGGGGGCATCCGATTATTATGTAAAAGCTAATACCGATTTAACTGTGATATTAGAAAAAATAAATAACTATTAATATAATTGTATGCTTCAGGCTCGTTGGTTGAATCTAGTTTTAATTCTCACTAGTAGAATTTATGAGCAAAAACAGCAGCTAACAAGAAGATCTGGCTTTAAAGCTATATTTAACGTTTTTAATTTAATTTTTTTAGAGTTACTACTTAGTTTCGTGTCGCTCCCACTTTATGTTGGTATGAAATCATCAAGAGTGACTGCCTACTTAGAAGAAAAAAGTGATTATACTAAAATAAATTTTGATTATAATTTACGTCGCATTCTCACTTTAACCAGTGTTAGTGTGATTTTTTTTATTTGGCTGGTTAAGCTTTTGTTAATTATATTGGCACCGGTTATTTTTGGACCAATTCAGCTATATTCTGTTTCTGATTTAAAATCCGTTGACTTATTGCAAGAAGAAGTAATTATGTCTGAAACAGGTATCCAAACAGCTAAGGTGTTTGATGAAATGATCATTCCGGAATTGACTAAAATAGATAAACTTAGGGGCGGAGATTATCGTTTTTATGGTATCGGCCAACCCCAGACAAAAATAGTATTACTAATTTCTGATAGTCAAACTATTATTTTAGTTGGTGATATTGATGATCAAGGCGAATGGCAAGTTGATTTGGTTAGAGATGAACTTAAATTAAGTGAAGGTAATCATTCGATTTTAGCGTTTGGTTTTGATGAAGAAAAAGAAGTTCGTAGTCAGTTGTCTTATAGGCAATATTTTAAATCACAAGATATATTAATTAATAAATTATTAAAAAACAGTGATATTTTTATAAATTCATCGATAACTATAATTATAATTTTAGGTATCTTTTTAACCATTTTAACTCTTTAAATATATGTCGGCCAAATGGTTCAATTTATTTTTTAAGCTTTCCAATTTTATTTTTAAGATCAAGAAGAAAGTGATCGAATCCGATAATTGGATTAAAATTTTCCCACAGGTTTTGATTATAATATTTTTTGAGCTTGGCTTTGCGATTATTTCTTTACCAATGTATTTTATTGTTTCTCCTAAAAAAGTTCAAGAAAAAGGTTTTATTTTTTCAATTAACGAAGAAAAAGAAAATAATAAGGAAAGCATTATCTGGGCTTATACCGCTAGAAGACGCATTAGCTTAACTACTGGTTTTGGTGCTGGCACTTTTATAATTTTAAAGGTGCTTTTGATTATTTTTACCTCGTTTTATTTGTTGGGTGGGCAGGCCTTGTTAGCGGCGACGGAGAATTGGGCTTTTGACAGCGCTGAAGATTATACCTATGACAGCGCTAAAATTGAAGTTGTTGGTGGAGTAGCACAGCTTAAAAATATTGGAGCCACTACTTCTGGGGCGACTACTAACTCCGGTTTTGATAGTGATGCAACTGGTTGGACTTATGCCGATTGGCTTAATAACCCCGGTGCTAGTGGCGCTTATTATTCAACTGGTGGTAACCCCGACGGTAATATTGAAATTACTTTAAGTTCGGCTAAAAATAAAACAACGGCTGGCTTGTATAGGCAATCTTTTATTACTACCATTAATTCTCCCGATACAGCTACCTTAAATTTTGATTGGTCATCAATTAGTTATTCAGTGCCAGCCGCTCTTGATACTTATCAACTTTATGTTTTTATTGACACTACCAGCGGTAATCCGACATTAGGTCAGGAAGTTTGGAGTAGTGGTGAAATATCCAATATAACTCCTTGGGCTAGTAGTGCCACTATCGATATAGCTAGCAAGTTGCCAATAGCTGGCACTTATTACTTAAAAATTGTTGCTTACCATGATACGCCAGGCGATAACGGCAAATATACTACTGTAGCTGGCTTTGATAATGTGATAGTTAATTGGTCAAAGACCACAGTGTCTTATGCTTCCGATAAGCCAACAATTAATCCTACAACCTCACTTTTTAATGAGCTAGTGACTATTTGGGATTCATTTATTGAGACCGCGACTAAAAATGGTGGTGAAATTTATTATCAATTATCCAATGACGATGGGGCTACCTGGCAGTACTATGATGGTAGCGCTTGGACGACAGCCGGGGAGACAAATTACAATACAGCTTCAGTTGTTAATAGTAATATTGCTACTTTTGACGTCACTAATCATAAAATAAGATGGAAAGCTTTTTTGGAAGGTGATGGTAGTCAAGAGGTAATTTTGGATAATGTAGTTATTGGTTATACCGAAAATGATCCGCCTCATATTCAAAATTTAGATCCAACTCAAAACACAACGTCAAGCTTAGTCTATGTTAATTATGAATTAAAAGATGATCAAAGTGATCGGGCTTCATTAGTCACTTATGAATATTCCTTAACTGGTGATTTTGCCGGTGAAGAGGTGATTATGACCGCTTCCACTACCGACTCATTACACGATAGTGTTGTTAATTTGAGTAGTTCGCCAGCTGGCGTTGCTCAGACTTTTGTGTGGGATGCTCAGTCTCAATTAGGAGCGATTTATAACCCCAATGTTTATATTAGGTTAAGAGGCAATGATGGTATTAATAATGGTGACTATGCTACTTCTACGGTGGCAGTTGATTATGCACCACCGGTAATTACTAATTTATTGGCTTCACAAGTGCTTGGTTCCGGTGACGTCACTATTACTTATGATTTAAGTGATGATACTGCTGATAGTTTATTGGTGGAGATTAGTATTTCTGATGATGGTGGTAGTACTTGGGTAGTGCCAACTACTAGCACTTCCGGAGATATTGGCAGTAATATTGCTACGAGTACTGGCAAATCGATTACTTGGTCGGCAGATACTGATTTTTCTAATCAAGAACAAAATGATATCAGAATTAGATTAAGGGCAACTGATGCTTATGGTAATATTAGTGATTATGTTGAATCAACTGATTTTAGCGTAGACACTGCTGGACCATCAGGGCTTATTAATTTATCTAAATTTTCATCAACAGACACTACTGTGACCTTAAAGTGGTCAGAGGGCATAACCGATGGCCACTTTGATCATTATGAAATTTGGCATGGCTCAATTATTAGTGATGTAAATAATAGAGCTGGCATAGCTGAAAAATGGGATCAAGTAGATGATATTAATTTAAGCAATATTAATACAATTTCCACAGTGATCACTGGCTTAGATATAAGTAATGATTATTATATGAAGATTTGGGCGGTAGATAATTATGGTAATGAGGCGACTTTAGAGGCTATTAATATTTATGAAGCTCCTGTTATTGCAGAACCAAGTGGTGGTAGTAGTAGTGGTGGTGGTCCGACATTAGAATTTATATCACCAGATATCATATCGCCAGTTAAACCAATTTTAAATCCAGTAGACATTCCAACTAGCTTTAATAATATTTTTATTTCTGGCTTAGCTGAGCCACGTTCTATAATAGATTTATATGACAATGGGTTATTAGTAGGGCGGTTGATCTCTACAGTTGATAATAATGGACGCTTTGGCCAAGGCTTTAATTTTTCTGATGGCGCTCATATTTTAACGGTCAAATCTATAGATTTTTCTAGTAATACTAGTGAACCATCTGATGAGTTGATTATAATGATTAATCCAACAACACTACCCGCTGATATTGATGCCATACCAGTAATATCGCTAGATTCTAGGATGACACCATTAGAAACTGGATCAGGAGTGCCAACAATATCATTGCCATCTAGTTCAATATCTTTAGAAACTGGGTTAACAACCCCATCACTACCATTGCCATCAGAAGTTAATATCAATGAAATAATAGAATCAACTGAAGTGCCAAGTATTATGGTACCAGAAGTATCTGCAGCTTCAGTGTCGGTTATTAATAATAATATAATTCAGTTTAGTGGTAAATCATTACCAAATCAAGATATAGTGGTTTATATCCATAGTGATCAGGCTCTGATTTATCAAACCAAAGCTGATAAGGATGGTAATTGGACAATAAACCATTCTCAAGATATCGTAGAGTTGGCTCCAGGACAACATTCTATTTTTGCGGTGACCGTTGATCCAGTGGCGAAAGTTAAAAGTTTACCCAGTGAAGTTAAACTATTTGAGGTTAAGAGGAATTTGATTGCTGTTATTTTTAATTTACTCAACATTCAAACAACTATTGTCACTTTAATTATTGTCTCCATAACTATTTTCTGGCTTTATAGACTTAGAAAACAATCTCTAGTTTCAGTTATAGCTTAACAGTTATTAGATTCATAAATAATCTCACTTTAAAAAGTTGGGAGTTGTTTAGTTGTCAAATAGGGTCTTTTATGTTAATATAAGGGATATGTTTATAATTATTATTAGATAAGATATGAGTTTATTTTTATGGATAATAGCTGGTACTATTGGTGTTAGTCTATTGTCTTTGGCCGGGGCTTTGGTTTTGGTGTTTAATGATAAATTATTAAGTAAAATAGTATTGTGGTTGGTGGCTTTTTCGGCTGGGTCATTGATCGGCGGTGCATTTTTGCATATGATACCAGAGTCTTTTGAGGTTTTAGATAGCAGTGCATTGGTTTTTATGTGGGTTATTGTTGGTTTTTCTATTTTCTTTGCCTTGGAATTATTTGTGCATTGGCATCATTGTCATCATGTAGAATGTGAACACAAAGAATATGTAAAGCCGACTGCTTATTTAATTCTAGTAGCCGATGCTTTGCATAATTTTATTGATGGCCTAGCGATTGCTGGGGCTTTTATAGTTGATATTAGAGTGGGAATTGTGACCACATTAATAGTAGCCACTCATGAGATACCGCAAGAATTAGGTGATTTTGGCGTACTAATTAATAGTGGCTGGAAAAAGGGCAGGGCACTATTATTTAATTTGGCATCAGGTTTAACAGCTGTTCTCGGAGGTTTATTGGTTTATTTCATAGCCCAGGATTTTAATGTTGACTTTCTGTTGCCGTTAGCGGCTGGTGGATTTATTTATGTTGCTTCTTCAGATTTAATTCCAGAAGTTAAACATCATGATAAAATTTCTACTAATTTAATTCATTTTACGGCCTTTATTTTGGGTATTGTTTTGGTTATGGTAGTTGGTCTGTTTGAATAATTAAGTTTATTTTATGAAAATATTAAAAATTGGCGCTGAGTGGTGTCCAGAATGTATTATAATGCGACTAAGATTTGCCGAAATTGAGAAAGAGATGCCAGAGCTTAAAACAGAATTTATAGATATAGATAAAAATAATGATATTAAAAAAATATGGAGTATAGAAGATATTCCAACTTTTATTTTTTTAGATAAAAATGGGCAGGAATTTTTAAGACTTCAAAAATTAGTGGAAAAAGAAGATTTAATTAAAGTAATAAAAGAAAATAATGATAAATAAGGTGATTAATAAAATATTTATTATTTCTTTTTTTATTTTAGTTTTTTTTGTGTTTGTTTTGCCGGTTAAAGCTCAAAATAAAGTGGAGGTTAATTTTTTCCATAGTAAAACTTGCCCAGTTTGTGCACAGGAATCTAAATTTTTGGATGGTTTAGAAAGTAGGGATTCTAATTTGGTTATTAATCGTTATGAGGTGTCAGAAGCTAGTAGTATTTCAAAACTGAATGATTTTTATAAACAATATAATGTGCCGGAGAGTAATTGGGGGCTGGTGCCAGTCACTTTTATTGGTGGTCAAGCTTATTTAGGTTTTGGTGAAAAAACATTAGCTCTTATAGAAGATCAATTGACTAAATTGCAAAGCGGTGAGAGTGGTGATTATGGGACTCAAGTTTCTGATGGTACATTTGAAAAACAAGTCAGTGATCAGTTGGATGTTTTAAAACAACGTAAAATTAATATTCCTTTTTTTGGTGAATTTGAGGTGGCTGGTATGGCCCCGTTTACTCTTAGTTTGATGGTCGGTGTATTAGATGGTTTTAATGCTTGCGCTATGGTGGCTCTAAGTATCTTATTAGCTATTTTAATAGGTACTAATAATCGTAAAAGAGTGGTATTAATTGGTGGTACCTTTATTTTTGTTTCTGGTCTGGTCTATTATGTTTTTATTGCGGCCTGGTTAAATGTTTTTTTATTTTTAGGTTATCTTAAAATTATAACTTATATTATATCGGCAGCAGTGATTGTATTTGCAGTTTTTTTGTTAAAAGATTATTTTAATGATGTGATTTGTAAGTTGTGTAATGTAAAAAATGATAAGGCCGATGGCTTATTAACACGTTTTCAAAAATATTTATACGCTAAAGCTAACAAAACAGTATCATCGGAAATGCCGATTATTCTGGTTCTTTTGGCGATTTCAGTTATAGCTGTGGGTATTAATATGATTGAATTGTTTTGCTCTTTGGGTTTTCCATTGGCTTATACTAAAATACTCGCTACCCACAACCTACCAACTTATCAATATTATTTAAATTTGCTAGTCTATATATTCTTTTATATGTTAGATGATTTATTGATTTTTTTAGTAGCTGTTGTTACTCTTAGAATTACGAAAGTTTCTGATAAGTATTTAAAATTCGTTAAATTAGCTAGCGGAGTAGTATTACTTTTATTGGGTTTAATAATGTTATTCAGACCAGAGATATTGACTTTTTAATTAATATTTAATTGCATTATTTTGATAATAGTAGTAAAATGATGTATATTTAAATGAGATAAATAACTAAGAAATTATGCTTAAAATTTTTAAGAAAAATGAAGAGGATGGTAAGAAGGAGAATCTTATTCGTGGTTTGGCCTATGGCCTGGGTGGAGCTTTAGTAATCATTATTGTGGTTTTATTAATCGTTTTTGGTGGTAAAATTAAGGATAAATTAACTGGTAAGTCTGGTGCAGAAGTTAATAATACTGGAACATCACAAGATGCACCTAAGTTAAGGATCACTGTGGTTACTTCTAAGAATTGCGAGGGAAAGTGTTTTGACATTAATTTATTTTTAGACGCTCTAAAACAAAATGGTATTGAAGAATTAGGCACTGAGACTATTAATATTGAAGACAAACAAGGTCAAGATTTGGTTAATAAATATGGCATCGAAAAGGTACCAACTGTTTTAATCTCTGGAGAATTAGATAAAAATCCACAATTGGCTCAGGCTTGGTCTGCTTTGGGTGAGGTTATAGATAATGTTTTTGTGTTTAGGAAATTAATCCCACCATATATAGAGGTGTCAACCGGTAATTTGCGTGGTAATTTTTCATTAGTTTACTTAACCGATGAGGCTTGCAGTGGTTGTTACGATGTTAAATTACATGATACTGCTTTGGGTAATTTAGGCTTAGCCACTACAGATGCTAAATCAGTGGATGTTAGTTCCGATGAAGGTAAGGATTTAATTAAACAATACAATATCTCTAGCGCACCAACAATATTATTGAGTGGTGATTTGTCTGAGTACACTGGTTTACAGCAGATTTGGCCACAAGTTGGATCTATATCTGATGATGGTACTTATGTTTTTACTAAATTAGATGAAATGGGTAGTTATATGAATTTAGAAACAGGTAAGATAATAGAGGTTCAACCGCCAACTACTGATGAAACACCAGTACAATAATTAGATTTTTATAAAAAGGGCGGTTTTAAACCGCTCTTTTTTGATGTTTTAATGTTGATTTAATTGATAAATAGTGGTATTATTATGAATAATATGAGTAAATTATATATAGTGGCTACGCCAATTGGGAATTTATCAGATATTACCTTTAGAGCAATTGAGGTATTGAAACAGGTGGATTTAATTCTTTGTGAAGATACTAGAAATTCCAAGAAATTGTTAGATTGTTATAGTATTGACACAAAAGTAGTATCGTATCATCAGCATAGTGATGATAAAAAAATAAATTTACTTTTAGACAAATTGAAATCTGGATTGAATTTAGCTTTAATTACAGATGCTGGGACGCCAGGTATATCCGATCCAGGTAATAAATTAGTGTCTGATGTGGTTAAAAATATTGGTGATGATTGTCAGATAATACCAATACCTGGGGCGTCAGCTGTTATTTCCGCACTGTCTATTTCTGGATTGCCTACTGATAAATTTTTATTTTTGGGTTTTATTCCACATAAAAAGGGAAGAGAAACATTGTTCAAAAAAATAGAGGCCAGTTCAGAGACAATTGTTTTTTATGAATCCACTCATCGAATAATTAAAACCTTAGAAAGTCTTAATGGTTTGTTGAGTGGTAACAGGATGGTGGTTGTTTGCAGGGAATTAACAAAAAAATTTGAAACAATATACAGAGGCAGTATAGATAATGTATTAAATAGTCTTAAGGCAGATAATACCAAGGGGGAATTTGTAGTAGTGATCAGTGGCAAATAAACTAAAATTATATATGAACAAATTTTATATTACAACGCCAATCTATTATGTAAATGATAAACCACATATTGGCCACGCTTATACAACCATAGCGGCCGATGTTTTGGCTAGATTTCATAGATTGAAAGGTGAGGAAGTATTTTTTTTAACTGGCACTGATGAACATGGAGCTAAAGTGGCTGCTAGTGCTGAACAAGCTGGAAAGCTACCTCAAGATTTTTGTGATGAAAATTCTGCTAAGTTTCAGTTGATTTGGGATAGATTGAATATATCCAATGATCATTTTATTAGAACTACGTCAGATCAACATAAAGCCGGTGTAGAAAAATTTTTAACAAAATTAAAAGAGGTGGGAGCGGTATACGAAGGTGATTATAGTGGTTTATATTGCACTGGTTGTGAAAAATTTATTACCGAAAAAGAATTAGTTAACGGCTTGTGTCCAGACCACAAAAAAGAGCCGGAAGTTCTAAAAGAAAAAAATTATTTTTTTAAGTTAAGTGATTATTTACCCAAAATCGCCGAATTAATAAATAATGGCGAGTTAAAAATTTTACCAGAAAACAAAAAAAATGAAGTTTTGGGTTTGATTAAACAGGGGATGGATGATTTTTCTATTTCTCGTGAAAGTGTAAAATGGGGGATTAAAATACCTTTCAGTGAAAATCAAGTTACTTATGTATGGGTAGAGGCACTGCAGAATTATATTACTGGTATTGGCTACGGTAGTGATGACAAGACCTTTAATAAATTTTGGCCAGCTAATATTCATTTGATGGCCAAAGATATTATTAAATTTCATGCACTGTACTGGCCGGCTATGCTACTAGCCGCTGGTTTGCCATTGCCAGAAGTAGTTTTTGCTCATGGATTCTTTACTATTGATGGTGAAAAAATGAGCAAGAGTTTGGGTAATGTGATTGATCCAGATGTTTTGGTAGATGAATTTGGTTCTGACGCAGTTAGGTATTTGTTGCTTTCTCAATTTCCATTTGGAGCTGACGGTGATGTTAAGGCTGGAAATTTTGTTATTCAGTATAATTCAGATTTGGCTAATGGTATAGGTAATTTAACATCAAGAGTACTGTCTATGGTGGAAAAATATTTAGATAGCATTGTGCCAGTAAAAGATTTTGAATTTTCTGATGAAGTAGCTGGTATTTGGCATCAATATGAAGATGCTATGAAAAGATTTCAAATAGATGACGTTATAGAAATTATTAGGAAATTAAATTCCTTCGCTGATGGTTATGTCGAAAGGCAAAAGCCTTGGCAGTTAGCCAAAGAAGACAAAGATCAATTAAATAAAGTATTATATAATTTACTAGAGAGTGTAAGACATTTAGCCTTGATGGTTTATCCAGTTATGCCTGAAGTTTCAGAAAAGATTTTTGGATATTTAAATCAAGCTGATTGGAAAAATAAATCATTTAAAGAATTAGTGGATTGGGGCGGATTAGAGTCGGGTCAAAAAGTTGAAAAGCCTCAACCATTATTTCCCAGACTAGAAAAATAATTTTTTTATTAAGATTATTATTAATCTAAAATATTTAAGTTGAATTCATGCTTTTCACTTTAGTAGATGTAATTTTGGTTGTGTTAGTTGCTGGTTTTGTGATGCTTGGTTTTATTATGGGTTTGATAGCAGTTATTGGTTCGTTGGTTGGTATTATTATTGGAACTTGGGTGGCGAGTAGTTATTTTCTTACACTTTCTGGATTTATAAACCCTTATTTATTGGGTCATGAGGGAATAGCTAAGACAATAACTTTTATGGCTATATTTTTAGTGGTTAATAGACTAATAGCTTTAATATTTTGGTTTGTGAATAAAGCTTTTAATTTAATATCAATTATACCGTTTTTTAAATCAATAAATCGTTTTGGTGGCGCTATCTTGGGGTTTTTCGAGGGGATTATTATCACTGGTATGACCGTTTTTATTATGGCTAAATTTATTACTAGTGTCCCTTGGCTGGTTAATTCATTAAATGATTCTAAAGTAGCTCATTTATTGGTGCTAGTGACGCAATTATTGAGTAATTTTATATCTTAATATGTTAATAGATTCACATTCTCATGTAAATTTTGATGTTTATAGAAAAGATTTTAAGAGTGTTATTGACCATTGTTTAGTAAACAATACTTGGTTGATAAATATTGGTTCAGATTTTAAAACTTCCAGCAAAACAATTGAATTGACTAGAGACTATGGACGTGGTGTCTATGCAGTAGTTGGACTTCATCCGATTCATGTAGTAGATGATGTAGTTGAAAGTGTTATTGTAGATGGTCAAAAAACAGAAGTGGTAACTCCGAAAGAAGAATTTGATTATAATAAATATAGAGATTTAGCTAAGTCATCGGATAAAGTGGTTGGATTGGGAGAAGTTGGTTTGGATTACTTTTATTTCAATGATAATGATAGTGATTCACTTAGTAAGAAAAACTTACAAAAAGAAGTTTTTAAAAAATTTATAAAGTTATCTCAAGAATTAAATTTACCGCTGGTTATGCATTGTCGAGGACACAAAGATGATCCATATGGCGCTTATGATGATATGTTGGAAATTTTAAGTGATACCAGACATCATCATGGTGTAATACATTGTTTTGGCGGTAATTTAAATCAAGCTAGTAAATTTGTAAATCTAGGATTTTATGTTGGGTTTACTGGGATAATTACTTTTAAGAAAAAGTCCGAAGATGTTCAGGAAGTAGTTAGAGCCGTGCCACTTGATAAAATATTAATTGAAACCGATTCACCATTTTTAACGCCAGAACCGCATAGAGGACAGAGAAATGAGCCATATTATGTTAAATTTGTAGCTCAAAAAGTAGCTGAATTAAAAAAAATAACTTTTGATGAAGTGGCTATTATAACTACAGATAATGCCAAAAATTTATTTAGTATTTAAATTATGATTAATTTAATTATCTTGAGTTTAAATTTATTTTCAGTCATCGCTATATATTTTGGATTACAAATAGGCTGGATGTCAATATTCATCGTTACTTTATTTTTTACTTGGTTTGTTTCTTTAAGTGTTTTTTCAAATGTAATATTGTCTAAAATTTTCCCATTACCTAATTTATATATAAAATTATTAGGTGTTTTTTTTAATATTTTTTTTCTTGGCTTTATAGTTAATATTTTTACCAGTTGGTTTATCTTTAATAATTTTACACTATCATTAGCTTTGGGTATTACTAGTCTAATTTTATTTTGTTGGTCATATTTTTTTAATAATATTGAGCCCGGTCATAAAATTTATTTAGGCAATAATGATGGTCTATGGAAAATTAGTAATTTAGTTTTTATAGTATTTGCGTTATTAGTGATACTTGGGTTGGCGATTGTGGTTTCCTATAAGACTGGTAGCTATTTGACTAGTCCTTGGCAAATTTTGCCCCTAGAATATTTGGTAGTGGTGTTTTTATTGTTAATTATAGTTTTTTCTTTGGTTTTTTCCAAACAAAAAGTTTGGTTGATTATGGTTGCAATTATTGCCACTTCGTTTTTGATGCATACTTACTTATTGACTTATTCAGAGGGTTTTGGTGGTGATAGGTGGCGACATATTGGTTCAGAAAACAGGATACTAGCTGGTATAGACTATCAACCGACATTATTGTCAGATAATATTTGGTATCAAAATATCTTTGGTCTTAATATCCCCAGAGCTTTAATAGCTGGTCCTAAGATATCTTATGGTTTTCAATGGTCTTTAGTATCTATTGTGTCTAAGGTTTTTAAGATAGATATTTTTAGTTTAGATAAATATTTTATTATAGTTTTATGGTCGTTATTTTTACCACTAATTAGTTTTTCTTTAGCTTTTCAATTTAAAAATAAAAGAAAATTTGGCCTTTTAGTGTCTGCTTTAACTTTGGTTTTTTATCTTTTGCAATATTATGGGTCGCAAACTCTGCCTATTAGTTTTTCGGCCTTATATTTTTTATTTTTAGTCAGTTGTTATTTGTCTTACTTTAAAAGTAGAGAAAAATTAGTGTTAGCTTTTATAGTTTTTTTAACAGCTCTTTCTTATTTTGGTTACTCTTTATCATTTGCAATGTTGCTTATTGCTTTTTTGTGGCTATTAGCTTTTAATTTGAGCCCTATTAAAAAATACTTAGTTTTTTTTATTTTGAGTTTTACGATATTTTTAGGAGAGGTGTTATCTGGTTTTTCTACTTTCAAAAGAAATTTTCACATAGGTGAGATTTTAAGGGAGGTTTTTATAAAGGGTAATTTTTTATTTTTTGATAAAGGTAGTTTTTTGCCACTAGAAATAAAATATTGGTATATATTGTCACTAATGGTTAGTTTAATTTTTGTTTTTATTTGTTGTTATGTTGGCTTTAAGATTTTAAGAGAAAGAATAAAGACTAACGTTTATTTAATCAGCCTGATTTTTATATTTTTTATAAATTATTTAAGTTCTTGGTTATTTTTGGATGGCCTTCATTCTTTGGCTAGGCGCATGAGTATATTTATTGTTTTATTGTTGATTTATGTACTAGCTTATTGGGTTTATATTTTCTCTAATAATCGCCTGTATGCGGTTTTGATTATTGTTGCTATGAGTTTTATAGGTATTTTAACTTATGCTTCAGGACCAGTATTAGAGGCAGCAGTGACAGAATATGATACAGCATCGATGAAATATATCTGGGATCAAATAGGTAACGATCAGCCAAGTAATTATTGTGTTTTAGCTAATACTTGGTCACTCTTGGCTTTAGAGTCTTATTCAGCTAAAGAGGTAGTGGCTGGTAATTTCCCCAGTGATTTTAATTACAATCAAGATCAGAGAGTAGATATTCTAAAAAGATTTATAGGCAATCCGTCATTAAGTTTGATAGATGAAGCTTTAGATATTACTAGGACTAAGTCTTGTTTTATAGTTATTGATTATAATTCTTTAAATAATTCAAAATTAAACTATATTAGTAACCTGCTGGGTAAACCAAATATTTTTGGTCAGAATTTGGTTTGGCAGTATAGGTAATTTTTTAATTAATAAGTTGTTAACTATATGGATGATTGTATTTTTTGTAAAATAGTCAAAGGAGAAGTGCCAAGTTATAAAGTTTATGAGGATGATAATTTTTTGGCTTTTTTAGATCATACACCGGTTAATAGTGGCCATACTATTATTATTCCCAAAAAACATCATGAAACATTTTTAGATTTACCAGATGATATATTAACCAAAGTGTTAATGGTTATTAAAAAAATTGCCCCAGCTATTGTTAATGGTACTGGCGCTAGTGGATTTAATTTAAACTTAAATAATGGTCGAGTGGCTGGACAGATGGTGTTTCATGCACACTGGCATATTATACCTAGACATGAAAGTGATGGCTTAAAACATTGGTTGAGTAGAGATTATGGCGTTGGTGAGGCAGAAGAAATTTTGGAGAAAATAAAAAATAAATTATAGTTTTATAAAATTAAAAAAAGCACGATTTATTTCGTGCTTTTGTGTTAGTTAATGAATTCACCACGGTTGAATTTTTTGATTGATATTAATTCTCCCTTCCAAAATCTTAATTTAACTCCAACTTCTTTAAATAACTGCTTAGTCTTGTTGGCTTGCTCTAGCCAGATATATTTATTTTGATTGTCCCATGATTTATCAACTACTACTTCAATAATCCCACTCTGTACAATCCCTCGAGCACAATCCATACAGGGAATGCCATTAGTGTACATAGTGCAATCTTTAAGTGAGGCACCAAATCTGGTGACATTGTAGATTGAATTTCTTTCGGCGTGCTCAAACCAGAAATATTTTTCTGGTCGTATTTGTCTGTCTGGATTATTATCATTAATGTTACGAGGAAAACTGTTATAGCCGGTGGATCGCACTTCTTTATCAGGGCCAATAATTACCGCTCCAATGTGGTGTGGGTGCTTTGGTCCTTGCTCCTAGCAGCAACTAAATAAGCCATAGACATGAAAATATCATCCCAACTGGGAATATTAAGTGTATTCATTGTTATGTCTCATTTTGAGTTTTAAAGTCCTACTGTAATGACAATATTAGCACAAGATTATTTAATATTCAACTCCATGGTATATTCATGATCTTGGATAATCGTAGTAAAATAAATATTATCGCCCTTGTTATTGATTGTCAGGTGACTTATATTTTTGCCCTTAAATAGTTCGATAATATTTCTAAGCTCTCTATTGTCTAATTCGATTATCTTTATAGAGTCTTCACTAGTAAATATTATGTGGCGACCTTCGTGGTGCCAAAGAGCTTCAGTGATACCAGAGCCAATTCTAGTGATTAATTCTGGTTCTTTTTTTTCTAAATTATATATCCAAATTTCCCAATCATTATAAAACAGTAAGGTATTTTGATTTAACCAACTAAAGTTTTTAGCCTCTCTTTTGATAGTTTTATTTTTTAGCTCTGGGTCAATTATAAAAAATTCTTGAGATTTTATATTGGCTAGTATTAATTTAGAAAAATCATGGTTTAGAAATTTACAATCTTGACATTTTACTCCATCAATTATTTCTGGGTTAGTATCAGATATTTTTTGTTTGTATATGATATCTTTATAATAATAATAAATGAAATCATTGTTAATAATAAAATCAGATATTGATTTATTAAAAATTAATTTTTTATCACCAGTGAATAGGTCAATTTTCCAGACTCCAGATGCATTTAAAGCATACAATGAATTATCGTTATTCAGGCTCCATTTAATTGATTGATAATTATCGTTGCTAATTTTCACTGGTTGAAGGTAATATCTTTCGGTGTCGATAGCTAGGTAATTATTGTTAGATTTGATTAATATTTTTTTGCTAGTGTTAGACCATTCTAAAATTTGAGGATTAGCGTATTCATTAGCTTGATAAATTGTATGGGTTTCTTTATTGTCGAAATTAAAAGAAATAATATTTCTATCACTGGTTAAGAACGTCGATTTTTTATTATCTGGAGATGTTAGCCAGCTTATAATGTTATGTTCGGCTATTTGAATTGGTAAATTATTTTTCCAGAGTATAACATCTTCAGCAAAAGTAGTGGAATTTTCGTATATTTGTAATTTTTTGGTCCAATCATGATAACCGTCTTTGGTTAATTTAATTTCGTAATCAGCTGGTAGCAATTTTTCTATTCGAGATGGTGTTTGGTCACCAATTATTAATTTACCATTTAAATAAACATCAGCTTTTTTGGGTATGGAGCTAACTATAAAAATGCCAGTTTTTTGCACTTTACCTCGTTTGAAGTTATAGCGATAGCCCTGGGTATACAAAAGTACCAGTGGGACGACAATTAAAAATACTGTAATAAAAGAAATATAGACTAAGCGTCTAAAGATAATATTTTCAGCGGTGGTTAGCTTTATATTTTTATACTTGCTGTCAGTTTTTGACATTGTTATTCGTTTATTTTTTCAATTTGAGCACCAATATTTTTTAATCTGGAAACTATATCTTCATAACCTCTTTCTATTTGATATATATTGTCTATTATAGTCTCACCTTGAGCACATAAGCCAGCTATAATTAAAGCCATGCCAGCTCGTAAATCGGGGCTCTCTAATTTTTTACCGTAGAGTTTTGTTTTGCCGTTAACAATTACTCTATGCGGGTCGCACATTATTATATCAGCTCCCATAGTATTTAATTTATCAGTATAAAATAAGCGACCTTCAAATATTGTTTCATGAATTAAGCTACGACCATTAGTTTGGGTCATTAAAACCGTAAAGGGTGCCTGAAGATCTGTGGGAAAACCAGGATATTCATGAGTTTGAATATCAGTACCATGTAAATGACTGGTTTTGGTAATTATGTAGTCAGGTCCAATCTCTAAATCAGCACCAGAATTTTTTAAAATTGTTAATACTGTTTCTAAATGTGCCGGATTACAGTTACTAATTTTTATTTTGCTGTTGGTGGCTAATCCTAGCATTACAAAAGATCCAGCTTCAATTCTATCGGGGATTAGTTCATAGGTTCCAGCTGATAATTTATCGACTCCAGTAATAGTTATTTGTGGTGTACCAGCGCCAGTAATTTTAGCCCCACATTTATTTAAATAATCTGCTAGGGCCGGTATTTCTGGTTCCATGGCAGCATTAATGATAGTTGTAGTGCCCTCTGCTAAACAAGCAGTCATCATTAAACTTTCAGTGACAGTGACTGAAATTTTGGGTAAAACTATTTTAGCGCCTTTTAATTTCTTCGCTTTAATAGTGAAAGATTCACCGTGGTCGAGTATTTCAGCGCCCATAGCTTTAAAGCCAGACATAAACAAGTCAACTGGTCGTTTGCCAATAATACAGCCACCGGGATGACTCATAGTAACTTCGCCGAATTTAGCTAGTAGTGGTCCGGCTAGCATTATGGAAGATCTTAGTTTTTTGACTAAATCTGAATCTGGTGTTGACTTAGTTATTTTGCTTGGATTAATTTCTAGTGTTGAGTCATGCCAAGTTATTTTAGCGCCCAGGCTTTCTAAAATTTCGGTCATTCTTTTGATGTCTTCTATTTTTGGTATATTGGTGATCTGGCAAGTCTCATTGGATAAAATAGAAGCGGCTAGTATTTTGAGAGCAGAATTTTTAGCACCGGCTACTTTGATTTCTCCTGATAATTGATGACTTCCTGATATTTTATACTTTTCCATCTAGTAAGTTATATTATAATTTTATTTTAATATATTATTACATATTTATGGTTATTTTAATAGTTGACAAGATTATTAAAATGTGATAATATCTTATTAGTTCTCAATGTCTTTGTTGGGAATTAATTAAAAGAACAACAGGAGGAAATAAGTTGTACATTAATACATTCAAAAGAAAAATTTTTTTAGTCTATGGAATTACTTTAATTTTATTGTTAGCATTAAATCCATATTCGATGGCCATGTCTGGTGATCAGCGTGAGCAATCGAGTAATTATCCAAGTGATAATGAAAATAAAAATAATTTTTTGAGTGATTCTTTTTTGACCGATAAACTATTTAAGTTGTTTGGTGTTACTACTCTCGATCCGGAGATTGAGCTGGCATTGGATGCTAGCTATATAATCGAATCAGATAGCGGTAAAAATTTAATAGGTGATGACGGCCGGTCCATTGGACCACTGCATATCCAAAAACAAGCTATTGATGACGTTAATCGAATATTGGGTTATAAGGCTTTTACTTATAGTGATCGTATGTCACTGGAAGAGTCTTGTAAGGTGTTCAAGGCTTATTTGGATTTTTACGGTCAAAGATATTTCAAAAAAACAGGAAAACAACCGACCACTGAGGTTTACGTTCGTATTTGGAACGGTGGACCCAATGGTTATCAAAGTGTAAAAACCAAGAATCATTGGCAAAAAGCCAAAGAAGTGATTTTTTAGTTTTTATTATACCGTTGATGTAAATTCAGCGGTATTTTTTTATTTTTGTTTTGTAGCCATTTATTTGTTACAATTATGACATATAAAATAATATTAATATTTCATGATAAATTTTAAATTTCCAATCACCAAGCTCAAAGAGAAAGGTGTGCCATTTTGGCTTTCCTTTGCTTTTATAATTACGGCCTTTGCTCTAGGCTTGTTATTGGGTAGTAATGTTTCCATTTCTAGTAATCAGGAAATTATAAGGGGCATCAGTCCAAATGCCACTACTACATCAGCCGGCATAGTCAAAGATAAAGATGGCTTTATACCTGACTATTTGACTAAGGATGTAGATTTTAATTTATTTTGGGATGTTTGGAGTATTATTAAACAAGAAGCTTATGACAAGGATATTCCTGATACTCAACTTTTCTATGGAGCTTTGTCTGGTGTAGTTTCATCATTAGGTGATCCCCATTCTGTATTTTTTACACCGGAAAATACCGATGGTTTTAATGAAGAGTTAAATGGAAAATTTGAAGGTATTGGTGCTGAAATTGGTATTAGAAATAATATTTTAACGGTTATAGCGCCACTTGATGACTCACCAGCCTTTAAAGCCGGACTTAGACCAAAAGATTTAATTTTAGAAATAGATGGTGATAAAACTGACGGCTTAAGCTTGTCTCAGGCAGTTAATTTAATTAGAGGCCAACATGGTACAGATGTAGTCCTAACTATTTATCGTGATGATATTAAAGAATCTAAAAAAATTACTATCACCAGAGAGGCCATTAAAGTTAAGAGTTTAGAGTTTGAAATAAAAGATAACAATATAGCTTATATAAAAATTAGGCAATTTAATTCTGAAACAGTGCCATTATTTAATGATGCGGTGTTAGAAATCATTCAAAATCCTAATATCTCTGGAATTATTTTGGATATGCGCTATAATCCGGGTGGTTATTTGCAGTCAGCTATTGATGTGGCTGGCGAATGGGTTGATGGAGAAGTGGTAGTAAAAGAAAAAATTAGAAATGGCAAAGAGGTTTTGCATCGAGCCAATAAGTTGGCTAAATTAGATAAATTTAAGACTGTAGTTTTGGTAAATGCTGGTAGTGCTTCTGGATCAGAGATTGTGGCTGGAGCTCTTCAAGATTTGCACAAAGCTACTATTGTTGGCACTCAAACCTATGGTAAGGGTTCGGTTCAAAAATTAATTAATTTAAAAGATGGTTCTTCTATTAAGTTAACTGTAGCTAAGTGGTTTACGCCTAGTGGTAACACTATAGAAGGCGATGGCATTACGCCAGATGTTGAAGTAGAAATATCTGATGATGATTATAACGTTTATAGAGATCCACAAATGGATAAGGCTATAGATATAATTAGAGGTAGATAATTGTTGTGTGTATTAACTAATGAGTGCTATAATAGTTTCAAGATTATTATAATATTAGTATGAAGGTTATATTTATTAAAAAAATTAAAAAGATTGGTGAAATAGGTGATATTAAAGAAGTATCGGATGGTTATGCTATTAATTTTTTAATTCCTCAAAAAATAGCCGAGCCAGCTAGCGTTAAAAATGTTAATAAGTTTAGAAATATAAAACAACAAGATAATAAGCAGGCTAATAAGGCTTTAGTTTTAGCTCAAAAAAAAGCCAAACAACTGCAAGGTTTGGTTATAAAAATTATTGGAAAATGTAATGACGATGGCAAATTGTATTCTTCGATTTCTGCTGATATGATTGTTGATAAGTTAAAAGATAGGGGAATTAATATCGAAAGTAGTCAAATTAATTTGCTAAAGCCGATAAAGGATCTTGGTAAGCATTCGGTTTTCATTGTTTTAAGCCATGGATTAGAGTCAGAAATAACAGTTATTGTTAATGAATAGTTAAGTACCATATATTTTTATTATTTTTAATAGGGGTTTAACCCTCTATTTTTTTAGATTAATAATTGGTAAATTAAATAGTTATGTCAAAAAGAAAATATATTTTTGTAATTGGCGGTGTTATGTCCGGTGTTGGCAAGGGTATTGCTAGCGCTTCCATTGGTAAAATTTTACAAGCTAGAGGCTTAGCTGTTACGGCTGTAAAAATAGACCCTTATATTAATGTTGATGCTGGCACCATGAATCCAATTGAACATGGTGAGGTTTATGTTACTAGTGATGGTGATGAAACTGATCAAGATATTGGTAATTACGAGAGGTTTTTAAATATCGATATCCATCGTGATAATTATATGACAACTGGTCGAGTTTATCGCTCGGTGATAGAAAAAGAAAGAAATCTAGAATACGAAGGCAAGTGCGTAGAGGTAGTGCCACATATTCCAATGGAGGTAATTAGACGAATAAAAAATGCGGCCGATAAGGATGATGCCGATGTTACTATTATTGAAGTTGGCGGCACAGTGGGTGAATATCAGAATATTTTATTTCTAGAGGCGGCTAGAATGATGAAGTTAAATCATCCAGAAGATGTCTTGTCGGTTTTAGTGTCATATTTACCAGTGCCATCAAAAATTGGTGAAATGAAAACCAAGCCAACTCAAACGGCCGCCAAAATGCTTAATTCCGCTGGTATTCAGCCAGACTTTATTTTATGTCGAGCCGATCAAGAAATTGATGATTTAAGAAAGGAAAAAATTGCGATGTTTTGTAATGTTCGCAAAGAAGAGATAATTTCGGCACCAGATACTGATTTAGTTTATGAAATTCCAGCTAATTTTGAACGAGACGGTTTGTCAGAAAAAATATTAAAGAAGTTAAATTTGGAGGCTCGAGCTATTGATTTAAGTGATTGGGATAATTTTATTCAAAAAATAAAAAGCACTAAAGACACTTTAAAAATTGGTATTGTTGGTAAATATTTTGAAACTGGCGATTTCGTATTGTCTGATGTTTATATATCAGTGATTGAAAGTTTAAAGTATGCGGCTTGGCAAAGTGGAGTAGATCCGGAAATCCACTGGATTAATTCTGATGCTTATGATGGTCATAGCGAAAAAATAGATGAGTTGCGAGATTATCATTGCTTGGTGGTACCCGGTGGCTTTGGTTCTCGAGGAATTGAAGGAAAAATTGCGGCTATTCAATATGCTCGTGAGAATAAAATTCCGTTTTTAGGTTTGTGTTATGGTATGCAATTAGCTTCTATTGAATTTGCCAGACACATTTGTGGTTTAGGTGGAGCTACAACCACAGAAATTAGACCGGAGGCGGAACATCCCGTTATTCATATTATGAGTGAACAGGCTGAAAAATTATCCAAAAAACAATATGGTAATACTATGAGATTAGGTAGTTATCCTTGTATTTTAAAATCAGGATCGATAGTGGAAAGACTGTATGGAAAATCAGAAATAGTCGAGAGGCATCGTCATCGTTATGAGTTTAATAATGATTATCGAGATCTATTAGAGGAAGCTGGATTGGTTGTCTCTGGGACTTCGCCAGATGATCAATTGGTAGAAATTATCGAATTACCAGAAGATATTCATCCTTTTTTTGTGGCTACTCAGTTTCATCCAGAATTTAAATCCAGACCACTGCAACCGCACCCATTATTTATTGGCTTAGTTGAAGCCGGACAAAAAAGAATTATCAATTAATTTTCTAAAAATAAAAATACTCCGCAAAACGGAGTATTTTTATTTTTAGATTTATTCAACGCTAACTATTTGAGCATTCTCTAATTTACCGTTGAATTTTTTAATTTTTTTCTTGGTGTATTTCACTAAACCACTGCCAATGGCGAAAATAGAATCGTCTTTAGCAATTCTGGTATTTTTACCTGGTCTATATCTGCTACCCCTTTGTCTAAGGACAATAGCCCCATTTTTAGCAGTTTCGCCACCGTATAATTTAATGCCCAGTCTTTGGGCATTAGAATCTCGGCCCAGTCTAGTACTACCACCAGCTTTCTTGTGTGCCATATTTAACTAGCTTATTTCTTATAAATTAACAACTAGTATTTTAACTTATTTAGTAAAAAAAGTCAAGCTTTGTTCTAAAATAACTTAAATTTAGATCAATAAAAAAGCCGATCTCCCATAATTATATATAGTTGCTCGGCGTGGTAGTTTTGGGCTAAATTCCCAGTATTTCGTCTTTTTTGGTAGTTTTGTTTTTATCACTGGGCTTGCCTGGCTGTTTTTGTCTTTGATCATCTAATAATTTTTGGACTTCAGTGCCAGTATTAAAGCCGCGATAAAAAGCCTCATCATTTAAAATGGCTATACCTTGATAGATGCCGTAGCAGATAAATAAACTAAGCAGAATAATAGTAATAGCAATAACCGGATGAACCTGGATATTTTTCATTGTAAGGTACCTCCTAGGGTTGCTACTATGTTATATTATATTATTTGTTAATGTCAATAAATAAAAAAGTCGACCATTGCTTGGTCGACGTTTTAGTTTGGCCATTTTTTGAGAACACCATCAGCAAAACCCCACTGAATAGCTTTTTCTGGCGTTAAGAAAACATCACTTTTCTTTTCCATTTCTCTATTAATTAAAGATCTAATTTTAGCTGCACTCTGGCCTTTAAATTTTGGTCCATGTATTGCTTTTTCAACATAAATATCCACCATAGTTTTGTTACTAATTTTGGCAAAATCAGCGTTACTTTGGAAAGTCCTCATGTCAGCTGAAAAAGCCATTGTGCCTAAATGAAACATAAAATAAGAATTTGGCATCATTAATCTAGTATCACCAGCTTGAAAAATCAGAGAAGACATACTGCGAGCATGAGTATAGGAAATTATGGTGACATGGTAAGGCATAGATTTGATAGTATCATAAATAGCCATGCCTTCTTCCCATAGGCCACCACAAGTATGTAAATGAATAATAACAGGTTCAGTAGATGATTGATGTCTGAGAATATGAAGATTTTTTATAACCTTGGTAGCCATCATATATTCAACGCCAGGTTCAACACCTTCATAACTATCGGTATTCATATCTATTCCATGGATCCAAATCTCTCGTCTAATTAAATCAATCCAGTGATTATGGAGCTGTTCAACAAAATAAGCCGTTGAAATAGGCACATTCATCCGATTTCTCGATTGAGCCATGTCGGTAGTCTCCGTTGGTTTTAAAAGTGCAAATCCAATGTATTTTGTAAGTTAATCTTAAGTTATTATTGATTATTTATCAATATCTACCAATATTCCTAAAATTTGCTATAATTTATTTAAATAATTAGTAAAAATAAATTATGTCATTAAGACTCTTATCGTTATTATTCCTGGTATTTTTTTTAACTGGCTGCACTAAGCAGTCTACAGTTATTAATATTGATTTGCCAGTTAATGATGAAAATATTTTGGAAAACAATAATGTCGTGTCTAATGAAAACACGAACGCCACATCGGATGCGACTAATACCAATACCAATACCAATACTAATACTAATACTAATACTAATACTAATACTAATACTAAAGAACCAGTAACAGCACCGGTAACCGTTGAAATACCAACTAAATTAGAATTGGATGTGGCCTTCGCACCGCAAGCACCTTTTGGCAATTGGAATGAACTTAATGAAGAAGCCTGTGAAGAGGCTTCTATGGTGACAGCAGCTAAATATTTTTTAAATCAACCTTTGGATGAAAAAATCATGGCAGATGAGCTGGTTAAGTTAGATGCTTGGGAGAAAAATAATGGTTATAAAATTGATTTAAGCGTAGTCCAAACTGTGGCAGTTTTAAAAGATTATTTTAATTTATCAGCTAAAGTCATTAATGACGTGAGTGTTAATCGGATTAAATATGAATTAAGTTTGGGTAATTTGATAATAGTGCCACTGGCTGGTCGGGAATTAAATAACCCTTACTTTAGAGCACCCGGACCAATTTATCATATGCTAGTGATTAAGGGTTATGACAGTGATGAATTTATTGTTAATGAGGTTGGCACCAAAAGAGGTGATAGTTTTAAATATAAATACGACGTCTTAATTAATGCTATTCATGATTGGAATCCAGATTGGTCGCATTATGAGGTGACTGATGAACAAATGACTGCCCAGCCTAAAAAAATGGTGGTAGTTAATAAGTAAAGACTTTGACAAATTGCTTTAAATTTGTTACGGTATTTAAATACCAACTAGATTAGTAGGGATTAAATTTAAATTCATTAATAATGATTTTATGGAAGCTAAAATTAAAAAACAATTAAATAAAATTCGGCCATATATCCAAATGGATGGTGGTGATGTTGAATTTGTGTCTTTCGATACTGAAACTGGACTTTTGACAATTCAGTTGAGTGGTGCCTGTGTTGGCTGTCCGATGTCTCAGATTACTTTACAAGAAGGTATCGGTAGAACGATTAAACAAGAAATACCAGACGTTAAAGAGGTTGTGGCTATTTAATTAAATATCTATGATACAAAGAATATATCTGGACAATGCGGCAACTACTAAAATGGATCCGATGGTTTTGGATGCCATGTTGCCGTATATGCAGGAAGAGTATGGCAATGCTTCTTCTCTGCATTATGCTGGTTTGGATAATCGGGTGGTAGTGGACAGATCTCAAGCGAAGTTGGCTAATTTTTTGGGTTGTAGTAAATCGGAGGTGTATTTTACCTCTGGAGCTACAGAAAGTGATAACATGGCTATTTTTGGCGTTGTAGAAGCTATTAAATCATCAAATAAAGATGTTGATTCTAAACTTCATGTTATTACTACTAAGATAGAACATGATGCTATCTTAGAGCCTTGCCATGAACTGGAGAAGCAGGGAGTTGAAGTAACTTATTTACTACCAGACAAGAATGGCATGATTGATGTGGCAACCTTAAAGGAAGCTATTAGGCCAGAAACTGTTTTAGTGTCTATAATGTATATTAATAATGAAATAGGGACTATTTTACCAATTACTCAATTTGGGGAATTAATATCAGAATTAAATAAAACTCGAGAGACTAAAATATATTTTCATACTGATGCCACTCAGGCTATTAATTTTGTGAATTGTAATGTAGCTGATCTAAAAGTTGATTTACTATCTATGTCTGGCCATAAAATTTATGGACCAAAGGGTGTTGGAGCTATATATATTCGGCAGAATACTCCTTTTAAGCCATTGGTTTTTGGCGGTCATCAACAGGCTAATATTCGACCTGGTACTTATAATGTGCCGGGAATTGTTGGTTTGACTGCTGCCATAGATTTGCTTGGTAATGAATCTAAGCGCAGTCAGATAAATCAATCTTTAATTGAATTAAGGGATTGTATAATAAATCGAGTACTAACAACTATAGATGGAGCTATTTTGACTGGTGGTATGGAAGAAAGATCGCCTAATAATGCTAGCTTTGTTTTTGATGGCGCTGAAGGGGAGGATATTGTTTTGATGCTTTCTGAAAGAGGTATTGCTTTGTCTACTGGCTCAGCTTGTTCAGCTGGGTCGCTGGACCCATCTCATGTGTTATTAGCCATTGGTGTGCCCAGTGAATTAGCACATAGTAGTTTGCGAGTCAGTCTAAGTAAATACAATACACAAGAAGAAATTGATATATTTTTGACAGAATTAATTACGGCCGTTACTAAGCTGAGAAGTCTTTAATCTATAAAATAAAAACCACTATTTTGAAATAGTGGTTTTTATTTTACTAGATGGTTGGTGGCGGTGTAGTGATTAAATTTTGAAATGGATCTTTAATATCTGCTGTGTTAATTTTTTCAGAATTTGTTTTTTGTTCAATTTCATCTATTACTTTGTCGAATTTATCTTTCTCTAGGTTTTGATCAGATATTTCTTTTCTTAGGTCAGTGATTAATTCGGCTTCAATTATTGTTTGATATACATTGTTGTATAAAAATCTTATCAAAATAAACAAGGCAATAATGATAATAATAATAGTAATAGGGTAGAGATACCTGATTAGTATAAAGAAATTTATTTTTTTTATTTTTTTATTTTTCATTTTTTAAAATAAACATTGCCAATTAATTGAGCGACTACAGTACTGGAGCCGTCAGATTTTTTGTTTTTAGTAAAAGAAATATTCTGTAAATTAAAATAATTTTTTTGGTTTTCTATTCCACTGATAAAATTAAGTATTTGTTTGTAACTGCCGGTAGCAATGATTTTTAATTCCATGGCATTTGTATTTGGTCCAATGTCTTTTTTTACGAAATCAGAAGTTATGTCTATATTGGTGTTATGTTGATTGGCTAGTGATTCTAGATTGTTTATTATATTTAGTTCACTATTTTTTTCTAAAAATATGTCATCTAAGGTTTTAGCAGTCTCTTCTATGTTATCTAAGTCCTTTATGACTTTTTTAATATTCAAACCGAGAGCTAATTTTCTTTCTAATTTAATTCTTTCGTTAGTAATTTCTTGGTTAACAGCTGATATCTCCTTGAGAGCTGGAAAAATTATAAAAGCAGTTATGAAAGTAAAAAATAATAATATCACTCCTATATTGATGTAGAATCTATTTTTATAATAACTTAAAACCATATTTATTTTATTTTATCTAGTATTATTTTAGCAGTAATCGAAAAAGTATTATTATCTTTGGCCAAAAGATCTTTAAGTGGTAGATTAATATCTTCAAAGAGCCCAGAGCTAATTAAATTGTCTTTTAATTTTGTTAAGTCTCCTCTGTTTTTAGCCACGCCTTTTATTTCTATGGATTTATCTTGGTAACTTATTTTTACTAGGTCATATGAAATATTATTGGGGGTAATTTCAGATATTATAATAAAGAAATTTGACCATTTTTTAAAATCCTTTTGTATTTTATCTACGGTTATTATCTTTGAGTTAAGGGTATTAATTTTATTGATTACCTCCCTATTCTCAGCAATGCTGTAGGCGTTTCTCTCGATTAATCTAGCTAAACTATTGTCTAAAACATACTTAGAGATTAGTAATAATATGGCAATAATTAAAGTAAAAAGTAAAACTAAAATGATAAGCTCCTTAACAGCCACGTAGACTCTTTTGATTTTTAGCTCCCTTTTTTGACTGGGGGATAGTAGATTAATGGTTATCATAAAAATGTATCTGGTCTTAGACCTCTAAGTCCTAGCCCTAGAGCAGTAATAAAGGATTGTGATCTTTGGTCATTAAAAAAAGATGTATTGGGATTTTCTATTATTTCCCAGGGGTTGCTAACTACTACTGGTATTTTGAGTTTACTTTCAAGTACTGGAGCTATGTCGATAAAGTTGGCACCACCACCACAGAGTACGATTCTTTCAATTTTTTTAGAATCTGGAAAATTATAATAGTAGAAGTTGATTGCTTTGGTTATTCTGGTATTCAATTCATTTATAACATCAGAAAATATTTCTAGTAAGGCGCCATGGCATTTTGTTTTATCGAGCCCACAAACTATTTTAGCTTTTTCGGCTTCATCCCATTTCATTTCTAGAGTATCTACAATGTGTTTCGTAATGTTATTACCAGAAATAGGTAGACTAACTGTAAATTTGATGGTCTTATCGTGTAAAAATAAACCAGTTCTTTGAGCACCAATGTCTATGATAATTTGTGGAGTTTGGTTGGTGGCTTGTTCTAATAATAATCTGGAAATTGGCGCTGATTCTATCTCTAGAACTGTTGGTATTAAATTAGCCTTGGCTAGTATATCAACATAAGATTCAATTATGTTTTTAGGTGAAATGCCAACCAGCACTACTAAACCCTTGTCGGTTTTTTCCATTATTTGATAGTCCATATAGACATCATTAAAATCAACAGGGATATCTTGTGGTAATACTTCTTTGATTTTATCAATGATTTCTTCGTCAGAAACCAAAGGCATATTTATGATTTTAAAAAAAGTTTTTTCTTCTGGTAAAACACTAATAACTTCGTCGCTTAGTTTGCCACGCCCAACTTTAGTTTTAATCATTTTGTTAAGAGAATCTAAAAAGACTTTAGGTTGTTTGATTTCTCCGCTAATAATACAATCAGGTGGTAATTTTACCTCACTGTATAGCTGCACTTTAATTTTCTTTGATTTTTTTTCTAACTGAATCATACGTAGATTTCTATCTGATATATCTAAGCCAAAAGCGACTTCAGTTGTGTTTAAAAAAGACATTTATTTATTTGTATTTATTGCTATAATTATAGCAAATATTTGATATAATATAAATTTTAGTATTGTTCTTCCCAGTGGTCTATTTGGATCACTGGTGGATTAGTGTTGTTGGTTGGGTCAATGACATTTTCAAAATTTTCTGGAGCAAAATTAAGAGTGATGGCTCCACCACTAGCAGTGACAGTAGCATCAAAGCCGGCCATGCCACCATTGATTACAAAGTTGGTTCCAGAGCTGGTAATCTTTAAATCATCACTAGAATAAATTAATCCATTAACATTTACAGCACCACCAGATGTCGTAAATTTAAGGTCACCTTCGGACAGCAAGCCACCACCATAAACTGGATCAGCATTGACAGTTATAGTTTGACCAGAGCTGGTAATTTTAATTTCGTCAGCGACTAATACACCGTTGATAGTCATATTTTTACCAATAATTTCGGCGTCACCACTAACATAAATAATGCCATTTAAAGTAGTATTGTTGGGCAGGTTTTTAAATTGATCTTTGGTATAGGTAATTGTGGCTCGATTTTTCCATGAGGTTGGACTATCTGAGTCGAAATCAATTGGTAAGACATCAATAGTGGAAGTTGGGGCGCTTTGAGTGCTATTGTTTAAAGTTATTTTACCACCAGAAACCTTTAGAATGTTATTGCTAGCTGAAATAGTGCCATCATTAACTATAATTTCAGCGCCCTGAACTTTTAAATTTTGATTGGCGTGTAATCGCCCACCGTTAGAAACTAATACTAATCCAGAGCCTGTAAAGGTAAAATTACCATTTTGTTGGGCCCCTTTACCGCCAGCAAAGACAGTGTAATTCCAGTTTGAACCATCACCAGTAGCTTGAGTGATATAATATTTAACAACTCGTCTAGAGGTTTTGCCCGCAATTTGATAAGTAGAAGTAGCAATGATCCAAGCTTCGGCTGGCACAGTATTAATAGCGGATACCTGATAACTGGCATTGCTATCACCAAAAACTTCATTTCGAATAATGTCATTTGATGAATTAAGTGTTCCGTTTAGGAAAGCTTCGCCAGTAGCTGAGTTATTTTGAATTTTCCAAATCAATTCATTGACTCCAGCCTCAGCTAGGTAATATGTTTTAGCAGCGACAGCTTGGCTGTTGGATATCTTCATTTCTGTGATAGTAAAATTTACAACATAAATCGCAGTAACTAGCATTAAAGACATTACTAGTATAGTGGTTACTAAAATAAAGCCATTTTCTTTTTTTGATTTGGATATTATTTTTTTAAAGATTTCGGCCATAAATAGATGTATTTATTATTATAGTTTCTGAATTTTTTATTAGATATAAATTTATGTTAATTAAGCCATTGCCCCAGAATTCTAAATCGCTAGCATATTCACCAACTATTTTATCTTCAACTATTTCTTGAATTGGGTTATTACCAAATTGGTCGATATCTGATATATAAACATAAGTATTGGGATCGGAGGCAAAATAATATCTAGAATATTCTCTTTTAATATCTTGACCATCTAAATAATATCTAATGTACAATATTTGACTGCTGTCGTGACCGTCTAAAAATTTTATTTCTGATGGTATAGTGTCTGGATTTGAGTTGTCAGCTGGGAGAGTGGTGATTATGGCTTGAGATTGTCTAAGTTCTCTGATAATCCTGTCTAGTATTACTCTGCCATTTTGAGTAATTTCAGCTCTAGTGTCAGTTTTTTGGTAGGTAGTTTGACTGATATAATAAACCATAGCTACTACTAAGAATAGTACTACTGAAATACTGATAACCATAACAACTTCAATTAAAGAGAAGCCATTTTTATTATATTTAATTTTTGGCATTATTTTTTACTAATTAGTGATATAACTTGAGTATTTTTTTCGATTTTTAAGGCTTGGTTATACCAATAAATATTGACCGTTAATTTTTTTAGGCCGGTATCAGTTATTGATGTTTGTAAAGTTTCGTCAACATACTCCACTAAAATTTCTCTTTGGTAGTTATAAAATTGATCACTGGGATCATTAGATAATCGATTTTTTACTTCCATAGTACCAACAGTTAAATTATCGTAATCTAAATAAAATAAATTTTCTAAACCAGATTGAGCTAAGTTTGCTGCTACAGTGGCTTGTTCGGAAGTTTTATCGATTTTAAAAGCGATAGGAAATATTTTTGCCAGCGATAAAATTCCAATCATTATAACTAAGATTGTAATCATTGCTTCAAGTAGGGTGATGCCCTTATTGTTCAATTTTAACATAGCCTGATGGTTTAATGGATATAGTGCTGATTGAATTATTGCTATTTATTAAAACAATAGAGCCATTTTCGGTAGCCGCACCAGTGACGTTAAATATAGCCGTATTATCTGTTAGATCATTAATAGAATTAATTGATATAGCTGGATTAATGTTTTTAGTTTTTATGATTTCACTGGTATCAGTATTAATAATTGAATATTGATTAGCATTTTGATCAAAAACCACAGCGTAATTGATTTGTTCGGTAACAGATAATTGCTGAGCCAATCGTAAATCTGAGGCCATGTCCCTGGTTTCCGTATTTAGATTAAGTGTGGGTTTAATTTTGGTGTACACTGGCAGTATAACTAGAGCAATAATGCTAATAACTGTAATAACGCCCAGTATTTCTATTAAGCTGAAACCCGAGTTTTGTTTGTTTTTTGTAGCTATCATTATTAAATAGTTTCGGTTAATGTTTGCATTGGCATCATAATAGCTAGAGCAATTCCACCAACAGCAATACCAATTAAAATCATTAAAACTGGCTCAATAATAACTGGTAAATTATCCATAGTGCTGTAAACTTCCTCTTCATAAAAGACAGCTAAATTTTCTAAGACTTCATCTAGCGATCCAGTTTCTTCGCCAACAGATACCATCTGAATGATATTTGGTGGAAATATATTTGGATAATTTTTAAATACATCAGCCATCTTGTTGCCTTTTTTTACTTGTTCAGCAGACTCTGTGAGGGCTTTTTTATAAAGAGAGTTGCCTAGGACTCGAGAGGTGATTTGTAATGTTTCAATGATAGTGATATCCGTTTTAATTAATGAACTTAGACTTCTGGAGGCTCTAGCTAGGTTAATTTTTTTTATAATACCAGATATGACTGGTATTTTTATTAAAATACTATCAAAAATATATTTACCTTTCTTTGTTCTGATTATTTTAATGAAAGTGGCAACGGCAATAAATATAAATATTACCAAGTATAGGCCATTAGCTTGTACAAAGTTACTAACGGCAATTAAAATCCTAGTTGGTAATGGTAGTTGGACCTCTAATTCGGTAAATAGATTGGTAATGTTAGGCAGTACAAAAACCATCATAAAAGTACCAATACCAAACATAGCTGTAATAATAATAATTGGATATGTTAGAGCATTTCTAACTTTAGACATTAATTTGTGGTCTTTATTGGTTTGCTCATGGAGCTCTTTAATAACACTATCTAGTTGACCAGAAGTTTCACCAGCTTTAATCATATTAATAAACATTTCACCAAAGTTTTCTTGGTATGGTTCCAGTCCTTCACTAAAGGTTTTGCCTTCTTTGATTTTATTTTGGACATCAAAAAGAATTTCTTTTAATTTTTTATTTTTTGTTTGATCGGCTAGAGTACTGAGAGCATCGGCTAGAGGTACGCCAGCTCTAATCATCACTGAAAGATTTTGCAGTAAGAAAATTTTATTAGTTGATGAAATTTTTTTAAATAGTTTTATTCTCATAATTTTTATTATTCTTGGGTCACTCTTAAGACTTCTTCTAGGCTGGTTAAGCCATTTTTAGCTTTAATAAAACCATCTTGCAGTAAAGTCATCATCCCTTCTTCGATGGCTAATTTTTCTAGCTCATCTCGGGAAGCGTTTCGTAAAATTAATTCAGACATTTTTTCGGTTACCTCTAGAGTTTCGTAGATGCCCAAGCGGCCTTTATAGCCACTATTATCACATTGATTACAACCCTTACCACGGTAAAATAACATTGAGTTGATGTTTTGTTTTTTGGTCATATGACCGTGATCAATTAAGTATTTTTCTAATTTTTCTAAATTAAATTGTTGTTGCAATTGAGCAATAGTGGCTTTGTCTAAACTATAACTTTCAATACAATTTTTACAGACTTTTCTAACTAATCTTTGAGCAATAATAATGTTAATTGTTGAGGCAATCAAAAAAGTTGGTATTTTCATATCAATAAAACGGGGGATAGCTGTGACCGCATCGTTAGTATGAAGAGTAGATAAGACCAAATGACCAGTCATAGCTGCATTGATAGATATCTCGGCAGTTTCGGTATCACGAATTTCTCCGACCATGATAATGTCTGGATCTTGACGTAAAAAAGCTCTTAAGCCAGCAGCAAAAGTAAAGCCGATTTTTGGTTGGATTTGGCTTTGATTAATGCCTTTCATTTTGTATTCAATGGGGTCTTCAATAGTAGAGATATTTACTTCTGGCTTGTTAAGCGCGCCTAGAATAGTATAAAGAGTGGTAGTTTTACCACTACCAGTTGGACCGGTTACTAGGATCATGCCATGAGGCTTTTCAATATTTCTTTGGACTAGTTTTAGAGATTCTGCGCCAAAGCCTAGTTGTTCAATAGTTAATTGCTGAGCTTCATCTGGCAATAAACGCATAACGACTTTTTCACCATCAAAGGTGGGAATAATAGAAATACGAAAAGCCACTTTGAATTCCTTGGTTTTAATTTTAAATCGGCCATCTTGTGGTAATCGATGCTCATCTAATTTGAGGTTTGATAAAATTTTAAGTCTAGCGACTACACCAGCATGTGTAGATTTTGGCAGGGTCATTACTTTGCGCAAAATACCATCAACTCGATAACGTACCCCAACTTCTTTTTCGGATGGTTCAATATGAATATCCGAAGCTTTTTCTAAAATAGCGTATTCTAGCAATGTATCTACCACTCTAACAATCGGTAGATCCTGAGCTAGATTTTTTAATTCTTGTGGTTTACCAGTTTTATCTTTTTCTTCTTCGCCCAATTCTTTAATTTCAGCATTTAAGCCCTTGTGATATATTTTTAAAGTGTCATTAATATCTTCGGGGGTGGTAATATGGAGCTTGATATTTAGTTGAGTTTTTTTGGCTAAAAAATCAAAAAGTTCGATATTAGATATATCGAGAGTAGCAATCATCAAATCCTCATTGGTTTTGTCGAAGGCAATGGTTTGGTGTGATCTGGCGGTGATTTCGGGGATTAAAAATAAAATATCTTTGCGGATTGTCTTGTCCTTTAGATGAATAAATGGCAGCTTATAAAATTTGGCGGCCATTTCATAAAGCAAAGCTGGAGAAATTATTTTTTCTTCGGTAATCAAATCTTCTAAGGTGGTAGGAGATTTTCTAATTGTTTCCTGATATTTTTTTAATTGTTTTTGATCTAAGATCTTATTCTGTAGAAGAATATCTTCTAAATCTTTTTGATTGATCATTTTAGCATGGGTATTTGTAATAGATAATTAAATTATAACATAATTTTGGATAACTGAACAATATTATTTGTAAAATAAAAAAACACCAATCATATTTAATTGGTGTTGTGAGTTTATATCAAAAATAGAATTTTATACTATTCAGTTTTTTTAATTTCTGGTTCGATTAATCTTTGAAGTGGTACTAAATTATAATCATTTGATACTTTAAAAAACCCAGGTTCTATTTTTTCTTTCAAGTTGAATAGTCTAAATTGATTATCTGGTAATTTTATTAAAGTTGGATATATTACTTCTTCAATTTTTTCTTTGCCAATATAAGTAGTTGTAGTATCAGAATAAAGTACTTCACATAAGCCGTTAATTGGTAGTTGGCTGTCACTAGCAGCGTAGCCCACAAAACTGTTTGCTGTTAGCACACTTACTAAGGCTATACCAGATAATAGGCCAATTATTGAGCTGACAAACATACCAGCTCCTTTTTCCCCTTCATCATGATATTCTACTAAATAGACTGAGTGACCAAAAAAAATAAGACTAAATATTAACAACAGTGCTGTACCCAAATAGATCATATTAGTAATCTCCTTGATGTTAATATGATAGATTAGAGAATTATTAATGTGTAGTCGTAAACTGTTGAAGTTTGTGATCAGGCAATACTTTAATAAAACCTACAGGCATTGCTGTGTCTAAGCTAAAAAAACGCAAATCATCGTTGGGCAATTTAATTAATGTCGGATAATTTTTTCTCTCCGGCTTAAAATTAGTTGCAGGTACTATTTGTGGCTCAGCCACATATAGTACTTCACAAACACTATTGATTGTTAAATCGCTTTGGTGGACTTGGTAACCTCCAAATAGCCTAACAGTGACTAAAGCTAGTGTAAATAAACTCACAGTGATAAATACTGTGCTGGCGATGACACAAACACTAATGAGGCTTGTATCTGATTTAGTGTTAAAAAAATGATAAGTCAATCTAATCATTAGTATACTCACCAATGTAAATATTGCTGGTATTATATAGAGTTGCATGATTCTTTCTCCATCTTGTTAAGGTGCCAGTACAAAATTAAATTACAGTATTAATTTAATATTGTCAATTAATGGATCAAAAAACACCAACTTGTGTCGGTGTTTTTTATTTGGCTAGCCTTGGTTTATAAACAGATTTAAATGGTTGTTTGTATAAGCCAATGGTTTGATTAACTATATTATTCCAATCGTATTCTTTGTCAACAGCTTTTTTGGCGAGTTCGGTATTAATTTTTATTTGCTTATAATTATTAATAGCAAAATCTATTTTTTTAGCTAAGTCGTTAGCATTTTTATTTTTAAAACTGGTCGTTCGGTTACCAGCTACTTCTTTGTTCTCTTCAATGTCAGAAATAATAACTGGCAAGTTGTAGCTGATAGCTTCTAGTAAGGCAATCGATAGGCCTTCAGCTTCTGATGGTTGGATGAATAAATAAGCATTGGCAAATAAAGCTTTTAAATTACCATTTATTTGTTCGCCAACAAAAATTATATTTTTGTTACCAGCTGCTAGTTGTTTTAATTCTTTGACGTACTCGTAAGTATTAGCGCCTTCACCAGCAATAACTAATTTTTTGGTAGTTTGAATTTTATTGTAAGCTTCAATTAAAGTGTGAATACCTTTATGTCTAACTAATCGAGAGGCGGTAAAAATATAACTATCTTTTTCTAAATTATATTGTTTTAAGATATTTAAATTAGCTTCATCTTGATTTAAACTAACACCATTCGGAATATAATTGGTGGTTTTATCAAATCTGTATTCACAATATTTTTTTAAGGTTTTAGAAACCGTAATAGTTTGATGGGGGAAGTAACAAGCCGATCTCTCACCCATAGCTAGCATAAGTCTGGCAAACCAATTCCATTTTTGGTGTTTTCTGTCCAAACAATGAAAAGTAGCAACTACTTTGGTATTCGGCTTTAAAATTCTAGGTAGCCAAGATAGTAGGGAAGGGCCAACGCCATGATAATGGATGATGTCATAATTTTGGAACAAAGCATGAATGGTAGAAATTAGGGTGTGGCTAATAGCATCTAGAGTTTTGGTATTAAGAGATGGTAAATATATTAGCTTAACATTTTTATAAGTTTTAATATTTTTACCAGAATAATGAGGGCGACTATAGACAGATACGTCAAAACCAGCCTCAGCTAGTCTAATGCTTAGTTCTTCAACGTGTTTTTCGATTCCACCCTGTTTGGCTGGAATACCTTTTTGTCCGATTAAGGCTATTTTCATATGTTTAATATAACTACTCATTCTAACAAAAAATACGTAATTTGTCAATAGCTGGTGGCGTTGTATTTTTGCCTAAATTTAGACAAATTGAACACTTCAGACTAGGTCTGAAGTGTTAGTTGTAGCCTTTGTCTATTAAAAGACTTAATTAATAGGAGAAGTTAATTATAAATTGAATAAAAAAACAGGCAGAAGCTCGAAAGCTAACTGCCTGGTGTTTAAAATGTACTAACTATTTACTATTAAGCGTGGAAACATCAACCTGGAAGGCTGAGTCCACTATTGGAACATTCTGACCGTTGATTTTGACGGTCAGTGTTTCTATGGGTATATATCCATCAATACTGACATTGTCATTTGAGACAACGCCAAATCGCAAAATATTGGGTCGGAACTCGGTGACAGTGTCATGGGCATTACCATTATCGACACCAAATACTTGACGTTCAATCCAAGGGGCTCCACCAGATTGATGGTAAAGTTCCAGGCCAATTGATCCTGGGTTGGCGTTTTTCGCGTCAAGGATAAGAGTGCTGCCATTCCAAGTGAGATCGACTTTGATCAAGCCACCAGGATTGGCGTCAGTAGAAAATACAGCTACGATAGACATATTCCCATTTACTGTCACCACTGTCTCGCTCTCGTAAACCGTTGTATTACTGATCATCCAATGATCAAATACCCAACCTGAAGCCGGTGTCGCTGTAATGGTCACTTCCGTGCCCATTGCATAACTACCCGCGCCGGTGGTTGTACCTTGACCTTCAACAGTGATGGACAGATTGTAGTTGGTGACTGTGTTCTGAGTGAACACTGCCACTACCATTACATCACCATTCATCATGACTGTGCCAGGATTGTTGTGAGCATCGGTGCCATTGACAACCCAATGATCGAAAGTCCAACCTGAAGCCGGTGTCGCTGTAATGGTCACTTCCGTGCCCATCGCATAGCTACCAGCGCCTGTGGTGGTACCTTGACCTTCAACAGTGATAGACAGATTGTAGTTGGTGACTGTGTTCTGAGTGAACACGGCCGTTACAATTACATCACTATCCATGGTGATCAGGCCAGGATTGTTGTAGGCATCTGTGCCGTTAACAATCCAGTGATCAAAACTATAGCCATCAGCCGGAGTAGCTTCGATGGTCACCGTTTTGCCAGCCGGATATGTGCCAGCACCAGTCACCATTCCACCTTCAAGAGGATATGATTCTGTTACTAGAACAAAGTTGTCCTGAATAGCTGAACCTTCTCTGGTAAAGGTAGTGATAAACGCAGCACCATTGGCACTGGTCGCCACCACTGTCATAGAGTCGACCACTTCCCCTAGATAGAAATCCAGGGAGTTGAAGGGGACGCTATCTTCCATGCCACTTTCGAACATAAAGTCATTGGCCGAGTTCATGATGCCAATGGCAATCAAATAGCCCAGCAAATCACTGTCTTCAAATGTTTTAGCGGTGCTAAAAACATCTACGGAAATGAGATCTCCGTCAACAGTGAAGTTGACTTTCAGATTCGAAAGTTGTTCGCCAGTGTACATCAGTGTACCATGTACCGGGCCGGCGTCGCTGGCGATCATAATTTGATTAAAATTCGAAATATCATCGTTGAACAGAACATAGTCGGCCTCATCCTGAAGCACGGCGGAAACCATTATTTCGGTTTCCATTGGCGGTTCCATGGGGCAACCCACGAAACCAAGAGATAAAATACAAAAAATCATAGACATCAATATACACTTTTTCATTTTAATTCTCCCTGTTTGTTTGACATGTGACAATAATCCACAGTGGATAACTGCCACATCTTCTTTGTAAAAGGACAAAGTGAGAACGCCTCACTTAACAATGTATATTATCATAAATAGTAAAAAATGTCAAGAACAAAAAACACTCATAAAAGAGTGTTTTTTTTGGCTTATTTTAGATGATTATTCGGCTATGATAATGCCACTAGAATTAGCTGTTTTATCATGGTTTAAATACGTGGATATATCAGTATTAGTCTTGGTAATAATTTTACTAGTAACTGTGTCTAAAGCTGATATTTTGATATTGGTTAATAGTTTCGCTGTAGAGCCGACCTGGTCTATAGTAGGAGTTATTTGCACCTCAAAAGCTAAACCAATAATTTGCTCTGGATTATCTCTAGTTAACTGGCTAAATTGCCATTTAATTTGTTTAGAATTATCAGTTAATGTTAAATTATCACCAATAGTGACACTAGATTTGCCAGTTAGTACAACATTATCTGGTAGATCAGCAGATATCAAAACATTCTCTAAACCATGAGTAAAATTATTTATACTAATAAAAATCCAGTACTTGGTAGCCGTGCCAACTTGTGGCGGTAATGGTCCAACACCTAATTGATCACCATTAGCGGTGTAGTATCTAGCCAAAGATTGTAAATTTATATTGGTTGATTTTATAGCAGTTGGCTCGTTTGTAATTGTTTGTTTATTAGTGGTAGTAGCACTATTAGGGTCATTTAAATTGTTGGTTTGATTAGCTGGTATATTTTCGACAATAAAATCATTATTATTATAAGTACCCAAAACTAAACCAGCGTTACTAGCCGATAAGTAAGTGTTAATTGTTAGTAGGCTTAAAATTATTACCATCAAAAGACTATCAATAGTTAAATGCCAATATCTTTTATTTTTACCTTTAGCGTAATGTTTGTCCCAGCGTTTTTTTAGAAGTTGTTTCATATATTTAAAATATTATTGTCTAGTTTATTTAAAATCAGCAAAGCTTATGGTAAATACATCAGTGCTCAGAGCTATAATTTCAGCTATGTTATCATCGTCTAGATCGGTGACGGCTACTCTGATGCCGTTGTTATTTTTAGGATTGTAAGGTTGCCATTCTTTGGACAGTACGCCTAGGTAATTAAAAATTTTAATTATGGGTTTGCCAGTTGGACCTTGACCGGTAATTATTTCGTCTAAGCCGTCACCATTAATATCACCACTAGCGACATAAGTACCGCCAGTAAAATTTTTATCATAAGAGAAAAATTCACTAATTAGAGTCGCACCAGTTTTATCAAATATTTTAATATGAGGACCGCCACGGTAACCAGCACCAGCAATAATTTCTATTTCACCATCGCCATTGACATCACCAGCTGCGACATTAACCCCTAATCTGGCCCACTCTTTTTTATAAGCGTACCAACTATTAATGAGAACACCATCGCTATTAAATATTTTAATTTCATTGTTAGCTCCATTTTCTGGACCAGTAATGATTTCTAATTTATTATCATGATCTAAATCGGCAAAAGCTATAGAAATACCGCCACTGTAATTTGTGCCATATGGAGTAATTTCATTTTCGATAAAACCATAGTCACTATAAATAGTTATTTTTGTTTTATCGACTACCACTGTTTCATCATGGCCACCATTATCAATATCTAACTGAGCGATTTTTTGACCACCATTAAATTTAGGGTTATAGGCAAAGAAACTAGATCTAATATTATCGCCATTTTGATTGAAAATTCTGGCAAATGATCCATTGGTAAACACCGCTTGTTTGATACTTTCAATTGGTCGCAAAAGAATGGTACCGTCTTCTGGCATTAAAGTTAGGCTATTAATTTTGCCACCATTGTTGATGTCAGAGTTTTGTCGACTATTAATTTTTTCGTATTCACGATCAAAATTAATGGTTTGTAAATCATTAGTAGAATTAACTATAGCTAAGCCATTTTGAAAATCCCTCTGCCAAACACCACCTTTGATTTGACCATTGGTAAAATCAAGTAAATTAATAGGTGTTGATTTTGGTTGACCTAGATTAACATCAAATTCATCATACCACCAAAAGTCTTCTCGTTTTTCTGTGCCCCAGTCAAAACTGTAATAGCCGTCATACATTAGAGTACTAACTAGGCCATAACGCATTCGATTAGAATTAATATATTGTCCGGTGTTATCAGAATCGGCATTAACAATATTTACTCGAGGCTGATAACCGTTTTTGTTGGTGGTAAAATATCTTTCCATAGAACCGGACCAGCCACCTTCCCAAAATTCTGGAAAGCTTTCAAACATGCGACCATTGATGTATTCACTGTAAGAACCCTCACCATTGCCTAGTATTAAATATTTATCACCTAATCTCTCTCTGAGATTTCTAAAAAATATCCGATTACCAGTTTGCCAGAGCTGGTTTATTTTTGATTCACTGTCATGGCGACCATCACCATCAATATCAATATTAGGATTAACCCAAGCAATAGTGTCCCAAACATTATCAAATAATAAACCATCCCACAGACCAGTAGCTAAAACTTTAGTAGTATAAAAATTGATTAAATAATCATTGTAATAATGACCAAAGCCATCACTAGCATATTGGTTCATAGATAAATTGCCTGGCCAGTAGGTTATTTTTTCATCAGTGTAAGTTTTTAAGTACCAAGCTGGTTTAATGCCAGCTACTAATTCATGCCACAAACCAGTGCCACTTGGCTCGACTAGTGATAATCTTTCATTTGGCACTTCGTTAGCAGTGGTGTAGGCCAGAATAATAATATCGGGGTTAAGAGCTCTAATCTTTCTAATCGCTTCAGCACTATCTACTTGAGCCTTCATATCTAAAGCCAACATATCCCACTTAGCTAAAATTGGTACTTCAGCCATAGTAATCGGGGTTTTCCAATAAAGATTTACGGTTCTAGGATAGTTATGATTTGGCAATTCAAAAGCCAAGACCATTGAAGGAATTAATAGCAGGGTGACAGCAATTGTTAGAATAATCTTATCCATAATATTTATTTTTGCGCTACGATAATAGTCGGGAACATCAAGGCAATTAATAGTTTAGTTAATTTCTTGTTTATTCTTAGTAACCAGTTTAATGATTTATGGTTAAATATTTGTTCTAAAATAAGTGATTTTTTTAACCATAATTGTCTAGGCTTAATATTTAGTTTTATAAGCTCATTGATTCTAGGGTTTATAAAATAGCCATAGATACGATTATAATCACATTTTTTAACATCACTGACAAGTTCATGTAAATTAAATTCTTTTAGATGTAGGCCTTGAGCTTTACTGCCTAATTTTAGAAAATGACCGCTAATATCATGAGGTCCAGAAAACTGGTGAGGCGTAATAATTAATAATCGGCCATGATCTTTTAAAATAGTTTTTAATTTCAATAAAGTCTCTTTGATTTCATCTGGGGCGATGTGCTCAATAACATTATCCATAACAATTAAATCATATTTATTTTTTAGGTTATCCAATTGTCCAGAAATAAATTTACTATTTGATTCAGCCTGTTTTTTGGCCTCACTTATCATAGCTGGTGAGACATCAAAGCCAGTAGCTTGGTAGCCATTTTTAGCTAGTAGATTAACTAATTCTCCAGCGCCACAACCATAATCTAAAATAGCTTTTTCTTTTGAAGATAGATTTTTTATTAATTTAAATGTTGATTGGTTATGACCTCTAATACCAGCTGGTCGATAGCTATTGACTAGTGAGTTAATAGCATCGTAGGCCTGAGTAATTATTTGATTTCTAACTTCACCTGTAGGAGTCTGAAGAATTTTATTCGCGTAATATTTTTCTAGTTGATAATGTCTTTTGGCGGCTGTTGATTGATTTATTAATGACTTATAAATAGAAATTATTTTAGTTAAATGGAGTTCGGAAGTGAATTTTTGGCTAGCCATATTTTGTGCTAATTGATCCATTGATTGCCTTAAGTCGGGATTAGTAATTAGTTTTTCTATGGCTAAGGTTAGTTCATGGGGATTATTGGGTTCAACTAGCAGGCCGGTTTTTTGGTCTACGATGTTTTCCGAATAGGCACCGACTTTAGTAGCGATTACTGCTTTACCCAGGAGATGACTTTCAATAACACCTAGGCCAAATGTTTCGTGAACTAGTGATGGAAAAACAGTAAATAGACTTTGGGTTATAATTTTTTCTAAATCAGTTTTAGAACAATGGGGGATAAATTCAATGCGGTGTTTGATGCCTAAATCTAGGGCTAGTTTTTTAAGTTTTTTTTCGGCTGGCCCACTACCAATTATTTTTAGAGTTGTTTCGTTTTTAACTTTAGAAAAAGCCTCAATTAGTACATTAATGCCTTTGCTAGCGTCTAATCTACCAAAACAAACTAGATAATTTTTTTCTTCAATTGTGTTATTTGGATTTATGGTTTCCACAAAATGAGGGAGAACAATTATTTTGTTCGCATCAAAACCGGACTTGATTAATTGAGTTTTCACAAATTCTGAAGGCGCAATAAACAAGTCAATATTTTTTTTGTAGATTTTTAATGATTTATGAAAAAAATATTCCATAGTCATTAAAGCTTTGGCAATAGCTGGTTTGGGGTTTTTATTATTTTTAGTGGCCCAAAGAGTGTAATGAGGGCTAACTAATTTAAAATCATGTACAGTCATAATTATTGGTAGGCCGGCTTTTTTAATGACGGGTAAAATAGATGGTGAAATTTGATGATAGATATTATGAATATGAACTATATCAATATTTTCTTTATCGATTAATTTTTGGATATTTTTTTTAGCTTCCAGTGACCAGAAAATTCTACCGATTTTAAAGATATTTTTAAAATAAAATTTATTAAGTTTAATATCACTTATAAAAAATTCTTTACCAGCTAAGTTAATGTTATTTTTATTTTTTTGAGAAAAGCCAATAACTTGATGGCCATTTTTAGACAATAGGGAAATCAGTGACAAGAGATAAGTCTCTGTGCCACCTTGGGGGTATAAAAATTTGTTAATTTGTAGTATTTTCATATTTATGATTTCACTTTGTTAATGATAATACTGGTTCTAAGTAAGCCTAGTAGAATCCAAAAAAATATACCAGTTAGATTGGTTTCTAAATATGGTTGAAATAAGCTAGCAAAAATTACTGCCACAGTGGCTGACAGTAGTCCAAAATAATAAGGCTTTAGATCGTCATTTTTAAAAATATATTTTAAATTACCTAAGACATTTGTGACCACAAATAAACCAAATAGACCAATACCAATTAAGCCCATTTGTATAGTAATAGCCAGCGGAGAATTGTGAATATTTCTAATTTCTTCAAATGTTTGCCAATCGCCTAAGTCTAGTGGTAGCTTTTTACCAAAGCCTAAACCAGTAATTGGACTTTTAAGCCAAGATTTTTTGGCGACATTCCAAAAGTTTATGCGCCAATTAATACTAGTATCTTGTGAACCACTAACAATAGATATTACTCTTTGAGTGATTGAGGTATAGGCAGTATCAACTGATTGTGATAAATCCTGTAATGGAAAAAGGTTAGTGCTTAATAGAAAAATAGCAATTATAGTAAAAATAATTAAACCACTTTTAAATGATGATTTAATTAAATTTTTTCTATTAATAATAGGAATAAAAATTAACAGAGTTGATAAGCCAACAAAAAATGATAACCATAAATGTCTCATTAAAGATAAGACAGTACCAGTCAGCCAAATAATAATAATCATGCTAATAAAGCCTTTGTTTTTAAATCGATCAAAGGCTAATAGACTAAGAGCAATCAAAGTGGCTATAACTAAATAAAAAGCATGAGTACCGGCTAAAAAACGAACGCCAACAGTAGATAGTGGAGTGTATTCGGTCCACAAACCTTCGCCACGCATTAAGCCAATTATTAAAAAAGCAATAATAGCGACACCACCTAGAAGTATTAAGTGAGTAATATTTTTTAGTTGCTTTTTAGTTTGAATGGAGTAGATTATTAAAAAATAAAGAATTGGATAAAAAGCGTAATTTTTAAAAGATGAAAAGGCGACACCAATATCAGTATTTATTTCAAAAAAACTTTTGATTAAATAAATTATATTTAAAACTATAAATAGAGTTAATATTTTTTCTGGAAATCTAAAAAGTATTTTATGGCTGCTGGTTTTCAGTTGGTTTAACAGCCAACTTAGGATGGTGATGATTATAATTATATCCAAGGGGTATAATTTATAGATTGCGCTATCAGTAATAAGTGGTGATAAGGAAAACCATCTCTCAAAAATCATGGTCATGAAGATAATCATGTATAGACCCAAGAGGTGAGATGGTAGGATAAAAATTAAACTAATTATAAAAAACAAACCATAAACAATCGGCGAGAAGCCAATAATAATTCCCAGAATGACAAAACAGCCTACATACAGATAGGCCAAAATATTGTAAGTGACATTAAAATTCGATTGGGAATTTAATGTATTTTGGCTGGAAACTGCTCGGTTCATTTTTTTACCAGTTGTAATATTCTTTATCTTGAGGATCTTGATTATCTTTCTCATTGTGAGTGGCATTGCCAAAAACTATAGTTTCATCTTTTAGAGTGGCTTTTCTGTTAAGTAGAAAATTTAAAACTTCTTGTTGAGGAAAGATAATAATAAAAGTTAGACCAGCGAATATGCCAGCGATTAAACTTAAAAATAAATTTTGACCAATGTTAGGCTGTGACCATTTTTCAGCTACAGATGGTGTGCTAATCATTTTAACCACTACATTATCACCAGAACCATGGTATAGACTGTGATTGGTAATTAAAGTGTAACTAATAGCTTGAGCAAAATTGTTAGCTTGTTCTTTGTCTTTATGATAAACATCTATGGTAATAATACCTTTATTGTCTTCTAGTTTTGGTTTGACCATTTTCTTCCATTGTTTGCTCTTTTTCTCTGGTGAAAAACTAAAATCATTAATTAAATCAAAGTTAGTTTTAAAGACAGCGTCAATAAAAGAGTCAGAATATATAACTTCTTCTAAGATACCCGCAATATAATTGGAGGTTTGAGCAGAAGTATAGGGATTCATATCTTCTTGGCTAAATATAACTAGTAATTTAGCTGAAGACTTGTATTTGGGTGTCTGAATTAGGCTAATAACTAATCCAAAGATTACTACAATAACAGTAATAAATAGAATAGTTTTTATGTTTTTTGAATTAAATATGTTTTCTGGGTTCATATTTTTGTGTAAAATTAGTTGTTTTTTATGGTTTGTTAAGTCTTTAATTAACTATTAATATTAGCATAAAATTGATTATTTGTCAATAGTGGTCGATTATCTTAATATCAATAGACAAATCAGTCAAAAATCGTTTATAATATAGTATATGATTTTATATAAAATACAGGATTCAATCTTAATGAGCCCCGCTAAACGAGATAAATTGGTGATGACTTCTTTGTTGTTCAGCGTGGTCATAAATACGTTTCTTTGGATATTATTAATTTTTAACTTTTGGCAGGGTAGTGAATATATTGTTTTGAGTTACAATATCTATTTTGGTATTAGTGGTTTTGGTCTTTGGTATCAGGTTTTACTAATGCCAGCTATGGGCTTACTATTTATAATATTTAATTTTGCCATAGCCTTTTATGTTTATTTAAAAGAAAAGATAATTAGTTATTTTTTGTCGTTTGGAGCTTTATTGGTTAATATTATAATTTTTTTAGCTGCTTTAATAATTATTAATGTAAATATATAACAATATAAATTATGTCTTTGGAATTATTAGAATTTTATGTAATTAAAATTTTCTTTCTCGCTGCGATATCTTTTATTCTGGCTATCGGCTGGACCCCACTTCTAACTCATTTTTTATATAAATATAAATTAGGCAAACAAATTAGAAGCTCCAGTAAAGCTCCTATTGTTTCTAGTTTGCATGCTAAAAAATCAGGCACCCCAGTAATGGGCGGTGTTTTGGTTTGGGTGACTACCTTGATTTTAGCCATGGTTTTTTATTTTTTGGGCGAGTGGCTAGATGGTATTTTTGCTGATTTTAACTTTTTGACTAGATCTCAAACTTGGCTGCCATTAGGTGCGTTAGTGGTAACAGCTTTGGTTGGTTTATTCGATGATTATTTAAATGTTAGAAAAATTGGTCCTTACGGCGGTGGTTTATCGGTACGTCATCGCTTGGTTGTGTATACGTTAATTGCTTTGGTGGTAGCCTGGTGGTTTTATTTTAAATTAGATTGGGATTTCATTCGGATTCCATTTTTAGCAACTTATAATTTAGGCTTTTGGTATATACCAGTCGTTATTTTTGTAGTCATTGCCACTGCTTTCTCGGTTAATGAAATAGACGGCTTAGATGGTTTGGCTGGCGGTACACTTATGACGGCGTTTTTATCGTTTGGCACCATTGCCTTTGTTCAGGGTCGCTATGATTTGGCTGCTTTTTGTGGGGTCATTGTCGGTGGCTTACTAGCTTTTTTGTGGTTTAATATTGCTCCGGCTAGATTTTTTATGGGTGATACTGGCTCGATGTCACTAGGGGTAACCCTGGCTATTATTGCTCTTATGACTAATACAGTTTTACTTTTACCAATAATTGGTTTTCTGTTTGTGGTCGAATCACTAAGTGTCATTATCCAGGTGACATCTAAAAAATTAAGAAATGGTAAGAAAATATTTTTGTCAGCGCCTATCCATCATCATTTTGAAGCCAAGGGTTGGCCAGAAACAAAAGTGGTGATGAGATTTTGGGTCATTGCTTCTATGACCTCTATTATTGGACTAGTAATATTTTTAATGGATCGTGGTGGCTGGATGTAGTTAAATAGTTACTTTTGTATCGCCAAAAGTAACCAAAAACTCCGAGCGATGGTTTATTTCTAAATCACATTGGTACTTTTTTAGAAAAAGTACCACAAAAATCGCGACAGTAAAAAATTTATAGTCGAATCTAAAACTTCGCACCGCTAATTTTCAAAACTCAAAACTTTTTATTTATATAAGTCGAAAGTTTTTCAAACATTGAAAATTTGGCTTATATACATAAGCCAACGCGGATGCTCCCGTCTTGTCTTCTCCTTAAATTTTTCAATTGTCGCATAATCATGAAGATAATAATTGTATATTAATGGATTTCAAAAACAAAAAAATAACAGTCATGGGTCTGGGACTCTATAAAGAGGGTAGTGGTATTTCGGCTACTCGTTTTTTGTTGTCGCGTGGCGCTAAAGTGACAGTGACCGATTTAAAAACCAAGGCAGAATTAATTGATCAAATCAAAAGACTCGGTAAATTAGCCAATCAAGTTAGGTTTGTTTTAGGTAAACATCGAGAGTCTGATTTTAAAAATGTTGATATGATTATTAAAAATCCGGCTATTCCTAGAAAATCAAAATATTTGGAAATTGCCAGAGCTAATAACATTCCAATTGAGACTGATATATCTCTATTTTTTAAATTAGTTAATAGACGGCAGATTATTGGTATTACTGGCACCAGAGGTAAAAGCACCGTTACGACTTTGATTTATGAAATATTAAAGCAAGCTAAGGACAATGTGATTATTGGTGGCAATATCACTAAATCACCCTTGGTTCAATTAAATAAAATGAAAAAAAATGGCTTGGCAATTTTAGAACTATCATCTTGGCTACTAGAAAGTTTAGAAGATGCCAAACTCAGTCCTCGAATTGCTGTTTTTACTAATATTTATCCAGATCATTTAAATACTTACAAGGATATTGATGATTATGCGGCCGCTAAAGAAAATATATTTAAATGGCAGATCAATCAAGATTATGTGGTTTTGAATTTAGATAATGAATTTACCAAAAAAATGGGTAGTCGGGTACCTTCTAAAAGATTTTGGTTTTCTTTGAAAGAATTTAAAAATGAAAACGGTTGTTTTTTGAAAAATAAAAATATTTATTTCAGAAATAATGGTCATGAAGAAAAAGTATTATCGGTTGCCGATATTAAAATGCCTGGTAGTCATAATATCGCTAATGTTTTGGCGGCCGTTTGTGTTTGTAAACTCTATGGTCTGAAATCAGAAAATATAAAAAAAGTAGTTAGTGTTTTTTATGGCGTCCCTAATAGGTTGGAGTTACTAAGAGAAATAAAAGACGTAAAATATTATAATGACACTACTTCTACCATGCCTGAAGCCAGCTTAGTGGCTTTGCAAGCGCTTAAATCATCGAAAAAAAATATTATTTTAATCGCTGGCGGAGCTGATAAGGGTTTAGATTTTACTGAATTAGTAAAAGAGATTGAAAAAACTGTTAAATCGTTAGTGCTATTTAAAGGGACAGGCACGGATAGAATTTTAAAATTACTTAAAACCAAAAAAATAGATTGTGCGGTTGCTAATTCTATGAGTGAAGCAATTGGTCTAGCCAAAAGTTTTTCTAAAACAGGGGATATTATTTTGCTTAGTCCAGCTTGTGCGAGTTTCGGTATGTTTAAAAATGAATTTGATCGTGGTGATCAATTTAGAAGTTTAGTTGATAAATTAAAATAAGTATTATTTAATGAGAAAAGTTAAATTAAAATATTTTTTTCAGGATTTGTTTCGTCGACGTGGCGAAAAGAAAGCTGACACACAGCTAATAGTAATGATAACTTTTTTGACGATTTTTGGGTTGTTAATGATTTTTTCAGCTGGTGTGTCATTGGGTTGGCAAAAATTTGGTGATACTTATTGGTTTGTCAAGCATCAAATTCTATTTGGTTTATTGCCAGGTTTAGTTTTCTTTTTTATTTTTTCGAAGATAGATTACTTTAAATTAAAATCTTTAGCTGCTCCGATGCTTTTAGTTTCTATTTTCCTTTTAGTTTTGGTGTATATTCCTGGAATTGGATCTGGTTATGGTACCTCCAGAAGTTGGATTAATTTTTTTGGTTTTTCACTCCAGCCATCAGAAATTGTTAAACTAACTTTTTTAATTTATTTAGTGGCTTGGTTATCAGAAAAAGGTGAAAAACATTTAAAAGATTTTCACCAGGGGTTTTTGCCTTTTACGATTGTTTTGTTTGTAGTAATGGCTTTGATTGGCTTGCAGCCAGACACTGGTTCGGTATCTATTATCGTTTTTACTTCGCTAATAGTATTTTTTATTGCTGGTGGTAGCTTGGTTCATTTGGCTGGTTTTGGAGCTGCTGGAATTATGGGATTATGGCTTATAATTAAAACTTCGCCATATCGAGCTGAAAGATTAACTACTTTTTTACATCCGGAGTTAGATCCTCATGGTATTGGCTACCATATTAATCAAGCGCTATTAGCAGTCGGTTCAGGTGGTTTTTTTGGTCGAGGTTTTGGTCATTCTCGGCAAAAATTTGCATACTTACCAGAATCAGCCGGGGATTCTATTTTTGCAGTTATTTCTGAAGAATTGGGATTTATTGTGGCCGTGGCCTTGGTTGTGGTTTTTATTTTTTTACTACTTAGAGTATTTAAAATAGCTCAGATGTCTAATGAACCATTTGGTAAATTGTTAGCTATTGGCATAGTGTCTTGGTTTGTTATTCAGGCTTTTTTCAATATTGGAGCAATTATTGGTATTTTACCACTAACTGGTATTCCGTTGCCATTTATTTCTTATGGTGGGACTGCCCTAATGACTTGCTTGGCAGCTACGGGAATTTTGGTTAATATATCCAGGCAGGTTGATTTAGATTAAATTAAAATAATTATTAAATAATATAAAATGAAAATTCTTTTTGCTGGTGGCGGTACTATGGGTTCTGTTAGTCCGCTAATCGCAGTTTACGAAAAAATAAAAAAAGATAATAAAGATACAGAATTTTTATTTGTTGGCTCGGCTAGTGGTCCAGAAAAAAAAGCCGTTGAAAGTTATAAAATATCTTTTAAAGAAATCTCATCTGGTAAATTAAGAAGGTATTTTAGTTGGGATAATTTTATTGATCCATTTAGGATTTTTTTAGGTTTTGTCCAGAGTCTTGTAATAATTATAAAATTTAAGCCTAATGTGGTGATGATTGCTGGTAGTTTTGTAGGAGTACCGGTGGCTTGGGCGTCTTATATTCTTAGAGTGCCGATATTAATTCACCAACAAGATATTATTGCTGGCTTGGCTAATAAGATGATGGCTAATTTTTCTAAAAAAATTACGGTTTCTTATGAACCATCAGTTGCTGATTTTTCGGCTAGTAAAACAGTTCTAACTGGTAATCCAGTGAGAGAAGAATTTTATAGTTGCAATCCAGAAAAGGGTTATGAAGTTTTTAATCTTAATAAGGATTTACCCGTGTTATTAATTTTGGGCGGCGGCACTGGCTCACAGACTTTAAATGAAATAGTAGAACAATCATTGACTGATCTTTTACGGTTTGTTCAAATTATTCATATTACCGGCCGTGGTAAGAAAGTCGATGTGGTAGCTGAAAACTATCATCAGTTTGAGTTTTTGACTCATGAAATGACTGAAGCTATATGTTCAGCTGATCTAGTAGTTACTAGGGCTGGTATGTCTACTTTGTCTGAGTTAATTGTCACTGCTAGGCCAGTAGTTATTGTGCCAATACCAAATAGCCATCAAGAATATAATGCTTCTTATTTTCAAAAAAATAATGCGGCTATAGTTTTGTCACAATTATCTTTAACTAAAGAAAATTTTGTTAGTACTATTAAAGAATTATTTTTTGAAAAACAAAAAAAAGATATGTTAGTTGAAAATATTTCTAAGATTATGGATTTTTCTGGAGCTGAAAAGGTTTCTACCGAGTTACTTAGTATTGCTAAAAAATAAAAATTATTGACATGTTACAAATGATTGATTTATCGAAAATAAAAAAAGTTTATTTTATTGGTGTCGGCGGCATTGGTATATCGGCAACAGCTAGAATATTAAAGCAAATTGGTAAAGAAGTGTCTGGCAGTGATGTTGTTGGCAGTGAAATAACTGATCAGTTACAATCAGAGGGGATTGAAATATTTATTCCTCAATCAGCTAATAATCTGTCAAAAGATGTTGATTTAGTAGTTTATACAGTAGCTATAGGTGTAGATAATCCAGAAAAAAAACAAGCCGATGAGTTGGGAATTAAGCAAATTACTTATCCGCAATTACTGGGCTTGTTAATGAATGATAAAATTGGTATTGGTGTTTCTGGTACAGATGGTAAAACTACAACTACAGCAATGCTGGGTAAGGTTTTTATGGAGGCAGACTTAGATCCAACTATTGTAGTGGGTTCTAAAGTATCATACTTAGGTGGAAATTCTAGGATTGGATCTAGTGCTTATTTTATTTTTGAGAGTGATGAATATAAAAAAGCTTTCCATAATTATTATCCTAAGATCGCGGTTATTACCAATGTACGAGCTGACCATTTAGATGTGTATAAGGATTTAGTAGATATTAAGCAGGCGTTTAATTTTTATCTAAAGCGAGTTCCAGTAGATGGTTTAATTGTAGTTAATAATGATGATGTTAATTCTATGGATGTGTTATTGGATTCCCAGGCTAGAATTATTACTTATGGTATTAATAATAAATCTGATGTAATGGCGACAGACATTAAATTAGAACCAGGTCAGCAAAAATTTAAATTATTATTTCGCAATGATATTTTAGGTGAAGTTGTTTTAAATATTCCTGGTCAATATAATATTTACAACGCTTTGGCGGCTATAGCCGTGTCTTTGGACTATGGCATAGATTTTGGCATCATTAAAAAATCATTGGATGAATTTGTGGGGGCTTGGCGTCGATTTGAGAAGCTAGGTATTTCTGGTGACACAGAAATAATTACTGATTACGCTCATACACCCGAAGGTTTACGACAATTAATTGAGGGGTCTAAGAATTTTTATCCTGGTAGTAAAATTTTATTTGTTTTTCAACCACATCAATATAATAGGACTAAGAATTTTTTTGATGAATTCGTCTTGGCTTTGCAAACCGATAAAAATATTTTGCTCACTGATATATTTTATGTTGAGGGCAGGGAAAATCCAGATGACTTTGATATTAGTTCTAAGTTGTTGGCTGAAAAATCAGGGGTAATTTATAGTGGTAATCTAAAACAAACCGCATCAGAAATTAAGAGGAAAATTAATGATTTTGATGTTATAATATTAATAGGAGCTGGGGATATATACAATTTAGCTAAAAATATCTTAAAATAAGCTAATATATTTAATAAATTAATAGAAAATCGTATGCAGCAAACTGCCATAGATGACAGTTTGGATCAGGACAGTATTCTAGATTCTGATGAAGAAATTGAAGAACAACTTGATTGGGAAGAGGATTTAGAAAAACAATATGGTGGCCTAAGTGATGGTTTAATAGAAAAAAAATCAAAGGCCATGGGCTCTGGTTTTTCTAAGCAAAAGCAGGTTATGGAAGAAAATGAGTTCTACAAAGGAACCGGTAAAAAGAAGAAAATTTTCTTGAAACACAGTAAATAATTATTAAAATTAATTAATGGATACTTTAATTAAATTAAGATCCGTTGTTTTAAGTCCTATCAAAGAAGGGGAGATGTTAGCGTCTTATACTTCATTTAAAATTGGTGGCCCAGCCAAGTATTTTTGTATTGCTAATTCTAACGATGATATTGCTAAATTAGTAGCGATGTCTACTAAACTCAAATTACCTTATCTGATTTTGGGTAGTGGCACTAATATATTATTTTCCGATGCTGGGTTTGATGGCCTGGTTATAAAAATTAATGATAGTAAAATAAAAAATAAAGATGAAAAATTAGAATGTAGTGCTGGTTCACTGTTGAGTAAAGCTGTTGGTGAGGCTTTGGGTTCTAGTTTGTCTGGTTTGGAATGGGCTATGGGTATACCAGGAACAGTAGGTGGAGCTTTGTGTAATAATGCCGGAGCTTATGGTGGTGATATGGCCGGTAGTGTGGAGGAGGTAGAAATTATTAGAGACAACAAAGTTAAAAAGCTCAGTAACAAAAAATGTGAATTTTCTTATCGCTCTAGCGTTTTTAAGCAAGATGATAATCACGACATAATTTTGTCCGTCACATTTGCTTTAAAGCGAGGTGATAAAAAGGCGATTAAAACTAAAATGGATGAAATAATAGCTCAACGTAACCAAAAAGACGACAAACAGCCCAGTGCTGGCAGTGTCTTTAAAAATATTAAATTGTCTAAAGAAGAAATTAAAGAATTTGCTGTTAAATATCCGGATATGCCAGAAAGCTTTACGACTTACTCGACGATTCCAGCCGCTTGGCTGATAGAAAGGTGTGGTCTAAAAGGTAAAAAAATAGGTGGCGCGATGATTTCTGAGAAGCATTCTGGACGAATTATCAATACTGGTGATGCCACAGCTGAAGATATTATTATGCTAATTAGTATTATTAAACAAAAAGTTAGATTAAAATTTAATTTACAGTTAATGGAAGAGATACAATATCGAGGGTTTTAACCTTATAATTAACTAATAAAATAAACGCCATGCAAATTAATATCAAGGCGACTAACGCCAAGCTCACCCCAGAATCGCATGAAATTATCAATGACAAGATAAGCAGTTTATCTAAATATTTTGAAAATATTATTAGTGCTGATGTGGAAATTGGGCTTAGTTCCATGCATCATAATAAGGGTAATATTTATAAGACGATTGTTAACTTATCGGTACCTAAAACAATTTTAAGGGCTAGTGCCGAGACTGATGATATAATAAAATCTATGAATCAAGTAAACGAAAAACTCAAAATACTACTTAAAAAATATAAAGAAACTCATAAATAGTTCAAAAAAGCTCCCATTATTGGAGCTTTTTAGATTGCAAATAATCTGATTTTCTGGTAGAATAACTGGGCAAATTATATATTTAATTACATTTATGTCTATATTATCAAGGATGTTTCCTGATTCTAATGAAAAAGTATTAAAGGAGATTAAGGTCGTTGTTGACCAGATTAATGATTTTGAGGTTAAAATCAAGTCATTAACTGATGAAGAGCTTAAAAATCAAACCATCAAGTTAAAAGCCGAACTGCAAAATGGCAAAACCTTAGACGATATTTTACCAGAAGCCTTTGCCACTGTGCGAGAGGCGGCATATCGTGTAATTGGTCAAAGGCATTATGATGTTCAGTTGATTTCTGGCATTGCTTTGCATCGTGGTCAAATTTCGGAAATGAAAACCGGTGAAGGTAAAACACTGGCGGCTACCGCTCCGATGTATTTAAATGCTTTGGCTGGCCAAGGAGCTCATTTGATTACGGTTAATGATTATTTATCTCGAATTCATGCTGATTGGATGGGTCGAGTTTATAATTTTTTGGGCATGACAACTAGTTGTATTCAACAACAAAACATTTCTTACAAATTTAATCAAGATAAAAAATCTAACGAAGGCGATGAGGTTTTAGATGTTCAGTATTTAGAACCCTGTACTAGAAAAGAAGCTTACGCTTGCGATGTTTTGTATGGCACAAATAATGAATTTGGCTTTGATTATTTGCGTGATAATATGGTGCCAACACTTGAGGAAAAAACTCAACGTGGCCTTTACTACGCTATTGTTGATGAAGTTGATTCTATTTTAATTGATGAAGCTAGAACCCCACTTATTATTTCAGCTCCAGATATGGAATCAACTGATAAGTATTATCAATTTTCTAAAATAGTTAATAATTTATCAGAAGGTCCTGATTATAATATTGACGAAAAAATGAAAGCGGCGACTTTGACCGATGAGGGTATAGAAAAAATAGAAAAAATATTGGGTGTAGACAATATTTATACTGACAGAGGTATTCGTGATGTTCATCATATTGAACAAGCTCTAAAGGCGCAGGCTTTATTTAAAAAAGACAAAGACTATGTGGTCAAAGATGGTGAAATTATTATTATCGATGAATTTACTGGCCGCATGATGTTTGGCAGAAGATACGGCGAAGGCTTACATCAAGCGATTGAGGCCAAAGAAAATGTTTCTGTTCAAAGAGAAAGTGTGACTTTAGCGACTATTTCTTTTCAAAATTATTTTAGAATGTATGAAAAATTATCTGGTATGACTGGAACAGCGGCTACTGAGGCAGAGGAGTTTTCTAAGATTTATAAATTAGAGGTGGTTACAGTGCCAACGAATAAGCCGACTATTAGACGAGATTTAAATGATAAAATATATAAAAATGAACATGGCAAATATCAGGCTTTAGTGGCGGAAGTAAAAGAACGTCATCAGACCGGACAGCCAGTTTTAATCGGTACAATTTCTATTGAAAAAAATGAAATAATTGCTGATTTACTGACTAGGGAAGGGATTGATGCTCAAGTTTTAAATGCTAAACACCATGAAAAAGAAGCTCATATTATTGCTCAAGCTGGAAAATTTAACGCAGTAACGGTGGCGACAAATATGGCTGGACGTGGTGTTGATATCATATTAGGTGGTTATCCATTTGATCAATCAGAATATGACAAGGTGGTAGCCGCTGGTGGTTTGTGTGTTTTGGGTACTGAGCGTCATGAATCTCGTCGAATTGATAATCAGTTACGCGGTCGAGCTGGTCGACAAGGTGATCCTGGTATGTCTCAATTTTTGTTATCAATGGATGATGATTTGATGCGAGTTTTTGGTTCGTCTAAGATGAAGTCGATTATGACTACCTTAGGCTTGCCTGATGATGTGCCAATTGAAAATAAAATTATTTCTCGGTCAATCGAACAAGCTCAAAAGCGAGTTGAAGGCAATAATTTTGACATCAGAAAACATTTGGTGGAATATGATGATGTGATGAATAAACATCGAGAAACTATTTATAAAAAGAGAAATCAAATATTAGCAGAGGATGGAAATAATGATTTAAATCATGATAACTTTGATCTTAAACAAGTTGTTGTTGAGGCTATTTATCATGAAATTGATAATGTGGTAAAATTTCATACCAATTCTGATTTGGAAAGTGAATGGAATTTAGATGAAATTTATGGATCTATTAATGCTATGTTTCCAATTTCTATGGAACTTAGAAAGAAATTGGAAGAATTAAAAGCTGAAGCTGGTGATAATCAAGAGGACAATATGAGTCGTGCTAAAATTATTGGTTATTTAAGAAAGTTGGCTGTTGCTAGATATGATGAGTTAGAGAAAAATATCAATTTAATGCCTAGTGGTGATTCTAAATTAAAACCCATGAGGCAGATCGAAAAAAGCATTTTACTTAGAACCATAGATACTATTTGGATTGATCATTTAGATACTATGAGTAGTTTACGAACAGGTATCGGCTTACGTGGCTATGGTCAGAGAGATCCTTTGATCGAGTATAAAAGGGAGTCTATTAGATTGTTTAGATTGTTATTGTCTGAAATAGATAGACAGGTGGCTTATAGTATATTTAAGATAGGTATGATAGCGCCTAGTCAAATGACTAATACAGAAGTGCCAAAAACTAATTTACAGTTTAGTGCGCCAAGTAAAGAATCAAATATGAAATCTCCGATGGAGGCTGATAGTGGTATACAAGAAAGAAAAGTTGATAAGATAGTAAAAGATGAGTCACATTTTGCTGGTGATAAGATTGGTAGAAATGATCCATGTCCCTGTGGTAGTGGTCAAAAGTTTAAGAAGTGTCATGGTAAATAGTAATAAAAATAAAATCGATTGTCGTAGTGAAGATGGAATCACTGTAGGTTTAATTGATGCTCTGATTAGTATTGCTCGCATTTTGTCTAAGCGTGATTTTCAGCCAGTAACAGTTCAGGAAGCGTTAAAAGATTTAGCTGATGATGAAGATATTGATATGATTTTAAAAAGAGCAAAAACTTTTAAAAAACTTCATGAGAAATAATTTATATTAGTTTATGCCAGAATTACCCGAAGTAGAAACCCTTCGCCAGCAATTAGCCAATGTCGTAATTGGTAAAAAAATTAAATCTGTAACAGTAAGCTGGCCTAAAATGGTAAGTCCGTTATCGGTAGAGTCTTTTACGAAACAGTTGATAGGGCATAAAATAATTGCTGTAGATAGGCGAGCTAAAATGTTAGTTTTTAAATTATCTTCTGATAATAAGAACAATAGTGGCGAGTTTTTGTCTGTTCATTTAAAAATGACTGGTCAATTAATTTTTCGGCCCCAGATTGGACAATTAGTGATTGGTGGTCATCCCCAGAAAGATGGCGGCAAAGATTTGCCCAATAAGCACACTCATATTATCATTACCTTTTCTGATGGCAGTGTATTATATTTTAATGATATGAGAAAATTTGGTTGGATGAGATTGGTGACCAGTGATCAGTTAAATGTTATTTTTAAGAACTATGGTGTTGAAGCTCTGTCTTCTGATTTTGATTTTAAGTATTTTAAGTCAATTATTGATCGTTATACTAATAGAAAAATCAAACAAATATTATTAGATCAGACTTTAGTTGCTGGTATTGGTAATATTTATGCTGATGAAGCTTGCTTTGCAACTGGTGTTTTGCCTACCCGGTTGGCTAAAAATATTTCTGATTTAGAAATTAAAAAATTATTAACACATATTAAAAGGATATTAAAACTATCTATTTTAAAGAAGGGGACATCATATAGTACTTATGTTAATTTAGATGGTGGTAGTGGTGGTTTTGTGCCCTATCTTAAGGTGTATGGCCGTAAAGACCAGGCTTGTAAAAAATGTACAAGGCCAATTAGTAAAGATAAAGTGGTTGGTCGTGGAACTCATTTTTGTGATTATTGTCAGAAATAATTTATTCGAAATCAAAAAATCCATTATTAATAATGGATTTTTAGGTTTATGTTATTTACAATTATATTTGTAATAAAATAATATACAGTATTGTTGACAGAGTCGCTCCACAAATAAATCCAACAATTACTTCTAGAAGAGAATGACCAACGCGCTCATTTAAAAAATCCAATTTTTTCTTAATAGAAGGTGAAGCATCTTTATAAATTATCTTGGCTAACATATTAGTGAAAACAGCATTACGACCTATTTCTCTTCTGAAACCAATAGCGTCACGGATAACTATTAACATTAAGACAAAACTAATTGCAAAAGCGGCCGAATTAAAGCCTTGACTTAAGCCAACCACAGTTGCAAGTGACACTACATAGGCCGTATGTGATGACGGCATGCCACCATAATCGTTTATTAGATGTTGCCAATTCAAATTATTTGGTATACCATCAATAGTAAGTTTAATAATTTGCGTAGTTAAAGCTACAATTATTGGAATGAATATTAGTTCTAACATAATTAATTTTAGATTTATTAAAATATGGATTATTTGTTATCAATCATTGCTGGGATTATTCAAGGCCTAACAGAATTTTTGCCAATTTCTAGTTCTGGCCACTTAATATTGTTTCATGATATTTTTGGTTTTCATTTTCCAGATGAATTATTGTTTGACGTCATGTTACATGTGGGGACTTTAATTGCTGTAGCGATATTTTTTTATCATGATATTCAAAAAATAATTCGGGGGTTTTTGTCTAGCCTGGTTAATTGGAACCTGAAAAATAATTATAATCAACGTATTGCTTGGCTAGTCTTAATTGGCATTGTACCAGCGGGTCTAGTGGGATATTTGTTTGAAGACTTTATTACCAATACCTTAAGGTCACCATTAGTGGTAGCAATTTCATTAATTGTTATTGGTCTTTTATTTTTTGTGATTGAAAAATATGCTAAACAACAGAAAGATTTACAAATGACTAGTCCGGTTGACTCTCTAGTCGTGGGCCTAGCTCAAATTTTAGCTTTGATTCCCGGAGTATCTAGATCTGGTATAACCATTATAGCAGGTATGGGTCGTAGTCTAAAGAGAGAAGAGGCAGCTAAATTTTCTTTTTTAATATCAGCTCCAATTATTTTCGGTGCGGCTTTTAAACAATTGTTGGAAATAAGGAATTTTAATGATGCAAATTTTTTGGTATTAATGTTAGGTGTTTTGTCATCAGCTATTACTGGTTATTTAGTTATTAAGTATTTAATTAGGTATTTGTCTCATCATTCTCTAAATATTTTTGCTTGGTATCGATTAATAATCGGTTGTTTGACATTGATTTGGTTTTTATTCTTTTTTACCGGGGTATAAGTTATTAGGTAGAGACCCATTATTACAATCAAAAAATAATTGTTAAATTCATTTAACTTTCCTATATTTTTTAGGGAAGTTATTTTTTTTAAAAAATTTTCATTGTAAAGATAGTTGTTAGTAGATTTTTCTAACGGTTTATAGCTTAGATCTAGTTGTTCGCTAGCCCCTAGTACCCTAGAGCCAAAAATTTGAACGACTATAGTGGTTTGTTGATTTTGGTACTTGCCTTCTAAGACGGCAATGCCTATTTCTTGGTATTGTGGTTTGATGATGTTTTCTTTATGAGTGGGGCTATTAAGCCAAGCCTGGAATACATCTTCGTTTTTATTAAAATTTATAGCTAAATTTTCACCAACATAGAAATATTTATAATTAACGTCTTTTATCCACTGAGAGAATTTTTTGCCTTCCGGTGAAGTGTGAGCAAAGTATTGGTTAGCTAGTAAGTCTTGAGCTTTATTGACAGCGGCCTGGGTTAATCTAGCATTGGGAGATAATTCGCCAAGATTCAGACTATGTCTGTATTCATTAGTCATATTAATCAAATCACGAGCATTGGCTTCAATATTATCAATAGATGTGACATTGGGGTAGGCAAAAATTAATGCCATTAATATTAATTTTAAGGCTATAGATATTATTGACAAAAATATTAAAATATTTTTTATTTTTCTTATCATTGAGGCTATTTATTTGTTTATATTATAACATAAAAAATCAGTTTATATTTAAAAATAAAAAAACCTAGTTTGTTAACTAGGTTTTAGTCTATTTGGTTTTCAAACCAATTTTTAATTTCAGCTTCATTATGTAAGCGAAAGTCTGATCTATCATCTATATAGATTGGCATATTTAATTTTTTGGCTATAATCCAAAGAATTACTGATGTTTCACATTCTTGCCAGTCTTTGAGTAGCAAAAGAGCATCACAGTTGGCCATTGCCCAATTTTTTTTCATACAAAATACTAACCAAGAAATTAATTCGGAATCTTTATCACAATTATCTAAGATTTTTTCGACTTCCTCGCCTAGTTCTGGGAAGGCGATATCTAATTCAGTGATGACAATATGGCCATGATTTTCCAGGTATAGCTTAATCTTATGAAATCTTTTTAGTTTGTGGGCTGGCATATCTTCTGTTTTGCCAGAAACAAATACTTTCATGAACTATCTCCCTCGGTTTAAAAGGTACATATTTATCTAAATCTTATTATTTTTATAGCTAAATTGCAATAGTCTTTTTTTAAATAAAAAAACTGCCTAAGTGTTACCTAGGCAGATGATGTCTAATTGCTGTCCAATAGAATTGGAGCAACAATTGTTTTGCCACGTTTTTTATCAATCAAGAAAAAAGCTTGACGCGGTTTTTCAAATTCAGCTTTTATGCTCAAAGCATAGGCATTGTAACCAATTAGTGAACCATTAACAATAAAATTACCACCATCACGGAACTGATGAAAATGACCAAGAATATCTAGGTCAGCTCTACAACCCTTATTCCACTGAGCAATGGCTTTATTTAGAGGAATATATAGACCACCAACACCACCTTGGTATCTAATATCATGGCCATGATGAATGCGAATGGTCATGTTATAAATATTAATGTAAGTGTGATACCCTTGAGCGATTAAAAAAGACACTCTCGGATTATTGGCAAAATGAATAGCCATATTGTGATATATAAAATGTTCCAGTGAATGACCACCTTCGTTACTATGTCTTGGTCGAGCAGTAGTTCGACCGTGATTGCCACTATGACATGGAATTGTTAGACGACAATCAGTATTTCTTAATAGAAATTCTATGCCAGAAATTAGAATATTTTGCACTTCGATACAAGCATCAATTGGTGCTAAAAGATTTGTTTCAGCTAATTCCTCATGGATCATATTAGTAATAAAATCGCCTAACAGAACCAATAAAATATTATTAATAGTAATGTCTTTTTTGCATAGATTTATTAATGTCAAAGAATTCCGCCAAAAATTATTGGCTCGGATTTTACCAATTTCAATATTAAATGCATTAAGGTTGTTGATTGTTTCTGGTCGAACATTTTCTTCGAAATGCCAGTCACTGGCCACAATTATAGCAGTGGCTTCAGATGCGCCACCTTTTTTTTGGCTAATAGTAAAACGTTTAGTGCTAGCTTTGATAGTTTGCATGGCTTGAATTATTTGTTTCAAGTCATCGTTTTCAGTAAGAATATTTTTGTATTTTTTGGAAAGTTCTCTTAATTTTTCTGATGATTGTATAGCTAGTCTATCTAGGGCAATTTTATCATCTGTTATTGCTTTTATTTCCTGATAAAATTTCCAGCAAGTTTTACAATTTGATTTCGGTGGTCTAATACCTCGATATTTTGGGTGTTTTGGGCATTTTTTTGACATTTCTCAGGCTCCTTGGTTAGAATTATCTTGAATTATTGTCAATGTTCAAATTGCTATAATTAGAATATAATATTTTGCCAGTTTTGACAACACGATATAAATATTTATTAAAATTTATCATTTTGTAACTCTATGTTATACTGAATTAGTAATAATTTAATAAAAAAATGAAAAAAATAGTTATTTTAGTTGTATTTATAGTATTCTTCTTAACGGTGTATTTTTTGATAGATATTTTCACGCCAAATAGTAAAGATAAATCAGATATTTATTTTGATATAAAAATTGGTGAAACCCTGAATGATGTGTCTGATGATTTGTTAAGTCAAGATTTAATAAGACATAAATTTATCTTTGAGCTTTATACTAAATTAAAGGGTCAGCAAAGTAAAATTGTAGCTGGTAACCATGCTTTGTCTAAAAATATGAGCATGATAGATGTATTAAGAATTATTACCACTGGCACTAGTTTAAGTAATGAAAGTGTAATTACAATTATTGAGGGCTGGAGAGCCGAAGAAATTGCTGATTATTTAGAAAAAAATGATATTGTTTTAAAATCAGAATTTTTGACAGCTATTGCTATTGATGATTGGCGTGATCAATATGATTTTTTGGCCGATGTTAAGACTAAAAACTTAGAAGGTTTTTTGTTTCCTGATACTTATCGAATATTTTCTGACGCAACTGTTGAGGATATTATAAGAAAAATGTTGGATAATTTTGATAGTAAATTAACTGATCAAACTAAGGCTGATATAGTTAGTCAAGGAAAAAATATTTTTGATGTAGTGACTTTAGCTTCGATTATCGAAAGAGAAGTGCCAAATGATGCTGATAAAAAAATGATTGCCGATGTCTTCTTAAAAAGATTAAAAGATGGCATTGCCTTACAATCTGATGCTACGGTTAATTATGTCACTGGTTATGGGCGGTCTCAACCAACTTATGATGATTTGAAAATAGATTCACTTTATAATACTTATAAGTATCGAGGTTTGCCACCAGGTCCAATATCTAATCCGGGTGTTGGCAGTATTGAGGCAGTGGTTTATCCGACTAGAAATGCCCATTACTATTTTCTAACTACTAAAGATGATGGTACTGTGATATATAGTCAGACTTATGAAGAACATCTAAGAAATAAGGCCAAATATTTAGATTAATTTTTATGGACAGTGAATATTATACTGCAGGTGAAAAGGAATTTCTTCTTAAGATAGCTTATAAGTCACTGGAGAAATTTTTAATGTCTGGGGAAAAATTTGAACCCCAGACTATTAACAAGAAGCTCTGGGAAAAGCGGGGAGTCTTTGTGACTCTTAATTTGGACAATAAATTACATGGCTGTGTGGGGCATATTGAGCCTCAGGAGTCTCTAATATTGTCTGTCAGAGACAATACCATCTTAGCCTTTAATGATCCAAGATCGCAGCCATTTAAGATTGGAGACCTAGATAAAGTAGAAATTGAGATATCAATTTTGTCGGAATTAGAAAAAGTTTCAATTGATCAAATAAAATCTGGTGATGGAGTTTTAATCAGACGAGGTAGTAATTCGGCTACTTATTTGCCAAATGTTTGGTCTAGTTTTAAAGATAAGCAAGAATTTTTAAATAGCTTGTGTTTAAAGGCTAATATTGATAGTAAACCATATGATGATGGTAAAATTGATTTTTGGACATATAAGGCAATTTTTTTTAAATAATTTATAAATAGCTTAAAAATAGTAATTAAATATAATAAAAATGGTCCTTTTGGTGCTTATTGACAAATAATACAAATTTGCTATAATAATACCAATAAAACAATTTATCCGCAGACAGTGGGCATAAAATTAAGACCTACCGAGGAAATATAGCTTATTTTAGCTAATTCTATTATGTCTGCTGATGAGAGCAGATTTTTTTATTAATTAATAATCATTATAATACTATGGCCAAAACCAAAAGTCAGAAAAAAGAAATTTTAGGTGGCTTACAGGAAAAAATGGATGCTATGAAGTCAGCTGTTTTCGTTAATTTTTCTGGTATTCCAGTTAAGGAGATTAATATTTTGAGAAATACTTGTAAAGATGAGAATGTTGGCTATGTTGTAGCTAAAAAAACTCTACTTAAGAAAATTTTAACTGAAAAGGGCTTCTCTGATGTAGAGAATAGTGACTTTAGTGGTGAAGTAGCGACTGTTATTGGTTTTGAAGATGAAATAGCACCAGCAAAATTGGTTAGTACTTTTGCCAAGGGTCATGAAAAAATGAAAATTTTAGGTGGTGTCTTGGAAGGAGCATTGATTGGAGAAGATAAGATTAAGGCTTTAGCTGTCTTACCATCTAAGCCAGAGTTATTGGCCAAAGCAGTTGGTTCAATTGCCGCTCCATTATCAGGCTTTGTTAATGTGTTATCAGGCAATCTTCGAAATTTTGTTTACGCCCTTAATGCTATTAGCGAAAAGAAATCACAAGGTAATTAAAAATTAATATAAATAATTAAAAAATAAATAATAATTAAATAAAATTATGTCAGAAGAAAAAAAAGAAGTTATTGTACCTGAAAAATTCAAGTCATTGGTTGAGCAAATTGAAAAGCTTAGCGTTATTGATTTATCTGAATTAGTTAAGGTATTAGAAGAAAAATTTGGTGTTTCTGCTGCTGCTCCTATGATGGCTATGGCTGCTGCTCCTGCTGCTGCTGAAGCCGTTGAAGAAAAAGATAGCTTTGATATCGAATTAACTGCAGCTGGTGCTAACAAAATTGGTGTTATTAAAGCAGTTAGAACTGTAACAGAACTTGGATTAAAAGAAGCTAAAGATTTAGTTGACGGTGCTCCAAAGGTTGTTAGAGAAAATGTAAAGAAAGAAGAAGCAGAAAACATCAAAAAGACTCTTGAAGAGGCTGGTGCGACTGTAACTTTAAAATAATATTTTATTTTAAATTAAAAAAACCTCTGGGCCTAGCCTGGAGGTTTTTTGGTTGCCTCTTTTTTGGCAATAATTTTTTTAAAATGTTCGTCGGAGAGCATTATAATCTCAAATATTTTGTAGCCCAATTTTTGATTGATCGATTGTGATATGGCAAAGTCCCTCTCTTGTTGAATTTTAAGTATTAGTTCAGAGTTATAAGGGGCTTTATTGGTGAGTCTATATTTTTGACTGCAATTGATAAACATAGCTACCGGTGTCCTCCCTGATTGAAATTATATTTACAAATTAGTTATCAGTGTTAATTAGGTATATTTTTTTATTTGCCAATACATAAATTTTCTTTTCTTTGCTATTGATAATTATTGATTTCATATTCGAAAATTCCTTAGATGAGTACTGGGTTTTTATGTTGCCACTATTTTTTTCAAATACAATTATACGTTGATTATTTTGATCTAAAACGTATAAATAACTAGAGTCACCATCGGTAAATATTTGTTTTGGTGATGAAATTGCTGGGTTTACTTCTGAAAAGTTAGTGGCCATTAGTTTGCCACTGAGCAGGTATTTAATATTGCCAGTATCATTAATCGTATATATGCCACCATCAATTGTAAATGTAACTATATCTGTGATATCAGTACCATCTTTTATCCAGCTACTACCAGAATTATAACCAGTATCAACTGGAAAGTGTTTTAAGATTTGTCCCTTGTCGGCAATTAGGGCGTATAATTTTCCACCATATAAACTGATATCGGTAATTTTGTCTTTATTAGTTAATGAGCTTTCAGCTAAATTAGTTTCTAGGTTATAGGTGTATAACTCACTATCATTGTTTAATAGTAAAACTTTGTTATCGTCTATAGCGGCTATTTTTCGAACATTGCTGAAATTCTGAGGTAATTTTTTAGCAATAGTTTGTTTTTTTTCTAGATCAATTTTATAAATATTTTGATTATTATTATCAAAGACGAAAATATAATTACCAGATATTGTCATTGATGATAAATCGGCTGATTCATTTTGATTAAATAAATCTGATATAGTTTCTGGATTATCTAAATAAACTATTTTTTGTAATGATCTATTTAAATCATCAATCCGACTTTGCAGCTCATTTTTAGTAGCTTGATATTTATTGTTATTTGGGATTTGACTCAAAAGATTTATTGCCAACTGTAATGATTCTTTAGATCCGGCTTCATCATTAAATATATTCTTGGCTTCACCGGCATTCAAATTATCTTCGATCTGCTTGATAATATCGGAAGTGCTGGTTTTTTCTGAGTTAGTAACTACTTGTCCTTGCCACACCATGCTTTGGGAAAAGAAAAATATTAACACTAGGCCAGTAATAAACAAGCTTTTTTGTAGTTTATTTAGACTGACAAATTTAGTAATTTGTCGATTGATAAAATCACTAATGGTATCAAATAAATTTTTATTTTCCTTTAATTTATGACTATAGCTAGTCTGCGTGTTTTCAGATGGGTCAATAGTTGGCTTATTTGGGTTTAATGATTGGTCACTATTAATAGTGCTAGTGTCTCGGTTATTTAATTTTTGCTTGGCAAATTTATGATAAATGTAATTAAAAGTAACCTTGCTTAGTTTAATTATTTCTAAGGAAATTATTTTAAGGTATTTAATGATAAATTTAGTAACCACCCTTAAGCCCCAGACGGTAATTACTAAAGCCTTTTTCCAATTAGGGGCCATAGATGGCGCTAAATATTTTTCGGTATTTTCTTGGGTGGATATTAATTTATTAATAGATGTTTGTGAGGGTACACGTGGTTTTTCTATTTCTGGCATGGTGTTATTAGCACTAACAATTAATTGTTCAGTAAATTTATCTTCTTTGATGACTGGTTCAATAGCAATGGCATAAAAATTGTTATCTTGGCTGTCTTTTTTTAGAATCGATTCAATTTCTTTAAGGGCGGAAGCTGGTGATTCCTCGGTGATTATTTCCATTAATTCATTTTGTGAAATATATTCTAAAACACTATCATTACAAAAAAATAAATTATCTTTTTCGGTAATAGCACCATTAATAATGTTAGAGAACATCTTTTCGGAGTTTATTTTGCTGGTTTTGTCGCCAGCTTGAGAAAAAATATCCACAATAATATAATCGTATTGTTTTTTACGATGAAATAAAAGAGCATTATTTTGGCCTATTTGACTTAAGTAAATTTTGCCATGATGAATTAGGGCCACTAGAGAATTGATGTTCTTTGGTTCTAATTCAATGACTGAGTCATTGATAGCTTTGTGTATACGTCTATTGGCTCTTTGTAAGCATTCTTCAAATCTCTTTTCAATGCCACCTTCAGTTTCAAATGGTGGCAAATAGTATTCGGTTTCTAAATCATTTATTATTTCAAAAAATTTATCAACAAATTCATCTGGTTGAGCAAATAATTCTATAATTCCAACTATCGTTCCTAGCTTACTTTTTAGTTCTGGCTTAGGTTTGGCTACAAAAGCGTCACAGACAGCGGAACTTTTGCCACTGTCCATAGATAGTTTACTGATTGAAGTTAGAAGTTGGTTCATGTTATGTTAAGTGATTGAAATATTTTAGGACTTGATACATATGCATTAAATATTATACAATATTTAATAGCAACAAGTCCAATGATATTAAAGTCAAAGAATTGGTTAAAACTACTAATTTCCAGTTTTTTAGTTATTGTGTAAATATTCAGGCTAAATCTAATTAATTACAAATATTGATGATTGAACAACTTTTTGGTTCTAAGACAAGAGTAATGCTACTTCGATTGTTTTTAAACAATCCGGAGAAGTTTTATTATGTTAGAGAGTTAACTCGCAATTTAGATACTCATTTAAATTCAATTAGACGAGAATTAGATAATTTACAAAAAATGGGTATTATTAATTTTTACACTAAAACAGACTTGGAAAAGGAAATTGAAAAAGAAATAAAGGATAATAAAAAATATTACAAATTAAATGGTGATTTTATGTTTATCACTGAATTAACATCATTATTAAATAAAGCCCATGTGGTTTTAGACAAAACTCTAACTAAAAGGATTGAAAATTTAGGTGATATTAAATTTTTCTTGTTATCCGGTGTTTTTGTGGGATGGGAGAATGCCCCAGTTGATATGTTGGCAGTGGGTGTGGTTAATCGGACAAAATTAAAGAACTTAGTAAAGTCTTTTGAGAAAGAACTAGGTAAATCAATTAATTATGCCATAATGACTAAAGCGGAATTTCAGTATCGTTATAATATAACTGATCGTTTTTTGTATGATTTATTGGGTGGTAAAAATATGATAATTGTTGATTCTTTAATGTCTAAAATGAAAAAATAAATATGTACTTGATAATTAACACGGCTATAAGTAAATCTTTGGAGGTCATATTGGCAAAAAATTCTACCGATTTTAATATTCGCGAAATTGAGGGTGAATACAAACAAGCGGAAAATTTATTACCTTTAATTAAAGAAAGTTTAAATAATCAGCATAATAATCTAGAAGATATTAAAGGTATTGCTGTTGTGACTGGCCCTGGCGGTTTTACCGCGCTAAGAATTGGCGTGGTGACGGCTAATGTTTTAGCTTATGCTTTGAATGTGCCAGTTATTGGCTTAAACTTAACTGAATTTAGTAATAATGAAGAGTTAATTGCTAAGACTATGACTAAATTGAAATCTACTAAAACTGGAGGTGTGGTGATGCCTGAATATGGCAGGGAGCCTAATATATCGTAACGTATAACATATAACGTAAAACCTATAATATAATTTATTAGAAATAATACGTATAAATAATAAAAAGAGATGTGATTTATTCATATCTCTTTTTAAGTGTAAAATATGTTCCATGTTATGTGTTTTGTATATTGTGGATAAAGTGTAACTAACTAAAAGACAAATTACTTATTAAATTATCCACAATAATTTATAGTTGTAAGCTAATTAACTAAAATGGTGTAAAATTGAAGCATTTTGAGGGTTTTTATTAATATAATTAAAGTGTTGACCGGTGATGAATAGTGGGCTATAATGATTACAGATGGTTAAAAGTGGGGAAAAGTGGGGAAAGCTTTTCCAAATAAATTAATTAATATTTCCATGCTTGTCGCGCTTAACACAATACCATGTTTGTTGGTCAATATTCACACAACATTGATTCCAAGGGCAGAATGGCTATACCAGCCAAGTTTCGTCATGAATTAAAAAAGGCCGTAGTTACCAAGGGATTGGATAACTGCCTTTTTTTATACACCAAAAAAGAATGGGATAAAATTGCTGAGGATATTGCGACTAGAACTTTTACTAAATTAAATAATCGGTCACTGGCTAGACAAATGTTAGCTGGAGCAATGGAAGTGGAAACTGATAAACAGGGACGAATTATCATTCCTGAATATCAAAGAAAATTTGCTGGCTTAAATAAAAATGTCATTGTAGCTGGTTTATATAATCGATTAGAAATTTGGGATGAAGAAAAATGGGAGAAAAATATTAAGTACACTGAAAGTAACGCTAATGATATCGCCGAAGCTCTAGAAAATGTTTCTGAAAAATAATATGTCCAAGACTATTCATGAACCAGTATTATTGAGAGAAGTATTAGATGGCTTAAACCCCCAACCAAATCAGAATCATATTGATTGTACCTATGGTGGTGGTGGACATTCTAAGGCTATTTTAGAAAGAATTAAACCAAATGGCAAAGTTATTGGCATCGATTTAGATCCGGCAGTTAAAAAATTAAATCACGATAAAAATCTAGTACTAGTTAACGATAATTATAAGAATTTAAAGAAAATAATTAATGAACTGGGAATTACTAAAATTAATGGAGTATTACTTGACCTTGGTCTATCATCAGATCAGCTTGGCTCAGGGGATAGAGGATTTAGTTTCCAGGGTGAAGGATTTTTGGATTTAAGATTTGATCCAACTTCTGACAGACCCACTGCTGCTGAAATTTTAAAAAATTATAGTGAAAAAGAGTTATTAGAAATATTTAAAAATTATGGGGAAGAGCCGTTAGCTTGGCCAATAACTAAACAAATTATTGCTAAGCGTCAAAGTGGTGAGTTTATTGAAACAGCTGATATGCTTGTCCAGCTGATTTCAGAACAGTACCGCAAAAAATATCGTCATAAGTCAAAACATAATCCGGCGACTAAAGTTTTTCAAGCTCTACGAATCGCGGTAAATGATGAGTATGGGAATATCGAGCAGGTTTTACCTGATGCGATAAACTCTTTAGCGGTTGGTGGTCGGCTAGCGGTTATCTCTTTCCATAGTGGTGAAGATAGAATAGTTAAGCATTTTTTTAAGAATGCTGCGGTTAAAGATTTTCCTAAGATCAAAATTATAACTAAAAGACCAATAGTTGCTTCAGATGAAGAAGTACTTAAAAATCCTAGAAGTCGCAGTGCTAAGTTAAGAGTGGTTGAAAAAATTTAAATAATCAAATCAAATAATCCCATGTGCCGAGATTGGAAACAAGAACAATGTAATCATCATTTTCCAGAATTACGCAAAAAACGTAATATATTTAGGTTATTGTTTAGTTTTATGACACCAAAAAAATTAAGCATGGTGATTGTGACGTTAACTTTTGTAGTAACTGGCGCTTATTTGATGCAAATTAATATGACCGCGACTAAAGGCTATGAAATCAAAGATTTAGAAAATAGACTTAGTCAATTACAAGAAGATCATAAGAAGTTAAATTTGTCGTATATCGAATTACAGTCAATGGCAAATATTTTAGAACAAGTTCCTAAACTTAATCTAGTGGCTACAGAAAATTTAGAAATTATAAAACCAGCTGATTCTGTGGTGGCTTTGAGATAAATTATTTTACAATGAGCTGGAGAGAGAATAAATTAACCCGTTTTAAAAGTAGAGAATCTAAACAGGGTAGAATTAAATTTCTAGCCATTTTTTTTATTGTTTTCTCAGCGGTCATTGTTATTAAATTATTCTACCTCCAAGTTTTCCGAGGGTCTTTTTATGAGGCTTTGGCTATTGGTCAACATGAACTTTATAAGAAATTATTTCCTGAAAGAGGTTCTATTTATGTAGTCGAAAAAAATGGTGATAAACAAACTCTCTTTCCTTTGGTGACTAATCGAGATATGCATATGCTGTATGCGGTGCCCAAATCAATAGAGAAGCCCCGCGAGGTGGCTGAGAAGTTGTTTGAGTTGTTTGGTTTATCAATTAATATTGATATAGAGGCTGTAGAAGCGGAATTGTTTGCTGATATTACCGATGAATTGGATCCAGTGATGGCTTCTGAAATAAAACAAGTACGCTTGGCTAAGTGGCACGAGGAACAAAAAGAAAAGGAAATAACTAGATTAGAAGCCTTGCTTAATAAACCCGGTGATCCTTACGAGCCAATTAGACATAAACTGACTGATGAGCAAATGGCGGCTATTAATTCTTGGGAAATAAATGGCCTAGCCTTTAAAAATGAAACTTGGCGGTTTTATCCGGAGAAGGGTATGGGTGGTCATATTTTTGGGTTTTTGGGGTTTTCTGATGACAGTCGAGTTGGTAAATATGGTTTGGAAGGTTATTTTGATAAAGAATTAACTGGTACTTTTGGAGAAATTAGATCAGAGAAGGACGGTTTGGGTAATTTGATTGCGATTGGCAGTAGTTCGTTAAAAGAAAAAGTGGACGGTTATTCGTTAGCTTTAACTATAGATCGAGCTATTCAGTATAAAACTTGTGCGGCTTTAACTCAAGCTGTAGAATATTTTAAAGCTGAAAGTGGGTCAGTGATTGTTATGAATCCTAAGACAGGGGCAATAATTGCTATGTGTGGAGCTCCGGATTTTAATCCTGATGAATATAATCAAGTAGAGGATATTGAAGTCTATAATAATCCAGCTATTTTTAAGGCCTATGAGCCAGGATCTATTTTTAAAGTCATTACTATGTCCATTGCTTTAGATGAAAATAAAGTAACTCCTAACACTACTTATGTTGATGAGGGTGGCGTGCAAATTGGACCATACAATATTAAAAATTATAATGATTTAGTGTATGGTCGACAAACTATGACAGAAGTCTTGGAAAAGTCTATTAACACTGGTACTATTTTTGCGATGCGACAGGTAACACCAAAAGTTTTTACTCAGTATGTTAAAGATTTTGGCTTTGGTAAAAAAACCGGTATTACCTTAGACAAAGAATCATTTGGTGATATTTCTAATTTGGATAGGCCAGGTGAAATTTTTGCGGCTACCGCTTCTTTTGGTCAAGGTATAACGGTTACTCCCATCCAAATGATTACAGCAGTATCTGCCTTGGCTAATGGTGGTAAATTAATGAAACCATATATTGTGTCACAAATCATTAAAGATGATGGCAAGATAGAAACATTTCAGCCACAAGAAGTTAAACAGGTTATTTCTTCTAAGACGGCTTCAACTATTTCTGGTATGATGGTAAGCGTTATTGAAGCTGGACATTCGAAAGGGGCTAAAATAGACGGTTATCGAATTGCTGGTAAAACTGGAACCGCTCAAATTGCTAGTAAATTTGGACGAGGTTATTCGGATGATGTTAATACTTCATTTATCAGTTATGGGCCATTTAATGATCCAGTTTATGCGATGATTGTCAGAATTGATAAACCTCAGTGGGGTAAAACTGGTGAAGCAGTGGCGGTGCCTGTTTCCACAGATATTGCCAAATTTATTCTACAGTACTACAATGTGCCCTATGATAATAAGTAACTATATTTATAAATTTTTATGACAAGCTTAGTTCAGTGGTTTTTGGCTAAATTAGCAAAATTAATTCTTAAAAAATATAACCCAGACATCATTGGTGTTACTGGTAGTTTTGGTAAAACTTCAGCTAAAGAAGCAATTTATACAGTTTTATCTAGTAAATTTAACGTTAGACGGAATATTAAAAATTATAATAATGAAATTGGCTTACCATTGACAATTATCGGTACTAGTTCTGGTGGCCGATCTGTCGGTGGTTGGTTAGTGGTTTTTGTTAAGGCTCTCGCCTTAATTATTTGGCGTGATAAAAATTATCCAGAAATTTTGGTTTTGGAGATGGCTGTTGATCATCCTGGTGATATGACCTATTTAACAAATTTAGCCCCCTGTAAAATTGGCGTAGTAACAGGTGTGGGGCCAGTTCATATAGAGTATTTTAAGACTATTGAAAAGATTGCCAAAGAAAAATCAGTAATGGTTTCTCATATCAATAAAAATGGTTGGGTGGTACTTAATTGTGATAATGAATATGTTTGCGAGATGACCAAGGCCACTCGATCTCGAATTTCTAGTTATGGTATTGTTAATCATGATGTCGATATTAAGGCCAGTGAAATTTTAATGTCACAACACGAAGATGGTCAGATTTCTGGCTTAAGTTTTAAATTATTTTATAAAGGTAGCAGTGTGCCAGTTTTGTTACCAAATATTTTAGGTGAGCATTTGATTTATGCCGCTTTAGCTGCCGCTTCTATTGGTCGTATTTATGATATGAATATGGTGGATATTGCTAGTGCTCTGAGAACTTTTAGAGCACCAAAAGGCCGAATGAATTTAATTGTTGGTATTAAAAATACCTATATTATTGATGATACTTATAATGCTGGTCCAGATTCTGTTTTAGCCGCTTTGAATGTTTTGGGTAAGATTGCAATTGATCATCATAAGTTTGCTGTTTTGGGTGATATGTTAGAATTAGGTGATTTCACTGAAAGTAGTCATCGTGATGTTGGTAAGGCAGTTTGTAATAATAAAATTGACTATTTAATAACAGTAGGTGATAAATCAAAGTTTATTGCCAGCGAAGCTGAGAAACAAGGTTTGGACAAAGATAATATTTTTGTTTTTTCTAGTGTTGAAAAAGCAGGTTTATTTTTACAGGACAAGATGGAAGAAGGTGATTTTATTTTAGTTAAGGGTTCACAGGGTATGCGCATGGAAAAAATTGTTAAAGAAGTAATGGCTGAGCCACTTAAAGCCCAAGAGTTGTTGGTTAGGCAGGATGAAAAATGGTTAGATTAGTCTTGACAATTTTGGGTGTTTATGATATATAATAGATACATTTGACTTTCATGGTAAAGCCTAAAAGGAGAAAACCGTGGGATCTAAAAAATGGTCACTCAAGAAAATTTGGATGAAGTTTTTGCATAAAATGAGCGGCTCTGGCATGAGCAAAACTCATCACCGCAATGGAGAAGACAGCTATTATAATAATGGCGTGGCTTATAGCAAGAAACATCGACACCATAAACGCCGCTAGATTTAACAGCTCCCGAAATTTCGGGAGCTATTTTTTTTGACAAAATAAGTAATATTGGTTATATTAAAAATAATATGAAAACTTTCACTCAACAATTAGGCTTATTACTTGGATTGTTGCTCCTTTTGGACTTCAGAAGTGGAAGTTTTGTTAGTGTTTAGCTAAATTAATTAGATAGTTACTAACCAGCCTTTCACTGTGAAAGTTCTGGTTTTTTTGTTCTTTAAAAATTCTATTAATAGTTAACCTTAGGAGGGTAAATAAAATGGCTAAAATTAGAATATTTGATACTACATTACGCGACGGCGAACAAAGTCCGGGTGCTAGTTTGGATACTCTCGAGAAATTGGAAATCGCTAGGATGTTAGCCAAATTGCGAGTCGATGTCATAGAAGCTGGTTTTCCAGTTTCTTCGGATGTTCAATTTGCGGCGGCTAATTTAATTGCTCAAGAAATTGATGGTCCAATTATTGCTGGTTTAGCTCGAACAGTTAAAGGTGATATTGATGCTTGTTGGGAAGCTATTAAGGTTAATAGTCGGCCCATGATCCATGTCTTTATTGCTACCAGTGACATTCATATTAATGCCAAATTTAGACGACAGATTGGTCCAGATTTTTCTGAATCTTTAGAAGAGGCTAGAGCCAAAGTATTACAAACTGCCATTGAACATGTGCAGTATGCCAAAAGTTTGTGTTCATTAGTGGAGTTTTCGGCCGAAGATGCTGGTCGCACGGATTTAGCATATTTAACCAAGGTGGTTGAAGGTGTAATTGAAGCTGGTGCCGATGTGGTGAATATACCAGACACCACTGGCTATTGCCTGCCTTGGGAATTTGTAAAAATTATTGCTCACTTAAAAGCTAATGTCAGAAATATTGATCAGGTTATAATTTCGGTGCACTGTCATGACGATTTGGGATTAGCAGTGGCTAATTCTTTGTCCGCTTTGAATGTTGGTGCTAGACAAATTGAATGTACGATTAATGGTATTGGTGAACGAGCTGGTAATTGTTCGTTAGAAGAAGTGGCTATGGCTCTAAAAACTCGAGCCAATGGCTTTGATGACTTAGAACATAATTTGGATACCACAGTTATTTACCCGCTTAGTCAACTAGTGTCTAATTTAAGTGGTTTGGCAGTTCAAAGAAATAAAGCCATTGTTGGTAAAAATGCTTTTGCTCATGAGGCGGGTATTCATCAACACGGTGTTATCAAAGATCGTCAAACTTATGAGATTATGAATCCAGAAGATGTCGGTCTTAATCCTAATCGAATTGTTTTGGGTCGTCATTCTGGCAAGCATGGTGTGCGAGCTCGTCTTGAACAATTGGGTTATCATTTGACTGAAGATAAGTTTATCGAAATTTTTGAAATTTTTAGCAAGATAGCTGATAAAAAGAAAGAAGTCACAGATGAAGAATTGTCGGCGATTGTTGGTGATCTATTTTCGGAAAATAAAAATGTTTATTCTTTAGATCATCTGCAAGTTATTAGTGGTACTAATATAATTCCGGCGGCCACAGTTAGAATTAGGTACAGTGATCAATTATTAGTGGGTTCGGCTATTGGTGATGGTCCAGTGGACGCAGCTTGTAAGGCCATTAGTCAGGCTATTGGTATTGATGTTTGTTTGAAGCAGTATCGGATTGATGCCAAAGCTAAAGGCACAGATTCGGTGGGCGAAGTTTTAATTTTAGTGTCTGAAAATGGCAATAATTTTGCTGGTCGCGGTTCTTCGACTGATATTGTCGAAGCTTCGGCTCTGGCTTTTATTAGGGCAATTAATAGAATGAAATCTTAGATAACAATAAATCGCCTCAGGTGTAAAACTTGAGGCTTTTTTATTTTAATCTAAATTAACTTGAAAAATAGCCGAAAAACCAGTAGAATAAGGATATTAAAACAATTAATATATGTTAAAAATTTATAATACTCTAGCCAAGAAAAAAGAAGATTTTACACCAATTAAAAAGAATGTGGTGACTTTTTATCAGTGTGGGCCAACAGTTTATTGGACTCAACATATTGGTAATATGCGAGCCATGGTGTTAGCCGATTTTATGGTTAGATCTTTGGAGTACTTGGGTTATAAAGTAAAAATGGCTAGAAATTATACCGATGTCGGACATTTAACTAGCGATAGTGATTTGGGTGAAGATAAAATGGAAAAAACGGCTAAGCAAGAAGCAATGACTCCAGAGCAAATTGCCGATAAATATATTAAAATTTTTGAACAAGATACCAAGGCTTTAAATTGTCAGGAGCCAGATTACAAACCTCGCGCCACAGATTACATAAAAGATATGCAAAAAATGGTGCAGATATTATTGGATAAAGGTTTTGCTTATAGTACTGATTTGGCTATTTATTTTGATATCTCTCGAGCTACAGATTACACCAAATTATCCGGTCAGGATTTAACAAAAAATATTTCTGAAGCTGGTAAGGGTGATGTAATAGATAAGGACAAAAGAAATCCAGCCGATTTTGCAGTTTGGTTTTTTAAGACTGGGTCTCATCAAAATGCTTTGCAAACTTGGCCTAGTAAGTTTGAATCAAAATTAGTAGACAATGGTGTTGGGTTTCCAGGTTGGCATTTAGAGTGTAGCACCATGTGCCAAACCCTATTAGGCAAAACTGTAGATATTCATATGGGTGGTATCGAGCATATCCCAGTGCATCATACTAATGAGATAGCCCAAAGTGAAGCGGCTAATGGCGTAGAATTTGTAAAATACTGGTTGCACAATGAACACTTAACAGTGGATAGTGGCAAAATGTCCAAATCCAGTGGCACCGCTTATTCTTTGGCTGATATTGAAGCTAAAGGTTATGATCCGTTAGTTTTGCGGTATTTCTTTTTGCAGGCTCATTATCGTAGTAAGCAGAATTTTACTTGGGAGGCGTTAGAGGCGGCTAAAATAGCTTTGAATAATTTAAGAGAAAAAATAGCTGATTTATCTATTAATAAAATTGGCAAGTCCAATATTGATTTTCAGAATAAATTTATTGATTCTATCTCTGATGATTTTAATATGCCTCAAGTTTTAGCTCTTATTTTTGAAGTACTTAAATCTGATTTATTAGATAGTGACAAACTAGCAACTATTTTAGATTTTGATCAGGTTTTAGGGCTTAGTTTAAAATCTATTAAAAAGGAAAAAACTCCAAAGGAAGTTATAAAATTAGCAGATCTCAGATTAAAAGCCAGGGCTGATAAAAATTGGCAGGAATCTGATAAAATTAGGGATCAAATAAAAGAACTGGGTTATATTATTGAAGACACTGTTGATGGTTATAAATTGAAGAAAGAATAGATTAATTTTATTTTATTTTATTTTTTATTATTACTTTTGTACCGCCAAAAGTAACCAAAAGCTCGCAAACGTAAAAAATCATGGCCAATTTCATATACACTCACTAGAGCCAATTAATCAAAACAGCGACCAAATAATTGTCTCTAACGTTCGCTTTATATAAAATTGGCACAATATTTTTTAATGTTTGCAGTTTTTGAAGATATTATTATATATTTTAAATAATGAAGAATTTTTGGACAAAATTACCTAAACCATTTTTTGTGCTTGCCCCGATGGCGGAAGTGACTGATGCGGCTTTTCGGCAAGTCATTGCCAAATACGGCAAGCCGGATGTGTTTTATACCGAATTTGTGTCAGCCGATGGTTTAAATAGCCGAGGCAGAGATAAACTAATGATTGATTTAAAGTTCTCTAGAAAAGAGAAACCAATTGTTGCTCAGCTTTTCGGTCATAATCCAGAAACCATTAAATCCGCTGCCACTTTGTGTAAAAAACTAGGTTTTGATGGTATTGATTTAAATATGGGTTGTCCGGAAAAAAATATTTGTCACAGTGGTCATGGAGCGGCCATGATTAAAAATCCTAAATTAGCCAGAGAGGTGATTAGGGCAGCCGTTGATGGGGCTAGTGGTTTACCAGTCTCGGTAAAAACTCGATTAGGATATTATAAAAAAGAAGAAATGGAAGTTTTTTTGCCAGCCATTTTGCAAGAAAATTTAGCGGCGGTAGCGATTCATGCTAGAACTAAAAAGGAAATGTCTAAAGTGCCAGCGGATTGGAGTTCTATTAAACGCGCTGTAGAAATTAGAAATGAACAGGGGAGTCAGGCTTTAATTATCGGTAATGGCGATGTGATGAATTTGGAGGAAGCTAGGGTAAGAGTCAAGGAAACTGGCTGTGATGGCGTGATGATTGGACGGGGGATATTTGGTGATCCTTGGTTGTTTAATAAAAAAATCAAGAAAGAAAATGTATCGCTTAAAAAACAGTTTAAAGTAATGATTAAGCATACTCAATTATTTGAAAAATATCTTTTAAAAGACAAAAAATTTGATATTATGAAAAAGCATTTCAAGGCCTATGTGACTGGTTTTGATGGCGCGAAAGAATTACGAATGGAATTAATGGCCGCCAAAAACTCCAAAGAAATTGCCAAAATAATTAGAAACTTTCAATCAAATACTAAAAAATAAGTGATTATTTAACGATTATTAACCTATTGACAAAATAATTATAATATGATATAATACCAAGTTATAGTTCTTTTGTTTTTAAACCACAACTTCAATCTGGAGGACAGACAATTGGTTAAGATAACTGGTCAGCGTGTTAAGCCCGGAGAGGTTTTTACCAATCCGAAGCGAGCGGAAGAGCCTTATGAGGCGCTTCGTTCGTTGGCGGTATTTGAGCTGGGATATGGTGGTCAATTGACTTCGGTCGATATCACCGATTTTCAAGCTTCAATTGCTGTAGTAACCAGGGTGCTTAATTGCGTGGACACTACCATTTTTTCCGGGACACGGGAAGACATGACCGTGTTACTTGAATTCGCTGCTTGTTATGCGGCGGTAGTTGCGTCACGCGATTTGAACAAGTTGTCACAGCAAGTGCTGGACACCTTAGGTGTTAATTACAATACTCTACTCTTGGTCAAGTTTAGCCCCATCATTATCGGTAGTAGAGAAGTTCTTTCGGCTTTGGCGATTTTGGCCGGAGCAAGGACTGAGAAAGACATAAGCCTAGCTATGGAGGTCCTATCGGCTAATAGTCAGAGTATGAATTCTGGCCTACTGAAATTTATTGAAGTGATTGAATATGTCAGAGAATTGGAGTGTTCATTTGAAGATGCTTGCCAACAAATCGGCGGTATTCGCCCCTAGTTCTCAGTTCTTTGATGTTTAACGCAGGTTTTTTGCGGCTTGCCAATTGGTGGGCCGCTTTTTGTTTTAAGCACATACATTTGGCGGTTTCTTATTAATTAGATAACTCCAGTATTTCATTTGGAGTTTTACCGTCTAACACTATATATTCTAGGTTATTATAATAAATATTCCATTGTCTAATAGCTCTTCTTAATCCTATGATAGTTTTAAACTTATTCCTATCATAGAACATCTCTTGATCAGTGCTATGACTTCTCTCTATCTTACCATTTTGAGCAGGTTTTTCAGGATCAATTAAGTAATGAATAATATTAAGCCTTTGGCATAACAGATCAAGAGGATGAAGCCTAGGATTAATAGGATCACTTGATTTTAAGTATCCAATATACCTATTAGTAAAACAACTTCCGTTATCAGTCTTAATCGCTCTTATTCTAAAACTAGCTACTTTAATTAATTCTTTTAGAAAATCCATGGCCTCACTACTACCAATATTATCATACACTTTTAAGTATCTCCATCGACTAGCACAGTCTATGGCAGTAAATTGGTAATATCTCTTTTTATCCAATCTTTTAGGGACATATTTAACATCTATTTCTATCAGGTCACCAATGCTTGGTTTTACTTTAATATATTTATATTGTAATTTTTTAACTCTATATTTTCTCACCAATCCTTCTTTGTTAATTATTTTTCCAATAGTACGATCGTGTATTATCATCCCTTCTTTAATTAATTTGTAGTTTAGTTTCTTAGCACATAGTTTTGTCTTATTTCTTAGTTCGATTATCCTTTCTTTGTCTCTAATTGGTGTTTCATTGGGATGATGTTTAGGACGAGTGGATTTAGGCTCTAAACCCTTCTCTCCATACTTCTTATATTCACGTAGCCATCTTTCTAACGACCTTTGAGAGTGAGGACATACTTTGACCACATCTATTAATCTAATCTCCTTGTTGTAGATGGGTAATACCCATCTTAAACGCTCTTCTTTAATTGTTTTTGGCATATTTATACTCATATACCCTGAATACTTACATATTCTGGGAAAACCGCCAAATGTATGTACACATTACCATAGTGTATTGACAAAGTTATTATTTTATGATAATTGTATAAATAGATTGGTCTTTTCAAGTCAAACAAAAGAAGGAGGTTGTAGAAATGATTTATCCCGATGGCTTAGATGCATTAAGATTCAAATTGTTATCTGAGCAAAATACTCTGGCAATTATTGGAGACATTGGTATTGCTATGGGTGATTATATTAGTGAGGCTTTTGCAATACTTAAAACAATGGGCAATCCGGATATTACTATAGAAATCGATAGTGGTGGTGGCGATGCAAAAATTGGATTATATATTTATGATTGCATAAGGCTATACCCAGGAAAAACTACTGGACTAGTTATTTTTAGAGCGAATTCAATGGGCGCTATTATTCTTCAAGCCTGCGATATTCGTCGGTGTTCTATCCATTCAACAATTTTAATTCATTGTATTTTACATACTATAAAAATAGTTAATTTTAAGTTAAATGACGCTAATCATGTAAATGAATTAATAGTTGACTGTAATATCTCTCAAGAAAAAACTGAGGCAATTTTAATTTCTAAAACCAAAAGGTCTAAAGGTAAAATTCAATCAGAAATGAAAAAAGATAAGCCTATGACTGCTCAACAAGCTCTGGATTTTGGGCTAATCGATGAAATTATTTAGTTAATATTTAAAAAATCTCCCGATTGATTTCGGGAGTTTATTTTTTTATATAACACATTTCTCAAAGAGTGTTGTATTATACAATAGGATTGCGGAGACGAAGGGACTTACGTCATAAACCACCAACAAAAACTTGGTGGTTTATTCTGTCCTGGGTAGTAGATAAATCCTCCGCTAGCTCGGATTTATCTTCGCTCGATTATTCATCTCTCCTTCCGTCGAGATTCATATCTCGCTCGCTATCCGTTCGAGTCCCATTAGTATATTCGCATAAATAAAAACACCACCTAAAAAAGGTGGCGTCTTTATTTATGCGGAGACGAAGGGACTCGAACCCTCGGCCTCTTCCGTGACAGGGAAGCGCTCTAACCAGCTGAGCTACGCCTCCAAAGCGTATAAATGTTTTGAAAATAAAAGATACTTAACTCAAGTACCGATTGTAATTTTAGCATTAAAAATACTAAAAGTCAATAGGATATACCCAAAAACCGCCCAGAGGCGGTTTTTATTTTCCAACAGTTATTTGGTTGGGTTAACTTTTTCCACGATTTGCGCAAACACCTTTGGTTGCTTTCTGGCGATTTCAGATAAAACTTTTCTATCTAATTCAACTTTGGCTGTTTTAAGCGCACCGATGAATTTACTGTAAGAAAGACCATGTTCTCTAACAGCAGCATTTAACTGAATTTGCCACAAAGCTCTCATAGTTCTTTTCTTAGTCTTTCGATCACGGAAAGCGTAAGCATCAGCTTTAGTAACAGCTGTTTTAGCAATTTTGATTAATTTTTTTCGGCCCCATTTAAAACCTTTAGCTCTTTTTAAGATTCCTTTTCGGTTTTTAGTATGGATGACACCTCTTTTTACTCTCGGCATATCTTTGGTTTATATCAGTGTTATTAGTTATAAGGCATCAATTTCTTGATGTTCTTGTGGTCAGCCTTAGCGATCTCAGAATCTCGTCTTTTGTTTCGCTTAGTGTTACCAGTTTCTCTAGCATTGAAATGGCCTTGGCCGCCAGTTCTTTTAATAACCTTTTTCTTTTTGGTTATTTTAAACCTTTTGACCACTGCTTTTTTGGTTTTCATTTTTGGCATAGTCTTGTCTTTATGTCGCTTCAACAGCTTATTTATTATTTAATTTTTTATAAAGTGATTATTGCTGATAATTTACTACCTAGTTTTTTGGTAGGCTGCTCAATCTTCATTTCTTTTTCAGTGTCTGCTAATTTTTCTTTTGTTCTAGTAATAATTTTATTGATAGCTTCTTTGGCAATGTCTACATGTTGATGTTCTCGACCACGAAGTTGAAGTTCAATTCGGACCTTATGACCATCAGTCAAAAATTCTACCGCTTTGTTAACCCTTAAATCTAAATCATGATCACTTATTCGACTCGATAGCTTGATGGTTTTTAATTCAGAAGTTTTTTGTTTGGCCTTAGCTTTTCTTTCTTGTTTTTCTTTTTGGTATTTATAACTACCATAATTCATAATCTTACAAATCGGCGGATCAACTAGTGGTGACACTTCTACTAAATCTAAATCCCTGGCTTTGGCAATATCAACAGCCTCTTGCTTGGATAGTATGCCTAAATTTTGCCCTTCTTCATCAATAACTACCAACTTAGGTGCAAAAATTTTCTCATTAATTTTGAGTTCTTTAATTGGATTTTGATTTTGTTGCTTGCTGCCTCGAAACGATCTTCTCATCGGCTATTTTTAAAATTAATTTTTTAATGTGTGGACTGTGGAGATGAGGAGTAATGAACTCCTGTCTGGAAGTAAATCCAAAGCTAGTGTACAAAAGTAGTTCTTTTATTTTAATCAAATCATTTGAAAAGAACAAAACAGATTTGATTTCATTCGAAATAGTTTAAATATATTTGTTCGAATAGACAAATATATCTGTCCTAGAAATATAACACCGCTGATTACCTACCTAGGCGCAAGTAGAGCGATGGCTATTTAGCAATTAAGCAATAGCAGGAGCAAAAGCAAATCCGCCGAAGGCTGATTTTACTTTGCTTAAAAATTTGTCTGCACTTATGTGCTTTGATATTTAGTTTACGAGCAAATATCAAACTCGTTTTGCTAACTTTAAATTTAAGGCCTCCCATCGAAACAATACATCCCCTTAAACTCGTTGTTTTAATGTCCTCTGAATTTCCCGGCCAGCTTCCCGTTTCTTGATAGCTTCTCTTTTATCAATCTTGGTTTTACCCCTGGCTAGAGCAATATCAGTCTTTATTAATCCTTTCTTAGTATATACATTTATTGGTATAATTGTCAAGCCTTTTTGCTTTATTTTCCCAATCAGTGAACTAATCTCTTTTTTGTGTAAAAGTAGCTTTCTTTTGTCGCTGGGGTCATATTTGGCTTGAACGCCACTGGCTGGCTTGTAGGGGGCAATATAGGATTTTAATAACCAAGCCTCACCACTAGGGTCTATTGTTACGTAAGAGCCTTTTAAGCTCATCTGACCAAGTTTAGCTGCCTTAACTTCTGGACCACTTAAAACTAATCCAGCCTGATAAGTTTGAATCACTTCATAATTAAATAAACCAGCTTTATTGGCGGCTATTATTTTATTGTCTTTGATGGTCTTCATCTTGTTGACTTTGTATTTTATATTAAAGTATAATTTATATATAGATTGCCTGCCCATTCAATATGCAGACTCAGTTACAGCTTGGCTTTCGCTTAAAATAATATTTCTAATGATGTAAGTAGATACTTACTTAATCACATAAAATTAACTTATTTATAGAAAAATGGCAAATCCAGAATTATCAAAAAAAGTAACCTTCGATGTTTCAATTATGGCCTTGTTTAAATTGTCAGTTTTATTTTTGATAATTTTCTTTTTGTTTTTTGTCCGAGATGTTATTTTAATTGTGTTTGTGTCTTTGATTTTAGCTTCAGCTTTAGATCCTTGGGTAGATTATATGCAAAAGCATAAAATACCCAGAGGTTTTGGTATATTAATAATATACTTAGTAGCAGTTTTAGTTTTAGCTGGTACAGTCTATTTGATTATACCACCAATAACTATCGAGGTTAAGAATTTATCCAAAGATTTCCCAATGTATTGGGAAAAAATTAATAGCAGTGTGGACAGTTTTCGCACTTATTCTGATAGTCATGGTTGGACAGAAAATATTCAGCAATCACTTGATGAATTGCAATCCAATGTTGGCGCTTTAGCTGGGGCAGCGGGTGGCATATTTAATACAGCCTTTGCTTTCTTGGGTGGCATTGTATCAATATTCATTGTAGCAGTTTTAACTTTCTACTTAACCGTGGAAGAACATGCTATGAAGAGAGTTTTAAGATCTTTAGTGCCAGTTAAATATCAACCTTATGTTACACATTTAGTAAATAGAATTCAAGAAAAAATTGGTATGTGGCTCAGGGGTCAGTTGATACTGTCTTTAATTATATTTTTATTGTCGTGGTTTGGCTTGACTATATTAGGCGTTAAATACGCTTTGGTTTTGGCTTTATTTGCTGGGGTGACAGAATTAATACCTTATCTTGGTCCATTTATTGGTGCTATACCAGCTATTTTTATCGCTCTAACTCAGGCTCCAATTTTAGCCTTATTTGTCTTGATAGTTTATGTTATAATTCAGCAGTTGGAAAATCATGTCATAGTGCCAAAGGTGATGCAAAAAGCCGTTGGCTTAAATCCAATCATAACTATTATTTCTATGATGATTGGCTTTAAATTAGCTGGAGTATTGGGTATTGTGATTGCCATTCCGGTGGCTACGGCTATAAGTATCGCTTTGAGCGATGTCTTGGAAATTAAAGAATAAAAAAATAATTTATTAATTAATAAGTTTTTTGTGAACGCGGAATAGAATTTATTGATAATTATTATTCTGCCATTTGCGAAAAATAAGGGGAAAAAATAATGGCTTACAAAAAAAGAGGTGGGCGTCAGGTTTCAGAAATAATTCCTGATGAGCAGGGTGATATAGATCAAGGAATACAGGATTTTGCATATGATGGTAATAGTGGCGGTGCAATGAAATTTGTGATTGTTGCTTTGGTTGCAGTTATAATTTTAGTCGGTGGTTGGTATTTATTGGATAATTATACCAATATTAATTTGCCAGGCATGAGTAGTGATCAAAACTTATCTAACGGTTGGCAAGCTATATTCTTGTCTAATGGTCAGGTTTATTTTGGTAAGGTAGAAAAAATTACTGATCGAGATTTAGTTTTAACTGATATTTATTATCTTCAGGTTGTGACTAAGCCATTACAACAAAGTCAAGAAGCGCCAACAGTTGAACAGACTCAATCTCAACAAGAATTGACCTTAGCTAAATTAGGTAATGAGTTACATGGTCCAGTTGATCGGATGGTAATTAATCGCGATCAGATTTTATTAACCGAACAATTAAAAGAAGACTCTAAAGTGGTGACCGCGATTACTGCTTATGTAACAGAGCAAGCTCAAAAGTAATTATTGGTAATTTGTAAGTAATAAAAGGACGTGTAAAAGCACGTCCTTTTGTGTTATAATTAATTTATAAATTAAGGTTTATTTATTCTTATGTTACCTAATACTGCTAAAATTTTTAATGATGATAATGAATACGTTACTTTGGCTGATCTAGCAAAATCAGAGAGTTATAGTTTGGAATATTTATCTGATTTAGCTAGTCGTGGCAAGCTAAAATCTTTTAAAATGGGTGATGAGTGGATTACAACTTTGGATTGGTTTAATGATCATAAAAAGTTCATTAAAAAAGCCATTGAATTAGAAATAGCTAACCATCCAATTCATTATGAAACTAATTGGGTCGATTATGTCACAGATCATAATCCATTTTTGAGATTTTCTAGGCAGTTGGTTATCATATTAGTTATTTTTTCATTTATTTCTTTTTCTTTGAGTTGGTTAATATTTTCTCCAACTGGTCATAAATTTGCGGTAAATAGTAGGGAATTAACTAATAAAAAATATGTAATTGGTAATTATTTTTTATATTATACTGATAAAGTTATGACCCATAGTAATAATTATTTTTCCTATGTGGTTACAAATTCAATTAATTCAGTTGATCGATTGTCTAAGTCATTGGCTGTAGCCAGTCAAGATACAATCTATTTAGTTAAAGTAGTTGATCAAAATATTGGTCAAAATAAAATATCAGATGAAATCATTACCAATAAATTAGATCAGTTAGTTGAGGGGATTAAGGCTAAATATCAAGCAGTAGCCGGAGACAGCGCTATTAGGCAACAAATCTATTTTAATGAGTGGGAAAATATTGGGAATACTAAATAGTTAACTCAAGTTGTCAAAAGAGGTTTTTTTAGCTAAGATAGTCTAGTTAGACTTTGGATTTTTAAGGTTAAGATAAATTATATAAAATACTTATGTCGGTTAAAAAAGATGATTTAATGCAAAAAATAGTCTCTTTCTGTAAAAGAAGGGGCTTTGTTTTCCCTTCGTCAGAAATTTATGGTGGCTTTGCTAATGCTTATAGTTATGGTCCTTATGGCACAGAATTAAAAAACAATATTAAAAAATTATGGTGGAAAAAATTTGTTCAAGATAGAGAGGATATTGTAGGTTTAGATGGTCCAATTATGCTTAATCCTAAATTGTGGCAAGCCTCTGGTCATACTAGTGGCTTTAATGATGCTATGGTTGATTGCAAGGACTGTAAAAAAAGATTTAGAGCTGATCATTTAGTTGAAGAATCAACCGGACAAGATTTAGAGGGGGATTTAGGGGCGATGTCTAAAACTTTAGTAACTGAAAAGGTTAAATGCCCTAATTGCGGTAAATCTAATTGGACTGAGGCCAGAAATTTTAACATGATGTTTAAGACCGAAATGAATGGGATTGATGAGCCAGTTTATTTACGACCAGAAACAGCTGGTGCGATTTTTGTAGATTTTAAAAATGTCTTAGATTCTATGCGAGTTAAAATTCCATTTGGCATTGCTCAAATAGGTAAGGCTTTTCGTAACGAAATTATTGCTGGTAATTTTATTTTTCGTTTGCGGGAATTTGAACAAATGGAAATAGAATATTTTATTGATCCAGAAATGAAATGGGAGCCATTGTTTGATAAGTGGTTGGATGTTCAGGAGGAATTTGTGTTAGCCTTGGGAGCTAATAAAGATGATATTAAGAGATACGAACATCCTAAAGAAAAATTATCACATTATTCTAAAAAAACCGTAGATATTCAGTATAATTTTCCATTTGGTTTTAGCGAACTTTATGGTTTGGCTCATCGTGGTGATTTTGATCTGTCTCAGCATGCCAAAGCATCTGGTGAAGATCTGGCTTATTTAGACCAGTCTGATAATAATCGTAAATATATTCCTCATGTCTTAGAACCAACTTTTGGTGTTGATAGGAGCGTTCTAGTAGCGTTAACCGCTGCCTATACCGAAGAGGTAGTAGGTGATGAAAGTCGAACGGTATTAAAATTTCCTAAGTCCATTGCTCCAATTAAAGTCGCTATTTTCCCATTATTAAAAAACAAAGAGAATTTAGTGTCCAAAGCTAAAGAAGTTTTTGATTCTTTAAAAGATAGTTTTATGTGTGAATTTGATGATAATGGTAACATTGGCAAAAGGTATAGACGACAAGATGAAATCGGCACACCTTACTGTGTGACCATCGATTTTGATACCTTAGAAGACAACACAGTTACCATTCGTGATCGTGATAGTATGATTCAAGATAGAATATCTTTAGACTCGCTAAAAGATTATTTGGTTAAAAATCTTATTTAGAATTTTTATTCTAAAAAATTAAATAGTTCTAGTGTTTTTTGACAATAGGAGTTATTTAATCATCTAAAAAATATTATTTAAATAATGTATAAATTAAAAAAATTAGCCAACAATGTTCAATTAATTACTACGCCAATAGTTGGCACGCAAACTGCTAGTCTGCTAGTTATGGTGAAAGTTGGTTCTCGTCAAGAATCAGGTAGGCTTATTGGTATTTCTCATTTTATTGAACACCTAATGTTTAAGGGTACTAAAAGGAGACCAACCACTTCAGATATTTCTAAGGAACTAGATGGTGTTGGTGCTGAGTTTAATGCTTTTACTGGCAAGGATTATACTGGTTATTATATTAAATCTGATACCAAACATTTATCACTGGCTATTGATATTTTATCTGACATGTTAACTGCTTCGAAATTTGATCCAAAGGAAATTGAAAGAGAGAAGGGTGTGATTGTAGAAGAAATTAATATGTACGAGGATAATCCAATTATGCACGTGGAAGATTTATTGGAAAATATTATGTATAGTCCTCATCAATTAAGCGTAGATATTATTGGTACTAGAGAGACTGTTAAAGGCATGAGTCGAGAAGATTTAGTAACGTTTAAAGAGCGATTTTACGGTGGCGATAATATAGTTATCTCTTTAGCTGGTAATTTTACTGATGGTCATATTACAGAAATTGAAAACAGTTTTAATTTTAAAACTGAACATGAGACTGTAGAAATTGATAGAATTTTTATTGATCAGGAGTCACCACGAGTTTCTGTGTCCTATAAAGAAACAGAACAAACACAACTAGCTATGGGTTTTCCAGCCTATTCTCATACAGATGAACGCTTACCAGCTTTGAGTTTGTTGTCATTAGTATTGGGGGGTAATATGAGTTCAAGATTATTTATTTCTATTAGAGAGCGTAGTGGCTTGGCATATTCGATTAGATCTGGTTTAGATGTTCATGAGGATATTGGTGCTTTAGTAATTAGAGCTGGACTAGATAAGTCTCGAATTGATGACGCAATTAAATTGATTTTAGTTGAACTTAATAAAATAAAAGAAGGCGTAACTGAAGATGAACTAGCTAAAGCTAAAGAATGCCTGTTTGGTCGTACTGCTATTGATTTGGAAGATAGCTCTAGTGTGTCTAGTTGGTATGCGACTCAGCATTTAATGACAGGAGAAGTGTTAACTCCAGCTGAAAAAAACGCTAAAATTAGCGCAGTTACTTTAGATGATATTGTGAAGGTGGCTAATGATGTTATTAATTTAAATAAACTTAGCCTAGCAATTATTGGACCATTTAAGGATGATGAAAAATTTAAAAATCTCTTAAAATAAAATATGAGAATAGGTATTGATTGCCGGACAATTTTAAATGTTCAAAAAGGTGAAAGAGCTGGCGTTGGCCATTATACTTATTTTTTGGTTAAAAATCTTATTGCTATTGATAAAATAAATAGTTATGTATTATTTTTTGATGATCGCTTAAAAGAAGACGTTGAAGAATTTAGAAAATATAGTAACGTGACGGTTAAATTTTTTCCATTTTATAGATATAAAAAATATTTACCAATAGTGTACTCTCAATTATTTGTGAGTTTTATACTAAACCAAGAGAACTTAGACATATATCATTCTCCAGCTAATGTTATTCCATTTTTTTATAATAAAAAATCAGTTGTTACAGTTCATGATTTAGGAATATATAAATATCCAGAATTTTTTCCTAGAAAATCATTAAGTCGTCAGTGGTTACCTAAAAAAATATTTGTTCCTAATTCATTAAAAAAATCCGAAATAATTATTGCGGTATCTAAAAATACTAAAAAAGATATTATTGAGCAATTTAATATTTCTGAGGAAAAAATTGAAGTTATTTATGAAGGTCGTCCTGATGATTTAGAATCTTGTTCGTCAATTGGCGATTTTCAAATCATTGCCGACAAATACGGTATTGGTGGTAAGTTTGTTTTGTTTTTAGGCACTATTGAACCACGTAAAAATATTGTTAACTTAATTAAAGCTTTTAGAAGCTTACATTTAAGTTTTGATTCACCTTTGTCTGATTACCAGTTAATTATCGCTGGTAACCAAGGTTGGGATTATAGGCCGATTTATCAAACTATCTCTGATGCTAATGCTAGTATTTTGGGTATTAAAAATAAGAGAACTAGTATAGAGAGACGTAATCAAATAATAAATATTGAAAATGAGAGACGCAGTGGTAGTGGTCGCAGGAAAAAACAACCAATTAAATACATTGGTTATGTTACTCATGATGAGAAAATTGGTCTGTTATGTAATTCAAAATGTTTTGTTTTCCCAAGTTTTTATGAAGGTTTTGGTTTGCCGGTTTTAGAGGCTATGAGCTTGGGAGTGCCAGTTATTACATCTAATTTAAGTTCATTGCCAGAAATAACCGGAGAAGATGGGGCTATATTAATAAATCCCAATAAAGAATCAGAAATCAGTGAAGCAATCCATCAGATTATTACTAATGAAACAACCAGAGAATTGCTAATTAAAAATGGCTTAAAACGAGCTGATCATTTCCATTGGCGTAAATGTGCTAGAGAGACGATTGCAATATATAATTCTATTAAATAAAAACTTCCCAATAGTAGGGAAGTTTTTATTTAATATTTTAATTTAAGAAATGAAGTATATAACCCAAGTTAGAAGCGTTAAAACAATTATTTGCATAAGTACACCGTATTGTAAAGGAAGGTCAAAGTTAATTTTATTAACTAAGATATTATGATTTTTGTTGTGGGCTTTATAAAACCATTTAATTGCTTTTAGTTCTTTGATTTTATAAAAAGCAACAGTGACGTCTGGAATAATACTACCAACTATCGCCCAGATAACGTTATCGGCACGAGTAAATTCAAAGTTTTTAAAAATAAAAATAAGAAAGAAGGCTAAGACTAAACTATCAATGCTGCCGTAGAGAGCCATCATTTTTAGTTCACCATTGTCTTTTAGAAATTTAAGTTTTTCTGCCCAGAATTTTTTGCCCATGCGTGAGTCACCATGGGGTATTAAGTCTAGAATGAAGTGTGATAACACACCAGCTAAAAATGCCAAAAAAGGATTGGGAATACTTTTACCAATAATGGTAGCTGCTGCAGCGTGTACAGTGATAAACATATATATAAAGGTTAAATATAATCTATTGTATTATAGCAGATTTATTAAAATAAAAAAACGGCTTTAGCCGTTTTCTGGTGCCGAAGGAGAGAATCGAACTCTCACTCCCGAAGGAACACGATTTTGAGTCGTGCGCGTCTACCAATTCCGCCACTTCGGCCAACTAGTAGCAGGGGCGGGAGTTGAACCCGCGACCAACGGCTTATGAGTCCGCTGCTCTACCACTGAGCTACCCTGCCATACTAAATTTATTTTTTCTGAATTATTTCTCGCTACTTTCCAGAGTTAGCGTCAAATATCCTAGTTTAAAGTAAAAAGTTGAAAGGTAAAAGTAAGCACTTTATAGACTTTCAACTTTCTAACTTTTAACTATCTTGTTGCGGGGGTGGGATTCGCACCCACGACCTCCAGGTTATGGGCCTGGCGAGCTGCTACTGCTCTACCCCGCGGAATAATTGTAGCACATAAATATCATTTTGGCAAGGTGTATTTGTATTTTTGTTTTGAAAGATTAGTATTTTTATGTTATAATAAAGTCATATGGGACAAGTAATTTCTGTTGTAAATCAAAAAGGCGGAGTTGGTAAAACAACTACAGCTGTTAATTTGGCGGCTTACCTTAGTCAATTAGGTAAGTTTGTTTTATTAATCGATTTAGATCCTCAAAGTAACGCCACTTCTAATTTAGGCGTTGCGAAGGATTTGGACAGGGGAGTTTATGAAGTTTTGACTGGACCATATTCCTTCAGGGAAGTAATGGTTGATACTGTTCATGAATATTATAAATTAATTCCAGCGACAGTTTCTTTGGCAGGTTCTAATGTGGAATTTGTTAATTTGGATCGTCGTGAGTTTAGGCTTTATGATAATTTATTAGAGATTAAAAATGATTTTGATTATATATTAATTGATTGTCCGCCATCGTTAGGTTTATTAACCATTAATGGTTTAGTAGCTTCTGATCGGGTTTTAATTCCCGTGCAGGCTGAGTATTTTGCTTTAGAAGGCTTGGGTCAGTTAATATCTACTATTGCTTTAATTCAAGAAAATGTTAAACCAGAGTTAGATGTTTTGGGAGCGGTCCTTACTATGTATGATAAGAGATTTAAATTAGCTAATGATGTGTTAATGGAGTTATATAAATATTTTCCTAATAAAATATTTAGATCAGTCATACCTCGTAATATTAAACTGTCAGAGGCACCTAGTCATGGTAAGACTATTTTAGCTTATGATCCAAAATCAAAAGGCGCGAAAGCCTATGATCGTTTGGCTAGAGAATTTGTTTATCATACTAATCATTATTAATTTTATTTAAAACTATAAAACTTCTATGCAAAAAACATCTGGCCTCGGTCGAGGGTTGGGATCTTTAATCCCTAGCAAAAAACCAGTTAAAGAATTACTTGGCAGTGATAGTGAAGTCGCTGATATTTTAGATACCAGAGAAAAAATTTCTCAATTGCCGGTTGGTCAAATTACACCAAATCCTCATCAGCCTAGGACTACTTTTAATGAAGATGAATTACAAGAATTGGTTGATTCTATTAAAGAGCATGGCGTTATTCAACCAATTATTGTTACTAAGTTGGGAAATGGTTGGCAATTAATTGCCGGTGAAAGAAGATTACGTAGCTCTAAATTAGCTGGCTTGAATACAATCCCAGCTATTATTCGAGAGATGGACGAACAGAAAAAAATGGAGATTGCTTTGATTGAAAATTTACAACGTAAAAATTTAAATTCACTGGAAACAGCTTTCGCTTATCAAAAATTAATAGATGAATTTAATTTAACTCAAGATCAATTATCTAAGCGAGTTGGTAAGAGTCGTAGTGCTGTAGCCAACACTCTTAGAATTTTAACAGTTATAGATGAAGTTAAAGAGGCGATTCGTGATGGTAAAATATCCGAAGGTCATGCCAGGGTTTTAGCTGGCTTGCCAGCAATCGATCAGTTGTCTACTTTGCAAAAAATTCTGTCAGATAGTCTAAGTGTGCGTGACACTGAGAAGGCTGGCAAAAAAGTGGTAGTAGAAAAACATATTCGTAAAGTAGCCTTTGATCCAGAGGTTAAAGCTAAAGAGGAATTGTTGCAATCAGCTTTGGGCACAAAAGTGGAAATTAAAAAAACTGGATCAACTGGACAAATTAACATTAAATTCTTTTCAGAAGAAGAGCTTAAAACTTTAATTGATAAATTAGTCTAAGATAATTTTAAAAAGCTACAGTTTATTATCTGTAGCTTTTTAATTTAGATTTTTTTAAAGCCGATCTGATCTTGGATTTGGCCATAGATGTTTTAACGCTATCGAGCCAGTCCATACTAGGCATCTTCCTGTTTTTATCGGTAATTATTTCTACAATATCGCCACTTTTTAATTTGGAGTTTAAACTAACTAAGTGATCATTAACTCTAGCTCCTACACATTGATCACCAATTGATGAATGAACATGATAAGCAAAATCAATTGGAGTTGATTCTTCTGGTAAATCAATTACATCACCGGTTGGCGTAAATACAAAAATTCTGTTTTGAAAAATATCTAATTTAATGTCATTTAAAAATTGCTCGTTATCAGCAGTTTGTTTTTGCCATTTAACTAATTCTTGAATCCACTTTATGCTTTTTTTATTGATATTGCCCTTGTTTTCTTTATAGTTCCAGTGAGCAGCAATACCAAATTCTGCTTCCTCATGCATTTCAGTAGTTCTGATTTGAAACTCTACAATTTCACCATTTTCGGTAAAGACCGTGGTATGTAGTGATTGATAACCATTAGGCTTGGGTTGAGCAATGTAATCTTTAACTCTGCCAGGCATTGGTCTGTAAAGGTTGTGTAGTACGCCTAATGTAGAATAACAATCGGCCACCGTTGGCACAATTATTCTGAGGGCAATTAAATCGTAAACTTTAGATAAATCACGGTTGATTAGAGGTTTTAATAATTTTTTATATAGACTGTATAAATGTTTGGTACGGCCATGAATAGAAATATTTCTAAAAGTGATGCCAGCTTCGATTAATTTTTTGGTAACTCGTTTTTTTACTTTTTCTAAATGTTTTTCTTTTTCTTTATATTTATGTGGCAATATCTCTATTATCCATTTGTAATCTTTAGGGTGAACATATTTAAAAGACAGGTCTTCTAGCTCACCTTTGATTTTACCAATGCCTAAGCGGTCGGCAATCGGCGCGTATATCTCAAGTGACTCAGTAGCAATTCTAATTTGTTTTTCTGGTGGCAAATAATCTAAGGTTTTTAGATTATGAATACGGTCAGCAAATTTAATTAGTATCACTCTAATGTCATTACTCATAGCTACGAACATTCGCCTTAGGTTTTCGGCGTATCTTTCCATACCACGGTATTTTAGGGCGCCGAGTTTTGTAACACCAGAAACTAAAGTAGCCACTTCTTTGCCAAAGTTCTTTTTAATATCTTCTATTGTCACGTCAGTGTCTTCTGGTACATCATGAAGTAGGCCAGCAATAATTGTGGGCATATCCATTTTAAATTCAGCTAAAAACTGAGCTGTAGCGATGGGGTGGATTATATAGTCGTTACCAGATTTTCTTTTTTGACCAGCATGAGCGTTATTGGCAAATTCATAAGCCAATTTAACCATATCTAAATCAGCATTAGGATGTGTTTCATTAATAGTTTTTAGAAGTTTTGTAAATTGTATTTCTTTATTGGTATCCATATTGTGAAGTATATTGTATTTTTAAAATTTAGGCAAAAAATAGAGATTACAAAAACACTGCTGGTGGGCAGTGTTTTTATAGTGGTATTGAATTTTATTTACAGATTTTATTAGTACATTTAATGTTACCATTTTTGTCCTCACACATTGGGTAGCCACATTTCTCGCATTTTGTGTCTAGTGGTTTATACCAAGTAGCAAAATCACATTTTGGATAAGTATCGCAACCGTAGAAAACTCCTTTTTTACTTCTTTTGGTCACTACATTACCATCTTTGCATTGTGGACATTTTAAATTTAAGTCCTTAGCTGCTTCATTTTTAATATACTTACACTTCGGATAATTAGAACAACCTTTAAATTCTCCATAGCGACCAGTTCTAAGTACTAAATGTGAACCACACTCAGGGCATTTCTCGTCTAATTTTTGAGGCTCAGCTCGTTCTTCGGTTTGACCATTGCTTAAAATCTTTTTGGTGTTTTTACAAGTTGGATAATTTGAACAGGCTAGAAATTTACCAAAACGACCGACTTTTATCACCATGTCCGATCCACATTTGTCACATTTTTCATCAGTCTTTTCTTCGGTGATTTCTTTTTTTGTTAGTTCTTGTTCTTTGGCCATAAGGTTTTGGTTAAAGGGTTCATAAAATTCTTTGATAACTGGTTGCCACTTTTTTTTGCCTTCGGATATATCGTCAAAATTGTCTTCCATTTTGGCGGTAAAATCGTAGTCAACTATATCTGCAAAATGTTTAACTAGTAGATCATTAACTACAAAAGCAATTTCGGTTGGCTTAAGCCGTCGATTATCTATTCTTTCAGCATAACCTCTTTCGATGACTGTGGCAATAGTTGGAGCATAAGTAGATGGTCGACCAATACCTTTTTCTTCTAGAACTTTTACTAAACTAGCATCAGAATATCTGGCTGGTGGTTGAGTGAATTTTTGAATGGGTTTAATTGCAATTAATTCCGCTTTTTCGTTTTTATCCATTTGTGGCAAGATTTCATCTTTGGTAGCAGTGGGGTATATTTTTAAGAAACCGTCAAATTTAATAACTTGACCACTAACTCGAAAGATATATTTATCATCTTTAGTGTTAATATCAACTGAAGTTGCTTCTAATCTAGCTGGTGACATTTGACTAGCCACAGCTCGTTGCCAAATTAATTGGTAAAGTTTAAATTGTTGATCGTTTAATGATCTTGCAATAGATTCCGGAGTAATTACCACCGCTGTTGGACGAATCGCTTCATGAGCTTCTTGAGCACCTTTACTCTTGGTTTTAAATTCTTTACTACTTAAATAATCTTTACCTAGGTTATCTTTTATGTAGTCCGCTGCTTCAGCAGTAAATTTTTTAGATAGATTGGTGGAGTCGGTTCTCATATAAGTAATTAAACCCACAGAGTCACCATTTATTTCTATGCCTTCATAAAGTTTTTGAGCGACCATCATAGTTTGTTTAGCCGAAAAATGTAAGCGTCGATTAGCTTCTTGTTGTAGAGTGGAGGTGGTAAAAGGAGGATTAGAATTCCTTTTGGTTTCCTTTTTTACAATTTCAGAAATATAATAATCATTGCCTTCTAATTTTTCTTGTAGTTTTGTGGCTTCGGCTTCGTTTTTGATTGCTAATTTGTCCAAGGTTTTGCCACTTACTTTATGAAGTCTAGCAGTAAAGTCTTCTTGTTTTTCGGTTTTAAAGTCACCAGTTATTTCCCAATGCTCTTCAATTTTAAAATCTTGTATTTCCCTTTCTTTTTCTACTACTAGTCTTACTACTACTGATTGAACTCGACCAGCAGACAAGCCACGAGCTACTTTTTTCCACAAAAATGGTGATAGCTTATAACCAACTAGCCTGTCTAAAATTCTCCTAGCTTGTTGAGAATCTACCATATTAATATCAATAGTACGGGGATTGTCTAAGGCCTCTTTGATAGCTTCCTCGGTAATTTCATGAAAAGTAATTCTCTTACTTTTGCTGGCTGGAGTTTTAAATATTTGTGCTAAATGCCAAGAAATAGCTTCACCTTCACGGTCTTCGTCAGTAGCGAAATATACTAGGTCGGCTTTCTTGGCTAGTTCAGTCAATTCTTTGACTCGTTTTTTGGCTTTAGTAGGAATAGTATAGGTTGGTTCAAAATTGTTTTCAACATCGACACCGATTTTACTGGCTGGTAAATCTCGCACATGACCAAAAGAAGATTCTACTTTAAAATCTTTGGATAAAAATTTGGAGATTGTTTTGGCTTTAGTTGGTGACTCAACTATGACTAGATTTTTCATTTTGGTATGTTTAATTTTTGATATAATTTTTCCCGCCAACATCTTTTATTAGACCTTTTATTTCCATCATCGTCAAGGTGCTCAGTAAGACATTAATGTTAAGTGTACTCATTTTTTTGATTTTGTCAATGTGAAATGGTTCACGTGATAGTAAATTAAAAACAATTTTTTCGGCTTCGGTGTCAATTTTTGGTTCACATTTTATATCATCAAAGACAGTTTGAATTTTTAATTCTTGTAGTATGTCGGCGGCATTGGTGACTAACTTGGCACCTTCTTTGATTAGATTATTAGTCCCTTCTGAATTATGATTATAGATATTGCCTGGGATGGCAAAGATGTCTCTGTTTTGATCAAGAGCGTATTTGGCAGTAATTAACGAACCAGAGCTACGTGGCGCTTCTATAACCAGTATAGCTTTGGATAAGCCAGAGACAATTCTGTTTCTCATAGGGAAAGTGTATTTGGTGGGATTGGTACCGACTGGATATTCACTAACAATACCACCGCCAGTAGCTAATATTCTGTCAGCGATATAGCGATTGCTGGAAGGATATACACATTGCTTGTCAGCGCCAGATCCTAGGACAGCCATAGTTTTGCCACTAGCGTCTAAACAGGTCTTATGCGCAATAACATCAATACCTAAGGCTAGACCAGAAATAATAGTAATGTTATTTTTGGTGAGTTGACCAACTATGTCTTCGGTTACTTGTTTGCCGTAGCTAGTAAATTTTCTGGTGCCAATAACTGCTAAACAAATATTGTTTAAAAAATCTAAAGAACCACGATAATATAAAATTGGTGGGGGATTAAATATTTCTTTTAAGTTAGTCGGATAATTATTATCAATTAAAGTAACAGCTAAAACATTTTCTTTGGCCATTAGTTCTATTTCAGCATCAGGATTTATGGCTGGACGGCTGATTATGATTTCGTTGACTAACTTTTCATCTAGGCCGGCCGATATTAATTCGTGGTGATTGGCTGCCCAGGCTTTTTTCATATCAGTAAAAAAATCGATCAGTTTTTTAAAATTTACTGGACCGATTTTGGAAATTTTAGAATAAGCCACCCAATATTTTAGGTGCTGATTAGTGTTTTTATTTTGTTCATTTAATCCCTCCACTGGTTTAAATTATTAAAATAATTAATATTGACAAATGCGATTTAATGTGATAATGTCTGAAAATATAAGAAGGTAATAGATATTATTCTGTCTGCTAGTTGATAGATCTAGTTATCCCCCCTCCTGGTGACTTGATTTATCGCCAAACTATGATTCATTCATTTATGGATGACTTCATATACTAGTAGGCAGTATAATATCTATTATTATTTGTACCTTTTCAAGGCGAGGGTAGCCAAATTGGTAAGGCGGAAGTCTGCAAAGCTTCTAATTGTTGGTTCGAGTCCAGCTCCTTGCTCCAAGCCTACAGTCGTGTTTTAAGACACGTTAGTTCTTACGGGATATAGCTCAATGAATAGAGCGCTCTGCCTAGTGTAGAGAGGTTGGTGGTCCAAATCCACTTATCCCGACCAATAACATTAACCAGTGCTCGTGTGGTGAAATTGGCAGACACGACGGACTTAAAATCCGTTGATCGTAAGATCATGAGGGTTCAAGTCCCTTCTCGAGCACCATTTTTTATAAAGTGGGAGTGTTAATTCAATTGGTTAGAACGTCGGCCACTGCCGATTAATGGGGGTTCGAGTCCCTCACGCTCCCGCCATTTAATTAAACTTGTTCATGGCACTAGTTAGCGAAACATTCGTCACCTCTTCAATTGCGGAGGTGACTTTTTTTATTACTTCTTTTGCCTTGCTAGATTGTAATAAGCCAATTTTGGTCATGACATAATTAGCGCTGCCGATTTTTTCTTTTTTAGGTGTAGTTATGCCAATTTTAATTCTGATAAAATCTTGAGTTTTAAGATATTGAATTATAGATTTAATACCATTGTGGCCGCCGGCTGATGAATTTTTGATTATCTTTAGACGACCTAATGGCAAATCAATGTCATCATGAATAACAATAATGTCTTCAGGGTTTAGTTTATAATATTTAGCTATGGTTAGAACTGCGGACCCAGAATTATTCATAAAAGTTAACGGTTTTACGAGAATAATTTTTTCGTCACCAATATGACCGGTGGTTATTTCGGCTTTAAATTTTTTGTCAGCTTTAAATTTTTCAAAATTAAAAACATCAGCAATATTATCCAAAGCTAAAAAACCAATGTTGTGCCAAGTTTTTAAATATTCTTTGCCCGGATTACCCAGGCCGATAACAAGCTTCATAAATATTTTATTAAATAATTTTACTTAGTTATACAAACTGAAGTAATATAATATAACTGCCATATTAATAAAAACTAGAGAAGAAAAAATAATGATAAGTGGTCTGCTTTTTGAAATATCTTTAGTCCTAAAAATAATCGCAAGTAAAATTATTTGGAAAACATTAAAACAAACTGCAAACCAAAAAAATAATACTGAGTATCCTCTTAGTATTATCGCTGCTGAAAATGCTATATTTGCTAGAAGTGATAAAGCAAATAAAACTAGTGAAATTGGAAAAAATATTGATAGAAAATTATTTAATAGTCGCATTCTCTTTAAAATTAATTTTTAAATTATTTTTTATTTTTCTTTTTTTCGTTTTTCTTTTTGCCCAGTCCAGATGATCTGCGTTTAGCAATGTCTTCAGTAGTGCCGTATTTTTTGTTTTCTTTGGATTCAATGGATACATTCCATTTTTTAGTTTCTAGTTGAATTGGTGTGCCTAAGATATTAAATTTAGTACGGATATTATTTTGTAAAAATCTTAAATAAGAGAAATGTAGAATCACTGGATCATTAACGTAAACCAAAAATCTGGGAGGATTAATGCCAATTTGTTCTATTTTATAAATGTATGGATTTTTTAAACCTCGGCCACGAGATGGTCGATGACGACTGATTTGATATTTTAGAAATTTATCTAATTGACTGTTAGAAATTTGAATTTGTTTGGATTTTTGAATGTCAATTATCATGTCTAATATTTTTCTGGTTCTGACCTCGTCTTTAGCCGAAACAAAAATAATTGGGGCCCACCACAAATAAGGAAATTGGTTGTAATAATATTCCACGTATTGATTAATAGTGTTGGTATCCTTCTCGGGAATTAAATCCCATTTATTGGCGACGATAATAAGTGATTTACCACTTTCTAATATTTCTTGAGTTACTTTTTTATCAATAGAATCAATTTTCTTTTGTGACTCAGTCACAAAAACCACTACATCAGCTTGATCAATAGTACTGATAGATTTTTCGATAGATTTTCGTTCTAAAGTTTTATGACCAACTTTGCTTTTTCTAACAATACCAGCGGTATCAATTAAAATAAAATTATTGTCCTTGTAAGAGAATTCAATATCATGTGATTCGCGAGTAGTGTGAGCCACATCGGTAACAATTACTCGTTCTTCGCCCAGAATAGAATTTAAAATAGAAGATTTACCAACATTGGGTTTGCCGACAATAGCCACTTTAACTTCTGGTTGTTTTTTTTCTGGTTTTATTTTTATTTTTCTTTTTGGTAGTAACCCAGACAATACATCTAGTAAATCACCACAACCAGAGCCATTGGCCGCCGAGATCATATGAGGCTCGCCCAGATTAAGAGAATAAAGATCACCAGCCATTTGGTGATATTTTAGAGAGTCAGCTTTATTGCCAACTAGTACTACTTTGTCTCTTTTACCGTTTTTAATTATTTCTCTGGCTAGCTCTTTATCCATTGGCATAATGCCATCTTTAATATCAATCATAAATAATATGATATCGGCGTCTTCGATGGCTTTGTAGGCTTGTTTGACGATATTCTTTTCGATTTTGCCGGCCTTGTTCTTTTCGATATCTAGACCACCAGTATCAATTAAGATAAAGGTTTTACCCTGCCAAGAAACTTTATCAATATTACGGTCACGAGTCGTACCAGAGATAGGCGAAACAATCGCCTTGTTTTTTTCAACTAAGCGATTAAAGAGGGTGGATTTGCCAACATTGGCTCGGCCAACCATGGCAATTTGTGGTAATGTTGTTTTCATAATCATTATAGTAGCTTAAATCGCCATTTTTAGCAATAGTTTGTCAAATAAAATTATTATTCAGAGTTTAATAAAATATTTGGGATATGCTATTATATATCATGTAAATAGAATTAATATTAATATGAATCCAGAAAAACAAAACAATATGCCAATAGAATCTTTGGGGTATTATAGTATGGACATGGAGCAGAAAACACCAGAGGAAAGAGAGATAATTTTAGACCAAATGCTAGAAGCAGTTTTTAGTAGTGAAGCAGCTGTTAAAATTAATGAAGGTAATAATGGTGTTATTTTGGAATTAGATACTACTGATTTACCAGCCGAAGTACGAGATTATTTTTTGACTGATTTAGAAGATGAAGGCGATGATGATGATAAAATAGCTGTGAAGTTACTAAAAATATATACCGGCACCGAAGGCCGCAAGGAATATGAACTTCAAAAAAAAGCCAGAAATATTTTAAAAGCCGAAGATATAGAAGGAGTTAAGGTGCCCAAACCTCGAAAATTTAGAGAACTAGAAATTAACAATGACGATGTAGCTAAACATTTAGAATCACTGGGTGTTAAAATTGGCAAGGATAGAATTGTTGAAATAATCGCGATGGACTTAGTAGCTGGTCAGGATTTAGCGACTATTATGTATGAGGCCTACGTTAAAAATCATGAGGCTGATTTTAAAGCTATGTATCCAGACTTAGAATTAGAATCTTATTTAGAACAAATTAACATAGATGCCTTAATAGATTTAGTGCATAAAATGTCTGGCATTAAAAGTAAATATAATAATTTAGATAATTCGCCAGCCGCGGTTCAGGAACGGGCCCAAATTGCCAAGGCTATTAGTCAGGGCATAGCCTATAAAAGTGTTTTGGACAAAAAACATGCCAGTGGTTTGCTAGAAGCGGTAAATGCTTTGCACGCTCAGGGGCTTTATCATCGTGATTTGCATCCGCGTAATGTGATGGTTGATAATGATGGTAATTTAGAGATTATTGATTTTGGCTTAGCCAAAGAAATTGATCCAAAAAATTCACTAGAAGTCAAAAGTGTTTATGTGGCTGGCCCAGAGTCTAGTTATTTGTCTGATCAAGGTATTATAAATATTGCCCAACAATTAGCTAAAACCGAAGCCGATTTAAAAGTAGAACAAAGGATTAGTCGATTAGGGGATCCAGAAACATTATTAAATAGATTAGCAGCTAGAAAGCCAGAAATTTGGCAAGACTTTATAAAAGATATTAATGACAATCAAGATATTGGTAGGATTTTAGGCTTGTATGAAAATAAATTTGGTGGTACCAATGATCATAAAGTACGAGTAGCTTTGTTATTAGAAATTTCTAAACAAAATAAAAAAAGTGAAGTGATAGATTTTCTAAAAGCCACTATTGAAAAAGAAAATGAGAGAAAAAAAGAATATCGTTCCGATTTTTTAATTAATCAGTATCAATCGTTGTTAGATTTTTTGTCTTAAGATTTTATTTGAAAAATATTTTTAGTACTTAGTATTTTTTATTTTTAAAATTAATGCTATAATAATCTTAAGTCAAACTCACCAGGAGGTGTCTATGCTTGTCTTCAACTAGTGTTGAAAAAATAATTTTATTTTTTAGTCTCGATAATTTAGATTATTGAGATTTTTTTTATTAATTATTAGACTGTCTTACTTTTACTAAATTATTTTGGTATAATTAAATAGTAAAATAATAATCTTAAATTTATGAATCCATTGCCACAATCACCGCTGATGGCTCCACCTCAGCCAGATTATACCTATACTGGTCCGGAGCAGGTAGATTACAAGGACCGTCAAATCCATTACGAAAGAAAAAAGCGTCATTGGCAACGTTGGGTGTTTTATGTAGTTTTGTCCGTGGTTTTTTTGGCGATGACAGCTTATGCTGTTTACATTTATAGCGAAAATACTAAATTAGTAAATAGTATTACCGAGGCCAATGCTAGTTTAAAGATTACCACTCAAAATTTAAGTGATTCCGAAAAGCAATCACTAGAAAGACAACGCAAAGTGGCAGAGTTAGAAAAATCTTTAGCTGATAGTCAGGCCGATTTGGACAAACAGACTGCCGATTTACAAAAAGCCGGTGAAGATAAAACCAAACTACTAAGTAGCTACAATGATTTTAAAGTTTCTTTGGGTTCTTCGGATGCTAATATTTATTCTTTCTTGATAAATTATGGGGTGGGTGTGACCGCAGATAATTTGATAAAAATTCCATTGGCCGATTATAATTTGGGTGGTTTAGATACCGATGGCGATGGTTTGTCGGATACTATTGAAGTGGCTATTGGTACCGATGCTAGTAAGAGTGATAGTGACGGCGATGGCTTTTCTGATCGTGATGAATTATTGGCTGGCTACAACGCTTTGGGCGAAGGCAAATTGCCAGTTGATGCGGCTTTTGTCGATTTGAATCGCGGTTCTATTTTAATACAAGTAGAACAAAACCAAGGCGCTTGGTATATTAATCCTAAAGATGGCAAACGCTACTTCCTAGGCAACCCAGCCAAGGCACTGCAAGCGATAGAGAAGTTGTAATTTGATTAATCAAAAACAGCTGACATATTCAGCTGTTTTTTGTTATATATTTTAACACTTCAAGCTAGGCTTGAAGTGTTCAATTTGGCTAAATTTAGGGGTTGATTTTAATTAATGGAATACTTGACAAAATTTTTAAAAAAGGGTAGTCTAGTTGTAGTTGTATTATGGTAATACACATCAAGAAAACCAGACTAATACATAAGGTATAAGTCTACAACCAGAAAAGGGTATAGGTATGTCAAACATTACCGACATCCAAGAAGATGACAAGAAGCACCTTCGCAATGTAAAATTTGAGAATACTGATTTTCGAAAAGCCAGGCCAACCTTGATGCGCAGAATTTGTGTCATGGTGGCGTATCGTGATGGCGCTATTGGGGTTCGAGATTCCAAAGACGCCTCCAGAACGACACTTGTCTTCAATGAAGATGAGTGGAATGCCTTCATCACTGGCGTTAAGGATGGCGAATTTGATATTGATGTTTTAAAGGTTGCTTTACCTGGCGCATTAGAACGCGTTTAATTTTAATTCCGAAATGGAATGTGTAGGAGTAGTTGAAATATATTGCTCCTTTTTTATTTACATTTAAACATATATATATTAATATACTAGTATATTATGCAAGAAAAAAATCTTAAAATTAAATTAGCAGACGGCCACACTTTGTATGGTAAATTTTCTGGTTCATTTACTGAACCATTGTTTATTGTTTTGCACGGCATGACTGGTGATATGGAAGATGAGCTTTATACTATGGCTGTAAACTGGTTTCAAAAAAAACAGTTTGCTACTTTTAGATTTAATTTTTATGGTTTTCAAAAAGACGCTCGTCAGTTGATGGATTCGACTATTAAAATTCAAAGTTCGGATTTAGATAGAGTGGTTAAATATTTTAGAAATAAAGGCGTCAAGAAAATTTTTATTGTGGCCCATAGTTTTTCTGGGCCTGTTGTCTTGTCTTCGGTTGATCGCGACTTTGACGCTGTAGTTTTTTGGGATCCGACGTATAGAATTTCGTTTACCAAGGGTACCAAGGATTTTCCAAGCGGCAAATATATAAAAGAAGTTGATGCCTATGCTATGCATTGGGGGGTAAATATATTAATCAGTCGAGCATTGGCCAAAGAAGTGGATTCATTCCCTTGGAATACAATTACTAAAGATTTGGCAGTGCCATTAAAAATTATTATTGGTGACAATAGTGAATTAAAAGGTTCTAAGAAATATTTAAATGTTTTGAAAGCCGAAAAAGAATTTGAGGCGCTCAAGGGTGGCACTCATACTTTTAATGATTCAGACAAGATTAGAGAGGCACTATTTAAATCCACTTATTCATGGTTTAAAAAGTTTTTAAAATAATTAAAATCAAAAAACCTCTAGTTAATTTAGCTAGAGGTTTTTTATTTGGTTTTCTAAATCACTAATGATTTCTTTTTCTGTTTTTGATAGTTTCTGTGACCGACTTAATTTTTTGCCATGATCTAGTATCTCCTGGGCTTTTTTCTTTTGATTGGTTCGAATTAGAAGTCTGACAAAATTAAAGTAAGTGCCATATGTTGCTTGGGAGGTGGCAATAGCCTTTTGATAGTATTGTTGTGCTTGTTTATCATCCCCGGACATTTTATAGACATTAGCCATGGAGTTTAATATTTGAGCGTCATTAGGTGTTATGGCTAAAGCTTGATTGTAATAACTTAAGGATTTGGAGGCCTTATTTTTGTGCCAGTATATTCGACCCAGGCCAATTAAGCCTTTTTTAGATTTTGGATAGTGCTTTAAAATTTGTTGATAAATATTTTTGGCTTTGTGATGTAATAATAATTTTTTACATATAATTTTTTTAGTTTGAGCTAGGTGGTCATATAAAATTCCCAAACTATAAAGTAGGTCCTCGTTTTGCGGATCGGTTTTTAGAGCGCTCTTTATTTGAGGTATTGGCTCTTTGTAGTTACCATTTTTGAGAGCTGAGTCTATTAATTTTTCGAGTTTTTTATCATATTCTAATTATAGTTGGAATGTGTTAATAAAACAATATTTTTTCTTTTCTTTGTTACCTTTCATATTATTGTCATTGTGAGCTCGCGAAGCAATCTCATTTTATTACACTTTTCTAACACTTTACACTAGGCTTGAAGTGTTCGATTTGGCTAAATTTAGGGGTTGATTTTTTGGGTAATACTTGACAAATCTAATTAATCATGATAATAATATAACTATAAGTTGTACATTATATAAATTCAAGAGTTTTGGCGACTTATTTATCTTTATTTCTGGCGCATATCGCTAATATAAAACCAATGTTGGTTTTTAGCCAGTGATTAGGATAATAAGTATAACAGAATAGAAAGGACTAGTATTATGTGCGCAAAAGCTAACCTACCATTTATTCTTGGTTATTTAGAGCATCATGTCGGCGCTATGTCTGCGACTACCAGTGGTACTCCAGGCGATATCGACTGTTTTGATGAGACTTAGGAAATTATAATGGGAGGTGGAAATACATATTCACCTCCCATTTTTTTTCATAAAAAACAAAAGGAGAGTAAAGATGATATTAGCTATTGGTAATTCAGGCTCATATGAGGTAGCAGCATTTAATTCCGTCTTAGAAGAATTGAAGAAAAATGGCGAAGAAGCAGTTCTATTTAAACAAGATAAATGTCTCGATGGTGAATATTTAGTATTTGAAAGTAATAATGGAGTTACTGTTTATAACGTAATTATTGATGGTAAAGAATATAATATTGATTCCTTTTCTGCTATTTGGTATATGAAACCTCATCTACCATTAGAGCTAATGGAATTTGAGCCAGCCAAATATCAGCAATTTATTCAGCGTCAGTTTATTGCCATGCGAAAAGCACTTTGGTATCTTTTTAAAGATAAAAAATGGATTGATGATCCAATTGTTATTGATAGGGCGGAAAATAAAATATTTCAATTAACCCTAGCAGAAAAGGCAGGCCTTTTATTGCCAGATACACTAATAACCTCTGATCCAGATAGAATAAGAAAATTTTATGTCGATACCAGTGGCGATTTGGTTGTTAAATTATTAGGGTCTAGTCCAATGGTTAATGAAGTCATTTTTACTAATGTGGTAACGCCTGAGTATATGGTTAAAATAGATTCGGTAAAAATGTCACCCTCTATTTTTCAACGACGTATTCTAAAAGCCTATGAATTGAGGATAACAATTGTTGGTGATAAAATTTTCCCGATAAAAATTTATTCTCAGGGCGATGAACAATTGGAATTGGATTGGCGTAGAAAGCCCAAACTTAATGATTTTGAAGCTAAGATGGAATTAACATCTCTGCCCAGTGAGGTAGAGAAAAAATTAGTATCATTTATGAAATTAATTGGTTTGCGTTTTGGCTGTATTGATATGATAGTTACTCCAGATGGGGAATATGTCTTTTTAGAAATTAATCCAAATGGGCAGTGGTATTTTATCCAACTTCGTATTGAAGTTGAAATAGCCAAAGCGATAGCTACACTTTTACTATAAAATAAGAGGGAGGGATTAATACATCTTTACCTCTTTTATTTTCTATATATTATTGATATTATACTAATATAGATACAAATAAATTATGAAACAAAAAATTAATGAAAATTTATTAAAGAACATCAAAGAGATGTTTGATGCTGACCAAGATTTAAGGAATCTTTGGGATAATAAAGATCTAACCAAACCACTTGCGCAGTGGAGTGGTAAAAATTCGGCAAAAAATAAATTAAATTTTGGCTTAATTAATTATTTAGTTTATTTTGTCGATGCAGCGCACAATCCTAGACTTCATCGAATAATAGAACAATATGGCTATCCCACCACCAAGTTACTTGGCAAGAAAGGGATGTTATATTTTTTTGTTTTAATTGATCATCAGGATTATGATATTGATTTACAAAAAGCGTGTTTGGCAAAATGTGATTTCGAAAAAAAACATATAGCCAATTTAACAGATAGAATTTTACTTCACGAAGGTAAAAAGCAGATATATGGCACAATGTTCCAGCGAGATTCTAAGGGTCAGAAAATAATTTCTCAACCAATTGCCGATAAGAAAAATGTTGATAAGAAAAGAAAAGAAATGGGCCTTGGGCCACTGCAGATTGCTTTGGATTCTATGAATAAAAAGTTTTATAAAAAATAATATTTAGTAAATAAAAAGTGATAACTGTAATTATTATCACTTTTTTTGTAGATTTTTTTGAGATTCTGATAATTTATTTTTATATTTTTCAAATGGCTCCAGACCCATTTCTTTTCTTCGCTTGTTGAGTGTCGATTTATTTTTGATTGGCCGATTTATAAACCTTCTATTTTTTGTTAAATAAAATTGAGTGCCATAGATTTGCGGCAGTTTTTTGTTGGTTTGAATTCGGTCTGTTAAATAGGCTAGTTGCCATAGTGGCACTTGTTTGGCTTTCATTAGTTCTAGACATTGTTCCTGAAATTTAATGTCTTTGTCAGCATGTTGTGCGATAAGCCAAGCACCAGATGACGCCTTCTCGCCAACAATTTTAATATCGGGCCAGCCATATTTGTCTATTATTTTTTTGTCATCCCGCACCCAACCACTTGTCATCTCGACCCCATTCGACTACGCTCAAGGTAAACTCCGCGGAGCGGAGTGGAGTGGAGTGGAGTGATCCCTTTTCTATTTGTCATCTCATCTATCACCGTCATTGCGAGGGACGAAGCAATCCCATTTTTATCGCACTCTAGCGAACACTTCAATCTAGGCTTGAAGTGTTTGTTTTTGGCTTAATTTAGGGGTTTATAGTTATTGTTTGACTTATTGTAATAAATACTGTATAGTACCTACATGTATAAAAAAATAAAAGAATTAACTAATATATCATCTGGGTATACTTTTCGCGGATCTATCAAAAATGATTCAAAAGGAAATATTTTTGTAATCCAGGCAAAAAATATTTATGCTAATAAAGATATTATAAATATTGATGGCTTTTCGACAATATTAGATGATTCTATAAGAAATCCATTTTTTTTAGAATATAATGATATATTACTGGTTAGTAGAGGTTCTGGCTTTAATTCTTTTCGTTCTGCTGTTTTTACATCTAATATAAAGAATGTAATGCCATCGTCTTCAGTACATGTGATTCGTGTTAAAGATGTGAATATAATTCCAAAATATCTGTCTTTATATTTAAATTCAGATATTGGACAAAAATCATTATATCAAATTGTTACTGGTGGTGCATATATTCAGAGTATGCTCATTAAGGATTTAAATGAATTAGAAATTCCAATACCACCTATTAATACCCAAAAATCTATTATAGCAATTCACGAAAACGCAGCAAAACAAGAATTATTGTATACAAGAAAACAAGAGATTCAAAAAAACATTATTAATTCAATATTTATTAATCTGACAAAATAATTTTATGAAGAACAAGCCATACAAGACAATTAAAGAAACACCTTCTGGTCGCAATAAGAAAAGTATTAATTTAAATAATCTTTCAAGGGAAAAGAATAAAGAACTGATTAAAAAAGTAGAGACTGTAGGCGTACCAGGTTATCACGTTGTAAAGCGTAAAGGTGAGAAAAAATTTTTACGATCTAATCTTGATCGAAGGAAAAAGAATAATCTAGATCCTAAAATTAATAAATAATATGACTACAAAAAAATACACACAAGAAGATTTGAATAAAATCCTCTGGCAAGCAGCGGATTCTTCACGCACTCAAGTAGATGCAGGGATCTATAAAGACTATGTGCTTGTAATGCTTTTTTTTAAATATCTTTCTGACCTTTCAAAGAAAAAGCATAATGAGTATAAAGAGCGTTTTGGTAATGACGAAAAGCGTATTGAAGAGAAGATGAAACTCGATCGTTTTTATCTACCGCCAAAAGTTTCTTTTGATTATATTTATAAAGTTATTGAACAAGACAATCTCGGAGAAGAAATAGACAAAGCACTTCACGCAATCGAAGACGCAAACAAAGAAAAACTTGAGAATATGTTTTTAAATGTGTCATTTAATTCTGAAGTCTTAGGGAAAAGCCAAGAACGAAACAAGATGCTTCGGCACCTTGTGCATGATTTTGCAAAAATAGATTTGTCAGATGTAAAAGACGACATCATTGGTAATTCATATATGTATATGATCGAACGCTTTGGAGCCGATGCGGGCAAAAAAGCGGGAGAATTCTTTACTGTCAGAAATGTTGCACATCTTGTAGCAAAATTCGCTGAACCAAAGGCAGGAAGTCGTATTTGTGATCCTTGTATGGGTTCAGGTGGACTACTCCTTCTTGCGGGTGAAGAGGTAGAAAAACTAGGCTCAAAAAATTATGCTCTGTATGGACAAGAATCTACTGGTTCAACCTATCAATTAGCACGGATGAACATGTTCCTTCATGGAAAAGATTCTGCACGACTGGAGTGGGGCGACACACTAAACAATCCACTCCTTGTTGAAAATGACAAGTTGATGAAATTTGACACCATTGTTGCTAATATGCCATTTTCTCTCAGCAAATGGGGTGCTGAAAATGCCGGCGGAGATAAATATAACCGCTTTTGGAGAGGTGTTCCGCCAAAGGACAAAGGAGATTTTGCTTTCATAACTCATATGGTTGAAACACTTAAGGCAAAAACTGGACGAATGGTGGCCATTGCTCCTCACGGGGTACTCTTTAGAGGTGGTGCCGAGGGGAAGATTCGAGAACAATTACTTAAAGAAAATGTGATCGATGCAGTGATCGGACTTCCTGCAGGACTTTTCCAAACAACTGGTATTCCTGTGGCAATTCTTATTCTTGATCGAACGCGTGAAAAAGGTGGAGAAAATGAAAAAACAAAAGATGTCTTCTTTATTGAAGCATCAAAAGAATTCAAAGCACAAAAGGCTCAGAATATTTTGACTGATGAGAATATTGAAAAAATTTATTCTACCTACAAAAAGCGCAAGGATGTAGAAAAACTTGCTCGTAAGGTTTCTATCAAAGAGATTGAAGAAAATGATTTCAATCTTAATATAACTCGGTATGTTGACACCTTTGTCGAAGAAGAACCTGTCGACATCAAGGCAAACCTTGAGGAATTGGCGAAACTTGAACCAGAACTTCAAAAACTTGAAAAACAAATGGTCGAATATTTAAAGGAATTAGGAATCAAATAAATATATGAATGAAATAATATGTCCAAATTGTAGTAAAGCATTTAAAGTTGACGAAGCAGGGTTTGCTGAGATTTTGAAGCAAGTTCGTGATCATCAGTTTGATGAAGAGTTACAAAAGAGGCTAAGTCTTGCAGACAAAGAAAAAGAAAGTGCAGTAAAATTAGCAGAAGCAAATATTAAAAATTCTTTTCAAGAGCAACTTGCAAAAAAAGATAATGAGTTAACAGAATTAAAATCTCAAAGTGAGTTAGAGTTATCTGAAAAACTTGGCAAAAAAGAAGCTGAGATAACTCAACTAAAAGCAAAAATTGACAACATTGAAGTTGAAAAAAAACTTGCTATGAATGAAGCGGTGCAAAAGATTGAGAAAGAACGGGACATCTTATCTAATGATCTGAAAACAATAGAATTAGAAAAACAAAACCTTGAAAGTTCTTTGAAGCAACAATTTTCAACAGAACTGCAAAATAAAGATGCAATAATAAAATATAAAGATGATGAAATTGCTCGTGTGAGAGATATGAAGTTAAAACTCTCGACTAAAATGTTAGGAGAAACACTTGAACAACATTGTGAAATTGAATTTAACAAACTTCGTGCAACAGCATTTCAAAAAGCATATTTTGAAAAAGATAATGACTCAAAGTCTGGTAGTAAGGGAGACTTTATTTATAGAGAGAATGACGAATTAGGAAATGAAATTATTTCAATAATGTTTGAAATGAAAAATGAGGGTGATGAAACAGCAACCAAGAAAAAGAATGAAGATTTTTTAAAGGAGCTTGACAAAGACCGTACAGAGAAAAATTGTGAGTATGCTGTTCTTGTTTCTCTCTTAGAATCAGAGAGTGAATTTTATAATTCAGGTATTGTGGATGTCTCACATAAATACAGTAAGATGTATGTTGTTAGACCTCAATTTTTTATTCCCATAATAACCTTACTTCGAAATGCTGCAGTGAACTCTATGCAGTATAAAGCAGAACTCTCATTAGTTAGAAATCAAAATATTGATATTACTAACTTTGAAGAAAAAATGAACAAGTTTAAGGAAGGGTTTGCAAAGAATTACGATTTGGCAAGTCGTAAATTCAAGGAAGCAATAGACGGAATTGATAAAACAATAAAGGAATTAGAAAAAACCAAGCTTGCTTTGTTGTCGTCTGAAAATAATTTGCGACTTGCAAATGATAAAACAGAAGAGTTAACTATTAAGAAATTAACTCATGATAATCCCACAATGAAAGATAAATTTAAAAAACTAAGTAATTCCAATGAAAATTTAGAATTATAAAAATTCGACTGAATAGTCGCTAAACTAATTATTAATTAATAAAATATTATTTATGCAAAATAAAGAAAATTTTCTAAAGGCAATTGATGAAAAGTTGAAAATAAAAATAACTTTTAACTCAATTGAAAAAGGAGAAATCACTAGAACTTGTGTTCCTTTTGATTTTGGTCCATCACAAAAAGATGATGCAATTGATAAATCAAATAAATATCATGTTCTAGATTTAGATTCGCCAGAAGGAAAACCGCATAATCTTGCTGTCGCAGAAGACAAAATGATTAATATTGAAATTCTTCAAGAAAAATTTAATCCAGATGATTATGTAACTTGGACTCCTAACTGGATTTACCCAAGAGATTGGGGTAATAAATCATAGTTTTAAGTTAGTTAGATACACGTATTTAAATAGGTGTATCTATACTGTTTTAAAACAGTAATTTTATGAAAACTAATCAAACACAAAAAAATATTCCTACTGAATGGCAAGAAACAAGGCTTGTTGATATTGGCGTATTTTCAAAAGGTTCTGGGATAACGAAAGATCAACTTATAGTGACTGGTCATAACGCTATTCGATATGGTGAATTATATACAAAATATAATTTTAAAATTGAAAAAGTTTATTCACATATACCGACAGAAATAATACCCACAACAACTAAAATTAAATATGGAGACATCTTGCTTGCAGGGTCTGGTGAAACTAATGAAGAAATTGGAAAATCAGCAACCTATCTTTTACATGAAGACTGTTACGCTGGGGGTGATTTAATTATATTTAGTCCTAAAAATGCAAATAGTTTATTTCTATCGTATTTTTTAAACATCGGAGAAGGTAGGAAAAAATTAACTGAGTTAGGGCAAGGTCAGTCCGTTGTGCATATCTATAAAAGTGAAGTTGAGAAATTAAAACTACATTTACCATCTCTTCCTGAACAGAATAGGATTGTTTCAGTTATAGAAACTTGGGATAAATCTATTGAAAAACTTTCAAATAAAATTGAAATTAAAAAACAAATAAAAAAAGGTTTGATGCAAGATTTGTTGACCGGAAAGAAGAGGTTGCAGGGATTTAATGATAAATGGAGATTTGTAAATCTTGGTGGTACTTGTCAGGAGATTAAAACTGGAAAGTTGGATGCAAATGCAATGGTAAAAAATGGTAAGTATAGATTTTATACTTGTGCTAAAGATTTTTATCTTATTGATGATTATGCTTTTGATACAGAGGCACTACTTGTATCTGGCAACGGTGCAAATGTTGGATATGTTCATTATTACAAAGGCAAGTTCAATGCGTACCAAAGGACATACGTATTGTATGAATTTAATGAAAATATTCTATTTATTAAATATTTATTAGATATATTTCTAAAGATTCGAATAAAAGAAGAAGTTCGTGAAGGTAATACACCTTATATAACTATGGATACGCTGACGGATATGAGTTTGAAAATACCGTCGAAGAAAGAACAGCAAAGAATTGTAAATATATTAAGCACTGCAGACGAAGAAATAAAAAGACTTGAGAATAAATTAAAGATACTAAAAGAACAAAAACGATACCTCCTCAACAATCTCATCACTGGCACAATTCGTACACCAGAAACTTTATTAGCAAAATTAACCAAATAAATATATGTCACTAGAAAAAGTAAATTTCGATGAAGCAAGGCAATCACAACTCGCACTAGTAGAGCTTCTTTTGAATATGGGATATGAATATATATCTGCAGAAGATACGCTTAAACAGCGTGGTGACACAACAAACTTCATTCTTGCTGATATTGCATCTGAAAAACTGATGGAGATAAACAGTTATGAGGTTGGCGGTACCGAGTATAAATTTAGTGAGAAAGATGTTCGAGATGCAGTCGATGAACTGGAACATATCCAATACGAAGGATTAATTGATACGGCTCAGAAGATATACAACATCATCATGCCAACGAGTGGTGGTAAAACTATTAAGGTAAATCATGGAGGCAAGAAAGTATCGAAGAACTTTAAGTTTATTGATTTCCAGAACCCTAAAAATAATGCGTTCCACGTAACTGTCGAATTCCAAGCGACAGGTAAGCAAAATATTCGTCCCGATATCGTATGTTTTATAAATGGTATTCCTTTTGCGGTTATTGAGAACAAGAAGTCTAGCGTACCTGTAGCTGAAGCTTTGAATCAAATGAATCGCAATCAAGGTCCAGAATTTTGTCCGAAATTATATACCTACACTCAACTTCTTGTTGGTACAAATGGTAAGGATTTGCAGTATGGAACAACGGGTACTCCAAATAAGTTTTATGCATTATGGAAAGAAAAAGGATCTGATGTTGAAATTCTGAATAAAGAAATTAGTGATCTAATTCAAAAACCAATTAATATAGAGGTATATGCAAAAGTATTACAAGATTTGAACGGATACACACAGAGACATACTCAAAGAACTAATCGTATTCCGACTGAACAAGATCGAGGGGTATATTCATTATTCCGCCCAGAAAGACTTCTTGATCTTACTAAAAATTACATCCTGTTTGATGCAGGTGTAAAAAAGCTTTCACGTTATCAGCAGTATTTTGCAATACATAAAATGCTAGGGCGTGTGGAAGAAACAGAAACTACGGAACAAGGTATTACTCGCAGAAAAGGTGGGCTTGTTTGGCATACTCAAGGATCAGGAAAGTCTTTAACCATGGTTATGTTTGTGAAGGCACTTATTGAAAATCCCAACATCTTGAATCCTAGGGTTATTATTGTTACCGACCGTCGAGACTTGGATAAACAGATAAAGGATACTTTCAAAAACTGTAATCTTAAGAAGGAAGTCATCCAAGCTACAAGTGGTCAGAACTTGATCGATTTAATTAAAGAGAAAAATCTTTCTGTTGTAACAACGCTTGTTCATAAATTTGAATCCGCCGCAAAGAAAAGTTCAGGACTGGTTGATACTGATGAAAATATATTCGTTCTTATTGATGAAGCTCACCGCAGTCAAAATGGTGTAGCGAACTTTGAAATGAACCGTATTATTCCAAATGCATGCTATATCGGGTTTACTGGTACTCCACTCATGAAAGATGAGAAAGAGAGTTGGAGAAAGTTTGGTGGCTATATTGATAAATATACGATTGACGATGCGTTAGCAGACAACATTATTCTTCCTCTGATTTATGAGGGTCGTTACGTTGATCTTATTCAGAATGCAGAACAGATTGATCGTCATGTGGAACGTATTACAGAAGTATTAAACGACAAGCAAAAGAAAGAATTACAGAGATATGTTGGAAGTAAGATAATTAAGGATAATCCACAGCGTATTGTTGAGATTGCTTATGATATTGAAAAACACTTCACTGAGAATTTTCAGAACACTGGGTTAAAAGCACAGATTGTTGCTCCATCTAAATATTCAGCGATTCTATTCCAGAAGTTTTTTGAGAATCGTGGAAACATCAGAACGGCGGTTATCATTTCTGATGAACACGAGGATGGCGATGAGGTTAATCTTCATAAGAAAGAAGTGGTTTTATATCTTGATGGTGTTAGGAAAAACCACAGTAATGTTGATAAATATGAGAAAGATGTGGTTGATAGTTTTAAGCACAATGAAGATGGAATTGAAATGATTATTGTTTGCGATAAACTGCTTACTGGATTTGATGCCCCTAGGAATACTGTTTTATATTTGGCCAAAGATTTGCGCGATCATAATTTACTTCAGGCCATTGCTCGCGTAAATCGCTTATTTGAAAATAAAAAAGAAAAACCAAAAACCGCTGGATACATTGTGGACTATTCAGAAAATGCTAAAAATATAGACACAGCAATGAAGCTTTTTGGTAATTATGATGAAAATGATGTTAAGGGAACCTTGATTGATGTCTCTGAAAAAATCCAAGAGCTTGAGCAAAGTTACTCACTGGTCCATGACCTATTCAAAAAGATTAAAGGTTCAAATGATGACGAAGTATATCTGCAATTCCTAGCTGATCAACCAAAGAGAGAAATATTCTATAAAACACTCAATTCGTTTATTAAAAACCTAAGTGAATGTTTTGTCTTACAAGATTTTGTACATGAATTCAAACACCTTGATCTCTACAAGCGTGAGTTGAAGAAATTTGCTGAACTTCGTAAAGCGGCTAGTTTGCAATACGCTGATCGTGTAGATCTTCTGGAATATAAACAATCACTTATTAATATTCTTGATAAGTATGTTGATGCTCGTGGTGTTGAATTGCTTACCAAACAAGTAAATATTACAGATAGGAAAATGTTTGAAGAAGCAATAGAAAATCTCGGATCTGATAAATCAAAAGCAGAAGCTATTGCTGCACAAACACAAAAAACTATTACAGAGAAGATTAACACAGATCCTGAATTTTATGAGAAGTTTTCTAAAAAGATTTTCGAGATTCTTGAAAAGATGCGACAAGGAAAACTTGCTGACGTTGAGACCTTGAAACAAATGAAGTTAATTCATGAGGACGTAGTTAATAAAAAGGACGATAGTCTTCCAGAGAAGATTGAGTTAGAAAAAGGATCAGATGTGTTTTATAGAAATCTACGAACACAGTTTGAGGGTCTTAAAATCGATGAGAAAACTTATATTTCTGTAATTCTGGATATCTTCTCAATCATAAAAAATGAAGCTATTGTTGATTGGTATAAAAATATTGATGTAAAAAGAAAGATGAGAAATAGCATAGATGATTACTTATATGATATTGTTAAAGGAGATAAAAGAATTACTATTACAAATGATGATATAAAAATTATTATTGATACAGCAATACAGTTGGCGGAAAATAATTATGATTTATTTTTATAATTTATGAAATTTATTTTTGGAACATTTATATATGACTATCAGAGAATAACTCAAAATCGTAAAACTTTGAGTTTAACTGTTTCCCCTGATTCCAGTATTACTCTTAAATGTCCGGATAATATTGATAATGAAAAAATACAGTTATTTTTACAAAAAAAGTGGTTTTGGCTGGAAAAGCAATTATCTTTTTTTAAGCAATATCAGCGGAAAATTTATAAAAGAGAATATATTTCTGGTGAGGGATGTTTATATCTAGGAAGACAATATAAAATTGTTATCAAAAATAGCACCGAAGATAAAGTTGTTCTTACTAGGGGTCAGCTTATTGTTAATACCAGAAGACAGGTTTCAAATAGTAGTTATAATAAGAAACTTATTGATGAGTGGTTTTTAAACAGAATAAAAGTTGTTTTTGATGACAGATTTTCAGAAATACAGTCAAAATTTGGTTATCATGACACATCAGGATACTCTATTAGAGAAATGAGACGTCGATGGGGTAGTATTTTAAAACAGAAAAAGGTTTTATTAAATCCAAAATTAATTCATGCATCAAAAGATTGTATTGACTATGTGATAACTCATGAATTATGTCATAGAAAATATAAAAATCACGATAAAAGATTTTATAAATATCTTCAAGAAAAATATCCAAGATGGGAAAAAGTAAAGGATAAGTTGGAGATATTAGGATCAATGATTTATTAATTATTTATTGTAATAATGGATCTAAAAAAAATAAATGAATTTTCTGCAGCAAAGATATATATTAGATCGTTAAAATTAAATTTCTCTGATAAAGATTTTGAATTTCCACCACAATACGATAATATCGATATTGTTTATAAACCATTAAATTTTAAATTTCAGATAACTTCTGTCGATGGAGGACCAAATAAATTACTGCGTCATGGTCAATATGAATATCAAATTAAAGTCGATAAACTAATTGAGGAATATGTTTTATTTCCTATAAATAAAAAATATGATGCGTATAAAGGAGGTGGAGTTGATGATATTATTTTGTTAATACATGTATTAAGAAAACCATTTAGAGATAATTTATTTGATTTAGAAATTGATAAAAATATAGGTATAATAAAAGAATGTGCTTTAAGGAGCAAATTTAAGTCAATTTATTTAGTATTTGATTTTAAAAATGAAGTAATTCGTATTTGGTAAAATTTTAATTATTAATCATAATCCCATGCTTCAATCTCTCTTTGCCATCTCTATTATCCTCCTAATTTTGGCCCTCTTTAAAATTAAATCTTTAAAGCAGGAAATTACGGCCCTAACTGCCGAAGCTTCCAGCGAGCACAAAGAATTATCCTATTTATCGGAGTATAATAATAAGGTGCAGGAAATTAAAACGCAAAAAGAGAATCAGATTTTGGAACTTTTTACTAAAGAGGCTAAAGTGTCTAATCGGGATGTGGTAAAATTATTACAAATTTCTAGTGCCACGGCTTTTCGGTATTTGGACGATTTAGAAAAAGCGGGTAAAATCGCCCAAAACGGCAAATTTGGTAAAACGGTATTTTATAGTAAAATTAAATAAATTCTAACACTTCAAGCCTAGTCTGAAGTGTTCGAAATTAATATCAATATATGATCACTAAAATCAAAAAAATCATGTTTATGAAAATCGACTTGGCTGGGCTTAAAAAGCTTGCCATTGGCCTAGTTGTTTTAGCCGCTTTTATTACTGTCGCCAATGAAGCCTATTACTGGTTTGGCGATAGCTCTAGTTATGATGAGTTAAGTGAGGAGAGTTTGGCCGAAAATGATTGTAATGTTATTGGCATTGAACTGCATGGTGATTTATATACATATTTAAGTCCAGATAATAAAGATGCCGATGGCTTGCCCCTAGTAAATGAAGTGGCTTCGGAAAGTATTATGGGGATGATTAATAGCGCTGAAGAAGATGAAAACATAAAAGCCATTTTATTAGAAGTGGATTCCTATGGCGGTTTGCCTGTAGCCGGTGAAGAAGTGGCTAAGGCTATGAAGAATACCACCAAGCCAACCGTTACTATGATTCGTAGCGCTGGCACCTCGGCCGCTTATTGGGCGGCGACTGGCGCCGATATTATTTTTGCATCTCGTAATTCTGATGTGGGCGGGATTGGCGTGACGATGTCGTATGTGGATAATGTGACACAAAATAAAAATGACGGTCTAACTTATAATAGTTTGAGTACTGGCAAGTATAAAGACTATGGCGATCCTAATAAGCCATTAACTGTAGAAGAAAAGCAACTTTTCCAGCGTGATTTAAATATCCTGCATCAAAATTTTATAGAGGCAGTAGCGGAGAGCCGGAATTTGGATATTAAGACCGTGGCCAAATTAGCCGATGGTTCTACAATGTTAGGGGCAATGGCTTTGGAAAATGGTTTGATTGATAGAATTGGCGGTATAATCGAAGTAAATAATTATCTTAAAGAACAGATTGGCGGAGAGCCGGAAATTTGTTGGTAATAAATAATATAAATTATGAAACAAGTTTTAATAATAAATGGTGGCAGTACTTTTGATTCTGATGAAGACTATTTAGAATCTCTTAAAAATAAAGTTTTGTCATTAAATAAAATGAAGCTTCAATTAGATTGGAAAAATAGTCTGCAGGCTGATTTGGGCGATAAATATCAAGTCTTGGTGCCAAGAATGCCAAATACTAGTAATGCTAAATATAATGAATGGAAGATTTGGTTTGAAAAGACAGTCGCTATACTAAATGATAATTTTATTTTGATTGGCCATTCGTTGGGTGGAATTTTTATAGCTAAATATTTATCGGAAAATAAAATTGCTAAAAAAATTATAGCTACTATTTTAGTCGCGCCTCCACATGGTGATATTATTGGTGGTGAAAGTCTAGGATCTTTTAATTTACTAAATGATTTAAAATTATTTGGCGAACAGGCTAGCAGTATTACAATATTTTTTAGCCGTGATGATGTCGTCGTGCCAATTGAACATATGGCAAAATATCAAAATGATTTGCCAGAGGCTAAGTATATTGTTTTTGATGACCGTGGTCATTTTAATACGTTGGAATTTTCTGAATTAGTGGAGGAGATTAAAAGTTTAAATTAGTTATAATAAAAAATCCCTAGTTAATTTAACTAGAGATTTTTTATTTGGTTTTCTAAGTCAATTATGATTTCTTTTTCAGTTTTTGATAGTTTTTGTAACTGACTTAATTTTTTTAATTGTTTGGTCATGTGTAGATTATAATTGGATTTTTTTAATGTGACAATGATTAATACATATGGTAAAAATAGCCTAAAATAGTAGTATTTTCTATGCTATGTTTTATGGTAAAATAAGCCAAAATTTAACACTTCAAGCATAGGTTGAAGTGTTAGAATATTTTTGTCTTGACATTTTGTTAATTTTATGATAAATATATTTAAGGACATTTTTAACTGCAACAGTAAAGGGAGAACACAAATGTCAATCCTCAATACTAATAGAGCACTGTTTGACGGAAAACTAAAAGACAATAGTGTGGTAGTGACTTATCATGAAGTTAAATGTGAGTTTTGTGGCAGTAAATATAATCCGGGTATTAATGAGGATAGTGAAAAAACTGGTGCTCCAATTCTAGTCACTGATTTCGCCAACAAACAAGTATGTGCCTGTTGTTTTCCGGCTATCGAGGAATCAGTAAAAAGATTAATGCCAGATGTAATTAATTGGTATGCTAATTATTTGCAAAGGTCAAAACTTGAATTATATGATGCTATTGCTTCTCTGAAGCCTCTTATTGCGATAAAAAACTCGTTGAGTTAATAATGATCAGGAATATATCTCTCTTTCAACGTAAGGAGAGATTTTTTTATTGTTTAATTAATAGCTTGTTGTGGTTTACTGTTTATTATATAATTACCAAATAATATTAATTATATTTTTGTGTTTAATATTTAAATAAGTAAATGTTATAGTAAAATAATATAATGAAAAACTCCGAAAACAATATTATTCCCTTTCCATCCAGAGAAGTTAAGCAAGAAACTATAGAGTCTGGCTCAAATTTGGATTTAAATAATCTAACTAAAATGTTGGAGTATTTAACGGCCTTGATAAATAGTAGTGGTAAGCCCAGCACCTATAGTTTGGAATTTAAAAAAGAAATATTGGACAATAAGAATGATGAAGAATTAATAGATATTTTAAATAGCAGTAGCGAAACTAATTGGCAATCTCATCCCGCTTATTATCAGGCGTTAGTAGCTGTATTGATTAGTCGAAAGTTAATTCCCAAGTTATAATAATGTATTACCTCTATATTTTAAAATGCACTGATCAGACACTTTATACTGGTATCACCACGGATTTGGAGCGTCGACTAAAAGAACATAATTCCTCGGCTTTGGGCGCCAAATATACTCGTGGTCGTCGGCCAACTAAATTAGTTTATAGTCAAAAATTTAAAAATCGCTCGTTAGCTCAACAGGCCGAGGCCAAAATTAAAAAATTATCACGCCTAGATAAATTGAAATTAATAAAAAGTATAGTAGCCGCCTAAATGGCGGTTTTGTGGTATAATTAATTGGTACAAATAATCATAAATATATGGCTTATACTAAATTAACTCCCGAGGAGGAAAGAGTAATATTACACAAGGGGACCGAAACACCGTTTAGTGGCGAGTACGAAAAACATTCTGAACAGGGCATTTATATTTGTAAGCAGTGTGGTGCTGAACTATTTAAATCTGACGACAAGTTTGATGCCCATTGTGGCTGGCCTAGTTTTGACGACGAAATTTCTGGGGCCATCTTAAAGACGCCAGATGCTGATGGTAGTCGGACGGAGATTCAATGTGCCAAATGCCAAGGTCATTTGGGGCATGTGTTTACTGGTGAAAACATGACCGAAAAAAATAAACGCTATTGTGTTAATTCTATCTCTTTGAAATTTAACGCTGTTAAGTAAATTTTTAATTTTATTTAGATGAAAAATAATCAAGAAATAATTTTGGGCGGCGGTTGTTTCTGGTGCACCGAGGCGGTTTTTGCTGGTATGGCAGGCGTTATCGAAACTTACCCTGGGTATAGCGGTGGCACCACTGCTAATCCAACTTATGAACAAGTATGTAGTGGCACGACTGGCCACGCCGAAGTAATGAAACTAGTTTACGATGAAGAGGTTTTGCCACCTCATAAAATATTGCAAATATTTTTTACGATGCACGATCCCACATCATTAAACAAGCAAGGTAACGATACCGGTACTCAGTATCGCTCGGTGATTTATTATACAAGCCCAGATCAACAGAAAATAATTGAAGATTTTATAGCCGAAGCAGCCAAAGATTATACCAAGCCAATTGTGACCGAGGTAAAGCCACTGGATCAGTTTTATTCAGCCGAAGACTATCATTATAATTATTTTAAAAATAATCCAGAACAAGCTTATTGTTCATTTGTCATAGCCCCCAAAGTTAAAAAAATTCAAGAAAAATTCACCCTGTCAAATAATATTTAATAGAATAAAACTAAAAAATATGAAAAAAATAATTTTTATTAGTTTACTGGTTATTTTGGTGGTAACAGCTATTGGGTTATTAGTCTATTTTGGTAATTACAATAGCCAAAATTACAAACTAGAATTAAAATCGGTGAATACTTTTCAGGAGTGTGCAGATGCTGGCCAGCCAATTATGGAAAGCTACCCCCGACAGTGTAATTATGGTGGCAAGAATTTTGTCGAGGATATTGGCAATGAACTAGAAAAGACTAATTTAATTAGACTAGATAATCCACGACCTAATCAAAAAATTACTAGTCCACTAGTAGTAGCTGGTGAGGCTCGGGGTAATTGGTTTTTTGAAGCTAGTTTTCCAGTTGAATTACATGATAGTAATAATAATTTGCTCGGCACTGGTATTGCCACGGCTCAAGGTGATTGGATGACTACCAATTTCGTGCCATTTTATGTGTCGATGACTTTTACAACTCCACAAACTTCAAATGGCAATTTAATTTTAAAAAAGGACAATCCATCTGGTTTACCAGAGCATGATGATCAGTTAATTGTGCCAGTTTTGTTTCAGTAAAATATAAGTTATAATTAATAACATAAATAATTTTTGTTAATTTTATGAGTGAAAAATCAAGCAATAAAGACTATAAACCATTTAATGATGACAATTTTGCAGGTGAAAAAGAGTATTTAGATGATTTAAAGAAACAAGAATCAGAAAGTGTAAGTGAAGAGTTTGAAAAATATGATGATGATTTGAAAGTTGGTCTTATTGAATCGATGGTTGATAAAAATAAAAATCAACCGGATTATTCTAAGCCACCAAAATTAGAATTAAAAGATATGATGAACAAAGAAGGTGAAGTCGTAGATTTTAGTAAAGCTAAAAATTATCATGAATTAATTGAAATGATTACTAGAGAAGGTACTATCTCTAATCAATTGGGCCAGGAATTGCCAGCTGAGTCAGTAATTAATTTAATTTATAAATTAACTTATCAAGATTTAAAAAAGCATCAAAAGGAGGACTGGACCAATATTACTTTGCGTCATAAATTGCGTGAAACAGTAGCTAAATTAATTTATGAATATAAGAAAACTGATGAGTATAAAACTTTAATGAATGTTGATTTGAGTGGCGCCAGTAGTATTGAGGCAGTATTAGATATCGTAGATCAACAACAAGAATTAATTGATGCACAAGGTAATCACGTAGAGCCAGAAATTATACTTGATAATATTAAAGAGGGCAGGCTACATTTGTTGCCAGAGCCGATTAGGTTTAAAGTTATAGAAATTAATAGACGAAATAATGAGCAAGAGATGATAGATAATGAAAAAAATAAATCAACTAGTAAATCCGGCTCATCGTTGTTTGGACGTTTAGGTAGGGCTCTATCTCAATTAAAATTCTGGGGTAAATAAATTTATTAATCAAAAAACCACTAAAGTTATTAGTGGTTTTTTGGCGGCCTTATTTTAATTTCTGCCCAAGATGATTAGGAAATTAGCTTTAGAGGTAATAGTAATTGGCAACAGAGTGGTAATTTTAACACCATAAGTTTTAGCTAGTTCGTCAGCAGTGCCAGGATTTTTGCCATTAGATAAATCGTAAATAATAGTTTTTTCATAGTCATGATTGTCAGCATTGCCAGTGCTAATTACATCTAGACCCTTCTTTTCTAATTGAGTTTGTTGTTGTCCAGCATAACCAGTTATCCAAGTGCCGTTTTGAATTTCGATAGTGGCGCTTTCATTTTGGTAATCATTACTACTGCTAACTGGCAAAGTATTTGTTACTTCGGTTTCTACTGCTTCTGCAGTTTTTGTGGTGTTATTAATTTTATCTTCTAAAACAGTTGGCTTAATGTCACCTTTAATAATCAGTTCAGCGCCCTCACTATAGAAAATATTTTTCCATAGGGCTTTAATAGCCGCAAAATTACCATCGTTGGGAATTAAAACATAAGCCCCATTAACAATTTGGGAATGAACTAAGCCACCTGATGCATCAGATAGAGTATGACTAATTATTTTACTAGTATCAATATCTTTAGACATTTGAGCTAGCTTTAATAATTGCCAAATTTCTAAATTAGTATCAATGTGGTCGTTGTAGGCACTAAGGAGGCTGTTTATTTTTTTAGGATTTAAAATAGTATCAACGGTAAAAATCTTTTCTTTTAAGGCGGATAAAATCTTTTGTTGTCTTTTAGATCTAGCAAAATCAGAACCCTCTCCACCTAAAGCGTGACGTGACCGGGCATATTTTAGGGCGAGCGCTCCATCCATATGTTGTTGGCCTTGTTTGATGTTTAAGGTTTCGTAGCGATTTTCGATAGGGAAAATATCTTCTTTACCACGAGTAGGGTATTCATAATCAATTAAATCTCTTTCTACATAAATATCAACTCCACCAAATTCATCAATTAATCTTTCAAAGCCAGAAAAATCAACAGTGACATAATAGGCTATGTTGGTTTCTAGGAGATCGTTTATAGCGTTAATCATTTCACCGCCACCGCTACCCTCGGCTTTTCTTTCGGCGTAGGCGTTAATGGCGTTAATTTTTGTCCAATCGTAGCTGCTAGTTTTAATACTGAGGTCTCGAGGGATAGACAGCATCGCTACTTGATTGGCGCTAGGTTTTAAAGAACCAAGAATTATAGTATCGGCTAGGGTGCCACCTTCATGGCCTTTACCGCCAATGCCAATTAGTAAAATATTAATACGGTCTTCTGGTTCACCAACTAGTTCTTTGCTACCGGAACCAATTAATTTACCCATTTGTTGGAGTAGATTTAGTTTGGATAGGTTTCTGACTAAATTCTCATCAGAAAAAACTATTGAAGAAGAAAAAACTGCCAAGCAGATTATTATGACTATAACTATGCTGGCAATTAATTTTTTGATATTATATTTTCTTTTTGGCCTATAGTGTTTTGTTGGTTCAGTGTTTATTGAGGTTTCAGCGGTTTTTATGTCCTCTTTGTTTTCTTCTGATAATAGGTTAACCTTGACTTTTTCCATTATTTTTTGTAAATTAAGTTTTCTTGTATGTATTAATTCAAACACATCTTTTATTGTAGTTGATTAGTTGATATTTGACAAGGTTTTGTGTTATAACAAAACTTGTAAAATATCGTTTTAACTGCTATAATTTCACTATTAATAGTTTAGATTAAAATCAGTGGATAATTTTTCAGATTACAATTCAAGTATGGGTCAGTATTCATTTGGTGAACCACCCAAAAGTCGTTTAAAGAAAACTTTAGAGTTTGTTTGGGAGATGACCAAAATCACTTGTATCTCTTTGGTAATCATATTACCAATCAGATATTTTTTGATTCAGCCTTTTTATGTTAAAGGAGCTTCCATGGAGCCAAATTTTTATGACCATGAATACTTAATTATTGATGAAATCACTTATCGTTTTAACGAGCCTAAGCGTGGTGATATTATAGTGTTTAAATATCCTAAAGATCCTAGACAATTTTTTATTAAAAGAGTGATTGGTTTACCTGGTGAAACTGTTAAAATTAAAGATGGTTTGATTTTTATTACTTCAGTTGACGGTCAGGAGAATGTTTTATCAGAAGATTATTTGCCTAGTGATATTGAAAATGTATTACCAGTTAGTGGTTATGGCGAGGTGGTTTTAAATAATGATGAATATTATTTGATGGGTGATAACCGTGATCAAAGTTTGGATTCACGAGTTTTCGGTCCAGTAAAGGCTGACTACATTATTGGTCGGACTTGGCTACGCGGTTGGCCGTTTAATCGGTTGACTTTATTTAATACTCCAGAGTACGGATTTTAATTATAAATATATCAACACAATTACAGTATGCCTAAGAAAAAAGTAGTGATCACTAAAAAAACTGACAAGCCAGCCGAAAAAAAAGTGGCCAAGGAAGTTAAAAAAACCAAAAGATCTAAAAAAGATTTGATTACCGTTACCGGTATGCGTGATATTTTGCCTCAAGATCAGAGGTATTGGGAAAAAGTTCGCGCAGTAGCTAAACAAATTTCTAAGGACTATGGCTATGATCGAATTGATACGCCAATTTTGGAGTACGCAGATTTATTTACTAGAGGTATTGGTTCACAAACTGATGTGGTTGAAAAAGAAATGTTTGCTTTTACCGATCAGGGTGGTGACGATTTAGCTTTGCGGCCAGAAGGCACTGCTTCGGTAGTTAGAGCTTATATTCAGCATGGCATGTTAAATAATACCCAGCCAGTAAAATTTTTTTACATGGGGCCATTGTTTAGACACGAAAAGCCTCAGTCTGGCCGATACAGACAGTTTTTCCAATTTGGTTTTGAAGCCATTGGTGAAGATAATCCAGCCTTAGATGCCCAGTTGATTTTAATGGGTTGGAATGCTTTAAATGATTTGGGTATTGAATCAGTAATCCAGGTTAACAGTATTGGTTGTCGTGATTGTCGAGAAGAATACAAAAAGGCTTTGGTTAAATATTATAAAACCAAATCTAAATCATTGTGTGAAAGTTGTAAGACTAGAATTTCTAAAAATCCTCTAAGATTGTTAGACTGTAAGGAAGATAGTTGTAAGGAAATTAAAAAAGACGCTCCACAGATATTGGATTATTTAGACAATAATTGTAAGGATCATTTTATGAAAGTAATTGGTTATTTAGATGAACTCGATTTGCCTTATGTGCTTAGTCCGTTTACAGTTAGAGGCTTGGATTATTATACTAGAACTATATTTGAATACTGGGCTGTTGATGATAGTGAAGGTAAAAACGCCTTAGGTGGTGGTGGCAGGTATGATAGTCTGGTGAAAATATTAGGCGGCCGTGAAGAAACTCCAGCTTGTGGCTTGGCAATGGGTGTTGATAGAATTGTGGCTAAAATGCGAGAAAAAAATATAGAAGTTGCTGAAGAAAGAATTGATGTTTTTGTAGCTCAGCTGGGCGATGCGGCTAAAAAGAAAGCTATGGTGATGTATGAGACTCTCAGAAAAAATGGTAGCTTTACAGTGTCTCAGGCTTTTCATAAGGATAGTTTAAAAAAGCAGTTGGAAATTGCCAATAAAATGCGAGTTAAGTTTACAGTGATTATTGGTCAAAAAGAAGTTGGCGATGGCACTATTATGCTAAGAGATATGCAGGGTGGTGTTCAGGAGGTGATTGATTTTAATAAAATAGAAAGAGAGTTAAAAAAACGGTTAGAAAAGTATCGCGAAGGCGCAGTTATCGACTTAACTCAAGGTGAAGAAAATAATAATAAAATGTCTGGCAATGTTTCTGGTGGCATTAATGAAAATGAAGAAAAAAATGAAGAAATAGAAGCAACAGAGAGATTGGACTTAGAATAATAATAAATAATAAGTTATAATTAGTATAATATAACTCATAGAAAGCGAGGTGAAACCCAGTGGCGGAAGTTAAAAGAAAAAAAGGTGAAACATTTGAAGCTTTAGTTAGAAGATTCAGTAAGAAGATTCAACAAAGTGGACGATTGATTCAATCAAGAAAAATTAGATATTACGAACCAAAAAAGAATAAAACAGCTGTTAGATCAGCAGCTTCTCGAAGAGAAGAAATATCTGAAAAAAGAGAATATTTAAAGAAAATCGGCAAACTAGTTGATGAAAGAGATAAGAGAAGATAATCAAGTTTGTAGAGCATATTAGGCTGAGAAAATGTTTTTCAGCCTCATAGCCTTATAAGTTTAATTAGTAATTACCATGTCCTTAGCCGAACAAATTAATCAAGATTTTTTAGTAGCGTTTAAAAGTAAAAATAGTGATGTGGTGGCTGTTTTGCGTATGCTTAAATCATCATTGACTAATAAAGAAATTGAAAAAAAATTACCCAAGAGTGAAGCTTTGTCTGATGATGATGTAATAGCTATTATAAAATCAGAAATTAAAAAAAGAAAAGATTCTTATACATCATATACTGAAGCTAATAGAAATGATCTAGCCGAAAAAGAAGAACAGGAAATTAAAATTTTAGAAAAATATTTACCAGAGCAGATGTCCGATGATCAGATAAAAGATATTGTTTTACAAGTTGTCACAGAAACCGGCGCCAGTAGTCCAGCTGATTTTGGTAAAGTGATGGGAGCAGTTATGGCCCAAACTAAAAATCAGGCCGATGGTCAATTAGTATCTAGTCTAGTGAAGGCAGTACTAGCCAAATAACAAGAACTAAATAAATTAACATGCTTTATGTTTAGGACACGACTTTCAACCATGCAAAAGTCGAAAATCGCTAAAAAGATGATCTTAGCGTCTTTTTTGGTGGTTTTTTTGGTTTTAATTTTGCCAAATGTCGGTTTGGCTCAAACTACCGCTGATAATCGTTTTGGCTTAGCTGATGCAGCGAGTATTGGCTTGGGACAAACTGATTTAAGAGTGGCCATCGTTAGAATTATTCAAATAATTTTAAGTTTCGTGGGTATTATTGCGGTGATTATGGTTTTATATGGTGGTTTTATTTGGATGACTTCCGGTGGGGATCCAGCCAAAATTGAAAAGGCCAAAAAAATCTTAATTAACACTATTATTGGTATAATTGTTATTTTATCGTCTTATATTATTACCGCGTTTATTATCGGCGCTTTGACTGGTGCTGGCGGTGGCGGTGGTGGTTGGGGTCCTGGTGGCGGTGGCCCAGATGATTTCGGGCGTTGGGGTATTGGCGTGGGGCCAATTGAAAGTGTTTATCCAGAACCAGGTCAAATTGATGTGCCAATTAATACGGCTTTAGCTGTCACCTTTAAAGAGGTGATTAATCCACAAACTATTTGCGGTGCTTCTGCTTGTGACGGTTTAACTACCAAGATTTCTAATGTCGAAATTTGTCAGGTAGATAACAGTGGTATTTGTCAGCCAGAAGGTGAAGAATTTTCTGCTCAGGCTTTTGTTGATAGCGTGGTCAAGAGTAATGACAATAGAACTTTTACTATTGTTCCTAATAAATATTTAGGTTTGGAAGATTTTATCAATAGAAGATTTAAGGTGACTTTAAAGTCTGGTATTGAGACAGTGGCCGAACCGGGAAAATCAGTTTTTGATAGCTTATTTAATAGTGAGTATGCTTGGCATTTTACTACTAATGGGGCTCTAGATTTGGATCCACCAGAAGTGATTGATATTACTGGTATTTATCCATATCCAGACAACGAAATAGATACTTACGGTGTAGCAACTGGTCCAACCGCTACGGAGTTTTCGGTAACTTTAATCCCAGCTAATATTAAAAAAGAAGTTTTGGCATCATATGATAGTGACGCTATTGAAGGAGCAGGCACTACGATTAAGGGAACTTTAACTGGTAATTATGGTGGAGCCGGTAGTGGTGTGGTGACTGTTAATGTTAATTCGGCTACTGGCGAAATAAAGACTACTTGGCCAGCTGGGATGGGCACGTTTTCTAGTGGTCAATTCGATCCAACAGGCGCAGTATTAAATATTGGTCCTTATGGTTTAGTTTTTAATGTTGATGGTGTAGTGTCTCGAGGTAATTCTTGGACTTTTAATGTGACGGCTCATCAAACTGGTGATCAATTAGAACTTAAAGACAATAGTAATGTCATTAAAACTTATACTTTTGGCACCGATATCCCTAATCCGGTAGATTTTGATGATAAATTAATTAGCGATACTAGTTTATTTGAAACTTGTGGTATTAATTGTATTAAAACCAAACAAACAGGAGATGGTAGCGCTAGGTATAATTTAAATTATACGGGAGCGAGTGGTAATTTTGTGATCACTAAAACTAGTGGTCAAGACGAGCAGCCCAATAGACAACAAAATGGCTTATTAGATGCTTATCGTAATACTGTTATTCAAATTAATTTTAACGAAGCAATTAACCCAGCCACTATTGCTGACAATATTTATGTTGGTAAGGTAGGTGGTGGTGAAGTAACTGGTTATACTATGCAAATATCTAATCAGTATAAAACCGTAGAATTAACAGGCCCCGATCAATGTGGTACAAATAGCTGTGGTGACGAAATATTTTGTTGGCCGGTTAACAATGATTCTGAACCATATGAAGTAAAAATATCGGCAGCCACATTAATGAATGCTAGTGATGCTAAATGTTCGGCCTGGGGTGGTGTTGGCGACGGCAATGGTCGTTGTGTCAAAGAAATAAATAACAAACAAGTCTTTTATCCATTATCACCATCAGTAGATGGTTTAGTAGATATGAGTTTTAATTCTTTTAATGGTAGTTTTGATACTTATCAATCTAGTAATAAGACCTTAGGTATTGCCCAGGGCAAATCTGGTGCTGGTAGTGGCTATTCGGGACGAGATAAATATAATTTAAATTTGGGCATAGAGTGTACACCGGGGGCTTGTGGTACGGCTGGATCTAGAGTGGTTAGTTATGGCGTATCAACTCCAGTGTATAATGCCAGTGGTTTTGGTGATGATTTTTATTGGTCATTTTTTATGTCTAGTGAAATAGATACCAAGGCTCCATTAATTAAAACCGATTCACCAACTGGTGATGAGGACGTTAGTAGTCCAGAGACTAAAATTAATTTTCATTTTGATAGATTAATGCGAAGCTCTACCTTAAAACCAGGCTGGAATTATGGTTCTAATTCAAAAGAAAAATCAGTTAGGTATTTAGTTTTACAAACTATTTCTGAATCAGCTTTACCAGTTGGCTATTGGACGGTTAAAACTGATTTAGATGAGAATTTTGATGGCTGGGCAGATTATACTAGAGCTGTTTTAAATCATAATAATTTTGATTTGGCTACCAAATATGGTCCACTCTCTGGTTCTGGTATTCAGTCCATTACTCAAAATTGCTTCTTACCTAGTGCTGGTCCTAAAGAAGCGGCTCAGGCTGGTCAGGAATGTGTTTATAATGGTGATGCTTTATCTGGTGGCTGTGCTTCAGTGGTGCCGACCAATCCAGCTTCTTATGGTTATTTAAATTGTTCAGAAATTGTCAATGCTACAACTTGTGCGGCAACGACTCAGGATTGTAAGGTCTTATACTATAATGTAAGTGATGCTACTACTGATTTGGGCGGTAGTTGGATTATTACTAAAGATTTTAGTTCGGTAGCTGGTGATGGTAGTACTGGTTGTTGTTTTGGTACTTGCGTAGGTAAGCCTTAAAATATTTTTCGATTCTAATATTCTATGATATTTAAAAAGACAATTCAAAAAAATATTTTAGCTTTGCTTTTGATGCTAATGATTTTTGGAGTTTTTGGTTTTTTTGGAGTGGCTTTGGCTCAGGATAGATTCGGACTAGAAACAGCTACTGGCGTGGGCTTAGCTCAAACTGATTTACGAGTAGCGATAGTTAATATTGTTAGAATTATTTTAGGCTTTTTAGGAATTGTAGCCGTGGGTATTATTATGTGGGGTGGCTATCTTTGGATGACTGCCGGTGGTGATGCAACCAAAGTAGATAAGGCTAAAAAAACTTTAATTTCAGCGGTAATTGGGTTAGTGATTATTTTGTCAGCTTTTATTATTGCTTCTTTTATTATTAATTCATTGCAAGGTGCTTTGTGTGAGGGTGATAATTGTCCAACAGCAACTTGTCCATCACCACCATGTTCGCCTACTTGTACTACACCACCATGTACTCCTGGTTCATCAACTCAATATACTTATATTAATAAATTTAGAGATATTTCTATTCCATGGACCAGACTAATTGGCTCAGGTTTTAATGGTGTGGTTAATATACCAAATAGTGAAACCTTAGAAGTTGGTGGCTATGCTAAAAATTTGAGTGGTACAATTTCGAGCATGGAATTATTTACAGCACCACTTGCTGATATTTTTGTCGCTCAAAGTGTCTTTATTGATGTGCCAGCCGATCAGGAGATAGTCGATAATGTTTTTGCTTCTTGGAATACGTTAGCTTATACTATTGGCGATCAATTTAAATCTAGGATTTCGGCTTTATTGTCTGGGGGCTCGACTGTTGAATCTAAAGAAGTAAAAACTATTATCAAACCATTACACTGCTTTAATAATGTTCAAGACCAAGGTGAAACTGGAGTTGATTGCGGCGGTGATCCAGATGTCTTAGGTGATGATTATTGTGGTGCTTGTGGCGGTGGCACTTGTCAAAACGACAGTGATTGTTCTTCTGGGGTCTGTTTGCCAGAAGGCGTTTGTGCTATTGCTCCATTTATTTCTAGTGTTAGTCCAGACAATGGTGCTAGTGGTAATTATATTACTATTTGGGGTAGTAACTTTGGTGAAACGCCAGGTTCAGTGATGATTGTCAAAGACGATGCCGTGATAGCTTTTGCTAATATTAATTTAAATTCCCAGTGCTTGAATGGTTGGAATGACACTCAAATTATTTTTGAGGTGCCAGATATTTTGTTAGATAATTATGAGGTAGTGGTAGAAAATAGTATTGGCTTAACTAGTAATTCTGAAACTTTTGAGATTAATGAAACTCAACGACCTGGTATATGTTCGGTTAATCCAAATTTTGGTATTAATCCAGATCCAATAACTATTATTGGTAATAATTTCCCATCTAGCCCAGATGGTGAGATTCAGTGGAATTTTACTCCTGAAGTTTTTTCTAGTTCAGAAGTTAGTTGGTTAAGTGATACCGAGGCTAGTGATGTGGTACCAGCCAGTGGGGTGGGTGCAACTAGTATCAGAATTTATTCTGGCACAGAATATAGTAATTATTTTAATTTTGTTATCAGTCACGGTGAAATAGGTGACCCTTGTGGTGAGCCGGGGGCGGCTGTGTGTTCAGCCGAGAATGCTTGTAGCACTGGCTTGTCCTGTGATCCTAATCAGGATTGTACTTGCCAGGCTATCATTAATGCTTGTGAGCCTGGTTTTTCTAGACCATGTGATATCGATGGTAATACTTGTGCAGCTACTGAAGTGTGTCCAACTAGTGGTAACTGGGATGATGCAACGTGTACGCAAGTTGATTCGACTTGTACTCCAGGGGTGACAGTGGCACCGGCCACTCAATCGATTTTTGCTTGGGCTTTTACTTATAGTAATGGTTATGGCTTTGAGCCGCCACAGATTGTGGAGGATTGTAGCCGTGTTCGTGACTGTTTTCCTAATCAAAAATTACCTAGTCCAGCTCCTTGGTATGAGGGTAGCAATGCTAGTGAAGGTTGGGATCCAGTAATTCATCCTGGTTTATATATTGAAGATCCTAAGGCTTGTGTGAATGCGACTATTACTGCTCGGTTTACCGAAGTTATGGATGATCAATCTGTTAAAGATAATATAACAGTTTTGAAGTGTACAGAAAAAGAAGGCACTTCTTGTACTAAGGTTAATGGTGAAGTGGCAGTTTATCCAACTGATGCTGGAGATTATTTTGTCTTTGGTAGTCCAACTATAGTTAATCAAGCGGCTTTTGAGTCTAAATTTTGGTATAAGGTGGTTGTAACCAAAGGAGTTAAAAGTTTGGTTAATGTGGAAATGGAAACTAATGAACAGGTAGTTAATAATCGGTTTTGTAATGTCGCTGGTATTGGTGATGCGGTTTATTGTTGGAATTTTAAAACCAGAGATGATGCTACCTATTGTGATGCTGGTTGTCCAGAATGTAATCCAGATTTTAAAACTTTAAATTATTATTTCCAAACTCAGCAGTTTAACACAGAACTAGTAAGTGATGATAATGTATGTTTGACCATTGATCCTTGGGCGTATACTTGGGATTGGTCATCAGAGGATGATACTAAAGTCCAAATTACTAATGATGGTGGCAATCCTCAGCAAACTGGTACGGCTTATGGTGAGAATTATAATATCGCGCCTTATTATACCAAGGTTTTTGCGGAACTAACGCAAAATGGTAACAACGATTATTGTCGAGTGATTACTGATTTTACTAATCCCGTAGTCATAGAAAATTCATATTGTTCACCGGGGATTATTCAAAGTCCAACGCCATGGATTAATTCTAAAGACGCTTGCCGTAATGCTTTAATAGCGGCTAAGTTTAGCCGGGATATGAATGATCCAAGTTTAACTTTAAATACAGTTACTGGCCTTAAAGAGGGTAATAATGGTAATAATGGTAATATTATTGTCGAACAATGTGATAGTAGTGATGAATTTGAAGGTGCTTTTACAAGTTGTAAAAGTATTAAAATTACTGATTCTTCAAATTTAACTATTTTTACTTATAGTCATAATGTTGATGTTCAGGGCTTGTTGACTGGCGATAATAGTTTTGGTGATGGTTTGGCTGAAGGTTTTGTCATTGATGTTACTAGTAAAGATCTAGAAGGTAAAAAAGCCGCTAATGGTTATTTGGCTGATAATACATGGTATCGAGTGATTATTTTGGGTGGTCCAAATGGTGTGGGTGGGGCTGATAATACCGGAGATGGGATTCCAGACGGAATTCTGTTAACTGATAATAGTATTATTTCAACAGTTAAAGCTGGCTGGGATTATAATGGTGATGGTTTTGATGATTATTATTGGGTATTTAAGACTAGCAACCAAATTTGTGATGTAAATAGTATTCAAGTTACTCCAGCCGAGAATTTCTTAGAATTTACCGATCAAACTAGCAAATATAATGCTTTTCCACAAGCCGCTAATTGTAATTTATTGGCGCGTTGTTTGTTGAATTGGACTTGGAAGTCATTAATAGAATTAGGAGATAACACTGAAAGTGGTGATCCAATTGCCTCAATCACCAAATTAGCTAATCAAGCTGGTGTTTGTGGTGGTTTTGATGATGGTATTGTGGATCCAGTTCAGACGGCAACTGCTAAGTTAGATGGTGAAACTAATATTGTGGCTAATGAACCAGGTGGTAAATCTGGCTCTGGTCATTTACAAGTTGGTTATGGTCAGTTAGCAGTGATCAAATACAATCCTAGTAATCTAGTTCATTTTGAAGAAAGAAATATTGATACTTACTTTAATATTGACGCCAAAACAAATTCAGTTCGTTTGAATAATGTAGTCAATCATAATGTTAATTTGTATAAGTGTACCAATGCCTTAGCTTACTACAAATTAAATGGTAATACTAATGACAGTTCTGGTAATAAATATAATGGTGATAATAAATCAACATCATTTGTGTCTGGTTATCTAAATGAAGCGGCTAGGTTTAATGGAGCGGCTGGCCGTTATATTCAGCTTAATAATCCAGCTTTAAAAATTGCCGGAGCCATGACAGTTTCAGCTTGGGTGAAGCCAATGGCTCCCGCTCAGGGTGTCGGACAGGTTATAATTTCTAGTTATTATGGTGGAGATCATCCAGAGAATCAAAGGGGCTGGACACTTGGTCAAATATCTGGTTGTAATCTTGCTAATCCTAACTGTGATTCAGTTACTGATCGCATTTACTTTTCAGTTAATGATAGTAATGGTAATAATACATTAGCCCCAGTTCCTAATTTCTTTGCCACCTATCAAGATCAATGGGTGCATGTTACCGGTGTGTTTAAGCCAGGCGTATCAGTGGCTATTTATATTAATGGTAAATTAGTTAGTTCAAAAAGTACTACTATTTCTACTATCGGTTATCAGCCAGATATTTTTACTAGAATTGGTTATATGGCTGATCGTGATAATCAGGGTATGTGGATTGGTTTAATTGATGAAGTGAAAATTTATAATAGTGCTTTGTCTGATGTTGATGTTAGTAGAATGTATTCTGCTAATAATGAATGTCCAGTTTATGACTTAGTTGCTAAAACTTTAGAGCCGGTCTTGCCAGCTCCCGGTAATAATCCAGAGTTATCTAAAAAATTAGCTGTTAAATACAATGCTAATTATCAAGTGGGAGCTGAATACCGCATGATATTAAAGGGTGGACCAAACGGTCTGATTGCTTGGAATGATACAGAATTATCTAGATTAAATTTTAATAGTACTGGTGAAGGTGGTGGCGAAGAATGTGAGCCAGGTATTTATCCTTGGAATGATGCAACTAATATTTGCACTAATAGTTGTTTGCTTAATTCGTCGTTTAATTTATGTACTTTAGATAATGGTCGGTTTGCCGAATGTAAAGAGGGCTCTGACTATTGTAGTGGTACTTGTCATAATGAAGGTAATAACAATGCCGATTCTTGCGGTGATAACGTAGTGGGACCAAATGAAGAATGTGATGATGGCAACGCTAACAATGGTGATGGTTGTACTTCTAGTTGTTTATGGGAAGGGGCTGATGATAGCTGGGGTTCTATTTGTGGTAACGCGGTTATTGAATATGGTGAGAGCTGTGATGATGGCAATGCGGGTAATTGTGAGGCTAATTGTTTAAAGAAATCTAATATATCAACTGGTTCTCAATCTAATGTCCCAGTTTGTGGTAATGGTATTAAAGAACAGGGTGAAGATTGTGATGATAGTAATAAGACTAGCGGCGATGGTTGTTCTAATAAATGTTTATTAGAAGGCTTTAGCTCGGCCTATGGTTCTACTTGTAATAATGATTTAGTAGAGACAGGTCAGGCTGATAGTTTTTCTTGGACTTTTACTGCGGTTAATGATCCGTCGGTTAATATTAATATGAATAATTGTAGTAATGGTATTTGGCAGGTAGAAGTAAAACGGGGAAACATTACTGCTGATGATATATATATATGTAAACGAAATCCAGCTGTCGCTTTTTCGGAAAATAATGTTTGGGGTAAAATTATTGCCAAAATAAAATTAGTTATTGCTAAAGTTTTTGGTAGTAGTCAGGCTTTAGCTGGCAGTGGTGATGGCTGTGGAGCTGGCTATGAATTAGTGACTCAGAATACTACTAATTTTGAAGAGCGTTTAGAGTATATGAATCAAGATAGTCATATTTATGCTTATATTAAAAATGGTTATTGGGATATTGATGCAAAATACAAAATAAATGTTTATGAAGGAGCTTATGATCCAATTACTAATAATACCTCAAAGGCTTCTAGTGAGGTAACTATTAAGGAATATTGTGTTTTAGATGATGTTAGAGTAGAAATTTGGCCTCGTGGTGAAGTAAGTTCTAATGATAATTTCTTTTGTATTGGTGATGATTGTGGTTCTAGTACGACTAATTTGTATGATGATGATATTTCTTCGGCCACTAATAATGACGCGCCAGATCCTAATTATGATTTTCCATATTTGAAGGTTAATGGTGCTAATAAAACCGATCCTAATTTAGGCGGTAATCAGCATTTATATATGGCTTGGGGGGTTAATGAGTTTGGTTATCTAATTAAAGCCGAAGGTGGTTTTAATTGGAGCTTGGCTAATTTACCAATATTTGATTTAGCGGTGACATCTTATGATGGTACTAGTTATACTGGTGATCAATGGTTAAGTTTAAAGGGCTATAAAGCCACTGGAGAAATTGATGGTCGTGATGTGGTAACAGTATCAGCGACTCAGTCTGGAGTAAATCCAACTCCCGTTATTGAATCAAAAGACATAGATGTTAGAGTTTTCTTATGTAATAATCCTTGGCCAGCACCAGAAAATTTCCCATATCAAGATTCTTTAAATAATTGTACTAATGGCAATTGTCCAAATACTAATTTTGAGATTTATTATTGTCGTGATAATGGTGTAGTCGGTGAAGCGGAAGATTTGGCTGCTCTAGATACTAGCACTATTGTTTACGATGCTAATCCATTTAAAAAAGAATTTTTATTGCAACGTGATGATAATAATGATGCTGTGGGTATTAGAGTAGTAGCTAATAATAATCATTACTCACCACTAGCTTGGTATCAAGAAAACTTTGATCAGGAAAGACAGGGCAATTCTAGGAGCATTAAAGTTAATGGTTATGAGGCCATAGCCGAAGGCCGAACGATTTATGTTAATGCGGTTAATGTTGAAAATACAATTTCTTCACCAAAATCGCTGTATTCACAAATTTATGTGATGTCTTATAATGATGGTGCTGATAATAATACTAAAAATATTTATGATCAGATGGCCAAATTTATGAAGTTTAATGTGGGCACTTCACTCGAAGGCGGTTTATCAGACGTTGGGGTATGTAAAGATAATTCTAGTTACAATTGTATTAATGATAGCGATTGTCAGGCAGTTAATGCTGGAGTTTGTTTATCGCCAAAAGGCAGTGCAACTCGTGATATTAAACGTTTATCTGATTTACAAGATATTAATTTATTGTTGGATGAATATCATAGTCAAAAACGTTGTAGTAATGACAAGTTTACTACTTGTTATAGTAACGCTCAATGTTATGGTGGTGGTACTTGTGGTAATTACTATCCAGACTTGCCGGCTGGTACTTATATTTCGGCTCGTAGTTTTAGTGTTTGGCCTTCTTGGCAAGCTACCTTGGGCAATGTTTTAGGCTCGGCTTTACCAGTTGACCCATTAAATAATGGTGCTAGTACTGATTATTTTGCTGTGGATGGTTATGGTTTTAACGGTTGTTCTGAGCCATATGATTCAATTACTTGTTGGGATGATGTTAATAAGAAAATGCAGTGCCCAAATACAGCCCAGGCTTACGCTTATTTCTCTAACAATAATGGTAATAATAAGGGTGTTTATGCTTTTGCTGAATTTCCTAAATCTGGTTCTGGATCGGCTATCTGGTTGCCTATAAATTGGGACAATGTCAGATTTTTTGGTAATCAGGATGGGAATAATACTAATGATAATAACCCATTTAGTTTTACTGTTAGTAATACTTGTGAAGTTTATTCTAGTTCTTGTGGTAATGGCACAATTCAAGCTGGCGAAAATTGTCATAGTTGTCCGTTTGATGTGAGTTGCGGGGCTGGTACTTCTTGTCGAGAAGCTAGTGGTAGTTGGTCCTGTACTCCAGACTCGACGGTTATTGATTCAGACGGCGACAGTATTATAAATAATAATGATAATTGTCCGTTTATTGCTAATACTAATCAAGTGGATTCTGATGGTGATGGCATTGGTGATGTCTGTGATAATTGTTTTAGTATTAAAAATGGTTCAACTAATTCGACTGCCACTTGTCTGGATAAAAATAATAACGGTAATTTAAGTGTGGCTGAAAAAGCGGTTTGTAATCAAGCAGACAAAGACGGTGATACTTATGGTGATGCTTGTGATACTTGTCCTGCTGATTACAATCAAGATCAAAGTGTGAAACCTTGCGTGTTGGCTGGTTGTGGTGACGATGTAATACAGGCTGGTGAGTTTTGTGACGAATTAGAAAATCCACCGACTGATGCTGGTACTTGTAATGCCACTTGTAGTGCGGCTACTTTTTGTGGTGATGGTGTAATCCAGAGTTTAAATGGTTATGGTGATTTAGAAACCTGTGATGATGGTAATAGTTTTAACGGTGATGGTTGCTCTAAAACCTGTACTATCGAAGCTGGTTGGGAGTGCTCTGGTACACCAAGTAGTTGTAATGTGCCATTTTGTGGTGACGGCATAAAACAGGCTTCTGAGACTTGTGATTGTGGCGATGCTCCAGGTCCACTAGGTGCTCCGTCTAATTGTGGTAATTCTGGTCAAACTTACACTACTCATAATATTCCTCCAAAAGCTAATCTGGACACTTACTTTAATCCTTTCTGGAATATTACTTCAGTATCAAAGAATTATTGTAGTAGTTCTTGTAAGAATATGTCTATAGATTTGTTATATTGCGGTGATAGTGAATGGAAACAGTCTCAAGAAGAATGTGAAAAAAATGGTGCTGGTGATGGTAGTTTTGGTTGGGGATTAGCCACTGGGGCTGATAATCAGTGGTCTTGTAGCACTACTTGTACAGATACTGGTGGTTGGTGTGGTGATGGCACGGTTCAAACTGCCAAGGAACAATGTGATCCTAGTGATAGTGGAATTAACAATATTTACAATAGTCTTTGCCAAACTGATGGCGTCAATAAATGTAAATGGGAAGCTTGTCCACCGTATATTACTAATCAAGCAGTTAATTTTGAATCACCAACTGGTGGAGCGTTAGTGGCTGGTAACAGTGTTAAGTTCACTGACAATGGTCAAACCGTTAACATAGTTTTTCCTAATTGTAGTTTGGTAGAAAATAATCAATTAAATACTACTGTCACAGTTGTAGGTGAAGTGCCAACAACTGATGTGGTGTTTGTAACTTCTCTATCTCAGACTATGAATCCAACAAGTATAACATCTTATGATTGTCAATGTGGTTTTTTTGGCTGTGACACTTGTAATGAAACTTGTCGGCTAACTGATTGGGGTAATAACAGTAGATATCCTGTAGATATTGGTAATACAAATTTAAGTTTTTGTAATCCAAAGGCATTTTTTAATGGTAGTAGTGGTGATGGTTGTTGGTTTGCATCATCTAGCTATGATGCTTGTCAAGCTCCGCCAGGTAATAATTTGCAATCATACTTAAAAAATTCAGTAGCTAATTTGTTTAATGGTGTATCTAGTTATCCTATTTCAGTGTTAAAGATTGGTTTAGTCGAGTTTAGTGACGTAGCTTCTAATTCTAGTATTGTTACGAGTAATAATTTAGGCACGTTAAATAATAGAATTAATAATTATATAACTATGGATGCGTCTCGCACTGATTTGGGTATTAAAAAGGCCAGAGAAATGTTGGCTGGTAGTTCAGCTGATAATAAGATTATTGTTTTATTGAGTAATGGTAATACTGATAATGCCACAGCAACTTTAAATGAGGCTAATACGGCTAAAAACACTACCAATAAAATAAAAATTTATTCAGTGGCTTTTGGTGCTTCCAATGTAGGAAATATGAATAGTTGGTCGTCTAATAATGGTCAATATCAATGTAATTATGACTATTGTTTTCAGTCTACTGATACTAATACTAGTATTATTTCTGATATCTTAGGTAACCTTAAATTAAATGCGACTTTGAGTATTGGCGGACAAGATACGAGTTATACTCTTGATTATTCAGACGGTGGTACAGCGATTTATAGTAACCAGATTATGAAATTACCAAGTAATATTTGTACTTCTGATAATAAAACCGTTGCCATTAGTGGTTTAAAAGCTGGTAACACTATTACTTTCTCTAGTCCGACTTTTAACTATTGTCCATATCATCCACCAGTATCTGCTATTTTTACTAGCAATGAAATTGATGGTAATGTAGCTGGAGCTTCTGATAACATACTTAATAACTCATTCAATAGATTCTTAAATTTAGGCAGTGATCTTAAAAAAATATTTATCAGTTTACTAAGTATGATATTTTAAATGTAAATATATCAAAAATATTGTATAATGTAATTAATATATATTTAATCAAAATTATGTTTGACCAAAATCCCAATAAACCATCTGGACAAATGTCCAATTCAACTCAAAGACAATCTCCGCCGCCACCAGGTTTGCCAGCAGAGCCAAAATCAGTTCCTCAGCCACCACCAGTGGAGGATATATTTTCTAAAACAGAAAATTTCTCACAGGCTCAAATTACTAGACCAATGCAACCGGGTCAGGCGACTCAAATGCAAGTTTCAGGTGATATGTACGGCGGTAAATCTATTTGGGATAATAAAATTTTGTTAGTACTACTAATAGTTATTGGTTTGGCTGTAATTGGTGGTGTAGTATTTGCGGCAATTATGTTTTTTAGTAACCAAAGTTCTACACCAAATACCAATATAGATGATAATATGACAACCAATATTAACACTAATGATAATGTCAATAGCGTTAATAACAATACTAATGACAACACTAATACAGAAGTTAATACTAATACCGAAGTTAATATTAATGCTGAAATTAATACTAATACTGAAGTCAACACTAATACAGTTGTTGGTAAAGACAGTGATAACGATGGCTTAAGTGATGAAGAGGAAAAACAATTAAGTACTAATCCTAATAATTTTGATACTGATGGTGATGGTTTGATTGATAGAGTAGAGGTGCGGATATACCATACTGATCCACTTAAGAAAGATACTGATGGTGATGGTTATAATGATGGTGATGAAGTGGTAAATGGTTTTGATCCAGCTTTAGGTGGTGGCGCCAGGTTATTTGATGTGCCTTAATTTATAATTATAAATATATAAGTATTATGTTTGGTTCTAAAAAAAATAATATTACACCGCTTAAAGATGTTATGCCAGCTTCCTCCGAAGACGTTTATGTTATGCCAGAGAAATTTCATTCACAGAGGTCAGGCGGTTCTTCTGATAAAACTTTAATGATCGTGATTATTATCTTGGTGTTGATAATGACTGCCATTGGTTCTTATTTTATTTATAATAGTTGGCAAAAAAATCAAAACCAAACCAATCAAAACATCAATCAAAATATTGCCATTGTTAATCAAAATGTTAACGATAATCAAAATATTAATGGTTCCAGAAATTTTAATAGTAATGAAAACATTAATGTAAATGGCAATGAAAATGTTAATAGTAATTTAAATGCTAATTCTGATGGTAGTGATAATCAAAATAGCACTAGCACCGCTCCAGTTATTAATGAATTAGTGCCACCAGCTATAAGTGGTGATGCTGATAAGGACGGCTTAACTGATTTAGAAGAGTCACTAATTGGTACTTCAGCTAGTTCACCCGATTCAGATTTAGATGGTTATTTAGATAGTGATGAATTAATTGGTGGCTACAATCCTATTATTAATCCTAATAGTGGTAGTCTTATTAAATTAATTGATGCCAGTTTTGTAAGTAAATTAATGACAGATTTTCCAACTAATAATTTTAAAACACTTTACATTAAGGGCTGGTCCGTAAGTATGATTGAAGCTTTACATGAGGCTAGAATTATTACGGGCACTGGCGAGATGATTAAAATATCTGTAATTAACAATGCAGATCAAGTCTCAGCCGCTAATTGGTATTTGCTTGGTCATCCTCAGATTACTTTAAGTCAATTGGGCAATTTGGAATTTGGTAACTTCAAGGGTATTAGAGCACCGAATGGCTTGGCAGTGTATTTAACCGATCAAAAACGCGAGAAGATATATGTTATAGAATATGATTTAGATACGTCAACAGAGTTTAGATACCCATCTATTTTTGAAATGGTAATTAGAAATTTTGATTTAATTGGTGAGTCAATAAAGGTAATTGATGATACTACTAATAATAATTCAGCTTCGACTTCACCAGTGCTGTAAGTTATACTATGTTATCATTTGAAATCAATAAACAAACTAGCATTATCATTTCTGGTGAATGGTTAAAGAAAATAGCTGATACTTTTTATCGAGAAAATAAGTTAAGGGGCCATTGGTATTTTTCGTTAGCTTTTGTTGATGATAAAACTATCAAGAAACTTAACAAAACTTATCGTGGTAAAAATAAGGTCACTGATGTTTTAAGCTTTGAAGACAATTTTGAAAATTTTATTGACCTCTCTTCAAAAGAAAAATATTTGGGAGAAATTGTAATTTGCGTGCCTCAAGCCAAAAGGCAGGCTAAAGATGTGGGGTGTAGCTTAAATAATGAGGTGACTAGATTATTGATCCACGGTTTAGCTCATATATCTGGTTATGATCATGAGAATGTTAGTAAAATTGAAGCTGATAAAATGCTTAGATTAGAAAAGAAAATATTAATTAAATTAAAATTGTGGGATGTATTTAAATTTGAAGAGGAGCAGATTGATGATTAATTTGATGCTGAACACATTTTTTATTCGATTGTTCACTTATTAACATTTGAGGTGAACACTTTTTTTTACTATAATTAAGGTAGCTTGAAATTAGTCACTGATTTCTAGTTTAATATAAACCCATGCCTAGAGATAACTTAATAACTGGTTTAGATATTGGCTCGACTGCTATACGTATTGTGGTTGGTCAAAAATCTAAAGGAGAAGAAAAATTAAAAATCATTGGAGCTATAGAAGTACCTGCTCAAGGTATTAGCAAAGGTGTTGTAACTAGCGTGGAGGACGCCGTGTCTTCTATTTCTTCGTCATTAGAAAAAGTTGAACGTATGATTGGTCAACCAATAGAACACGCTTGGGTGGGTATTTCCGGTAGCCATATTATTGATCAGGAAAGTAAAGGTGTAGTCGCTGTGTCTAAAGCTGATGGTGAAATCAGAGAAGAAGATGTTGAACGTGTAGTTGAGGCAGCTAAGGCTATTGCGACACCGCCTAATTATGAAATTCTTCATGTCATTCCTAAAAGCTTTACTGTTGATTCTCAAACCGGTATTAAAGACCCCATTGGCATGAATGGCATTCGATTGGAAGTAGAAACCCAAATTATTCAAGGGTTGATTTCTCAGATTAAAAATTTAACTAAGTGCATTTATAGAACTGGCATTGATATTGATGATCTAGTTCTTTCTATTTTAGCTACTTCGGAAAGTGTTTTAACTAATCGCCAAAAAGAATTAGGAGTTGTGGTAGTTAATTTAGGTGGCGCCACTTCTAGTATGGCAGTTTTTGAAGAGAACGATGTTTTGCATACAGCGGTTTTACCAGTTGGTTCTGATTATGTGACCAACGATATTGCTTTGGGTTTGAAGATTTCTATTGATACTGCTGAGAAAATAAAAATTAGAGAAGGTAGTTGTTCTCCAAAGGAATTCAGGAAAAATGATTATATTAAATATTCAGAATTAGGGGCTATTGAAGACGGAGAATTTAGTCAAAAAGAAGTAGCGGAAATTATTGAAGCCAGAATTGAAGAGATTATGGAAAGTGTTGATAAGGAATTAAAAAAGATAGGCAAGTCTGGTATGTTACCAGCTGGCGTAGTGTTGACTGGTGGTGGAGCTAAATTAGATGGTATTGTGGAAGTGGCTAAAAATGTTTTAAGATTGCCTGCTTCTCTAGGTCAGCCACAGGAGCTAGTATCTAATATTGGAAAAGTTAGTGATTTGTCATTTACTACGGCTATTGGGTTGGTATTGTGGGGTAGTCAATTACAAGATCGTGGACGACGCGGTGGTAAAATACCATCACAAATCGGTGGTAGTATAAATAATGTTACAAATCAAATGAAGAAGTGGTTTAGAAATATACTACCATAATAAATATTAATTACTGTAAAATATATGCCAGAAGTAAGACTGGAAGTAGAACCATTTGCTAAAATTAAAGTTGTCGGAGTTGGTGGATCAGGTGGATCCGCTGTTAACCGTATGATCGCCTCTAAAATAAAAGGGGTTGAGTTTATTGCTGTTAATACTGATATTCAAGCTTTGCATCATAATGATGCTAAACACAAGCTTCATATTGGCGAAGCAACTACCAAAGGTCTAGGCGCCGGAATGGATCCTAATGTTGGTTTTCAGGCTGCTCAAGAAAGTATTAATGAACTGCGGGAGATTCTAAAGGGTGCTGACATGGTATTTATTACTTGTGGCTTGGGCGGTGGTACTGGTACTGGTGCTTCACCAGTGGTCGCTCAAATTGCCAAAGAAATTGGCGCTTTGGTCATTGCCGTTGTTACTAAACCTTTTGCTTTTGAAGGAGCTAAAAGAAAAGAAATAGCGGAAAATGGCTATAAAGAATTAGAATCTAGAGTTGATACGATTATTACTATTCCTAATGATAAAATTTTACAGATAATTGATAAAAAAACATCTTTACTTGATGCCTTTAAAACAGTTGATGATGTATTACGTCAAGGTATTCAGGGAATTTCTGAGGCGATTACTATTCCCGGTATTATTAATGTAGACTTTGCTGACGTTAAGGCAATTATGAATAACGCTGGCTCATCTTTAATGGGTATTGGTGAGGCCACTGGCGAAAATAGAGCTATCTCGGCTGCTAAAAAAGCCATATCTTCTCCGCTACTAGATATTTCTATTGATGGGGCTAGAGGTGTGATGTTTATTTTGACTGGTGGATCTAATTTAACTATGAATGAGGTCAATGATGTTGGTAATATCATAGCCGAAAGTGTTGATGCTAATGCGAAGATAATTTTTGGCACAGTGATTGATGAGAATATGAAAGATAAAGTTAGGGTAACAGTAGTGGCTACTGGTTTTGATGATAATCGTCAGTCACAACCAATGTCTAGATCCACAACTTCTTTAGAAGAGCCAAAATATCATGTTAATAGACTTTTTTCTAAAAAGAATATCGATGATCGTATAGAAGAAGTCAAAAAAACCATTGAATCACCAAAAGAAGAAATTATTAAGCCAGCGACCATAGAATCAAAGCCATTTAAGCGAGTAGTGCCAGAAGAAGATGATTTGGAAATTCCCGCTTTTATTAGAAGAAAAATGAAATAAAATTATTTTATAATTCACCTCCGCTAGTGGAGGTGTTTTTGGTTTAGGCTTAATTAAAGCAAATGTGTTATAATAATTACAAATAATATTTTAAAAATATGGAAGAAGAATTTAATAGTTTAGATAAAAATAGTGTCAATAATAAATCGAGTATAGAAGATTTATTACGCGAAAATATCAGATATAACCGAGCAATTTTTTCTGATATGCAAAAAATTAAGCGTCATATGATGTGGCGAACAATCTTTAATGTTATTTGGTTGATATTGTTTGTCGCCCCACTTATTGTGGCCGCTATTTGGTTGCCGTCATTTATTTCTGATTTTACTGCTCAGTTTCAGGGTTTCACTGGTAATAGTTCTAATACAATAGATCTCTTACAGCAATTACAGCAACTTAAATAAGTCCAATATATGAAAGACGAAATAATAAAACTTAAGGAATTACAGGATTCTATTTTTGGCATTTGGCGTTTATTAAGTTTAGATAAACAAAAAGCAGAATTAATTGATTTGGAAATTAAAATATCAGCACCTGGCTTTTGGGATGATGTAGAAAATGCTAAAACTTTGTCCAAAAAATATGAAGATATTAAATCAGAAATAGAAGCTTGGGGAAATTTAAAAAAAGAAGTTGATGAATTATTGTCTCTAGCAGAAATTACCAAAGACGCGGGTGAATTACAAGATGAAATAACTTCCAAGTTAGAAAAATTAATAGAAAATTTTAAAAAATTAGAATTTTCTGTTTTGTTTTCTGGCGAGCATGATAAGGGTAGTGCTTTACTTTCTATTCACGCTGGGACTGGTGGCGTGGATGCTCAGGATTGGTCTCAAATTTTACTACGAATGTATTTTCGGTTTTGTGAAAAACATAATTTTGCATTTAAAATAATTGATCAGGTAGATGGTGCCGAAGCAGGCATTAAAAGTGTGGTTATAGAAGTAACCGGTCGTTACAGTTATGGCTGGTTAAAAAGTGAAAACGGGGTTCATCGGTTGGTGCGAATTTCGCCATTTGATGGTGAAGGTTTGCGTCACACCTCCTTTGCTTTGGTAGAAGTTTTACCAGAAATGGAAGATTCTATCAGTATAGAAATTAAAGATGATGATTTAAGAATAGATGTGATGCGAGCTGGTGGTAATGGCGGTCAATCGGTTAATACGACTGATAGTGCTGTGCGAATTACTCACTTGCCAACAAATATAGTGGTTAAGTGTCAAACCGAACGCTCTCAATTACAAAACAAAAATAATGCTATGAAGATTTTAAAAGCTAAACTACTAAAGCATTATGAATTAGAAGAAGAAAAAAGAATTCAGAGAATAAAAGGGGAGTACCAAAAAGCGGAGTGGGGCAACCAGGCTAGATCTTATGTGATGCAACCTTACAAATTAGTTAAAGATCATCGAACTGGTTATGAAACGCAAGAGGTGGATAAAGTTTTAGATGGTGATTTAAATGATTTTGTAGAGGAATACCTTAGGTCTCAGGTGCCACTGATATAATTTATGATAAAATATAAAACCGCTATTTAGCGGTTTTTATAAATTTATGACAAAATCAAAAATATTTGTTTTGACTCTAATTAGTTTTGTGACTGGCATTGCGATAGCTAATTTTTTTATTTTAAATTTATTTTTTATTTTTTGTGCCCTTTTAATTTTAATATTTTTTTTAATAGTTTTTTGGTCAAAATATAAATTAAGAATTTTTTTTATATTATTAATATTTTTGGGATTGGGAATTTATCGCTACCAAATATCACTGCCAAATATTAATGATGATAGTAAAATTTATTATTATAATAATAATCAGTCAATAGAGTTTTCTGGTCGAATACAAAAAGTAGACACTAGAATTGATCATCAAAAAATAACTATTGATGTTAAAAAAATAACTAATAATTCTAAATCAGTTTCTGGTTTAGTGTTGGTGAATACTAATTTATACCCAGCCTATAATGTTGGTGATATAGTTAGTATTCAGTGTCAATTAAAAGTTCCAACTTCGTTTGATGATTTTGCTTATGATAAATATTTAGCTCGTTATAGTATATATTCTGTTTGTGGCTTCGCGGATATTAATATAATTAATTATTCTAGTTATAATTTTTTATCTTTAATTAAATCTAAATTAGAAATTAGTTTAAATAAATCTATTGTCGAGCCCCAAGTGTCTATTATTCAGGCTATGCTCTTGGGTAACCGGCGAAATATTCCTGCTAGTATATTGGCTGATATTTCTACGGTTGGGCTTAGTCATATTATTGCTATATCTGGTATGCATATTGCTATTATTGTAATGATCGTGGTGTATAGTTTGATAGCTTTGGGTATTATTCGGCAAAAAGCTTTTTGGGTGACCTTAGTTATTATTACTTTTTATGTCGCTTTGATTGGTTATCCAGCTTCGGCGGTTAGAGGTGCAGTGATGGCAATGTTAGTTTTGTATGCTAATAAAATTGGTCGTTTGAATTATTCGATTAACGCTATCTTATTAGCGGCTAGTGCTATGCTTTTAATTAACCCTAGATTACTGTTAGCCGATGTGGGTTTTCAATTATCTTTTATGGCTGTCTTGGGTATAATATATTTATCACCAATTTTAAAATATAAATTTAGGCAATTGCCAGAGTTAGGTCAGTTAAAAAATATGGTAGTCGTAACTTTGTCGGCGCAAATTATGACCTTGCCACTAATTGTTTATTATTTTAATTATTTTTCATTATTGTCGATTGTTTCTAATATTTTGGTTTTACCAGTACTACCATTAATAATGATCTGGAGTATGATAGTTGGAGTGGTCGGAATTTTTGCTCCGATGGTGGCAAATTTTTTTGGCTATGGTAGTTATTTTTTGATTAGTTATGTTTTGCTAGTTACTAAGTTGGTTAGTAGAGCTTCAATATTTAAAATTGAATTATATTTTGATCAATTTTATTTTGGGGCTTTAGCTTATTTGGTAATTTTTATAGTGATTAGGAGATATAGATATTTAATTAATTATTGACATATTCATTTATTTGTGATAAGCCTTAACGATCGTTCCTTAACAAAACAACCAACAACCAGAAAGGTGTATCATGAAAGTGCTTACCAAAGTTTTTTATCTGATTATTTTTATTAGTTTATTCTCTGGATGTCCTAGTGTAGAGAAAATAAAGTCTACTCAATCTAACGGTCAGCCGTTTAATGAAATTTGGAATGCTATTTATGATTTACAAAATCAAGTTAATAATATTCAGTTAATCCCTGGTCCAGTTGGTCCGCAAGGTGAAGTAGGCCCCAAGGGCGATACTGGTGATAGAGGTGAACAAGGTCATAGAGGTGAAGTTGGACCACAAGGTGAGAGCGGTCAAAAAGGCGATACTGGCGATATCGGCCCACAAGGCAATGATGGTTTGTCTAATTGGGATGAGGATAGGATATCTAGTTTAGAATCATCAGTTGCTGAATTAAGAGATATTGTTATGCCTTCTTTTGAGTCACCAGCAGTTGATAGTAATGTAGTTAATTTTGATGCTACTCAAGGACAGTATCTTGGTATTGATAACACTAATCAGTCTGGGTTGGATATTGTTGGTAGCTTAACGATTGAGTGTTGGATTAAACTTAGGTCGTTGCCTAATAATGGCAACTATGCTATTTGTTCTAAATACATTGGTGACCCCAATAACAGTCGATCGTGGATTTTTTATTATTCTCATAGTTCTAACGGCTATCAATTAGGGATGATAATTTCTAGTAATGGCCATGATAATAATGATGTTCAAGTTAGATCATGGGATTATACTTTGGCAGTTGATCAATGGTATCATGTAGCCACGGTATTTAATCATTCGCTAGGTACTTATGAGATATTTGTAAATGGTGATAGTATTGGTAAATCATTTGGTAGTATCCATAGTATTTATAGTGGTACAGCACCATTTTTTGTTGGTAGATTATGGAATCATGGTTGGTATTTTGATGGATCGATTGATGATTTGCGAATCTGGAGTACTGCTCGCACCCAAAATGAGATTATTGGTAAAATGAATACAGAATTAACTAGTCAAGAGCCGTATTTAAATGCTTATTGGAAATTTAATGGTAATACTTTGGACTCTTCAATTAATGGTAATAATCTAATTGGTTATAATTTTTAATTTTAATAATAGCTCCTCAACTAAGAGGAGCTTTTTTTGTTGTCTTTAAGTTTATTCTATCGTTCTAATTTTAGTTGAAAAGTCTGGATCATCAGCGTATTTGAGAGCTCGATCATTAATCAAAAACATATCCATCGCTTCTTTCAAAGTTAAATCTGTATCAATTAGTCCTAAATCAAATGCTAGTTCAGCAGCATAGCCTGGCAGTAATACTTTATAGCTAAATGGAATTTTTTTTGGTGAAATAGTATTAATATGTCGGACTATGTTTGTGGTACAAGTATTGGTTAGAGTGTTGTAGAATTCAGGCTGGTCTTTAAGTTTATTTAGTCTGTTTATCATATTTAAAAATAAAGCCTGTTTTTTTTCTTTGGTTGTTTTGGCTGGGTAGATATAAACTTTGTCATTTCGATAGTTTGATCTTAATTTCACTACATCTTTTTCGTCAGCTACGATGTACATTATTTCGTATTGATTGAATAGCCCCTTGATAATTGAATATTCTTCATCTTTTTCATTTCTGGTTTCAACTGATATAGATACGTATTCATTATCTTCAAACCCAAAGCTCAAAAAAGTATGAGCCAATCCAGAGAATTTGGAAAATGGCTCTAAAATAAAATCCACTGATTGTAATTTATTTAAATCAAATTTTTTATCATAATAGTTAATATCATAATCATCGTTGCTACGGTAATTAAAATTTCTAATATTATAAATGGTTATTTCATTGCCGTTAATATCGGCATAAGCTAGTATTTCTTTTGGTGTTTTCCAATCACGATCGTTTGATGGTTTGAACAAAAATAAAAAAGCAATATAAACTATTATTGCTAATAGTAAACTTAATAATATTAATTTGAATACTTTTTTCATTTATTTATTATAGCATATGAGTAATTAATTAATATGTTTACTACTTATTGATTACCTGCTTGTTGTATTTTTGATATAATTAATTCATGAATAAAAAAATTGTTATCTTAATATTATTTGTATTTTTTTCTGCTCTAACCCTTTTAAATAATAATGGTCAGATTAAAGGCGCCACTGATAATAAATTAGCAGTTTATTTTCTAGACATTGGTCAAGGTGATGCTACGCTTATTCGCACTCCGGCTGGCGACGACATTTTAATTGATGGTGGACCTAACAATACCTTGCTCCAAAAGTTGGGGGAGTATTTACCATTTTATGACCATAAAATTGAAACGATAATCTTAACACATCCCGATAGCGATCATGTCACTGGTTTGGTAGAAGTAATCAAGCGCTATGAAGTAGACAGAGTTTTGATGACTAGAGTTTATTCGGATTCAACTAGTTACTTGTCTTTTTTAGCTGAAGTAGAAAAAAATAATATTACTGTTGAGGTAATTGATCAGCCAGAAGTGGTGGATTTTGGTGGTGGCGTGACGTTTGATATTATTTATCCGTTAGAAAATTTAGTCGGGCAAAAAGTAGATAGTACCAACAATACTTCGATTACTGGTAAATTAATTTATGCTAGTACCACGGTTATGTTGACTGGTGATTTAGAAAATGAAGAGGAGTTAGCGGCTAGACATTTAGATTTGAAATCTGACATTTATCACGTAGGACACCATGGTTCGAGCAACGCTAATGATCTAAGTTTTGTGTCGGCTGTTGAGCCACGTTATGCTGTTATTTCGGTGGGGGCAAATAATCATTACGGTCATCCTAACTATCGAACACTTAAGAATTTAGAAAAAGTAGCAGCTGAAGTTTTTAGAACCGATCAGTTGGGTGATATAATATTTGCCAGTGATGGCAGTAGTTGGGAGATTGTGAAGTAAGTAGACTTGACTTTTTGTAATTGTTATGGCAGATTAATTATTGATTGTACCTTTACATTTTTTAGATAGAAACACAAAAAAGGAGGAGATAGTTAAATGAAGTCCAGGCAAAAAATAATGGTCAGTTGTTTTGTTGGCGGATTTTTTGGCACACTAGTGGCTATTGTTTCTGGTGTTGGTTTTTGGTGGCTAGGATTGCTGGTCGGGTTTTCGACGGGCTATTTGAGCTATGAATTTCATCAAGTGTTAGCAGCTATACCGATTTTCTGGAAAAGTACAGTAAACGTGTTCTCAAAGACAGTCTGGCCCAAGTTGGTTAGATTATACAAATATGATGAGCCGAGGCCATTTTTATTAGTAGGCTTTAGCTCGTTTGTGTTTATAACTACTTATTTATTTAGGTTGTCACCTGATTTAATATTGGACAACCTTGTGACTATACTTGGTTTATCACTATTCTTAGCAGTATTTATAGCCATCAGTGTATGTTTTATTGCCTGTGCAGGTGCTGACATTGTTGAAAAAGTATATTGGGAAGGGACTATGATTGTTGAATCTAGTTTACTTAAAAGTAAAAAGGTGGATTTAACATATGCCCGCACCATTCGTTGGTTCCTAGAGGGATTAATAGCATTGCCGCTGCTAGTTGTATTTTTTGTGATAGCTAGTTTTCTATTATTGTGTTCACCATTAATTTTTTTGGTTTTGGCTTTAATCATGATTAGCTGGGAAATTATAAAATACATTTATTCAGATGAACGATTGACTTGTGGTTTTAGTGGTGCTATTGGTGTGTTACTGGCCATATCATATTTATTTTATAATCCCAATTTATCTTGGGTAGAAGCGGTTATTTTAATGGTGTCAATTGGCGTAATTAGCTGTACTATTGGTGTGATTAGTTGGAAAGTTTTTCAATCTAAAAAAACAAATATTTGTCAGGCTTAAAAAACTTGGCATTTAAATAGCCTCACGTTTAACGTGAGGTTTTTTATTTGTATTTCTTGTCAAAGTGTATTTTTTTTGGTAGAATAACCGTGATTATTAATTGTTTATTAAAGACTATAAAGACATGTCGAAGAAAAAAATTAAAGCTTTGCTGGTTGAAGATGACCAAATGATCGTACAGATGTATAAAATCAGAATGGAAGATGAAGGTTGGGAGGTGTTTACTACTGATCGTGGTTCCGAGGCTATGAAGTTGGCTAAAGCTGAAAAACCAGATATTATTTTGCTAGATATTATTTTACCAGAAGTTGATGGTTTCTCTATCTTAAAAGATTTAAGATCAGACACTACAACCAAAAAAATCCCAGTGATGATGCTAACCAATCTAGGACAAGAGTCCGATCAAAACAAAGGCCAGGAAATTGGTGTTGAAGGTTATCTAATAAAATCACAACATACACCAGGAGATGTAATTACTAAAATTGAAAGTTTGCTTAAATAAATAAATTGTTAAAAATATGAGTTTACAATTAGAAAAAACATTGGTTATTTTAAAACCAGACGCTATGCAGAGAAATCTCTTAGGAGAAATTATTACTCGCTTTGAAAAAAAGGGTTTAAAGATAGTTGGTCTAAAAATGATTGAGCTAGAAGATATACTTTTAGACGATCATTATGCTCACCACAAGGACAAACCATTTTTTGCCGGACTTAAAAATTATATGAAGAGTTCACCAGTAGTAGTCATTGCTTTAGAAGGCATCGAAGTAGTAGAGGCTGTTAGATTGCTTGTAGGCCCTACCAAGAGCCGAATTGCCGATGCTGGTAGTATTCGTGGTGATTACTCTATGAGTGGTCAAACCAATATTATTCATTCTTCTGATTCATCAGAAAATGCCGCCGCCGAGATTAAAAGATTTTTTAAAGCTGAAGAATTGTTTAATTATAAAAAAATTGATTTTGAATTTTTATATGGTGATGAAGAAAGGGAAGAACTGGTTTAGTAAAAAAAATATACAAAACAAAAACACCCCAGAACGGGGTGTTTTTTTATTTATCGTTTTTCTTTGCAGTTTTTAGACAGCTAGTGCAAATTTTCATTTTCTTGCCATCCATCTTTTTGCTTTGAAGATTTATTTTCATTGTTCTTTTGGTTTTGACTTGCGAGTGACTGACATTGTTTCCAGTAGTAGTGCCTCGGCCGCAAACCTCACATACTTGAGCCATATTATTATACTTTAAATTAGTTATGCATTAACTAAAATAGTGTAACATAATTGCGAAAATTGGTCAATTATGCTACTATAAGTAACAAGTTGAATTAATAAATACAAAATATTATGCCGATAAATTGGCTTTTTTCCGAACCAATATTATTCATTTCCTGGATAGTGGCTATTTTAGTCACTTTGACTATTCATGAATTTTCCCATGCGGCTACTGCTAAATATTTTGGTGATAATACCGCCGAGGATATGGGCCGAGTTAGTCTAAATCCAATAGCTCATATTGACCCAATAGGCTTTGCGATGCTGTTATTTATTGGTTTTGGTTGGGCTAAGCCGGTACCAGTTAATCCGTATAATCTGCGGAATCATCGACTGTCCAGCGCCTTAGTGTCACTGGCTGGGCCAGCTTCTAATTTAGTAGCCGCTATTGTTTTTAGTGTAATGTTGAGTATTTTGACACCAATTTTAGGTCCTCAGAATATGTTGGTTAATTTCTTATTTTTGCTAATTTTAGTCAATGTTATTTTAATGGTCTTTAATCTTATTCCAATCCCGCCATTAGATGGTTCAAAAGTGTTATTTAGCATTTTGCCTGATAAATATAATAATTTTAAAGAAAAATTCTCGATTAATGGACCATTTATCTTGATTTCCCTGGTTTTATTGGATAGTTTGCTAAATTTAAATATTTTTTCTAAGTTGTTTGGTTATGTTTTGGATATCTTAACTAGATTTTTATAATTGCTAGGTAATATTTTTTGCCACTTGACTTATTAGCCAGAATTGTTTAAAATATTCTCATTGAATCTGGTGCTGTAAAGATCAATAACTTCCGCATTCTTCATAAACAATTATATACAAAATTAGAGTTCTATAATTGTGGTTCCCTAGTTTTTGGGAATTTTTTTAACTAATGAAGCCGGTGTTTATCGGCAACAATAAGATTGTCATCTCAAACAAAGGCGAAGCCAAAGTTGGGTGATCTTCATAAAACATATAATTTTAGAGTTATTATGCCAACAATTAATCAATTATTAAGAAAAAGTCGGACTAGTATAAAGGCTAAGTCAAAGACTCCTGATTTGCAGATTACTTTGGACAGTTTACATCGCAAGAGAAAAATTGTTTCTAAAGGTAACCAGTTCAAAAGAGGTGTTTGTCTACAAGTTAGAACTACTACTCCTAAAAAACCAAACTCAGCTCTTAGAAAAATTGCTCGGGTGAGACTTTCTAATGGCCAAGAAGTTACTGCTTACATTCCAGGTGTGGGTCACAACTTACAAGAACACTCTATCGTGTTAGTTCGCGGTGGAAGAGTTAAAGATTTACCTGGTGTTAGATACCATGTTGTTCGTGGTGTTTACGATTCTGCCGGCGTTTCAGCTAGAAAACGTGGTCGAAGCAAATATGGCGCTAAGAAAGAAAAGGCAGCCAAATAATTTAATAATTGAAACTATTAAAATACTATGAGAGGAAAACAAGCGCCAAAACGACCAATTGCTCCTGATACTAAGTTTAATCGAACTGATTTAGCTAAGTTTATCAATTACATTATGCAACGCGGTAAAAAAACTATTGCTGAAGATATTGTTTATGAAATGATGCAAATTATTTCTGATAAAACTCAATTAGATCCAGTAGAAGTTTTTGAATCAGCTATTAGAAATGTATCGCCAACAGTAGAAATTAAGGGTCGTCGAGTTGGTGGTGCCAACTATCAAGTACCGATGGCTGTTCGATCAGAGAGAAGCTTTACTTTAGCTTGTCGTTGGTTGATTACTGCCTCAGCAGCTAAAAAGGGCAAGAAAATGTCAGAAAAATTAGCTGAAGAATTTATTGCAGCTCATAACAATGAAGGAATTGCTGTTAAAAAGAAACAAGATACCTATAAAATGGCCGAAGCCAATAGAGCTTTTGCTCACTTTGGACGAAATTAATAAATAATTTAAGTCAGTTGGTGTTTCGTGGTGGTGGCTGGTAGGAATTTATAAAATAGACCACAGCCTACAACCTACGGACTACAACCTAAACAATTATGCCCAGAAAACAAACATTAGACAAAATTCGTAATATTGGGATTATTGCCCATATTGATGCCGGAAAAACCACTGTTTCCGAAAGAATTTTATTTTACACCGGAAAAAAACATAAAATTGGTGAAGTTCATGAAGGTGAAGCTACTATGGATTGGATGGAACAAGAACAGGAAAGAGGTATTACTATTACTTCAGCGGCGACTACTTGTTTTTGGCCCAATGCCGCTTGGTTAGGCGGTGGTGATATTCAAATTAATATTATCGATACCCCTGGTCACGTAGACTTTACCGCTGAAGTAGAAAGATCACTCCGCGTTTTAGACGGTGGTGTGATTGTTTTTGATGGTGTAGCCGGTGTCGAACCTCAATCAGAAACTGTGTGGCGCCAATCAGAAAAATATCATGTGCCAAAAATTGGTTTCATCAATAAGATGGACAGAATGGGCGCTGATTTTTACTATGATTTAAAAACTATCTACGACAGATTAACGCCTCATGCTCATCCTGTTCAATTACCAGTTGGTGCGGCTGATACCTTTACCGGTATTATCGATTTGTTTGATATGAAAGCTCGAATTTATTCTGATGATATGGGTACTAAATGGGAAGATACCGAAATTCCAGATGATGAAAAAGACAGAGCGGCTGAGTATCGAGCAAAATTAGTTGAAGCGATTGTGGAAAATGATGAAGCTTTGATGGAAAAATATTTAGCTGGTGAAGAAATCCCAGTAGCGGATTTGAAAAAAACTTTAAGAGCAGCAGTTATTGCTAATAAAATTGTGCCAATTATGTGTGGTTCAGCTTTAAAGAACAAAGGTGTTCAATTTTTGTTAGATGCTGTTTCTGAATACTTACCATCACCAATGGATATCGATCCACCAATGGCTCATGATCCAGATGACATAACAAAAGAAATTAAAGTAGAAGTAAAAGACGAGGCGCCATTAATGGGCTTGGCATTTAAAATTGCCACCGATCCATTTGTTGGTAAATTAGTATTCTATCGAGTTTATAGTGGCGTTCTACGATCTGGTTCTTATGTTGTTAATCAAACTACTGGTGACAAAGAAAGAATCGGCCGTATTTTAAGAATGCACGCCAACTCTCGGGAAGAAGTTCAAGAGGTTTATTCCGGTGAAATTGCCGCTATCGTTGGTCTAAGAAGTACCACTACTGGTGACACTATCTCTGATCCAACTGTTAAGGTGTTGTTAGAAAACATTACTTTCCCAGATCCAGTTATTGATATTGCGGTTGAACCAAAAACTAAAGCGGATCAAGAAAAAATGGGCTTAGCTTTGTCTAAATTAGCGGAAGAAGATCCAACTTTTAGAGTAAGAACTGATGAAGAAACTATGCAGACGATTATTTCTGGTATGGGTGAACTTCATTTGGATATTATTGTGGATCGGATGCGACGTGAATTTAAAGTGGAAGCGAATATTGGTAAACCTCAAGTAGCTTATCGTGAAACTATTAAAGGTTCAGCTCAAGCTGAAGGTAAATATATTAAACAATCTGGTGGTCGCGGACAATACGGCCATTGTTGGATTAAATTAGAACCGACCGAAAAAGAAGCAGAAGGTGTTCAAAAAGAGTATGTGTTTGTGGACGAAATTAAAGGTGGAGCTGTACCAAAAGAATTTATTAAACCAATTGATAAAGGTATTCGTGAAGCGATGGCTAGAGGTATTATCGCTGGCTTCCCACTGATTAATGTTAAGGCTACATTGTATGACGGATCTTTCCATGATGTTGACTCTTCTGAAGGCGCCTTTAAAATTGCTGGTTCCATGGCTTTCCAAGATGCCGCTAAAAGATCACAACCAATTTTACTAGAACCAATTATGAAAGTAGAAGTGATTACCCCAGAACAGTTTATGGGTGACGCTATCGGCGACTTAAATTCTCGTCGAGCAATTATTGGTAATATGGAAGATAGAGGTATTGGGGCTTCTGCGGTCAAAGTGATTAGTGCTGAAGTACCATTATCTGAGATGTTTGGTTATATGACTACACTTAGGTCTCTAACTCAAGGCCGAGCTTCTTATACTATGGAATTTTTGAAATATAACGAAGTGCCAAAGAATGTAGAGGAAAAGATTAAAGAAGAAAGAGGAACTGCGAAAACTAGAATCTAAACTTTATATAAAAAAACACCTCGCCGGAGCGGGGTGTTTTTATTTTTTATAGATGAACATACCATGGTGTGTTCATCTATAATTATTATCTTTGTTATCTTTCATATTATTGTCATTGCGAGCAGATCCTTCGTTTCACTCAAGATAAACTCCACAATACTATATTTATATCACTAAATCACATTGGTACTTTTTTAGAAAAAGTACCACAAAAATCGCGACAGTAAAAAATTTATAGTCGAAGCTAAAACTTCGTCCCGCTAATTTTCAAAACTCGAAACTTTTTTATTTGTATTGGTGAACAAGTTTCTCAAACATTGAAAATTTTGGGCGTAGACGACGCCCAATCACTAGGACTCCCGTTTCATCTTCTCCTTAAATTTTTAAATTGTCGCAGATTTATGAAGATATTTATTTATAAAATATATAAATAAATTCTATCATATGAAAAATTAAGTAGAAAAACTATAATAAATTAAGCGATTGTGAGTTGTCTGAGAACAAATTTTCCGCATGCCTGTCTGCCGGTAGGCAGGTTTGAACCATTTTCGATATATCCAGATAAATGAAAATGGTGAGTTCGGAAAATAGCGTAGAGTTATTATAGTTTTTCCTTAATTTTATCGTCGCTCGTAGTTTTTGGGTTACTTTTTGCTATCAAAAAGTGACGGGAAGAAAAAAAATGACGTTTGCGAGTTTTGCGGTACTTTTGCGGTCAAAAATGCCATAGAAATATTGCTAAAGAAAATGAGATTCTCATGATGACAATAAATTAAAAAACCTCTAAATTAACCCAAATTCGAACACTTCAACCCTAGTCTGAAGTGTTCAGTAAAAACCATAAAATTAAGCCAATTATCAGTTTTAGCTAAAAAACTTGATATATTCCCAGTTTTCCATTAGAATTAACCCATATCTTATAATTTTCCTAAAAATATGGAATCTATTCAAAAAGTGATCAATTTGATCAAAAAAACTGGGGATAAAGTCGTAATTTTAGACAAATCTGGTGATTTGGACTGCGTGATTATGAATATTAGTGATTATGAGAAATTAGTCTTCGGCAAGACCGAGGTTAAGGGCTTGACAGAAGACGAATTATTAGATAAAATAAATCGTGATATTGAAATCTGGAAAGACTCTCAGGAAAATGGACATTTGCCAATTGATCAACATGATTTTTCGCAAGAATTAGACAAAAATAGTGAACCATTAATTGATTATAATTTTAATGAAATGCCGCCGGTGGCTAGTAATCAAGATTTTTCTCTAAATTTAGATAATTCTGAAGAAGAAGACGAGGATCGCTATTACTTTGAACCAGTGGAATAACTGTAGATAATTAGACCCCTTGCAAAATTTATAGTTTTTGTTATAATAAGTAAACATTTTTGCTAAAAAGCAAAAAGTTTCGTTTTTAAACGATTTTTTAAATTTAAATAAATAAATAAGTGTTCGAGGCCTGGGTAAAACTCCCAGTAACGGAACCATTGTTGAATGGTTTTTGATCATAGGTTTCCACAATTTTGAGGAAAATTTTATAAAAATTTTCGAAGCTTAATAAATTAAGTAGAGATAATTTAAGAAAATTTAACCAAAATTTGGAAGCTTTGGCAAAAGAATTATTCAACTATGGTTTCGATGGTGAGGGTCTCGAGAAGGAATAAACTACAATGGCAGAAAATTTCGACAGAAGTAAGCCTCACGTAAATGTGGGCACAATCGGTCACGTTGACCATGGTAAGACTACTCTTACTGCGGCTATTTTGCAGGTGCTTAGCGCAAAAGGTTTAATTGCTCAAAACAAAACAGTTGACCAAATTGACGCTGCGCCAGAAGAAAGAGAAAGAGGTATTACTATTGCAACTGCTCACGTTGAGTACCAAACAGAGAATAGACACTATGCTCATGTTGACTGTCCTGGTCACGCTGACTATATTAAGAACATGATCACTGGTGCTGCGCAAATGGATGGTGCTATCTTGGTAGTTTCTGCTACAGACGGCCCAATGCCTCAGACCAAAGAACACATCTTGCTTTCAAATCAAGTTGGTGTTGGTCACATTGTGGTTTTCATTAACAAAGTAGATCAAGTTGATGATCCAGGATTAGTAGACCTAGTTGAAGAAGAAATCAGAGATCTATTAAAAAAATATGATTTTGATGGTGATAACGTTCCTGTTATTAGAGGTTCAGCTTTGAAAGCTTTACAAAACCCAAGTGGTCCAGATGGCGAACCAATTATGAAATTAATGGAAGCTTTGGACACTTATATTCCACAACCAGAAAGAGCAGTTGATAAACCATTCTTGATGCCTATCGAAGATATTTTCTCTATCGAAGGTCGTGGTACTGTAGTAACTGGTAGAATTGAAAGAGGTATTGTTAAATTAAATGAAGAAGTTGAAATCGTTGGTCTAGCACCGACTCAAAAAACAGTTATTACTGGTATTGAAATGTTTAACAAGAATTTAGATGAAGGTAGAGCTGGTGATAATGCTGGTATTTTGTTAAGAGGTGTTAAGAAAGATGATGTTGAAAGAGGTCAAGTTTTAGCTAAGACTGGTTCTATTACTCCTCATTCTGAGTTCGAAGCCGAAGTATATGTTTTGAGCAAAGATGAAGGTGGAAGACACAAGCCATTTTTCAAGGGTTATAAACCACAGTTCTACATCAGAACTACTGATGTAACTGGTGAAATTGAATTACCAGAAGGTACTGAAATGGTTATGCCTGGTGATACTGTAAGCTTAAAGATTAAATTAGGCAAAGAAGTGGCTATGGAAGACAAAATGAAATTCGCTATTCGTGAAGGTGGTCACACTGTTGGCGCTGGATCTGTAACCAAGATTATCAAATAAAACTATTTAGGTCAGGGGTTGAGGGCAGGCTCGCAAGAGCTTGCCACTCAGCATCCCGAAAATAGATTGAAATATAAAAAACATGGCAAGTACAAATAACGCAACCAAAGAAAACGATAAGACTCATCAAAGAATCAGGATCAAGATTAAAGCCTATGATCATAAGGTTATTGATAATTCTGCAAAGAAAATTATTGAGACTTGTGATAGAAATGGCATTAAGGTTGCTGGCCCAGTACCACTGCCGACCGAAAAAAAGAAGTATACAGTTAATCGATCGACTTTCGTACATAAGGACAGCCGTGAACAATTCGAAATGAGAATCCATAAAAGATTATTGGATATCATCGATCCAGATGCTAAAACAGTAGATGCCTTGATGAACTTAAACCTTCCTGCGGGCGTGAACATTGAGATTAAAATGTAAAAACGGTTTGTAGCTAGTAACTCGTAACTTGTAATTTTTAAGGGAAAGATTATAGCTTACGGTTTACTGGTTGCAAATTATAAAAACTGACAGTCATTTTCATAAATGGAAAAAGATCCCGAGTATATTTAGATAGTAGCTTCTAGGGGAAAACCTCCATCGGTGTAATTTTGATTGACAAGGAAAATAATAATATCTTAGTAAAAATTAGATTAATTAGGCAGGCTTATCATAAGCCCTTGCTATTTTGTAATCTGGTGTGTTAAGATATTGCCAGGTTTTTTTATTTAAAAGAAAAAAATTAAAGTAATGAAATTCATATTAGGTAAAAAATTAGAAATGACTCAAATCTTCCAAGAAAATGGAAGAGTTGTTCCTGTAACTGCAGTTTTGGCTGAGCCTAATATTGTTACCCAGATAAAAACTGAAGCTAAAGATAAGTATAGTGCTGTTCAAGTTGGATTTGGTTTCAATAAGAATCTTAAAAAACCACAAGTTGGTCACCTAAAAGGTTTAACTTCTGTTAGGACTTTGAAAGAATTTAGAGTAAATTCTAGTGAAGTGGAAAAAGTTAAAACTGGTGATCAAATTACTGTTGCTGTTTTTGCGGCTAATGATGAAGTTAGAGTAACCGGTACTTCTAAAGGCCGTGGTTACCAGGGTGTGGTTAAAAGACATGGTTTTCATGGTAGTCCAGCTTCTCATGGTCATAAAGATCAATTGAGAAAAGGTGGTTCTATTGGTGCTACTGATCCAGCAAGAGTATTTAAAGGTAAGAAAATGGCTGGTCGTATGGGTAATGATCAAATTAGTATTTCTGGTTTGAGTATAGTTGATATTGATAAAGAAAAAAATATTTTATATATTAAGGGCGCTGTGCCGGGAGCTAGAAATAGCTTATTGGTTATTAGTGGTCCTGGTGAAATGGATTTAACTGTAGCTAAACCAGAAATAAAAACAGAAGTTGTTGCAGAAAAAGTAGAAAGCACAGCTGTTGAGTCAGAAATTGTGGACACTAAAGTTGAAGAGACACCTGCTGTAGAAACTACAGAAGCTAAACCAGAAGTAGCTGAAGTTGTAGAAACTAAAACTGAAGAAAATAAATAATATGAAGATATCAGTTTACAATTCAAGTGTTGAAAAGTCTAAAGACATTGAAATCAGTCAACGAATTTTTGGGGTTAAACCAAAGACCGAGGTGATTCATCAAGTAGTTATCGCTCAACAAGCTAATGCTAGACAAGTTTTAGCTGATACCAAGGATAAAAGTGAAGTTCGTGGTGGTGGTAAAAAGCCATGGCGACAAAAAGGTACTGGTCGGGCTAGACACGGATCTATTCGTTCTCCATTGTGGAGAGGTGGTGGTGTCACTTTTGGTCCAACTAAGAATCGAAACTTTAGCAAAGGTATTAATAAAAAGCAGAGACAATTAGCCATGGCGATGTGCTTATCTAATAAGGTTTCTGAAAATTCATTCTTGGTTTTTGAAAACATTGAATTAGCTAGTGGTAAGACTAAAGATTTGAAGGATTGGATTGCTACTATTAAATCAAAAGTTGCTGATGTTAAAGATAATAAAAAGTTTTTATTAGTACTTGATAAAAGTGATGATAAGATAAATAGAGCGGTTAATAATTTAGATAAAGTTGATGTTATTTTGGCGGATAGTTTAAATTGTGTTGACATTCTAAACCACGATACTATGCTAGCTTCTGAGAAAGCAGTTATCAAAATCGACCAACATTATAAACAGGTTAGTATAAAAAGAAGTCAGGCTACTGTAGCAAAAGAAAAAGCAGTTAAAGCTAAAAAATAAAATACATATTTAGATAGAAAGTTATGAGCATTTTCGATAAATTTACAAAGAAAACTGATGATCAGTCTGCAATCGCAGAGGAAGTGGTTTCTAAGCCAGAAACTGCTAAGGTTGATATTGCTAAAAAAGATGCTGATAATAAGAAAGAAGTTAAAAATGATGTTACAGTTAAAATTGTTAAAAAGACTTATGGTATTTTAGTTAAGCCACTTATTACCGAAAAGGCAGCTAATTTGGCTCAACTTAATCAATATGTATTTGCAGTAGCTAATAAGGCTAACAAAATTCAGATTTCTCAGGCTATTGAAGCTAGATATGGTATTAAACCAGTTAGCGTTAATGTATTAAATAATTCAGGTAAAACTGTAAGGCGTGGTCGAGATACTGGTCGAACTAAAGATTGGCGCAAGGCTATCGTTACTTTACCTGCTGGTAAAACTATTCAGATTCACGAAGGAGTATAAATTAAAAAAATATGGCAATAAAAGTCTACAAACCAACTACCCCAGCTAGACGTCACACTTCTGTATTAATGAGTGACGACGTTACCACCAGCAAACCTCATAAGAGGTTGATTGTTTCTGGTAAAAATATGGCTGGTCGTAATAACCAAGGCAAGATTACTGTTAGACATCAAGGTGGTGGTAGCAGAAAGAAAGTTAGAGTTATTGATTATAAAAGAGACAAGTTTGATATTCCAGCAACTGTAGCTACTATTGAATATGATCCAAATCGAAATTCTAGAATTGCTTTACTTAATTATGCTGATGGTGAAAAAAGATATATTATTGCTCCAGTTGATTTAAAAGTTGGTGATAAAATACTTAGCTCTCAGAAGTTGATTGAATTAAAAGTTGGTAATACTATGCCTCTTGAGGTTGTGCCTCCTGGTATGTTTGTATATAATGTGGAGATGACCCCAGGCAAAGGCGGCCAATTAGCTAGAAGTGCTGGTAATAATATTTCTTTGATGGGTATTGATAGCGGCAACGCTCAGCTTAAAATGCCTTCTGGTGAAGTAAGACTGGTATCAGAAAAATGTTTGGCCACCATTGGTTCGGTCAGCAATCCAGATTTTAAAAATATTAGATGGGGCAAGGCTGGTAGATTAAGAAGAAAAGGTGTTAGACCCACTGTTCGTGGTAAAGCCATGAATCCAGTAGATCATCCTCATGGTGGTGGTGAAGGTAGTAACCCAATTGGTTTGAAAAATCCAAAGACTCCATGGGGTAAGCCAGCATTAGGTGTTAAAACCAGAAAACATGGAAAGAAATCAGACGATTTGATTATTTCCAGAAGAAATACTAAAAAGAGAAAGAAAAAATAAAAAATTATGTCCAGAAGTTTAAAAAAAGGTCCTTACGTTGATCCAAAATTATTGAAGAAAATGGCCAAAATCCAAAAAGGAGAAAAGGTTGTGATCAAGACTTGGTCTAGAAAATGTTCTATTACTCCAGAAATGGTTGGGTTTACTTTTGGTGTTCATAATGGCAAAGATCATATTCCAGTGTTAGTTGTAGAAAATATGGTTGGACATAAATTAGGTGAATTTTCACCGACTAAGAAATTTATCAAACATGGTGGTAAAATTCAGAAAACCTTAGAAGCTGGTAAAAAGAAATAAGTAAAAAAGAAATAAAATAATATGGAAGTTAGAGCTAAAGCAAAATTTATAAGAATTTCTCCAAAGAAAGTTAGATTACTGGCTGATTTAGTCCGTGGTTTAGACGTGGAAGAAGCTTTGGTTCAATTACAATTTAATAAAAAAGGTGCGTCACTACCGGTAGCTAAATTAGTAAAATCTGCAGTAGCTAATGCTGAAGAAAATGAAGATTTAAAAAGAAACAATCTTTTTGTAAAAGAAATTAGCGTAGATGGTGGCCCAAGTTTAAAACGTTGGATGCCAAAAGCGATGGGTAGAGCAACACCTTTAATTAAAAGATCTTCTCATATTACTGTAGTTTTATCAGAAAAAGTACCAACTACTAAGAAAGAAAAGAAAGAAGTTTCTAAGGATGATATTATCAATATTGAAGATTTAGGCAAGATTGGTCATGATGACAAAAAAGAAGATAAGAAGTCAGATTCTGGTAGTAAAAAAAGTGGCAGCACAAGTAAAAAAGTAACTAATAAAATTTTTAATAGAAGAACTGGTAGCTAATAAATAAGCAAGTAGTGAGTAGTGAGTAGTGAATAAAAGTAAAATATTTTTATTAACCACTCACTACCGACTACAAACTAATATATAGATATGGGACAAAAAGTTCATCCAAAAGCATTTAGATTAAAAATCAATAAGACTTGGGATTCCAAGTGGTTTTCTGATCGAGATTTTCCAAAACTTTTGGAACATGATATAAAAATTAGAAGATTTATTGTTAAGAAATTTAAACCAGCTGGTGTTTCTAAGGTAGATATCGAAAGATCAAATAATGGCATTAGTATTAATGTTCGTTGTGCTAAGCCCGGTATTGTTATCGGTCGAGGCGGTCAAGGCGCTGAAGACTTGAAAAAGGAAATTCATAACAAATTTATGAAAGATGCTTTTTCTCGTAAGAAGGGTCTAAAGAGTATTAATATTAATATCATTGAAGTTGAAAATCCTAGTTTGGATTCCGCAGTTATCGCTCAACAGGTTATTGCTGATTTGGAAAAAAGAATTCCATTTAGACGAGCAGTTAAGCAGGCTATGAGTAGATCCGAAAAGGCTGGTGCTCAAGGTATTAAGGTTATTGTTTCTGGAAGATTAAATGGTGCAGAAATTGCTAGAAAAGAAACTTTTTCCAGCGGTAAAGTACCTCTTCACACCTTGCGGGCTGATATTGATTATAGTCGTGATGCGGCTATGACTATCTATGGAAAAATCGGCGTTAAGGTTTGGATTTATCGTGGTGAAGTGTTTAATTATGATACTAATCCAGAACCAGTTAGTAAGCCAGAAGTGGCTAAGAGATTAAAATAAAGAAAAGTTATGACTTTAGCACCAAAGAAATTAAAAATGAGAAAACCACATCGTCCAGATGTTAGAGGTGTTGCCGGCCGCAATAATGCTATTGCTTTTGGTAAGTTTGGCCTTAAAGCAACAACCGGTGGTTGGGTTAGTGCTGCTCAAATTGAAGCTTCTAGAAGAGTTATTACTAAATTTCTTAAACGTGGTGGTAAGATTTGGATTAGAATTTTTCCACATAGACCAATTACTGAAAAAGGTACTCAAGCAACTATGGGTGGTGGTAAGGGTGCACCTGGTTATTATGTAGCAGTGGTTAAGCCAGGAACTATGATTTTTGAAATCGAAGGTATTAGTGAGGCAGATGCTAGACAAGCTATGAAATTAACTAGTTATAAATTACCAGTTAAAACAACATTTATAGTCAAGGATTAATAATATGGATATTAAAGAAATTAAAAATAAACCAGCTTCTGAATTACACCATTTACTTGATGAGCTTAGAAAGAAATTGGATGAATTAAACTTCAAGGTTTCTCAAAATCAAGTAAAGAATATTAGAGAAATCAGAGTAATTAAGAAAGATATCGCCAAAGTAATGACTGTTTTAGGCGAAAATAAAAAAGTAAAATAATACATCACAATAACTGACTTATATGGATAATGAAAAGAAGACAATTAAAAGAAAGCTTAAGGGCGAGGTAGTTTCTAATAAAATGGAAAAGACTGTCGTGGTTAAGGTTGATCGATTTAAGCTTCATCCAACATATCAAAAAAGATATAGAGTTAGTAAAAAGTATAAAGCTCATGATCCTAAAAATCAATGTAAAGTTGGTGATACAGTAGAAATTATTGAATCAAAGCCAATCAGCAAGGATAAAAGATGGAAAGTGGTTTATCAGAATAATTAAATAATCTAAGTTTGGTAGTAAGTAGGGTACAGAATATTTCTAAGGTTGAATTAAGCTGTAATCTGCCTACTACAAACTAATATAAAATATATGGTTCAATCAGAATCAATGCTAAAATCAGCAGACAACACCGGTGCCAAGAAATTAAAGGTTATCACTGTTTTAGGTGGCTACAAAAAAAGATATGCTAGCCTAGGTGATGTAGTAACTGCAACTGTTAAAGAGGCAGCACCTCACAGTATGGTTAAAAAGAGTGATGTTGTGCATGCTGTTATAGTTAGAACTAAAAAAGAAGTTAGAAGACCTGATGGTTCTTATATTAGATTTGATGATAACGCGGTAGTGATTATTGATATGAAGAATAAAGATATGAAAGGGACTCGAGTATTTGGTCCAGTAGCTAGAGAATTAAGAAATTTAGGTTATCAGAAAATTATTAGTTTAGCACCAGAAGTATTATAAAACAATAAATTTATGAAAATAAAAACAGGCGACAAAGTAAAAATGATGTCCGGTAAGGACAAGGGCAAAATCGGTAAAGTTTTGCAGGTTTTTATAAATGAAGATAGAGTTGTAGTGGAAGGTCTTAATTTGATGATTAAACACCAAAAAGCTAAAAAGCAAGGTGAAAAAGGTCAACGAATTCAGTTTCCATCACCTGTTAATGCTTCTAATGTAGCTTTAATTTGTCCTAAGTGTGGTAAAGATACTAGAATCGGATCAGAGAGAATTGTATCTGCCGATAAATCTAAGACTATTAAGAATAGAGTTTGTAAAAAGTGTAAAGAAGTTATATAAAATATTTATGAAATCAATATTATATCAAAAATATCAAACTGAATCAGTACCTGCTCTAAAGGAAAAGTTTGGTTATAAAAATATTAATGCCGTACCTAAAATTGAAAAGGTAAGTGTTAATATTGGTATAAACGCTAGAAATACTGAAAGTAACTATGTTGACAATGTTGAAAGTATTGTTACTAGAATTACCGGCCAAAAGCCAGTTAAAACCAAAGCTAAGAAAGCGATTTCAGCTTTTAAAATTAGAGAAGGCATGGTGGTTGGTGTTAAGGCTACCTTAAGAGGCCAGATGATGTATGATTTTTTAGATAAATTAGTGTTAGTAGCTGTGCCTAGAATCAGAGATTTTAGAGGTTTGGATATTAAGAATATTGATAATACAGGTAATTTAACCTTGGGTTTGAAAGAATATAATGTTTTTCCAGAAATCTTGCCTGATGAGGTTGAAAGAAATTACGGTTTGGAAATTTCTATAACCACTTCTGCTAAGAATTACGAAGAAGGTTTAGAATTATTTAAAACATTGGGATTCCCATTTAAGAAACAATAGATTTACAGATATGGCAACTAAAGCACAAATCGCAAGATCAAATAAAACACCAAAAGAGTCAACTCGATCAGTTAATCGTTGTTGGCGTTGTGGTAGAAGACATGGTTATATGAGAAAATTCAACTTATGTAGAATTTGCTTTAGAGAATTGGCTACCAATGGTCAGATTCCGGGGATTACTAAATCATCTTGGTAATTAATTATAAGATAAAAATAATTTTTAATATTGAAATATGACAGATCCAATTGCTGACATGCTAACTAGAATCAGAAATGCCTCTGCTGTGAAAAAAAAGCAGGTATATATTCCATTTTCCAAAATAAAATTGGAAATTCTTAAGATTTTAAAATCTGAAGGATTTATTTCTGGTTTCGAAGAAATTAAGCCAGGATCAGCCGATTTAAAATTTGGTGGAATTAATGTTGATTTAAAGTATATTGACGGTAAGTCTGCTATTGAAAATATTCAAAAAGTTTCTAAACCAGGCAGAAGAATTTATGCTACTAGTGAAAATTTACCAAATGTTTTAAATAATATTGGTATCGCTATTGTATCAACATCTGCTGGCGTGATGACCAACAAAAAAGCTAGAAAGCTAAAGTTGGGTGGAGAAATAATTTGCGAAATTTACTAATACTATGAGCAGAATCGGAAAAAAACAAATTGAAATCCCAAACGGCGTTGAAGTTAAAGTTGAAAACGGAGTTATTTCTGTTAAGGGTCCAAAAGGATTATTAAATCAAGAATTACATCCAGTAGTTTCTTTAGAAATTAACGGTAATGTTGCTAATGTAAAAGTTCAAGATGAAAATAATAAATCACAGAGATCACTTTGGGGATTATTTGCTAGCTTGGTTATTAATATGATTACTGGCGTAACTGAAGGTTTTTCTAAGAAGTTAGAGATTAATGGTGTTGGTTTTAAAGCTAATGCTACCGGCAAGAAATTGATTTTGAATGTTGGTTTTTCTCATCCAGTAGAATATGATGCTCCAGAAGGTATTGAAATAAAAACTGAAGGTAATGCAATTACTATCTCTGGTATTGATAAACAAGCTGTTGGTGAAGTAGCTGCCCAGATTAGAAAAATAAAAAAACCAGAACCTTATAAAGGTAAGGGTATTAAATATGCTGATGAGGTTATTAGAAAGAAAGCTGGAAAAGCGGCTGGTAAAGAATAAATTAATTGAAGTTTAAGTATAAATATGAAAAAGTCACAGAAAATAAAAAATGAGGCTAGAGCAAGAAGACAAAGAAGAGTCCGGGCTAAAGTGTCTGGTACTGCTACTTGTCCAAGGCTTTCAATTTATCGAAGTTTAAACCATGTTTACGCTCAGCTTATTGATGATCAAAACGGCAAAACTATTGTTAGTGCTAGAGATTCAGAAGTTAAAGATGTCAAAACTAAGATGGAAAAGGCTACTGCTGTAGGTAAATTAATTGCTGAAAAGGCAGCTACTAAGAAAATTGAAAAAGCTGTTTTTGATAGAGGCATGTTTAAGTATCATGGCCGCGTAAAGGCTGTGGCTGACGGTGCTAGAGAAGCCGGATTAACAATATAAATAATTTAAGTAAGTAGGGAGTAGTAAGTAGTAAGTGTGGATTATAAAAATAATTCTACAATCTACCACCTACTGCCTACCACCTAATAATAATATGGCAGAAAAAGATACCAACAAAAAAAGAATAAGACCAAAGAAAGAGCAACCTGAATTTGATCAGCAGATTGTTGATTTAGCTCGTGTTACTAGAGTTATGGCCGGCGGAAAAAGAATGCGTTTTAGAGCTTGTGTTGTAATTGGTGATAAAAAGGGCAGAGTTGGTGTTGGTCTAGCCAAAGGTAAAGATGTGTCACTAGCTGTATCAAAAGCTGTTGCTAAAGCTGAAAAGAATTTAGTTAAAGTTAATATTGTTGACGGCACTATTCCCCACGAAATTTACATTAAATTGGGTGCGGCCAAGATATTACTTAAGCCAGCGCCAGAAGGTACTGGTATTATTTCTGGTGGTGCAGTTCGAATTGTTTTAGAATTGGCTGGCATCAAGAACGTAGTTTCTAAGATTATGGGTACTAATAACAAGGTTAATAATGTTGATGCTACTATTAAAGCTTTGACTATGCTAAGAAAAGTTGATAGAAAGGCTAAAAAAGATAATGCTAAGGAAGTTATCAAACCAGAAGTTGTAAAAGCTGAAGAAACTAAAGCAGATAAAAAAGATATTAGTCAAAAAGAAAATAAAAAATAATTAGTTAGATAGTAGTGAGTAGGAATTTAAAAAAAATTCTACAACCTACAACCTACAACCTAATAATAATATGAATTTAACTTTATCAAATTTAAAACCAGCTAAAGGTTCTACTAAAAGAAGAAAGAGAGTTGGTCGTGGTGGTAAACGTGGTACCTACTCAGGTAAGGGTTTGAAAGGCCAAAAAGCTCGAAGCGGTGTTTCTGGTTTAAAAGCCTTGGGTTTCAAGCAAACTTTACAGAGAACTCCAAAATTGCGTGGCTTTAAAAGCTTGAAAGCTAAAATGGCCATTGTTAATTTATCTGATTTAGATAAGCTATTTAAAGATGGCGATAAAATTGCCCCAAAAGATCTAATTAAAGCCGGTTTAATTGAATCAGCTAAGAGTGGTGTAAAAGTTTTAGGCTTTGGTCAATTATCTAAAAAACTAGAGGTGACTGTTAATGCTTTCTCAAACTCAGCCAAAGAAGCCATCGAAAAAGCTGGTGGTAAAGCAGAAATTATTGTAAAATAGATTTTGCTCTCAGATTTAAAAAATAAATTTGATTTAAGTTTTAAATCTGCCTTATCTATAAACTAAACTATCTAAAATATGTGGAAAAAAATCATCCAAATTTGGAAGATTCGTGACCTGAGAAACAGCATTCTGTTTGTTATGGGAATGTTAATTATTTTTAGAATAGCTGCTCATATTCCTATTCCTGGAGTTGATAGTGTGGCTCTTAAAAGTCTTTTTGATAGCAATCAATTGCTTGGATTAATGAATGTATTTTCCGGTGGTAGTATGGAAAATTTTTCTATAGTATTATTGGGCATTGCTCCATATATTACTGCCTCTATTATTTTTCAGTTACTGACTATGGTAGTGCCTAAGTTAGAAGAACTTTCTAAAGAGGGTGAATATGGTCGACAAAAAATTAATCAGTGGACTAGATGGCTAACAGTGCCACTAGCTTTTTTTCAATCATTTGCGACCATTAGTTTACTGCGACAATCAGCGGTTAACGTTTTGCCAAATTATAGTTCTTGGGAAGTATTTACCGCTATGATAACAATTACTGCTGGTACTGTGTTTTTGATGTGGATTGGTGAACTTATATCTGAAAAGCATATTGGTAATGGTATTTCACTATTGATTTTTGCTGGTATCGTATCTGGTTTACCAGGTAGCGTTGGCAGTACTTTGTACACTTATGATCAGGCTCAAATTATTAATATGGTTATTTTTGCTTTGATTTCTCTAGTGACTATTGTTGGGGTGGTTATTATTACTGAAGGTCAAAGAAATATTCCAGTTTCTTATGCTCGAAAAGTAAGAGGTAATAAAGTATATGGTGGAGTGGATACTCATTTGCCACTTCGAGTAAATCAAGCTGGGGTGATTCCAATTATTTTTGCAATTGCGATAATTATGTTCCCGCCACTGATCGCTCAATTATTTATTCGAGTGAAAACAGTTTGGATTGCCAATGCCGCTGAATGGGTAATTCAAATTTTCCAAAATCAATTGTTCTACGGCATCTCTTATTTTGTGATGGTTGTAGCCTTTACTTATTTTTATACCGCGGTTATTTTCCACCCAGATCAAATTGCCGAAAATTTACAAAAACAAGGTGGCTTTGTACCGGGTATTAGACCAGGTAAAAATACGGCGGCTTATTTACAAAAAATCGTGACGCGTATTGTGTTTACTGGCGCTTTATTTTTAGGTATTATTGCAGTTTTACCATTGATTACAGCGCAGATTACTAATACTCAATCATTAGTCGTGGGTGGTACTAGTCTACTGATTGTAGTATCTGTAGTGATTGAAATGTTTGGTCAAATTAATTCTCAGTTATCAATGAGAGATTACGAAGAAATATAAAATTAAGATAAGAGCATTATAACTATTTTAAAAACACGGTTCTTCCGTGTTTTTAATTTTTGTGGTATAATAAAGTTATCAATTACTAATCATAAAATAATTTATGAAGAAAAAATTATTTATTTACTCTCTAGTATCTTTTGGAGCAATTATTGCTTCTTTAGCGCTAATTTCTCAATCTGCTTTAGCTGTTTATACTCCAGCCGAAGGAGATTTAGTTAAACTATCAAATGATTCCGCTATCTATTATGTAAACGGTAGTGGTCAAAGAAGGCTTTTTGTTAATGCTCCAACATTTTGGTCTTGGCATAGCGGTACATGGAGTGATCAAAACATTAAAACAATCACTCAACCTGATTTTGACGGGTTATCTGCAGGGGAAAACATGGCGATTAGGCCCGGAACAAATTTAATCAAATTCCAAAACAGCGATATTATGTACGCTGTTACTCCAGGTAATAAATTATGTAAGGCCACGGCTAATTATGGTGATAATTGGCGTGATAGATTAGTTACCATACAAAATAGTTTTGAAAGTAACTATCTCAATGATGATACTTGTAGAGTAGATGTTGATACTAAATTACCAAATGCTACTATTCTTCAATATAACGGTTCTAACCAAAAGTATTATATTGAAGATGGCGTTAAAAGACTTTTAACTGATAATGGCTTTAATCTTAATAAATTTCAAGATAAATTTGTGGTTAAAAATGTCCCTCAGTCGATGACCTTCAACAGTGATGTCTCACGACCATTAGATGATAAAGAATTTTGGATTAATGATAATATTTTAGATTTAGAAGTAGGCGATTTTTTTTACCAATCATCTGATTCATTTAATACCCAAGCTAATTTTATTGTGGAAATAACTCAGGAAAATGATCTAAGTCAAAACATTGGGATTGATTTATACATTGATGGTAGTTTAGTAAAGAGTATTGATAGATTAGCTCATAAAGCAGAGCAATATTCGATTATCTGGGATAACCCAACTATTGGTGAACATGTTTGTAAGGTTGTAATCGATAGTAAAGATCAAGTAGATGAATCTAACGAAAATAATAATACTAAACAGTCTAATTGCATTGTTACCAAAGGGCAATAATAAAGATATAAGACTATAATTTATGAAAAAAATATTGGTCATTGTTATATTATCAATCATTACTTCTTTAGTGCTAATTTCTCAATCTGCTTTAGCTGTTTATGCACCAACTGAAGGTGATTTAGTTAAATTGTCATATGATTCAGCTATTTATTATGTAAATAGTGCTGGCGAAAGACGCTTGTTTGTGAATGCCCCAACTTTTTGGTCTTGGTATAGTGGTTCTTGGAGTGACCAAAACATTAAAACCATTACCCAGTCCGAATTTGATGGATTGACTGTTGGTAAAAATATGGCAGTGCGACCAGGTACTAATTTGATTAAATTCCAAAATAGTAATAATTTATACGTCGTAATACCTGGTAATAAATTATGTAAAGCCACTACTGGTTATGGGGATAATTGGCGTGATAGACTAGTGACTATTCAAAATAGTTTTGAAAATAATTATACTGTTGATATTAATTGTCATGTTGACGCTGGTGATAAGCTACCAGATGGTACGGTTTTTAGAATTAGTAGTCCCGGACAGTTATTTTATGTGGAAAATGGTAAGGCTAGAATAATTCAAGACACAATTGGTGATGATGCTTTTATTAAAAATCGTTTTCAACATAAGTTTGTAGTCAAAAATGTGCCACAGTCAATGTTTGAGATAGATATTCAAAATACGGTAGCAAATAAAGAATTTTGGATTGATGATATTGACAATAATTCAGATATTTTTTCTGAAGCCTATGGTAGTTTTAGTCTTTATTTACAGTGTTTAAAAAATTATGATAAAACTTGTTTGAGAGATTTGGCAGCTAAAGCGTCACTAGACGAATTTAATACTGAGTTAGATTCAGTAAATTTTCAACAATTAGCTGATTTTGAATATAGTGTTTTAAATGTTTATGAAAAATCAATGTTCGTTAATAATTGGTTTGATAATCATCAATTAATAATGAATGCCGATGTTCAGAAAGACATTGCAGATGATCAGGTTACGTATAAAATGAGAAGTTTAAAATTCATAAAAGAAGATAATAAATGGAAATTAATTGGAGCTAGTGATATCATTATTGGCTGGTTTACTGATATAGAAGCTCAAGATAGAATTCGTGATACTGATAAAGACGGTTTGACTGATTTTAATGAAAGATGTGAATCAGGATTTTCAAATTGTATAAAAACAGATCCACTGGATAGAGATAGTGATGATGATGGTTGGTGGGACGGTATTGAAAAATCTGTTCAAACTGATCCTAATAATGCTAATAGTAAACCGTAACAATCTATTCATAAAGCTCCAAAATTTGGGGCTTTTTTTATTCTGCAAAATAGGTTAAAATTAAGCTAAAGCTAGTTATTATGATGAAAAAAAATAGCAAACCATTTGAAATTATTCTGTTTGGCCCACCAGTTTCTGGTAAGGGTACTCAGGCCAAGCTGTTGGCCACAGTTTTAAATATCCCGCATATTTCGGCTGGTCATTTGTTGCGTTTAGCTGAAGAGGATAAATCAAATCCTTATCACAAACAAATTTCTGACTTAATTGATAATGGTCAATTAGTGCCTAGTGAGATTGTTAATCAAATGGTGAAAAAGCGTCTAGCTAAGACCGATTGTGTCAAAGGTTATGTTCTAGATGGCTATCCTCGAACATTTGATCAAGTGGCGGTTTTGGAACAGATTGCTGGCATAGATTATGTGTTTTTAATTGATGTTAGTGATAAAATAGTGAAAGCTAGAATTACTGGTCGGCGTATTTGTCAGAATAATCATCAGTGGAATTTACAAAGCTCACCACCACGGGTTAGAGGTATTTGTGATATCTGTGGTGGAAAAATTAGCATTAGAAAAGATGATAGTTTGGACAAAATAAAAAAGCGATTAAAAATTTATCATGAACATGTTAATCCAATTATCAAATATTATAAAAAGCAAAAAAAGCTTATTACCATAAATGGTGATCAACATATTGAGGATGTGTTTCAAGATATCGTTAAATATATAATTGGCGAAATTAGAAAATAATAATTATTATGATTAGATTAAAAACTAAAGAAGATATCGAAAAATTAAAACGTGGCGGTAAGATTTTATCAGCAGTTTTAGATGAAGTTGAAAAGGTGATTAAACCTGGTATTACCACTCAATCACTAACAGATTTAGCTGAAAAAATTATTATAGAGGCTGGTGGCCGACCAAGTTTTAAGGGTTACAAAGCGGCTTGGGCCGATGGTGTTTATCCGGCAGCTTTGTGTGTGTCCATAAATGAAGAAGTGGTTCATGGCATACCAGCGCCTAATCGAGTGATTAAAGAAGGTGATATTGTGGGTATTGATTGTGGTTTAGAATATGAAGGCAGATATACTGATATGGCTCGAACTATTATAGTGGGCAAAGTGAAACCCGGTCTAAAAAAATTAGTTTCAGTGACCCAAGAGTCTTTAATGAAGGGCATAAAACAAGTTAAGCCAGGTAACAAGATTTCCGATATTTCACGGGCGATTGAAGAGCATGTTAAAAAACATGAGTTTTCAGTAGTCAGACAATTGGTAGGTCATGGTGTGGGTTTTAGTGCTCATGAAGATCCACAAATTCCTAATTTTGTTGATAGAAGTTTACCAGATGTAGTTTTAAAAGCTGGTATGGTTATAGCGATTGAACCAATGGTTAATGTCGGTGGCGCTGAAGTGGATAGTCTAGAAGATGGTTGGACAATTGTCACCCATGATAGTAGTATTTCAGCTCATTTTGAGCATACCGTAGCGGTAACCGAAGATGGTTATGAGATAATTACCAAATAAATTTATGAAATTATTAGGCTTGGATTATGGTGAATCTAAAATTGGCTTAGCTATTGGTGACATTGAAAGTGGTGTCGCTACTCCTTTTGGGGTGATTAAAAATTTAGGCACTAATAATGCTATAGATGAAATAAAAAAACTTTGTGATCACGAGCGAATAGAAAAAATTGTTATTGGTGTGCCAGTTAATCCTAATACTTTGGACTCCGAACCAATCAGAAGAGTAGAAGGTTTTATAGCGAAGTTAAAAGATAAAACTGGCTTAGAAATTATCGGTCGGGATGAAAGATTTTCGACTCAGGAGGCTCAAAAATTAATTAGCAAGAATAAGTCTAAAGATGATGATATATCAGCTATGCTTATTTTACAAAATTATTTTGATTCTGCTAGTAAATAAATGTCGACCTACGTCACACACGCTGTAGTCTTAAATAAGGATAATTACAAAGACTATGATGTAAAATTTATTGTTTACACCCCAGATTATGGCAAGATAGTAATAATTGCTAAGGGTGCTAAAAAAATAACCTCCAAACTTAATTCTCATTTGGAGTTTTTTTCTGTGACCAAGGTGATGATCGCCAAAGGGGCGGTTGTTAATCGATTAGCGGGTGCTCAGATAGTCGAAGCTCATAAAAATATCGTTCGAGATAATCATAAAACCATTATTGCTTTGTATTTTTTGGAGGTAATAAATTTATTAGTTAAATATGATTTTGAGGATGATTTTATTTTTGAAATTATAGTGAAGTTTTTAAGTTCAATTAATATTAATCAAAATAGACAAGAGGATTTACTCTTATTAAATAAAAGTTTGTTTGAATTATTAGATCATTTGGGCTATCGTCCAGAAATAAAATCCAATAAACAGAAAGGGTTAATAGCTCAGTTTAATAAAGTTATTATGGAAATATCGGATAAAGAGGTAAAAAGTTATGATATGTTGTCTAAATTGTTTGATTAGCAAAAATAAAACTACTCTTGATGAGTAGTTAAAATATTTTTGTATTTTTATTATTTACGGCCGTAATCCTGATAGCTAGTGCTAATTAGGAAATTACCTCCAAACGTATCGGTTACGGTAATGAGAATATTTTCATCATTGTTGGCGGCATTATAGCAATCACCAATAGCGCTTTCTGAAAAATCTCCAAAGCCATATTCTGTACAAAATTCTTCAATTATAGTTTTAAGCTGTTCCATAGAACAGCTACCATTAGAATTTAATTGAAAGTTTTCAGTATTATAACTGCTTAAAGCCGTTTGTTCGGCATTGTGTTGAAGAACATATAAATCATTTCCATCGTATTTTGGCATGGAAATTGACTCGGTTGACGACTTGAGTTTATTGGCAATAAAAACTTCCAAACTTTGATGTACCGGTAGTAGATTGGTTAAATATTCTTCAACAGTCTTGGCTTGTTCATCAGTTAATTCATGAAACATTAAAGCTATACCGGTAATTTCATTTAAATCACAAATTGGTTTTGGTCGATTGAAAGAATTATCCAATATGTCAAAAGCATGAATAGCCACACCAGTGCCATAGCCGCGCTCTTTTCGGAGTTTGAGAAGTGACAATAGTGTTCGGATAACTCGATATATTCTAGTATTATGTAAATTTTTACAACCACTTTCCATACTATCTTTTAAGTGTTGGATAATATCAAATTTAGTTTCTGTCATGATTATTGTCTCCGTTGTTTTGTTTTTTTATTAACAAATCCAAAAGACTAAATGGTTGATAAGAGATACTAATCCAGGTATTAAACGTGTCACTAGAATTTGATTGAGAAATAGTGATCAGCATGGTCTGTCCGAATTTCTCACTTTTGTAACCAGATGTGGTTTGGATAAAAGTTTCAAAACCTTTTAGCCAACAAAATCTTTTGATGATTAGTAGGATGGCTTCTAGGTCAATGAATTCAGCGCACCTTATTTCGAAGCTTTCTTTCCGATCATCACATCGTAGATTTGGTGTGGTCTCCTTTACTTTAAATAATTGGGTGACTATAAATTCTTGTAGTGTTAAGCTTTGAATATTATTAAAAACTGTTTCGACAATTGTGTCAGAAACATGTTTCATACAAGACACTAATTAATCTCCTTAGTTGGTAAAAAGAACATAAACCGTCAATGGTTAGTCATTAAATTATCATAAAATTGATAAAATGTCAAGGTTGACGTAATATGGATATTTACCTATAATTAATTTATAAAACCTATTAAAACCGTTGTCAGCCTGTCTGATAAAGCTTTATTAACACTAGAGCGAGGTATGAGAAGAACGTCTTTGGACTATTAGACCTCATCGGGTAAGCCCGTTATAGCAGGCATTAAGACAGGTTGCTTACTACAGCCTTAAACTCAAGATGGTACCGCCTGCAAGGGCTCTTGAAACCATGCTTGGGTTTTTATTTTTCAAATTAATTTTAAATATATGTTACGAACACATACTTGCGGTGAATTAACTAAAAGTGATGAGGGTAAAGAAGTTACTCTAGCTGGTTGGGTGCACAGTCGACGTGATCATGGCGGTATTATTTTTATTGATTTACGTGATCGTTATGGTTTAACTCAGGTGACTTTTGATCCAGAAACTAGTAAAGAATCTACAGTCATAGCCGATCAGGTCAGAAGTGAATGGGTGATACAGGTGACTGGTAAAGTAATGATTAGACCAGATAAAATGATCAATGATAAAATTCCGACTGGTAGTATTGAAATTGATGCTAAAAGTGTTAAGATTTTAAATAAATCAAAAACTCCGCCATTTGAAATTAATGAAGAAAAAGGTTCTGAAGCTGGTGAAAATATTCGTTTAAAATATCGATTTATTGATTTACGACGACCAAAGTTACAAGAGATGTTAAAGGTTAGAGATGAATTAATTATTCATATTAGAAATTATTTTCATGAGAAAAATTTTCGGGAGGTTCAAACGCCAATTTTAGCAAACTCTTCACCAGAAGGAGCTCGTGACTGGCTGGTACCATCTCGGCTTTATCCTGGTAAATTTTACGCCCTACCTCAAGCGCCACAACAGTTCAAGCAATTGTTAATGGTGGCTGGTGTTGATAGATATTTTCAAATTGCACCATGTTTTCGTGATGAAGATCCAAGGAGCGATAGACACTTTGGCGAATTCTATCAATTAGATATGGAAATGAGCTTTGTGGAGCAGGATGATATTTTTCAGGTAATGGAACCATTAATGATAGAATTAACCGAAAAATTTAGTCATAAGAAAATTGTTAATCTAGCTGATAATGGTCGTTTCATTCAAATACCTTGGGCTGAGTCCATGAATAGGTTTGGTACTGATAAGCCAGATTTGAGGTTTGCTATGGAATTAAAATCTATTACTGATATAGTAACTGCGAGTGGTTTTAGTGTTTTTGATGAGGCAGTAAAAAAGGGTGGTGTAGTTAATGCCTTGAAAGTTGATGGTGGGGCTAAGTTTTCTAGAAAAGAGATTGATGACTTAACCGAAATTGCTAAGACTTACAGAGCCAAGGGTTTGGCATATATTATTATGGCTGAAGACGGTCCTAAATCACCAATTTTAAAATTTTTAACTGAAGAAAAAATTGCGGAGATTATAAAACACGTAGAAGCTAAGACTGGCGATATTATTTTCTTTTCAGCTGATAAATGGTTAGTTGCCTGCCAGTCATTAGGTGCAGTAAGAGATAAGTGTGGTGAAAAGCTAGGCTTAAAAGATAATAATTTAGCGGCTTGGGCTTGGATTACTGATTTCCCAATGTATCATGAAGAGGACGGCAAAATAGATTTTGCTCATAATCCATTTTCTATGCCTCAAGGCGGATTAGAATCTTTGGAAGCCAAAGACCCATTAGATATTTTAGCTTATCAATATGACTTTGTATTAAACGGTTTTGAATTAACTTCTGGGGCAATTCGTAATCATAGTCCAGAAATCATGTATAAAGCTTTTGCTATTGCTGGTTATTCTAAGGAGCAAGTAGAGGCTAAATTTGGCCATATGCTTAAAGCTTTTGAATATGGAGCTCCGCCTCATGGTGGTAATGCCCCAGGTATCGATAGGTTGTTAATGGTGCTAAATGATTGGGATTCCATTAGGGATATTTATGCCTTCCCTAAAGACGGCCAGGGTCGTGATGCGATGCTTGATGCTCCAAGTGAGGTTGAACTAAAACAATTGGACGAATTACATCTTAAAATTGTCAAAGAAGATTAAGTATACATAATATAGAACTTGCAACGCATAGCATTTGTAGAATTGCTATGCGTTTTGTATTTTGATCTATATTTTGGTATAATATAAGCATTAAAATTAATAATTGCCTATTAAAATAGGCGTATAATTAAAATATTTAAAAAATATGGAAAACCAAGACAAATATCATGGTAAAGGAGCGTTGGATGCTTTTTTAAACCTTTTTAGTTTAATTACATTGGGTTGGATGTCAATTTCGATTGGCATGATTTTATTTCAAATTATTGATAAATTTTTTAGTTCAGAAAAGGTTTATATTTACAATAGTTTTTCTCAATCTGGATTAAAGTTTGGTTTGGCTTCGTCTTTGATTGTAGTGCCAATATTTTTGGTTATTATTGCCTTACTACACAAACATTATAAAAATAATGTTTTAAATCATCAAAGTGGTGTTTATCGTTGGTTAACTTATTTAGTTTTGTTAGTAGCGGCTTTAAATATAATTGGCAGATTAATTCAATTGATTTATCAATTTCTTGATGGTAATTATACTTTAGCTTCAGTTTTGAAAATTTTAGTTGTGCTTTTAATTGCTAGCGGTATTTTTGGCTACTATTGGTACGATTTAAAAAGAACAGATTACAGTAGTCAAAGTTTGGTGTCCAAAATATTTTTTATTGGTATTGTGGTAATTTCATTAGTAACTATTATTGGTGGCTTTATGTTGATTGATTCGCCACAAACTACTCGAATGAAAAAGCAGGATCAATCTAGAGTAGATGCTTTAAATAATATTAGAAATATTATTATATCTGAATATATGTCGACTAAAGTACTACCAAGTGATTTATCGGCACCTAAATTTTCTAATCTTGTTGATCCAGTCACTGGTCAGCCATATGAATATCGGGTAATAGGCGAGACAGCTTATGAGTTGTGTGCAAATTTTGAATTAGCAGTTGATGATTATAATGATAAAAATAGATACATGAACGTCGGTGGTGAAAATTGGGATTTTCATCAGGGTGGTCGACAATGCTATGAACAAGAAGTTTCTGGTTATGATAGTAAGATGTTAAATTATTAAGCTTAAGTAATTATATAAACTATAAAATTATGATTGAATTTTCAAACTTGAAGAAGTTTTTCATCTTCATTCTTATTGGTTCATTGGTAGTGGCTGCGGCTGTAGCTATTATCACGGTATTAATTGGGCAGTTTAATGAGGCTACGGCCAGAGTATTTGCGACACTAGCTATGGCAGTAATTCATTCTTTGATTAGCTTAGCGTTTATTTGGGATGATACTAAACATGATACATTTGATAGGTTGTCATTCTTTATTAATACAATATTTATCATTATAATAATCAGTTTTGTCGCATCGTTATTTAGTATTTGGGAGATAATTTCTTTAGATACGACTGGTCATTTATATCAAACATTATTTATCTTAGGCTTTGCGGCTTTGCATTTAGATATATTGTCTAAGGCTTTAAATATTGAAAAATATATAAATATTATTGTTTTTGTTAATTATTTGTTTATTGCTATTGTCGTTTTAATGCTACAACCTATAGTTTATTTAACAGATGCCAAAGCAATCTTAGGTGATTTTTATTATCGGTTATTGGCTGCATCGGCTATTGTAGATAGCACTCTTAGTATTTTAACCATTATTTTTTACAGACTCTACATTCATCAACACCCAGAGCTTAGAAATATTTTTCAGGGCAGTAATTCATCTGAAGCTGGTGGTAAACCTAAAAAAGGTTTGAGTGTTTGGGTGTGGATTTTGATAATCTATTTAATTTTACAAGTATTATTACCTCTTTTACAATGGGCTTTATTTCTTCCGTTTTTTTAAATATATAAATAAATAAAACAATATGCCAATTCCTAAAAAAATAAAAACCTATTTAGATAAACAGAATATTGATTATGAAGAAATAGCTCATAAGACTGTTTATACCGCTTATGATGCCGCTTTAACTCTAAAGAAAGAGCTAAAAGAGATTGCTAAGAACTTAATTGTCAAAGCCGATAATACTTATGCTTTGGTAATCGTACCAGCTGATAAAAGATTGGATTTAAACAAAATTAAAAAAGCTCTTAAAGCTAAAAAAATATCTATTCCTGATGAAAAAGTAATTGTCAGGGTCTTAAAAATTAAACCCGGAGCAGTATCATCTTTTGGTAAATTACATAAATTAGAAATACTAGTTGATAAAGCTATGACGGGTACTAAAAAAGCGATTTTTAGTACTGGTAGTTTAAGTGATAGTGTTTTGATAAAAGTGAAGGATTTTATTCAAATGGAAGAGGCTAAAATGGCCGATATTGCGATGAAGGGTGGTTATAAAATACCAAAAGCTACCAAAAAGAAGATGATAAAAGTTAAAAATAAAGTAGCTTCCAAAAAGAAAGTTTCTATTAAGAAAAAGCCAGTAGCAAAAAAAGTAAACAAGAAACCAGTTAAAAAAGTAGTCAAGAAAAAAGTGGCTAAAAAGAAGAAAATATAAATAATATTTTAATATTATGTTATTTGGCTACGTTACCTGGTTATTATCTGCTTCGATACTTGTTTTCATAGTTATCTTTGGGTTTATTAATAGAATATTTATAAGGCCATATAGGATGAAAAAATTTGCTAATTTGTTAGGCTTATCGTATAAAATAAGTGATAAGCGGTTTGCTCTTTTTGAGTTTAAAAAAAATATTATTAGCGGTAAATATAAGGGCAAGTACATTGAAATTTATGATTACTATTTAAATGCAGGATCCATGTCACAAAAAAGAACGGTTATTGAAATTAGTGGAGAGGCAATTAATATTTATCGTGGAATTACGTTTGAATATGTGCCTATTATTTCAGTTAGAACGATAAAAAAAATATTAGATGAATATTTTAATGACGGCGGCGTAAAAACAAGAGGTAAAATAAAAAAAGAAATTTATGTGGCATTACTAGTATTAGTGGCTGTATTTTTTGTTTTTATGTGGTATTATCTTACAAGTTTAACTGTTTAAGAAAAAGAAAAGATAAATGGATTACAAAATAGATTTAGAAAAATTTCAAGGCCCATTGGATTTGCTTTTGCAACTAATAGAGAAGAAGGAAATGGATATCTCTCAGGTGGCTTTAGCGGAAGTTACCGATCAATATTTGGCCTATATAGATAGTCACCAAGACATCGGCGCCATTGAGCTAGCTGATTTTTTGGTCATAGCTACTAAATTATTAGTAATAAAATCTAAAACTTTATTGCCACAGCTAGTAGACGATGAAGAGGATAGTGCCGAACAGTTAGAGGCCCAACTTAAGATGTATAAGGATTACTTAGATGCTTCTAAAAATATTGAAAAAATTATTGCTAGTGGCAAATTTTTGTTTGGTCGTGATAAGATTTCGGTTAATATGGAAGCGACCTTTTCACCGCCTAAATCTTTGGTAGTTGATAATTTAGCAAGTATTTATGCAGAAATTCTGGGACGCATAGACTATGTGGTAAATTTACCACAAAAAGTCATGCAACAAACAGTAACTTTAAAAGAAAAAGTGAATAATATTCGTGATATAATTTTAAGATTAAAAAAAATTAATTTTCGCGATGTTTTAATTGATGCTAATAATAAAACAGATATGGTGGTTAGTTTTATGGCTTTGTTAGAATTAATAAAATCTGGAGAGATTGCCGTAAATCAGGCAGGAGTTTTTGATGATATTCATATTGAAAAAGCCTAAATATAAATAACAAGATATAACAATGAACACACAATTAAAAAATAACATTGAAAGTCTGCTGTTTATTTCGCATAAACCGTTATCCATTGGAGATTTGACTAAAGTAACTAGTTCCACCGCTGATGAGGTTAAGAGTGTGATTTTAGAAATAGAACAAGAATACCAGACTAAGGCTGGTGGTATTGAAATGATTAGAATTGGTGACAAACATCAATTCGTTACTAGCTCTGAATCTAGCGAAGCAGTAAAAAAGTTTATTAAAAGTGAGATTACTGGTGAATTAACCAAACCATCGTTAGAAACCCTAACTATTATTGCTTATCGTGGACCAATTTCTAAGGCCGAATTGGAATTAATTAGAGGTGTTAATTGTAGTGTTATCTTACGAAACTTATTAATGCGTGGTTTGATTGAGGCCAAAGAAGATCCCAAAAAAATGATAGTTTTTTATAGTATCACTTTTGAATTTTTAAAATATTTAGGCTTGTCTAAAATAGAAGATTTGCCAGATTTTGAAAAATTAAATCGTAGTAATAATTTGGATAAGTTGCTAGCAGGTCCCAGTGGCGAAGCCAAAGAGGCCAATGTCAGTGAAGAAATCATTGAACAAAAAATAACCGAATAATAATCTTAATTTTCATGTTTGAACTCTTAGTAAATTTAATGTTAACTAGCTTATTTTTGAAATCACAAGCTAGTAGTCAAATAACTCTTGATAATTTAACTCGCCAAGAATACAGGTTACCACAAGCCGAAGTTAGAAAATTAGAATATTTAGCTCCACAAAAAGATAATGTTAGCGAAAGTTTAGGTGTTGATGTTTCGGCTCAAAGTGTTTTAGTTATCGATAATAAAACCAACAAGGTTCTATATGAAAAAAAATCTAGAGACGTAAGGTCAATTGCTAGCATCACTAAATTAATGACAGCTTTGGTTTTTTTGGATTACAATCCCGGTTGGGATAGTCAAATAACTATAGATGAGTCAGATTATCGAGATGGTGGTATAATATATTTAATTAATGGAGAGGTGATTAGTGTGGATGATGTTTTTCATGCCTCACTTATTTCATCATCTAATGAAGCCACTGTCGCTTTAGCTAGATCTACTGGTTTAAGTTTGGATGAGTTTGTTCAAAAAATGAACGAAAAAGCTAAATCACTGGGCATGAACAGTACAATATTTACCGACGTAACTGGGTTGGATAATAGTAATAAATCAACAGCGACTGATATAGTTATTTTATCAAAAGTAGCTTTTGCTAATAAATATATTAAAAATGTTACAAGTACCGAATCATATACTATCACGGTTATAAATAATGGTGTTACTAGAAATATTAAAAGTACAGATAAAATATTAAATCAAGAATTTGGCTTGGGCGATCAAAAATACAGAGTGGAAAATGGAAAAACTGGTTATTTGGAGATGGCGGGGTATTGCTTTACTAGTCAGGTCAGTGATGGCAGTGATCGTAAGATATCAGTAGTGGTTTTGGGTAGCTCGACCATTAATAGTCGCTTTGCTGATACTAAGAGCTTATCTTATTGGGTGTTCAATAATTATAACTGGCAATAAAATGAAAAAACCAATTGTTATAGCTAATTGGAAGATGAAATTATCTGCTAAGCAGTCTAGCTTTTTAGCGAAAGATTTTAAAAAATCTTTAAAAAATTTTAAAGATCAGGATATTGTGGTGTGTCCATCAGATATTTCTTTGACAGATGTTGGCAGTATTTTAAAAAAAAGTAATATCAAGTTGGGGGCTCAAAATATGTTTTGGGAAGAGTTTGGTGCTTACACCGGAGAATCTTCATCAGCAGTTTTAAAAGAAGTGGGTTGTGATTATGTAATTTTGGGTCATAGTGAAAGACGGCAGTATTTGGGTGAGACTAATGATATGGTAAATAAAAAGATTGACAGAGCTTTGGACAGTAATTTGGTGCCAATTATTTGTATTGGAGAGACTAAAGATGAAAGACATGACGGTTTAACTGATAATGTTTTATATCATCAATTGAAAGAGTGTCTGAATAGTGTTCATTTGATTGTCGGTGAGAAGATTATTGTGGCTTATGAGCCGGTTTGGGCTATTGGCTCTGGTGATGTTGTAGATGCTGATGAAGCAGAAAGAGTTTTTGAACTAATAAATCAAGTATTAATAGATATTTATCCATTGACAATTGTAAGAAATAATGTCAGGATGATTTACGGTGGTGGCATTGATTCCAGTAATATTTCCAGTTTCTCTGATATTAAATTACTAGATGGATTTTTAGTGGGAGGTGCCAGTTTGGATACTAATAAATTCAAAGATATTATTACAGCTTTATGATTATATTTATAGTCTCATTAGTAATATTGGTTTTAGGTCTGATAATTTTAGGTTATACTCTTTTCCAAAAAATACCGGATTTAAAAAATCTTAATATTGAATCTTTAGCTGAAGAGAAGCAAGAAAAAATACGAAAAAAGATATTAGAGGCTAAATTCCTAAGATTTAGTAGTAGCTTAAAAACTAAATTTAATAGAAATTCGGCTGATAAAAATGGTTTGTTATCTGGAAAAATAAAACAAATTAAAACTAAGGTTTTGGAGTTAGAAAAAAAATATCAAGAAAATAAGGATGAGAATATTAAGCCAAAAACCATTGAAGAGTTGTTTATAGAGGCGGAAAATTTTATTGATGAAGATCAATCAGCTGAAGCAGAAAAATCTTTAATTGAAATTATTGCCAAGGACAATAAAAATATCAAGGCCTATGAAATGCTAGGTGATTTATATTTTTATATGAAAAATTATGATCAAGCTGAAGAGATTTATAAATATTTGTTAAAGTTAAAATTAGTCGGTGATGGTAATAAAAAAGTTATCAGGGGTCGTAAAATGGATGAATTAGAAGCTGAAGTATTATCAACACTGGATATCGATTCTAAAATTGCTGTTTATTATGAAGATTTGGGTCAGGTATATGAAGCTATGAAGAAAGATAACAAAGCTTTGGATGCATATTTGAAGGCTACATCAGTTGATCCTAATAATCCCAAGTATTTAGATAAATTATTAGAGATGAGTATTAAAATGAAAGATCGGGGATTGGCTAAGGATTCTTTTAATAATTTAAAGAAAATCAATCCAGAAAATGCTAAATTAGCCGATTGGCAAGAAGCTATTGAAAAATTATCATAAATTTGTTAGTATAATAAGGCTATTAACTGAGTCGTTTATAGTTTTTTATTTTAAAATTATGCCGTTGTAGCTCAGTTGGTAGAGCGCATCCATGGTAAGGATGAGGTCTCCAGTTCAATTCTGGACAACGGCTCCATGGGTCGGTACCAAAGCGGTCAACTGGGGGAGACTGTAAATCTCTTGGCTTCGCCTTCGGGGGTTCGAATCCCTCCCGGCCCACATCAAAAATAAAAGACAGATAACATCTGTCTTTTATTGTTGATTTTGATCTAGAGATGGGATTTAAACGAGGCCGTCTTAATATTAACAATAATAAACATAATTTTGCTTAAAGTAATAGAGTGTATTATTATTACAAAATATAGAAAATAATAAATATGAAAAATAATACTAAAAAAACACTAAAAATTTATTGGCACTATGCTTGGAAATATAAAGTTTCCGTTTTTGTTATTATCGCTTCTATTGTGGTTGCTTCTTTGATTGGTATTATAATTCCTTTATATTTTAAGCAATTTTTTAATTTATTAACATCTGATCAGGATAAAGCTTTAATTGTTACCGAATTGATTAATGTTTTGTTTATTATTGCGGCGTTAGAATTAGTGGCCTGGATTTTTTGGCGTTTTGTTAGTTTCTTGAATCCACATTTTCAATTGAAAGTCATTAGAGATTTATCGGTAATGTGCTTTGCTTATTTGCACAAACATTCTTTTTCTTATTTTAATAATAATTTTGGTGGCTCGCTGGTGAAAAAAGTAAAATGGTTTACTAATGCTTTTGAGTCAATAGTTAATGAAACTATTTGGCAGTTAATTCCCTTGGTTATAAATATTCTAGCAATTTTCTTTGTTTTGTCTCGCATTAATTTATTAATGGGGCTAGGAATACTTATTTGGGTATTTGTCTTTTTGTCAGTTAATTGGATTTTTATTATTTTTAAACTTAAGTATGATATTCAAAGAAGCGAAGCAGAAACAACTATCACCGGTCTTTTATCTGATACTATTACTAATAATTCTAATGTAAAATTGCTTAATGGTTATACTCGAGAAATTGAAAATTATAGTCAGGCCGCTGATAAATTAAAATTAATTAGAGGTCTCTCTTGGCGGTTTAGTAATATTTTTGATTCAATTCAGGGTTTCTTAATGATAGCTTTAGAAATGGTTATTTTCTATATCGCTATTAAATTATGGTTTAAAGATGTAATTACTATTGGTGATTTTGTTTTGATTCAGGCATATTTGTTAAATATTTTTATGCGACTTTGGGATTTTGGTAATGTTATTAGAAGGATATATTCTAATTTAGCTGACGCTGAAGAGATGACTGAAGTTTTAAATACTGATCATGAAGTAAAAGATATTAAAACAGCTAAAAATTTAGTGGTTAATAAGGGTAAAATAGAATTTAAAGATGTTATTTTTAATTATAATGAAACTAGATCTATTTTTAAAAAATTTAATTTAATAATTAAGGCTGGAGAACGTTTAGCGGTAATTGGTTCATCTGGTGCTGGTAAAACTACGATAGTTAAATTGATTTTAAGAATGCATAATTTAGATGGTGGAAAAATCTTAATTGATAATCAGGATATTTCTAAAGTTAATCAGGAAAGTTTATGGCACAATGTTTCATTGGTGCCCCAAGATCCCATTCTATTTCATCGCACTTTGATGGAAAATATCCGCTATGGCAAACCAGAAGCCACAGATGATGAGGTTTATCAAGCAGCTAAGGCTGCTAATTGTCATAATTTTATACAAGATACAGCTGAGGGTTATGATACTTATGTTGGTGAAAGAGGTATTAAATTGTCTGGCGGTGAAAGACAACGGATTGCGATTGCTAGAGCTATTTTACGCAATGCCCCAATCCTTATTTTGGATGAGGCGACATCAAGTTTAGATTCCAAATCCGAGAAGTTGATTCAAGACGCCTTAGATTATTTAATGAAAAATAAAACTGTTATTGTAGTAGCTCATCGTCTTTCTACTATCAGAAAAATGGATAGAATTGTAGTAATTATCAAGGGTGCTGTAGTTGAAGAAGGTAGTCATAAGCAGTTGATTAAAAAAGCTGATAGTGTTTATAAAAAACATTGGGAGCTTCAGGCAGGTGGTTTCATTAAATAATTAATTAAATATGGCACAAGATAAATATACTGCTACCTGGGTATCACACTCATCAATTAGTGATTTTTTAAAATGCCCCCAGGCTTATTTTTTGAAAAATGTTTATAAAGATCCAAAAACTGGTCACAAAATTCAATTAATGACACCACCATTGGCCTTGGGTCAGGCGGTGCATAATGTTTTGGAATCTTTGTCAGCTATCAACAAGACTGATCGGTTTTCTAAGCCGTTATCAGTAATGTTTGAATCAGAGTGGCAAAAAATTTCTGGCGACAAGGGCGGTTTTTTAAATGAGAAGCATGAACATTATTATAAAAATAGAGGCTTGGCTATGCTTAATAATGTTTATAATAATCCCGGTCCACTAGCTAATTTGGCAATTAAAATTAAACAAGACTTACCTCAATTTTGGTTGTCAGAAGAGGATAATATTATTTTGTGCGGTAAAATAGATTGGTTGGAATATTTTCCAGACACTGATACCGTACATATTATTGATTTTAAAACTGGCAAAGTTAAAGAGGATCCAAATTCTTTACAATTACCAATTTATCACTTGCTAGTAGATAAATGCCAAGAACGCAAAGCAACTAGGGCTAGTTATTGGTATTTAGAACATAATAAAACTTGTACAGAAAAAGAATTGCCTTCTTTAGAGGAAGCTCGTTTACAAGTGTTAACTATTGCTAGAAAAATTAAATTGGCCAGACAACTAAAGAAATTTGATTGTCTAGAAGGCGATTGTGCAGCTTGTCACGATATTAAAAAAGTGGTGGCTGGTGAGGCTAAATTTGTAGGTTATGATGGTTTTCGAGATGTTTATATTATAGATAGTGGTGATTTAGAAGACGGTGAATCACAGAGTGATATTTTGTAGTTATTTTAAAATATTAATAAAATCAACTGTTTATTAGGGCTTGTGCTTTTCTGATTTTTATGTTAATATACTTTCGCTATATAGCACAGCCCAACAGGCTTTATTTATTATGCCACCCTAGCTCAGCTGGCTAGAGCAGCTGTCTTGTAAACAGCAGGTCTTCGGTTCGAATCCGAAGGGTGGCTCCAATAAGTTTAAATTATTAATTCAGATACAGCTATGTCCCAGGACAATATGATAAAATTTGAGTGTACTGACTGTAAGCATGTTAATTACTTCTCTTCAAAAAACAAGAAACTTTTGAAAGAGAGATTGCAGCTTAAGAAACATTGCAAGCATTGCAAGAAGCATACTCTACATAAGGAAACTAAATAATGCATTAAACGGCTGGCAATTTTGTTGGCCGTTTGCTTGTTATATGGGCGATTAGTTTAGTGGTAGAACAGCGGTCTCCAAAACCGTTGGCGGGAGTTCGATTCTCTCATCGCCTGCAATTAAAAAAATACCCCTTGTGGGTATTTTTTAAATTGTCAGAGAGAATCGAACTGGGTTGGAAATGAGCAAGGAATGAGGCGGAAGCCGACATGACGAAGTGAATGATCGGGCAATAAGACCATTAGGAGTATTGCCCGCCAACCCCGGACAAACAAATAGCCAAGTTTTTGTTGGCTATTTGTGCGATAATTCTCTCATCGCCTGCAATTAAAAAAATACCCCTTGTGGGTATTTTTTGTTATAATTAAACAATGAAAATAGAATGGAACAAAGTAACGTGGTATTCCAAAGCTTTGGCTGTGGTAGTGTTTTTTGTGGTTCTTTTGGTAGGGATTTATATTGGAATTCAGTATAATCAATATACGATCGAAAAGTCTTTAATGCTAGAAAATAACTTAATATATTAAATATTGATTGGCTTATTTATGAATAAAAAAAATAAAACCAAATTTATATATTGGTCTATTTCAATCATTATTGTAGTGGCTATTGTTTATACTGTTATCAATAATCAAGGTGTCCCCATCAATATCGAAAGGCCAGAAATCCTAGGTAGAGACCATGTAGCTGATTTGTCTAATTATCAATATAGTTCTAATCCACCCACTTCTGGTAATCATTTTAGTAATTCGGCTGATTCAGGGTTTTATGATGAGCAAGTACCGGATGGAGAATTGGTCCATAGTTTGGAACATGGTTATGTGATAATTAATTACGATTGTAGTAAATTTTCTGGAGACTGTGAAGAGCTAAAAAGCGAAATTAAATATCTAGTTAATGATGATAGCTGGAAAGTAATTGGTAATCCTCGACCAGAAAATGATTATTTAATATCAGTAACTTCTTGGGGCAAACTAATGCATTTAGATGAATTTAATAGAGATAAGATAAAAACTTTTATTAATAAGTATCGAAATCAGGGTCCAGAAAAAACTGAACACTAGTTTAATATATTAAATTATTAATATGTCTAAGAAAAAAATATTTATACTAATCATAATAGTAGTTTTAGTGGTTAGTTATTTTATTTACTGGTCAAAGCAAAATAGTTTGAATAATGTTAACCAAATAACATCTTTTGATGTTAAAAATTGTACTTATATAATTAATAATGAGAATATTGCTCTTGAAAATGGTTATGCAGAGAAAGTACTATCCACAGAATTGGCCACTAAGAGTGTGGTTAGATATTTTGGTAATCAAGTTGCTGCTGATTTTAATAATGATGGTACAAATGATGAGATATTTATTTTGACTCAAGATAATGGTGGTAGTGGCACTTTTTATTATGCGGTAGGAGCAATAAATACCTCAGGTGGTTGTTTTGGGACTAATACTATACTGTTAGGTGATAGAATTGCTCCTCAGACTACAGAACTAAAAGATGGTATGGCGGTGGTTAATTATGCTGATCGGGCTGAAAATGAGCCTATGACCAGTCAACCTTCAATTGGTGTTTCGCGTTATTTTCAAATAATTGACGGAAAATTACTAGAAGTCAACAAATAATTTTGAAATATTAATAAATAATAAAAAACAATATGAAAGGGTATGTAACTAATATTGAAGAAAAAACCTTAGCTAATAATAATTTTCGAGAGGTACTATACACTGGACCAAATAGTCAATTAGTTTTAATGAGCTTGTTGCCAGGCGAAGAAATCGGCATGGAAATTCATAATGATAATGATCAATTTTTAAGAATTGAGCAAGGCACAGGCAAGGCTATTTTAGATGACGTGGAGCATGATTTAGCTGATGGTTCGGCTGTCGTAGTACCAGCTGGCACTAATCATAATATAATTAATACTTCGGAAACTGAAGATTTGAAGCTATACACTATTTATTCACCAGCTCATCATCAGGATGGTGTAGTTTTTAAAACTAAGGCCGAAGCCGAGGCCTCCGATGAGCATTTTGATGGTAAAACTACTGAATAATTTTATGGCACTAACGGCAAAACAAAAAGCGCCAAGTTTTAATTTACCAGACCAGACTGGTGAACTTCATAAATTAACTGATTATAATGGTAAATGGTTGCTGTTATATTTTTATCCACGGGATAACACGCCTGGTTGTGCTAAAGAGGCTTGTACCATTAGAGATAATTTTGCTGATTTTAAAAAAAATGGCGTAGTCGTTTTGGGAGTAAGTGCTGATTCTGTAGATAGTCATAATAATTTTGCCAGTAAGTATCAATTATCATTTCCAATTTTAGCTGATATTGATAGAGAAACAATCAAAGCTTATGGTGCCTGGGGTATGAAGAAGTTTATGGGTAAAAGTTTTAAAGGTATTAAACGAATTTCCTTTTTAATTAATCCACAGGGAAAGATAGCTAAAGTTTACGATAAAGTGAAGCCAGCGGATCATGCCCAAGAAGTATTAAATGACATTAAGGCTTTAAAATAATTACATTAATAATTTATTAAAATAAAGTTATGAAAAAATTAGTTATTGCTTTAATAGTCTTGCTTATTATATTGTTAACAATACTGATTGGTGGTGGTATTTATGTTTATATTAGCTTAAAACCGTTTTTAAAAACATCGGCCAGTGAAAATGTTAACCAAAATGTTAATACAGGCAATCAATTATCAGCTGACAAGCATCCGCTTTTAACTTCAGATCAGGAGGCTACTTTAGAAAAAATTGGCATTGATCCAGCTAAATTACCAACGACTATTACCCCAGTCATGGAGTCTTGTTTTGTGAATAAATTAGGCATTGATAGGGTAAATGAAATTAAAGCTGGCGAAGAGCCAAACGCCGTTGATTTGTTTAAGGCTAAATCTTGTATAGAATAATATAATTAAAAGCACAGATTAATTAGCCTGTATTTTTGTTTTATAGGTAATGCAAGAAAAATATTGCTTTAGCGTATTACTTATATAACTGTAATATGGTTTTTGATAAAAATTACTCAAATAAAACCGATGAAGAACTGGTTATTCTATCTTTAGAAAATCAGAATATTTTTGCTTATTTGATAAATCGATACCAAAAGAAAATAGCACGTTATATTAAGCGTATTTCTGGCCTGTCTGACGATGACATCGAAGATGTGCTTCAGGATGTTTTTATTAAAACTTATAGAAATTTAAACGCTTTTGATTCAAATTTGAAGTTTTCTTCTTGGCTATATCGCATCGCCCATAATCAGGTTATTAGTAATTTTCGAAAATCTAAATCCAGACCACAATCTATTATTCTAGATAGTGATAATGATTTTTTAGAAAATATTGCTTCAGAGTTTAATTTAGAAAAAGAAATTGATATTATTGAAAATCAAGAAATTATTATGGAGATTATAGGTAGTTTAGATTATAAATATAAAGAAGTAATTGAATTAAGGTTTTTAGAAGAAAAAGAATATAGTGAAATATCAGATATTTTAAAAAAACCCAATGGGACAGTAGCGGCATTAATTAGTCGAGCTAAAAAACAGATTAGAAAAGAATTAGAGAGAAAAAATATTAATTTACAATAGTATGAATAATTTCACTGAAAAGGTTCTGGAGGTGATTAAACACGAAAAACCAGAATCAAAATGGAAATTTAAGTTAAAGAATTACGCTATCTGGCTGGCTGGTTCATTGTTTATTTTATTTGGCAGTTTGTCGACAGCGGTGGTTATTTATATGATTGCCAATAATGATTGGGCAGTTAGTAGTCAAATCGCCACAAATAAGTGGCAATTTATTTTGTTAGCTGTACCAATTTATTGGGTAGCCACAATTATTATTTTACTTTTAGTGGCTTATTATAATTTTCGTCATACTAGTGTCGGTTATCGTTACAAGATATTAACTATTATTATGTCTAGTATTGTAGCTAGTATAATATTTGGTGGTTTATTTTATTATCTTGGCCTAGGTCATATTATAGATAAAACATTTGCTGAAAGAATACCAATTTATGAAAGATTTGCTAGTCCCAGAAGAGCAATGTGGGTTAATCCGGACGATGGTAGGCTAGCTGGTAAAGTAATTTTTATTCGATCTTCAAATTTTGATTTAATTGATTTTTATAATAAACGTTGGCTAGTTGAACCAATAATGACAGATGAATTTTTACAAGAAGGTCAAATTATTAAAATTATTGGTCAAAAAATTGATGATGATAGATTCAGGGCCGAAAGAATATTACCATTTGATATTCGTGGTCAATTTCCAGGTCTCTTTGGTTCCATGGGTATGCATCGGTCATTTTAAATATTTGCAATAAAAATTACCGTAGGGCGTAGTAATAAGTAAGGGAGCCCCTAGATAATAAATAACTTTAAAAAACAATATGGATTATAAAAAACTTGGAGCTGGGTTGGCAGTATTTGCAGTAGTAGCTCTGGCCGGTAATATGCTAGTCAATGCGGCTGGACCAGAAAATAGTGGTGCTACTAGAAACTTCGGTAATGGTAGTGGTAACAAGGGAAATAATGAACAACATCGTTTGGATGTAGACACAGCTATAGAGAGTGGTGATTATCAAACTTTTAAATCATTGGTTGGCGATAATGGTCCAATGTTTAAAGCGATAACCGAAGAAAATTTCAATCAATTTGTGGAAATGCATAATTTAATGAAATCAGGTGACCTAGATGGCGCTAAAGTAATTAGTCAGGAACTGGGCTTAGGCGTTGGCCGTGGTATGTTTGGCGAGAGAGGCATGCATAACGGCAATGGACCAGGTTTCGTGGATAGTAATGGCGATGGTTTATGCGATAATCTAGATCAAAAATAAAATTAGTAACGCAAAAAACAGCTAAGTGGCTGTTTTTTGTTTTCTGTTTGTAGCTTGACATATTAAATTTGATGTTAATCTGTCAAAAGTCTTAAAAATGATAAATTTGCGTTTTCCCTTGTTTTTCCTATTATATTGGTATATAATCTAAACATGTGGAAAACTAATTCCATAATTATTAACTAACTAATAGAGTACTATGGCTAAGATGACCAAATCTCAAATATTGGCTACTTTGGCAGAAAAGACCAATATCAGTAAGAAAGACGTTACCATGTTAATGGATACCCTTACTGAAATGGCTTATTCAGAAGTTAAGGGCAGTGGTGAGTTTACCATTCCAGGTATTGGAAAATTGGTAAAAGTTGACAGAAAAGCAAGAATGGGTCGAAACCCAGCTACTGGTGAAGAAATTAAAATTCCTGCTAAAACTGTTGTTAAATTTAGAGTTGCTAAAGCAGCTAAAGACGCATTATTATAATTCGTCATTAGTTAACTCAAAGATCCTCCAAAGTTTATTTGGAGGATTTTTTGTGTTATAATATATTAGTAAATATAAAACTAAATTCTCATGCCGATTAAAAAAATAAAAAACATGCCAAATAAGGCATGGGTGGTTACTGTAGATATGGGCTATGGTCATCAAAGAGCTGCTCACCCATTAAGCGATATAGCTGAAGATGGCATTATTACGGCTAATAATTATAAAGGTATCCCAAAAAAAGATAAAGACATTTGGGTTAATAGTAAGGGCATTTATGAATTTATTTCTCGGTTTAAAAAAGTACCATTTTTAGGAGATAAGATTTTTGAAATTTACGATAAATTTCAGGCTATTCCAAAATTTTATCCTAAACGAGATTTATCAAAACCTAATATTCAATTAAAACAGATATACCGTTTGTTTGAAGAGTCTTGTTGGGGACAAGATTTAATTACTAGATTATCTGAAAAACCTTTACCACTAGTGACAACTTTTTTTGTGACGGCTTTTATGGCTGAACATTATGGCTATCCAGGGGAGATTTATTGTGTGGCCACTGACACTGATGTCAGTCGAACTTGGGTGCCACTAGACCCTAAAAATAGTCGAATTAATTATTTCGCGCCTAATCGACGGGTGGTGGATAGGTTAAAACTTTACGGCGTAAAAGAGGATAAAATATTTTTAACGGGTTTTCCATTGCCGACAGAGAATGTTGGTAAGAATTTAGAAATTGTTAAAAAAGATTTAGGACAACGCTTGATTAATCTAGATCCAGATAAATTTTATATTTCTCAATATGAAAAAACCCTGCGTCATCATTTAGGCGCTAAACTAATTAAAAAATCGGTTAGACCGCTGACTATTACTTTTGCCGTTGGTGGAGCTGGCGCTCAAAGAGAATTAGGGGCGACAATTATGAAAAGTTTAAAAAAGAAAATTATCAGTGGCGAAATTATTCTTAATTTAGTGGCCGGCACTCATTTAGTGGTAAATCAATATTTTAAGGATCAAGTGAAGGAATTAGAGTTGAGTTTATACTTAAATAAAGGAGTTAATGTTTTATTTGATCGAAATAAATATAAATTCTTTAGTCGCTTTAATAAAATTTTAAGAAAAACTGATATTTTGTGGACTAAACCTAGTGAGCTATCTTTTTACTGTGCTTTAGGTATTCCTATTATTACAGCTCCGCCGATTGGTTCTCAAGAAGTTTTTAATCAGAGATGGTTAAGAACAATTGGTGGTGGTATTAAAGAAGAAGAACCACAATATGTTAATGAATGGTTATCTGATTGGCTGGAGTCTGGTTGGTTGGCAGAGGCCGCTATGCAAGGGTTCTTGGAAGCACCAAAATTTGGCACTCATAATATAGAGAAGATTATTTTCCATCAATATGATAAGACTAAAAAAGTAGAAACTGTATTGCAGTATTAAATTGGTAATTTATTGAAAATAGCCCGCCAAAAGTGGGCTATTTATTTTAATTTAATATTTTCATATTACTTGACATCTAAGATATTTATAGTATAATTAAAATACTAGTAAATAAGTAGGATATTATGTCATTTTTTGGTACAATATCCTCTAAAAAGCATAATAGTTTGAGATTAATTATTCAATTAGCTCAGAGTTATACCGACAAAAAACCAGTTTCTTTGTCGGAAATTAGTTCAGAAGAGGGTATTTCTATTAAATATTTAGAACAATTAATCATGCCCTTTAAAAGGGCTGATATTATTAAAAGTCAACGCGGTCGTAGCGGTGGCTATATTATGATTAAGGATCCTAAAAAAATATCGCTCAAGGAAATAATTTGGCTGATAAATGATAGTCCAAGTTTAGCAATTTGCTTAGATAAGGATTACGACAAATCGTGCAATTATGATCATAATTGCATCTCCAAAAATATTTGGGGAAAAATTCAAAAATCAATGGAAGGCTTTTTGGATAAAATATATTTATCTGAAATATTGGAAAATAAATAATTTAAGTAAGTGGCTGGTAATAAGTAGAAATTTTAAAAAATAATTCTACAATCTACAACCTATAACCTAATAAAAGTATGGCTAAAACAGTATCTAATGAAATGTCAGTTGAAAATCTTTTCGCCAGTATTGGCGACAAGCAAATTTTAAAAGGCATTGATCTAAAAATTAAACCGGGTAAAATAATTGCTTTGATGGGACCAAATGGTTCTGGTAAATCCACTTTATCCCAGATAATTACCGGTCACCCCAATTATCAGGTTGATAAGGGTAAAGTGGTGTGGCAAGGAAAAAATATTTTAAAACTTGATCCAGATGTTCGGGCTAAAATGGGCTTATTTTTATCTTTCCAGTATCCTAACGAATTGCCTGGGGTCAATATGTATGATTTCCTTTCAACTTGTTTTCAAAGTATTTATGGTGACAAAAAACATAAAAAAGATTTTGATAAAATATTAAATGAATCGCTAAAGTCATTAAAATTATCTAGTAATTTTTTAGATCGCTCAGTTAATGAAGGTTTCTCTGGTGGTGAAAAGAAAAAATCTGAAATATTACAGATGAAAGTTTTGGCTCCTAAAATTGCGATTTTAGATGAAACTGATTCTGGTTTGGATATTGATGCACTAAAATTAATTGCTAAAAATATTTCTGATTTAAAATCACCAAAGATTGGCTTTTTAGTGATTACTCATTATAAACGTTTACTTAAATATATTAAGCCTGATGAAGTGCATATTATGTTAGATGGTAAAATTGTTAAATCTGGTAAATATGATCTAGTTGATAAACTAGAAAAACAAGGTTACGGTTGGCTTAAATAATAAACCTTTTTATCTATGACTCAAAATATTAAAATAGATCATAAAAAATACGATTTTAGAGATGATATTGATTATATTTTTAAGGCCGAAAAAGGTTTATCTCAAAAACTCTTAAAAGAAATATCTGACAAGAAGGATGAGCCAAAATGGATGTTGGACTATCGGACTAAAGCTTTAAAATCTTTTGTAGAAAAGCCGTTGCCTGCTTGGGGTGCTGATTTAACTAAGATAGATTTTACCAATATTAGTTATTATCTTAAACCTAGTGAAAAAAGTTCGACGAAGTGGAAAGATGTACCCAAAAAAATTAAAAAAACTTTTGATCGCTTAGGCATCCCTCAAGCGGAGCGAAAATTTTTAGCTGGTGTGGGAGCTCAATATGAATCAGAAGTTATTTATCATAGTCTAAAAAAGCAGTGGACTGATTTGGGTGTAGTTTTTTGTGATATGTCCGAGGCGCCAAAACTTTACCCAGATTTGGTTAAAAAATATTTTGGTAGTGCTATTTCTTATAATGATAATAAATTTTCGGCACTAAATAGTGCTATGTGGTCTGGCGGGTCTTTTATTTATGTGCCAAAAGGCGTGACTGTGGATATGCCACTGCAAGCCTATTTTAGAATTAATGCACCATCAATGGGCCAGTTTGAAAGAACTTTAATTATTGTCGATGAAGATGCTTCCATGCATTATATCGAAGGTTGCACCGCTCCCGTTTATTCCAAGGATTCGCTACATGCGGCAGTAGTTGAGGTGATTGCTTTGCCAAGATCAAAAGTACGTTATACTACTATTCAAAATTGGTCGTCCAATGTTTATAATTTGGTGACCAAACGAGCCGTCGCTTATGAAGGGGCGTTGGTAGAATGGGTAGATGGTAATTTAGGCTCAAAGACGACTATGAAATACCCATCAGTGGTTTTGCGTGGTGAAGGTGCGAAGGCGGATATTTTATCGATTGCTTTTGCTGGTCGTAATCAACATCAGGATACCGGTGCTAAAGTTATTCATTTGGCTAGTAACACCTCATCTAAAATTGTTTCCAAATCAATCTCCAAAGATGGTGGCTGTGCTTCTTATCGTGGTTTGGTATCGGTGGCTAAAAACGCTAATAATTGTCAGATCAAAGTTAACTGTGATGCCTTGTTGTTGGATCAAAAATCTCGATCAGATACTTATCCAACTATGAATATCGGTAATAAACATTCTGTTATTGAACATGAAGCTAGTGTATCAAAGGTGAGTGAAGATCAATTATTCTATTTAATGTCTCGTGGCCTGTCCAGAGAAGAAGCTGAAAGAATGATTGTGGCTGGCTTTTTGGAAGTATTTGCCAAGGAATTACCACTGGAATATGCGGTTGAATTAAATCGCCTGATTAAAATGGAGATGGAAGGCAGTGTTGGTTAAATAAATATATTTACTATGACAAATAAATTTAAAGACATCTTAAGTGAAATTACTGCCTTAGAAAAAGCTACGCCTTTTAATAAAGAAACTATTGGCTGGTCTTGGGCAGAATTAATTAATGCCAAAAATGACTTAAAGAGTATCAGGCTAGCGGATTTTATAGCCGGTCTTACTGATTATGATTATTTAAAATACCAAGGCGTTGACATTAGGTTGGCTACCGACAACGATTATCAAAAAATTAATAAAGTTTTGGCTATAATTTATCCAATACTTAGTAAGATTGAATTGATTCAATTACTAGCTTCCAAATCAGACATTGTGATCAATATACCAGATGGTTCTAAAATAGATATTTCATACCAAAATCCTATTTTTAATTTTTGGGGTAATGTTTATTTTTTGATTGGTAAGAATTCACAAGTGACAATTACCGATCAACATTTACCGGTTAAAGATTTTAGTTCAGGCTCGGTTTATTTAATATCTGGTGATAATTCGACAGTTGAATATTTATCAGTAGCTGGTAAAAATTCATATAATTTTAATTTACATTCTTATCCTGGAAAATTTTCTAAACATAATGTTTATGCTATAGGCAAAATGACAGAAAAATATTATTATTATAATATGACTTCATACTTGAAGAATGATCATTCTGAAAATTATATTTTAGCTTCTTTGAATTTTTTAAATAATTCTAAGTCACTAATTAGATTGCATAATAATCACATTGGTAAAAAAACTACTGGTGATATTAAATTCAAAGGCATCGGTTGGGACAAATCACAATCTAAAGTAGACGGGATGATTGAAATTGGTAAACGAGCTTATGACACAAATTCGTATTTAAAAGAAGATATTATTTTAGCTTCTGAAGATAGCTATATTAAAGCTGAGCCTAATTTAGAAATTTTAAACAACGATGTCAAGGCTTCACATGGAGCGACTATTGGTTATATGGATCAAAACGCTTTATTTTATTTAATGTCTAGAGGTTTGTCTAAGGTTAAAGCAGAAAAGTTAATCGCTGACGGCTTTTTAAAAAGTTTGTCTCTTAATGTTATTACTAAAAGTTTAAAAAATACTTTTGAAGATTATTGGTTATAAATTATGAAAAATTTAGTGAGCAAAAACAATTTCCCGATTTTTTCGGGTCGTTATAAAAAAATGGTTTATTTAGATAGTGCGGCCACTAGTCAAAAACCCCAAGTAGTGATTAAAGCGGAAACTGATTGGTACACTAAATATAATGCCAATATTCATCGGGGGGCTTATAAATTAGCCGAAGAAGCGACCGAATTATTTGAAACCACACGTCAAAGAGTGGCTAGTTTTATTGGTGCTAAAAATTATAAATCCATTGTTTTTACTAAAGGCACCACTGAAGGTATAAATTTAGTAGTCTCAGCTTTTGCTCGTCATAATTTAAAATCTGGTGATACTATTTTGTTAACAGAAATGGAGCACCATGCCAATATTGTACCTTGGCAACTCTTAGCTCAAGAAATTGGTTTGAAAATTAAATATTGGCCAGTGACAATTACTGGCGAATTGGATATGGCTAATTTAGATGAATTATTGACTGGGGTAAAATTTTTATCACTAGTGCATATTTCTAATGTTTTAGGAACTGTTAATCCGGTGGAAAAAATTATTACTCAAGTCAAGAAAAAAAATGTTTTTGTTTTGGTGGATGCGGCTCAAAGTGTTGGGCATTTGCCGGTTAATGTGTCTAAAATTAAGCCTGATTTTTTGGTTTTTTCCTCTCATAAAATGCTGGGACCAACTGGGTTGGGAGTTTTGTATGTTAACCCAGAACTATTTGCTGATATGCGACCCTATCAGGCGGGTGGGGAAATGATTGCTGAAGTGGGTTTTGAATTTACCACTTTTAAAAAAATGCCTTGGTTACTGGAGGCCGGCACTCAACCCCTAGCTCAGGTCTATGCTTTGGGAGCGACAATTGATTATATTAATACATTAGGCCTAAAAAATATTTATTTACATTCTAAGTCTTTGACTGCTTATGCCTATGAAGAGCTATCAAAAATTAATGGTTTAAAAATTTATGGTCCCAATGCTAATAAGCGCTTAGGTTTGATTAGCTTTTCTATAGGTAAATTACATGCTCATGATTTGGCGACATTACTAGATCGTCAAAATATTTTTATTCGGGCTGGTCATCATTGTGCGATGCCACTGCACACCAAATTAAAAGTAGCGGCGACAGCTAGAATTAGTTTTGGTGTTTATAACACTAAAGCGGATATTGATAGTGTAGTATCTGCCCTTAAATCTATCTTAAAGACATGGAATTAACTTATAAAAAAACAATTTTACGGCATTATAATAATCCGTCAAACAAAATTGATATAAAGACACCAACAGAAGTTTTTGTGGGGGCTAATCCTTTTTGTGGTGATAAAATTGAAATAAAAGTTAAATTAGACGCCAAGAAAAAAATTACCGATATTTCTTGGTCAGGTAATGGCTGTGTAATTTCTCAGGCTTCAGCCTCGATTTTTACAGATATGATTCGTGGCAAAACCTTAGCTCAGGCACAAAAAATGACCAGTGATAAATTGCTTCAAGAGTTAAACATTGAATTGTCACCATCTCGCAGAAAATGTGCACTTTTGCCGCTTTATACAATTAAAGAAATTACTGATGAAGAGGATTAAAGAAGTGTATATAATTTGTGATCATATTCGGAGCCTCTATAATGTAGGTTCTATTTTTCGTACGGCTGATGCTATGGGTGTGACTAAAATATATTTATGTGGTATTACCGGTACACCACTGCAATCCGGTTTACAAAAGGTATCATTAGGAGCGGAAAATTTTGTGGCTTGGGAATATAAAAAAAGTGCCAGTTTACTGATAAATTCTTTAAAGAAACAGGGGGTAAAAATTGTCGCTTTAGAGCTTTTAGCTGGTCAAAGTATTGATCTTAAAAAATTTAAACCACAATTTCCACTAGCTTTAATTGTTGGTAATGAAGTGGAAGGGGTGTCTAAAAATTTATTAAAAAAGGCTGATGATATAGTGCATATTCCAATGTCTGGCCAAAAAGAGTCTTTAAATGTAGCTGTGGCTTTTGGTATTGCTGGTTATTCTATTATGTCTAGCTAAAAATTAGTATATTGTTTAATTTGGTTGACTAAAAGAGCTAAAAAAGTTACTATGTTAATTAGTGTTTTTATCTCTAAATTAACCACATGGAACAAATAAAACATATAGCTTTTATCATGGATGGCAATCGTCGTTGGGCTAAAGATCAAGGCCTGCCCTCTTTAGAGGGGCATAAAGCTGGTTATGATAAAATGAAAGATGTCGGTGATTGGTGTATTGATCGTGGCATTAAACATATTACGGTTTACGCTTTTTCCACCGAAAATTGGAAGAGAAGTCAGACGGAAGTTGATTATTTAATGAGACTATTAGAAAATGCTTTAACCAAAGAACTATATGAGTTCAATAAACGAGGTATTAGATTAAAGGTGATTGGTAGTCGTGATAGATTGCCTAAATCAGTGGTCAAAGCCATTGATAATGCCGAAGCTGAAACTGCTAATAATAACAAAGGAATTTTAAACATGGCGATTAATTATGGTGGTAGGTTAGAAATTGTGGAAGCCGTTAAAAAAATTATTGATCAAAAAAAATCTTCAATTGAAGTAACTGAAGATTTGGTGTCTAATAATATTTGGACAGTTGGTCAGCCGGATCCGGATATTCTAGTGCGAACTTCTGGTGAACAGCGATTGTCTAATTTTTTAACTTGGCAAGTGGTTTATAGTGAGTTATTTTTTATTGAACCGCATTGGCCAGCTTTTAGTGAAGAGGATTTAGATAAAATTATAGAGGATTATCATAATCGGAATAGACGGTTTGGTAAATAAAATAAAAGGCGCGAAAGCGCTTTTTTTTATTTTATTATATTTAGTTATTGCCATGGGATTCCTTTGATTGTCATTTCGACCGTAGCGAAGCGTAGTGAAGGAATTCTTTTTATTCTAAGTCATATTGGTACTTTTTTAGAAAAAGTACCACAAAAATCGCGACAGTAAAAAATTTATAGTCGAAGATAAAACTTCGCTCCGCTAATTTTCAAAACTCAAAACTTTTTTATTTATAATAGTCGAAAGTTTTTCAAACATTGAAAATTTTGGGCATAGACAATGCCCAAACGCTAGAGCTCTCGTTTTATCTTCTTTTTAAATTTTTTAATTGTCGCAGTCTTATTAAGATATTTATAATAATAAAATGCAAACATTAAAAAATATTGTGTCAATTTTATATAAAGCGAGCGCTAGAGACAATTATTCTGTCGCTATTTTGATTAATTGGCTCTAGTGAGTGTGTATAAAATTGGCCATGATTTTTTACGTTTGCGAGCTTTTGGTTACTTTTGGCGGTACAAAAGTAATAGAAGACTATTTTAAAATAAAAAAAGAAGCCGTCCGATCGCATGGTGCGATTGGACGGCTTGGTTGGTGGTTAGAAGGTGTGGCAGCACTTGTAACAGTACCACTCACAACCCTCACCTCCTAGACTGGAGGAGGCGACACGACCAAGTGATCCACAATTGGGACACTCGGGCGTTTCGGTATCTTCCCAGGCCTTATCGCAGACTTGGGAGATAGCGGCTTCAACTTTGGCTTCGACATCGGCCAGAGGAGTCTCGCGAATCCACTGGGCAACATAGCCTCTGGTGATGTCGAAACTGAGTGTTTCGCTACCAAAGGAATTCCGAACTTCTTGTGGCCAGTAGGGAATCTGGAGATTGAAGGCGAGGAACTGGTAGAGCTCGTATTGCCTGTCATTCAACCCATCGGGCCGTTGGTCGCGACTGAGACTTTTCATGGCCTGTCTCCGTGCATGCTACAGTCGCACTGGTGAATGGACAGTCCGGTCTTGGGACAGGCGCAGTCACAGTGATCGGTTGGTAGCCCACACAATTTACATTTATCCATTATTGATTTCCTCCTGTTGTTTTGCCCACCGATGATTGGATTCCTCAATCTTGAAGACCCAACGACGTAGGGTGATTCTGGTGCCAACTGCCAAATTATGACAGAGTTTGGAAATACGATCGGGAATGGTGATGTTTTTTGCCACACCTAGAGTGGCGATCACTAAACCCAACAAGACCAATATCAGATCGAACCAAATGTTGATAAAGGGCAAGAAATCACCCGTGACCAACATCACAAGACCAAGGCCAAAAAACATCACGCCCCATTTTTTTGCAATGCTTACAAACATGGCTATTTCTCCTTAGTTTTCCGCATTTCAGTTAAAAACGAACTATTACCATTATAGCATACTTTAGTATTATTGTCAAGTGTATTGAGCTTATTTTAGTATCAAGGTAGAATTAAGCCATATGGACTTATTTGATCAAAATTTAGACCAAAAAATGGCCTCAGAAGCGCCTTTGGCCGAAAGAATGCGCCCAACTACTTTGGAGCACTTTTTTGGTCAAAATGAGGTTATCGGCTCTGGTAAAATGTTACGTCAGTTAATTGAGAAAGACGATATTCCGTCTTTGATATTTTGGGGTCCACCTGGATCTGGTAAAACCACTTTGGCCAGAATTATTGCTAACATGACTAACGCTGATTTTATCTCTTTTTCGGCGGTGAGCTCTGGGGTTAAAGATTTAAAAGAGATTATTTTAATCGCCCGTGATAAGCGTAAGTTTAATAATCGGCCAACTATTTTATTTATTGATGAAATTCATCGTTGGAATAAATCGCAACAAGATGCTCTGTTGCCATATGTAGAAAATGGCATTGTGACTTTGATTGGCGCGACGACAGAGAACCCGAGCTTTGAAGTGAATTCGGCTTTACTATCTAGAACTAAGATTTTTGTTTTAAATCAATTAAGTGAAACTGATTTATTAAATATTTTAAACAGGGCTTTGGCAAATAAAGAACAGGGTTTAGGTATTTATAAATCTAAAGTCGACGATGAAACACTTTTGTATTTAGCTAAATTAAGTAATGGTGATGCTCGGGCCTCGCTTAATGCTTTGGAGTTTGCGATAAAAGCGACTAAGTCAAATAAAAATGGTATAATAAAATTAGATACTAAAATTATCAAGGAGGCGCTCCAGAAATCGCATATTTATGATAAATCTGGTGAGCAGCATTACAATATAATTTCGGCTTTACACAAATCACTGCGGGGTTCTGATGCCGATGCCGCCTTGTACTGGTTAGCCAGAATGTTAGAAGCGGGGGAAAATCCACTGTATGTGGCTCGGCGCTTGGTACGCTTTGCTAGCGAGGATGTGGGTTTGGCTAATTCACGGGCCCTAGAACAGGCTGTGGCTGGATATCAGGCCACTCACTTTATGGGTCTGCCAGAGTGCAATATTGTCTTGGCGCAAGTAGTCGTGTATTTGGCTAAATGTCCTAAAAGCAACCAGATTTATCGAGCTTATCTGGATGTTCAAAAAGATGTTAAAGAGACTATGGATGAACCAGTACCACTACATTTGCGGAATGCGCCGACCAAATTAATGAAAGATTTAAATTACGGTAAAGATTATAAGTACAGCCCAGATTTTAATTATGAGGAAGATCAAGACTATTTGCCAGAGTCTTTAAGGGGCAAGAAATATTTAAAATAATAATATGATCAGAGAAAAATCAGTCGGTATAATTTTATTCCGTTACAATAATCGCGACAAAGAGATTCAATATTTAGTTTTGTATCATCGGGGGACTTATTGGAATTTCCCCAAAGGTAAAGTGGAGACTGGCGAATCCGAAATAGAAACCGCTAAGCGAGAATTAATGGAAGAAACCGGCATTTCTAATATTCAGCCAGTTAAAGGCTGGCGGCAACAAACTAATTTCTTTTTCAAAGAGGATCGAGGTGGCAAGCAAGAATTAATTAAAAAAGATTTTATTTTGTATTTAGCTAAAATGCCCAAAGACGCCGAGGTAAAAATATCCGGCGAGCATAATGGCTTTGCTTGGTTTAATTATAAGGTGGCCGGTAAATACTTGAAATTCAAGAGTTTGAAAGAAATTATGCAAGAAGCCGATTCCTATGTGAGTAAACAAATAGAAGAGTATCGAAAACGAAAAAGTAATCAAAGAAAAAAGAAATAATTTTTATAAAAAAATAGCCCCGTGAACGTCATTGTTCACGTGGTTTGTGTTTGTGGCGGTTACCTACCGGAAGTGTCCGCCGACTTCGATTTGACGGAAGCTCCGCCGGGGGATTTTGAAGGCATTGCCATCACCATCCTCGTTTTGCTCCCAGAGCGTACTGGAACAGTACGACCATCTGCCATTAATGCGGTAAATGTGCTTGGTGCACTTCCGACCGGCGATATTGGCGATGACCTCGGCCTTGTTCGGGCCACTCATGCTGATGACGCGGACGACTCGGGGAGCATTCTTCGTGGTTGCCATTCCTTCTTCCTCCATTTTTTTGTTGGAGTTTACGGTTTAGTTGCTCACATTGAGCTAACTTTGAAAATAACTTTTTAATGGTTTACAATTTGGTTAATATTAAATTTATGACTAATAGTCTAAAACCAAAATTATTATTTCATAGTTGTTGTGCGCCTTGTAGTGGTTATTTGGTGTCGGAATTGGTGAAAAATTTTGAGGTAGCAGTTTATTATAATAACCCTAATATTTATCCGGCCAGTGAATATCAGATTAGAAAAAATGAAGCGCAGAAATTTTTTACTGATTATGGAGTTAAATTTATTGAAATTGATTATGATCATAATAAATGGCTAGAGTTAGTCAAGGGTTTAGAGCACGAACCAGAAAGAGGTCGGCGGTGTATTTTGTGTTATCATTTTCGATTAGAGAGTGCGGCCAAATATGCCAAAGCTCATGATTATGATTTTTTTGCTTCGAGTTTGGCAATTAGTCCCTATAAAAAATCTCAGGTTTTAAACAATCTCGGTCGGGCTATTGCCAAGAAAATTGGTGTTGATTTTATTGCTGAGGATTGGAAGAAAAAAGATGGTTATAAAAAAGCCACAGCTTTTGCTAAGGACTTTGATTTTTATCGGCAAGATTATTGTGGTTGTGAATTTTCTAGACGTAGCACAAATATATAAGGTGTTATGCGTGGTGTGCTATATGTTACACGCAGTTGATTTATTAGTCATAAATATTGTATAATTAATTCAATAGTTACCAATTATAGACTTATGCTACCAGATAAATGGGAACAAACTAAAGGACATATCTTGGATACTTTTTCTAATGTAGAAATTAGTGCAATGGAATTACCAGATCCCGAAGTCGGCAAAAAAGAAATTGTCTTGTTTAGTGGTCCACTTGGTCAAATGAAATTAGAATATTACACTAAGCCAGTTATTTTAAATCGAAATACTCATGGCTCTAGGCGGATTGGTTCACATACAGCGGTTGAATATGTTTATTCAAATAGTGACTTTACTCATTATTTGAAAGTTTATAAGCTTGATCTAGATAGTGATGAGTGGCAAGAAATGGCTATAGAAAAAGGCTCTTTTAATTTATAATTTAAATTTAATTTAAAAAAATCTATGTTATTAAAAAAACTTTTTAAGCAATTGGGTCATAGTCAGTCGGTTTCTACTACTGAGTTATTTAAATTTGGGGCTATCGCTGGATTAGTTGAAGTAGTTTATATAGTTTTGGTGGCCACTTTTATGTTATTAGCTCAATCATTATTTCCAGATACTCCATCTGGGGTTATTGTGGGTATAGTTTCATTTTTAACTGTTTTTGTTTTTAGTGCCACTGTTTCTGGGGTTATTATGTTGGGTTTGCCGCTTTATTTTGCTATTGAAAAGAAATATAAAGAAGCTTTAATTATATTGTTGTCATCTGGCTTCTCTTTGATGGCTATTTTGATTATTATGATGTTGGGTAAATTTTTTATTTAGTAATTATCTAAAATAATATTATGTATTATGTAATTGGGATTATTGTATTCTTAATAGTTATTAGTTTAAGACAGATTAATGAATACGAAAGAGGTATTAGATTTCAATTTGGTAAATTTAATAGCGTGATGATGCCAGGTTGGCGTATTATCTGGCCGATTATTCAAACTATGCAAAAAGTGGATATTCGAGTTAAAGCGGTAGATGTGCCAGATCAAGAGGCTATTACCAAGGATAATATTTCCGTCAGAATTAATGCGGTTATTTATTATAAAGTTAGTGATGCGGCTAAAGCAATTATCGAAGTGGAAAATTTTACCTACGCTATTTCTCAATTAGCGCAAACCACTATGCGCAATGCTAGTGGTGAGGTGAGCTTGGATGAATTATTGAGTAATCGTGATCAAATTTCTTCTAGAATTCAAAAAATCGTTGATGAGGCTTCTGATCCCTGGGGTATTAAGGTAATCAATGTGGAATTAAAAGATGTCCAATTGCCAGAGGAAATGAAACGAACTATTGCTAAACAAGCAGAGGCGGAGCGTGAAAAACGAGCGGTTATTATTAAAGCTGAAGGTGAAGTAGCGGCGGCTGAAAATATGGCCAAAGCGGCTGGCGTGTTGGCTGGTTCGCCTGGTGCCCTACATCTAAGAACCTTGCAATCTATTAATGATTTATCTTCAGATCAGTCCAATACCGTTGTTTTCGCTTTACCACTAGAGGTTTTACGAGCCTTTGAAGGTATGACTAGAAATAAATTTTAAAATAATGACAACGTTAACAGACAGAACTCCATCACCACAAGTCATTACCGCTTTTGTAATTGTTTTTGTAGTTATTTCTAGTATTATAATTTCTTTGGGTAATTATTATGGTCAAAATACTAACCATCAAGTGGCGGGAGCGATAGATACAGCTGATCAAATTAAATTAACCAATGAATATAAAACAGCTTTTCTGTCCGAGTTTGATGATTATTTAATTTTAGATACAGATAGTGATTGGATGAATAGTGACATATTATCTAGTACGGTAACTATTAAGAATAATTTGTTGGCTTTAAAAGTGCCAAGTGAGTTTAAGCAGATTCATCTAAATGCAGTTGTAGCTTTATCGGAAATTGAAAAAGGCATTAATGTTAAAGATTTAGATTTAGTGTTGCCTAATGTGTACAAGCTGCGCGATATAATAGCTAATTTTTAGTTGATCAATGATATTTATTTTAATTAGAATATTTCCTTTCGTTTTTCCAATTGTTTATTTTATTTTTTTGAAATTGATGTTTGTTTTTTATAATAATGTGCCTTGGTTGGTGACAACAGCACTATTTATAAATTTTTGGTACTTTTTATTTATCTATTCAAAAACTAAAAATAAAGAAGTTTTTGTTTTTCTGATTCATTCGTTTATTTTTGTGATAACTGGTTTCTTTTATGTGTTAATTTTAGGTAGTCAGACATTTATTAATTTATTTTTAGTAATTTGGTCATTATTGTATTTTTTATATTTAGAATCAATTTTTCATTATTTTTATGACACTAAAAAAGTTGTAGTTTTAAATTTAAAAAATATTGTAGCTTATATTAATTTGATCACACTTTTCTTTTTAGTAGCTTTCCTGATTAATATTCATATATTTATTAACTTTTCTATTGGACTGGTTTATTTTGGTGTGTTTATTGCTAGTTTTTTATTAGTTTTTAGTCGGTTTAAAATTAATGGAGTTAGTTGGCAAAAAAACTTGCTCTATTCGTTTTTATTATCGATAATGATTATCGAGGTCTTGGTAGCAGTTTTATTCTTACCAGTTAGTTTTTATGTGTCAGCAGTTATTATTGCCATTGTTTATTATGTTTTAAGTTCCATACTAGCTATTAGTACCAAAAAAGCTTTAAATAAAATGGTAATTTGGCAGTATATCATCTTTACTTTGATTTCCATATTTATCATTGCTATAACTTCACAATGGGGACTTTAATAAATTAGATTTAAAAAAATGAAAACAATCAGGACTGAATTATTATTAATTATTGGTTTAACTATTATTGTGGGGTTTGTGTCTGGTGTTTTAGGCTATGTATTTATTGCTTTGGGTGGTAATCGTATACCACTTTTTGGACAAATTAATATCAGTGATACTGGTTGGAATAATCAAATAGTTATCGATCAGCCTCGCAGTGTGGTAGTAGAACAAGATATTCAGGTTCAGCAAGTAGAAAATAATGTGTTACCAACTCTGATTAATATTTATACTGCTAAAAAATCTTCTAATCCAATTAATCAAGTTTATTTGCCAGCTGAAATTTTGGCTAACGGAGTGGTAATCACAGCCGATGGATGGATTATGTCTGCTAGAAAACCCATCCCAACTTTAAATGGCAATTATGAGGTGATTGGTTATCAGTCCAAAAAATATGAAGTTTCTAGCTTTATTGAAGATAAAATCACTGGCATTGTCTTTGGTAAAACCAATGCTAATAATTTAACTGTTTCTAAAATCGGTAATTCTCATGATTTAAGAGTTGGTCAGACTTTAGCCATAGTTTCTAAAAATAATGGTATTGTTTTGGTTAATGTCGAAAAAATTGGTTATCAACCTAAAGTGGCTTCTGATTTGATTTTGTCTTCAGACGAACTGAATAAAGAAATTATTTTAAATATTGACTTAACTAATGAAATCGATGGTTCAGTTTTGGTAAATTTAAAAGGTGAACTAGTAGGTATTATTTCTGGTAGTAAAATAGTCCCAGTTAATTATTTTAAGGGTATGATTAACACTGTTTTACAAGGAAAGGCTATTAATCGATCGGTATTGGGCATTAAATATTTTGATTTAGCTCATATTGATGGTTTAATTGAGTATGGTGACAAGGGGGCTTTGGTTTACAGTGCTCCGCAAAAAACCAGTCCAGTTTATTCTCAAATATTAACTGGTGATGTGATTAAAAAAATTGATGACGTGGAAATTAACTATAGTCAAAGTTTATCGGAGCTGTTAAATTCTTATAAAATTGGTGATAAGCCAGAATTTTTAATCCAACGTGGTAGCGACGAATTAAGGTTTGAAATTACTTTAAAATAATCTAAAAAATAGTAGAAAAGCTAGTTATTTAACTAGCTTTTTTGATTTGAGTTTAAACGGCATATGTTCTATAATAAGTAGTATAATTCTTTAAAATAGACCTCTTTTCAATAAGGGGTTTGCTGTTTTTTAGCTTAAACTTTGTCTGAAATATTTTTAATTTTTTGTTTTGATTTTTTAATTTTTGTATATGTCTTTTGTCCACCTACATACTCATTCCCACTATTCCATGCTTGATGGTTTAGGGAAAATTAACGACTTAGTAGCTAAGGCTGTTAGTTTTGATATGCCAGCCTTGGCATTAACTGATCACGGTGTGATGTATGGAGCAGTAGAATTTTATAAAGCGGCTACTAAAGCTGGTATTAAGCCGATTATTGGCTTGGAGGCTTATGTTGCCAGAAATGGTCATCAGAATAAAAGGTCTGGTATAGATGTTCGCCCTTACCATTTGATCTTATTAGCTAAAAACGAAGAGGGTTATAGAAATTTAGTCAAATTAACAACCATCGCTAATTTAAAAGGGTTTTATTATAAGCCGAGAATTGATTGGGAATTATTGCAAAAATATTCGGCTGGTTTGATTTGTACCACGGCTTGTTTGGGCGGTGAATTAGCTAATCATATTGTTAATGAAAATATTGATTTGGCCAAAGATATGATTGATCGTTATCAGAAGTTATTTGGCTCTGATAGCTTTTATTTAGAGGTTCAACATAACCCCAGTATTCGTAAACAATTGATTGTTAACGAAAAGATTTACGAACTTAGTAAGGAAACCGGAGCGCCAATTGTAGCCACTAACGATGTTCATTATTTAGAAAAAGATGATGATCAAGTCCAGGATATTTTGCTTTGTATTCAAATGAAGAAGGTGATATCTGACAAAGACAGAATGTCGATGGTGGGTGAAGATTTTTCTTTTTTATCACCACAAGAAATGAAACAAAACTTTGCCGATCATCCTGAGGCTATAGAAAACACGCTTAAAATTGCTAAGATGTGTAACTTTGAAATGAGTTTAGGTCATATTGTTCTGCCTAATTTTCCGTTACCAGAGAAAAAAAATGAGGATGAATATTTGAGGGATTGGTGTGAAATCGGCTTGCAAAAGAGGTTTAATGGTCAGTTTGATAACGTGGTAATGGAAAGAATGGATTATGAGCTGGGTATTATTGCCAAAACTGGTTATGCTGGTTATTTTTTAATCGTAGCCGATTTTATTAATTGGGCCAAGGATAATGGTATTGTGGTGGGACCTGGTCGTGGTAGTGCGGCTGGGAGTTTAGTGTCGTATTTAATTGGTATTACCAATATTGATCCTATTAAGTATGAACTAGTGTTTGAGCGGTTTTTGAATCCCGAACGTATTTCGATGCCTGATATTGATACTGATTTTGCTGATTCTCGACGTGATGACGTCTTAAATTACGTAGCCGAGAAATATGGGCGCGATAAAGTGGCTCAAATTATTACTTTTGGAACTATGGCGGCTCGAGCGGCTATTCGTGATGTTGGGCGGACTATGGCCTTGCCTTATAATTATTGTGATCGGGTAGCCAAATTAATTCCGATGTTTACCAAATTAAACGATGCTATTGAAACAGTGCCAGAATTAAAAGAGGTTTTAAATGAAGAAGATGGTAAAAAACTTTTGACAGCCGCATTGAGGTTAGAAGGGGTGGTGAGACATGCTTCAACTCATGCTTGTGGGGTGGTGATTACACCCGAGTCTTTAGATAATTATAGTCCTCGGCAGTTTGGTAGCGGTGGTGATACTTCAATAGTGGTGCAATACGAAGGTCATTCAGTAGAAGACTTGGGGTTGCTTAAAATGGATTTTTTAGGTTTGTCTAACTTAACAATTATCGAACAAGCTTTGGAAATTATTAATAAAATCCATGGTCTTAAAATTGATATAGAACAAATACCATTGGACGACGAGAAGGTGTTTAAACTTTTTCAGGAAGGTAGAACTACTGGCGTGTTCCAATTAGAATCTTCTGGCATGAAACGATATTTAAAACAGCTTTTACCTACCGATTTAGAAGATATTATCGCCATGGTGGCTTTGTATCGTCCGGGGCCAATGGAATACATTCCTCATTATATTGACGGTAAACATGGTCGTAAGAAGCCAGTTTATTTACATCCTAAACTCCAGCCAATTTTAGAAAAGACTTATGGCGTGGCCGTTTATCAGGAACAATTGTTGCAAATTGCTAGAGATTTGGCGGGTTTTAGTTATGGTGAGGCGGATATTTTACGTAAAGCGGTGGGTAAAAAAATTAAGGCCTTACTTGATGAACAAGAGGTAAAGATTGTCAGTGGTATGGTTAAAAACGGTATTGATGAACAAGTAGCCAAAAATATTTGGGAGTTTATTTTGCCGTTTGCCGCTTATGGTTTTAATCGGTCACATGCGGCTTGTTATGCGATGATCGCTTACCAGACAGCTTATCTAAAGGCTAATTATCCAGCGGAGTATATGGCCGCTCTACTGACATCTGATCAGGGCAATGCTGATCGGATTGCGATTGAGGTAGAAGAATGTCGTCAGTTGGGTATTGAAGTAATGTCACCAGATGTTAATGAAAGTTTTTCAACTTTTACCGTGGTGGCTGAAAGCTTAAAAGCTGGTAGTCCTCGAATTAGATTTGGTTTGTTTGCTGTTAAGGGTTTGGGAGAGAATATTGTTAAGGTAATTATTAATGAAAGAAGGGAAAATGGTAAGTTTAAGAATTTGGAAGATTTTTTGACTCGTATTAAAAATAAAGATTTAAATAAAAGATCACTAGAAGCTATGGTGAAAGCTGGTGTTCTAGATAGTTTGGATGAAAGAAATCGTTTGCTTTATAATATGGATCGTATTTTATTATTTGTTAAAGAGTCTAATCAAAACAGTTTGAGTGGTCAGGATAGTTTGTTTGATTTAACGCCTCAGGTTAGTTTATCCGGGTTAAGATTGGATAATACATCAGTATTAGATAAAAAACAAAAATTAACTTGGGAGAAGGAATATTTGGGTATTTATGTGTCAGATCATCCAATGCAAGAATTGTCGGCTAAATTAGATGGTTTAGTCACTAAATGTTCAGATTTAAAGATCGGCGATAGTAAAAAATATGTTAAAGTGGCTGGTGTAATCTCTATCATTAAAAAAATAATGACCAAAAAGGGTGATCAAATGTTATTTGCTACTATAGAAGATAACACGGGTAACACTGAGGTTTTGGTTTTCCCTAGAACCTTAGAGGAAAATCCTCATATTTGGCAAACTGATTCTATTGTGGCTATTTTAGGCAAGGTGTCTGACAAGGACGATGAAGTTAAGGTTTTGTGTGAAAAAGTAGCGGTTTTAAATACTGACAATATATCTGAAGTATTTTCTCAAATCTTAGTACCACCAGCTAGTGGTGCTAGGGGTGCTGGTTTTTGGGGACGCTTTAAAAAGGGTGATGGCAGTAAGCCGGTTCCAGTTTTAACCGCTCCAGTCAGCAATATTATGAATTTAGTGGTTAATATTAATGAGCCTATTGACTATCAGGTATCAAAATTACTACGAGAGTTATTTTTTAAACATCCCGGTAATCATTCTGTTGAGTTGTTAATTTCTAGAAATTCTGGCTTAAAGCAGAAAGTCAAAACTAGTTTCAAAGTTAGTTCCAATGATGAACTCGTTATGAATATTGAAAACATCGTCGGCCAAAATAGTGTTGTTAAGAACTAGTTAAATGTGTTATAATAATAAATGTTAAAACTATTCGATTATATAAAATATGCCTAAATTAAATCTTTATCGTAATATTTCTATTACTTTTGTAATTTTTGTGGCTATTTTGCTGGTAGCTATTTTTTTATTCTTATCCAGTAAAGCTACAGTAATTATTACACCAAATCCTCAAAAGGTTAGCCTAAGTTTTAATTTGGAGGTTAAAGAAAACCCCACAGCCGATGAATTATCAGAAAAAGATGTAGTAGCTGGTAAGATTGAGACTTATGTTAAAGCTGGTAGTTTAACTTCAGAAGTATTAAGTACTCAGGCCGTGGCCTCGGAAATAGTTGGTCAAGTTAAATTAATTAATGACAGTAGACAAGATCAGGCTTTAGTTAAAACTACACAGTTACAAGCTGATAATGGTGTAATAGTTAGGACTGCTGAGAATGTGATTGTTAAAGCTGGTAGTAGTATTAATGTTTCAGTAGTAGCTAAAGATCCAGCAGAGTTTAAAGATATTGATCCTGGCGATTTGGTAATCATTAAACTAAACCCGGCCTTACAAGATAAAATTTATGGAGTGGTAGAAAAAACTTTAAATAATGACCCTCATGATATTAAGGTCTTGGCCGATAGTGATATTGCTCGGGCTAAGGAAAAGTTAAGCCAACGTTTGACTGAAGAAGTTAAAAAAGAAAATAACTTGTCAGGTAGCATTGGATTGCTAACAGAAATTAAAAGCTTTAAGTCTAAAAATAAAATTGGTGATGAAGTGGATAATTTTGATTTAGAAATGGAATTAGAAGTAAAATACTTAAAATTAACTAGTGATGAGCAATTAGCTAATTTAATAATTAAAAAGGTTAATAATTTAAATCTCTCTGGTTTATCTGTTGGTGACGTTAATGTTAGTGATGTAGAATCTACCATTGTGGATGACGACTTGAATGGTAGTGTTTTGGTAAAAGTGAATTACTTTGTTTTAGTAAAAATTGATGAAAATAACGCTCTTTTGACCAAAAAACATCTATCTGGTCAAAAAATAGATAGTATAAAAGAGTTGTTAATGTCCAGTCAAGATGTAATTTCTGATGTGGAAATATTAGCCTCACCTTATTGGACTAAAAGTTTTCCAAAACAAGAATCAAAGATTAATGTGATTATTAAATAATTGATTAATTATTATGAATAATAAATCTAGGCCAGTTAAAATAGCTGGTATGACTGGTTTAATTGTTATAGCCGGAGCAATGATTGGTTTTTTTATGACAATGTTATATTTTTAAATTTAAATTATTTTAAATAACTTACTAATAAATAAACTTATGCGACAAAAGATGTATGTATTTTCGATCATCGCTTTGTTATTTAGCTTTTCATTGGCAGTTAATATAGCTTTGGCTCACGATGAAGAAGCTACCTCAACAGATGAAATAGTGATAAATGTTAATGCCGATGATTTGGGGATTAATAATCCAAAGGTTTTGCCAGATAGTCCTTGGTATGGTTTGAAGAAGTTTTGGGAAGGTGTAATAGATACTTTTACTTTTAATCCTATTACTAAAGCAGAAAATAATTTAACTAGGGCCAGTGAAAGATTGATTGAAATGCAAGAATTAATTGAGAACGGTAAAATAAATGACGCTGACAAGGTTATTGCCCAGTATGAAAAGCGAATCGATAGTATTAGGGATAGAATTGAGAAATTAACCGATATTCATTCTGACAAAGCGGAGAAATTTTTGGATAAGTTTGCTGAGCATCAAATTAAACATCGTTTAATTTTAGAAAAAATACAAGAATCATCAGCCAAACCAGAAGAAATTTCAGCAGTGAAAGATAAAGCTCTTAGTGCTTTAAGTGAAGCTCTAGCTAAGACTGATAACGAGGAATTACAAGCTAGGTTGGAAAAGGCAATCTCTAAAATAGAAGATGGTGATTTAAAAGAATTTAAAAATTTAGAGGTTCTAAAAGCTTTAGAAGATAGAGTACCAGAGCAGGCTAGACCGGCAATTTTACGAGCTCAAGAAAACGCTTTAAAGCGATTAAGGGGTGATATAGAGGAATTACAACCCGTTCAGTCGGAACGTATTGAAAAAATGTTAGAAAAATCCAGGGGTGATGAATCACATTATATTGAAATTTTAAACGAATTGAAAGATAATGGTGATTTACCAGACGGCGTAATTAAAGAATTGCCTTTAATTAAAATGAGACTGGAGGAAAGAAAAACGGAACGTGAGCAAAAAATGAGAGATAATAGTGATGAGCCAGAAGAAATGAATGAAACAGAAGATTCTCATGATGATTCTAGTGATGATGCTGATGATAGCATGGATCGGTAAATCATTTTGACTTAATTAAGCCACCCTTGAAAAAGAGTGGCTTTTTTGTTAAAATCAGCTATAGTTTTTAAACTTAATTTATGGTCAAAAAATATTTCATATTAGTGCTTGGTTGTCAGATGAACAGGTCTGATGCCGAGAAAATTGAAACAATTTTAGCTAATTTAGGCTACCAGAGCGTAAATAGTGAAGCTGAAGCTGATTTGATCGTGGTTGTAGCTTGCTCTATTAAACAATCGGCGATTGATCGAGTTTATGGTAAAGCACATAATTGGCAAAAAAGACGAAAGACAGGTCAGCTATTTACTATTTTAACTGGTTGTGTTTTAGATAAAGATAAAAAGCCACTAGGTGAAATTTTTGATTTAGCCGTGGATATTAAAGACATTAATCAAATTCCTGAAAAGTTAGGCGTTGATAAATCGGTTAGTGTTGGCGATTATTTTAGTGTGGCACCTAAACATAATTCTAGTTTTCAGGCTTACGTAATCATTATGACCGGTTGTAATAACTATTGTACTTTTTGTGTAGTGCCATATACTCGTGGCCAGGAAACATATAAAGATGCTAATGAATTAATAAATGAGTGTAAGGAATTAATTAAAGCTGGTTACAAAGAAATAACTTTGCTTGGCCAAAATGTGAATTCGTATCATAGTGGTGATTATGGTTTTCCAAAATTATTGTCAGCGATAGATAAAATCGAAGGTGATTTTTGGATTAGGTTTTTAAGTAGTAATCCCCAGGATTTTTCTGATGATTTAATTGAAGTGATGGCTAATGGCCAGCATATTACTCCATATTTACATTTTGCTGTTCAGTCTGGTGATGATGATATTTTGAAAAAAATGAACCGCCGACATAATGTAGAGCATTATTTAAAGATTATAGACAAAGCTAGATTGACTATACCTAACCTAATGGTTTCAACAGATATTATTGTTGGTTTTCCTACTGAAACCGAAGCACAATTTAATAATACAGTTAAATTGGTGGAAAGGGTGAGTTATGATATGATTTATATTAGTAAATATTCTAATCGTATTGGTACAGCAGCTTCTAAAATTTTAGCAGATGATATTGTTAAAACTGAAAAGGATCGACGAGAAAAAATATTAACCAAATTTTTAGCAGTTTCGGCCTTGGCTAATAATCAAAATTATTTAAATCAAATTGTAGATGTTTTAGTGGAGGGTCATAAACAGGGCCAACAATTTGGTAAAACTAATACCTTTAAAACTGTTACATTTGCTAGTGATAATAATGTTATTGGTCAGTTTGTACAAGTGAAGATTGTGGAAGTGGGAAGCTGGGCTTTATTTGGTGAATTAGTATACCCTGTTGAATAATTTTTATTATTTTTTAAGTTTGGTGTGTAGGAATTGTTTAGAATCTAATTTAACATGGTAAATTATGAAAAAGAATAAATTGGTGGTTATTTTAGGTCCGACTGCTTGTGGCAAAACAAAGATTGCTACAGTTTTAGCTTATAAATATAATGGCGAGATAGTTTCAGCTGATTCTAGGCAAGTGTATACGGGTATGGATATTGGCACTGGCAAAGATTTAGCTGATTACAATATTAACGGTTCTAAGGTGTCATATCACTTAATTGATGTAGTTGAGCCAGCAACTGATTTTAACGTGGCAAAATACCAAAAATTAGCCTATCAAGCTATAGATAGTATATTAACTAGAGGTAAGGTGCCATTTTTAGTAGGTGGTACTGGCTTATATATTGATGCGGTTACTAAAAATTATCAATTCAATGAAGTCACGCCAAAAAAACAAGAGGCGATTCGAAAAAAATTAGACAAATGGAGCTTAGAGAGGTTATTAAAAGAATTGAAGAGTAAAGATCCAGATGTTTTTGAAAAGATTGACCAAAAAAATAGAAGACGAGTTCAACGAGCTTTAGAAATATTTTTAGAAACTGGTGAATCTAAGAAGAAAAATCCTTTAGGTGATGTAAAATATGACATTTTGTTTATTGGGGTTAAATTTAAATTAGAGGAAATTTATAAAAAAATAGATAGTCGATTAGACCAGAGGTTGGATGAGGGAATGATTGATGAAATTAAAAATTTAAGGACAAGTGGAGTTAGTTGGCAACGCTTGGATGATTTTGGTTTAGAATATCGTTATGTCGCTCGGTATTTAAATGGTCAAATTACCCATAATGAAATGATGTTGCAGTTAAAAAACGCTATTCATCATTTTGCTAAAAGGCAATTAACTTGGTTTAAGAGAAATAATGATATTATTTGGGTGCCAAGTTTAACCGAAGCTCATAGAATATTAAAAAAATTTTTAAAATAAAAAATCCGATTAATGATCGGATTTTTATTTATTAGGTAATTAAGCGGCAGATTCTAGGGGGGCTTCTTGGATTATCATGTCGGCTGCTAGTTGTAGTTTTTTATTGACATCACCTGGATGCATTTTGGACACTTCTTGATAAAATTTAGCCTCTTCTAAATAACTATTATAGTCTTCTGTTGGGATCATTGAAGTGTTAGCGTTGTAATCAGCTAAAAATTTTTGTAATTTGGCTTCAGCATCTTTCCATTTTTCTTCATAATTTTTTTCGTTATCAAACTCATTACCCCATTCTTTTTCGGCTTGGCAGTAACCACGACCTTCTAAACTTGGCATAATTTTTTAGTTATTTGTTAAATAAATTAAAACCCCAGTTTTACACCACCGCTAGTCTTAGGTGGCGTTATTTTAGAATTTTGTAATCGCGGTGTTTTTGATTTGTAAATGTCTTCTTGTAGACCCTCCATCATAAATTCTCGACGTCGGCCAGCGATATTCTTTTTTTTAATTGCTTCTTTTCGAACATACTTATCAACTATTCTATTGGTATCGTTTTGAGTAAAGCCTTTTAAACCAGCCTTAGATAAATGACCGGCTAATTCTTTGACTTTAGATATGTTTAAATCCTTACCACCTAATATTTTGGATGATGTTGTATAATCATAGCCGGATTTTTCCAAGGCTTTCATGATATTTATTTTATCAGTCGCGCTTAGATCATTAACATTTAATAAATTTTTGTATAAATTTGGTAAATTTATAGTCTTAGGTGTATGTTTTTGAATTTGAGATTGTCTAAATAGAGGCATAATATAATTCAGTTTTATTTATGGTAATTTTATTGCCAAAGATTAAATGGTTTATATTTGAAGCTATAATACATGTCTTTCTGATTATAGAAATTTATACTACTTTCTTCGTTATTATTTATAAAACCACTTTGACCAGGTGGTAAGATGTTTAGGCCCTGAATGGGATTAGATAATTCAACAATTTGTTCATAAGTGCCCCGTTCTCCTGTGCCTTTAATAATATTAATAATATCATTAATATCAATTTTTTCAACTGTTTCAATAGGGTTGATTATTTTTTCTACATCATGGGTGTCTATCCAAGTATACTCACCTTTGCCTGGCCAATTTTCTGTTGGTTTACTATTCCAGTTAACAATAAAATTTTGCTGGGGATTTATAGTTTTTGGAAGGTTGTCATATTTTATGAATCCTTGCCATTCATTGCTCCCGTCACCTATGGCGGGAAATCTAGGATCCCAGTTTCTGATAGGGTATTTACCTACATGAAAATATCCAATGTTACCATTTTTATCAGCATATCCAAAGTTCAAAGAACCCGCAAAATCTTTAAGAGCGTTTTGAAATTCGTCTAAATTAGTGGACTTATTAATATCTAAAATAGAGGCCATGCTGTTTAGTTCATTATTTTCTAAAGATCTTTTGTAGGTGTAGGCTTTATTATTTTTAAGATCCCAATTTACTACTGGTCCATGAATTGTTTTATAAGTTGTGTAATCAATAGTATCACCATCTTTGACTTTAATGGCTTGTTTTTTAATGATCATGTCTTGCCACTGGTTATTAAACCAATATTGGTACTGATTTTCTGGATTAATAGTTTCAATATAAGTATCTAGATTGTCAGACCAAGTACCAGATGTAATGGCCCAAGCAATATTTTGGTTTATGCCGATAATTACTCCAGGAATTCCAGGGATTTCTATGCCAGCTACAGAAAAATTAGGTGATTTTAACTTGACTTCGGCCACCATTTGAGACTTTTTATCACCCATTTGTGGTCCGGATAAAAATAAGGCGTTGCCAGTTTTAGATTTGTCAGGAGAGATAATAGCCATAAAACTACCTAACTTGGTAATTAATTGGAGATTTTTTCTAACTTGGCTTAAAATTTTTTTCTCCTGATTTGCTGATTCTATTAGTGAATCAGGATTAATTTCTTGGTAATTATTGCTAGGATTTTTGATTGTTTGTCTGATTGGGTTGTCTTTTATATCAGTATTTGGGATAGTTACAATAGCCTCATTATTGATCTCAGGATTTAATTTATTGAATAAATTAATATCATAATTTAAGGCAGCTAGTTTGGCTAGATTATTTATTTCATCTCCGCCATTTTCACCATATTTTCTGATGGTCATTTGAGCAATAGCTATGCTGTCTTCAATTTCCCATTTTTCTGGTTCAATGTCTAAGTCGAAAAACTCTTTAGGCATTAGACGTGTCTTATTATGTAAAACCTCATCGATGTAGGCATTAATACCATCTCGGTAGGCTATGAAATAAGCCTGGTTTTCGTCGCTAAGTTGTTGAAATTGTGGTGTTGTTTCAGTTTTAAGATAATTATACTGAGCAGTAGATTTATCGTAATCAATATAATCTTGTCCATATATTTCTGATATCTGACCTTTGGCGTCGCGCTTATTTTTTTCTAATTGAAAAAGACGATCTTGAGCAATGGCGTAACCATTACCAAATAACAGTCCACGATCAGTGGTTGATTCGATGTGTGGCACACCATAATCATCTCTATATATCTGTATGATGCTATTATTGTAGATTAAAATTTTATATTTTTGACTATATAAAAAAATAGTTATTAGTAATGTTGCCACCAGTAATAATCCAAGAAATATTATAAAAGTGATTTTTCTGTGTTTATTTTTTTTATTTGATTGCTTTTCTTCTAACATATTAATCACTCAGTCGATATCCATCATTTTAACATGGTCTTTTAAATTTTAATGTCACCATTTAAACATTTATATGAATTTTGTAAGGTAATGGTTTTTGATATGTTTTAGGATAGTTTTTTCTTTAAAATATCCTCAATAGTTTGGGGGTTAGCTTGGCCTTTGGTTTCTTTCATGGTTTGACCCATTAAAAATTTCAGAGCCACTTCTTTGCCAGCCCTATAATCGGCAACTACTTTTTCGTTGTTACTTATAATTACTTCGATTATTTTTTCTAGTTTATCTTGATCGTCTACCTGTTCTAGGCCACCTTGACTAACTATTTCCATTGGACTGTCACCAGTTTTAAACATTTGTTCTAAAACTTTTTGAGCGGTTAGATTATTGATTTTGCTGTGGTAAATTAAAGTAATAAATTCGGCAAAATTTTCTGGCGTAATTTTGGAATCTTTGATGGCGGTTTTTTCGTCGTTTAAGTGTTTGAATAATCGACTAATTAACCAGTTGCTAATTATTTTAGATAATTTTTTACCTTCTCTGGCCCAAATTTCCTCTTCAGTACCATCGGTTTCTGGCAGGGAAATCAACCAGCCAATTAATTCTGATATCACTTGTTCGGTAAAACTAGCCAAATCCTTGTCACTAATTAAAATTTTAGCATCTTCTAATTTTAAATTAAATTGAGAAACAAATCTTTTTAATTTTTGATGAGGTAATTCTGGTAAAGTGCCTGTTAATTCAGTAATTAATTCATCGCTGATATTTAGTGGTGGTAAGTCTGGTTCTGGAAAGTATCGGTAATCGGCGGCTGTTTCTTTGACTCTTTGAGAAAAGGTTTTTTGCTTATCATCATCCCAGCCCCTAGTCTCTTGAACTAATGGTTCATTGTTTTCTAGGGCTTTGGTTTGCCTTTTTATTTCATATTCGACCGCTCTCTCCATAGCCTTAAAAGAGTTGATATTTTTTAATTCTGATTTAGGATTTAGATTATAGTCTAGTAGCGGTTTAACTTCACTGCCATCAATCACAAATTTGCCAGCTTCTTGCATAGAAATATTGGCTTCACAGCGCATTTGACCTTTTTCCATATCCGCGTCAGAAATTTCTAGATATCTTAAAATTTGTTGATACATCTGGCAAAAGTCTTTGGCTTCACTAGCTGATTCTATGACTGGATCAGTAACCAATTCAATTAGAGGTGTACCGGCTCGACTTAAGTCCACTAAACTACTATTGGCGCCATGAGCTAATTTACCAGTGTCTTCTTCTAAATGAACTCTGGTAATGCCAACTTCTTTACCATTTATTTCTAGTTTACCACTGTAAGTTAATGGTTGATCATATTGTGATATTTGGTAGCCTTTTGGTAGATCGGGATAAAAGTAGTTTTTTCGATCAAATTTAGTTTGTTTGGCAATTTTACAATTTAAAGCCAAGCCAACTAGAATAGTCCACTTGATTGCTTGTTTGTTAATAGTTGGCAACATACCAGGATGAGACATGCAAATTGGGCAGATGTTTTGATTGGGTTCTTTCTGTAATTCATAGCCATTTTGGCAAGTACAGAACATTTTGGTCTGGGTTTTTAGTTCAGCGTGGATCTCCATGCCGATAACTGGGATATATTTAGCCATAATTTAATCATCGTTTATTAACCCTATTTTACCTAAAAAAATGGATAAAATCAAATAAAAAACCGCTACCAAATTTTTGGTAGCGGGTGGTATTAATTATGATAAAGGTACAGCAGTGCCACGGGCAAAGATGTAGGTCGGTGTGACGTCGGCTCTCGACAATTTATGCCACCAAGGGTAGGAATCTCTTAAAGCATTCTCAAAAAATAGGAAAATCTGGCGAACTTCATGGTTGACCGATGGTTTAGTTCTTTGCCAGTTACAAAATTCTAATTGACGCAAGTTACCAGACATCCAATAAGCCACCTTGTTGCCCAAGGCCATATGATATTCAGCCAAGGGAATTGGAACTTCATTGGCCATAAGTAGCTCAAAAACAGAATTGTTAATATTCCAGGCTTTATTAAAAACTGGCTCAAGACCATCTGGAGCTGGCTTATCATATTTGTAAAAGCCATAGTGTGGATTTAACCGGGATCTTTTGTGAGCACAGAAACCCATACGTTGAAGATCTCGCCAGCCACGAAAGCTCATCAAGCCGGAGAATGACATAATAATGCTTTCAAATTCTCTGGGCAATTTGTCATAAGTAGATCTATTAGTGTCTGAAATTATTTCAACAATTGAGGAAAAATTATGACAATTATGAAAGTGTTCCGTGCGGCTCATTAAATTAAATAGAATTCTTTCCGCGTCCATGCATCTTGGAAATACAAATTTTAATCCATCATGCTTTGACAGATAACCCCAATTCATTACATCAAAATCAGTAATTTCAGTGTGACGCAAAAACTGATCAGCCCCAATTTTTTTGGCTTCAGTGGTAACCATCTCAACAATAGCTTGGTTTTCAGGCGTACCATCTAATAAAAGATGCTTAATGAGAGTAGTAAATGATTCGCCACTGATAGTTATGCCTACCGATGTGAGTGTCGATGATGGTAAAAAATTTCCCAAAACATCGCAAGTTTCACCAATAACGCCCATATTAATTTGGGCTGCTGTGGCATCTGGAATTTGCGGTGTATAAGTGTCTCGTAAAAAAGTGGGAAATGGACCGGTGAAATTTTCACCTTGCCACATTCGATAGAAATCATAAAGAACATCGTTATTGTGCTTGATAATTCCGGGGTCAATACCATAAAACGCTAGTTCATTTTCAATCGGATAGACAGCAGTGCCGCCCATGTCTACATATCTGGTGGAGAGTTCAATATAGGCTGCTCCCGGTCGACACCACTCAATAGATTTGGCAGCCAAAATAGAAATTTGTTCAAAGCAAATATGGAGTCCAGCTGTTCTGGCGATAGAATTGTGGCCATATTGATCTAGCCACTTTTTCAGAAAGTCGTCCATTTTTTTGGAAGCAGTTAGTGATGCCAAATATAGTGGATCCACTCCAAGTAAAGAAAATTCCTTAAAAGCATTAAAACATTCTTCAGAATAAGTAATAAATTCTTCTAAACTACAGATATTTCTTTCTTTTACAAATTTTGCCGGATCACCATTAAATTCGTTTTGACATTCTAAAGTTAGTGAGCCCAGCGCTTGAGGTAAAAAACTGTCGACGAACATGCCGCGTAATCCGCGTTCATTCTTCATTCTAGAATACATAGCCAGCAGAGAAGAAATCATATTTTCCGGTAGACTGTGAATAAAGAAAATTCGCCCATTGGTATTAGTGAAAAATCTAGAAATTATTCTATCTTCGACGGGATCAAAGCTATATTCCAAGTCAGAAAAGATAAATTCCTTGGCAATTTCCAGTAACCTCTTATTCATGATTATCTCCTAAGTTTGGTTGACTATTTTCGCTACACTGGAAATAATTGTATGATGAATATCTAAAATACTTCTAGTGCCATCGATAATTCTAAATCGGCTTGCTTCTTCCTCAGCTATTTTTAGATATTCATTTCTCGTACGATTAAAGAAATCTTGGTCACAAGTTTTTTCAAAAAAGGCATCTTTGTCTGATTCTTGAGTGCGACGTTTGATCATCTCCTCAATACTAATATCTAATAAAATTACTAAATCTGGTAATATGCCCTGAAGAGCTATGGCGTTTAAGTGATTAATAGTTTTAATCATTTCTGGCTCACTGTGAAACCGGCCACCACCTTGGTAGGCTCTAGTGCTATAGTGCAATCTATCAGTAATAACAATTTGACCACTGGCTAAAGCTGGTTTGACTCTTTTATCAATGAATTCGGCACGATTAGCCAAAAACATAAATAATTCACAATATGGTGACCGAGCAAAACCATTAGCTATATCAATTGGTTGCGGAAAATCTTCGTGGCCATTAAAAACTTCGTTAATAGCCTTAGTCGCTAATTGCGGGTGCTTGATAACAGTTCGTAGGATTTCACCATAGACAGTACCGCCTGGCTCTCGTAGTATAATAGCCTCACGATTTATCGCCTTCAGAAAGGCGAGAAGTTTAGTGGCCTGCTTACCTTTACCAGAACATTCTATACCCTCAAAAGTAATCAGTAGACCAGACATTTTAAGCTCCTTTAATTTCTTTGATTATGCTTCTAATTTGTTTAAATAAGTTGGCTTTACAAGTATTGTTGTCTATAGAAAAATGAGCCTGTTTGGCTAAATCTCTAATACCTATTTCTGTGGATAGAGTACTATCTGCTAAAAATTCCTCCCAAGTTTTAGTACTATCATCAGAATTTTCGGTTCTTTGAGTTAGTCGCTTATATCTAATTTCAGGTTCAGCATCAATCCTAATTAAGTAAAAATGAGGTAATGTTTTAAGTAGAGAAATATCACCTTCTAGTCTAATATTGGGTAGGCAAATAATTGGAGCAAAACTGTGTGTGATAGTTCTAAAGGTGTATTTGGCTAAGATATCTTGACCAAAATGTTCCCTTAAATTAACTCCTAACCAAACCATATTCTCCCGACTTTGAGGTAGTCCTAGTAGATCAAGTATTCTTCTAAGTGGCTCAGAAAAACTGGCTGTTTTAGATTGAAATTCATCAGTTAAAAAATCAGCTAAGGCACTTTTGCCGCTAGCTATTTCACCGATTAGTCCGAGGATTATTTTATTGTTCATCGTGCGTCTCCAAGTTGTTAAGGTGCTATTTTGTTATGTAAAATTAACAGAATAACTGTTTAATGTCAAAAAAACACTAGACTTTAGTGTTTTTTAATATTTCTTTCATTATACTGTCTACTTGAGAGTAGAGATCGGGGTAATTAGTGTTATTGTTGATTGAGTATTGAGCTTTTTGGGAAATTTTTTTTATTTTGGTTTCAGTGGCTAGTTTAGAATCTTTAAGGAATTGGGCCCAGGTTTTATTTTTGTCGTCTTTGTTTTGCAGTCTTTTGGTGATTCTTTGGTATCTAATTTTTTGATCAGTTTCAATACTGATTAGAATAAAATTTTTAAATTTTTTAAGCTCGGTCATGTCAGACTCCAAACGAATATTTGGTAGGCAGATAATTTTATTTTTACTATCTTTTATTCCCTCAATAATTGTTTTAGCTAATAAATCTTGGCCAAATTTAGCCCTAAGTAGAGTACCAAGTGTCGCCATATTGATTCTGGTTTGTGGTAAATACAATCTATCTAAAATATCCCTAAGAGGTTGGGAGAAGCTAATAGTTTTGGATTTATATTTTTTGGCCAAATAATCAGCTACAGTGTCTTTACCGCTGACCATTTCACCAACTAAGCCAATAATTATTTTGTCTTTTATTTTTTTGGGCATATATTTTATATATTATATTTTAGCATATAAATTCTTAGTTACAAAAAACAGGGGATAAACCCCTGTTTTTGAAGACAATTATTATTTGGCTAAATCAATTTTTATACCAGGCCCCATAGTTGTTGATAAACTTATGCTTTTGATGTAATTACCTTTAGCTCCTGATGGCTTAGCTTTTATAATGCTATCCATTAAGGCTGAAAAGTTTTCTACTAATTTAGCCTTATCAAATGAAACTTTACCAATCATTACGTGTAAGTTTCCAGAGTCATCATTTTTAAAACCAACTTTACCTTTTTTAAGGTTGCCCACAGCTTCAGCAATATTTTGCGTAACTGTGCCGTCTTTTGGATTAGGCATTAAACCTTTTGGTCCAAGAATTTTAGCTACTGGAGCTAGGATTCTCATAGTTGATGGAGTAGTTACTAAAACGTCAAATTCCACTTTACCTTTTTTAATCTCTTCAATTAAATCAGCTTCACCAACAACATCAGCGCCAGCTTCCTTAGCAATTTTTAATTGTTCACTATCATCAGAAATCACAGCGACTTTAACTGTTTTACCAGTACCATTAGGTAATGAAACAGAGCTTCTGATTTGTTGGTCACTCTTTTTTGGATTGATGCCTAGGTTTACATGAACCTCAACACCAGCGTCAAACTTAACGGTAGAAGTAGCTTTGGCTAATTCCATAGCTTCGTCTATCTTGTAGGTTTGTTTGGGGTCAATTTTCTTTAATACTTCTTTAAATCTTTTAGAAGTTGAGTGTGTTACTTTTTTCATATTAGTATATTTATGCGGTTTTAGCGAACCATTTAGACTCTCCCGCCTTAATTAATTTATTTTTCGCCCTCGATTTCCACGCCCATTTGTTTGGCAGTGCCAGCAATAATTCTAGCTGCCATTTTAACATCCCTAGTGTTTAAGTCTGGCATTTTAATGGTAGCAATTTCTTCTAATTGAGCTTGAGTAATTTTACCTACTTTTTCTTTTAGAGATTTACCAGAACCCTTCTTAAGACCTAAGGCTTTCTTGATAAGTTCGCCAGCTGGTGGGGTTTTTAAGACGAAGTCATATGATCTATCATCGTAAACAGAGATTTCCACCGGAATAATGTCGCCACGCTTATCAGCCGTCGCGTCATTAAACTTTTGACAGAATTCTGCAATGTTCAAGCCATGTTGACCTAAAGCTGGACCAACTGGTGGCGCTGGATTGGCTGATCCACCAGGAATTTGTAATTTAATTATTGTTTTTATTTTTTTTGCCATATAATTTTAGTTTAAAGTTTATAATGTTGCTGGCCAAATCCATCTGACTTAAACCCCAGAGGGATGAAGGCCAGCATGAGGATAAATATGTCGGCGGAGCCGACACTACTCATTAGAATTTGCCCAGGTATCGTCGTTTTCATTTATTTATTACAGACAACGATCAAATTCATAAGGTTTATAAAGCTTAAAGTTAGAAGCGAATAAAGTTTGATACTTTATAAACTTTTTGACTTTATAAACTTTCTACTATTATTTATATTTATGATTTTTGAATTTGTAAAAAATCTAGTTCAACTGGAGTTTCTCGGCCAAACATTGAGATCATTACTTTAACTTTGCCTCTAGTCTCATCTATACTAAACACTTTTCCTTCCATACCCTTAAATGGTCCGTCAGAAATTTTCACTGGATCATTTTTGGCAACATCGATTTGGTATTCTGGTTCATCAACGCCCATTCTCTTTTGTAGTGATTTGATTTCATCATCAGAAACTGGGGTTGGGGTAGTACCAGAACCAACGAAGCCGGTAACATGAGGAGTGTTTCGAACTACATACCAGGATTCATCAGTTACTACCATTTCTACTAAAACGTAACCTGGGTATATTTTATCCTCGACAACTTTTCTTTTGCCGTTTTTGATTTTAATTTTCTTTTCCTTGGGGATTAAAACACTGAAGATTTTATCTTCCATGTCCATGGATTCAATACGTTGCTTTAGATTATGTTCCACCGCCTCCTCAAGGCCAGAATAAGTGTGTAGGACATACCAACGTCTGCCCAGATTTAATGTTTGTTTGGCCATATTTTTGGTTAAATAATCTGTTCTATTACTTTAGTTAAAATGAAATCAGCTAAGCCTAGAAAAAAGGCAACAGCTAAAGAAATTACTATTACTAGAATAGTATGTTGTTTAACTTCCTTCTTGGTTGGCCAAGTGACTTTTTTAACTTCGTTTTTAGAGTCCCTAATGTATTGGACTAGCTTGTTAATTTGACTCATTTTGTTTAAATTTAGCAAAATAAAAGTATTTTAAAACCCCCTCTCGGGGGAATTTCAATTTACAAATGAATTATATACTATTTTTGAATAAAAATCAAGTGTTTAATAATGTTTAAATAATTACTTAAAATATATAAAAAACTCCCCATTTTTGGTATTTGGGGAGGAATTCCGGAGTTTATTATTTTTTGATTTTTTTATGTTTCTTGATAGAACCGGTAATCTCTACGGTAATTGGTACTGCATTGGTGTTGATAAACGGTGGGATTTTAGCCGGAGGTTTATGGAAATTAACCTTCACTCCATAGCCTTTTTTCTTGTTGCCGTTGATACCAACTCCTTCAAAATTAGGGTTCTCATTAATTATAAAATACTGCTTGATAATAGCTTTTATGATTTTTGCCTGTGCCAAGGTAGCCATCTTTTACCTTTCTATTTTAGGTTAAATGTGCTGGATGCCTTAGTTTTAGTACATAAAATGATAATTGTCAAGCAATAAAACCATTAGTTAGTTTGATTATTTTTTCTCTAATTCATTCTGATTTTCGTCATCTTTAGCGATATTTTCAGCAAATTTAGGATTAGGGGAGTAAAGTTTGTTTTTGATCTTCCATTTATTGGTTTGTGGTTCAGTGTCTAAGTATTGGCCAATACCGTCTTTATTGAATTTATTTTTAACCTTTACCTTGGTCTGAGACCATTTAAGGAGACTATCGAAGTTAATTTTATACACACCTCGAACCACAATATACAAGAGATCGCCATCTTTAATGGCTCGTCTGACCGTTTTTTCACTTACCCCAAACAGGTTAGCAGCTTGGGATGGGGTAATTCTAATTGGCTGGTTTTGAGCCATATTGGCATTAAAATTAGTGTGGATAAGTAGAGATTTGTCTAGACATGTCTAGACAAATCTTAGCATTTTGACTACTAGATGTCAATTGGTGTTATTGGTGGATTATATTGCTTCGTGCCTAGTTAATCACGTTTTATTCATTAGAATTGTGGAGTGTATTTGAATGGAACAATCTTGATGATTGTGATAGTAGGTAATTACCATATTTTTTATAATATGTCAATTATAAATCTATTAACTTGTTCAAAATATTGTTGACAGCATTTTTTATTTCTATTATAATTCACACTGTTTACTAATTCTAAATCAATTGTTATAGCTGGCTGGAAACAACTGTAACAAATTACTAATTTTCTCGTCATAATAAATGAAGAGTCCCTTGAATCAAAAGATTCTCTTTTTAAAAGTCAAAAATCAAGATAAAGATGCTTTCGGACAGTTTTATGATTTATATGTAACCCGTATATATCGTTTTATTTTTTTTAAGATAAATTCTGTTGCTGATGCTCAAGATATTACTTCTGAAGTATTCTTAAAATTATGGCAGTATATTAGGGAAGGTAGAGATATTAAAAATCTCAACGCCTTGACCTATATGATCGCCAGAAACATGGTAATTGATTTTTATAGACAGAATTCTAAAATTGAAGATCCTATATCTGAAGATCATAACAATATTGCCGACGATCAAAAGGATCTACTGCGACAACAGATTATGGATTCAGAATTGAGTGATGTTTTGAAGGGGATAGAAAATTTAAAAGACGAGTATAAAGAAGTTATTATTTTAAAATATTTAGACGAGTTGTCTCATTCCGAGATAGCTGAAGTACTTAATAAGTCTAATGGTTCAGTCAGAGTATTATTGTATCGAGCCATAAAAGCTTTAAAAGAAAATGTCCATGACCAATAATGATCTAATCGAAAAATTAAATCAGATTAAAGATTTGAATTCTGGTGGTAAGCCAGATTCCGCTTGGATTGCGTCCAATCGTGATGTGATGATGAGTCAAATTCAACCTAATAGTCAAAATGAGTCTACAGTCAAAGAACTGGGAGATGGTTTTTATTATGGTCAGTATTTTAATAATTTATTTAGACAAAATTTTTTAAAGCCAGCTATAGCCACTTTTGCTTTGGTTTTTCTGATGCTTGGTTATTCAGCAACCTTGAGTGTAGCTAATGCTAGTTTACCGGGTGATACTCTGTATCCAATCAAAACCGCTAAAGAAAGAGTCCAATTGGCTTTTACCTTCGAAGAAGAGGAAAAAGTAAAATTACAAATGACTTTTGTGTCTAACCGAGCTGATGAATTACAACAATTAGTTAAAACTACTAGTGATGACAATAATAAGAATGCAGTGGTTAAGCAGACTGCTCAACAAATAGTTAAAGATGTGGCTACTGTCAAAGATCATCTCAATGAAATAAGTGCCTCATCTATGACAGCTGACAAAAATAAAGTAATCGAAGCAGCCAAAGAAATTGATACTAAAACTATGGTGATTAAGCAAAGTTTAGTCGAAACGCACAGTAGTTTAAATGAAAATGATAAAAAAGAGTTGGAAGGTGATTTAAAGCAGGCTATTGTCACTACCGAAGAAACTGGCACTAGCGCTTTGAACGTCATTATTAAGAAGTATGAAAGTGGTCAGTCTAATATAGATGATACTGATTTAGCAGCTAGGGTGGCTGATAGGATAAAGGACGCTGAGATTAATATTGATGGTGCGAATAAAGTCATTGCCAAAGTCAGTACAACCACTACCGCGATTTTGAATTCTACTGTGTCGATAACTAACACTTCATCAACTACACCAACACTAACAACTATCAAAAATCAACCGCAAGAAGCCCAAGTGGCTATTGAAGAAGCTAAAGATTTATTAGATCAAAAGGATTTTTCTTCAGCTTTGGATAAAATTACTGAAACCAATAAGATAGTTAGCACTGTAGAAGAAAATGTCAGAGTAATAGTTAGTGAGTCAATTGATATAAAAAATTCTAGTCCAACTAGTACTATTAGTACAATTAAGTAGTTATGGTATAGAATATATAAAATCATTTTCAAAAATGTCGATATTACAGATTAATGATGGTAATTCAATGATGGCTGGCGAGGCTATTTAAAATTAACAATTGAGTTATCTGGCACGGGGCCACCGCTAAGTACAGTTTCTGAGTTGAAAGCGTATTGAGCGGTAGTTCCATGCACGGATATACCAATTTCGGATGTTCTTTTAAAGACTGGGGCAGAAATGGAGCTTGAGTTCTCTATCTGCTAATCGGTAAAGGTTGAACTGTTCTAGATGACAGTGCCATTAGCCGGATTGAGTTTAGGAAATCTTTTTGTAATCAAATTGATTCTAACTTTTGTTTCCATCCCAATTTTTAAAGTGAACATTTTAATAAATATAAATTTAATTCTTTTATGAGAAAATTAGTAACTTACGCTGTAGTAGTTGCTACTATCGTATGGTCTCTAGGATTAGCCGCTGTTGTTCCAGCTTCAGCTGCTTACACACCAATGGCTGGTGATTTGATCAAGACCTCAACTGATAGTGCAGTTTATTACATCGATGCAAGTGGCAAACGAAATTTGTTTGTTAACGCAGTAACTTTTTGGACATGGTACAGTGGTAGTTGGTCAGCTCTTAAAATGGGCAACGATTCAATGACACTAAAAGTGCTTTCCCAAGAAGATTTTGATGCTCTAACATCTGGCACTCATGCTACTGTTAGACCAGGCACCAAATTAATCAAATTCCAAAATAGTCCTAAGGTTTATGTTGTGTCTACAGGCAATGTCTTAAGAGAAGTTAGCGACGCTGTTGCTAAAGAACTTTTTGGCGCTGACTATGCAACTAAAAAACTTATCACTATTCAAAATGGTTTTGAAACCGATTATTCAAAAGGCGCTGCTTTAGCTAGCGGTGATGCATTACCTGATGGTTCTTTAATTAAGTACACAGGTAGCGAAGATATCTACTACATCCAAGATGGTATGAAGAGAATGGTATCTAGCGATGCTTTCATTGCTAACGGCTTTATGGCTAGCTCAGTAGTTACTGTGGCTACCTCAATGTCTTACGACGCTGGTGATTCTATTACTAGCGAAGAAGCTGCTTTAACAACTGTTGCTGGTAGTTCTTCTACTACTACACCACCAACAACCAGTGGTCCATTGTCAGCTGCTTTGGCATCTAATACTCCAGCTGCTGGCTTAGCAATTTATAGTGCTGTTCGTGTACCATTTACCACTGTTGCTTTAACAGCTGGTAGTTCTGATGCAGTTGTAGATTCTATTACTGTTGAAAGACAAGGCCCTGCTGCTGATTCAGTATTTTCTACTATCGCTTTAATTGATGCTGATACCAATGTTCAAATTGGTGTTAACCAAAGTTTAAACGCTAGTTCAAGAGTAATATTCGGTAATAACATCACTGTTAAAGCCGGTACTACTAAGAAAATTTTGGTAGCTGGTAATATGGCTGCAACTGGTGCTGGTACAGTACCTATGTTAGCTGTTGTTGATATCACCTTAGAAGGCGGTTCAACTTTGAATGCTAATTTACCAATCGTTGGTAATGGCCAAACTGTAACTGCGTTAACTATTGGTCAAGCTACAGTACAAAGAGGTAGTTATATGAACTCTACTTCAACTTCTTTGAAAGTTGGAACTGAGGATTATATTATTGCTGCTTATAAATTTTCTGCTGATTCAGTAGAAGGTCAAAATGTTAAACAAATTAAGTTCTACCAAAGTGGTACTGCTTCACTTACATCAGACCTAGAAAAATACAAATTGTTGGTTGACAATTCAACTGTAGTAAATGCTACCTTCACTGTTGATGGTAAATATATTACAGCTGATTTTACCAATAGTCCTGTATATATTGAAAAAGGTAAGAGCAAACAACTTGTATTGAGAGCCGACGTTATTGGCGGATCTACAAGAACAATTAAGATGGATATTTATCGAAATTCTGATATCGTATCTGCTGGTAGCTCATTCGGTTACAACCGAGCTGTAGCTGTTACAGGTACAGGTGCTAGTGGTTCATCTCCAATCTTATCTAATGACCAATACACTATTTCTGCTGGTACTTTGACTATTAGTTCAAATAATGTTATTCCAGCTCAGGATGTATCTTATGGTGACAGTCAAGAATTGGGCGCTTTCCAATTCTCTGTTAAGGGTGAAGCAATTGATATTTCTGCTTTAACTCTAGCTGTTAGTTCAACTACCGCTGGTAGTGATACATTTGATGATGTTAAATTAGTAGATTCAAATGGAAAAACTTTGTGGGGACCAAGCTCTCCATCTAGTGGTAGCGTAGCTTTTACTTCTAATGTTCAATTACCAGTTGGTGATAACATTATTAAAGTAGTGGCTGACGTTGTAAGTACTGGTGGTTTTGCTTCAAACGAAACTTTCAATTTTAGTATCACTGGTAGTACTGTTACTGCTAGTGGCGCTTCAACTGGTGATACAGTTACTGCAAGTCCAACTACAGCTGTTAATGCTTACACTCAAACATTTAAGAGTGCTAAGTTAACAGTTACTGCTAATGCCTTACCTACAGATGGTACTGTGGTAATCGGAACCAAGGATTATAAATTTGCTTCTTGGAGATTAAATACCACTGGTTCTGGTGAAGATGTAAAATTGACATCTATCATTATTGCTAACCAAGCTGGTACCACTTCAGCTGATTTAACTAATATTAGATTGATCAACGCTGACAATAGTAATACTGTAATTGATACAGATTATAGTGGTGATGGCTTTACTGGAACAACTACATTTACATTTAGTACTCCAATCATTATTGCTAAAAACTCTTCTCTAAACCTTGAGGTTTGGGCAGACGTTGCTAACAATAGTGCAGGTGGTGGACATGTTAATGAATTTGTCCTAAGAAGTGATGGAACTGTTGTTCCTGTTACTGCTGAAGGTAATTCAACAGGTAATACAATCACTCCATCTGGTAGTGCTTATAACGCTACTGACGGTGCTGATATAACTATTAGTTCTGTTGGTACATTGACAGTTGAAAATGCTGACGGTGCTCCATCTTCTAAGATTGTTGCTGAAGGTCAAACTTATGAGTTTGGTCGAATCAACTTGAAGGCAACTAATGAGGCTATTGATGTCACTAACCTATCAATCTGTGTAGGTGCTGGTGCTGTTACTGGTACTGCAACAGGTGACAAGGATGATATCACTACAGTTAGTGTTTACCGATCTGACACCATGGCTAAGATTATTGATAACCAACCAATCAATGCGATTTGTGAGGCTTTCTATCTAGCTCAAGGTGCTCTACAAGTACCTAAGACTTCATCTGGTCTTGATTTGATCATTAAGGCTACATTGTCTAACGTAGACAACGCTAGTGTTGATGAAACAGGTCTATCTAATGCTAGTCTTTCTTTAGGTATTGGTGGTACTGATGGTATTACTTCAAAGGGTGCTCAATCTGGTACAACTATTACTGAAACATTTAATAGTGGTACTAGTTCTGCTATGATCCTTCATAAGGCATATCCAACAGTAACTATCAACACTCCAGCTGCTAAATTGGCTGGTGGTGCAGCATTATATGACTTCACTGTAAACAACCCAACTGCTGAAACTATTGCGCTTTACAGATTATCATTCAATGTTTCTACTTCAAGTGGTGATATTGATGTTACATCTGGTGGTTTAGAGGCTAAGAGAAGTGACTGGGCAAGCTTTAAGAAGATTGCTGTTGATAGTGCAGGTACTATTTCTGCTACTACTAACGATCGTAGATTTACTTTCGCTTTGTGGAATCCAGATAGTACAACTGAAACTAGCAAAGAATTAAGAATTGCTTCTGGACAAAGTGCTCAATTCAGATTTATCGGACGAACTATTACAGGTTTGGACGGTACAGCTGGTGAAAGCTTAGAGGTTGTTCTATTGGGTGATACAACTACTACTACCGTTAATGGTGTTAGTGGTAACCCAGCTAGTTCATTCGTATCAGGTCAACAAGGTAACTTTGTATGGTCAGACTTGTATTCAAGTACTGCTGCTACAGCTACCTCTACCTCTCAATGGTATAATGGTTACTTGATCGAAGGTCTATCTTCAACAACAACACCTGTTAGTATCCCAGAATAATAGTTTCTGAATACTTAACAAGAGTTGATAACGGTTAAACCCGTTTACAATACCGTCCCACAGTAATGTGGGACGGTATTGATTTTGGCAAATTTTTCTGGTATTATTAGACTATTATAGTAATGAAACTAACATATGAATAAACAAAAAAAGATAACAGTTATAGTAAGTATAGGGGTTTTAATCCTTGTAATTATCGGTATTTCGTTTTGGTTTTTATTAAGTAAAAAAAGTGATAGTGATACTGGTCGTGAATTGACTGAGATTGATTATGATAAATATGCTGAAATTGGCTATGATGCTGAAAAGGTTGATAAGTTAGTAAAATTAATTGATGAGATAGATGTTAAGATATCAGAAGATCCAACTGATTATGAAATTTATTTAAAAAAAGCTTCAATTTACAGGTCATTACATGAGTATGACTTAGCAGAGAAAGTCTATTTTAAGGCAATTGAAAAGTTCCCAGATTTTGGCGCTGCTTATGGTGAATTAGGGGAGATGTATTTGGGTGATTTTCAAGATTTTGAAAAATCGGTGGAATATTTTAAATTAGCTATTGAAAAATCTCCTTATCGTTCGGATTACTATCGGTGGTTAGCAGATGTTTATAGTGCTAAATTTCCAGAAAAAAAAGGTGAAATAGAATCATTGATGCTGGCTGGAGTTATGGATTCACCAGAGAATGCAGCTACTTTTTATAGTTATTTGGTTAATTTTTTTGATAAAGAAGACAATATGGACAAAGCGATTGAGTATGCTATGAAAGCTTTAGAAATAGATCCTAGTAATGAGGTAATGGCTAAGAAATTAAAAGATTTTCAAGCTCAGCGTTAAATCATTGATAAAATTTGCGTATGTCTTTTAAAATTACTAAAAAACAATGGCTGGTGGTTATGGTGATTTCTGTTTTGTTTTTTAGATTTTTTAATTTAACGGTTAATGATTTATCGACGGATGATGCGCTTTATTCGTTTCGAGCCTTAGGTTGGTTTGATTTTTTGGGTGGTGGTCAGACCACCCCAGTTCAATGGTTTGGTCATATTCCAGCTTGGGCTAATTTATCTTTTCATGATGCACCACCACTGGTGTTTGCTATTCAAAAAGTTTTCTTTACACTTTTTGGACCAACTACTTTGGCCGCACGATTACCATTTGCCTTGGCTGGGGTGGGAGTGTTGGTATTATTTTATTTATTGTTTAAAAAATATAAAAATGAAAACACAGCTTTATGGGCGGTGTTTTTATTAACCATATCTTCATACGCTACTTGGATTAGTCGAATAGGTTATTTAGAAGGAGTAGAAGTTTTTTTTATTTTACTGAGTTTATTATTTTTTACTAGATATATTTCTGGTCAAAATAAGAAAAATTTATGGTATTTTGGGGCGGCTATGGCCTTAGCGATTTTGTGTAAATACACCGCGGTTTTCTTGATTCCGGCTATTGTTTTATATTTACTGATTTGGCAAAGAGACACTTTTAAAAAATCAGAGTTTTGGATTTCAATGGCTATTTTTTTGGTGGTTTTATCGCCAGTGATTATTTATAATACTAATGTTTATTTGACTCGTGGTCATTTTGATGCCGCCTTATCATCAATGGTAGGTATGCATCCAGCGGACTTTCAATCGGTATCTGGCCGGAGCTTAACTTTTAATCCAATTCAAAGCGCGCTGACTCTTTGGGATACTTTATATGGCACTACGTCTTTGCCACTAACTATTTTAATAATTATTTCGTTGTTTTATTTGCTAGTAAAGATAATAAAAAAACAAAGTAATTATTTAGAAAAAATATTTGGACTTAATATTTTAATGTTACTAGTTTTATTTTTATTTTTAGGTTTTGGTCCGAGATTTTTTGCTATAGCATTGCCACTTTTGTTTTTTTGTTTAGTGACTTTGATATTTGATGTTTATAATTATTTAAAAAATCAAAAAGAACTTTATTTAAAAATATTTTTTATAGTCTTAGTTTTAGTATTTGGTTGGGAGATGATGTATAACATTAATACTAATATATTATCCAAGCCGATTGGTAATCAGCCACTAATGTTTTCTAATTATCGTTTTTATGATCGCGGCTTTAATCAATTAGAAAAATATTTAAATCAAAATATTTTTACCACTTTGCCAAAATTAGTCAGACCAAGTGATTTAACACAGTTGCAGTCTGATTTTTCCAATAAAAAAGTAGTTTTTTTTGATGATACTATGGATTGGTTTTCTTATTCTTGGTATTTCCAAAAATATCAATTTTATTATAGCCTGCCACTAGTGCCATTATCGGTTTATATGCAATCTGGCCATAAATTGGACGAGTTGCAAAACGATGGTTTTGCTGGTTTTTATTTTATTTTTGTGTCAGCTGATGAGGCGGTGGATTCGGTCAAGATAAATTTACCGGTTAGAACTGCAGTGGTAAATTTTGCTGATCAATTAAATAAGGTAGACATTAAACCAGTTGATATTGTTAGTAGTCAGGGTAAAACAACCTTTAAAGTTTACTATGTTAAATTTTAATTATAAGTTATAACTATTTAAGAATTAATAATAATTTATGGATTGGTTTAAGAAAATAGAAAATTGGTGTAAATTAATAGTTTGGTCTGGCTTTAGTGTGATTTTATTTTCATCACTTTATGTTAATACTAGTTTATTTTTTCCGTTTATTGTCACCAAAACTTTGGCTTTTAATATTTCGGTAGAGATAATGTTGGTAGCTTTTTTAATTTTATCTTTTAAGGATAGCAATTACAAAATTAAGATTACTTCGGCGACCATTTTATTTTTTTTGTATTTAATAGCTAGTTTTGTGTCTTCGTTTTTGGGTGATAATTTTTATCACAGTTTTTGGAGTAATAATGAAAGAAGCGAAGGTCTGCTTTTGTATATTCATTTGTTTGCTTTCTTAGTCATAGCTTCTAGTTTTTTTCGTCAGCTGAAGGATTGGTTAATAGTTTTTGATATCTTTGTGGCCGCTAGTACAGTAGTAGCTCTAGTTGCCTTGGGTCAATTTTTAGAATTGCCTTGGTTAATGGCTTCCAGTGGTGGCGAACGGTTGGCTGGAACAATTGGTAATGCTGGTTATATGGCTGGTTATTTAATTTTTGGTGTTTTTTGGGCTCTGTTATTATTTGTTTATCGCAAAAATGTATATTTAAAATATTATTATGCCTCAATTGTTCCTTTATTTATTTTTGTGATCATTAATACCCAAACTAGAGGTGGTATTGTGGCTTTGGTTTTGTCTTCGTTTGTTTTTCTGATGTATTTAATTTTTTATTATTTTAAACAAAACAAGTTAGTTAAAAATATTTTAATTGGCTTTTTAGTCGTGTTATTATTGGGCATTGTATTTTTATTCGCTAATAAGAATCAGGCTTTTGTGTCGGAAGATCCATTGCTGTCTAGAGTTACTGATTTTTCGTTTAAATCTAATACTGTTGAAACTCGTTTGTGGACTTGGCAGTCGGCTTGGTCTGGCTTTAAAGAAAGGCCAATACTGGGCTGGGGACAAGAAAATTTTTATCAGCCATTTAACAAATATTTTAATCCTAATATTTATCGTAAAGCCACTTCAGTGGCGTGGTTTGATCGGGCTCATAATATTATTTTTGATAGATTATTAACTGGCGGTATTATTGGCTTGGCATTGTACTTGTCATTTTTATTTGTGCCATATTTTTATTTTTGGAAATATTTTTTAACTAAAGAAAAAGATTCAATTAAAGATAAATATTTAATTTTGATTATATTTAGTTTGGTGATGATGGCTTATTTTTTACAAAATTTATTTATTTTTGAATCACTGGTAATTTATATACCTTTGTTTTTAACTTTAGCTTTTGTATCTTTGTTTAATCCAAGTATCAAGTGGGAGGTGATTAATAAACCAATTGTTAAGAAGGTGTTAGTAGTCTTGGCGGTAGTCTTTATTATGCCAGCTATTTATTTTTTTAATTTAAAACCGCTCCAGGCTAATATGGATTTAGCTAAGGCCTTGGATTCACCTAAATTTTCGGCTGATCAAAGATTAGATTTAATTAAAGATGTTTTGTCCAGTTCCACAGCTGGTAATCAGGAATATCGTTTGCAGTTATTTAACTTTTTTAATAGGTTATTAGAATCTGGTTTTAAAGATCAGGCTGTGATAGTAGATTTTGTTAATTTACTAGAGATCGAATTAAATAAACAGGTAGTGGAAAATCCTAATCGAACTATGAATAATTTAGTTTTGATTAGGTTTAATAATTTTATGTTTAATTCGACTAAACAAATAAAATATTATAATAGTAATGTTGATTTATTTAAGAAAATAAGTGTCTTGTCACCAAATAGACAGCATATTTATTATGAATCTGGGTATGGTGATTTTTATGTGGCTAATTATTATCGTGATCAAGGACAAGAAGATGTGGCCAAAGAATATTATAAGTTAGCGATTGAGAAGTTTGAAAAGGCTCTAAGTTTAAATCTTAATAATTTAGAAAGCTATAGGCAGTTATCGATGATTTTAATTTACAGTGGTTCTAATAACGATAGAATTAAAGAGCTGTGGAGTGATTTGGATAAGTTAGATGAAATGGTTTATGCTGGTCTTAATCCAGTGCCAACACTTAGTCAGTTGCTTAATACTGCTGCTACTGCTAAAAATTATGATATCGTAAAATTTTTTGCTGATAAGTTAATAGAAATTGATCCTAATAATCCCGAGTTTCATATTCAATCAGCCTTAGCTTTGGCTGGGTTGGGCAGAGATCAAGAGGCTATACTAGAAGCTCAAAAATTATTGGAGTTTGGTGAGGAATATAAAGAACAAGTGAATGATTTTATAAAACGAGTAAAAAATGGAGAGTTTAAATAATTATTTTGTTAATTAGCTTACGTACTTAATTATTTTTAATTACTACTTATGAATTATCTTAAGAGTGATTTGATTAAATATTTAATTCTGACAATTTTTGTATTGTCAGGATTTTTTATGTATACAAATCCAGTTCAAGCCATTTATGCTACCACCACTAGCCCGGCATTGAGTGGTTACAATTTTCAAAATATTAGTGGTGACTATATAGCTGATAGTAGTTTTTGGTTTGATGGTGAGCATTTTCGCTTTTCTTTTACCCCGACCAGAGATTTTTATACGGTTTTTTATCATTATGGTGATCGTATAGCTCATTATCCATATTATTTTACATATTTAACCGCTAGTTATTTTTTTCAATCTGGAGGTGGCGGTGGTCATGGTGCTTACTTTGTTGAAAATTTAGATGATTTAAATAATTATCAAGCGGGAAATAGTATTTTCTTTTTGTGGGAAGCTGGTCAGAGGTATGATAGTTATATTATTGATGGTGACATTGCTAGTAGTGGTTTAACCGAAGATAATTTGTACTTAAATTGGCATTTTAAAGATAATCCTGATGACAAATTGAAATTAGATTATAGCTATGTGAAATTTGCTAGTCGTTATTTTGATTCTATTAATAATACTCATCCTAAAAATTATATTAATTATGATTATGTGCCAGAAGATTACAAATTAGACCCAGTGATTATTGTGCCGGGAATTTTGGGGAGTTGGGATTTAGGCGGTGGTTGGCAATTGGATCCGATACTTAATACTTATGATAATTTGTGGGAAGCTCTAAAGTTGGCTGGTTATGAGGAGGGAGTGAATTTGTTTGCATTTACCTACAACTGGCGACTATCAAATGTTTATAGTGCCATGGAATTCAAAAATAAAATAGATGAGGTTAAAGCTGTTTGTGATTGTGATAAAGTTGATATTGTAGCTCATTCGATGGGAGGATTGGTGGCTCGAGCTTATGTGGAAATGGGTGATTATGAAAATGATATTGATCAATTAATATTTTTGTCTACGCCCCATAGAGGATCTGTTGTATCTTATTTAACTTGGGAGGGTGGTGAAGTTGGTTTTAAGAAAAATGAACAATTACAACAAAGAATTTTTAAGGTGGAGGCAGAGTTTAATGGCTATGGCAGTGTCTATGATTATGTTCGAGAATTGCCTATGAAATCGGTAGAAGAGGTTTTGCCAGTCTTTAATTATTTAAAGGATAAGTCTCTAGATGACAATTGGCAGATTAGGGATTATAGTCATAACTATCCTCATAATTTGTTTCTGGAATTGTTGAATAATCCTAGTCAGCTAGATAAACTAAATAATATTGATATTACCAATATTATTGCTAATAGTGGTGAGGCAACTGTAAATTATTTAAAAGTAATATCTAAGGATTTTATTGATGGTCAGTGGCAGTATGGCTACCCTGATGGTTTTTATAGTGCGTTTGGCGATCATGGTATTGAATACGGCCCAGGCGACGGTACTGTGCCATATACTAGTAATAGCAAGTTTTATAATTTTTCTGATGTGATTATCAATAGTTCACATAATCAAGTAGTAACTGATGCGCAGAAAGTAGTAATCAAAGAGTTAACTGGTAATGAACCGACAGTCGAAGTGCGAAAAAATATATTCTCTAAATATTTGCTGATTAGAATATTTTCACCAGCAGATTTTGTAGTGGTTGCACCTGATGGTAAAAGAGTAGGTAAAGATTTTACTAATAATAGCTCAGTGAATGAAATTGATGGGGCTTTTTATAGTGGCTTTGAGAGTGGTCCGGAGTTTGTGGTTATCCCTGATCCTTTAGAGGGAAAGTACAATGTAGATTTACAAGGTACTGGTACGGGAGAGTATAAATTGAGTGTGAGTTTAATCGATGATAATCAGGCAATTGATAGTGATTATTCTGGTTTTGTGACGCCAGGCGGTGTAGATAGCTACAATATTAATTTATTGGCTAATTCAATATCCAGTTTAACTCCGCAAATTAATACCCTAGAAGAATTATTAGAGGAAATAGATACTATATATCAAAAGGGTTGGCTTAATCATTTTGGTAGTAAAAATGCCTTAGTATCTCAGCTTAAAAATGGTTTTAAGAATAATCAGCAGTTTGATCAGTTAAATAAATTTTTGGCTAATATGTTAGAGAAGAAAAGAATAAATCAACAAGCTTATGGTATAATTACATCAGCCTTAATTAATATTAAAAATAATTTATAAAATTATGTCTCATAAATTAAAAAATTTTAGTTTCATAGCTTTTGCTTTTATTTTAATTATTTTATTTACACCGTTATTTGGTAGTTTATATGATAAATATTTTGGTCCAGTTACAAGTGGATTTCTTGGTCTGTCCCATCCAGAATATTTTGAAGGTTTTTTTATGAGTTATGCTTTTTTTATGACATTAGCTTTAACTTTATTTATTACTAAAAATAAGTATAAATTGATTGCAATTTTTTTAGGTTCTCTGTTATTGTTTGATATATTTTTGGGTTCTTGGGAAGGCTTAATAATAGATTTTGGGACAATGGTTATTTCTTGGCTGTTGGCCCAATTAGGTTTATTTATTTATAAAAGTTTAAAAATTAAAAAGTAAATTAGTACAAAAAAAATCTCCGGAGATATCTCCGGAGATTTTTTTGATGTCATTGCGAAGTAGCGGAGCGAATGAAGCAATCCCATGTTTATATCACATGAGATTGTGGAGTTTATTCTAAATAAAATAAGGGATATTCTCGCAATGACGATTAAAGTTTTCTATTTGTATTGTAAAAAAGTTTGTTTCAGCATTTTGGCTTTAGAGAATTTTGCTGTGACATAATTTTTAGCTTGATTGGCTAGCTCTAAACTTTCAGTTTTATGATCAATTAAATATTTTATTTTATCGGCCAAGTCTTTATAGTTTTTAGGTTCTATTAAAATGCCGTTTTTATTATTTATCATTTCTGGCACGCCACCAACATTAGTAGCGATAATTGGCAGGTTAGCAGTCATCGCTTCTAAAATAGAATAAGGCAGGCCTTCTTTAGTGGAGGTTGATACATAGATATCCAAAGCTTTTAAATATTGTGAAGCTTGATCATGTTTACCAAGTAGTAAAAAATTATTTTTTAAATCTAGTTTGGTAATTAATTCTTCTAAATCTGGTCTGAGGTTGCCATCGCCAATCACAACTCCAAGAATATCACTATTTTTTAATTCACCAACAGCGCGAATAAAATATTCTAAGCCCTTGGTTTGATAAAAATTAGCTACGGTACCAATAATAATTTTGTCAGTTGGTAGATTTAATTTTACTCTAGCTTCATCAGAATCTAGAAAATTTAGATTACTGATATCTAAACCATTATAAATAACCACTGAATTTTTAATTTTTATGTTATGGTCTTTAGCTGATTGTTTGTCATAGTTTGATAAAAATATAATAGTATCTTTGTATTTGGCGGTTAACTTCTCAGTTAAATGATAAATTTTTTTATAAAGAAGAGAAATATTTTCATTAAAAGCCCAGCCATGAACCGTGTGAATTAGTTTACTTTTTTTAAGACCACTTAATCTGAAAGCATAAGAACCTTGAATACTGGGCTTACTGCTACTGGTATGGATAATATCAGGCTTTGTGGTTTTAAATAATCGGCGTAATTCCCAAACAGCCAAAATATCATTAATCGGAGATATTGGCCTAACCATATATTTTAATTTAATTGTTTTAATGCCTTTAGATTCTAACTTATTAATTAGAGTCTCATCATGGTTTTTGCCAACCGCTACACTAATCTCGTAATTTAAAGCCCCAGGACTAGTTACTAGATCGTAGAGGTATTTTTGAGCACCACCCCATTCGGTTTGGGTAATGACATATAAAATTTTCTGCTTTTTCATAATTGACTTTTTAGCCTAAATATATAATAATATTAAGGTATATTTAAGTATTAATCAAGTAGACAATGAAGTTTTTAGTAACTGGTGGCGCTGGCTTTATCGGCAGTAATTTGGTGGTTAAATTGATAGATATTGGCCATGAAGTGGTAGTAATTGATGATTTATCTAGTGGTAATATTAAAAATCTTCAGCTAGTAATTGATCGGATAAAATTCGTTGAAGGTTCAATATTAGATTTAAATTTACTTAAAAAAGAGTTTATAGGTATGGATTATGTACTTCATATGGCGGCCATGCCATCAGTGCCAAAATCAGTAGAGAAGCCACTAGAGACTAATGCGGCTAATATTGATGGTACTTTAAACGTTTTAATTGCTGCCAGAGATAGCGGTGTTAAGCGAGTGGTTTATGCCGCTTCCTCTTCTAGATATGGTAATTCGACAACAGATATTAAATCGGAAAGTTTACCAACTAAGCCTTTGTCACCTTATGCCTTGCAAAAATTTACTGGTGAAGAATATTGTCGAATTTTTTATAAAATTTACGGCTTGGAAACAGTGGCGACTATATTTTTTAATGTGTTTGGACCAAATCAAAATCCAGATTCGCCATACTCAGCTGTAATACCAAAGTTTATTAAATTAATGCTAAAAGGCGAGCGACCAGTAATTTATGGTGATGGCCAAACTTCTCGTGATTTTACTTATGTTGATAATAATGTCAGTGCGGTTATTGCCGCTGCGACAGCTAAAGAGGCAGTGGGTCAATCAATTAATATTGCTTTGGGCGAATCTATTTCTTTAATTGAATTAGTTAAAAAAATAAATAAAATTTTAGGTACAAATATTGAACCACAATTTGAAGATTTTAGAACTGGTGATGTAAAGCATAGTTTAGCCGATATATCTTTAGCTAAAAAAGTGTTAGATTATCAAGTGGATGTAGATTTTAATAGTGGTTTGGAAAAAACAATTAATTTTTTAAGAAGTAATTAAAATATTATATGGACAATATCAAGATTGGTTTTATTGGTCAGGGGTGGATTGGTAAAAATTATGCTGATAATTTTGAGAACCGTGGTTACGAAGTAATTCGTTACGCCCTAGAAGAGCCCTATCTTAACAATAAAGAAAAAATTAAAGATTGTGACATTGTTTATATCGCTGTGCCCACACCATCAACTCCTAAGGGTTTTGATAGCAGTATTGTACATGAAGCTATTAAACTAATTGGTGATGGCAAAGTGGCGGTAATTAAATCTACTATTTTACCAGGTACTACAGAAACTATTCAAAAAGACTTTCCTAATGTTTTTGTCATGCATTCACCAGAATTTTTAACCGAGCGAACAGCCGCTTATGATGTAGCTAATCCGGGTAGAAATTTGGTGGGTATCCCAATTGATAATGATGACTATAGGACAAAGGCTCAAGAAGTTTTAGATACTTTGCCATTAGCACCATTGTCTAAAATTATTTCCGCCAAAGAAGCGGAACTGTTTAAATATATTAGGAATTGCTTTTTTTACACTAAAGTTATTTTTATGAATTTAGCTTATGACTTGGCTCAGAAGAATGATTGTTCTTGGGAAACCATTCATACTATTATGAGTGCTGATCCTTGGATTGGTAATATGCATATTGATCCAGTTCACAAAAGTGGTCGGGGAGCCGGTGGACATTGTTTTATCAAAGACATGGCCGCTTTTGATGAGATGTATAAAAAATTAGTTGGCGATGAAGCTGGCCAGCAAGTTTTAAAAAGTTTACAAGCCAAAAATATTGAATTGTTGTTGTCTAGTCATAAAGATTTGGATTTACTGTCTGGGGTTTATGGCGAGGATATAATTAAAAAATAATTGTTACGTAACATGTTACGTAATAACGGTTTATGGAAAATAACAAGGTGAATGGCGTAGCCAGAGATGGTGGCCTGGGCCAAAAACCAAAAATTTTAATTTTCTCTTTAGCCTATCATCCTTTTGTAGGTGGGGCTGAAGTGGCTATCAAAGAAATTACTGATCGCTTGGGTGGTGATTTTGAGTTTGATATGGTGACCGCTAATTTAGATGGTCGTCAAAAGGCCACAGAAAAAATTGGCAATATTAATGTGCATAGAATTGGTAATGGTAAGTTGGGTAAATATTTATTTCCTTGTTTGGCTTATCGTTATTCTAAAAAACTTCAGGCTAAAAATAGTTATGATATGATCTGGGCGATGATGGCTAATCAGGCTGGCTGGGCAGCGATGCGATTTAAAAAGAAATTTCCAAAAGTAAAATATTTATTAAGTTTACAAGAAGGTGATAGTGAATGGGATATTTGGCTTAGAACTTTTTTTATTAGACCAATTTATAAATCTATTTATCGCCGAGCGGACAAGATTCAGGCGATATCTAATTTTTTAAAGAATAGAGCAGTGAGATTGGGGGCTAAGGGTGATATTGTGGTGGTGCCCAATGGAGTTAAAGTCCAAAACGTAGAAATTAAAACGCAAAACTATAATTCAAAATTAAAACAAATAATCACTGTCTCTAGATTGGTGAAAAAAAATGGCGTAGCAGATTTAATTAAGGCTATGACTGATGTTAATGGCAAATTAATAATAATTGGTGATGGAAAATTAAAAAATAGCTTAGAGAGTTTGAGAAATAGATTAAATCTAACTGACAAGATAGATTTTTGGGGAAAAATTGATAATCGTCAAGTTTATAATGCTTTAAGAGACACAACTGTTTTTGTACGTCCATCTTTAACCGAAGGATTAGGCAATGCCTTTTTGGAAGCGATGTCAGTCGGTGTACCAGTAGTCGGGACTAAAGTTGGTGGTATCCCTGATTTTTTGGAAGATAAAAAAACCGGTTATTTTTGTGAAGTAAAAAATCCCAAAAGCATTGCCAAAAAAATAAATTATATTTTAGCTGAAGAAAATAAGGCAGAGGTAGAGCAAGTTGTAGAAAATGCTAAAAGATTAGTAGAAGATAGATATTCTTGGAATAGAATATATATTGATATTAAAAAAATTATAGATAAATTAATAAGTTAAGTTATGAAAATTCTAATTACTGGCTCTGGTGGAATGTTGGGGAGCTCGATGATTCCAGTCTTAAGAGAGGAGGGGTACGATGTTTATCCGACAGATAAAAATCCAGTTGAGGGGATTGAACTATTAGATGTTCGAGAATACGATCAGGTTTTGGCTTGGGCCAGTAGATTACAACCAGATTTTATATTTCATTTGGCAGCTGAGACAGATTTAGAAATTTGCGAAAACGATCCAGAGTATGCTTATAGTACCAACACCATTGGTACTCAAAATGTGGCTTTGATTTGTAAAAAGTTGGGTATTAAAATGGTTTATATTTGTACGGCGGGAATTTTTGATGGTAAAAAAGAAAGTTTTTATAATGAATTTGATGAAGCAATTCCTTTGTCGATTTATGGCAAAACAAAATTAGAAGGTGAAAAAATTGTTAAAGAAATGTTGCATGAGTATTTTGTGTGTCGTCCTGGTTGGATGGTGGGTGGTGGAGCTAAAGACAAAAAATTTGTTGGTCAAATTATCAAACAAATTAGAGACGGTGCCAAAGAGTTGCATGCGGTTGATGATAAATTTGGCACCTCCACCTATACCAAAGATTTTTGTAAAAATTTAGCAGCTCTAATTAAGACCGAGCACTATGGTTTGTATCATATGGTGTCTCGTGGTTCAGCTAGTCGATATGATGTGGCCAAAGAAATTGTGAAAATTTTAAATCGCCCAGATATTACTGTTCATAGTGTCCACTCTGATTATTTTGCTAAGCGTTATCCAGTGACTCGGCCACGTTCGGAAATGTTGGATAATTTAATGTTGGATTTACGGGGTTTAAATTTAATGCGTAATTGGCGAGAAATATTGCCAGAATATATTAATGAACATTTTTCTGATGTTATTTTAAAAAACGATATTAATAATATGGACAACAGTGAATCAAAAAATAAAAAAAAGTTTATTGTCATTGGTGCTGGCCTCGCCGGACTATCTACGGCTTATAAGTTATTACAGCAAGGGGCTGATGTGACTATTTTAGAAAAGGCCAAGGAAGTGGGCGGACTAGCTAGAACTATTAAGTATAAGGATTATTATTTTGATTTTTCAGCTCATCGCTTTTCGGCAAGTAAAAAAGATTTGATTGAGGAAATGAAACAAATAATGGAAGGTAATTTTACTGTTCGCTCAAAAAGATCTCGAATATTGATGTGGAACAAGTGGCTTAATTATCCATTTGAATTATTAGATTTGATGTTGCACATGCCTAAGTTGTTGGCTATTAGAGCGGTCTTGGATTATATTTATACTTTAATTAAAGAGAAAATAAAACCGACTAAAATTGTTTCTTTTAAGGATTGGTTTATCGCTAGCTTTGGTTATACTTTATATAAAACAAATTGCGAGCCTTATGCTACTAAGCATTGGCGCATTGATCCCGGACAAATTTCGTCAGAGTGGGGTGAAGCTCGTTCACCAGCTAGTTTTAATTTAAAAACCATTATTGCGGATTTGATTACCAAGAAATATGCTAATGAGTTGGGTGCCGATAATCCTTATCCAGATGCGGATAGCTTCTATTATCCCAAGACTGGTGGCGTTGGCTCTATTGCCAATCGTTTTGCAGATGAAATTAGAAACATGGGCGGCAAAATTTACACTGAAGCAGAAATTACCAAAATTGATTTGTCTGGTGACAAAGCAGTAGTGGAATTTAATAAATATGGCAACAGTCAAAAAATTGAAGCCGACAAAGTAGTGTCGACAATTTCAGTTTATATTTTATCAAATTTAGTTACTCCAGCTGTACCAGAAGAAGTCAAGGCTAGATTGTCAAAGTTAACATACCTGAATACTATTTTTATAAATGTAATAATTAATCGTCCAAAAATTAGTGATGATTCTTGGTTATACTTTCCACAACCATCAGAAGAAATTATTTTTAATCGAGCAGTCGAATTTAAGAATTGGAGCGAAGATATGGCACCAAAAGACAAAACTAGCTTATGTTTGGATATATCTTGTACTAGTAGTGAGAAAATATGGACAGAGGATAATGATGCAGATTTAATTGCTAAAGCTAAAGAAGGACTAGTGAGGTCAAAAATTATTTCTAGTGTTGATGAGGTAGAAGAAACTTTTGTATTGAAAATTCCTTTCACTTATCCAGTTTATGATTTGGGTTATATTGATAATTTGAGACCAGTTGTAGAATCACTAGAGAAAAATGATAAGTTAAAATTAGTGGGGCGTATTGGTAAGTTTAGTTATTCTAATATGGATGACGTTATAGCCGATGGTTTTGCTTTGGCTAATGATTTAATGAAATAAATATGATTAAAGGTTTAGTCAAAAAACATAAAGTAATAATAATAATTTTTTTGTTGTCTTTGTTTTTGCGACTACTAACCTTTGGGCTTCTAATTGATAATTATGGCACCGGTAGTTTTTATTTGGCCAATAATACTGAAGTTTTAGATGGTAATGATACTCAGCATTATGTGATTATTGCCAGTAATATTTCTGAACACGGAGTGTATTCTAGATTCATAAATGAACCGTTTGAACCAGATAGTTTGCGTACACCACTTTTGCCATTGTATTTTTTGCCGTTTATTCATTTTTTAGGATTTAGCAGTGTTTGGCTAGCAATGTTATTATTAGTAATTATTTTGTCGGCGATACCGGTAGAAGCTTATTATTTGGCAAAATTATTTTTAAGTAACAAGCTTAGCTTGGTGGCGGGATTATTAGTGGCTTTGCAGCCACTAATGATTTACTTCACTAGTATTACCGAGCCCGATATGCTGATGATTTTTTTGTTCTTGCTAGTGATTTATCATTTTTGTCTTTATTATATTAATAATACTTCTAAGAATTTATTGTTGTCAGCTCTGCTGTTAGGATTAATGACTTTGGCTAAGCCAGTTGGTATTTATATCGCGGTCATCTTGGTGATTTTTGTGGCTTTAAAAATTATAAAAAATAAAAAAGTTTTTCTAAATTTATTTTTATTTATTTTTATTTTTGGTTTGATTATATCGCCCTGGTTGTATAGAAATTATCAAGTTTTTGGCACAGTAGATATTAGTGCTATTAAATCGACCAATCTATATTTGTATTATACTGTTGGTTTTGAAAAAAATAATGAAGTCTTGCCAGTTGATTTAGGTGAAAGACAGCCAGTTAAAAATATTAAATATCAAAAGGAGTATGTTAGCTTGGCTGTAGATAGAATTTTAAATCAGCCGATAGCTTATACCATGCATCATTTAATTGGTACTCTAAGATCGATGTTAGCCGGTGATTTGCAAGAAATTTATCACAAGGGTCATTCTAATATTTTGCCGTTTAGCTTAGATTTAGAGGGTCGAGTAAATATAACCGACAGCCTACAGTCTGGTAAATTGCTAGTGGTTATAAAATCAATTTTATTGAATTTTAATTTGTTACTTAGATATTTAATTTTAACCATTCTTTATATTCTGGTAGCTTTTGGCTGGTTGATGTCGTATAAGAGTAATAAAAAAACTTTTGTTTTGTTTACCATGTTTGGTGTTTTAATTGCTTATTTCTTTTTGTCTTCTGGACCGTTTGTTTCGCCAAAATATCGTTTGCCAATTATGCCACTCTTGTTAATTATGTCTTTATATACTTTTTCTAATATGAAAAAAAATAAAATTAATGACAAAAAAATAGTTATTGCATCGGGCACTTATTTACCAGAAATTTCTGGTCAGTCTACCTTTGTCGATAACTTCAAAAAAAATTTACCAGCTGATTATGAATTAGTAATTGTGGCCTATGGTAATAAAACCGAAGTGGTAAATAATAATATTTATTATATTAAACGAAATATATTTAGACATCTTAATTATTATTTAACTATTAGAAATCAGGCCAAGGACGCAGTGATTATTTATGCTCAAGATTTGGTGTCATCAGGCTTACCAGCAGCCTTGGCCAAAAGATCAAGTAATTATTTAGTTGTTCGTATTGGTGGTGATTTCTTGTGGGAGAAGATGGTAAATACTGGTAAGACCGAAGTGCCAATTAGTCAGTATTACCAGCAGCCAAAAAGTTTGTTAGAAAAACTTTATTTAAAATTATATCACTATGTTATAAATAAAAGTGATAAATTAATTTTTAATACACCCTGGCCACAGAAGTGGTATGCTGATTATTTTAATATTAGTATTAATAAAATTAGTGTGATTCAAAATCCGTTTACTATTAATAATAAAATTGATGTAAATGATTCAGTAATTGGCGATGAAATTATTTATGCTGGTCGTTTTATACCGCTTAAAAATTTAGAAAGATTGATCGAAGCTTTTAAAAAAATAAAAACTGATAAAAAATTAGTAATTATTGGTGCTGGTCCACAATATAATGATTTACAAAAATTAGCCGCTAGCGATCAGCGAATTGCTATTGTTGATAAAATGAATCAGGCACAGTTATGGCAGAGAATTGCCAAATCTTATTTGTTTATTTTGCCAAGTATTTCTGAATTCAATCCTAACGTAGCTATTGAAGCTCTGAGTTTGCACAAACCAGTTATTTTAACTAAAGAGGTTGGCTTGTCTGATGATTTAAAAAGTAAGTTTGTTTTAGCTGATCCATTAAGTGTTGATAGTATTGAAAAACAAATTGAATATTTATTGAATGGTGAAAATTATAAAAACTTTTTAGATAATTTGTCTATCGGCGATTTGTCTTATGATTGGTCAAAGGTGATGAGTGAGCATATTGAGGTGTTTAACTCTATTATTAATCAAATAAATGTATTAAATATTGGCACTGACAGAGGTTTAGCTGGCGGTAAAAAATTAGGAGATGCTATAGCTAGACATCGAGCTTATGGCGAACACGTAGATAACTTAGATATCATCACTTATTCTAGTAGTAGAGATAATTTACTTGGCCTTAAAATATCGGATAATGTTACAGGCTATGCTACTAATTCGCTATTTAAAATATTTTTTGTATTTGATGTTATTAAAATATTTAGAAAAATAAATAAGCAACATAAAATTAATATCGTTGTTTGTCAGGATCCTTTTGTACCAGCTTTGGCCGGATTATTTTTAAAAATATTTTATCATGTTAAATTACAAATTAATTTTCATGGTGATTTTTGGCAGAACAAAAATTGGCTTAAGGAAAATCCAATTAATTTTATATTTTTGTTAATATCAAAATTTACTGTTCCCTTTGCTGATGCTATTAGAGTGATGAGTGATGGTCAAAAATTAAAGTTAGGTTCTTATGCTAAAAAAGCTAGGGTGATATCAACACCAGTAGATATTAAAAAAATTTTAGATTCTAGTCAGACAGTGAGTTCAGAAGGGGCCTTGATGGTTTTGCATGTTGGTCGAGATGATAAAGTTAAGGATTATGATACTTTACTAAAAAGCTGGAATATAATAAATACTGATTTAAATACTGATAAGAAAAAAAGAGTGATGTTTTATCAGTCTGGGGCTGATCAAGAATTAGATAAGGCTAAAGCCGCTTTAGGTCAAGCTGGTTTGGATATCAATATTATTAAGTTGGGGCGCAAGGATCATGATTCATTAATTAAATATTATAATCAGGCTAATGTAGTCATGTTGTCTTCCACTTCTGAAAGTTTTGGTAAAGTGTTAATAGAGGCTAGTGCCGCTGGTAAGCCGGTGGTATCAACCTCTACCACTGGCGCTAAAGAGATTATAGTTGATCAAAAAAATGGTTATCTGGTGCCAATTGGTGACGCCAATGGTTTGGCCGAGAAAATTATTTATTTATTAGAAAATAGTGATAAGGCTAAGGCTATGGGCGAGACTGGTAGGGAAATGGTTGTAAAAAAATATGGTCATAACACTGAAAAAATTATTAAACTTTGGCAAGATATTATAAAAAATAATATATGAGTAAAAAGATATTTATCTCCATAGCCACTTATAATGAAAAAGAAAATATTGAAAAATTAATTCAAGATATTTTTGGTGTAGGTTATGACAATTTATCAATTATTATAATTGATGATAATTCACCAGATGGTACTAGTGATATAGTTAAGAGACTGCAATCAGAATTTACTAATTTATATTTAATTCAACGGTCTGGTAAATTAGGCTATGGCAGTGCCCATATTGCGGGTTTTAAATTGGCTATGGAAAAAGGGTCTGAGATTATTATTTCTATGGATGCTGATTTTTCTCATGATCCTAAAAAAATTCCCGAGCTGGTGACAGCTATGGATAATGGCAGTGATGTGGTTATTGGCTCTAGAAGGGTAGCTGGCGGTAAGGTAGTGGGTTGGGGCTTGTGGCGTAAATTTTGTAGTGCTGGAGCTATGTTGTCATCGCAAGTAATTTTGGGTATTAAGACTAAAGATTTAACCAGTGGCTTTAGGGCTTATGATGTAAAAGTTTTTAATAAAGTAAATTTAGATAGTATTAAAAGTAATGGCTATTCTTTTTTGGAAGAATTAATTTATTTAGTAGAAAAAAATAAATTTACAGTTAAAGAAGTGCCAATAGTTTTTCATGATCGACAACTAGGTAATTCTAAATTGTCCAAAAAAGAAATTGTAAAATTTTTTATCACTATATTTAAAATTAAATTTGGCAAAAAATGAAACTATTAATGATCACTAGAAAAGTTGATGATAATGATGCCTTGGCTGGGTTTGCTTATAATTGGGTGAGAAGTATTGCTAATAATTTAGATAAGCTATATGTGATTACTTGGCAAAAAAGTGATAACAGTAATCTACCAAGTAACGTAGAATTAATTTCTTTAACTGGTAATAAATTTACAAAAGTTTTATTACTGCAAAAATATCTGGTAAATATTTTACCAAAAGTTAATGGTGTGTTTTGTCATATGAATCCGGAGTATACGATTATCACTGCCCCACTGGCCAAAATATTTAGAAAAAAAGTGGTTAGTTGGTATACTCATAAATCAATTACTTGGCGCCGAAGGTTGTTAGAAATCTTAGCTGACAAAATCGTAACGGCTTCAAATTTGAGTTTTAGGAATCCTTGGTTTTCCAAAAAGTTAGAAATAATTGGGCATGGTATAGATGTTGATTTATTTAAGTCGGTAGCAAGAGCTGGTAACTCAGAAGTATTTAATATTATTTCGGTTGGCCGGATATCACCTACTAAGGATTATGAATCCATAATTAAAGCCTTAGACATTTTAAAAAATAAAAATATCAGATTAAAGATTATTGGTGATGTTATTTTAGAATCTCAAAAAAGTTATTTGACTAGCTTAAAAAAAATGACATCAACTATGGCGTTAGAGGATCAAGTGGAATTCATAGGTTGGGTAGCCAATAAAAATATGCCGCCTTATTATCAAGCGGCTGATTTATTTATTAATATGAGTGGTACGGGTAGTGTTGATAAGGTAATGTTGGAGGCTATGAGTAGTGGTTGTTTGGTTTTAACATCTAATGAAGCTTTTGAAGATATAATTAGTAGTCGTTTTATGATAAATAAAGATGATCCTAGTGGACTGGCCTTAAAAATAAAATTGATAATGGCTATGTCAGACAATGACAAATTAGAAGTTAGAAATAAATTTCGACAGATAGTTATAGCTGATTATGAGTTAGAAAAATTAGCTAAAAAAATAATTAAACAGTTTTAACATATGGTAGTTTGTTATTTTGGATTATACAATCAGAATTACAGTCGTAATAAAATTTTGATTAATGGTTTAAGAAAAAATCAGGTTGAAGTAATTGAATGCCATAGCAATAAAAAAGGCTTGGCTAAGTTTTGGGATTTAATTGTCCAACATAATAAAATTAGAAATCAGTATGATGTGATGGTGGTGGGTTTCCCTGGTCAGTTGTCAATGATTTTGGCTAGGTTTGTTACCAGTAAGCCAATTGTATTTGATGCTTTTTTATCGTTTTATGATTCTATGGTTTTTGATCGTAAAATACATTCGCCAAATAGCTTAAAGGCCTTGTATTTTTGGTTTATTGATTGGTTGTCTTGCCTGCTAGCTAATAAAATATTGTTAGATACTAATGAACATATTAAATACTTTGTTAAAACATTTAATATAAATAAATCAAAGTTTCATCGGATTTTTATTGGTGCTGATGAGACAATATTTTATCCTAGAGAAAAAAATAATAAAGAAGATAAATTTGTTATTCATTTTCATGGCACTTACATTCCGCTTCAAGGCATTAAATATATTATTGATGCGGCTAATATTTTAAAAAATGAAAATATAGTATTTAATTTAATTGGTAGTGGTCAACAATTTAAAGAGATGGAAAAATATATTACTGATTTAAAAATAAATAATATTAATTTAACAAAATTTGTGCCAATTGAAGAGGTGGCTGAATATATTTCTAAATCAGACATGTGTTTGGGGATATTTGGTGATACTGATAAGGCCAAGCGGGTTATTCCTAATAAGTTATATGAGTGTATTGCTATGAAGAAGCCAGTGTTGACTGCTAGTAGTGATGCTATTTTAGAAAAATTTGATAATTATGATAATATCTTATTGTGTAATATAGCTGATAGCAATGATTTAGCCGCTAAGATATTGGAATTAAAAAATAATCATGATTTACTGGATAAAATAGCAGAAAATGGTTATAGTCTATTTACCAAAGAATTTAGTTCAGAAGTCTTGGGTAAAAAATTAATTGATATTATTAAACAATAAAATATGAAGGAAAAAATAAATGTACTAGTAACTGGAGGAGCTGGTTTTATTGGATCACATGTCGTTGATGAATTAGTGGCTTTAAATTATCAAGTTGTGGTTTTGGATGATCTAAGTGGTGGTTTTTTAGAGAATGTTAATGATAATGCTATTTTTGTTAATGGCAGTATTAATGATATAGAATTAGTTAATTCTTTGTTTAAGGTTTTTAATTTTGATTATGTTTACCATTTAGCAGCCTATGCAGCCGAGGGCTTGAGTCATTTTATTAAAAATTTTAATCACAATAATAATTTAATTGGCAGTGTTAATTTAATTAATGCCGCTGTTAATTATAATGTTAGGTGTTTTGTGTTTACATCTTCGATTGCAGTTTACGGTGCTGGTCAATTGCCCATGCACGAGGAAACAGTGCCTAAGCCAGAGGATTCTTATGGGATTGCTAAATATGCTGTGGAAATGGAATTGCAAGTTAGTCATGAAATGTTTGGATTGGATTATATTATTTTTCGGCCACATAATGTGTTTGGTGAAAGGCAAAATTTGGGTGATAAGTATCGTAATGTAGTGGGCATTTTTATGAATCAAATTATGCAAGATCAGCCAATTACAATTTTTGGTAATGGTGAACAGAGTCGAGCCTTCACTTATATTCAGGGCGTGGCTAAAACTATTGCTAGTTCAGTTCTAAATAAGCGGGCTTACGGTGAGGTGTTTAATGTGGGGGCGGATTCAGCAATTACAGTTAACGAATTGGCTAGGTTAGTATTTGAATCTATGGGTAAGTCCACCGATATAAATTATTTACCAGTTCGTAATGAGGTAAAGCATGCTTATTCTTCACATCAAAAGGTTAAAGATATATTAAATTATCAAGAAGAAATTGATTTAAAAGAGGGAATAAAAAGAATGTCTAATTGGGCGATGATAGCTGGATCTAAAAAATCAGATTATTTTAATAATATTGAAATAACTAAAAATTTACCACCAAGTTGGAAACAAAAATAAATCATGAAATTGCTCTACATTGCTAATATTAGAATACCCACCGAAAAAGCTCATGGTCACCAAATAATGACTATGGGTGAAGCTTTTAGTCTGCAAGGAGTGGATACTATTTTGGTGGTGCCGAGCAGAAAGAATAATGATTTTAAAAATGTTAATCCGTTTGATTTTTATGAAATCAAGAAAAATTTTAAACTTAAAAAAATATTAACTATTGATCCGGTATTATTATTAAAATTTCCAGCTGGTATATATATTAAGGTTCAGTCTATAATATTTATGTTTTTTTTGAGTTGGTATTTTCTGTTTATAAATAGAGGAGACTATACTGTTTATACTCGAGATGAGTATTTATTACCATTTTTACAAATATTTTTTAAGCGAGTAGTCTGGGAAGCTCATGCCTTGCCTAATAATTTAAACAAGTACAGAAAATATTTGAATCGCTGTTACAAGGTTATAGTTTTAACTTCTGAGATTAAAAAACAATTGACTAAATTAGGCATAAATGGTAATAAGGTTCTAGTGTCTCCGGATGCAGTAGACTTGTCTATATTTGATATTGATATAGATAAACAAGAGGCTCGTCAGTCTTTAAAGTTACCTGCTAATAAAATTTTACTAGGCTATACTGGCAGTTTTAAAACCAAGGACATGGATAAGGGGATTAGCGACATATTAAAAGCCTTAAAAAAATTACCAGACAATATTCTATTAGTGGCTATAGGTGGTAGTGATATTGATATCGAATTTTATAAAAACATAGCCAAGAGTTTGAACATAGAAAATAGAGTGATCTGGGTTAAAAAAGTTGATCAAAAAACATTGGCAGTGTATCAAAAATCTTTTGATGTATTGTTGATGCCTTTTCCATACACTAAGCACTATGCTTATTATATGTCACCACTTAAAATGTTTGAATACATGGCATCGAAAAGGCCAATTGTGGCCTCTAATTTGCCGACTATTAAAGAAGTTCTAAATGAGAATAATTGTATTTTTTGTCGACCAGATGATAACGCTGATTTAGCTAATAAGATAAATATATTAATAAGTAATAGTGATTTAGCTGCCAAACTTTCTAACCAGGCTTATTTGGATGTTAAAAATTATACTTGGAATAATCGAGCAAAATTAATAATTGATTTTATAAGTTAATGGACACTAGTAAATTGATCAGAAAAATAAAAAGATTTATAAAAATAAGGCGAACAATATTATTGTACAGCACAATAATATTATTTTTGTTATTTTTATTCTTGGCAGTTTATGTGGGAAAAGTATATCTAACAGATGGTAAAACAGGTTTAATTAGAACGCCAATTGGCAGAGCTATATTGGCACCGTATAGATCAATGCGAAAAATGTCAGATATTATGTATCTTGGCTATGCTTTTAAAAAGAATAACTTACCAAAATATAGATTAGAAATTAATCCCAATGATTTTAAGTTTTTAAACGATAATTTGCCAGAGCCATATCAAGATGATAGACAAAGCCGTTTAACCGATGAATATCGCAAGCCGGTACCAGCGAAATTTTATTTTGATGGTCGTGAGTATAAAGTAAAAGTTAACTATCGTGGCTATGTTGGTAATCATTGGTCTAATGCTAAAAAATCATGGGACATAAAATTTGATGATGAAAATTTATTTAATGGTTTAACTAGTATTAAATTAATTATTCCAGAGGACAGGGGAATTGTGGCTGAATATATGAATCAATATCGAGCCAATAAACTGGGGTTGTATCCACTGTTTAGTTCTTACACTACTTTAGTAGTTAATGGTAGAAACAATGGGGTTTATTTTCAGGTTGAGCCTTGGGATGAAAGTTATTTGGCCAAGCATGAATTAATAGACCAAACAGATATGTTCGCTTTTTATGAAGATTGGAATAGAAGTGATCGTTATAGTGATTCATTCGAAATGTTATCTTATTATGACAAGAAAGCTGATAATCCATTTTATAATTATAAAAATTATGCACCATTAAATTATGTTTTTGATTTGATAAATGATTACTCTACCGATTTTGAGGAAAAAATTTCTAATGTTGTTGATATGAATCAGTTTTTAAATTGGCAGGCCGTACATATGTTAATGTCTAGTCCTCATAATCTTTATAGAAATATTAGATTATTTACTGATAGAGAGACAGGGAAATTGGTTTTTGTGCCGTGGGATGTTGGCTTTACTGAGCCTAGTACTAGCTTAGAAATAAATAGCTCTAGTTTGTATAATCGTATTTTTATGTCTGACAAATTTTCTTATCAAAGAAACAAAATTCTTTGGAATTACGTTGGTAATGAGGATAATTTAAAAGATGATTTAAAATACTATGATGATTCATTTAATAATATTAAAGTAGCTTTGGCTCAAGATCATTTGAAAGTTTATAGTACTAAGTGGTTTTTTAATGAAAATAAAAAAATCAGACAAGACATTGAAGATAATTTTTATAAAGTTAGAAATATTTTAAAAAATACTAGAGCCTCTATTAGTGTTTATATGTCTGATGATAATCCAACTTATTTTGATGTGACAGCTGATATGCTACCAGAGATTGTTTTGGATAAAGTGAGGATCTATTCACCAGAGAACGTTGCTTATAAAATATATTTTGATTCCAATCATAATAATGAATTTGATATCACGGATGTACTAGCAGGAACTTCCAGTTATGATCTTAATAAAAAATATCACTTAATATTATCTGATAGAAATATTATTCTGTCAGCGGCCAAAAAATTAGCTAATGATAATATTAGTTTTGAATATTTTCCAAAAACTTACAGATTTTTTATTCAGTCTAGCGGTTCAGGTAAAGTAGAAAAAATTAAAATTCAAGTAGATAATGCCATCACTGATAAAAAGGTTGATGATAGAATTCAGTACATTAGTTTAGATGCCTATAAATATTTATCACAAAAGAATATTTCTATTGATGAGTTTGTAGCAAAATTTCCCATCTTTAGAAAAATAGATAACAACACCGTTGAACTTTATAGAGGTAGTTATAATTTGAATACCGACGTTATCATTCCAGTTGGTAAAAAATTAATTATTAATCCAGGGGTGACGATTAATTTATCTAAAGGAGTATCATTAATAACCTATGGTCCAATTTTAGCTTCTGGTACGGTTGATAGTCCTATAGTTTTTTCTGGTTATGATGCTTGGGGGTCTGTAGGTATATCTGAGGCCCAGGAAAAAAGTGTTTTTGATCATGTTAAATTTAGCAATGGTCAGGATGCTTTAGTTAATGGTGTTTATTATAGCGGTATGTTATCGGTTTATAGGTCTGATGTGGAAATTAATAATTCAGAATTTTCTAAGGCACAAGCTGATGATGCAATAAATGTTAAACATGCTAAAGTTTTAATTCATAATTCTGTTTTCTATAATAATTCAGCTGATTCAATTGATCTTGATTTTATTTCTGATGGCCAGATTAAGAATAATGTATTTTTGAATACTGGTAATGATTCTATGGATTTGAGTGGCTCATCGGTTTTAATAGAGGGTAATAAAATTAAAAATTCTGGTGATAAGGGAATTAGTATTGGTGAAAAATCAAATAATGTAATTATTTATAATAATGAAATAATTGCTAATAATATTGGTATCGAGTCTAAAGATTTATCGCAGGTCTGGACTATTAATAATGTGCTTATTAATAATGGCACCGCTGTTAATGCTTACCAGAAAAAGGGAATATTCGGCGGCGGTATGCTAGTTGTTTATAATTCTATATTTTATAAAAATGATTTAAATATTAATTTTGATGAATTATCGAAAATAGAAGTATTTAATAGTAATATCGCTGATTATTCTGTTGAAAATGGTAATTTTATCGGTGATCCGGAGTTTATTAATGAAAGAGAGGAAAACTTTACAAATAACCCTAAAAATGTTAATATTTCCTTTATTAATAGTGGTAATACGGATATTTTAAGTGATAAATTGAATATCAATGTTGAACAGGTGCCTGTTGGTCTAAATAAGTAATATGGTTAAACCAAAACTACATTTTCAAAGGTTTGAATTTAAATATTATCTACCTAAGAATACGGCAGATAAGTTAATTCCAACACTTTTGAATTACATGAACTGGGATAGCTATATCCAAAATACTGGCAGGGATTATTACGAGGTTAATAGTTTGTACTTTGATACTTATAATTTTGATTGTTTTTGGGATAAGGAAGCTGGGGTGTCCAATAGAAAAAAACTTAGGTTTAGATTTTATGGCCATGACTTATTACCAGAGACGCCAGTTTTTTTGGAGATAAAACAAAAGAATAATGTTTTAGTAACCAAAGATCGAGTTAAGTTGAAAATGTCAGATTGTGTAAATGAAAATTTGGATTCAGCTTTAATGTCTAATTACGGCAATAATAATGATAAATTTTTAGATAGTTTATTTTTATTTAAAAATACTAATTTCCTAAAACCCAAACTTTATATCTCCTATAAACGTAAAGCATTGGTTGGCAAGCACGATGATCGTTTTAGAGTGACCTTTGATTATGATATTAAAACTAAGTTATCAAGTGATATTAAAGATGGCACCTCTAGTTTAAAGGATGTTTACTTTGATGGCGTTGTTTTAGAGTTAAAATATAATAATATTTTACCATCATGGTTTCACGGGATTATTCAATCATATCAACTTGATCGCATAGCTTATTCTAAATATTGTAATTCCTTAAGAATGTGTTTACCAAACTTAGACGATAATAATTATTCATTAAGATAAAAAAATGTTAGAAAATTTAATAGAACTGCCAAAAATAGTGACCACACTTACTGTATCAACAATTGTATTTAATATTGTCTTGGCCTTTGTTCTGTCTTTGATTATAGCTATAGTATATAGAAACACTCACAAAGGCTTGTCGTATTCACAATCATTCACTTTTACCTTGGTTTTAATTGGTATGTTAATTGCGGTTATTATGATGGTTATTGGCAATAGTTTGGCTATTGCTTTCGGCGCTTTCGGCGCTTTTTCTTTGATTAGATTTAGAACTGCAATTAAGGATACTAAGGATTTATCATTTATATTACTAGTAGTTTCAATTGGTTTAGCTGTTGGTACTAATAATTATTTAATTGCTATAATTGTTGCTTTGTTGTCTAGTATCTTTATTTATTTAATGTCTAAATTTAATTTCGGTTCAATTAGAAAATATGACTACTTGCTTAACTTCTCTGCTAATCATGAAGAATTTTCTAATAACAGGATGAGAGAGATATTTGATGATTTTTTGAAATACGATAATCTATTAAATGTAGTCTCTCATGATAATGGTAGATTATTAGATTATAGTTTTAATATTAAATTTATTAAAGAAGACAGTGTTAGTATTTTTGTGGAACGCTTAAGTAAAATGAATGGTGTAAAAAGTGTTAATATTGTAGCTGCTAAAAATGATATTGAGTATTAGTTTGTAGAAAGGTTTTAAAACTAATTGTTTAACCGTAATTATTTATAAAATAATAGTGGCTAATCATATAAAAAAAATATATTTTCGTTTTCTGTTTTGGTTAGATGGAATATTGCCTAAACACAATATTCCAGTTTTGTTATATCACTCAATAAGTGATGATAATAGTAAAATGTCTGTCAGTCCAGAAAAATTTGAGCAGCAATTAATACAATTAAAAAAAGCAGGTTATAAATCAATTAGTCTGGCTGAGTTGAAGAGTTGTTTTGATAAAAATATATTTCCTACTAAAAGAGTAATGATTACTTTTGATGACGGCTTTTTGGATAATTATGAAATCGCTCGACCGTTATTAAAACAATATGGTTTTGGAGCGGTTTTTTTTATCGCTGGAAAATATATTGATTCTACCGCTGATTTTTGTACTAATGATATAGATAGGGTTAAAAAAATGATGTCCGAAGATCAGTTAGGAGACTTATCTGGTAATAACTTGGAGGTGGCTAATCATTTCTTTTCTCATAAGATTTTATCTGATATGGATAGTGATGAAATTAAAAATGAGTATTACACTAACCGAGATAAATTATTAAAAATAGTGGGTGATATTGAAACTTTGAAGTATGTAGCCTATCCCAAAAATAAAAAAAATAATGTAGCTAGTTTATTAGAAAAATGTGGTGTACTTTTAGCATTTGGTGGTCGACCTGGAGTGGTGAAGCAAAATAGTTTGCGTTATGACTTGCCAAGAATTCAAGTTTATAATAACGATTCAATTAATAAATTTTTAGCCAAGCTATCACCATATTATTATTTTTTGCCATGGATTGCATTTGTTATTAAACAGGCCATAAGATCACCTTGGTTTTATTTGCTTTTAGTTCTAGCATTGTCTAGGTTTGCTTTTTTCTGGCTTGGGTTGTTTGGCTTCCCAGCTAATGCATCTTTGGTTGGTGATTGGTGGACACTTTATGGCGGTGATGAAATAAATTATTTTAAATCAGCTAAAGAAATTATTGATGGAGATGTTATCTCTCGGGCTAGGCCTATCGGATTTCCTTTATTTTTAATTCCGTTTATTTGGTTTAGTTATTCGGTTAATTTTATTGACGCTTTCCCATTGGTATCTTTTGTTAATGGCGTTGTTCTTTACTCAGTTGCTTTGGTATTAATTTATTTTTTAGCTAAAGAGATTCTTGGTTCAAAATTAAAGGCGTATATAGTGGCAGTGATTTTTAATATTTATCCTTATTTATTTTATTTTTTATTTAAAATATTTGTTAGAGGTAATAATATTATTAGTCCTTTTGTAGAAAGTCGTTTTAGACAGTTAATGTTTTGGCATTTTGGATCCGATCCTTTGTCTATAGTTTTGATATTGGCTTCTTTATTGTGCTTTATTTTGATAATTAGGAATAAGGTGAACTCTATTTTTATAGCTTCAATAGTTGGCTTAATGTCTTCTTGGTCGGTTATAGCGAGATTACAAAATTTAATAATTTTACCGATATTTTTCTTGGCCTTTTTATTGTTTAGGAAAATAAAGTTATTAAAATATTTTTTTATCTTTAGTCTATTGCCTCTTTTTTTACAATTATATTTTAATTTTATAAGTCAAGATTCAATTTTTTCTACTTCCTATAAATTAAATGGTGGTTCTGGATCGGATATTCCAATTTTTAGTTTTTCTTATATTTTTAGAATAGTCACTTATCCTTTGGATTATGGAGCCATTTTGTTAGCGCCAATTATAATTATTTTAGTATTGGCAGTTGTTGGGTTTTATTATCTAATTAAATTAAATAAAAAAGTTGGATTATTTTTATTTGGTTATGTGATTTTAAATTTACTTTTTATTTTATTTTTGGAACCAACATTTAGAAATCCTAGATATTTTTTACCGGTTATTCCTATTTTGATAATAGTTTTATATTTACCAATGGATCAGTTAATAAACAAAATAATTTTATATGTTAAATCAAAATGATAAATTAAGTTTTCTAATTCCAGTTCATAATGAAGATAAGGTGATTTCTAAAACTCTGCGTGAGTGTTATGAAAAATTAAAGTCTTTGAATATTAATTTCGAAATAATTGTCATTAACGACGGTTCTACAGATACCACTAAAGAAATATTATCCCAAGTGGATTACGTTAAAGTTTTAAATAACCCGTATAATATTGGCTACGGTGCTTCATTAAAACGAGGTATCGCTAGTAGTAGTGGTAATTGGATTATGATTATTGACGCCGATGGAACTTATCCCATTTCTGATATTGATAAAATTATAAAGCCAGCCGGTGATTATGATATGGTGGTAGGTAATCGTCAACATGATAAGGATCATTTTGGTCGTAAGCCAGCCAAGTGGTTTTTGAAAAAGCTGGCTAGTTTTTTGGCTGGTAAAAAAATTCCAGATTTAAATTCCGGCATGAGAATATTTAAGAAAAGTGTTGCTTTAGAATTTTGGCATTTGTATCCGTCGAGATTTTCTTTTACTAGCACTATTACTTTGGCTTGCTTTGCTAACGATTATTTTGTGAAGTATGTAGATATCCCGTATTATTCTAGAGTCGGAAGATCAGGTATAAAGCCTCGTAATTTTTTTGACTTCATAGCTTTGATTCTTAAATTGGTTGTTTACTTTAAGCCACTTAAGATGCTTAGTCCTTTGGCATTGTTGTTTTTGCTAGCAGGTCTGGCAAAACTAGTCAAAGATTTTGTGGTTAATGGTTATATAGGTACGTTGGCTTTGTTATTAATCTTATTTGCAGTACAGATATTTATTATGGCTATTATATCTGAAGTAATAATCAAGAGACAAAAATAAATGAATAATACATTTGCAAAATATATTATTGGTGGATTCATTAGCTACGGAATAAAAATTATTTTAACTTATACAGTGATTAATTTTTTTGACCTTTGGTATTTTTATGCTTATCTATTTTCTTTGGGAGTGGTTATTTTTATAAATTTTGTTATTAATTCATTTTTTATTTTTAAGGTTAGTGATTTTAACGTTATTAGGATTATAAAATATGTAGTATCAATTTTTATATTTAATTCTTTGGATGCTGGATTGGTAGTTATTTTAACTGATAAGTTTTTCTTATATTATTTACTATCAATTACTATATCTACTATTGTTATTTTTTTGGTAAAATTTATTATTTATAAATATTTTATTTTTAATACTAATTCTAATTATAATTCTAATGTAAATACCGATAACAAAAATATTTTTTCGTCAAAGGCTTATCTAAAAGAACATGACAAGCCTTATCTTAAGGGTTATGAAAAAGTAGTAATTGAAAAATATTTTACTTCAAATATGAAGATTTTAGATTTGGGTTGTGGTGCTGGCAGAACTAGTAAGATTTTAAGTGATATGGGTTGTAGGGTTATTGGTGTGGATATTTCTGACAATCTAATTGATCTAGCCAAACAAAAATATCCCAATCTAGATTTTAGAATTGGCGATGCTACTAGTTTAGATTTTGAAGACAATTATTTTGATGCTGTGTTATTTTCTTTTAATGGTATTGACTATGTTCATCCTAGAAAACTTCGCTTGCAAGTTTTAGAAGAGATTAATAGGGTGTTAAAAAATGGCGGGTTATTTGTTTATTCATCTCATAATGCTTTAAATATTCCTAGAACTAAGATATCGATATTAACATTTTTAAATAGTCTATTAACTTTAAGAATTTTTAGTTATTATAGAAATGAAAAACATGATTTAGGAGATATTGTTACTTATTATGGTAATATTTGGTCTGAGGAAAAAGATTTAAATAAGCATGGTCTAGTTTTAATTGATTGCGTAGGCGTTGGATCTGTATCTAGTATTAAAAATAAATTATTACTTAGTTTATTATCTAAGCATATAATGTATGTGGCAAAGTCTAATAATCAATAAATATGATTTTAAAAAAGAAAAAAGCATTTTTAAGTTTAGTTGAAGTGTCTTTGGATGATGCTGAAGCTATTAGCGTAATGACTCAAAGAAAAAAATACGATCATATTAATATTGTTAGTTATAATTTTTTGGATCATGATAACAATTTTAAATTAAAGAAAAAGCAGAGTGCTAGAATTGTTTTGGGTGACGACATCGATAAGTTATTGGCCGCCTTTTCAGATACTTGTCGTAAGCATATCAGGAGAACTTTTAAAATTGATAATTTATATTTTAAAATGATGGATTCAAATTTTGATAAAACTTATTTAGCTTATTGTAATTTTGAATTAGCTAATGGTAGAACGCCATTTTCAAAATCAACACTTAATAAGATGTTAATTTTTAATGCTTATTATAATAATGAAATTATTTCTTCTATTTTGTGTTATGATACCAAGCCATCGTTGAAAGCCCATACTATTTTTTCTAAGCGTTTGGAAATTGATAATAAGGATGAATATAAGATAATAGGTTACGCCTCCAAAAGATTGATATATGAAATTTGTAAATATGGAATTTTGAATAATTATACTCATTTTGATTTAGGGTCGGTTAATTTTGATGATGAGTCTAAACGGGGTATAAATAATTTTAAACTAAGTTTTAATCCATTAGTGGTCGAAGAGTACCACTATATTTATACTAGTAAGAGATTCATATTATTGAATTATATTAATAAAATTGTTAAAAAAATATTGGCTATTATTGGACGATAAAACAACGATGTATGATATACTTAATAAAATAGTGTTAACTATAAAATAAATGTTAGTTAGATTAAAAAACTTATTCTCTAAGAAATTCATCAAAGATGCCATGGTTTTACAGGTTGGTAGTGTTTTTTCTAGTAGTATATTTTTCTTGGGTTCTGTGGCTTTGGCTAGATTTTTAGGAGTTGAACTTTACGGTCAATATGCTTTGATATTTACTTTCATTAGTTTAGTTAATTTGTTTACTAATTGGGGTGAGCAGGGTGTGGCTTTAACAATTGCCCCAGAAGCTTATGCCAAGGGTGATATTAATAAGTTTCAAGAGGTGATTAAGTATTTCTTTTTTATTACCACTATATCAACATTAATTGTTAATGTTGGTGTATTTTTCTTTGCTCCTAGGTTAACAGAAATACTTTACCATAATCCGCAAATAGGAAATTTTGCTAGAGTTGTTTTGCTGATGAGCATACTTCAGATAATTTATTTATTTTTTACAGTAATTTTACAAATTGTGAGAAATGTAAAATATCTCTCTGTTCTCGATGCTATTAATAAATTTTTACATGTTGGTATTTCTGTCTTACTTGTATTTTTGGGCTACGGCCTGTGGGGAGTAGTATATGGTAAATTAATTGTGGCTATTATTTTCTTGATATTCTCAGTGGTAGCTTATAAAATTTTATTTAAAAATAATAGTTTAATGCCATCAATCAAAGAATTATTGTTTGGGATTAACTATAAAATTATTAAGAAATTTTTTAGATTTGGGATAGCTATTTCTTTGGATAAAAATATCGGTAGTTTATTTGGAATTTTGCCACTAATGTTACTGGGTTATTATGGTTCTATTGAGCAGGTGAGTTACTATAAGGTGGCTTATGGCTATATATCCTTGCCAATGATACTCTTAGGTCCAGTTTCTAGATTACTGTCGGTTCAATTACCACAGTCTAAAGCTTATGGTCTTAATGTTTTAAGACGAGACTTTTGGCGGAGCACTTTATTCTCTGGTTTTATTAATATGTCTTTGGTTTTAATATTTTTAATTCCGGCTAAATTTTTAGTGGAGACTTTTTATGGTGCAGATTTTATGGGTAGTGTGCCAGCTATTTATTTTCTATCAATAGTGGTAATACTTAGTGGTTTTAATATTGGACTAGGGTCAATTATGAAGACAATCAGAAAAATGAAATATTCAATTGTCATTAATGTTTCTACTATCGTTGTTCAATTATTAACTTTTTGGATTATGATTCAATATTTACATTTTAGTGCTTTGATTTCAGTAATAGCGTCTTTGGTTTTTTTGACAATTTTTAATATGATATTTATGTTTGGCTTGTTAATTAGAAATGTTGGTTTAAGTAAAAAAAGTGATTTTTAAATAAATTTTATGTTAACAATTTTTGCCAATATGATGATAAATAGTCCTGTAAGATTACAACATCTTAAGGACTCATTTAATTCATTTGAAAATATTTCTGATAATTGGTTGATTAATATTAGAGGGAAATATCGAGATGAGGCCTTGGACTTTTTAGCTGATAGATTAAAAGAAAAAATGATTAGATTTGATCTATTAGATGAAAAACGTGGCTGGTATACTAATTCACTGGAAATACTAAAGTCTGCAAAGTATGATTATGTTTTATTGTGGCTAGAGGATCATATTAATATTGTTTCTCAAGGGGTATATTCTGAATTAGTAGCTGAAATGAAAAATAATAATGTAGATTATTTGATGTATTCGTGGTGGATGAATGGTGAAAGTAGAAAGCCATTTGAATTGGATAGTTTAAAGGCGGGAACGTATATTGATACAGTTGAATTAGATAAAAATAATTGGCAAAAAAGATTAAATGATGGTTATCAGGGACATCTAATATCTTTACTTGGTATATTTAATAAAAATTTTTTAATGAAGATTTTAGAATTAGAAAATGGTTATAAGTTTCCACGTTGGGTAACTACTAACATTTTTAGAGTGATGATTATCTTGTCTCGGCTGGGTGTTAAGTTTAATCACGGAAAGTTGTTTGATTCTATTAATACAGTGTTAGGTGGTAAACTAATTAAAAACCTCAAAGATCGACCATTTGAATTTGAAAAATCAGCTTACAGATTGGATGTTTTGCCGATTAATATGGGTTTAACTAAAATGGAATTATTTGTCTGCATAGATGATGATTTGACACTTGACGGTAGTCAATTAATTAAGCGTGGTTTATATCCAATTGTTGACAGCATAAGTGTTGACTCAGGACTTAAAAAGGAGTACGATTGGGGGATGGAAGAAATATTGTCGGATAATCATTTTTATATAATTACGCGTTATAAATTAAGGGAAAACCAGGTTTTCTCGGAAATTTATTATCAAGATATTCAGAGAATAGATGTAGTTCCAAGGATGACTATTATTAATAATTCTGGTAAATTAAAAGTTACTATTGGTAATAATATTAATGAGTTATTAAGTGGTCAGACTATGACAGTTTATTCGAATATTAAGTGTGAATTATTGGCAGTGGATGGTGATTGTGAGTTTATTTTGGTAATTCCATCTGGATTAAAAAAAATGTAATATATATTATGAGTGATGATATTATAATTAAAAAAATTCCTAAAAACTTAATTTTGGATGTGGATGGAGTTTTGACTGATGGCACTTACCACTATACTATTGATGGCAAGGTGGCTAAGATTTTTGGACCCGATGATAATGATGCTCTGTGTTTATTGAAAAAATATTTAACCATTCATATGGTTAGTGGTGATAAAAGAGGTTTTGATATTACCAAAAAAAGGATTGATGACATGAAATTTCCTATTGATTTGGTAAGTACTTTTGATAGACTAAAATGGATAACTGATCGATTTAATCCAGAAGAAACAATTTATATGGGTGATGGAATTTTTGATGCATCTATTTTTAATGGCGTGATGTATGGTATTGCCCCAGCAAATGCTTTTATCACAACCAAACAACATGCCAATTACGTAACACCATCCAGAGGAGCTGATAGTGCGGTAGCTGAAGCTTGCTTGCATATACTAGAGAAATTTTTTGAACCATTTGACCCACTTAATTTAAATGTGGATAGTGTTGGCGTCTGGCAGAATAAAAAATAAATAATTATATTTCTATGAAAATTGATAAAGATACAATTGCCTGTATTTCTATGGCATCTCGACCTGGTGATTTGGGCGCCACTATTTTTAATGCTAGTTTTGACCACCTATCTTTGAATTATATTTATAAGCCATTTGGGGTGACCTTGAAAAATTTAGATAAGGGCGTTAATGGTATTAGGGCTTTTGGCATTAGAGGCTGTGGTGTATCTATGCCACATAAAGTGGAAGTGATGAAATATTTAGATGAGATTGATGACGTTGCTAAAAAAATTGGTGCTATCAATACTATTGTTAATAATGATGGAAAGTTAACTGGCTATAATACTGATTTTTTTGGTGCTAAAAAAATTATATCTGAAACTTATAATTTATCCGGTAAAAAAGTTTTAATAATTGGAGCCGGAGGTGTATCTCGAGCGATTATTATGGCCTTAAAAGAAAATGGGGCTGGTGAAATTTTTATTGCCAATAGAAATGAATCTAAGGCAGAAACTTTGGCTACAGAATTTGAATTGACTACATTGCCTTATGATAAGATTAATGATTTTTCTGCTGACTTGCTAGTAAATGCCACTGCAGTTGGCATGTCTCCAGATGTTGATGAGATGATTATTTTAGAAAGTGCTATTGATAATTTTGAGGCTGTTATGGATGTTGTAATATACCCCAGTGTTACTAAATTAATGGCCTTAGCCCAGAATAAGGGCAAGGTGGTCATTGCTGGTTTTAATATGGCCCTATATCAGGCGGCTGAGCAGTTTAAGATGTACACTGGAGTTGAAGCTCCACTAGGAGTGATGAAAGAAAATATGATAAATTTATTTAGTCAAAAGTAAGTTAATAAAATTATGAATTACAAAGTATGTATTTTGGCTGCAGGAGTTGGGAGTCGAATGGGAGAATTATCAAATCATGTTAATAAGGCAATTTTACCGGTTAAGTTTAAGGCCGTTATTTCATATATAGTAGAAAAGTTTTCCGAAAATGTTGAGATAATAGTGGCTGTTGGTCATAAAAGTGATACAGTTATTAATTATTTAACTTTGGCTTATCCTAATCGAAAATTTACTTATGTCGAGGTTGATAAATATATGGGTCCAGGTACTGGACCAGGTTATTCTTTGTTGCAGTGTAAAGATAGTTTGCAATCACCATTTATTTTCTTTGCGGCTGATACTATCGTTTTAGAGGATATTCCAATACCAGATCATAATTGGTTTGGCATAGCACCAGTTAAAGAGACTGAGCCTTATTGTACAATTAAGATTAAAAATAATTTGGTCTATCAATTAGATGATAAAATTAAAACCGATAATAAGTTTGCTTTTATTGGTTTAGCTGGTGTTAAGGACTTTGAAGATTTTTTTGATTCCTTAGAAAAAAATAAAGAAATTGCTAGTGGTGAAATTCAAGTTTCCAATGGTTTTAGAGCCCTAGTGTCAAAAGAATTGAAACCGGTCGGCTTTACTTGGTTTGATACTGGTACTATGGAAAGTTATCAAAAAGTTAATAAGAATTTTTCTGGCCAAGCCGAGAAGTTTGATTTTTCTAAAGGTGATGAGTTTTTATATTTTGTAGAAAATAGAGTGATCAAATTTTTTGCTGATGAGTCAATAGTTAAAAATAGATATTTTAGATCTAAAAACTCGCTAAAGGGTTTGTGTCCTGATGTTTTAGAGCCATTAGGAAATTTTTATGCTTATGACAAAATTGATGGCCAAGTATTGTACAATGTTATGAATTCTCAGATTGTTAATGATTTTTTGGAATGGGCTAGGATAAATATTTGGCAAGAAAATAAGCTGAGCGATGAAGATAAAAAGATTTTTAATGATGCTTGTCATAAGTTTTATTATGATAAAACTATGAAGCGAATAGAGTTGGCACAAAATAAGTTGGGAATTATAGATGGTCAGAATGTTATTAATGGTTTAGCTGTGCCTAGCTTAAGCGAATTACTATCAAAAATAGATTGGGCTAATATAGAAAGTGGTGTGTCATGTAATTTTCATGGTGATTTACAGTTTGATAATATACTAGTAACTCGTGATAAAATCAGTAATTTAAATAAATTTGTACTATTAGATTGGCGTCAGGATTTTGGTGGTTTAAATACATCAGGTGATTTATATTATGATTTAGCTAAGCTTTATGGTGGTTTAACTATGTCTTATCAGTTAATTAAGGATGGTATGTTTGATTTTGATAGAAGTGGTGAAAGTGTTTATTATAATTTTTATATTAAGAGTGATTTATTAGAGGCTAAAGAGGAATATGAAAAGTTTTTGATTAAAAATAATTTTGATTTGAAAAAAATTAAAATTATGACAGCTTTAATATTTTTTAATATGTCACCATTACATCATGATCCGTTTGATGTGATGTTATATTTTTTGGGTAAAAATATGTTACATAAATTGTTAAAGTAAATTATTAAATATCATGAATGATAATCAAATAGAATTAGGGTTTGGGCCAATGAGTTCAGAATCCATTGAAGCAGTATATCGCTATTCAAATTATAATCGGCGACGATTAATGTTGATTGCATCAAAAAATCAAATTGATCATAGTGGTGGCTATGTTAATAATTGGACCACAGATCAGTACGCTGCTTATATTTCTAAGATGAAAGAATTATATCCTCAGGCTGAGGTTTTGGTTTGTCGAGATCATTGTGGACCTGGTTTTAATGGTAATGACGACTTAAGTGATGTCTATAAGACTATTGATGCTGACATTAAAAATAATTTTGATTTAATTCATATTGATTTTTGTCACATAAAAGGTGATAAAGATCATCAATTAAGTGAATCAAAAAAAGTCATTGAATATTGTAAAAAATTAAATCCAAAGATAAAATTGGAAGTGGGTACTGATGAAAATTTGGGTATAAATTATAGCATTAATAATTTAGACGAAATTGAGAAGGAGGTTGATTATTTTACAGAATTTTGTCAGCCAGATTTTTTTGTGGTTCAGACTGGAACATTAATTAAAGAGGTTAATCAGGTTGGTAATTTTAATCAAGAGTTTATTACTGATGCGTCTAAGATTTTACAAAATAGAAATATCAAATTAAAAGAGCACAACGCTGATTATTTGTCTGAAGATGAGATTAATAAAAGAATCGGTATAGTTGGGGCTATGAATATAGCGCCTCAGCTTGGAGTGGTGCAGACGATGACAGTTTTAAATAAGTGCTTGATTTATGGCATTGATTTTACTGACTATGCTAATGAAGTATATAATGGTAAAAAATGGTCTAAATGGTTGAATACGAATACACCAGAAAATAAATTTTTGTGTATAGCTATTGCTGGACATTATCATTTTGCCTCGTCAACCTATCAGCGCTTAATTGAACAATTAAATAAACAAGAAGATATAGTAGAGACTATAATTAATAATTTAACAGAAATAATAAATCATTATGCAAAAACACGAGAATAAATTTTTTAGAGAAGTTAAAAAGCCATGGGGTAAGGAAATGTGGATGGCTTTAACAGATAGGTATTGCTATAAGCGAATCTATTTAAATGCTGGGACTCGGACTAGTTTTCAGTACCACAATTATAAAGTGGAGACTAATTATATTATATCTGGTGAGGCAGAAATTTGGTTAGAAAATGATGATGGAGTAGTGGAAAAATTTCTTATGAAAGAAAACGATTTCTTTAATGTTACACCACCAAAGAAGCATCGAGTTATTGCCATTACTGATGTGATTTTGCAAGAAGTATCTACTCCTGAAGTTGATGATGTAATTAGAATTGAAGATGATTCTAATCGACCGGATGGTAAAATTGAAAGTGAACAGGTTAAATAGTTTAAGTTGTTAATTTCTAGTAGTGAATTAATTTAATATTTTGTGTATTTAAAGATTATTTTTGGTAGTTATTATGAAAGTATTACTTCTTACTCAAATCTATTCCGATAAGCCAATCTCAGGCGGCGTTAGAATAATTTGGAATTATTCTCAGGAATTAGCTCGGCAAGGGATTAAAGTATATGTAGTGGCAAATAGCATTGATACTGATAATTTGCCCCAGCATCCCAACTTAAAAATATATAAAGTACCGTTTAGTAGCTACGCCCTAGAGCCAGTTAGTCAAGATGTTTTGAAATCATTTTTTTTCTCGATTCCAATTATTTTATGGCATCGTATTAAAATAATTCACATGGTGCCAGTACAAACACCTTGTCCTTTTTCTAAATTTAAATTTGGGGCTAAATTTATTGAGAGCGCTGAAAGAACTTGGAATTATGAAGATCGTAGAGTTAAACACGATTTAGCTAGAGATAGAAGAAAGAAAGAGGCTCCAACATTTAATTTTTTTGAAAAAGTTTTTTTGAGATTTTCACGTTTATTTTACTGGCTATTTAAAATTAATCAGGAATACCCACATGGAGCGGATGCCTTTTTTTGTCGCTCGCAATCTATGTTTGATTATATTAGAAATAATCATGGCATTAAATCACCACTATACTATGTGCCAATAGGCGTTAATACAAATGAATTTTCTCCGAAGTCTATTAATAAGGCGGATGACAAGTTTATTTTTTTAACCACCGGTGCTTTATCATATAGAAAAGGTACTCATTATTTGATTGATGCATATAATGAATTTTCCAGCAAATATAAAAACAAGACAGAACTTTGGTTAATAGGTAATTCTAACTCAGAAATTTTGAAAGAATTAAAACAAAGAACTAAGACTGGTTCAATTAAATTTATTGATTCAGTGACACCACAACAAATAGCCGAATATTACACTAAGTGCCAAGTTTATATTTCTTTGGCTTTAATTGCTGAGCCGGGACCACTTCAGCCAAATGTTTTAGAGGCCATGGCTTCTGGCAAACCATTGATTATTAGTGAGTATGGTGATACTAGATATTTTGATAAATCTGGAATTGCTTTAACTTGTCGACCATATAATAAAAAGTCAGTTGTGCTAGCCATGGAAAGGTTATTTTGTGATGAATCTTTGAGAAATAGGCTGTCAGCTAATTCTCTGAAATACGTACAAAACAATTTTGATTGGCAGGTCGTGACAAAAAATTGTATTAAGTATTATCAAGAGTTATTAACTAAAAAATAGCTATGTATATTTTTCAACCAGATAGGTATTTGCTTAAAAAACAAATTAAAGAATTCGGCCATTATATTGGCGGTAAAACTTTGGATGTGGGAGCTGGTGGCTTTAGTCGTTATGAGCAGTTTTTTAAATCGAGTGAATATATAAAAATGGATATTGGTGACGATGATAATTTAGATGTGATTGGTAGTGCCGATAATATTCCACTGGCAGATGCTTCATTTGATTCGGTGGTATCTACTCAGGTTTTCGAACATTTAAAAAATCCATTTAAAGCAGCTGATGAAATACACCGAGTTTTAAAATCCGGTGGCGTTTGTCTATTAACTGTACCACAGTGGAATGAATTACATGAGGAACCCCATGATTATTATCGCTATACTAAATTTGGTATTGGTGAAATTTTTGAAAGTAGAGGTTTTGAAGTTTTAGTAATTGATCAACGCGGTGGATTTTTTGTATCTTTATTTCAAATAAAGGTTCGGTATCTATTAGATAGATTTAAGTTGCATAGTCGCCCAGTTGTTGGCAGAATTTTTAGTCGGTTATTTAAAATTGGCACTGGCTTGGCTATGTGGTTGGATAAAAAAGATAAAAGTCCGGCTAATAAAAAGCATGCTATTGGTTGGTTGTTTATATTAAGAAAAAAATAATTGTTTATTATGAGAATACTTATTCTGTCTGATGATTTTCCACCTATCAGTTTTGGTGGGGCTGGTATTGCAGCTTATCGCTTGACTAATGAATTACAAGCTAGGGGGCATGAAGTCGAAGTATTTTCTACTGTTCAGTCTAAAGCGTTAGCTGGTCAATCTGATTATGGTGGATTATTGACGCATTTTTATTATTGTAATTACAAACATTGTTTAAGTGGCTGGGTCAGCTTGTATAACCCACAAATATTAAGGAGTTTGGAATATAAAATTAAAACTTTTCAGCCAGATGTAGTTCATGCTCATAACATTCATTATTATATTTCTTATGGGGCTTTAAGGCTGGCTAAGAAATATTGTAATCGAGTTTTTTTGACTGCTCATGATACTAATATTTTTTATCCAGATAAATTTAATGAATATATAGATAGGAGCAATTTGGCGATACCGACAACTGTTAATTATAAATTAACGCCAATTTTAAAATTAAAAGTTATTAAAAAAACTTTTAACCCGTTTAGACTATTAATTATTAAATATTATTTAAAATCAGCTAATAAGATATTTGCGGTTAGTGATAAATTAACTCAGGCCTTAGAGCAAAATAGTATTACAAATGTGGAAACTATATATAATGGTGTGCCACTAAATGATAATTTTAATAATATTGATGCTAAAAACAATTTTAGGGATAAATTTAATATTCCACAGGATAAGAAAATTATTTTAATGGCAGGCAGGTTTAATACCTTTAAGGGAGCTAGATTAATTTTGCCTTACATATCAGAACTGGCAAAGCATAGACATGATTTTTTGTTTGTTTTTGCTGGTCAAAAAAATAATTTAACTAAGGAAATTACCAAACAGGCAGAAGAGTTGGGCTTGAGTCAGTACTTGTTGTTTTCTGATTGGATTGAATCAGAAATGATGGAGTCAGCATATGAGGCTTGTGATGTAATAGTGACACCCTCAGTGTATTTAGATGTTTTCAATTTAACCAATATTGAGGCTATGAAGCATAAAAAGCCAGTGGTGGGCACTTGCTTTGGTGGTACTTCAGAAATTGTGGTCGATGGTGTAACTGGTTATATTGTTAATCCTTATGATATTAAAAAAACAGCTGAGCGTATTGTGGAACTGTTAAATAATAGAGAGAAGAGAATTAATTTTGGTATGGCTGGCTACAACAGAGTATTGGAGAAATTTTCTTTAGATTATTTGATAGATAAAACAGTGATCTATTATAAAAAATAATATAAAAACGCCACCATTATTAATGGTGGCGTGGTGCTTTAATCAAAGATAGAGATAGTATTTCCCTGGACTTGAATCAGGGAAGAAATTTCTGCAGGAGTCATGACTACGAAAGAAATATTTAATGACTTCAAAAAGAAAACTACAGTAGTTAAATGTTGGACTAGTACCATATCTAGCTACAATCTCTTCAATGGTCAGCCACTCTTGATTGTTTACCTCACCATCGGTTTCTTGATGCTGTAGTATGTCCTTTGTGTAGGCAATGAATAATGTTAAGACAAATGGAGCAGTAGGCTCTGCTTGTTCTTTCAATATGTCCAATATTAATGTGGGGTTCTGTACATCAGTTGGATTGTCTTTTAGATACATATTTGAGCGATAGAGCTCTGGACCAAACATAGCCACAAATTGTACATCATCTGTGTTAAATGCGAAACCAGTCTCTTCTCTGATTTCTCGCACTGCTGCTGATTTGGCGTTTATATCTGTGACATCAAAATGACCACCGTGGTGGATCTGGTAGTGGCCTTTGGCCGCACCCTTGACTCTCTGAGTTACTAAAAATTCAAACGGTAATAAAGGTAATTGAGGATTATTGTTTTTGCCCGTACTTAGTCGATATAAAATAGTAGCTACCACTGAGTGGGCTATTGGATTTTTCCAATTTTTAGTTTTTTCATCTTGCATGGATTTCGTCAGTTCTTCAAACATTGGAGTATACCTTTCCTTTTGGTTGATTTGTAATGTACACTTTATGAAATAATATACACTATGATAGTGTTTCTGTCAATGTATTATAAATTATAATATTTAATATAACTATCTATAGTTTTATTCCAGGTAAAAGTGTTGGCAAATGATTTGGCTTTTTCTCCCATGGTTTTTCTAAGAGATTCATTGGATATTAAGTAGTTAATTTTTTGAGCTAGTAATTCAATGTTGTTTTGAACAATTAAATACCCAGTTTGACCGTCAACAATAGCGTCTTCAGCGCCACAATTACTAGAACCGATTGACGGTACACCAAATAGACCAGCTTCGATATAAACCAAACCAAAACCCTCGTAGTGTTTATTGTCATTAATTGATGAGAGTATTAGTAACTTGGCTTTGGTATATAGAGCTTTTAGATTGTTATCACTGATACCAGATAAGAATATAATTTTGTCAGACACAGAATGTTTATCGGCTAATTCTTTTAATTCATTGAAATAGTTAGAATTAAATTGATAGCCAACAATAACATAATACAAATCCTGGTGGTCTTTGGCTACTTTGGCAAAAGCTGGGATAGATATGTGGTAGCCTTTTCTGGGTTTTAAATCGCCAACACTCAATATAAAATTATATGGAATATCATCGTTGTTTGCTGGTGACGTTTTTAAATCTAAAATATCATGATTGACTCCCATATAAACAACTTCAATATTTGATAAATTAATTTTTGATTTTAATTTATCAGCTGTAAATTCACTAATAGAAAAAATTTTCTTAGCCTTGGTGTAGGCTTTTTTTAGTAACCAACCAAAATATATATTGTCGAGGGGGGTAGTAGTATAAGTGCCAATAGCGGTGATATAAAATTTTTGTTTTCTTCTACCGAGCGATGCTAAATAGGCAATGATGCTATACGGATAACCGTCTAGGGCGTGAATTATTTCGCAGTTTTTAGAAATTTTTCTAATATATAAAACATTAGGTATTATGTTTTTTATAAAAGATAGATTGCTATCGATTTTTTTAAATCTGAATTCACTAGATTCATCATCAGTAATCACTGTTACATTAATTGATGGTCTAGTTTTTAATTCTTTGTAGACTTCAAGAGAATACCTGGCCCAACCGCCATAGCCCTCTTTAATAGATGAAGTTAAAATACAAATATTCATGTTCTTATTGTCCTCGACCATTAACTACAACTTTAATTGTTTTGAGTATAATGCTTAGATCTAATATTAGAGATCTATTTTTTATATAGTATAAATCGTATTTTAATTTTTCTAGTGACTCTTCTTTAGAGCCACCATAAGCTGGTCCATATAATTGAGCCCAGCCAACTAAGCCCGGTTTGACTAGTAAACGTTCTTTATAGAAGGGTATTTCTTTTTCTAAAATTTCTACAAATTCTGGTCGCTCTGGTCTGGGACCGACAAAACTCATTTCTCCTTTGAGTACGTTTATTAATTGTGGTATTTCATCAATCCTAGTCTTCCTCATAAATAATCCAAATTTGGTAACACGTTTGTCATTTTTTTGAGCCCACTCGGCACCATTTTTTTCAGCATTATCTATCATTGATCTAAATTTCATAGCAGTAAATGTCTTGCCGTTCTTGCTAGTCCTTATTTGTTTAAAAATAATGGGACCAGGACTTTCTAGTCGTATAATCAAAGAAACAATTGGAGTTATTATTAAAGCGAATAGAAGACCTGTTAAGGCTAAAATAATATCTAATATTCTTTTGGTGACTTCGTATAATTTTTTGGAATGTTCTGATAGATTCTCTAAAAACCAACTATGGTCTATATGCTCGACAGGTATTTTATTGGTAATTTGCTCATAGAAACTATTGATATTATAAACATCTATTTCTAATGATAGACAGTCAAATATTTTTCTAGATGTTGATTCGTCCTTTAGGCTAATAGCGCTAACTAAAATATCGATATCTTTTTCTAAACAGAATGTATTCAAATCATCAGGTAGATTTTCTAAAACAGTAACTTGATAGCCAAGTTGTGGCCTTTTTTTGATTTGTTCTTCTAATTCCGTGCTTAATTTATTTCTTCCAATAATTAAGACTTTATTAGCAATAGCTGACGATTTTATGAATTTATAAAATATTTTACGCCAAGTAAATATAAGTATAGCTGCTACAATTAAATTTATGATTAATATTCTTTGAGGCTTTAGATTGGCGATGAAAGGTGATAGAAAATAAAATATAGTAACAGCAATAGCCCCATTGATGACAAATATTTTGGCTAGTGAGTTAAATAGAGATGAATTATTGTAACTAGTTTTTAGGTCATAGAGGTCATTAATAAAGAAAACAATTATCCAGGTTAAAAAAACTACAGAAAACAATAATAAATGCCTTGACCAAGTTTCTTGTTCAATTAAATAGCCATATCTAATGATCAGTGTTAAGTATAGAGACAAGTAAAAAAAACCAATATCGCCTATTAGTAGGGTTATTTTTTTAGTTTTGGTGACAAAGCTGGACATATTTTTATGAGAAAATTATACCATAAAACTATATTTTTTTCAAGTCTATACTGGTGGTTGTAATTAACATTTTATTTCTATTAATTTAATTGTTTTGATATAATTACAAAATACTTAAAATGATTTAATGTCTATAAATAACTTTAAAATAATTTTGGCTTTGACTGTCTTGGGGTTTTTAGTGTCAGTAAATTTGGCTTTTGCCTATGTGCCGTCAGATCCAATGTATAATCTTCAAAGTGAATATTTAAATTATTTAAATATTCCTAAGGCTTGGGATATTGCTCGTGGTGAAAAAGTAGTGGTGGCTGTGTTGGATTCCGGAGTAGATATTAATAATCCTGATATTACTTTTAATATTTGGAAAAATCAGAGTGAGGTCGCTGGTGATAATATTGATAATGATCATAATGGTTATATTGATGATGTTTCTGGTTGGGATTTTGTGGATCAAGATAATAATCCATCACCAGTAGTAGATGATGGTTATGACAAATCATCTCTTAACCATGGTACGGCTTTAGCGGGTATTATTGGTGCGGTAGCCAATAATGGCGTTGGCATTACCGGCATTGCTTTCAATTCTAAAATAATGCCGATTAGAATTTTGAAAAGTAATGGCGAAGGTTTTGTTGACAGTTTAGTTGAGGCTATGGATTATGCAGTTAAAAATGGTGCTGATATTATCAATTTAAGTTTAGTCGGCTTTGAAAAGAGTGCCGCCTTAGAAGATGCTATTTTGCGGGCACACAGAAATGGGGTGCTAATAGTGGCAGCTAGTGGCAACTCCGAATCAGGTAAAGAGGCTAGAGATCTTGATTTAGAGCCCGCCTACCCAGTTTGTTATGGTTTAGACTCCGATAATACAGTATTAGGTGTTGCTTCAATTGGCTTAACAGACGAAAAGTCAGTTTTTTCTAATTATGGGTCTACTTGTGTGGATGTATCAACTTTGGGAGAAAGATTGATTAGTTTGGCTTATTATAATCCTGGTCAAAATTTAAATGATTATTATTCTTATAACTGGTATGGCACCTCATTTTCAACGGCCATTGTTTCTGGTATGGCTGCTTTGATTAAATCAAAAAATTTATCTTTGGATGCTAGTGATATTATTAACATACTTGTAGACAATACCACTGACATTAATGATGTAAATAATCAATTTATAGATAAGCTTGGTAGTGGTAAAGTTAATATAATAGAATCATTAAACAATACATCTCAAACTATTGGTAAATTAATAAAATTAGATAATTCTAATTCTATTTATTATTTAGATCAAAGTCAGACGAGGCATTTATTTTCTAATCAAAACGTCTTCTTTAGTTGGTATAATGGTAATTGGAGTGATCAGGATATAGAAATCGTTTCTCAGTCTAAATTTGATACATTTACTGTTGGCAATAATATAGTGATTAGACCGGGTACCAAGTTAATAAAATTTCAAAATAGTGGTCGGATTTATGCGGTATCGGCTCCCAATGTTTTACATTATGTTGATAATGATGTGTTAAAAAAATTGTATGGTGAAGATTATGCCTCTAGATTGGTTACTATGCAAAATTCTTTTGAAGCTGATTATTTTTATGGAGGTAAGTTAGATGGTAGTAGTTATCCAAGCAGTTCTTTGATTCAGTATAGTAATTCTGATACGATTTGGTATATTGATAACGAAAGTCAAAGAGAATTTTTGGACAATTCTTTCTCTTTGAATAGTTTTAGTGATCAAGATGTTATTAGAAATGTTAGTTTAGATTTTTCTTATGAGGTGTCTTCACCAATTAAAAATTTAAATTCTAGTTTATTCCCTTATTTTAAATAGATGATTAATTTTTTTAGAAAGAAAGCTAATAGCTTTTATTTATTTAACAAATACCCGGTTACCAAGCAGTTTGTAAAATTTGCCTTGGTGGGTTCTAGTAATATGGTTGTTGATTTTGTGGTTTATTTATTTTTAACTAGAAATCTTCATATGTATTACATAGTGGCTGCAGTAATGTCGTTTGTGGTAGCTGTTACTTGGAGTTTTTTTCTAAATAGGAAGTGGACATTTAGTCATAATGGCAAAAATACTACTAGTCAATATATAAAGTTTTTTGCAGTTAATACGATAGTAATGGTATTAAACTTGTCATCTTTATTTATTTTAGTCGATTTATTTAATATCTATGATTTAGTGGCTAAGTTGATTGCGGCGGTATTCTTGGCAATATTAAACTTTTCTTTAAATAAGGTTTGGACATTTAGGAAATAATCATTAAATTTTTTTATTGACAAATTGTATAATATATGATATATGTTAATTGTTAGCTGTACATTAATATAGTCTTGAACATAGTGTTTGGGACAGTAAATACCAGAGGAGACTTCCAGTGTCTATGGATGAAAGTGTCGAAAGATTTTTTGATGAGTACAAATTTTTGAATAGTTGCTTTAAATTGCATGGAATAGGTAGTGTAGAGATTTCTGATATACAGGTAAAAAAAATGGACAGATATGTGTTGTTTGAGTCCATACGTTATCATGTACAGGTTTTTTTACTTGATAAACAGGGTCGGATACTCGAGTCAGTGGGAGTAAGTAGCGGCTTTTGGTCTAATATTCGTTATCGTTTATTCGGTCATGGATGTCATACGACAGTTGCCAGACTTTTACGTGATTTGGGTGGTAAAGTAAATGATTTGGGTTATATTGTTCGTTTACAACCATATAGTGAAATGTATACCACTATAAATGTGGTAGAGTTATATAAAATTCCTGATGATTTTAATTTTCGGGATATGATGGCTGAGATACAAAAAAACACCCGACTGGAAATGGAAATTTGCTAAAAATATGAAATTTTGAGGATCATAAAATGTGGTCCTCTTTTTAATTCATATTTATTTATCAGTTGATAGTAGGTTGTCTTTTGAGTATCAATCATATATACTGGTAGTGATACTGTTAGATAATCAATTATTAAGATTTAATGAAAATTTTATTTTTTTTGATTTTAATTTTAAACTTTATTAATTTTAATTAATTTTATGGCTGATCAAGCAATTTTTGACAAGAAAAATATACTTGTCGTTGGAGGGGCTGGTTTTGTTGGGTCTCATCTTTGTGATGAACTAGTAAAAGAGGCTAAAGTAATTTGTTTAGACAATTTTTTAACTGGTAGTGAATCAAATATCACTCATTTGCATCAAAATTCAAGTTTTGAGTTTATCAATCATGATATTAATACTTCTATTGAGTTAGAAACAAGGCCAGAGCTTAGAGATTTTAAAATTGAGTTTCAGGGTATTCAGGAAATTTATTTTTTGGCTACACCTGGATCACCTAAATTTTATAGTGATTATTCCGTCGAGACTATGATGGTTAATTCATTGGGCTTGAATAATGCCTTGCAAATGGCTTTAAAATATAAAGCTAAGTTAATTTATGCTTCTAGTCCAGCTGTTTATGGTGACATAGAAGATGGTCAAAGAGTTAAGGAGGATTATGTGGGTAGTGTTGACCAATTGGGACCTAGAGCGATTTATTCCGAAGCTAAAAGATTTGGCGAAACATTAGTAAACAACTATAGATTAAAATTTGATCTTGATACTAAGATAGTTAGAATTTTTAATTGCTATGGTCCGAATATGAAATTAGAGGACGGCAGAATGATTCCAGAATTAATTAAATCGGCTTTAAATAATAGAGACTTAGTAGTGTTTGGTCAAGCCGAAGATATTGGATCATATCTATACATATCAGATTTAATTCAGGCTTTAGTTGGCACTATGAATGGTAGCGAATCAGGTCCTATTAATTTAGCTTCTGATGCTAAGTATAAATTTTCAGAAATAGCCGATAAAATAATAGAATTAACAGAATCCAGATCAGTTATTACTTATCATGATAGAGAAAGCATAATGGCACCTCAATTTTTAGCCGATATAACTTTAGCCAAAGAAAGTCTAGGCTGGTTTCCGATTACTTTATTGGATCAAGGACTTAAGAATACTATTGATTACTTAAGCGCTCAAAAGGGTATATTACAGCCAAAATAAATTTTTAACTTTAAAATTACCGTTCGTTTGAGCGGTTTTTTTATTTGTATTTTGTGGTTTTACATGGCATAATTATAGGGAAATAATATTAAGATAATGAAAACTTTAGTTTTAATACCTGCCTATAATGAAGACAAAAAAATAGGTGATGTGGTTTCTGATGTTAAGTCCAAGGGGATTGATGTTTTGGTTGTTGATGATGGTTCAATGGATCAAACTAGTAGCATCTCTTTAAAAAAAGGAGCCATTGTTCTAAAGCATAAAATCAACAGAGGTCAGGGAGCGGCTATTGCAACTGGTATTGAATATGCTAAGCGAAATCATTATGAGGTAGTAGTTTTTTTTGACGCTGATGGTCAAATGAAATCAGAAGAGATTAGGAAATTAATTGACCCAGTAATCAAAAATGAATCAGAAGTGGTTTTGGGTTCTAGGTTTTTGGGTTTAGCTAAAAATATACCAATTTCTAAATTATTAGTTTTAAAATTAGCCATACTGTTTACCAGATTAACTACCGGTTTAAAATTGACCGATACCCATAATGGTTTTCAGGCTTGGAGCATGCTGGCTTTAGATAAAATTAACTTGACTCAGGATCGTCAAGCTTATGCTTCTGAGTTACTCCAAGAGATTTCTGAAAATAACATAAAATACAAAGAAGTGCCAGTTACTATTGAATATACCGATTATTCCAAACAAAAAGGACAAAGTATTTTTAATGCTATTAACATTGTTTTTAATTTATTAATTAAAAAATAAATAACTATGCCAATTCAATTCATATTAGTGATTTTAATTATTTTGGCAGTTTTAAGATTGCTTTATCAATTAAAAAATAAAAATATTGGCTTTAATCAGTTTTTTACTTGGCTAGTTATTTGGTTGGTGGCTATTGTAATTATTAGTCAACCAAAAATTACTACCTATTTAGCCACAATAGTTGGCATTGGTCGAGGTGTTGATTTGGCAATTTATGTTTCGATTATTGTAATTTTTTATTTAATGTTTAGACTTTTACTGAGAATTGAAAAGATTGAAAAAGATATTACTAAAATTGTTAGGACTGATTCTTTGAAAAAAAATAACGATCATGAAAATAAACACTAAACCAATATTAGTCACCGGATCACATCGGAGTGGTAGTACTTGGGTTGGTCAAATGTTATCTTTACCTTATAATATAAAGTATGTATCTGAGCCATTTAACCCTAGTTACGGTCTGAGAAAGTTTAAATCATGGTTTGTTTATATTAATAGTAATAATGAAAACAATTATAGATCAGAAATAAATAAATTATTAAAGTTTAGAGGCAATTACCGTTTTAATTTACCAGCTTTGCGATATTGGTCTAATCTAGTGTGGCCGTTTAATAAGAGAGTGGTAGTTAAAGATCCGATTGCTTGTTTTTCTAGTCAGTGGTTGTCAGATAATTTTGATATGGAGGTGATTGTTTTGTTTCGTCATCCGGTGGCTTTTTACACAAGTCTCAAGAGATTGGATTGGCATTTTGATTTTGATAATTTTTTAAATCAGTCGGATTTGATGGCGGATCATTTGGGGTTATTTAGCGATTTGATCAAAAAAGACAATAAAAGTTATGCCGAAGAGGCGGCAATTTTATGGCTTTGTATTTATCACGTGTTAGATAAATATATTACTAGTCATCCAGATTGGATTGTTAAAAGGCATGAGGATATATCTACCGATCCGATTAAAGAATTTACAGAGATTTATAGTAAATTAAATTTACCGTTTACTAGTAAAGTGAATAAGAAAATTATTGAATATTCGTCTGGCAAAAACACCGAACCAACTAAAGTACTAGATTTAAAAAGAGATAGTAAAACAGTAGTCGATCAGTGGTCAAAGCACGCAAGCAGTGAAGAGATAAAAATAATTAAAAATATTACTGGCGACTTAGCCTTGAAATATTATCCAGAGGATAAATGGCATTAATATGAATAAAAAAATTACTATAATTATTGTTACTCATAATTCTCGGCATTATTTGCCAGACTGTTTTGATAGTTTAAAGCGTCAAGACTATCCAAATAATTTGGTTAAAATTGTGGTGATTGATAATAATTCTACTGACAGTACTGTTGGTTACATAAAAGAAAAAATGCCAGCAGTTAAATTGATTACTAATCGGCAGAACATGGGTTTTGCTACGGCTAATAATCAGGGTTATTATTTGGCGAAGAAAAATAATTCTGATTATATTGTCTTATTAAATCAAGACACTATTGTCGAAAAAAATTGGCTATCTCACATGGTAAAAATTGCTGAAAAAGATCAGCAGATAGCTGCGGTTCAGCCAAAATTATTACTACATCCAGATACTAATAAAATTAATAGTTTTGGTAATAGTGTGCATTATTTAGGTTTTGCTTTTTGTAATTATTATAAATGTAAGGATAATTTAGGGATTGCTGATTATTTTGATATTCCTTACCCATCAGGAGCGGCTGTTTTAATAAAAATGTCAGCTTTAGAGCAGACTGGACTCTTTGATAATAAATTATTTATGTATCATGAAGATGTCGATTTGGGTTGGCGACTTAGACTAGCTGGTTATAGAGTTGTTTTGGATCCTCTCTCAGTTGTTTATCATAAGTATAGTTATAGTAAGGCCAAGTATAAATTTTATTATATGGATCGTAATCGATTTATTGTGTTGTTACAAAATTATCGCTTGTTAACAATTTTGTTAATACTGCCAATGTTAATTTTTATGGAATTAGGCATATTATTTTTCTCCATAAAAAATGGTTGGTTCAAAGAAAAATTAAAGGGTTATGGCTGGATTATTTTACATTTACCATCAATTTTAATGGAGCGTATAAATGTTCAATTTAAAATTAGAAAAGTTAAAGACAGGGAAGTGATTAAATATTTTATTGGTGTTATTAAATTTCAAGAAATTGATAATCCTATTTTAAAATTTATAGTGAACCCACTGATGCAAATTTATTGGTTTGTAATTAAGAGATTAATTTTTTGGTAATTTGATTAAATTACATTGGTACTTTTTTAGAAAAAGTACCACAAAAATCGCGAGCGATGAGAAAATTCAGGTAAGGCTGTACCGAATCTACGCTAATTTCCGAACTCGCCATTTTCTTCTATTTGTATGTGTAGAAAATGTCTCAAACATGCGGAAATTTTATTTATAGACGATTCATAAACGCTTGATTCGCTCCAGCCTTACAACAGAATTTTTCATATGCTCGCACTATTTATGAAGATGCTTTGAAGATATTACACAGATTATTTCAACTGGATAGTAAATCCAGTTTTTTTATATATAAAATCTTGGTAGGCTTTCTCGTAGTCTAGTAACTATTTCGTAGTTGATGGTATTAGCCCAGTCGGCTAACTGTTCGACAGTAATTATCTCAGATTGTTGTTGACCAATTAAAACTACCTCATCACCGCTTTTTACGTGACCACAATCAGTAATATCTATAATTGTGACATTCATGCAAATACGGCCTAAGACTGGGGCTTTCTTACCGTTCACCAAAACATAAGCTTTATTGCTTAGTTTTCGATCGTAGCCGTCGTAGTAACCAACGGGAATAGTGGCGGCGGTGGTAGGGCGAGTAGTTTTGTAAGTACAGCCATAACCAACCAAACTGTTTTCCGGTATGTTCTTTATTTGACCGACAATGGTTTTAAATTCTAAGGCTGGTTGTAGAATCATGTTTTTTTCTTTAGTCAATTTGGCAACATCCGGGCCAGGGTAATAGCCGTAAACAGAAATACCAGGTCTAATTAAATTACCAATATTATCTCTCGATAGTAATACCGAAGCACTTTTATGGCAGTGAATAATTAAATCATGACCAATGATTTTTTTTAGATTATTGATAGCGATTTTAAATTTTTCTAATTGTCGGTTGAAATAAGCAGGGTTAAGTGGATCGTCAGAATTGGCAAAGTGTGTCGCTAGGCCTTCGATTTTTATATTAGGTAGTTTTAATATTTCTTTAGCTAAATTAGATGAGTGCTCTAGAAGAACGCCATGTCGGTGCATGCCAGTATCTATTTTTAGGTGAATATTAGCAGTTTGATTTCTAGACTTACCAAGATCTGATAATTTTTTAGCGTAATTAATATTGCTAATAAATAATCTAAGATTTAAATCAAAAATTTTTTCTAATTCATATTCAGCTACAAAGCCAATAACTAAAATAGGATGATTAATGCCAGCAGATCTAACTCTTTGGGCTTCTTCTGTAGAATTAACAGATAACCATTCAACACCAGATTCAATAAGTATTTTAGTAGTTTCTATTAAGCCATGGCCGTAAGCATTGGCTTTAACACAAGGAGAAATTATGGTGTTTGGACCATTTATTTCTCGTATTGTTTTGATGTTATGCGCTATTTTAGCTTTAGAGATTTCGATCCAGGCTAGGTGGTTCATGGTTAGTTATAATTTATTTGATTTAAGACAGTCGTTATATTACTCCAAAGTAATAAAAAATCAATAGGCTAATATATACTTATTTTATAAAATAAACAGCCAAGTATTTTGGCTGTTGATTAAGGGTTAAAGTTATAATTTATTAATTGGTAGAAAAAAACATGTTAATTAATACACCGGCATAGTAGCTAATGACAATGACCATCGTAGCTGTTAATAAATGCTCAAATACCATTTTTGCCGGACTCATTTTATTTGATTTAGCAATGATTAAGCTAAGTATTGTTAATAAAAATATTCCCCAAAGACAACTAATCAGTACCGCTGTTTGGAGACTAAATAAAACTATCGGGATAATAAAAGTGATAGCAAATACAAATTTTGATAAAAAGGTAGCAATAGTGGCTTGCCAAACAGCTCGTGGGTGCTTACCATCAGTAGATTCCTCTGAGATATGTATACCAAAAGCATCAGACATGGCATCGGCAATAGCAATAGTTAGGACACCGCCTAAAACGGCTAATTTTGAGCCGGTGCTTTCTAATAGACCGATCATTAGGCCTAGAGTGGTAATTACCCCAGATGTTAGGCCAAAATTAAGCCCAGATTTTAAAGAGTCGTTTAATTTAATGAAGGTTTTTTTCTTTGACCAAAACATAGTTTAATATTAGTTTGTTAAATACATTATATCACATAAATAACAATACTATTGCTATTTATTGAGTTACTAGGTCTTGTATTGACAAAGTTTTATATATATGTTAATATATAAAGTTACTAGAGTAACAATTGTTCATTTCAATGTTATAACTCGAAAGGAATTAATTGAGATGGGTAGACCCAGAAGTCGTAGAATTTTTTATACCAATTGGCAAGAGGCCAGTGTGGCTACTAGAAAACTTGGTATTACTAGTTATCTGGATTATAAGCGGAGATACAAGGAGGATGCGAGGTTACCGTCTAATCCCAATACGTTTTATTCAGATTTTCCTGGGCGGCCGATGTTTTTAAGGGGAGAATCTAAGAATATTTATTCAACCTGGCAAGAGGCCAGTGTGGTTGCCAAAAAACTTGGCATTGTTAAGTGCTTGGATTATAATCGGAGGCATAAGGAGGATGCGAGGTTACCGTCTAATCCCAATACGTTTTATTCAGATTTTCCTGGGTGGAAAATTTTTTTGAGTAAATAAGACTGGTAAATAATGACATAACTGAGGTTTTTCGACCTCAGTTTTTTATTTTATCTAAAATATTGATCTAGACTTAAATAAGTTTAAAATATATACTTACAAATATTACTATAAATTAAATAATGCATAATATTAGAGACAAAAAAGTAGCCATTGTGGTGTGTGCTTGGCCGCCTAGTGGTGGTGGGATTGGTAATAATGCTAGTTACCATTTACATTACTTAAAACAACTGGGTTACAAGGCCCAGGCTTTTACGCCGCAGTATAAAAATATTTCTATTATTAGTGATCCAGCTATTGAATACTTGCCAGTAACTTTGCCAATCGGTAAGGCTGGTTTTATTTTCTCATTGTATAAAAAATTAAAAGACTTTGATATTATTCATCTTTATTATCCGTTTTTTGGTACGGACATAATAATTTTGTTTTTTAAATTATTGAATAGGAATAAAAAAATAATTGTTCATTATCAAATGGATCCAGTAGGACGAGGTTATCAAAAAATTATTTTTAAAATTCACATTAAAATATTTTTACCTTTAATTGTTAAGGTTAGTAATAAGATATTTGTTTTATCTTGGGATAACGCTAGACATACGTATTTAAATACGTATTTAAATACGTATAATAAAAAATTTATTGAAATCCCAAATGGAATTGACACCAGTATATTTAAAATAAAAACAAAAAATATTGATCTAGCTGGCCAATATAACATTACAAGTAAAAATAAATTATTAATTTTTGCTGGCGGTTTGGATGACCAGCACTTCTTTAAGGGGGTTGATGTTTTAATTAGGGCATTTGATAAAATATCAAAAAATAATAAAGAGGTTAAGTTAATGATTATCGGTGATGGTAATAGAAAGAAATTTTATGAAAGATTAGTTGATGATTTCGGATTGGGTGAGCGAGTTATTTTTACCGGTTGGATTGATAATAAAAAATTGGCGGACTATTATAATTTGGGCAGTGTTTTTGTTTTACCATCTACCGAGAGAACTGAAAGTTTTGGTATTGTAATAGCTGAGGCCCAGGCTTGTGGTTTGCCAGCTATTGTGTCGAACTGGCCGGGTAGTCGTTTAACTATTGAAGATGGCAAAACAGGGTTATTAGTGGAACCTAAAAATGAAAATGATTTGACTAATAAAATTATCAGATTATTAAATGATAATGATTTAAGACAGGCTATGAGTAGAAAGGCTATAGTTCGAGCTAACGAAAAATATTCTTGGGACTCTATTATAATCAAAATTGATTCTGTCTATAAAAATTTATGAAAAAAAATAATTTAAAATTTTTTTATATCATCGCAAGTATTATTTGGATGCTGTTGATTTTTTGGGAATCATCAATTGGTGATTATTCGGTGGTGCCAGGTGTTAGCGATGGTCACAATGATGTAATGTCTTCCATTGTTCATGTGCTAACTTATTTGATATTGTGTTTTTTATTTATTAAATCTTTTATCGTAAATGGCGTTAGAAGAAATCAGGCTATAATTTATGGATTTTTATTGTCGGCTTTATATGGGGCGACAGATGAATGGCATCAATTTTTTGTACCCGGTCGTGAGATGCATTTTGGTGATTGGCTACTAGATGTTGCTGGCTCATTGATTGTTTTTAGTTTTTATAAATATAAAATTAAAAAATGAAACTAGCTATTATTCATTCAATTTATAAACCCTATTCTCGTGGCGGTGCTGAAGTAGTAGTAGAGAATATTGCTAATGGTTTTAAAAAAAACGGTAATGATGTTTTGGTTATTGCTTTGGGTTATAAAAATGAAATTAAAGATGTAGATGGCGTAAAAGTTTATTATATTAAACCTTTTAATTTGTTTAATTTTTTAGATATTAATTCTAAGCCGGCTTGGTTCAGGTTGCCTTGGCATATTATTGATATGATTAATGATGTTCAGACTTGGAGAATTTATAAGATTTTAAAGCAAGAAAATCCAGATTTAGTATTGACCCATAATCTCAAAGGCTTAGGTTATTATATTCCTTGGCTCTTGAAAATTATGAAGCTAAGACATATTCATACGATTCATGATATGCAATTAATTCATCCGTCTGGGCTACTGCAAAAAAATCAAAAACTTAATTTGGTTGTGAGTTTTTATGCTTGGCTTAATAAAAAATTATTTAATAAAGTAGAAAAAGTTATTTTTCCATCTAATTATATAAAAACTGCTTATGAGTCTTATGGGTTTTTTGCTAGTGCTGATAAATTGGTAGTAGCTAACCCTGTAGAAATTCATGATTATGATTTCAAGCCAAAATGTAAAAATAGTCAAAATCCGCAGTTATTGTTTTTGGGTCAAGTCGAAGAATATAAGGGAATTCTAGATTTAATTGCGGCGACTAAAAAAATAAAAATAAATTTTACATTGCATATTGTCGGTGATGGCTCGGCTTTGGCTAAAGCTAAAGATTTAGTGACTAATGATTTAAGATTTAAGTTCTATGGTCGTTTGTCACAAGCTGAATTAAAAAATAATATTTGGTCTAAAATTGATTTATTAATTAACCCAACTAAAGTGCCAGAAAGTTTTGGCCTGGTAGTAGCCGAGGCTTTTTCTTATGGCATACCAGTTTTAGCCTCTGACATTGGAGCGATACCAGAGTTAATCGATGATGGTAAAAATGGCTGGTTGTTTAAACCGGGTGACATTGACGAACTTAGTTATAAGATTAAGTCTATTACTGGTAGTATTTGTGCTTATGAATCAATTGGTCTTTTAGGGCATCAAAAGGTTAAAGATATGAGCATTGACCACTATTTGAATAAGCTAGAGGAATTTGCTAAGATAACATCATCTTAAATTAAATCTAAATTGTAATGGAAGCTATTTTGGTAATTTTAATTTTATTCATTGTATTTTTTGCAGTAGCTGTAGGCGGACTGTTTTTATTTTTTAATAAGAAATTTACCGAACTTCAAGCTAGTAAAAAAGATGATCAATCATTTTTAATGTTGCAGGAAAGGATTAAAGAACTTAATCAAACAATGGATGTTAAATTGTCTGACTCAACAAGACAAATGCAAACTCAATTTAGTCATAGCTTAAGTGTGATTAAAGATGTAGCCGAAAAAGCTGCTCAGATTCAAGAAACTAATAAACAAGTTAAAGACTTTTCTCAGCAATTATTTGATTTGAAACGAGTCTTAACTTCCCAAAAGCAAAGAGGTAATCTGGGAGAAGCCGGATTACATTTAGTTTTAGAAAATATATTGCCACCATCAGCTTACCAGTTTCAATATAAAATTAATGATGGCGCAGTAGTAGATGCAGCAATTTTTACCAAAGATGGGGTGATCCCAGTTGATGCTAAATTTTCTTTGGAGAATTATAATCGAATTGTTAATGAAGACGATGAAGATCGCAGAAAGCAATTAGAGAAAGAATTTAAAAATGATTTAAAGAAGCGAATTGATGAAACTGCTAAATATATTCAACCAAATAAAGGGACAATGGATTTTGCCTTTATGTTTATTCCAGCTGAAGCTATTTATTATGATTTATTAGTAAATGAAGTGGGAGCGGTTAAGGTGGACACCGGTGGTTTAATTGATTATGCTTTCAAAGAAAAAAAAGTTATAATAGTATCACCAACGACTTTTGCGGCTTATTTACAAACTGTGTTACAGGGTTTAAGAGCTTTAAAAATTGAAGGTCAGGCTAAAGATATAATTAAAAATGTTGAGAAGTTGCAAAGACATTTAATTTCCTATGATGATCGATTACAGAAATTGGGTAATAGTTTAAACACCACAGTCAATGCTTATAATATTTCTTACAAAGAATTTAATAAAATTGATAAAGACATTGTAAAAATTACTGATCAAGAATCAAAGATAGATATTTTAGAAATTGATAATCCAAGATTCGAAAAATAACTACAAAAATATGGATTACGCTAAGCAATTTTTGGGAAAAATAGTTTCAGCGAAGATAGATAGACCAATGGGGTCTATTCATCCCACTCACGGCTTCGCTTATACGGTTAATTATGACTTTATTCCTAATACTAGTGCTCCAGATGGTGAAGAAGTGGATGTTTATGTAGTGGGTGTTTTTGAACCAATAGAAAAGTTTACTGGTAAATGTATTGCCGTTATTCATCGAACTAATGACAATGACGATAAGGTTATTTTGGCACCGGAAGATGTTGATTATACTGATAAACAGATAATGGCTTTGACAGAATTTCAAGAAAGATTTTTTAAATCAAAGGTAATTAAAAAAAATAGAAAAATAATTTAATGAAATTTTATTATATAATAGCTGTATTAGGTATTCCATTTATTTTAGGTGGCTGTAGTAGTCAGACACAGGTGGTTAATACCGATAATAATTTAATTATTGCTGATGAGGAATTTTGTATTGCTCACACCGAATCAAATATCAGTAGTGATGAGGCTTATGGTGTAGCTAAAAATAGTGAATGTGCCATGGTAGGCACATTTAAAGAAGATTGTAGCTGTGATCCAGAGACATATATTTGCACTTTTGAGATAGAAACTGATAAACCAGATTGTAGTCCTGTTTGTTTGGTTGATTTAAAAACCAGTGAAGCAAGAGTTGATTGGCGTTGTAATCCTGACTCCCAGTAGGGATTTAATTTACTTGTCGTGCACCCGGTTTATACTGTGTAGGCCGGGTTTTTTATTTTTGGTTTTATTTGTTAAGATGTCACTATGTCATACAATAAATTGATTATCATTTTTTCATTTATTTTGTTTTTATTGTTTTTGGTGATAAATGTACCAGTACCAATTAGAATCGAAGGCGATGGAGTTTTTTATTATAGTTGGTTAAGATCAGCTATTTTTGATCATGATTTTGATTTTTATAATGAGCTTAAATATTTTTCTGATTATGATGTTGGTAGTCGAGCTATACTGCATGACCAGCTTAAAACCTATATTGGTAAAGTGCCCAGTCCCTACGCTTATGGCACGGCTCTTTTATGGTTACCATTGTTTGTTATAGCTAGTCTGTTGTCATTCATCTTTAATTTACCACTCAATGGTTATTCCTGGTTTTATGTTTTTTTTGTTAATTTGTCCAGTTGGTTATTTGGTGTTGCTGCATATTTGATTGTTTATTCTAATTTAAAGAAATTTTTTTCCACTAGAATATCTTTTTGGACATCATTAGGAATTTATCTGGCGACACCGTGGTTTTATTATCAATTCTTTGAGCCATCAATGTCGCATTTGGCTTCTTTGTTTATGGTTTGTTGTTTTTTACATTTCGTTATTAAATTTTATAAACAAGAAGAGGTTACTTTGTGGCTCTTGTCATTAGTAGTTTTTTTAATGATAGCTACGAGGTGGCAAAATTTACTTTTTTTAATTATCTTATTACCCATTTTTTGGCAAGAGAGATACAACTGGCAGCTATCTTTGAAGAGACTCTTGGTAGTTATTGGTTCTGTTGCTTTTTTTTGGTTAACTCAGTCTTTGATTTGGAAGCATCTTTATGGTTATTATTTTTTGCAGCCACAGGGTAGAGGATTTATCAGGTTGGATTTTCATGGTTGGTATGTTCTATTTTCATCTGATCGCGGGTTACTATTATGGACACCACTTTTGATTTTGGCTTTTTGTGGGTTTTATTATTTGTATAGAAAGTCCAGATTTTTGTTTTTAGTGTCTTTATTAGCCTTTTTTGTTCAGTGGCTGATTAATGGTTCGGTGCATGATTTAGGTGGCGGCGATGCCTATGGAGCCAGAAGATTTATTGAAACATTGCCATTTTTGGCACTAGCTTTGGCTGCGTTTTTGCAGAATATTAAATTTAAACAGCTTGTTGTTGGTCTAACTATTACATTAGTAATTTGGAATATGATTTTAATTCAAAATTATAGACATGGTAATATACCGCATCATGGTGAGTTTAATTTATTGGAGATTAATTATTTAAATGGTATTATTAATAAATAGTTTATTTTATTATTAATATTAAATATTATGATCGCAGCCAGTTTGGTAATTATAGGTATTGTGTTTTTATTTAAAAATCTAGGCATTATGCCAGAGATTGCCTGGGATATTGTGTGGCCAGTAATTTTAATTGTTCTTGGTCTGACAATGATTTTTAAAAAGAAATAGTAATTAATTTGGAGATAAAAAGTTGCTATGAGAATAGCAACTTTTTTAATTTTAAATGAACCAGGTGGTGATTTCGTAAAAATTAAAAATTTGTTATACTATATTTAGTAAAGACCTTGTTTTTAAGTAATTGGATATATTGTAAGTATTGAAGTTTTTAATTAATTTTGCTAGATTTTAGCTATAAGTATATTTATTTAAATATGAATCAAGAAGTATTAAAATCAACAATTTTAGATAGGCTTGATTTAAAACATCGAGCTGATTTGCAAATAGAATTAATTAGACAAATGTTGGGTGATAATCCTTCACCAGAAGATGAGTTTAATTGGGTCAAAGAGTATGGTAAAAAGGTTAGTGACTTAATTGATTATCATGAACACGATGATATTAGAGATTTGTCTTTGAGAGGCGATTATAGTGCTGCTGCTGAGTTAATATTAGATTTATTAGAAGTAAAATAATAAATTTGTGAGAGTCAGATCAATTAGAGAATTAAAGAATATTAAAAATAAGCGTATTTTATTACGCGTTGATTTTAACGTTCCAATTTCTAAGTCTGGTAAGATTGATCAAAATGAAGATTATCGAATTGTACAAACTCTACCGACTATAAAATATCTACTCAAAAAGAAAGCCAAGGTTGTTATATTAGCTCATTTAGGTAGACCAGGCGGTAAGGTTGTGGAAAGTCTAAGATTAGATCCAGTGGCTATTAGATTGTCACAGTTACTTAAAAAAGACATTTATAAAAGTGACAGTATTATAGACAAAGACACACTTAAAAATATTGATAGCTTAGCAGGTGGTAATATTTTGATGTTAGAAAATATTCGCTTTGATAAACGTGAGGAAAAGGCTGATAAAAAATTTGCTAATGAGCTAGCTGGTTTAGGTGATATTTATGTCAATGATGCTTTTGCTGTTTGCCATCGTGATCAGGCTTCGGTGTCTACGATTCAAAACCATTTACCAGCTTATGCTGGGTTGTTGTTAGAAGATGAATTAAAAAATTTAAATTCTGCAGTAATCAAACCGTTTAAACCTTTGACCGTGATAATTGGTGGCGCTAAAATTTCTACTAAGATTAAATTAATTCAAAGGTTTTTAAAAATTTCTGACCATGTTTTATTGGGTGGGGCCTTAGCCAATACAGTTTTGCACGTGATGGGAGTGTCAGTGGGAAAATCTTTGGTAGAGCCAGAAATGTATCCAGTGATTAGAAAGATTAAATTAACTGATAATCAATTAAGAGTGCCAGTGGACGGTTTATTGGCTAAAAATTATCAGGCTAAGACTGGTAGATTAGATGCTTTAGCTGATGTTCGACCAGATGAATTGATTTTGGATATTGGCCCAGATACTATTAAACTATATGAAAAGATTATCAAATCTTCGAAGATGATTGTTTGGAATGGCCCCATGGGTTTAATTGAAACGCCATTTTTTGCTAAAGGTACAGAGTCTTTAATTAAAATACTGGCCAAAACAAAGGCTTATACGGTAGTGGGTGGTGGTGAAAGTGTCCAAGTTATTAGACGACTTAATTTAGAAAAAAAATTTAATTTTATTTCGACTGGTGGTGGGGCCATGTTAGAATTTTTGGAGGGCAAAAAATTACCAGGACTTAAAAAAATATTATTAACTAATAAATAAGTATGAAAAGCAAATATCTTTATTTAGTACCTTTGTTTTTATTTATAGTTCTTTTTTCTTTCGGTGGTAGCGTAATAGCAGCAGACAAAGACTTATTAATTGACAGTGTTGCCTTTGATCCAGTTCAGCCAGTTGTTGGTCAAACCACTAAGATAATAGTTAAAGCTAGATATTATGGTACCAATCCGTTGACTATTAATTATGGTGTAGATAATGTTGCTTTTTCTCATAGTGATTTTTGGCAAATAGATAGTTCTAATAATGGGTCATCAATCAAGCCAGCAAGTTATAATCCGCTTTATTCGGGTGCGGAATTCACATATGTTTTTACTGGCCGGTTTACTGGCGGTGGTGAAAAAATGTTAGTCTTTAAAATTGATGGCTATAATCAATTAGCAGAATATAACGAGTACAATAATATTATAAATGTCAATATTAATGTTTTACAAACTGGTGATTTGATTAAATTAACAAATGATCCAGCTGTTTATATGATTGGCGATGATGGTAAAAAACATCTCTATGTTAATGCTCCAACTTTTTGGAGTTATTATAGAGGTAGTTGGGGTAATTTAATTTTAGATAATAAAAATGTTTATATTAAAATAATTTCACAGGCAAATTTTGATGAGATAGATATTGGCAAAAACATTACCATGAAGCCAGGTGCTAAGTTGGTTAAATTTCAAAACAGTCCTAGAATTTATTCAGTATTCGGTTCAGCCAAGCTTCGATATATGTCAGATCAAACAGTTGCAAATTTGTATGGTTATAATTGGGGTAATAAAGTAATAACTCTTCAAAATGGTTTTGAATCAGATTATTTTTTAGCCAGCCAGGATTTTGTTGATAGTGATGGTGATGGCTTGTCTGATGAAGATGAATTTAGTATTTATCGAACTAATCCTTATAATGTTGACACAGATCACGATGGCCACAGAGACGGAGTAGAAGTGATTAATAGTTATAGTCCAATAATATAATAAATTTAATTAAATCAAATCAATTAATAATTAATTAGAAAAAATATATGGAAGGTCAAATGATGGATAAAAAACACTATATGCCTAAAAAAATTATGATAATTTTTTTGAGCGTAGTATTAGTGCTTTTGGGAATTTATTTAATTTCTTTAACTAGAAATTCGTTAAAGAGTTATAGCTATATAGGTAAATCACCAGAATTTAAAAATATTATAACAGTAGATGGTAGTGGTAAGGTAACTGCTAAATCCGATGTGGCTATAATTAATGCTGGAGTTGTGACTGAGAAATTAACAGTAGAGCAAGCGCAAAAAGAGAACACCGATAAAATGAATGCTATTGTTAAGGCTTTAAAAGATGAATTTAAGATTGCTGATAGTGATATTAAAACTAATCAGTATGGTATTAATCCTAGATATGATTGGAGCGATGGCACACAACGAATTATTGGCTATACAGTTAATCAGTCTGTAGAAATTAAAGTGAGAGATTTTAGTAAAATCGGTGATATTTTGGCGCGGTCCGCTGAACTAGGTACTAATAGTTTGAATGGTCCAAATTTTACTATTGACGATCCAGAAGAGTTTAAGGCTCAAGCTAGGGAAAAGGCCATAGCACAAGCTAAAGAAAAGGCTAAAGTTTTGTCTGATCAAGTGGGAATTAAATTGGGATCAATCGTTAATTTCTCAGAAAATTTTAATGGTTCATCTGGACCAATACTTTATGCTAACGATATGGCTTATGGTTTAGGTGGTGGTGGTGAAAAATCATTACCAGTACCAACTATTGAGGTTGGCAGCGAAGAAGTAGCTGTTAGTGTTAGTATAAGCTATGAAATAAGATAATTTTAAGAAATAAAATAATTATAATGGCAAAAATAAAATCAGTTAAAGCTCGAGAAATTTTAGATTCCAGAGGTAATCCCACTGTGGAAGTGGAGATTATTTTGGATAATAATAAAAAAGTTTGGGCTAGTGTACCATCTGGTGCTTCAACTGGTGTTTATGAAGCCTTAGAGCTACGCGATGGTGATAAAAAGAGATATGGCGGTAAGGGTGTGTTAAAAGCCGTTAAAAATATTAATAAAAAAATAGCCCCTAAAATTATTGGCCTAGATCCTACTAGTCAAATAGAAATTGATAATCTAATGATTAAGTTGGATGGTACAGAAAATAAATCTAAATTGGGGGCTAATGCTATTTTGGGGGTTTCAATGGCGGTGGCCAGAGCTGGAGCTCAGGCTACAAATCAACCACTTTATTTATACTTACGCAAAAAGTTTTGGAGCCAACAAAAGAAATGGCAATTTCCAATGCCAACAATGAATATTTTAAATGGCGGTGTTCATGCTGGCTGGTCTATAGATGTTCAAGAGTTTATGGTGGTACCACAACAAAAAAATATTCATCAGGCTATTAGGTGTGGGGTAGAAATATTTCATAGCTTAAAATCTATTTTAAAAGATATGAATTACCCAGTGACGGTAGGTGATGAGGGTGGTTATGCTCCAGCACTAGGCGGTAATGAACAAGCGATGCAATTGATGTCCAAGGCTATTAAAAAAGCTGGTTATAATTTTGGTCGTGATGTAAAAATTTCTATGGATCCAGCTTCATCAGAATTTTATAAAAATGGTCAATATGAAATGAAAGCTGATAAGAGAAATAGAACATCTGATGAGATGATAGAGATGTATAAAAAGTGGGTAGCTAAATATCCCATTGCTTTTATTGAAGATGGCTTAGCTGAAGATGATTGGGCTGGTTGGCAAAAATTAACTACCGAACTTGGTAAAAAAATACCTCTCATAGGTGATGATTTATTTGTGACCAATGTTAAGAGATTACAAGAAGGTATAGATAAAAAAGTTGGCAATGCTATTTTGATAAAATTAAATCAAATTGGTAGCGTGTCAGAGACAATAGAAACTATGCTTTTGGCTCAGAAAAATAAATATAAACTAGCCATATCTCATCGTAGCGGTGAGACGGTGGATGATTTCATTGCTGATTTGGCAGTTGCCTCAAGTGCCGAGTTTATTAAGACCGGATCATTATCTCGCGGTGAAAGAATTACCAAATACAATAGATTAATGGAAATTTGGGACGAAGTTAAGTAATAGTTGTTTCAAAAGGCGGTCAATTCTGGCCGCTTTTTTAATTGACAAAATAGATTAAATGTGGAATTATGTCAGTGAGTTTGTTCTTTAAATATATAACAAATACCAACAAAGCTAGGCTTATACGCCTCAGGAGGAAGTGTTATGACAATAGACAGGCCTTATGATGCAATTATTATTGGTGGCGGACATAATGGGTTGGTTTGTGCCACATATTTGGCTAGAGCTGGTTTAAGGGTGGTAGTTTTGGAGCGTCGCCCGGTTTTGGGTGGTGCCTGTGTCACTGAAGAAATGGCTGGTTGTCAGGTATCTCGAACCTCTTATGTTTCTAGTTTGTTTCCACCAAAAATTATTCAAGATTTAGATCTTCATAATTTTGGCTTAGAATTGCTAGAAAGAAATCCACCGTCATTTACACCATACTTAGATGGTCGGTATTTAATTTTACATCAGGATCTGCACAAGACTCAGGCGGAAATACTTAAATTTTCTAAAAATGATGCTTACTATTATCCAATATACGAAGCTAACCTTGATCGAGTAGTAGGTTTTGTTGAAGATTTACTTTTTATGACGCCGCCAGATCCGACCAAGAAAAAAGATTGGTTGAAACTAGCTATGTTAGGCTTAAAAGCTTTAGGCTTGAAACAAGATTTAGTAACTTTATCAGAACTTTTTAGTTTGAGCGCTTATGATTTTGTTAAAAAGCATTTTGAAAGCGATATTTTGATAGCCACTTTGTGTACCGACGGTATAATTGGGGCGGTGGGCGGACCATTTTGTCCTGGTACGGCTTATGTTTTATTACATCATGTGATGGGTGAGATTAATGGTCATCGTGGCCGTTGGGGTTATGTACGTGGTGGTATGGGTGGCTTAACTAGATCAATTTCGATATCATTGATACGTCACGGCGGATTTTATGATACCAGCTCTGAGGTTGCTAATATTTTAATAGATAATAGCAGGGTCAGTGGCGTTCTTTTAACCGATGGTCGAGTTTTCAAATCTAAGATTGTTGTTTCTGGCGCTGATTTGCATAACACCTTTGATAAAATGCTACAGGGTGTAGAATTGCCAGATGATTTTAGAAAAGGCTTAGACGCCATAGACTACAGTAGCGCCACTTCTAAAATTAATCTAGTAATTGAAGGTGAGTTAAAATTTAAGTGTTATGATGGTCAGGTGCCAGGTACTTTCCATATTTGTGAAAATGTGGCGTATATGGAACGAGCAGCTGATGTGGCCAAACATGGCGGTATTTCTGATGATTTAGTGATTGAGGGCTGTATTCCATCAGTAGTTGATGATACCCTGGCGCCGGCTGGCAAACAAGTGATTAGCTTGATGGTACAATATACGCCATATTGTTTAGCAGATGGTGTTTGGGATGAAGATCAGAAACAAGAGCTGCTGGGTAAAGTTTTAAATAAATTAGCTCAGTATACTAATATTGATGAATTAGAAATAGTGGCGGTCGATATTATTTCACCACTAGATTTAGAGACAGAATTTGGCTTAACCGGTGGTAATCTGTTCCACGGTATGATGAACTTGAGTAGTTTGTTTTGTTTTCGTCCGGTCTTAGGACACGCTGATTATAGAACACCAGTTAAGGGACTTTATTTGTGTGGTTCAGCGACGCATCCCGGTGGTGGTGTGACCGGTATTCCTGGTCATAATGCGGCCAGAGAAATATTAAAAGATAAAAAATGGTTTAATAAAAGATAAAATCATAGCTCGTATATTAAATACGGGCTTTTTTGTTTGTCAGGGGTTATTATTTATGTTAGGTATGCTATAATGTATATAAATAATATTTATATAAGTAATGAAAAAAAATACCAAATTAAAGGCAAAACAAGTTGATCGGAAAGTTGTTTTGCTAGTTTTAGATGGCTGGGGGATAGGTGAAGAGGATGAAGGTAATGCTATTTATTTGGCTAAAACTCCATTTATAGATTCACTTTATAAAAAATACCCTTGGACTAAAATTGAAGCTTCTGGTCGAGCTGTTGGTTTACCATCTCACCAGGTCGGCAATTCTGAAGCTGGCCATCTTAATATTGGGGCTGGCAGAGTAGTGGATCAGGATGTGGTAAAAATTTCTAAACAAATTAATACTGGTCAATTTTTTAAGAACCCAGCTTTTGTAGCAGCTGTTAATCATGTTAAAAAAGAAGAGTCAGCTCTGCATATAATGGGTATGGTTTCTTATGATCAAAGTCCTCATAGCGATCCAGATCATTTGCTGGCACTACTAGCCATGGTTAGGCGTTACAAGGTTAAAAATGTTTATTTACATTTATTTACCGATGGTCGTGATTCACCACCGCATGCTTCGCTTAAACTAATAGAAGCCTTAGAAAGACAACTTAAAAAAAATGAGATCATCGCTACAGTTATTGGCCGCTTTTATGCTATGGATAGAAAAAAGAACTGGGCTAGTACTTGGTGGGCTTATGAAGCTATGACTGATGGCAAAGGCCACAAGGCTAAAAGTCCTCAAGAGGGAATTACTAGAGCTTACAATGCTAATATTACCGATGAGTTTATTGAACCTATTGTAATGTATCAAAATAGTAAGATGGTTAAAAGAATTGGTAACAATGATGCTATTATATTTTTTAATTTAAGGTCTGATCGAGCCAGACAAATGGCTAAACCTTTTGTTCAGGCTGATTTTGAAAAGAAAAATCCTCATGCTATGAAACGTAAGAAAGTTTTAAAAAATATTGTTTTTGTGGCGATGACAGATTTTGGTCCAGACCTAGATGGTATACTGACGGCTTATCCATCAGAAGATATCAAAGATTCTTTGCCGTTACTTTTGAAGCATAAAAGTCAGATTTATATCGCCGAAAAAGAAAAATATGCTCATGTCACTTATTTTATTAATGGTGGTTATGCTGATCCAGTAAATGGTGAGAAGCGGTTGGTATTGCCATCTCCCAGTGTTTCTTCATATGAACAAACACCAGGTATGTCGACTCCCAAAGTATCGCAGGCTATTATTAGAAATATAAAAAAATATGATTTTGTGTTTGCTAATATTTCCTCGCCAGATATGATTGGTCATACTGGTAATTTAAAAGCAGGGATTAAAGCGGCGGAAATAGTTGATAAATATATTAAAAAAATTTATCAAGAAGCTATGAAAAATAAGGCCATCTTGATTATTACCGCTGATCATGGTAATTTAGAACACATGCTAAACGTTGAAACTAAAGAAATAGTCACCGAGCATACTAATAATCCAGTGCCATTTATGTTAATTGATAACGGTGAATATAAGCATAAAAAGTTAAAAAGAGCCGGTAGTTTAGAGGATGTAGCGCCAACTGTTTTAAAAATTTTTAATGTTCCAAAAAGTAAATTAATGAATGGCCATAGTTTAATTTAATTGATATGTCAACAAATAGACCAAAACCAATAGTGTTAATAATTTTAGACGGTTGGGGTATTGCCCCACCGTCCAAGAGCAATGCTATAACAATCGCTAAGACTCCAACTTATGATAATTTAGTTAAGAATTATCCAGCTATGACTTTGCAGGCTTCTGGTGAGTCTGTTGGTTTGTCTTGGGGTGAAATTGGCAATTCAGAAGTTGGACATCTCAATCTTGGTTCTGGTAAATTAGTTTACCAAAATTTACCAAAAATAGACAAGGAAATAACTACGGGTACATTTTTTGAAAATCCAGTGCTACTGGAAGCTATAAATAGAGCTAAGAAAAATAAAAAATCAATACATTTAGTCGGTTTGTTTAGTAGTGGTGGCGTTCATGCTTCAATTAATCATTTTTATGCGTTATTAGAAATGTGTAAAAAAGAAAAAATTAAAGATGTTTATGTCCATGCTATTTTGGATGGCCGTGATATGCCATTTAATTCTGGCATTGATTTGATTACTAAGGCTCAAGAAAAATTTAAAGAGAATAAGCTAGGTAAAATTGCTACTATTTCTGGTCGTTTTTATGCTATGGATCGGGATAATCATTGGGAAAGAGTTGAATTAGCTTATAAAGCTATGGTTGATGGCCAGTCGACTGAGACTTTTGATGATCCTATTAAAGCTGTTCAAGTGTCTTATGATAAAAAAGTTTATGATGAAGAATTTGTGCCGACTGTGATTGTCGAACATGGTGAGCCTGTTGCTAAAATTGGCGAAGGTGATAGTGTGATATTTTTTAATTTTCGTTCAGATCGGGCCAGACAATTAACCAAGGCTTTTATCTTGCCTGGTTTTGAGAAGATTAAAAGAGATTATTTGAATAATTTGTATTTTGTGACTATGACAGAATATGAAAAAGATTTACCAGTCGAGATAGCTTATCCGCCAGAGTTAATTGACAGTCCAATAGCCAAAGTTATTTCTGATGCTGGTTTAAAGCAATTACATATAGCCGAAACTGAAAAATATGCTCATGTCACTTTCTTTTTTAATGGTGGTCAGGAAGAAGCTTACGCTAATGAAGATAGGGTTTTAATCCCATCACCTAGAGTAGCCTCTTATAATGAAAAACCAGAAATGTCGGCGAAGGAAATTACTAAGAAATTAGTGGAAATAATTATGAAGGATGAGTACGATTTTATCGTAGTTAATTTTGCTAACAGTGATATGGTGGCGCATACCGGTGATTTGAAGGCCTCAATTAAAGCTTGTGAAATTGTAGATGCTTCTTTAAAACAATTAATAGAGGTGATTTTGGGTAAAAATGGAGTAGCTTTTATTACTTCTGACCATGGTAACGCTGAAGAATTAATGAATTTACAATCGGGTAAAATTGATAAGGAGCATAGTACCTATCCAGTACCATTTTTGATTATTGGTAAACAGTGGGAGGGTAAAACTGCCGGTATATTAGATAGTCCCAATTCTGATTTGAGTTTGGTTCAGCCATCTGGTTTACTGTCAGATGTTGCCCCAACTATTTTGAAGGTTATGAACTTAGAAAAACCCAAAGATATGACCGGACAAAGTTTGATTTAGTTTAGTATTATAAATAATACATTTAAAACTATAAATACCTGCGCCAATACACAGGAGAAATAAAAAATATCTATTTTAAAATAGATATTTTTTAGCTAAATTTAAACAAAATGTCGTGTTTTTACTCAAAATCATTGACAAATATCTAACTTTGTGATATAATAATGACAAATAATAGATCTTTTTATATATAACTTACTTGTAAAAAATACAGTTATAGCTAAAAGTTACTCAATATATGGGTGATTTCTAGGTATGACTGCATTGGGTGGTCAAAAGTATGACACATATATATGTCAAGAAAGGAACTGACCATGTCAAAAGATATGCTCGGTGTTGCCGTGAGAAAGCTCGTGACGCTTCCGATTCAAGTGCTCGGTGTTGTCTGTGACCTTCTCGAAAAGCTCTCTGACCCAAAGTGGGTAGAGGCTACAAAAAAATTTCTGCGCAAGGAGAATCCATGGGTTAAGTATATCGTCGATCTCGATACTGATCCGATGATTCCCGACGGCTGGACTATTGAGACACACATCAAAGGTGGACAATTCGAGTTCGATCCAGAACAAGTTATGCTCTATTTGGACGAAACACAACAAGATGGTGGCACGATCATTGGTCATGAGTTGCGCAAGAAGTTGGAAGGCAAGGTAGTCTATAATGCCAATCTGCTTGACTTCTACTTGGCCAATCCACAATTTATTCCCGAGGAGTGGAAAGGCCGGTCCATTTCCTTCTGGGGAACTATCTATCGCTACTCCAGTGGCAACTTGTATGTCCGCTGCCTCGACTGGGATGGCGGTAGGTGGGAATGGTACTTCCATTGGCTAGGCGGTGACTTCCGCGGTCATGACCCTGTGGTGGTCCCTGCAAGTAACTAGTCCTTTGAACTTGGTCTTTAGATCTCCTTAGGTCTTAGACCTTAGTCCTTGGGACGACAATTCTTTGGCCCGTGCTAGCAATCAAGCTAGCACGGGCTCTATTTTTTTAGTATAATAAAAAAGGTAATAGGTAAATATGTCAGTGATTACGGTTGTTGACTACCGAATCTAGTGATTATATATCTCGGAGTGTTTTAGATTAAGGTTTAAAACAGCGTAGAATATAACACTAAAAAACAAAGTTACTTGGTGTAATATGCTAGGGTATTATAGATACCAAATACGATACAACTCATTTGAGTATTCAAAGGGTGGTGGCAAAGACGGCATATTATATATAATCGCAACTCCAATGGCAACTTGTATGTCCGCTACCTCAACTGGAATGGCGATAGGTGGAAATGGAACTACAATTGGCTAGACAATGACTTTAACGGTCATAACCCTGTGGTGATCCCTGCAACTGGCTTAATTTCTCTCCTTTATTTGGGAGAGTTTTGTTTTGTAAGCTGACCATTCCATCCGCCCAACATCCTACCGATTTCATCGAGTGGTTCTGATAATATGCTATATTTTTTATTATCCAATGCTTTTATTTCCCATAATATCATCAACAATATCTTTAATGCATCAAGCTTTTGAATACCTCGTCGGACATAAGGCAGTTTTTCCTGACGAGATAAAAAACTGGCTGTAGCTACAGCTTCAATAATTTCTATAAACAGCATATCAATTTTTTGACCTAGCGAGTATCGCTGGTTTTTTGGTAATGTTTGGTGATAGTTATTCCAAAGTAGATAAGTACCTTTTATTTTTTGTAACACTGGTAAAATTATCGAGGGGGGGGGGTAGAATATAGCATATGGGTAAAATTAAATTTAATAATAATTATGATTATATCATTTCCGTGGATAATTTACTCTCTGCTTGGAAAGATTTTTTGTGTGGCAAACGACCACGAAAAGATGTGCAGGAATTTGAGCGTAATTTGATGAATAATATCTTATCACTTCACAGTGATTTGAAGAATAAAACATACAAACATTCATTGTACTATGCCTTTAATATTTCTGATCCCAAGCCAAGGAATATTCATAGGGCTAGTGTGCGAGACAGATTGCTACATCACGCATTATATAGAACATTATATCCATTTTTTGATAGAACTTTTATTTATGATTCATATTCTTGTAGACTAAACAAAGGAACGCATAAAGCCATAAATCGTTTCAGAGCATTTTCATATAAAGTCAGTAAAAACAATACTAAGACTTGTTGGGTTTTAAAATGTGATATAAGAAAGTTTTTTGCTAGCATTGACCATAATATTTTGTTAAACATTCTAACAGAATATATCCCCGACAAGGATATTTTATGTCTTCTTAGAGAGATAATCATTAGTTTTAATACGAAACCCAATACTGGACTTCCTCTTGGTAATCTTACCTCTCAACTCTTGGTTAATATCTATATGCATGAGCTTGATCAATTTGCTAAACATAATTTAAAAGCAAAGTATTATATTCGCTATGCTGATGATTTTGTTTTCTTGTCGCAAGACAAAATCTTTCTAGAAAATATTTTGGTGAAAATAGAGCATTTTTTATGGAATAATCTCAAACTTCAAATGCATCCTGATAAAATATCTATCAAAACACTTGCTTCGGGTATTGATTTTTTGGGTTGGGTGAATTTTTCTAATCATAGAGTACTTAGAACTGTTACCAAAAAACGAATGTTTCGTACCATCCAAGTTAAAGAGGGGAATAATGATACAGTTCAGTCTTATCTTGAACTATTAAAGCATGGAAATGGAAAAATATTGTCTGGTTGGGCAGTAGACTTGATTAGTGATAATGAGATATAAAATATTTACCTTTTTGTACTGCCTTAACTGCCCCATTTACTCAGACAGTGCTAAGTTATTTTACTTTAGATTAATGCCTATAGAATCCAAAGTGTGTGTATTAGATTTTAACTTGGAAACTTGATTTTTTGCTAAAAAAATGTTATTTTTAACATTATATTATGAAAGAATCAACTGTTAAAAAAATAACAGAAACATTTCCAGCTGCCTTGGTTTGGGTGACTCTTTTGGCAGTGGTAATTTTATCATTTGCTCGTCCGCTTTGGGCGATTTATTTTATTTTAATTTTTGTAATTTATTGGATTGTCAGGCTTTTTTATATGATGGTTTGGTTGATGATTTCATGGTTTAAATATCGTCGCGATATAAAAATAAATTGGCTAGATAAAATTAAAAATTTAGATAAAGATTATTTGGATTATTATCATGTGATTGAATATCCAACATGCGGTGAACCATTTGAAGTAGTAGAAAGATCTTTTGATGAATTATTAAAAACTAATTATCCTAAAGATAGGATGATTGTAGTGTTAGGCGGTGAAGATCGAAAGGGTGAACAATTTTTAGATGTAGCCAGAAAAATAGAACAAAAATTTGGACAACAATTTTTTAAATTACTAGTGACTGTTCATAAATTACAATCAGATGAATTACCAGGTAAGGGGGCTAATGTTCATCATATGGAGTTAGAGATTCAAAAATTCATAGATGAATTGAAAGTACCTTATGAAAATGTTATTGTTTCTTCTTTTGATATTGAAACATTACCTCATATTCAGTATTTCTCTTATTTAACTTATAAGTATCTCATTCATCCAAATCCGACTCATGCTAGTTATCAGCCTCTGATTTTGTATAACAATAATATTTGGGAGTCTAGTCCGATAATTAGAGTAGTGGCTTCAGCGACCACTTTTTGGTTATTAACCGATTTATCACGACCAGAAAAGCTTTTAACATTTTCATCTCATAGTATGAGTTTTAAAATGTTAGTGGATGTAGGTTTTCATGATAAAACAATTGTGACCGAAGATTCACGTATTTGTTTGCAGGGTTTTTTAACTTATGACGGTAAATATGAAGTAGTACCAATGTTTGTGACCTTGTCCATGGATACTGTTTATATCGGAAAATTTTGGCAAAGTATTAAAAATCAATATAAACAAATGCGGCGTTGGGCCTGGGGAGTTGAGCATTTTCCTTGGATGTGGACAAATTTTTTTGGTCAAAAGGCTAATCGTCAAATTCCTTTGAAGAAACGTTTGCAATATATGTGGAACCAAACCGAGGGGATGTTCTCTTGGGCTGTTGCTCCGCTTTTAATATTAATCGTTGGTCGTTTGCCGCTTTACTTGGCCTCTGATGCTGACAAAACTACAGCCTTTTTTCAGAATGCTCCACGGATGCTAGAAAATTTAATGGTCATTGGTATGGTTGGTTTGATTTTTAACTCTTTGATGTACACTATTATGTTGCCAGCTAGGCCAAAACATTACTCAATGTTTAACTATTTAATTATGCTGGTGCAGTGGGTAATTTTTCCAATTACTATGATAATTTTTGGTTCAATTCCAGCTATCGAAGCCCAAACTAGATTAATGTTGGGTGGTAAATATAAATTGGGCTTTTGGGTGACTGAAAAGAAAACTGAAAAATAAAATATTTATGTCTAATTTACCAAAAGTTACAATTCAGTTGGTTACTTGGAATAGTCTGAAATATTTGCCATTCACATTAGAGTCTATATTCGCTCAAACTTATAGAGACTTTCAGGTTTTAGTAATTGATAATAATTCTCATGATGGCACAATTGATTATATCAGAAAAAATTATCCCGAAGTGGCAGTTTTTCAAAATAAAAAAAACTTAGGTTTCGCTAAGGCTAATAATCAAGGGATCAGGTTACTACATTCAGCTTATGTTCTTTTTTGTAATACGGATATTGTATTAGAAAAAAATTGGTTAGAATTAATGATGCAAAATATTGAATCAGATAAGTATAAAGATGTTGGTAGTTTTTGTGGTAAATTACTAAAACTAAAACCAATTGATAATGAAATTGATCAAACTAGTAAGACTAATATCATTGATTCTTGTGGGCTAGTAATAACTAGAAGTCGCAGAATTACAGAGTTGGGAGCTGGTGAAGAATCAGAAAAGTTTAATACTAATAGGGAAATTTTTGGTTGCTCTGGGGCCCTAGCTATTTATAAACGCGAAACTTTAGATGATTGTCTAATTAAAACCAAGTTTAATTCTAATGGTGAATATTTTGATGAGGATTTTTTTGTCTATAAAGAAGATGTTGATTTAGCTTGGCGGTCTAGATTGTTCGGCTGGAAATCAATGTTGATTGTTGAGGCTGTTGCTTATCATGTTCGCTCGGCTGCTGGTTCAGAACATACGGGCTTAATGGACATTATAAAAAATAGAAAGAAGCAATCTTTTTTTGCGAGATATTATTCTTATCGTAATCATTTATTATTGTTGTTAAAAAATGAAATGTCTAAAAATTTTTTAAATGATTTTTGGCAAATTAAATGCTTTGAGATAAAAAAAGCAGTTTATGTTTTGATGTTTGAAATCAGAAGTGTGCAGGCTTGGTGGGAAATTTTAAAAATGTTACCAAGAATATTGGCCAAAAGAAAAGAAATTATTAGAAAAACTAAAATTAGTTATCAAGATATGGCTAAATTAATACAAAAGTAATATGGAAATATCGATTATTATAAATAATTATAAAACTAAGGGTCTACTTAAACAGTGTTTGGCCGGTATTTATGCTTATCCACCAAGTGTGAGTTATGAAATTATTGTCGTAGACAATAACTCGCAAGACGGTTCGGTAGAAATGGTAAAAGATAAATTCCCTCAAGTTAAATTGGTTGCATCTGGTGAAAATTTGGGTCATCATCGGGGTAACAATTTGGGTATTAAAAATTCTAGTGGTAAATATATTTTAATTTTAAATACTGATATTGCTTTTTTGGATAATTCCATTGATCGAATTTATAATTTTATGGAATCTCATTCCGAGGCGGCACTGACCGGACCAAAATTAAAAAACCCCGATGGTTCTATTCAGATGTCTTGTATGAGATTTCCTAGTAAATTAGTACCTATTTATCGTCGAACCTTTTTGGGTAATTTTTCTTTTGCTAAGAAAGAAATAGATCATTATTTAATGAAAGATTTTGATCACATGTCGACCAAAGAAGTGGATTGGATATTAGGTGCTTGTGTCATGATTAGAAAATCAGCTATTGATAAGGTCGGACCAATGGATGAAAGTTTATTTTTGTACTTTGGCGATATTGCTTGGTGTCGTAAATTTTGGGAGTTTAATTATAAAGTTTATTATTTTGTGGACGCTAATATCATTCATTATCATAAACGCGAATCCGCTCAGAGTGGTATTTTTTCGTTGGTATTTTGGATTCATATTATTGATTGGTTAAGGTATTTAAAAAAATATTCAGTAAAAAACTAATGATTGAAAGTTATAATATTATTAACCAGCAGGCTAAATCAATGAACAGCCTAAGATTTAAGGTGATAGCAACTATCATCACTGTTTTTTTGATTGGTCTAGTGATTGTTTTTACGCCATTTGTATTTCATGGTATTAGAGCGGCTAGTTATGTGACAGCGTCCATTTCTGAGGCTAAAATTTTATTAGCCAATGTCGACAATAAAGATTGGCAACAAGCCGTAGAATCATCAGAATCAATTGAGGCTAATTTGTCAAAACTAAATACTGAGATTTCTGGCTTAGGCTTAATTAGCAAGCTACCAAAATTAAAAAATGATTTTAAGGTTGGCCAGCAGTTTATTGTAGTGGCTCAGTCGTTGGTTGGTGGTTATGCTGAAACATTTAAAATTTTTGCCACTATCGAACAAGCAGGTTTAACTGTTGATCCTAATATTTTATTAGAAAATAAAGAGGTGATTAATTTGATTAGTCAAAATAAAACTCAATTAGCTTTAGCCAAAAAACAATTAGAAATAGCTAATGCTAGTTTTTCGGAAATTGATACTAATGATTTTTCAGGATTTTTTGCTAGTTATCTGATTCAGGCTCATGATGTGCTAGGTCAGGTGCTTGCCAGCACGAATATTGGCTTGCCAGTTATGGGTTTGTTACCAGACTTGTTGGGTTATAATGGCGAAAAGCATTATCTACTTATTCTTGAAAACAATATGGAACTGCGGCCAACTGGTGGCTTCATCGGATCATACGGTATTATTACTGTCGAGTCTGGTAAGATAAAAAATCTAATTACCGATGATGTTTATAATTTGGATAAATTATCCGAGGGTAAATTATTAGAGTTAGCACCAGAGCCAATGCTAACATATAACAGACAAAAATATTGGTATATGCGTGATGCTAATTGGTATGCTGGCTGGCCAGATTCAGCTAATAAGATAGTAGAATTTTTTCATATTGAAAGACAGAATGCTAATTTGCCTGATCAGCGAATTGATGGGGTGATTGCGATTACACCAGACTTTATTGCCAATCTTTTAGCTGTTTTAGGGCCTATTAATAGTCATGGTATTGTGTTTTCGGAGAATAATTTTGCGATGGATTTGGAAGAATTTGTGGAAGGTGGTTTTGAAGCTAAAAATATTCCTTATGATGAGCGCAAATCAATAATTGGTGACTTGTCTAAAATTTTAATTTCTAGAATAGAAAATACCACAGCGGAAAATTTTTCTAAATTATGGCTCGCTTTCAAAAAGAATATTGATGAAAAAAATATTTTAGTTTATATTTTTGATAATAAATTACAACAGTATTTTTCTGATCAGAATTGGGCCGGAGAAATTAGACAAACTAATGGTGATTATTTGATGTTGATTGATAGTAATTTTGCTTCGCTCAAGACTGATGCGGTAATGGAACGATCTATTAAAAGAAGTTTAAGTTTAAACGAGGCTGGTGATTTAATGGCGCATTTAGAAATTACTTACAAGCACAATGGTCAGTTTGTTAAGGATTTAATTACCAGATATCGAACTTATGCCAAGGTTTATGTACCAGCTGGTTCGTGGTTTGAAAGTGGATCAATTAAAGATGAAACTGGTGAGACGGTGCTTAATATGTCTAGTGATTTAACTTATGGCAATGAGTACAATAAAGCTTATGCCACTTACTTTGTAATTATTGAGCCAGGTAAATCAAAAACTGTAATTTTAAATTATAAATTGCCCAAAAATATTTTGGATCAATATAATCAAGGCACGTATAATTTGTTGGTTCAAAAGCAACCGGGCACCATTGGACATAAACTGGGAATTGATTTAAACTTGAGTAAAGAAATTTCGGCCTATAAAGCGGCTATCTTACCCAATTATTATGGTAAAACGTCAATAGGCTGGGAGAGTGATTTGACTGTCGACAGGGAGTATAAAATTAAATTTAATTAGTTTAAATGTTTTTAAAAAGAATTGGAATCGATTTAGGCACGACCAATATTTTGGTGCATGTGCCCAAAAAAGGAGTAGTGATTAATGAGCCATCGGTAGTGGCTATTTCTAATGTGGATAAAAAAATTATTGCCGTTGGTGCTGAAGCCAAGGAAATGTTGGGACGGACTCCGGACACAATTATTGCTCAGCGACCACTGAAAGATGGCGTGATTGCTGACTACAAAACAACTGAAGCGATGCTTAGATATTTTATTAACAAAGCCTTGGGTGGTGTGCGAATATTTCGGCCCGAGGTGATGGTAGCGGTGCCAGCGGGTATTACTTCTACTGAAAGAAGAGCAGTCATTGATGCGACTATTGCCGCTGGTGCTAAAGCCGCTTATATTATTAAAGAACCAATTGTGGCGGCTATTGGGGCTAATATTCCCATTGGTAGCGCTTCCGGACATATGATTATTGATATTGGTGGTGGGACTTCGGAAATTGCGGTGATATCACTTGGTGGCATTGTGTCTTCAACTTCTGTGAGAATTGGTGGTAATAAATTGGATGTAGCTATTACTGAAGGGATTAGAAAAAAATATGGTTTAGCGATTGGTGAGCGAACCGCCGAACAAGTGAAAATTAATATTGGTTCAGCCCTGTATTTAGAAGAAAAGCTTTATATGGATGTGCGGGGCCGTGATATGATTACTGGATTGCCAAAAACTATTGCGGTGTCATCTGATGATGTGACGGATTCCATTCAAGCGGAATTAGAAGGTATTAGTAGTGCGGTGAAAAATGTCTTGTATAAAACGCCACCAGAGCTATCAGCTGATGTCATCGATAAGGGGATTGTCATGTCTGGTGGGACTAGCTTGCTACGAAATATTGATAAAATGGTGTCTTTAAGTACGGGGGTATCGGCCTATGTAGCCGATGATGCCTTGTATTGTGTAGCTAAAGGTACAGGGATTGCGTTGGATAATTTGGAGAGTTATAAGAGGAGTATTTTGGCGACGAAGTAAGTAATTAAAGTCTTGTTGCTTTTATAAATCGTCATTGCGAGGTACGAAGCAATCCCATGTTTATTTTACTAAATCACATTGGTACTTTTTTAGAAAAAGTACCACAAAAATCGCGACAGTAAAAAATTTATAATCGAAGCTAAAACTTCGTCCTGCTAATTTTCAAAACTCGAAACTTTTCAATTTGTAATTGTCGAAAGTTTCTCAAACATTGAAAATTTTGGGCGTAGACAACGCCCAATCGCTAGGGCTCTCGTTTTATCTTCTCCTTAAATTTTTAAATTGTCGCATTTATTTTAAGTAGAATAATATAAATTATTAATTTTTAAATATTAATGCAATTATTTGAGAGAAAATTTAAATGGTTTACTTATGCAGTAATTGGTTTGATATATGATATTATCGGTACAATTTTTATTGCATTATTTTATCATCCTACAATAGTATATAGAGGAATGACAGTTGGTAATCTAAATGCCGTATTAGACAATCCAGACCGTAGATGGTTGTATTATGGATTGATAACTATAATTTTAGGCTTTGTGTGTTTATTAGTTGATCAATTTATTGATATATATAAAATTAGAAATAATATATCTAAATTTTTTTTGATAATTCTATCTTTACCATTGGTATTACTATTGGTACTAGTGTTTTTTGTAATGATACTGGTGTTGTTGTTTTTAATTTTTAGTGCTCTAATTGCCCATTCTATTTTTTTTATTTGTGTTATAGCAATTTTTAGTATTATATGTTTAGTATACTATTATCATAATCAGGTGTATTAATAATTTTATTATAAAAAATGCAAACATTAAAAAATATTGTGCCAATTTTATATAAAGCGAGCGTTAAGAAGCCAATATTTTGTCGCTGTTTTGATTATTGGCTTTAGCGAGCTGATATAAAATTTGGCCATGATTTTTTACGTTTGCGAGCTTTGCGGTACTTTGGCGGCCCAAAGTACCATAAAAAGAAATAATATTAAAAATCCCTAAAATAAGCTAAATCAAACACTTCACACCTAGTCTGAAGTGTTCGCTAAAATCATATGAAAATCGGTATCGATGCTTCCCGCGCCAATAAACAGAACAAAACCGGAGTAGAATGGTATTCCTACCATTTAATTCAAGAATTAAAGAAAATCACTCCAGCTGATATTCAGGTTTTGTTGTATACCAATGAAAAATTACAGGGTGGTTTAGAAAACTGTCCATCAAATTTTAAAGAAAGAGTTTTAAATTGGCCGCCAAAATATTTATGGACGCAAATTAGATTAGCTCTAGAATTATTTTTAAATCCGCCAGATGCTTTGTTTGTCCCGGCTCATACGATTCCATTTTGGCCAATAACTCGTAAAACCAAAGTTTATGTGACAGTACATGATGTGGGCTTTAAGCGTTATCCAAACTTGTATAAAAAAATTCAATATTACTATCATGATTTAACTATGAAGGTGATTAAGCGACGAGCGGATAAGATAATTACTATTTCGGATTTTTCTAAACAAGAAATTATGGATTTATATGGCGTGAAAGCCGAGAAGATCGTAGTGATTTCACTAGGCTATGATCGAGAAAAATATAATCAAGACGTGGTAGTAAGTCATGATATTTTAACTAAGTATAAAATTACTCAGCCCTATGTGTTGTATGTTGGTCGCCTAGAAAAAAAGAAAAATATCGGCAATCTAGTCAAAGCTTTCGCTTATGCCAAAGCGTCTAATCATGACTTAAAATTAGTCTTAGCTGGCAATGCTGGCAATGAATACGAAGTGATAAAAAATATTATCGCCGAGCATAAATTAGAAAACGAAATTATATTACCTGGTTATATTGCTGAAGTTGATTTGCCGGCAGTTATCAAAATGGCTGAAGTTTTTATGTTCCCAACTTTATATGAAGGTTTTGGTCTGCCAATTTTACAAGCGATGGCCGTGGGGACGCCAGTTATTACTTCTGATATCGAGCCACACCGGTCTATCTCAGGTGGCTGTGCTGTTTTGGTCAATCCAAAGAATTCAAAATATATGGCTCAACAAATTAATAAAATTATTAAAGATTGGGAATTTGCCAGTGATTTGAAATCCGCTGGCTTAGATCGAGTGCAATCATTTTCTTGGTCTAAAACCGCTCAGGACACTTTGGCAGTGATAAAATAAGCAAAACCAATCAAAGACTAATAGAGTAATTTTTAGTCTTTTTATTTTTGATAAATTAAAGTTATAAATAGTTGTCACAAATGGCCTATTTATGTTAAAATTTAAAGTAATGAAAGAGTCAGATACCAAGCAATTTAATTGGGATGTGTGTGGACATGAGGAAATTGTCCATTTTTTGCAGTCGGCTATTTCTGGTAATAAATTAGCCAATGCTTATCTATTTTCTGGGCCTAGTCAGTTAGGCAAGCAGGCCGTAGCTTATAAATTAATTGCCTCGCTTTTTTGTCAAAATCAGGAAAAGGCCAAGCCTTGCGGAGTATGTCCGGCTTGTTTGCAAATTAAAAATAAAATTCATCCTGATTTTTTTATTACCGGTCAGGAAATGAACGAAAAAACGGAAAAGCTAAGCAAGGGTATATTAATTGAACAGATTAGAAATTTAAAACACAAATTACAACAAGCTACTTTGTTAAATGGTTATAAGGTTGCCCTAATCACCGATGCTCATTTGATGAACTTGAATACGGCTAATGCTTTGTTGAAAATTTTAGAAGAGCCTACCAAAAATACGGTGATTATATTATTGGTCGATGATGTTTCGGCCTTGCCTCAAACCATTGCCTCACGGTGTCAGACTTTGCGGTTTTTGCCAGTACCAACTGCTACCATTAAAACCTACTTGGAAGATCAAGGGTCTTTTGAATCTGGATTGGTGGCTAGGCAGGCTCATGGTTATCCTGGTATAGCGATTGATTTGGTAAATAACCAAGATTTAATTAAAACCCAAGCAGACAAAGTAGAAACTTTTTTAAAAATTATTGATGCTGATTTAAATCAAAGATTAGAACTGGTTGAAAAAGCCGTGAATTGGGAAAAGGATGAATCTATTAATGTGACTTTGCTTAATGATTTGTTTCATAGTTGGCAGTTAGTTTTGCGAGACGCTCTATTAATTAAAACTGATAATGAATCATTGATAACTAATACTACTCAGTTGGAGGCAATTAAAAGTAACTTTGCGTCTATGAGTTTTATAAAAATTAAATCAATATTAAATAAAATGGATCAAGTAAGTGGGTATACTTGGTATAATATTAATTCTAAATCAGCCTTAGAAAATCTAATTATAAATTTATGAAAACAAATCGCATATTAATTTTTTCTTGTTTAATCGTCATAGCTTTGCTAGTGAGTGGCTGTACGATTAGTATTGGGGGTAATTCTAAAAAAGTGGTTGATGGTGGGGTTTATAAGTCCATTGACGGCAGTGCTACTTGGAATCAGGTAGCGGTAGTACCAACAGCTAATGGAAAAGTGGCCAGTATTTCCAATGTCGATATTCGTCGAATGATTTTTGATCCATCAGATTATAACACCATTTATTTATCTACCGAAACAGATGGCGTAGTTTACACTAATAATGGTGGTGATAACTGGAACCAATTTAAGCAATTTGTTGGTCAAAAAATCAGATCAATTGGTGTCGATGCCAAGGATAAATGCAATTTGTATGTTTTGTCCGCTAATAAACTTTATAAATCTACAGATTGTGGCCGATTTTGGACTGATGTTTATGTTCATCAAAATGCTGATGTAATTTTAACCGATGTTTTGGTGGATTATTTCAATAGCTCAATTATTTATATGACCACTAGTGTCGGTGAAGTGTTAAAGAGTACTGATAGTGGCATGGCTTGGGCCACAGTTAACCGCGTAGACCGAGGCGTATTTTTGGACTTAGCTATTGATCCCAAGAATAGTCGCATAGTCTATGCCGCGACCGAAAAGCATGGAGTTTATAAGACTATAGATGGCGGCGCAACTTGGGAGAGCTTGGGCATTGGTTTAAAAGCTTATGCTGGTAGTCAAGAGTATAGGAGCTTAATTATTGATCAGTCGGCTAAAAATAGTTTGATTTTAATCTCAAAATTTGGCATGCTAAGGACTCAGGATGGTGGCACTACTTGGGAGGTCATAGAACTATTGCCAGCTTCTAAGAAAACAACTATTTATTCAGCGGCTATAAATCCTCGTGATAGCCAAGAAATTTATTATGCCACTAGAACAACATTAGTTAAATCTACTGATGGTGGAAAAACTTGGTCGTCACAGGATTTACCTACCACTAGATCGGCTAATAAAATTATTATCAATCCAACTAATCCAGATATAGTTTATTTGGGAGCCATGAATGCTAGTAATTAGTAATATTAAATAAAATAAGAAATATATGAGTATAATTGATAATCATAAAATTGATTTTGGTAAAGTAATTGATCACTTTGTTAGTGATATCGCTACTTTAAAAACTGGCCGAGCTAATCCGGCAGTTTTGGATTTACTGAAAGTAGAAGTCTATGGTATTTATACGCCAATTAATCAAGTGGCTTCTATTTCGGTGCCAGAGGCTCGATCAATTATTATTCAACCTTGGGATAAAAATGTTATTAATGATATCGACAAGGCTATTAGAGAATCTGATTTGGGACTTAGTTCGGTAAATGAGGGTGATAAGATTAGAATTGTAATTCCTCAAATGACTGAAGAATCCAGAAAAGAAATTGTTAAAACTTTAAATAAAAAAATAGAAGAGGCCAGAATTGCTGTGCGTGGTGTACGCGATGAAATTAAAGATGAAGTTATCGAAGCCGAAAAAAATAAAGAATTCGGTGAGGATGAAAAATATAGTTTAATTGAACAGTTAGACAAAGTGACTAGTGAGTTCAATGATAAAATCAAAGAGCTAGGCGAGAAAAAAGAAAAAGAAATAATGACCGTTTAATATATATGATCACTACCATAATAATATTTTTATTAGTTTTATCAGTAATCGTTTTTGTCCATGAGATGGGCCATTTTGTCAGCGCTCGAAAAATGGGCGTGCGAGTCGAGGAATTTGGCTTGGGTATTCCACCACGCATGTTTGGCGTAAAAAAAGTGGACGGTAAGTTTAAAATGGTTTGGGGCAAAGGAGAATTAGACAAAGATAGCCCGACCGTTTATTCGCTTAATTGGTTTCCAGTTGGTGGTTTTGTAAAAATAAAAGGGGAGTCTGGTGAAGACGCTCAGTCAGAAGATAGCTTTGCGTATAAACCAGTTTGGCAAAGATCAGTAATGATTTCAGCCGGTGTTATTATGAATGTAGTATTGTGTATGGTGCTATTATCTATTGGCTTTGGCTTTGGTATGCCAGCCGCTGTAGATAATAATATTAGTGATAAAGCTATCGTTTCTAATAAGAGTATTCAGGTGATTCAACTACTGCCAGATGGTCAGGCTAAATTGGCTGGCATTGAGGCTGGTGATGTTATTGCTAAGGTTGGTGGTCAAGAATTTACTACAACATTAGAATTGAATGGATTTTTAGCTGATAAATTAGATCAAGAAGTAGTATTTGAAATTAAAAGAGGTGGTGAGATAATACAAAAAAATATCACTATTGGTAAATATTCTTTTGAAGGTAAGGAGTCAGTGGGTATTGGCGTGGGTTTGGTGGAAACAGCTATAGTTAAATATCCTTGGTATTTAGCAATTTACAAAGGAGTAATTGCTACTTTTATTTGGATGTGGGCGATTATTGTGGCTTTTGCGACGGTAATTAAAAATTTAATAGTTGGGGTACCAACTGGAGTAGAAGTAGCTGGTCCGGTGGGGATTGCAGTTTTAACTGGTCAGGCGGCTAAAATGGGTATAATTTATTTATTACAATTTACCGCTCTGTTGTCTTTAAATTTAGCGATTATAAATATTTTGCCTTTTCCAGCTTTGGATGGTGGTAGATTATTCTTTTTAATTTTAGAAAAAATTAGAGGCAAGGCTGTAAAACAGGAGTGGGAGAACGTTATTCATAATGTTGGCTTCCTATTTTTGATGGGCTTGGTATTATTAGTAACATTTGGTGATGTTATAAAATATGGCGGTGGTGTTTTTGGCGCCATTAAACATTTATTTGGTTTTTAAATATAGAGTAAAAACTTTTAGAGTAATTGCCTAATTATAATTAAGAATTAGGTTTTATAGTTAATTAATTTATGAAAATTCCAGTAGCAGTTAATATAAATCCGGATTTAGTTATGCGACGAAGTGGCTATGGCTTTTTGCGCGATAGACAACATGGCACAGAAAGTTATGTCCGTAGATTGGGTAGTGGTTTTTATCCACGGTTTCATGTTTATGTCCAAAATAATAGTATAAATCTTCATTTGGATCAAAAGCAAGCTAGTTATGGTGGTACTTCGGCTCACAGTGGTGAATATGATGGTGAAGTCGTAGAAAGAGAGGGCGAGAGAATTAAGGTAGTGATGAGTGGTTTAGTTACCTCAGAAAATCCACCAAAAGCAGAAGAAAAAAAGGGTTTTTGGCAGAGTATTTTGGGTTAAAAATAGCTTTTGACAAAAGACTTAAAAAATGAAAAAATACTGTTAATCAATAACTCAATTATCAATAATATGAGGCAATCTAAGCTTTTCACAAAAACTCGAAATACAGCGCCTAAAGACGCTGTTAGTGCATCCCATAAATATTTAATTCAAGGTGGCTTTGCCGATATGCTAATGGCCGGAGTTTATACTTATTTGCCGTTGGGTTATCGAGTGATTAAAAATATTTCTAATATCATTAGAGAAGAAATGGATAAAACCGGTGCTCAAGAAATGTTGATGCCAGCATTGCAACCAAAAGGTATTTGGGATGAAACTGGTAGATGGGAAAGTTTAGAAGAAATTATGTATCAGTTTAAAGATCGATCCGGTAAAGATGCTGGACTGGGAGCCACTCATGAGGAAGTAATTTATGATATTGTTAGACGCAATATTAATTCTTATAAAGATTTGCCATTTGCCATTTATCAAATCCAAAATAAATTTCGAAATGAGCTGCGAGCTAAAGGCGGATTAATGCGGGGTCGAGAATTTATGATGAAAGATTTATATAGTTTTCATATTTCTCAGGAAGATTTAGATGAGTATTATAATGAAATGATCAATGTGTATAAACGAGTATATGAGCGTTGTGGCTTAGAGGCGAAGGTGGTAGAGGCTTCTGGTGGTGTGTTTACTAAAAAATATTCTCATGAATTTCAAATCATCGCTGAAGCTGGTGAAGATGATATTATTTATTGTACTAAATGTGATTTTGCTCAGAATACCGAAATAGCCAAATCAAAAGCTGGTGATGCTTGTCCTAAATGTGGCGAAAATCTAAAACAGGGTAAAAGCATTGAGGCCGGCAATATATTCCAGTTTGGTGATCAATATGCCAAGGATATGAACGGTTATGCCAGCAATAAAGACGGCGAGAAAAAACCAATTTTTATGGCAAGTTATGGTATTGGTATTAGTCGGCTAGTAGCGACAATTGTCGAAATATACAATGATGATAAAGGAATTATTTGGCCAGAAAGTGTAGCTCCATTTAAAGCTCATTTGATTTCTTTGAATAAAAACGAAGAAGCTGAGGTTATTTATGATAAATTAGTTAAAGCAGGTGTTGATGTTTTATATGACGATCGTGATTCTTCAGCTGGTGAGAAATTTTCTGATGCTGATTTACTAGGTATTCCATATCGTTTGGTAATCAGTAAAAAAACTGGAGATCAAATTGAGGTTAAAAAAAGAAATGAAGAAAATTCAGAGATATTAAGTATTGATGAAGTAATGGGTTTAATTCAAAAATAATTTTATACGTTTTGTGTTATATGTTATACGATATGAGAATTTATGTTCAAAAAACTAACAAGAAAATTCAGTAAGGGTTTAGGTATTGATTTAGGTAGTACCAAAACTATGATCTATCAGCAAGATAGGGGTATTGTAGTTAATGAGTCCTCAATAGTGGCAGTCAATAACCGCACCGATCAAATTTTAGCGGTAGGAGATGAAGCTAGAAGAATGATGGGTAAGACGCCACCTCATATTATTGCGACTGCACCATTATACCATGGCATTATTTCTGATTTTGAAATTACCGAAAAAATGCTTAAATATTTGATGGATAAAGTGCGAGCCGGTAAGTTTGCTTTTTCGGCTAAACCGAGAGTAGTAGTGGGTGTGCCGTTGGATTTAACTGAAGTAGAAAAAAAAGCGGTAGAAGATGTGGTGATGTCAGCTGGTTCTAGTCAGGTTAACTTGGTAGAGAATATTATGGCAGCGGCTGTGGGAGCTAGAATTCCAATTCAAGATCCGTCTGGTAATATGATTGTTAATTTAGGTGGTGGTCTAACCGAGATTGCGGTTATATCACTGGATGGTATTGTAAATTGGAAAGTCACCAGAACTGCTGGACTAAGTTTAGATAAGGATATTATTAAATTTGCTCGTGATGAGTTTAATTTGGTTTTGGGCGAAATGGTAGCTGAAGATATTAAAAGAAAAATTGGTTCGGCTCTAGAATTAGAAGAACCAATTGAGATGCAAATGCGTGGTCGAGATGTAATGTCTGGATTGCCAAAAGAATTTGATATTAATGATATGCAAATTAGAGACGCTATGCATAAATCAATTCAACATATTTTAGATACAATTAAGGCGACACTAGAAACCACACCGCCAGAGTTGGTAGCTGATATTTATCAAAAAGGCATTATTTTAACCGGTGGCGTGGCTATGCTTAAAAATATCGATAAATTTATTGCTCAGGGTATTGAAATACCGGTGCACGTAGCCGACGACCCTCAAACTTGCACGGTTAGAGGCATGGGGGTAATTATTGAGGATGAGGTGTTACTGCAAGATATATTGGTGCCATCATCTCAATAGATGCTGTTTTTTAAAAAAATAAAAGTTTAATTATGAACAATTTTTTTAAGTTGATAATTTTTGGCTTGTTGACTATTTTTTTATTGGTGATTTTTCATTACATTAATTTATTTAATCCAATTGAGGGTTATATCATTAAATTACTTAGTCCAATTCAAGAGAAAACTTATTCAATGGTTTTAGGTGCCAAAGAATTTAAAACTAATTGGATTAATAAAAGAGATTTAATAGAGGAAAATAAGGCTTTAGAGCAGAAATTAAAAGAATTAAAAGTTGATAGATCAAAAGTTAATAGTTTAGAAAGTGAAAATAAGCTATTGAAAGATGAATTGAGATTTATCAAAGAATCACAATTAAATACCGTAACTGCCAAAATTATTACTGGTGTTTCTGATTCACTTTCTAAATCAGTAGTTATTAATCATGGTTCTGATAGTGGCATAGAAAAAGGCATGGCTGTGATATCTGGCGATGGTATTATGATTGGTAAGATATACGAAGTATATTCAGACCATAGTAAGGTTTTGCTTTTAACCGATAATAAAAGTAGAGTAGCGGCGACTATTCAGAATTTAGATAAGACCACTGGTTTGGTTGAGGGGCAGTTTGGTTTGAGTTTTTCGATGACCAATATCCCTCAGGATCAAGAGATTAAAGAGGGCGATTTAATCGTATCGTCTGGCTTGGAAGGTAAAATTCCCAAAGATCTTCTAATTGCTCAAGTTGATAGTATTAATCAAGTAGAAAGTGAAATTTTTAAGACAGCCTTGCTTAGTCCGATTGTATCTTTAGATAACTTAAGTTATGTTTTGGTAATTGTGCCTTAATTATTATGTGGTATAAAATTTTAATTTCAACAATTATTATTGCTTTGGTGGCAATATTTCAAATTACTTTGCTGGGTAGTTTTGGCGACTACTTATCTAGCTTTAATTTGCTATTGGCAGTTTTGGTGTTATTATTATTTTTAATAGATTTTAAGTGGATAATGTATTTTACGATTACAGCTGGATTAATATTGGATATTTATTCTTCTTTACCATTTGGTATATTTATGGTGTCAATGTTTTTGGCGATAACAGTGTCTAATTTCTTGCTGCTTAATTTTTTTACTAATAGATCGTTTTACGCAGTAGCTTCGGTGGGCTTGATGGCTATTTTATCATTTAATTGTGTGTTCTTGGGTGTTTCTGGTTTAACATATGTCTTGGGTGTAAGTGATTTTTATATTGATAAAAATTATTGGTTACGACTTTTATTCCAAATCATAAATATATTAATAATTTTGGTTGGTTTGTTTTTTATTATTAATTTATCATCTCGTAGATTCAAACCTAATTTTGTTAGATCATGAGTAAAACTAATAAAGATTTTTTCATTGTTGAGAATATAAATATTGGTCGTAAAAATTCACTTAATTGGGTGGAGGATAGTTTTAATTCTGGTTTAAATGATACTGATAATTTTGGTAATAAGCAATTTTTGAGTTTAGCGTTAGGAGAAAAAAAATTAAAGTTGTTTTTATTTTTTTTGATGTTTAGTTTGTTGATTTTATTGGGCAAAAGTTTTTATTTGCAAATAATGAATGGCAACCAGTATTTTTCTTTAGCTGAAAATAATAGAATTAGGACAAAATATATTAAAGCTCAGAGAGGTATTTTTTATGATGCCAGTGGTGAAGTTCTGGTAAGAAATATTTCTGGTTTCTCTTTATTTATTACGCCATCTGATTTACCTCGAGTGGCTAGCGAGAGAGATGATGTGATTAATAAAATTTCTTCGATCATTGGTTTAAGTGGTAAGGAAATAGCTGATAAGTTATCTGATTATAAATATTTTTTTCAGCCAATTACTGTGGAAACTGGTATTGATTATCAAAGAGCTATGGCTTTAAAAATTGCTAGTGCTGATTTGCCAGGCGTATCATTGGAAATAGATACTTGGCGTCAGTATTTGGGTGGCGATAGCTTTTCTCATATTTTAGGCTATGTAGGTAAAATTAATGCCGAAGAGTATGAAGCCAAGAAAGATTCGTATATGTTGAGTGATAATATTGGTAAAATTGGCCTAGAAAAAACTTATGAAGATTTATTGAAAGGCGAACATGGTAAAAAATTAATTGAAGTAGATGCTTTTGGTCAAGAGAAAAAAGTGATTTCCAGAACGGAATTTACTTCAGGCAATGATTTAGTGTTGTCAGTTGATGCAGACTTACAAAGAAAGGTTTATGAGATTTTAGAATCTAAACTACAACGTCAGAAAGCGGCCGTCGTGATAATTTCTAATCCCCAAACTGGTGAAATATTGTCTTTAGTTGATTATCCTAATTATGATAATAATCTTTTTGCTCTAGGTATTGATTTTGTTAGCTATAAGAAGCTATTAGATGATGGACAGAAGCCATTGTTTATGCGTTCTATTTCTGGTGAGTATCCATCTGGCTCGACTGTAAAAATTGTCATTGCCGCCGCCGCCCTAGAAGAGGAAATAATTACCAAAAATACTTCTATTTTAAGTAATGGTGGTATAAATGTTGGTCAATGGTTTTTTCCCGATTGGAAAGCTGGTGGTCATGGTAATACTAATGTGATTAAGGCCATTGCTCAATCTGTGAATACTTATTTTTATTATATTGGTGGTGGCTTTGGAGATTTCAAGGGATTAGGAGTTGAATTGTTGGGTAAATATATGAGATTATTTGGTTTGGGAGAAAAATTAGGAATTGATGTGACTGGCGAACGCGATGGTTTTGTGCCAACTCAAGAATGGAAAAATAATGTTAAAAATGAACCATGGTATATTGGTGATACTTATCATTTATCTATCGGTCAGGGTGATTTACTGGTAACTCCACTGCAGGTTAATTCTTATACTAATGTCATAGCTAATGGTGGCAAATTATACAAACCAAAATTAGTTAAAGAAATAGTCTACAATGGTGGCGAAAGAGAAATTGTCATGCCAGAAATTATCAGACAAGATTTTATCAGTAGCGCTAACATAAATATAGTTAGAGAGGCTATGCGAGAAACTGTTATATCGGGCTCGGCTAGAAGCTTGAATTATTTGCCAGTGATGGTGGCTGGTAAAACTGGAACGGCTCAGTGGAATAGTAATAAAGAAAACCATGCTTGGTTTACTGGTTTTGCACCCTACAATAATCCTACTTTTAGTATTACGGTTTTGGTAGAAGAAGGCGGTGAGGGTAGTTCTATCGCTTCGCCAATTGCTAGGGATATTTTAGCTTATTGGTTTGGCAAATAATCATAGTATTGACACAATCTATTATAACTTATATACTGTAAACTATATTGATTTTAAAATATATCGAATTAAGAATTTATAAAACATGAAAGACAACTATATTTCCAAGGAAGGTTTAGTTAAAACTAAAGAAGAATTGGAAGAATTAAAAAACGTTAAAAGACCAGTAGTTATTGAAAAAATAGCCAGAGCCAGAGAGCAGGGCGATCTATCAGAAAATGCTGAATATCATGAAGCTCGAGAAGAGCAGAGTTTTATTGAGGGCAAAATTAAAGAGTTAGAATATGTTATTAAGCATTCAATTGTCATAAAAAGTGATAAGAAATCGAGCGTGGTTAATATTGGTTCAACGGTTCATGCCACTTGTGATAATGGTATGAAAATAAAATACACTATTGTCGGCCACACTGAGGCTGATCCAGCTAGTGGCAAGATATCTAACGAGTCACCACTAGGCAAAGCTTTTATTGGTAAGCCCATTGGTCATGAATTCGAACTAAATATTCCAGCTGGTAAGATAAAATGTAAAATTGATAAAATAGATTAAATATTTAAAGCCACTCGAAAGAGTGGTTTTTAGTTTGTCTATTTGATTATCATTGACATTTAGTATTTATTGTTGTAATTTATTAATTATTGTTTAGTACTTTAAAATTTGCTTTAGAAAATAGTTTAAACAAGCAGGAGAGATGAGATGAAAATTAAAATGACCGACCTAGAGGGTTATTTCAAATCTTTGAGTGAAAAGGAATTATCAGAAATTTTAATTAGAGAAATTTCTAGATTAAATCCAAATTTAAATTTTGTTGAATATCTTATTTCACTGGGTGCTAATGTAGATAATTCAAAAAATTTTTATCGGCCATCTATTTCACCTCTGTATCAAGCGGCTTCCAGTGGCAATTTGTCGGTTTTTAAGTTATTACTCGATTCAGGAGCTAATGTTTACGAAGAAATAATGTTTAAAGGGTCGCCACTGCACATCGCAGCAGCATGCGGACATTTGGAAATTATTAAATACATATTGTCTTTAGGTGTGGGTGTTGACTATACTAGCTCAATTGCCATAACACCATTACATTTAGCGGCTAAAAATGGTCAATTGAAAGTGATTGAATTCTTGCTAGATTTTGGTGCCAATATTGATAGTGAATCTACTTATAGAACACCAATACATTGGGCAGTTATTGGTAATCAATTAGCAACAGTTGAACTCCTCATTTCTCGAGGTGCTAATTTAGATAATATTTATTATGGTAACGATGGTTATGGCGGTAAAGATTTGGATTTAATTGGAGTAGCCTTAACTGAAAGTTTGGATATTAATATGGGTCATATAGTGACTGCGGAAAGTCGCAGAATTGCTCAAATTATTGAAAAAGCAAAAAAAGCTAGAAAAACAAAAAGCTGATAATAGATTATCAGCTTTTTTATTTTACGATTTTAAATGTCTAAATTTTTAACACTCTTAGCATGAGTCTGGATAAACTTTTTACGTGGTGCTACTTCATCACCCATTAAAATATCAAATATTTCATCTGCTTGCTCGGCGTCTTCTACGGTAATCTTTTTCATTTTTCTCTGGGCTGGATCCATAGTAGTGTTCCATAATTGGTCAGGATTCATTTCACCTAAACCTTTATAGCGTTGAATATTTAGCTTAACGCCACTGGTTTCTTCTGTTTCCGTTGATTCATCGTCATTTTCAGGTTCAGTTTCAGTTTTCTCTGATTTAGCTTCTTCTTTGGTTGTTTTTTTAGGGGTTGGTTTTTTGGCTTGAGCAGCTTCGGTCATTTCTGATTTTATTTTTTCTAGCTCGTCATCGGTATAGACCCATTGGACATTTCGACCAAGTTGAACTCGGTATAAAGGTGGTTGAGCAATAAAGACATGACCTTGAAGAATTAGTTCAGGGAAATGTCGGTAGAAAAATGTTAAAAGCAATGTTCGAATATGAGAACCGTCAACATCGGCATCAGTCATAATTATAATTTTGCCATATCTTAGCTTGCTGATATCAAATTGATCACCAATATTAGTACCAAAAGCAATGATTAATGATTTAATTTCGTTGTTGGCAAACATTTTATCTAATCTAGCTCTTTCCACGTTTAAAATTTTACCACGTAGTGGCAAGATAGCCTGGTATTCACGGTTTCGGCCCTGTTTGGCACTACCACCGGCTGAATCTCCCTCAACAATATATAATTCGGATTTTTCAGCATCTTTTGATGAACAATCAGCTAGTTTGCCAGGTAAAGCAAAACCTTCAAGAGCTCCTTTTCTAAGTACTGTTTCTCTAGCCGCTCTAGCTGCTACTCTGGCTCTGGCAGCTAAAATACATTTACCAATAATGCCTTCGGCGTCTTTGGGGTGTTCTTCTAAGAAGATTTGCAAGCCATCGGACATCACTTTTTCGACAGCTGATCTGGCTTCAACATTGCCTAATTTAGCTTTGGTTTGGCCTTCAAATTGGGGTTCTGGTAGCTTAATAGAAATTACTACTGCCAAGCCTTCTCTAACATCTTCAGCGGTTAAATTGGCTTCTTTGTCTTTTAGAATATTTTTACTTCTGGCGTAATTATTCAAAGTTCTAGTAAGAGCGGTTCTAAAGCCGACAACATGCATACCGCCTTCTGGATTATAGATGTTATTAGCAAATGGCATGATGGTTTCGTTGTATTCATCATTGTATTGCATAGCTACTTCTACGTGAATATCTTCCATATCTTTTTCAACATAAAAAACATTTTCATGCTTTGGTTGGGAATGTAAATTGATGTGTTTGATATAGGATTTAATACCGCCTTCAAAAAAGAAACAGTAATCAAGGTGTTTAAGTTGATCACTATCTCTTTCATCGGAAATCATCAACTTAATGCCTTTAGTCAGGTAAGCTTGTTGCCTAAGATGGTCTAAAATGATTTTTAATTTAAACTCAGTAACCGTAAATATACTTTTATCTGGCTTAAAGGTAATTTTAACACCAGTGCCCTTGGCTGGGCCAACAGCTTTGACGCTTTTTTGGGGTATGCCGGTTTTGTATTCTTGCATCCAGAGCTTGCCATCTCTTTTGACTTCAGCTTTAACATATTCTGATAGAGCATTAACAACAGATACACCAACGCCATGTAAACCGCCAGAAACTTTATAGCCACCACCACCAAATTTACCACCAGCGTGTAAGGTGGTTAAAACCGTTTCTAGAGTGGAAACGCCGGTGGCTTTGTGTTTTTCTACCGGAATACCACGACCATTATCTTCTACAGAAATCATGCCGTCTGGAAGCATTTTAATTTTTATGGTGTCGCAATGACCAGCCATAGCTTCGTCGATGCTGTTATCAACGACTTCCCATATTAAATGGTGTAAGCCAGCTTCAGCGGTATTGCCGATGTACATTCCTGGTCTTTTTCTGACTGGATCTAAACCTTCAAGGACTTGGATTTGATCGGCTCCGTAGCTAGCGTTTTTATTTTTGGGTTGTTTTTTGTCTTTAGGCATAGTTATTTCTGTATCTTTTAGATGTAAATTATGTATACATTTTAGCACATTTTTGATGTATCAGCAAGTATAATAAGCCTAAATATTGCTAATAAAAAATGCCAACATTGTTGGCATTTAGGTGTATATTTGGATGGCAGCTGGTTCATACCTGGCTACAGTTAATTCAATGAAGCTGTCTTTATCAGTGCGTCTGATAAACCAACCACCTCGTCTTAATAGTTTAATTATTTTTTTTCTTTCAATTATTTGGTCTGGTTTTATAGCCACTATAGCCAAGGTCAATGGTTCTGGATTTTCAGGGTTTATGATGGCTAGGGAAGTACGTTTACTGGTTTCTATGGCTAAAGCCAAGTCAAACATTAAATTAATAAACATTTTAGGCGCTCTGTCTAATTCTAGTAATTCAATTTTGGTGACTAGTATGTCAAAGGCACAAGTTAAATCAGCGGGATTAATAATATTATTAGGATCAATTGTTTTGTAGTAGTCTAAATTGCTCATGAATTTACTCCCTGGGTTTTTATGAAAAGTACTAATGCTTTTATATTAGTGTACTTGATTAATAATTGTCAATATATTAGTGCTATAAAAGATAAAATTATGGTATAATAAAAATATGTTAAATGAAGAAAATAACAATTTTACCGATAAAGAAATTAAATTTAGTTATTGGTATGTAACTCATAAATTACTTTTAAGAAATATTTTTATTATTTTTCTGGGAGTAGTTGGCTTTTTGATTTGGTTTTATGTTGTTTGGCAATTGGTATTTTGGGGACTTAGTTATAGTATTGAGAATAATCAACTTAGAAAACTGGTTTTTGGTGGTAATTTGGCTTTGTCGGCTATTAATCAATTAAAACCAAAAACATTACAAGTTGGCGATCCAATAGCTTTAATTGGTGAAGCTAGTAGAAATGATTATTTTGCAGAAATTACCAACAATAATAATGACTGGTTAGCAACCTTTGATTACGTGTTTAATAGTGGTGAATCAGCAATAGTGTATAAGGGATTTTCATTGCCCTTAGAAAAAAAATATCTAATGAGTCTGGGCATAGCTGACAATGTTTCTGACTTAAATATTACTAATATTAAATGGCAAAGAGTACCAAATGCTAAAAATATTTATGCAGAAAGATATCAATTTAAGATTGAAAATAATAATTTTATTGCTAGTACTAAGGCAGATGAACCGGGTGTTTTGAATTTTGATATTGTAAATAATTCCGCTTTTAATTATTGGCAGGTTGGTGTTCAAGTATTTTTGTATAGTGGTGGTAAGGTGGTTTCGGTAAATTATTTGATTTTAGAACAGTTAAAGACCGGGGAAAGGCGAAATATTCAATTAAATTGGAATAATAAGTTACCTCGAATTAGTAGTATGGATATTATTCCAGAAGTTAATGTTTTTGACGCTGATAATATAATGCCTCAATCAGCACCAATTGATTTTCCTATTACTTAGTAAGCTGTTATGAAAAAAGTATTATCTATATTTTCCTTTAAATTATTTTTAATTATTGCTTTATTTTTTTTCTTAGTTTTTATTTATGCTAAATTAGGTTTTAATCATTGGCCCCTGGTAGAAGCTATTGATCGGCCGGTCTTAGAATCTGGTTGGAGTCAGCCAGTATCAGTGGGGATAAATACCGCTAGTTGGGAAAGTGGAGCCTATATATCTAGTGATGGTAATACTATTTATTATTCTTTTTATCCTGGTAATCTAGTAAAAGATAGGGCCGATGGTAAAATTAAAACCGATTTGAATATTTATTATAGTGAAAAGCCTTTTAATAAATCTAAAGTACATACTCTATCAGAAGCTAAGTGGTTTGAGAACGGGGTAATGGTGGTTGGTAGTGATTTTTATTATGCCTCTGATCGTAATCACTTAGGTATTAATGACATTTATAAAAATGGTAGTTTGATAATTAATACGCCAAATCAATCTGAAAAAGATCCACATTATTGTGCTACCAGAGATGAATTATATTTTGATGTTGGGGGCGTAATTTATTATTTAACAGATAATCAGACAGTGGCTCTGACGGCAGCAGTTAATAATGGTGGTCAGAATATTCAGCCATTTTTAACCAAAGACTGTGAACAACTTTATTTTGTGTCTAACAGGGGAGATGGTATTCATAAAATATTAAGGTCTAGCAGACTATCTAATAATTTATGGGGCGAGCCAGAACTGGTAGTGTCTAGTAAATATGGCGTAGAGAGTCCATCGCTCACTGATGATAATAAAACTTTATTTTTTGTTCAGATTTTAAAATCAGCTAAGGACGAATTGAATGCGGATATATTGTATGTTATCAGAGAGGAATAATTAATTTTAAAGTTAATTATTAAAAAAAGCGTGAATATTTCACACTTTTGTGTTTTGGTTGTTAATATTTAAATTTTTTTGACAAAATATACTTTAATTACTATTCTTAATTGATAAATAGTACATTTTAACTAGTTAATCAGGGAAAACAGGAGGTTTGATAATGGCCGTGGAAAATTGGGTAGCCTTTTATTTTGATGGCAATCAAGCCTGGGGATTTATTAATTCACCACAGGATTGGTTGGATAAGATTATTATTCCTTATGAAAGAGAATCTAGCACAGATATGTTGCTAAGGGCTTGTCGAGGACCAAATAACCGGAAGAATGCTCCATTTTTTGGTTTTGTGGTAGAATGTAAGGGTATTAGTTTGGGGCAGTGGGCCAAAGAAAATGGTATGAATTTACCATTGACTAGTTCTAAAACATAGATAAAATATAACTTAACCGCTGGATAGTGTAATGCTACGGCGGTTTTTTGTTGGTCTAGTAATAGTCTTGACAGGATACGATAATGGAGTTATATTGTAATTAGCACTCTACCTTACTGAGTGCCAAATAAGGTAGACCAATGAACTCTAATGAAAGACAAAGTAATTTATTAAAAATAGTTATAGAAGAGTATGTGGATTCGGCGAGTCCGGTTGCTTCTAGTCTTATTGTTAGTAAATACTTTAAAGATCTAAGCTCAGCTACTATCAGAAATGATATGGCCGAATTAGAAAAGCAGGGTTTAATTGCTCAACCGCATACTTCAGCCGGTAGAATTCCGACTGTTTCTGGCTACCGTGAATATTTAAATGGTTTATCAACTGGCAATAATCTGACCAAAAGTGAGATGAACAAATTGGCCAGAGTAGAATCAGAAAATTTAAAAACTAGAACTAAAAATATTGCTAGAATGATTGCCAAAATTTCTGACAGCGCAGTCTTTGTAAGTTTTGGTGAGGATGAATTTTTCTATACCGGTATTTCTAATTTGTTTAGTCAGCCAGAGTTTGCAGAAATGGATTATTTACACACCATGTCTGAGGCCATTGATCATATGGATGAAGCTATTAAATTAATGTCTGGACAGTTAGAGGTGGGAGAAATTCAAACCTTAATTGGTCAAGATAATCCTTTTGGCTCGGTCACTTCAGTAGTTGTTTCCAAATGTGAAATAGATGGTCAGATCAGTTTAATTGGCATCTTAGGCCCTAATCGTATGGATTATCGCAAATGCTTGGGCTTGGTGGAATACTTTAGTAAATTACTTTCATAAAAAGAATAATAAAATATATTTACATGAGCGAAGAAAAAGATTTAGAGGTTGGAGATATTCAATCTCTACATGATGAATTAGAGACTACAAAAATTAAAGCAGCTGAAAATTTAGCTGGCTGGCAAAGAGCTCAAGCTGATTATGCTAATTTTAAAAAAGAAACCGAAGATAGACGCAAAGACGTAGTAGAATTTGCCAACGCGGCCTTTATGTCGGAGGTTTTACCGATTTATAATAATTTCAAATTAGCCTTAGGACATATTCCAGAGGATCAGTTGAAATTGGATTGGGTAATTGGCTTGGAACATATTAAAAAACAATTTCAAGAATTTTTGAAAAAATATAAGATTGAAGAAATAAAAACTGTGGGTGAAAAGTTTAATCATAATTGTCATGAGGCAGTAGCCCATGAAGATAATGACAAGTACGAAAGTGATATGGTTTTTGCTGAAGTTCAACCGGGCTATACTTTGAATGGTAAAATTTTAATGCCAGCTAAAGTGAAAGTGAGTAAATAAAATTATTATAAAGATAATATAAACATAAAAAATAAATTATAAAAATATGGGAAAGATTTTAGGTATCGACTTAGGTACAACTAATAGTGCTATGGCTATTATGGAGGGCGGACAGCCAAAAATTTTAGAGAACAGCGAAGGGGCTAGAACTACACCTTCAATGATTGCAGCAACTAAATCGGGAGAGAGATTGGTTGGTGTATCGGCTAAAAGACAGGCTGTGACTAATCCGGCCAACACTTTATTTTCTGTTAAAAGATTAATTGGTCGTAAATGGTCTGATGAGGATGTTCAAAAAGATTTAAAATCTTTGTCTTTTGAGGTTAAAAAATCAGGCGATGGTTTAAAGGTGGTAATGGGTGATAAAGAATACAGTCCTCAGGAAATTTCAGCGATGGTTTTACAGAAATTAAAAGCTGATGCCGAGGCTAAAACTGGTGAAACAATTACCGAAGCGGTGATCACCGTGCCAGCTTACTTTGATGATAGTCAAAGACAGGCCACTAAGGACGCTGGTGAAATTGCTGGCTTGAATGTCAGACGAATTATTAACGAGCCAACTGCGGCGGCTTTAGCCTATGGTTTTGAAAAGAAAAAAGGTCAACAAATTGCCGTCTATGACTTGGGTGGCGGTACTTTTGATATTTCTATTTTGGATGTAGCGGCTGATACAGTCGAAGTAAAGTCGACTAATGGTGATACTCATTTAGGCGGTGATGATTTTGATCAGGCGATTATGAATTATATTTTAGATGAATTTAAAAAGCAAGAAGGTGTAGATTTATCTAAAGATCAAACATCTTTACAACGAGTCAAAGAAGCAGCGGAAAAAGTAAAAATAGAACTTTCTACTCAAATGGAGTCAGAAATTAATCAACCATTTATTACTCAAGGTGCTGATGGTTCACCTAAACATTTAACCATGAGAATTACTAGATCACAGTTGGAAGGTTTGGTAGGTGATTTGGTGGAAAGAACTTTTGAACCAGTTAAAAAATCTTTAGCTGATGCTGGTCTATCAACTACTGACATTGAGGAAATTATTTTAGTTGGTGGTATGACCAGAATGCCTTTGGTGCAGAAAAAAGTTGAAGAATTTTTTGGCAAAAAACCAAATGTCAGTGTTAATCCAGATGAGGTGGTGGCTTTAGGTGCCGCTGTTCAGGCTGGTGTCTTACAAGGTGATGTTAAAGATGTGTTACTACTAGATGTTACCCCATTAACTTTGGGTATTGAAACTATGGGCAGTGTTTCTACTCCACTTATCGAAAGAAACACCACTATCCCAACATCTAAATCACAAATCTTTTCTACTGCCGCTGATAATCAACCAGGTGTAGAAATTCATGTTTTGCAAGGTGAACGACCAATGGCTTCTGACAATAAATCACTGGGTAAATTTATGTTAGATGGTATTCCGCCAGCCCCAAGAGGTGTGCCACAAATTGAAGTAACATTTGATATTGATGCTAATGGTATTTTGAATGTTAAGGCGCTAGACAAGGCCTCTGGACGAGAACAAAAAATAACTATTACTGCTTCTAGTGGTTTATCTAAAGAAGAAATTGAAAAAATGAAGAATGACGCTGAAGCTCACGCTGATGAAGATAAGGCTAAAAAAGAAGTGATTGATTTAAAAAATCAAGCCGAAAGTTTAATATTTACTACCGAAAAAACTTTAAAAGATGCTGGTGATAAGGTTGATGCAGAGACTAGAAAATTGGTAATGGATAAAGTAGAAGATCTTAAAAAAGCTAAGGATGGTACTGATAAAGATTTAATCCAAAAGACTTATGATGCTCTGTCAGAAGAAATTCAAAAAGTAGGTACTAAAATGTATGAGCAACCACCAGCAGCTGGTGGCGAGTCACAAGCTGATAGTTCAACAGAAAATAAAACTGAAGGTGAAGCTAAAACAGAAGAACCAGTCGAAGGTGAATTTGAGGAAGTAAAAAAAGAAGAAGAGCAAAAATAATATTTTTGTAATCAGCTCCCATTTGGGAGTTGGTATAAGGATGTTAGTTAGACAATAAAAAAGCCACATCTTTCGATATGGCAAAATAATCTATTTTTGATTAGTTTAATTTCGATTAGTAATAATTATCAGCAATAGTCCAATTGTAAAGCCTATTATAATGTCTATTTCCCTGTCCTCCATGGTTTGACTAAATCATTTATAACATGTATAATCAAATTTGTCAATATAATTAATTTTAAAGTAATATAGTAGTATGGAAAATGAACAACAACCAACGGCTAATAATCAACAACAAATTCAAATCAAAGACGGCTTTGCTGGTGGTGAATATGCCAATGGAATGCAAGTAACCCATACTAAAGAAGAATTTTTAATCACCTTTTTGAATATTATCCCGCCTAGCGGCCGAGTGACTGGTAAAATAATTTCTAGTCCGGGGCATATCAAGCGAATGATCAGTGCTTTGGCTGATAATTTGAAAAAGTATGAAGAAAAATTTGGACCAGTAGAAACAGCAGAGAGCCCCAAGGATAAAATTGGTTTTCAAGCTTAGTAGGATTTAAGAGCACATTATAAACAACAGAGGAAATAACCATGGGATTTGTACTTAAGCCTGAGCAAATTTTTGGTGACGCTGGTACTTCTTCGAAACACAAGACTTTTAAATTATTAGAATTATCTTTGGCTGAAGCTGATGCTTTTCAAGATAATTGGTTAAGTCGAATTAAATTTAATTGCGGTTTAGAGAAGACAGAATTAACCGCTAGAGATTTAATTGTGGGTAGAATTTTTATTGTTATTTATGACTCTGGTAAAATTGATCGATTTGAAATTATAAAAAATCGGAAGTTAAAATTTTTTTTGAAAAAAGACGAATATTTGGTTTGTGATTTTACCGGTGATTTATTTATTGGTGGTCGTGTTATTTTGGAAGAGTTTAACCCCAGAAAAGAAAGTCGATTGAGAATGCCCAAAGGCAGAATTAAAAGAATAATTTTGATTTATAATTAGAAATTAGATGACACAAATGGGAGTTACAATTGCTCTCATTTTTTATAAAAAATATTGAATAAATATATAAAATGGCAAAAGATTATTACGAAACCTTGGGAGTTAAAAAAAATGCCTCTCAAGATGAGATTAAAAAAGCTTTTAGAAAATTAGCTCACGAACATCACCCAGACAAAGAGAGTGGCAATAATGATAAGTTTAAAGAAATAAACGAAGCTTATCAGACTGTTGGTAATGAGCAAAAAAGAAAACAGTATGATCAGTTTGGGGCAGCCGGTGGTGCTGGTGGCGCTAACTATCAGGATTTTGCTCGGTCACAGGGCGGTAATCCTTTTGGTGGCTTTTCTCAGGGTGGTGTGAATTTTGATTTTGGTGATATGGGTGATTTGGGTGATGTTTTTGGTAGCTTTTTTGGTGGTGGTAGATCTGAAAGTAGACAGGCTCGAGGCGCTGATATTGAAACCGAATTAAATATTTCTTTTGAGGAATCAGTGTTTGGAGTGGAAAAAGATATTCAGTTGTCCAAAAAAATAACTTGTCATCATTGTCAAGGTAATGGGGCTGAGCCTGGTTCTAAGATTAGTGATTGTGTTAATTGTCATGGTACTGGTAAAATATCTTCGGTTCAACAAACAATTTTGGGCGCTTTTCAATCACAGCGCATATGTCCAACTTGCCAAGGTGATGGTAAAAAGTATGATAAGAAATGTAAGGTGTGTAGTGGGGCTGGTGTAGAATATGGTAGCGAAAAAATGAAGGTAGTGATCCCTGCTGGTATTGAGAACGGTCAGCAGATTAGATTATCAGGTAAAGGTGAGGCTAATCCAAAGGGCGTGGCTGGCGATTTGTATATTAATATTCGAGTTGCTAAAAATCCAAAGTTTCAACGAGTGGGCGATGATATTAAAAGTGATTATCATATTTCTGTTAACCAAGCGATCTTTGGCGATAAGATAGAGGTGGAAACAGTTGACGGCCTAGTGACTCTAAAGATTCCTGCTGGTACTCAAAGCCATACAACATTTAAATTGGCGGATAAGGGTGTGCCTCATTTGCGGTCGCGGGGCCGCGGTGATCAGTATGTCTTGGTAATTGTTGATATCCCTAAAAATTTAAATCGCCAGCAAAGAAAGTTGTTAGAAGAAATTAGTATTTAAATATGTATTTATTAATCCTTTTAATTATTCTGATTATTACCATTGTTACTTTGGTAATGATGTTGTCTATTGTTTGGGGGTTAATTGTAACTGGCGGCGTGCCTTTTATTTCGACTAATAAAAAAGATTTTCAGGCGATACTAGAGGCGGTTAATTTAAAGCCCAGTGAAACTATTTATGATTTGGGTTGTGGTAAAGCTCATTTGTTAATTTATGCTAACAAGCATTTTAACAGTAAGGGGATTGGCTATGAGTTAACGCTGTGGCCATATTTGTGGGCAAAATTTAAAATTTATCTAACCAAAGCTAAAGTAAAAGTTTTTAGAACTAATTTTTTTGGCGCTAATTTGTCTGGAGCGGATGTGGTGTTTTGTTATTTGTTTCCTGAGGTGATGGCGAAATTAGAACCGAAGTTTGAAGCTGAGCTTAAAAGTGGTAGTCGGGTGGTGTCTTATGGATTTAGGTTACCTAATAAAAAAGTTAACAGGGAAGTGATAACCAATGATGATAATGTAGAGCTGGGAAAAATTTATGTTTATGAATATTGATTAAGTGTAAAATTTATTGTAGAGTGGTAATTAAATATGGCCCTATCGTCTAACGGGTCGAGTGAAACGAGACGGGTGGCAATGAGCCAAGCGAAAAGCGCAGGCGAGATGCCGACGGAAGCGAGCGAGCGCAGCTTCTGGCGCCACCCTGGGGAGGACGTCGGTTGATTGGTTAAAATAAAATAAATATGGCCCTATCGTCTAACGGTTAGGACGTCGCCTTCTCAAGGCAAAAATCGGGGTTCGATTCCCCGTGGGGCTACTAGTAAAACAAAAGAGCGAACATAAAGTTCGCTCTTTTGTTTTATAAATATCCACTGGGAATCAAACCAGTAGCGAGAGAGCAAGAAGTGAGCGGGAACGCTAACGCCGAAGCGAACGACAAATGATGCGACGGCTAATAAAATAAAAAACCGTCTCTATGACACTTGGTAAGTTCATAAAAGACGGAATTAATATTACGGTTTGATAATATTGACTGTATGAGGAAATTTGAAAAAGTCTTGATCATTAGGCCAATCTTCAACTTTCATCTCTCCAGATTCCAGCATTTCCATTACAAAATATAATGACGGCAAATAAACGGCTAGAGCCAAGAAAAGAATGGTGGCTTGAATATGATTATCAATATTATGAGGAGAATACGAGTGGCCACGATCGTCAACTCCAATAGAACAATCATCGCCTTCACATTGAAAGTAGGCCCCGCTTTGTAGCCAAATAATTTTGAGGTGTTGTCTGCTATTAGTTATATGAGGCATTGCTACTGATTTAATTTTTTCAAAGATCCTGACTCTAAATTTTTCGTTGCTAGAAATATGCGGATACCACTTTTGATAATAATTATCCTGCAAGCGTGCGGCGACTAGCCAACCTCTTTCCATTTTGCTGATAACTGGCAGGTAATCTTCAAATTTGTTAAAAGCATAATTATCAACTATGGCTCGTGATATTGGATTTTTTACCATCACTTGGTTCTCCTTTTTAAAAGTGCGAAGTGTTTATGTGTCATTTTAATTAATTGCCATTGTTTTGTCAATTGGGGTTTATTAAATGATCTCAAGCGAAAAATATCTAATTGATTCTATATTGTTGGTAATCTCTGCTATAATAAAGAAATATATATTTAAATATATATTTAAATATTAATTTCCTAAAATCATGGCTCGCAGAAAATTAGAAGATAAAAATATCAGAAAAATAAATAAATTAGGTGTTAGCTACGCTGTTACAATTCCCATCGAAATCATGCGGGAGTTTAAATGGAAAGAAAAACAAAAAGTGGTAGTTAAAAAACGAGGTAATAGTCTAATTATTTCTGATTGGAAAAAGTAATATGCTTAACATCACACTACTAACGATTGGTAAAATAAAAGATAAATCTATTAATGATTTAATTTTAGAATACCTAAAAAGACTTAAACCTTACGCCAAAATAAATATTGAAGAATTAAAATCCGAATCGTTTAAGGTGGATAATAAAAATAAAGCCAAAGAGGTCGAAGGGGAGAGAATATTAAATTATTTAAAAAAATATCCGGACAGCCAAGTAATTCTTTTAACAGAAAATGGGAAGACTTTTGATTCTGTAGAATTCTCTGATTTTATAAACAACGAAAACACCCATTTTATTTTTGTCATCGCTGGCTCACTGGGATTTTCCAAAGCGGTAGAAAATAAAATTAAAACTAGTTTATCGCTCTCTAAAATGACCTTCACCCACGAAATGGCTAGATTGATTTTGTTAGAGCAGATATACCGGGCTATTACTATTCATAAAAAGAAAGAATATCATTATTAATAGTCAATAAAAAACTAGAAATATTACTTCTAGTTTTTTATTTGTTTCAAATATGTTAAAATAGTTTATATGGATAAACAATTATTAATTTTACCATTTGATCATCGCAGTTCTTTCTCTAAGAATATTTTAGGCATCAGTGGCAAATTAAATTTAAAACAAAAAAAAGAAATTTCCGATCTTAAAAAAATAATTTTTGAGGGTTTTTTAACAGTTTATAAAAAATACGACATTAAAGATTATTTTGGTATTTTAGTGGACGAAGAATATGGCCTATCGGTTTTAAAACAAGCTAAGAAAAATAAAGCCATTGTCTGTTTGCCAGTAGAAAAGAGCGGCCAAAAAGAATTGAAATTTGAATATGGCAGTGCTTTTGGCTTGCATATCAAAAAAATTAATCCTGATTATGTTAAGGTATTGGTGCGCTATAATCCACTTAATAAGGAAGTTAATAAAAAGCAATTAGCTCGATTAAAAACTTTAGGAGATTTTTGTGCTAAAAATAATTACAAAATTATTTTAGAATTACTGGTGCCACCTACTGAATATGATTTAAAAAAGTCAAAAACTGAAGATAAATATAATAACACTTTACGATTAAAAAGATCGGTGGGAGCTATTAAAGAAATTAAAAAATTTTTAGCTGTAGATACTTGGAAGTTAGAATATTTTAGTCAAGCTGGCTGGCGCAAGATTATTAGAACGGTTGGTAAGAATTCTAAAATAATACTTTTGGGTCGTGGAGAGAATAAAGCAGTGGTTGATGGTTGGATAGAGGATGCCGCTGGATTTTCTCAAATAGTTGGCTTTGCTATTGGCCGGACAATATTCTTGGAGGAATTGAAGAAATATCATGCTGGAAAAATTACCAAGAAAACAGCCATTTTAAAAATTTCAAATAATTTTGATTATTTTGTGAAATTATGGGCCAAGCACAAGGGTTTTGAACTATAAATTTATAAATTAATATCATCGACCAACTGTTTAGATTGGTCGTTTTATTTTTGACAGATATGGCCTCGTATGGTATTTTTTTATCAGCAATAGCACCTTACAACCCAGGAGATGATCCAATGCTCATTCCTAGAAATATGCCAATGTCCTTAAGACACAGCCACGGCTTGCAAGAGCCAGGCCGCAGGGATTATGTTAATATTGTTTTAGCAGCATTTAATTCATTTCGGTCAATTACTCCAGTTGGTTATTTAAGTACACCCATTACTTCGGGTCAACTTTTGTATCAAGTATTACAGTCATATGGAGTCAAAGATTTAAATGAACTAGTAGCTATTGATGAGGATATCTTGATTAGAGAAATTATTACCCCCAACGCTCTTAGTGGAATTGCTTTGGGAGACAAGTTAGCCAGAGATTGGAAAATACCAATAATTGTGCCACCAGTATTTGAGTCTGAAAGATGGCGCAAGTATAATCGGGATTGGGAAGAAAAAGATTACATGCATATTTGGTATCAAGTTATTAGAGAAATGGTTGGACACATGATAATGCGTAATGGCTGGCATTATTCTAATGGTGGAGTATCAGAGTTTGTGCATGCGGTTCAGCTTCGATTAAGATTATTGCCAGATCTTTCTGGATCTAGTAACAACACCTTTCCTAAATATTTACCATTTGATTTGTATTTAGATAGTTTTGCTGAGTTAGAAATTGAATTTCCAGAACTGCCGATGATAATTACTGATCAGTATGGAGATATTATTACTATTGAAGCTGGAGTAGAATTAATAACTACAGCTATTATTAATCTCTACAATAGAAAATTTAAGCCCCAAAAACTTTTAGTAGCTTTGATGCATCTAATGGGTATGATTTATTCGGTTAATTCTCATTTGGAAGATGGTAAATATGAAGTTGCTGGAATTTCTGCTCCTAATAATTGCTTTAATATGGATAATATTAATAATTATTGGCTAAAGGCTATATCAATATCTGGTGAAAATGACAGAGAAATTTATCAAATCTGTCATAGTTAATACAACGCTATTTAGATAAATAGCGTTTTTTTATTTCCATTGCCAAAAAGTGATTATTATGCTATAGTTTAGCTATATTATTAATATAATAACTATGAAAAAATTGTTAAAAAATAAACTATTTTGGGTAATATCGACAATAGTTATAGTCATTGTGGTGATGATTATTTCCAATATAGTTAATTCAGGTGATAAGACTGAATATACGACCGAAGATGCTAAGCGTGGAAATTTAACTCAAACTGTAACTGCTTCTGGAGCAGTGGCTTCAGCTAATGAAATCGAACTTAATTTTAGAAGTCCTGGAAAATTAGTTAAATTACAAGTTAAAGAGGGTGACAAGGTAAAGTCTGGTCAGTTGTTAGCTAGTATTGATTCACTTAGTTTGTCAGCTCAAGCTGCACAATACAGAGCTAATGTAGATGCGGCTAAAGCTGATTTGGAAAAAATAATTGCTGGTTCTTCTTCGGAGCAAGTAACTGTTTATCAAGAACAGTATAATAAAGCTCGAAATGATTTAAATACACTTGTCAGTAAACAGGATAATGAGTTAAAAACTCTAAGAGAAAAATCTTTAAACGAAATTAATAATACTTCTTTTATTATTTCGGTGGCTTTGGATAAAGTTTATAATCATTTATTGAATAATAATAATACTGCTAATTTACAGGTTTCTAATCTTGGTCTTTTAAATAAAATTGATAGTGATTATTTTGAAATAGTGGCGGGGTTTAATTCTTTAAAAGATAGAATTAACCAAGTTAATTTAGATAAGTCAACAGAAATTATTGTGTCCGCTTCTAATGACGTTACTGCTTTTTTAGATACTGTTAATTCTTTTTTAGATGATTCATTTAAAGTAGCTGATGCTATAATTATCAATACAACTTATACCCAAACTAAAAAGGATACTATTAAATCTGATATTACCACTCAACAATCTAGTATTAATTCTTCACTGACATCTATTCAAGCTGCTAAGTCAAATTTGATTAATTCCATAAATAGTTATAATTCTTTGGTGCTAGCAGCTGAAAACTCGTTGTCTATTGCTCAGGCTCAGTTGGATTTGACTAAAGCGGGACCAAGAAGTTTTGAAATCGATGCGGCTAAGGCCAAAGTGGCTCAAGCTCAGGCTCAACTAAATCAGATTTTAGCTAACTTAAATGATTACAGTATTATTGCGCCAATTGATGGCACAGTTACTGAGGTTAATTTTAGTTTAGGCGAGCAAACCGATGTTTCAAAACCAGCTATTAAGATGTTAAGCGTTGAACAATTCGAAGTAAAAGTAGATATTTCTGAATCTGATATTGCTAAATTGAGCGTTGGTGACGCAGTAGTTATTTCTTTGGATGCCTTTGGTTCTGATCATTTATTCTCTGGTAAGGTGGCTTTTATTGATCCAGCTCAAACTGCTATTTCTGATGTTATTTATTATAAAACTACGGTTAGTTTAGAATCTAATTCTTGGACCGAAAAAATAAAACCTGGTATGAGTGCCGATGTCACTATTACTACAGATATGAAAGAAAATGTAATTTACGTTTCTCAAAGAGGTGTTAAAATCAGAGAAGCTTTACTAGGAGATGTGCCACAAAAATATGTTGAGGTGTTAATAAATGACAATCAAATCCAGGAAAAAAATGTAGAAACTGGTTTGCGCGCTGATAATGGCTTGGTAGAAGTGATTAGCGGAGTTGAAGATGGTGATAAAATTATAACTTTCAAAAAAACTATCAATAAATAATGTCTAAGAATATAATAAAAATTCAGGATTTAAAAAAGGACTATGTTAATGACGAGATGGTGACATCAGTATTACATGGTTTGAATTTTGCAATTGATCAAGGTGAATTTTTGGCTATTATGGGTCCATCTGGATCTGGCAAGTCTACCTTAATGCATATTTTGGGTTTTTTAGACACGCCTACTTCTGGTAAATATATTTTTAAAGATCGTGATGTTTCTAATTTAGAAGAGGATGATTTAGCCAAAATTAGAAACGAAGAAGTAAGTTTTATATTTCAAACATTTAATTTATTACCCAAAACTTCAGTTTATGAAAACGTTAAGTTACCATTGCTTTATAGCGCTTTAGGTGATCATGACAAGCGAGTTAAAGAGGCGATAGAATCAGTAGGTTTGTCGCATCGAATCAACAATCTTTCTAATCAATTATCTGGCGGTGAAAGACAGCGAGTAGCTATTGCCAGAGCTTTGGTTACTAATCCTAGTGTCATATTTGCTGATGAACCAACAGGAAATTTGGATACAAAATCTGGTCAAGCGGTGATGGAAATTTTAGAAGAATTAAATAACAATGGCCATACTATTATTTTGGTAACTCATGAACAGTACACTGCTCAGCATGCCGAGCGAATTATAAAAATTATAGATGGTAAAATTGTAAGTGATGACAAGGTAGTTGAAAGACGCTCATCAATTAATGGCGATAATTTTATAAAATAAAAAAGAGCTATATTTAGCCCTTAAAGTATTTTTTAATTTTATTAAATAATTGAGGTGTTACTAGTAGAATACAGCCAATTATATAACCTAGAGCCAAAAGTTTTAGCGGTGGGGCAAAAAAGGCAGTTAGACTAACACCTATTGTTATGCCAGCTCCGATTCTGGTAATTGGATTTATCATTTATACTCTTCCTCCGATTTTGAAATGAACTGATAAATTATCTTATGATTTATTAGTTAAATTTGTCAAATTAATTATGACTTTAATTGATGGCATAAAATTATCTTTTTCTGTATTACGATCTAATAAGATTCGTAGTTTTTTGACTAGCTTGGGTATTATTATTGGTATTGCAGCGGTTATTATAATTATTTCTGTGGGTGCTGGGGCTCAGAGCTTGATTATTAATCAACTTAATTCGGTCGGCACTAATTTAGTGGGAGTACTACCTGGAGCTTCTGATGAAAATGGTCCACCAGCCTCGGTTTTTGGCATTGTGGTAACTACTTTAAAATATGAGGACGCGGTAGCTATTAAAAAACAAGTGCCCAATGTAGTGGCTGTTAGTTCTTATAATTCCGGGGTATCAACAATTACTTATCAGAGTAATTCAGTAGATGCTAATTTTAATGGGGTAATGAGTGATTATCTGAATGTAGAAGATACCGAGTTGCTACTAGGTAGATTTTTTACTGCCGAAGAAGAGAATAGTAATGTGCGAGAGGTGGTTTTGGGCTATGAAGTTTATCAGGATTTGTTTAGTGGCGATGATCCACTGGGTAAAAGAATAAAAATTAAAAAAGAGACTTTTGAAGTTATTGGAGTGATGAAAGAGCGAGGCACTGCCGGTTTCCAGAGTCAGGATAATATAGTTTTAATTCCGGTGTCTACAGCCCAAAAAATAATGTTGGGTGTAGATTATGTTAATTATATTAGAGTTAAAATAAACGATACTAATAATTTAGATCGAGCAACTGAAGATATTAAATTTTTATTAAGAGATAGACATGATATTAGAATTGATGGCACTGATGATTTTTCGGTTAGAAATACTAAAGATGCCATTGATACATTACTGACAGTAACCGATGCTCTAAAGTTTTTCTTAGCAGCTATTGCTGCTATTTCGTTAGTGGTCGGTGGCGTGGGTGTAATGAATATTATGTTAGCAGCTGTCACAGAACGAGTTAGAGAAATTGGTTTAAGAAAAGCGGTAGGAGCTAGACGATCACATATTATAATTCAATTTGTTTTGGAGACTATGGCTATTACCTTAATTGGCGGTATTATTGGTATTATTTTAGGAGTTATTATATCAGCGGTTATTGCTTTTGTGGCTAACTATCTGGGTTATAGTTGGGATTTTGTAGTTTCTTTTAGTTCAATATTACTGAGTACTGGTGTGTCGGCTGGCATTGGATTGATTTTTGGTATTTATCCAGCTCAGAAAGCGGCTAAATTGGATCCGATTGAGGCTTTGAGGTATGAATAAAATTCAAAATTTAAAATAGATAAAATTAAATGGACAATATATTATTACCAATACAATTAGCTTGGAAATCATTGTTTCTTCATAAGGGTCGAACCTTTTTGACGGTTTTGGGTATTATTATTGGTATTTCAGCGGTAATTATTGTGATGTCAGCCGGCGAGAGTATTAAAGCTTTGGTGTTAGGGGAATTTGAATCATTTGGCTCTGATTATATTCAAATTGAAGTGAAGGTGCCAACGGCCAAAAAGAATTCAGCCGCTAATGCTGGTGGTATTGCTCAGGGTATTCAAATTACTACCTTAAAAAATAAAGACGCCGAAGATATTGGTAAATTGGACAGTATTAAAGAAGCTGGTGGTGGCGTGATGGGCCAAAGTGTTGTTTCATATGGCAACGAAAACAAAGTGGTTAATTATATGGGTAGTTCTAGTTCTATTTTAAATATTATGGGTATTGATGTGGCTATTGGTCAATCGTATACCAATGAAGATGACGATCAATTGGCCAAAGTGGTGGTTTTGGGTTCTAAAGTAGCGGAAGAATTATTCGGTAATATTGATCCAATTGGTAAAAATGTTAAATTAGGTAAGACTTCTTTCAGAGTGGTGGGCATAGCTAAGGAAAAAGGTCAGAGTTTAGGTTTTAATTATGATGAAATGGTTTATGTGCCACTACAAACTTCTCAAAAGTTATTATTGGGTATTGATTATTTAATGTTTATTACTACCAAAGTAACAAATCCGGATAACATGGAAGCGACAGCAGTAGAAATTGAAGATCTACTTAGACAAAATCATGATATTACCAATGCTGATGATGACTTTGCAGTAACCACAGCTACCGAGGCCCTAGATATGATTAATACTATTTTTGGTGGTATGACATTACTGCTAGTAGCTATTGCTGGCATATCACTGTTGGTAGGTGGAGTGGGTATTATGAATATTATGTATGTGTCGGTTACTGAAAGAACATTTGAAATTGGTCTTCGCAAATCCTTGGGAGCCAAAAAGAAACAAATTTTGTGGCAGTTTTTGTGGGAGGCAATAGTGGTGACTTTATTTGGTGGTATGATTGGAATTGTGGTGGGAGTGATTATGACTTTTTTGATTAGTTTAATAGCTTCACAAATTGGCTTTGCCTGGGAATTTATTCTGCCACCGCAAGCTATTATTATCGCTTTTGTATTTTCGACTGTGGTTGGTTTGATATTTGGTTATTATCCGGCTAGTCGGGCGGCGGTTATGGATCCTATAGTGGCTATTAGATATGAAAAATAAAGCGCACAGTACAAGTTGAAAGTCTATTAGGGATTGATTTTTCTATTAACTTTCAACTTTTAACTCGTTATTATGTTACTTATACGGAATTTGTCAATTTTTAAGCGAATGGATTGGTCATTGCTGGTGACTGTTTTTTTACTGTCCTTATTTGGACTAGCAGCTATTTATAGTGTGGCTTTAGGACAAGGCTTGGGTGAATTTTTAAATTTTAAAAAACAGCTACTGTGGTTAACTGTTGGTTTAATTTCGATGTTGTTTTTTTCTAATATTGATTATCATTATTTACAAAAAATAGGTTGGTTTGGTTATTTTATTAGCTTGGTGCTTTTAATTTTAGTTTTAACGCCACTAGGATCAACAATTCGGGGAACTAGAGGTTGGTTTTCTTTGGGATTTTTTAGTTTTCAGCCAGTGGAATTGGCCAAGATTTTTTTAATCGTGATATTGGCGAATATTTACTGTCATTGTTCTAGAACAATCAATCAGTTTCGTCATTTATTTTTAATTGGTTTTGTAGCGTTGGTACCATTTATTTTGGCAGTAGTTCAACCTGATTTTGGCTCAGCTATGGTTTTATTTTTTACTTGGTTTATCTCATTTTTTTTAATAACTAAAAATAAATGGCATATAATTTTTGTCATGGTTTCTTTGGTAGCAATGTTTATTATTGCTTGGTTTTTTGTTTTTCAAACTTACCAGAAAGATCGAATTAATACTTTTCTTAATCCATCACTAGATCCACTAGGCAGTGGTTATAATGTTAGACAGTCAATTATTGCTGTTGGAGCTGGTCGTTTACTGGGCCGAGGTCTAGGCTTTGGATCGCAGAGTCAATTAAAATTTATACCAGAAAGTCAGACTGATTTTATTTTTTCGGTGATTGCTGAAGAATTAGGCTTTATTGGCGTAGCCATGCTTTTAGGTTTCTTTTTGATGTTATTTTATCGGTTTTATAAAATTGCCTTACTAGCTCCTGATGATTTTGGGATGTTTTTGTCGATACTAGTGGCAATACTAATATTTATTCATGTCTTTATTAATATTGGTATGGGTATTGGACTTTTGCCGGTGACTGGAATTTCCTTGCCATTTGTTTCTTATGGTGGAAGTTTTATTGTGGTGATGTTAACCTTGATTGGGATTGTGATGAATGTTTATAAATCAGGTTTAATATCTCGTAAGGGTCAAATTGAGATTTGATTTTTAAACTGTTATAGCTTACTATAAAAATATGAAAGATATATTACCACCCAACAATAGACCATCTGAGGATGGCCTAAAAATGATTAGTCATTGTCCGGTTTGTCATTATAATAACACGGCTATTGAAGCCAAAGTTTTAGAAGAGAACGACAATTCTCATTTGGTTTATATAAAGTGCAAGAGATGTCAGTCAGCGGTTTTAGCTTTATTTTCGGCTAATAGCATGGGGGTTAGTTCTGTGGGAGTGATAACTGATTTTGATAGTTATGAGGTGGCTAAGTTTAGGGACCTGTCTAGAGTTAATAGTGATGATGTTTTAAACATTAAACAGGCTTTGACAGACAATGATAATTTTGTTAAATTATTGTCTAGTCTTTAGTTCTTTTAAACTTATAACACAACTAGGGAGAATAGCTATGTCAGACAAAGTTGAAGATTTAGATGTAGAATTGATAGAATCTGATCGTGCAGTTTTTGATGTTATGGGTCATTTTACAGAGCAAGTTTTTGGTTTGATTAACGACTGTGATCAGGCAGAAAATTTGTCTGATGATCAAAAAAAACAAATTGCGGCACGAATACCAGAAATATTAGCCTATAAAAATAAACATCAGTTAGATGCCATTAATGCCACTATTAATATTGAGGCCTTGAAAAAATCTTGCCTTAAATTGATTGCTTCTGTACCAGATGATAATAAAGTAGAGGCTCTGGAATTTTGCAAAGAAATATTTGATTATGATCCACTTGAGGATAAGCTTAGATTGTGGTTGTAATAAACATGGTATTTAACAGCTCAATGAGCTGTTTTTATTTTACTTGACAATTTGCATTTATTTTGTTAAATTGAAGAGGTATTAAAAATAAGTAAATATTGAATTATGACTCTTAAATTGAAGGCTAATCTTAGAACATTGGTTGGCAAAAAAGCACAAATAACTAGAACAGAAGGTAAAATTCCAGCTGTGGTTTATGGTAGTGGTGTAGAAAACAAAAATCTAGAATTAGATTATAATGCTTTTGATAAGGTATTTAAAGAAGGTGGTGAAAGTACTATTGTTGATTTAAATATTGGTGATGAAGCGGTAAAAGTGGTTATTTCTGATGTTCAGTATGACCCGGTTAAAGGTGTATACCGACATGTAGATTTTCATCAAATTAAAATGGACGAAGCAATTACGGCTAATGTGGAATTAACTTTTATTGGTGAACCAAGAACTGTTAAAGAATCTGGCGGTGTATTAGTTCATAATATTAGTGAAATTGAAATTAAATGTTTACCTAGTGATTTAGTTGGTGGTATTGAAGTGGATGTTTCTAAATTAGATACTTTTGAAGATGTTATTACTGTAGCTGATTTGATACTTTCTGATAAGATAGAAATTATTGGTCATGAGCCAACTGACGTAGTAGCTATGGTGTCAAAACCAAGAGCAGAAGAACTTGAGGCGGTAATAGAACCAGAAACTCCAGTTGTCGAAGATTCTAAAGCTGAAAATAAAGAATCAGCAACAAAATAAAAGATGACAAAATTGGTTAAGATCCAATTAGCAATAGCCGTACCACTTGTTTTAGTGGGCGGCTTTTTTGCTTTTTTTACTTATCGTCAATTAACACAAAACATTGGCGGTGATGTGGCGACAGTAAATGAAGATGGTAAAGAAGTATTTTACAGTAGATTAGATGGCACCATTATAGATCAAAATGAAGAATCTATCTCAGCAGTGGGAGTGATGATTGAAAATCATGTTGAAGCTAGACCTCAATCGGGTTTGTCTCAAGCTAAAATCGTTTATGAGGTATTAGTTGAATCTGATATTACTAGATTTTTAGCTATCTATGATTTATCAGAAAATTTAGAAAAAATTGGGCCAATTAGATCGGCCAGGCCATATTTTATTGATATTGCTAGTGAATATCAAGCTACTTATGTTCATTCTGGTGGTAGTCCAGAAGCCTTAAAGCGTTTGAAAACTGACAATTTGGTAATTAATTTAGATGAATTCTTTGGTTACAATACTGGATATTTTTGGCGTGATAATAAAAGATATGCTCCGCATAATCTCTATACTTCATCAGACTTATTGTTTCAGGCTATGGAGCATTATAATGTTTTTGATTATTCAGATTTTAGGCCTTGGCAGTTTAAGGATGGGACTGGTGCTTCTGATAATAATTCAGAGATAAAAATAAATTATTCAGAGGCTAGTTCATATCAAGTCATTTGGAAATATTCTGTGGAGTCTAATCAGTATGAACGTTGGCAGAATAATGTTAGACACATTGATGCTGATGGTAGTATTATTGAGACTGATAATGTGATTGTGCAGTTTGCTAACATTAAAATATTAGATGAAGTAGGCAGAAAAGATATTAGATTAACTGGCACTAATAAGGCGATTATCTTTCATGATGGGCAATCTATTATCGGATATTATAAAAAGATAAATGCCGGATCTCGAACAATATTCTATGATGATAATGACAATGAAATTGAATTAAATCGAGGTAAGATTTGGATTGAAGTAGTGCCGAGCGATTTAGAGATAGAGTATTAATTTAATGACATTTATAAAATGAACATAACATGGTATGTTCATTTTTTTTCTTATTACTTTTTGATAATAAAGTCTTTTTGTCCAACTTCTTTGGTTTATTGTTATGGTACTTTGGACCGCCAAAGTACCGCAAAGGTCGCAGGTTTATGAAGATATTATTTATTAAAAAATGCAAACATTAAAAAATATTGTGCCAATTTTATATCAAAGAAAATGTCTAGAGATATCTCTAGACATTTTTTATTACCAGTAATCTATCTTTCCCACATAAATCTTTTTTGATAGTTATTTTAGCTTGAGGAAAGTATGATTTAGTTAAGGCTAAGGTTTTTTTGACATAGGTCGAGCCAATCTCACAAAACAGCCATTGAGGTTTATAATTTAAATTGTTTATTTGAATAAATAATTTTTCATAAACGTCTAAGCCGTATTTACCACCGTATAAGGCTTGAGCCGGTTCATATTTAAGTGGGGCGGTGTAAATATTTTTTAATTTTTTTTCACCAGTTGGCACGTAAGGTAGGTTGGTTATGATAATGTCTATTTTATCTGTTATGTTTTTAATTAAATCATTTTTAATAAATTTAATATTTACCTTATTAAGTCTGGCGTTTGTCTGAGACAGTTTAATAGCTGATAGGGAAATATCAGTAGCCATGACATTAAGTTGAGGTAGGTTTTTTTTGAGAGTAATAGCAATGGCGCCAGAACCAGTACCAATATCAGCAACAGTAATATTTTTATTACCAATTGTTTTGATAAATTCATCAATTAATAATTCAGTTTCTGGGCGGGGGATTAAGACATTTTTGTTGACTATAAAATCCAAACCGTAAAATTCTTTTTGGCCAACTAGATAGGCTAGGGGCTCGAATTTTTGTCTCCTAGTGATTGATGATTGGTATTTTTTTGCTTGGCCTTTGGTTATTTTTTTGTCGGGATTGGTAATAATGTATTCTTTGGATTTATTTAAAACATACATCATTAAAACTTCAGCATCTAGTACGGCTGAAGGTATTTTAGCTTGCTTTAATTTATTAGCACCCTTTCTGGTGATTTCAATAAGTGTCATGTCTAAGTTTAAGGTATAAATAGTCTATTTGTTAAATTTTTATTTTAAGGCTGGGGCTATTATCTTATAAATAAGTTTTATTTTTCATGTTTTTTCTAGCTCTTTTTACTTGTCTCATTAGTTTTAATCGATCAGAAAAACCTTGAGTAAAACCATATTTTTTCTCTTTGATTACTTGGTGGAGATTTTTTAAGATTGGATAGCTAACTTTTAAATTATGTTTTTTGGCATAATAGTTCATGACAGTTTCAATACCAAAATCTAAGCTGTTTTTGTCTTTCGGTAAACTGTTGAAAAAATCTTTGGTCATAGCTCTTTCACCGCCGATAGCGTACATGGGATATATTTTTGGTATCAAAGCTCCCAGGCCAAAAACACGATCTCTTAAGCCTACTGACATAGTGTATTTACCACTGATGATTGGCTTTAAGACTTGGGTTATGTGTTTGGTTGTAAGATTCTCTAGATCAGCATCAGCAAACATGATTATGTCTCCACTAGCAGCACTGACACCAGCAATCATAGCGCTGCCTTTACCTTGGGTTTTAGGTCGTTCGATAACTCTTACTTTAAAAGTTTTAGCGATACTAGCGGTATGGTCAATACAGGCATCAGCAATAACAATTATTTCGTTTACATCTTTGGCTTTTTTTGCTACTGATAAAACAGCTGAAATATTCTCAGCTTCGTTGTGGGCTGGTATTATGAGACTAACTTTTTGGATTTTTGGGTGATTAGTCATAATAAATAAATTATAACAATTTTAGGTTAACAAAAAAAGAAGTCTCACGACTTCTTTTATGATTTTAAAGCTTCGATATTAGACCTTTCTTTTAAGGCATTAATAATCAAGTTTAAATTGCCATCTAAGACATTGGGAATATTACCAAAATTTTCACCAATTCGGTGGTCGGTTATTCGATCTTGGGGAAAGTTATAGGTTCTAATTTTTTCACTTCTGTCACCAGTGCCAATTTGAGTTTTTCTAGTATCAGATGAAGTTTTTCTTTTTTCTTCTTCGATGTTGGCTAAAATTCTGGATCGTAAAACGGTCATAGCCTTCTTTTTATTTTGCAATTGAGATTTTTCATCTTGGCAGGAGACAACAGTATTGGTTGGAATATGGGTTATTCTAACTGCTGATTTAGTAGTGTTAACTGATTGTCCACCATTACCACCAGCACAAAAAGTATCAATGCGTAAATCATTGGGGTCAATTTTTAGGTCGACTTCTTCAGCCTCAGGTAGAACCACTACAGTTGTAGTGGAGGTATGGACTCGACCTTTCTTTTCAGTTTCTGGCACTCGTTGAACTCGATGAACACCACTTTCATATTTCATGTCACCATACACATCTTTGCCAATTATTTCAAAAATTATTTCTTTAAAACCACCAATACCAATTTGATTGGACGATAACAGACTGGTTTTCCAGTTTTGATGTTCAGCAAAACGACTATACATTCTAAATAATTCAGCTGCAAATAAGGCTGATTCATCGCCACCAGCTCCAGCTCTAATTTCGACAATGACATTTTTTTTGTCATTAGGATCACGCGGAGTTAAGAGGAATTTTATTTCTTTTTCTAAATTAGCTTTTTGATTTTCTAAATCTATGTTCTCTTCTTCGGATATAGCTTTCATTTCGGCGTCATCTGAATTTTCATCGATCATTTTTTGAGTTTCTAAGATATCAGATATCACTTTGTCTAATTTTTTCTTGGCTTGCATTACTTCTTTTAAGTCTTCATACTCTTGAGATATTTCTTTTAATTTTTGAGTATCAGAAACAACAGAACTATCTTGCAATAGTCTTTCTAGTTCATCAAATCTGGATTGTATTTTAAATAATTTGTCTTGCATTGTATTAACTTGTGATATTTGATTATACCAAAATAGACTGTTTAAATCAAAGTTTTTATAGTAAAAAAGTCGGGACCAGAGGCCACGACTTGATTGTAAAAGTTATTTTTAATGTTCTTAATTAACAGTCTTTGTAAATTGCTTCGGCCACTTCTTGTTTGTCGACAATTGCGGCTGGAAAGACTGGTATGTTATTGATGTTGTTAGTAATGACTTCAGTCTTAGAAGTGCCTTTTGGTTTTTTGAGATCAGTGGGTATTATAAAGGCAATAATAGTATTATCAGGCAATTTGTAGGCTATTTTGTCTTTTTTTTGGTCAATCAATTTCATGATTTCTAACATCTCAATCTGTCCATAGTACCAAACTCCGTTGTATTTGGCGCAAATCATCATAACCACTGTTATTTTTTTCCTTTCTAAGGAGCTACGATTTAGACACCTAATTGGTATCACTGTCTGATTTTAATATAAAAAAAGAAGATTGTCAAGTGTTGGTTAATTGGCTGCATTGTTTTTATTAGTTATTTAATTTTTAATATTCACAAAAAAACTTAGACAGCTGTCTAAGTTTTTATGAGATTTATTATTTTGATTGGTCTATATATCTATTTTAGTTTTTTTAGTAGCTTGTTTAGCTTTTTGTTTGGCTTTCTTTTCGGTCTTTTTGATAGTTATTCCGATTTCTTTGGCTACTTCAACTTTCTTTTTGAATTTGTCTACTCTTCTGGCTGAATCTAATAGCTTTTGTTTGCCAGTATAAAATGGATGACAAGTAGAACAAATTTCCACAGAAATGTTTTCGCTAGTTGAGCCAACAGTAAAAGTATTGCCACAAGCACAAGTGACTTTAGCTTCTTTAAAATATTTTGGATGAATGTTTATTTTCATATTTTCACTAATTCTTTATATAGTTGTTTATTTACAATAACGCTTTGTACTTTAGCATATTATTTAATTTTTGACAAGAGGGTAAATGTCCGTGGCTGTGTACATTTTATAAATCAATGATAAATCGTTAAAAATCACTAATTTTAGTTATTTTAAGATATTTATCGAAATATTTGACATTTTTCCTATATTTTGTTAAATTATTAAGCGTTATAACTGAGATCGTTACAGAACTATATTTTCTCTAAATTTATCTTTATTTGGCTGCAACTGTGTCAGACTGGCGTCCAAAGATTTTCGCCGTAGTATTAACTACGGCTCAAACCTTTTGACTGGTCTTCCTGGTTTCGCTCGAAAAATTTTAAATTTATAATTAAAATATTTTTGTAACCGTCTCTGCTAATTAATTTCTCATACTTTCCGGGGGACAGTTATAACAGCCCCATTAAAATTTCCTTGTTTTTAGAGCTCTCTAAAAATAAATTGGAAAGTAGAGGCAGAAAGGAAACAAAATTATGAAAATGCCAACGATTTTAGAATTGTTGCAAGCCGGAGTTCATTTTGGTCACCAAAAAGGACGCTGGCATCCAAAGATGAAAGAGTACATTTTTACCGAACGAGGTGGTGTGCACATCATTGATTTGGAAAAAACTCTAGTGGAACTAGAAAAAGCTACTAAATTTGTGAGTAATGTAGCACAAAATGGTGGCGTGGTTTTATTTGTCGGAACTAAAAAACAAGGTCAGCAATTAATTAAAAAATATGCTGATGAAGCTGGTATGCCATATATTATCGAAAGATGGATTGGTGGTTTATTTACCAATTTTAGTAATGTTGGTAAATTGATTAAAAAATATTTAAAATTAAAAGAAGAAGTAAAAACTGGTGCCTTAAATAAATACACCAAAAAAGAACAAGTTGATTTCAACAAAGAAATTGAAAGATTACACAAGTTTGTTGGTGGTTTAGGTGATATGCGAAAAATTCCTGAAGCCGTATTTATTTTAGATGCTAAAAAAGAAAAAACAGCTATTGTGGAAGCCAGAAAAAAAGGTGTACCAGTAATTGGTTTTTGTGATTCAAATATTAATCCAGAATTGTTTGACTATCCAATTCCTGCCAATGATGATGCTGTTAAATCAATTGATTTAATTCTTGGCTTGATGTCTAAGGCTATTTTAGAAGGTAAGGCTAAGCAGACCGCTATTTAAATTGTATTTTAAAATAAATAACTTTAAAACTATGGGAATTGATCTTCAAACAATTACCCAGCTTAGGAACCAAACTGGGGCTGGTATATCTGATTGTAAAAAAGCTTTAGATGAGTCAAATGGTGACATTGATAAGGCGATAGAGATTCTTAGAAAAAAAGGTGAAATCAAGGCGGCTAAAAAATCTGACCGAGAAACCAATGAAGGTTTGGTGGCTGTAGCCAGAGATGGTCAAAAAGCAGCAGTTGTGGTTTTGGCTTGTGAAACTGATTTTGTGTCTAGAAATGAAGATTTTATTGCTACTGCTAGTGATTATGCTAAAAAATTATTAATCACACCAGAGTTTGATTTTAAAGCTTGGGTGGAAGATAGTATTAAAGCCGAATTAGTGATCAAAATTGGTGAAAATATAAAATTAGCTGACTTCGGTGTAATTGAAGGTGCTGTTCTAGGGGTTTATATTCACTCTAATAAAAAGACCGGAGCCATTGTCGCTTTGACTGGTGGTAGTGAAGAATTGGCCAATGACATTGCTATGCATATTGTGGCTATGTCACCTAAGCATTTAGCTCCAGAGAATGTACCAGCTGAAGAATTAGAAAAAGAAAAGGAAATTTATCGTGAACAAATGAAGAATGAGAATAAGCCTGAAGAAATTATCGAAAAGATAATTATGGGCAAGGTTAATAAATATTATGAAGACGTTTGTTTATTAAACCAATCATTTATTAAAGATGATTCTAAGAAAATTTCTGATTTATTAAAAGAAGCTGGTGAAGGAGTAACAATTGGCGCTTTCAAAAAATTCTCAGTTTAATCTAGTCGCCCCTGTGTAAAAATAAGTCGAATAAAATTCGACTTATTTTTATTGATACTTTATTTAGAAGATATGTTTAAAAAATAAATAAAACCGTTATACACTCAACGGTTTTTTTAATTGATTATTTTTGTTATAATTTATTTATAAACATTAACTCCATGCAAAATTATGAAAAGAATAGTTATTAACGGTTTTGGTCGTATTGGTCGAGCGGCTTTTAAGGTGGCTCTAACTAAAAAAAATATTAAAGTGGTAGCTATTAATGATCTAACGCCACCAGATATTTTGGCTTATTTATTACAGTATGACACTGCTTATGGCGTTTATAATAAAAAAGTTCAAGCTACTAGTAGTGGTATAAAAATAGATGGTGTTATTTATCCGGTATTTTCTGACAAAGATCCTAATAATTTACCATGGAAAAAATTAAAAGTAGATGTAGTTTTAGAGTGTACTGGTTATTTTACTACTTCCGAGGCTGCCAAAGCTCATATCAATGCTGGTGCTAAGCGGGTGATAATTTCTGCCCCAGCTAAAGATGATACTACTCAAACGCTAGTTTATGGTACAGATTATTCTGAGCAGTGTATTAAGAAGGGTAAATGTGAACCAGTTGTGTCTATGGCTTCTTGCACTACCAATTGTATTGCTCCAGCGATTCAAGTATTGCAATCGGCTTTTGGTGTTGATAAGGCAATTATGACCACTATTCATGCTTATACCTCAACTCAAAATTTGGTAGACAGTCCTAGTCAAAAAATAAACCGTACTCGAGCGGCTGCTCAAAATATGATTCCGACTACTACTGGTGCGGCTATCGCTACTACTAAAGTTGTACCTAGTTTGCAAAATAAGTTTGATGGCATTTCAGTGAGAGTACCAGTGATTTGTGGTTCGTTATCTGATATTACAGTTGTTTTAAAAAAAACTGTCACCGTTGAAGAAGTTAATAACGCTTTTAAAAAAGCCGCTAAGAGCCCGATGTTTAAGGGGGTGTTGGATGTGAGCGATGATCATCGGGTTTCATCTGATTATATTGGTAATCCACATTCTTCGATTATTGATTTGGACTTTACCAAGGTGGTTGGTGGAAATTTGGTCAAAGTTTTGTCGTGGTATGATAATGAATTTGGTTATTCTAATCGGCTAGTTGAAATGGCTATAAATTTAAAATAAATTGATAAAAAAATAACCCACTAGTAATAGTGGGTTTTTTGGTTAATTGATAGTTGGTTTTTCAATATATTCCATAGCTTCATAGTTTAATTCTTGCTCAAAGAAATCCGTTGGTAATTGGTTTAAAAGGCCATCATATAATTGGGACATAGTGGTAACTATAGTAGATAGCCCCCAGTGGATAGCCGAAAATGGATTATTAAAAATATTTTGGTCGTTAATCACAATACCGTCTAAAAAGGCAAAGAGATCTACAGCAAAGTTGGATTCTTTAGGATCGCCACTAATCACAATATTAAAATTTAAATTTATACCAGTAACTTCATTAGCTTGGGCTATGATTTGGTCAATAAATTCATTGAGGATTATTAGTTGAAATGGAAAAATTGTGGCTCGATTGTCAATGTGAATTTCGCCTTGAAACCATTTGTTGTTGATTAGTATTGATTGGCAGTCGGCTTCTTGAGCAATTTTTAACATTTAAAGTCTCCCGAGAGTTGCAATGTACTATGTTTGGTATAAATGATTTTTAGCTACTTGTCAATTAAAAAAACCGCTTAACAATTAAGTTAGCGGTTATTAATCTTCTGGGTCTAATTCGGAATCTTTGAGCATTTCGTTAACGACTTTGCCAATTTCGCTTATGTCTTCATTATCGTCTTTATGATAATCTTCATCGTTGTCATTTGGCCGATTATTGATTGATGCTAGTAGATAATTATTACCAATACTAAGATTAAAAAAATCACTTAAAACATGGTGAATGGCTATGTAGGCGTTTTCAAAGGTACCACAATAATCATAGTTTTGATTTTTGTTATAAAAATAACCAACTGCATAAAAATCACCATTGGTTAAGTGTTGGATGTTAATATCGATATGGGTTTCATCTTCGCAATAAAACATCATTCTTTGGAAAAAACTTTCTAACATGTCAATTTGAAAAAAAGTTAGTTCCATTGGTGATTCAATATAAATCATAGCTGAGCTAGATTTATGGCGAATAATTATCATTATATAATTATCGACATAGTCTATTGTAGCCATGTCCGGTCTCCTTCTTGGTTTATAAGGAACAATTTATAGTAATGATATTATTACAAAATAATGATTTTAAATCAAATATTTGACCAGTTGACAAAGGTGATAATAGCGGTTAAACTTAACTTTGATTGTCTAAAACAATGGAGGATTAAATAATATGTCTATTGATGAATTAGATTTTGCTCAAGAATTGACATTAAGAATAGCGCCTAGACAAATATTGTTCTTTTTAAGGGTAGAGAAGCGGGGATTGGAATTTCCTTTACACAATACCTCACTTAAATATCGTCGAGTTTTTTTGGTACCAAATATGGTCTTGGCTGTGATTGATGAAACTGATGAACATTTAGTTGTAGAGTGGCATGGGCCAACACTACAGACTGAATATAAAGATCATCAATCTATATCACCATATTCTGAAAGTATTTCTTTTGTTATGGATGTGCCAAAAGCTTGTTTGGCGGATAACTCAGTTGTGAGAATTGAGGCGAGTGGAGTGACTAAAATGAAAAACCATGTTCCAGCTATCTTATATTAGACATTGTGGGAAGATTATTCTTCCCCCTTTTAATTCTTGCAAAATTATTATTTTTTTGATAGATTATAATAGATTCTAAGATTTATTCACAAATGAAAGAAAACAAATTTAAAAATTTTTTTACACCCGGTCCACGAGGCAAGCTTCGTTGGTCGGTTTTTGCTATTGCTGTTTTATTCGTAGCGATGTTATTTGTTAATTTAATCGGTTCAAATAATATAGTGACAAAAGTTTTAGACAATATTTTATCTAAAACTCCAGTAGTTGATAATCTAAAAATTTGGCCACAAATAGAAGTTAATCAATCAGATGGTACCAAAAACCTTAAGTTTAAAAACATTAGAGACATTGATTTGGTAACTTACGGTTTTCCTTTCAAATTAGGTTTAGATCTTCGGGGTGGTGCTCATCTAGTGTATGAGGCTGACGTCTCTCAAATTAGTTCCACAGAGCGTTCAAATGCCTTGTCAGGAGTGCGTGATGTCATTGAGAGAAGAGTTAATGCTTTTGGTGTTTCTGAGCCAATTATCCAAACTAATCAAGTTGGTGATAAATGGCGAGTAATTGTCGAACTAGCTGGTGTGACTGATATTAATGAAGCCATTAGATTAATTGGCGAAACTCCACTTTTAGAATTTAAAGAAGAAAATCCTACCGCTAGTCAATTAACTGTTGATCAACAAGCCGAATTAGATAAATTAAATATTGAAGTTCGTGATAAGGCTCAATCTGTTTTGGATCAAATTTTAGCTGGTGGCGATTTCGCAAAATTGGCTCAAGAGAATTCTGAAGATGAAGGCAGTAAGGATAATGGTGGTTTTTATACTGGTGTTAAAAAAGGTACTTTTGTTCCAGAATATGAAGAAGTATTGTTTAACAAGTTAAAATCCGGTGAAGTTTATTCACAATTAGTACAATCTCAATTTGGTTATCATATTATCAAAAAAGAAACAGTTAGCGGTGAAGGTGAAGACTTGGCTATTGATACTAGACATATTTTGTTTAAAACAAAAACTGCCACGGATATTGGCGTAGTTCTAGAGCCAGACTGGAAAACCACTACATTGACTGGTAAACAATTAAAGAGAGCTAGTGTAGAATTAGCTCCAAATTCTGGTGTACCACAGGTGTCTTTAGAGTTTGACAGTGAGGGTGCTGATTTATTTGCAGAATTAACCAAGAAGAACGCTGGTAAATTGTTGGCTATATTTTTAGATGGTCAGCCAATTAGCATACCTCGAGTTAATGAACCAATTTTATCTGGTCAAGCAGTAATCTCTGGAAGTTTTACTCTACAAGATGCTAAATTATTAGCTCAAAGATTAAATGCTGGTGCTCTACCTGTGCCGATTGAATTAATTTCTCAGACTACTGTGGGTGCGACACTAGGCAATGATTCTGTTCAAAAAAGTTTAGTAGCTGGTTTTTGGGGTTTGATTTTAGTAGCTATCTTTATGATTTTGTATTATAGGTTGCCGGGTTTGTTAGCAGTAAAGGCTTTGCTCATTTATACAGTAATAATTTTGGCTTTATTTAAATTAATTCCAGTTACTTTAACCTTGGCTGGTATTGCCGGTTTTATTCTGTCTATTGGTATGGCAGTTGACGCTAATGTTTTGATTTTTGAAAGATTAAAAGAAGAATTGCGAGCTGGTCGTGATTTGACTACGGCTGTTGAGCAAGGTTTTAGACGAGCTTGGAGCTCTATTCGAGATTCTAATATTTCATCACTGATTACTTGTGCAATTTTGTTTTGGTTTGGCAGTAGCATTATTAAGGGTTTTGCTTTGACTCTAGCTATTGGAACTCTTGTTTCGATGTTTTCAGCCATTACCATTACTAGACAGGTCTTAAGATTGATTGCCAAATGGAAAATAAGCCATGGTGATTGGCTTTATGGAGTCAAAATTAAATAAATTTATGAAATTAAACATAATTCAAAATAGAAAATACTCTTATATCGTGTCTGGCACTTTGATCCTGATTAGTATTTTAAGTTTGATCGCCTGGGGTTTGAAACCGGGGATTGATTTTACTGGCGGTAGTCTTATGGAATTAAGTTTTGATGGGACTAGACCGGATGTTGCAGTTATTGAAGAATCTTTGACTAGTTTGGAATTGGGAGAAATTAAAATTCAACCGTTTGGTGATAATAATAATATTTTAAGATTTAAAAATGTTGATGAAGATACTCATCAGGTTATACTGGGTAAGCTAAAAGAAACTTTCAATGGCCAAAACGATTCTAGTTTGGCTATTGAAGAGCGTTTTGAATCAATTGGTCCAGTTTTAGGTAAGGAATTGCAGGATAAGGCTTGGGTGGCTATTTTTTTAGCTTCAATGATGATAGTGCTTTATATTGCTTATGCTTTTAGAAAGGTTTCTAAGCCAGTAGAATCTTGGAAGTTTGGTTTGGCAGCGATTGTAGCTTTGATCCATGATATTTTAATTGTAACTGGTTTATTTTCAATTCTAGGTCATTTTGCTGGCATTGAAGTTGATAGTTTGTTTGTTACTGCTCTATTGACTATTTTAGGTTTCTCGGTTCATGATACAATTGTGGTTTTTGATCGAACTAGAGAAAATTTATCTAAACATTATAGTTCTAATTTTGAAGAGGTAGTCAACGATAGTATTAATCAAACTATTAGTCGTTCTATTAATACTTCATTAACCACTTTGTTAGTTTTGATTACTTTATATTTATTTGGTGGAGCCACTATCTCTAGCTTTATTTTAGCTTTGATTGCCGGTATTACTGTTGGAACATATTCTTCTATTTTTGTAGCTAGCCCTGTTTTGGTCACTTGGTATTTTTGGGCCAAGAGATTAAAGAGTTAAAATTATTTTTTATAGTAAATAAAAAAACCGTCTTTCTACGTGGAGGGCGGTTTTGTGTTTGATTATTGCCAATTAATAAACATTTGACATACCTCTATTAAATTAATAGATATCAGTTTATTTGCCAATATAACTATATTATGTGCTATTATAACATATATTATACACTGTTGTTGACAAATAGAACTATTTTTGATATAATTAAGGGGAAAAGTTAAATAAATCACTTTTTGGCTCTGTTTAGCCAAAATATATCTTTATCACCATGCAGATGTGAGATTTTAATATTTTTATTTATGTCTATATTAGATCAAGTTAGAAAAACTCAATTTCAAGATAATATGGCTGGTTTCAATCCTATGGAAACTATCAATATTTTACTTTCACGTTTGACCGACAAGGAAAAAGATGTTGTTAAACGTAGATTCGGTTTAGAGGCTGATTCTAAACAAACCCTAGAGGAAATTGGTAAACACTATGGTATTACTAGGGAAAGGGTTAGACAAATAGAAAATTTGAGTATCAAAAAATTAAAAGAACTTCAAGAATTAAAAGATGAAATACTAACTGCCGAAAGAGTAACTGCTCAGTTATTAGAACAATACGGTGGGGTGATGGAAGAAGAGTTTTTCTTGGAAAATATTTTAAACTATTTAGATACTAGAGATGGCAGTGAAAATGCCTTGTTATTTTTGGCTGATCACATTTTTTCTGATAATATTAATAAGGTTAAACAAGATAAAGAGTTTAATCATTTATGGCGAATGGATTCTGTGGATACAAATACTTTGAAAGAAGTAATTGGTGAAATGGTGGCATTAATTGAAAATCATAATAAACCAATTAAGTTAAAGGATTTATTGGATAATTTTAAAAATTCAGAATACTACTCTAAAAATCGTGAAAAATTCTTGTCAGCTACTACTTTTTTAGAAGCTACAGAAGAAGATATTGATAAGGTTTTAGAGAGTTATTTAAGAGTTAGTCGTCGTGTAAAATCCAATTTATTTGATGAATGGGGTTTAATTTCTTGGGGTACAGTACAACCAAAGAAAATAAATGATAAAATCTATATAGTTTTAAAGAAATCTGGTCAACCGTTACATTTTGTGGATATTGCCAAAGCTATTAATGAAACTAGATTTGATGAAAAGATTGCCTATCCACCAACAGTTCATAATGAATTAATTTTGGACAATAAATATGTGTTAGTTGGCCGTGGTATTTATGCCTTAAAAGAGTGGGGCTATGAGCCTGGTAACGTAGCTAATGTGGTAGAACAGTACTTAAAAGACAATGGTCCAAAAACTAAGGATGAAATTATTAACTATGTTTTGAGTAAGAGAAATGTTAAAAAGTCCACTGTATATTTGTCTTTAATGAATAATGATAATATTCAAAAAAACGATAGCGGTAAATATGTATATATTGAAAATTCAAATTCTGACGATAGTTCAGCAGTTTTAAACTCAGATAATCAATAATTTGGTTTCTAATTATCTGTTAATTATATGTAAAAACATAATTAACAGAAACTAGTAACTAAGTTTCTTCAATTTTAGAAGTAGACTAGTAAGCTCAAAAGGTGACAACTTTATGGGTAAAAATGGTATTAACATAGAAATTGATTTTTTATCAATTTGGAATACAATCATAGACTTTGGTTCTCAAAATCCAGTTATCATAGCAACTCAGATTTTTCTAGGCGGTGGCTGGGTAGTTTTTTTGTTACTTTTTATTTATGGTCTTTATACTGTTTGGTTGGATGGCCGGCAAGCTAGGTTTGCTTCTAAGTGGAAGCATATATTATTGGCTATAGATATACCTAAAAATAATATTCAAACTCCTAAGGCAGTAGAGAGTATTTTTATCGCTTTAGCCGGCGCTCAGTCTGGCGGTAATTTGGTTGATTTATATTGGAGTGGAAAAGTACAAGAAAGTTTTTCATTTGAAATTGTTAGCTTGGAAGGGTATGTGCAATTTTTGGTTAGAACTCCTGTTCATTTTAGGGATTTGATTGAGGCAGCAGTTTATGCCCAGTATCCTGAAGCCGAAATTACGGAAGTTGATGATTATGCTAGTCAATATAGTGATGTTAAATTTCCTAATGATAAGTATAATCTTTGGGGTACAGAACTAGTTTTAGCTCGCGATTATCCTTATCCAATCAGGACTTATTCTGATTTTGAACATAAGTTAACTGGTGAATTAATCGATCCAATGGCTGGAGTTTTGGAAACTCTAACTAGACTTGGTCCAGGAGAGCAAGTTTGGTTGCAATTTGTAATCACACCACAAAAACCGGGTTGGGGCGAGAAAGGTAAAAAGATTTTAAAAGAAATGAAGGGTGAACCATACACACCACCAGAAACTTTTTCTGATAAAATTATTAAACCAATTAGTTTTATTGGTGATTTAGCTATGGCAGTGAGCAATGAAATTTTTGGCGCTGATGAAGTAGCCAAGAAAAAGGAAGAGGATCAATGGAAGATGTTTAGGATTTCACCTGGTGAGAGATTGGTTTTTGAGAATGTCCAAAGAAAGTTAGCTCAGCATGTCTTTAGATTAAAATTTAGGTTTGTTTATTTTGGTGAAAAGGAAGTTTTTAATAAGGGCAGAGGAGTGGCTTCTATAATTTCTGGCTTGCAACAGTTTAATGTGGCTGATTCCAATGGCTTTAAGCCAGGTCCTAGAACTAAAACATCAGCTGATTATTTTAATGTTAATAAACGAGTAGCTGAGTTGCAAAAGCGAATTTTACGTAACTATATTAAGCGTAACAATTACAATGGTGATGATGTTAGTAATATGATGGTTTGTAGTGAGGAATTAGCTTCATTGTGGCATTTCCCAGTTATGAGTGTTAAAGCACCAACAGTGGAGAAAATAGGCTCTAAGCGATCTGTGCCGCCATCACGGTTACCTTATGATACTGGTCGAGTTCAGCCAAATATACAGTTACCAACACTCGAATCAGTTAACACCGTAGAAAATAAGCCAGAGATCAAAGAATCTAGACCAAAACCAACACCACCAGCTAATTTACCAACTGTTTAAAAAAATGAATCAAGAAGAAACTTTGAATGAGATAACTTTGTTTGGCGAAACTAATTTTCGCAATCAAAAAAAGCGTTTTGGTATTAAACGTGATGACCGAAGACGCCATGTTTATATTATCGGTAAAACTGGTATGGGTAAGACTACTTTATTAGAAAATATGATAATTTCTGATATTGTCAATGGTGATGGTTGTTGCTATGTTGATCCCCATGGTGATACGGCTGAAAAGATATTAGATTTTATTCCTCCTAGCAGAATTAATGATGTTATTTATTTTAACCCAGCAGATACCGAATTTCCCATTGCTTTTAATATATTAGAAGCCGTTGATGAAAAAAGTAAGCATTTAATTGCTTCTGGATTAGTTGGCGTGTTTAAGAAGCAATTTGCTGATAGTTGGGGACCAAGATTAGAATATATTTTGCGTAACGCTATTTTAGCTTTATTGGATTATCCGGGTAGTACTCTATTGGGTATTATGAGAATTTTAGTTGACAATAGTTATCGTGAGAAGGTGGTTGAAAAAATTACCGATCCAGTAGTTAAATCTTTTTGGGTCAATGAGTATACTAAATGGAATGATAGAACATTACAAGAGGTAATATCTCCAATTCAAAACAAGGTTGGTCAGTTTTTGTCTAATTTTTTAATTAGGAATATTGTTGGTCAGGTGAAGTCAACTTTTGATTTGCGCGAAGTTATTGATGGTCGAAAAATATTAATTATGAATTTATCCAAGGGTAGGATTGGCGAGGACACGATGCAACTTTTAGGTTCGATGATTGTGACTAAACTGTATTTAGCGGCCATGAGTCGCGTTGATATACCAGAGAAAGATCGAAAAGACTTTTATTTGTATGTTGATGAATTTCAAAATTTTGCTACTGACAGTTTTGCTGATATTTTATCAGAGGCTAGAAAATATCGACTTAATTTGACCATGGCTCACCAATTTATTGAGCAGTTACCAGAAACCGTTTCGGCTTCAGTGTTTGGTAATGTGGGTACTTTGTTATGTTTTCGAGTTGGCGCAGCCGATGCAGAAAAGCTAGTGAAGGAGTTTACGCCAATATTTTTAGAAGAAGATTTAGTTAATTTGCCAGCTTTTAGTATTTATTTAAAGTTAATGATTGATGGTGTTTCATCTGATCCATTTTCGGCTAATACTTTACCGCCATTATTTGATGAGTATAGATCAAATAGCACTGAAAGAGTGGTTAAAGTTTCTCGAGAAAGGTATGCTAATCATCGTAAATCCATAGAAGATAAAATAAATCGTTGGAGTGGTATGGATTTAAGTGAAAAAATGATAGCCACTAGCGAAGGGCATGTTAATTTTAAGTCAGAAAGAGATAAGCAGATTAAGACACAACACAGAACATCAGTAGACAATAAATTTACCAAGCCTAAGCCCAAGGAGGACAAAAAATTAGAAGAAAAATACATTGTAGATTGTTTTTCTTGTGGTAAAACTGCCGAAATTAATTTTTTTCCTGATGGCAAGCGTCCAGTTTTTTGTAAAGATTGTTTGGTTAAGAGCCGACAAGATAGGCAAATTAAAAATAACGCAACAGACAAAGCGGTGTCACCAAAAATTGCAACAAAAATTTTAGAACAACCACAAGAGGCTGTACAGACTATCAGTTTGGCTGACTTGGGTAAAAGATCGGAGACGCCGAATAATAAATAGCAGTAGCTTATGTGGGAGTTAGTTATTAAATCATTTTACCTTGCTCTGCCGGCTTATTTGGCTAATATGTCGCCGGTTATATTTGATAAATTAGGATTATTTAAGTCTTTGGCTCAGCCCATTGATGGTGGTAAAAAAATAGGCACAGAATTTATTTTTGGGAGGTCTAAAACTTGGCGAGGATTGCTGTCTGGTGCAATATTTGGTGTAGTAGTGACTTGGATTCAAGCTGGATTATATAGCGTTACTTTTTTTAAAAGCTTGTCGCTAGTAGATTACCCGCGTCATTTTATTGCTTTTGGTTTGTTGGCAGGCCTGGGGGCTATACTTGGTGATTTAATAAAAAGTTTTTTTAAACGTCGCTTTAATATTAAAAGTGGTAGTAGTTGGCCAGTATTTGATCAGTTGGATTTTATTGCTGGTTTTTTTATTGCAACTTACTATTTGGTTGGTTTTGATGTGGGTGTTGTTGTAGTTGTTTTTTTGATTACTTTAATACTACATCCCTTAACTAATCTATTAGCTTACCAGCTGGGCTTTAAAAAAGTTTGGTGGTGAGTGCTTATAACGTATACCATAAAACACTTAACAAAAAATAATTTAAAAATTTCAATTTTCAAATTTTCATTGCGAAGTAAATTAATAGCAATATATGTCCAAAGTCCTAGTTATTTTTAATCCCACTGCTGGATTGAAAAGTAAAATAGATGTGGAAACAATTATTCGAGATAAATTACAAGACCTGAATTATCAGGTATCTTTATTTTATCTTAATAATCGATTTGAGGATGTGATAGGTGAGTTTGATTTTACTGGTTTAGATTTAGTTTTGGCAGTGGGTGGTGATGGTACGGTGAAGGTGGCTACTAGAACAATTATTGAAAATAATTTACAAGTGCCGCTGGCTATTGTCCCTTATGGCTCGGCTAATGTAATAGCGACAGCGGCTGGCATTCCACTTAATATAAAAAATGCCCTTAAGTTATTAGATGATACTAATAAAATTTTAAAAATAGATGTTGGCTTGATCAATAAGAAACATTATTTTTTAGTAGGTCTTTCTATTGGTTATATATCTAAGATAGTAACAGGTGCTAGTCATCATTTAAAAAATAAATTTGGATTTTTTGGTTATTTATTAGTTTTTGTTTTTAATAAGATAAAGATAAAAAAATTAAAATTTGAAATTAAAACTAAAAATAAGAGTTTTTGGGTTCGAGGTAATAGTTTGGTAATTTTTAATGCTCTTAATTACTATGGTTTGAAAGTTAAAAAGCAGATTAGTTTTTCTGATGGCATATTTAATTTATATGTCTTTACTAGTCAGACATTTATATCTTTGGTAGAGGGGTTGTTTTTGATGCTTTTTTTTAATAAACCTCCTAGATATGTCTTGTCTTTGGATAATAATTATTTTAAGATAATTTTAAAAAAACCCACTAGCTCTTGCCAAATTGATGGGGATTATGTAAAATTGCCTAGAATAATTGAGGTAGTTTTGTTGCCTCAATCGCTTGATATAATAATTGGTAAATAGTTTAATGCTTAAAAAGAAGAAAAAAAGGGTAGTAATTGGTATGTCTGGTGGCGTTGATTCAGCAGTGGCCGCTGCTTTGTTGTTAAAACAAGGTTACGATGTCACTGGCGTTTTTATGCAATTTTGGTTCCCCCAAGGGGTGACTTATGGTGAAAATCGCTGTTGCAGTTTGGAATCTTTTAATCAAGCTAAAGAAGTGGCTGATAACTTAGGTATTAAAATTCACAAATTAAATGTTGGCAAAGAGTTTAAGGCTAAGATTGTTGATGAATTTATCAGTGATTATGCGGCACTTAAGACTCCTAATCCCTGCGTCTCTTGTAATAAATTTATAAAATTTGATTTGTTTTTGAAAAAATCTTTAACTTTATTTGATGCTGATTATATTGCCACTGGCCATTATGCTCAGGTTAAAAAAGTTGGTAGAAAGTTTAAACTCTTAAGAGGCAAAGATGAAAATAAAGATCAGAGCTATTTTCTTTATAATTTAGATCAAAATGCTCTAAAGCATGTGCTTTTCCCTTTAGGTAAATATAACAAGCCACAAATTAGAAAAATTGCTAAAAAAATGAATATGGCTATTCATGCTAAAAAAGATAGTCAAGAAATTTGTTTTGTTGGTAAAAGTCACTCTAGTTTTTTGAGTCGCTATTTAAATTTAAAGCCCGGTAAAATTGTTGATGAAAATGGTAAAGAAATAGGTAAACATAATGGTTTGCAATTATATACAGTTGGTCAAAGAAAGGGGATTGGCTTAGCTGGTGGACCGTGGTTTGTTACCGGTATTGATAAGACTAGAAATTTATTAATCGTGACCAATGATCCAGAAAAATCTAAAATATTTTCACCAGCGTTGCAATGTCATAAGTTAAATTGGGTGGCTGGTGAACCGAAGTTTCCTTTTAAATGCCAGGCTCAAATTCGTTACCGGTCTAAACCAGAAAAATGTAAAGTGACTAAAGTTAAAGACGAGATATTTGTCGAGTTTATTAAACCACAAAGAGCGGTCGCAGCTGGCCAGTCCATTGTTTTTTATAAGAAGCAAGAGGTAATTGGCGGTGGTGTCATAAAATAAATTAATTGACAAAATCATAACTATTTTGTATAGTATAAAAGTTTATTGTACTTTAACAAAAAGGAGATAACAGTGAACACAGAAGACACTAGTCAATTAATAGAATGCCCAGTTTGTTTTTCCAAGACAACTATTTCAGCTGATAATTATGGTGATCAATTGGCATTAGCCAGTCTTAATTGTTTAGATTGTGGTTTTTCATCTTTGGTCAGTAATTTAGAAGATGAGGAGGTTAGCGATAAATTGATTAAATATTATTTAAGATTGTTATTAGACAAAATTATTCAAGGTGAAAAAGCTCGACAAATTATTAATAACAATCCGCTTTTCCCTTATAGTCGATCTGATCAATTAGTAGCTTTGATGGAAAATGAGGTTATGCCAGCTATAAATAATCCTCACAATAAATCCATTAAACCTTTGAGTGTCGAGGATGTGGCAACCGTTAAAAGAATTTTAAACCTGTAATTTTACAACGGAGGAAATAAAATTGAAAGCTTTAATCTCGCTTATTTTATATTTGCTTTGTGTCGTGACTTTTGTGATTTGTGCTGCAATTTATATTCCTTTAATTATTTTTTGGGGGCCAGCTAAGGCAGTGTGGTTTCGCCGTTTTTATGGGTGGATTATAATTAAAATGACTTTTAGTCGTTTGATTATTAATAATCAGCCTTTGGCTAATTCTGGTCCATTTTTATTTGTTCCCAATCATGAATCGTTATTCGATATTTTTATGATCGCAGCGGCTATTCCACAGCACTTTTCGGCCATTGCTAAAAAAGAACTTTTTTCGGTGCCGTTATTTGGTTTTATTATTAAAAAAATGGATATCGTTTCTATTGATCGTAAAAATCATGTCAATTCTATGTCTGGCCTAAATCAGGCGGTTGAAAAGTTGAAAAATGGCACTTCGGTGATTATCTTTCCAGAAGGCACTAGAAGTCGTGATGGTCAGATTGGCGTTTTTAAAAAAGGCGCCTTTAAACTGGCATTGGATGCTAAGGTTACTATTGTGCCGGTTGGCATAAGTGGCGCTTATGAGGCTCAGCCAGCCAATACTTGGTTAATCTATCCTGGCTCTGTTATTGTTAATTTTGGTAGCCCCATTGGTTATCAGGATTATCATCATTTAAGCATTAGTGAGTTATCCGATTTAATTAAACAACAAATTATTAAATTATCAAGCAATCCCTAGGGATTGCTTTTTTCTTGAAAAAAAAGCTTTTTTACAGTAAAATTAAACCAGTTAAAAAATATCTTTATTATGACTACTAAAGAATTAAAAGAAAAATATCTTAGTTTTTTCCAAAAACATGATCATCAATTAATTATTGGTTCATCTCTAAAACCAGAGAATGACCCAACTGTTTTGTTTACTACTGCTGGTATGCACCCGCTAGTACCATATCTTTTAGGTGAAAAGCACCCTAGTGGTCAGCGTTTAACTGATATTCAAAAATGCATTAGAACCGGTGATATTGATGAAGTGGGTGACGATTGGCATTTAACTTTTTTTGAGATGTTAGGCAATTGGTCACTAGGTGATTATTTCAAAAAAGAGGCTATTACGATGAGTTTTCAATTTTTGACCCAAGAGCTTAATATTCCAGTTACTAAATTAGCTTTTACTTGTTTTGAAGGTGATGAAGAACACAATATTCCTAAAGATGAAGAGTCAGCCGAAATTTGGCAATCTTTGGGAGTTTCGTCATTAAGAATTAGTTTTTTAGGCAAAGAAGATAATTGGTGGGGGCCAGCTGGCCAAACCGGTCCTTGTGGTCCAGACACGGAAATGTTTTATTGGGTTGGGAGTGAGCCAGTACCAGAGAAATTTGATCCTAGTAATAAAAACTGGGTAGAAATTTGGAATGATGTTTTTATGCAATACAATAAAACAGCTGATGGTAAATATCAGGAACTAGATAAAAAAAATGTGGATACTGGTATGGGTCTGGAGAGAACAGTGGCTGTTTTGAGTGGAATGAGTAGTGTTTATGAGATTGAACCACTGTCCACTATAGTTTTACAAGTTACTTCTTTGGTGTCAGATTTAGAATTGGCGCCAGAATTTTCTAGTAGCATTGATTTGACTGACCAAGCTGGTGTTGATGTAGAAAAATCTATTAGAATAATTGCCGATCACTTGCGAGCCGCGACTTTCATTTTAGCTGAAAATATAGAGCCATCAAATGTGGAGCAGGGTTATGTTTTGCGACGCTTAATTAGACGAGCTATTCGTCATGGTAAGAAGATAGGTATTGAGGATAACTTCACAAGTAAAGTAGTGGAAGTGGTAATTGATAAAATGGGTGGTTTTTACAAAGAACTCAGGACTCATCGAGATTTTATTACTGAACAAATAGCCAAAGAAGAAGAGAAGTTTAATAATACTTTAGAAAAAGGTTTAAAAGAATTTGCTAAATTAGGCAAAGATAAAAAAATAAGTGGACAAGAAATATTTAAATTATTTACTACCTATGGCTTTCCTTATGAGATGACTGTTGAATTAGCTTTAGAAAATGGTTTAGAGGTTGATATGGAGGCTTATGAAAAAGAGTTTATAAAGCATCAGGAGCTATCTAGAACCGCCAGTGCTGGTAAGTTTAAAGGGGGATTGGCTGATCAGTCTGTCGAGACCACTAGATTGCACACCGCTGCTCATTTAATGTTGGCAGCGTTGCGACAGGTTTTGGGAGATCATGTAAATCAAAAAGGATCTAATATTACCGCCGATAGATTGCGTTATGATTTTTCTCATCCAGAAAAATTAACCGATGATCAAAAACAACAAGTCGAGGATTTAGTTAATGAACAAATTGGCAAAAAAGCACCAGTAACAATTAAAGAAATGACTGTAGAAGAGGCTAAAGAGAGTGGGGCTATTGGTGTTTTTGGGGATAAGTATGGGGAAAAAGTAAAGGTTTACACTATGGGTGATTTTTCTAAAGAAATTTGTGGTGGTCCTCATGTGCAGAATACTGGTGAACTTGGCCATTTTAGGATTAAAAAAGAGGAATCCAGTAGCTCTGGTGTTAGAAGAATTAAAGCGGTCTTGGAATAGTTTTAAAATCAACAAATTAAATAGAGCTACTGATCTGAATTAGTAGCTCTATTTAATTGCTAAAATAAGGCTTTTTAAACACTTCAAGCACTGTTTGAAGTGTTTAAAAAAATAGACTATTTTTAATTACTTTACATTATATTATTTATTTGTTAATCTAATTGAGCTTTGTTCTATTTATCCCGTTTTTTTGGCTTAATTATCTTGACAGGTTTTATATTTTGATATAAGATGAACTTGTATTGACAAATAATTCAAATCTGCTATAATTATCACAGCAGAAAAAACAAACAAAAATAGCTTATTTAAGTTTAAATTCTGGGCTAGCTGAGTAATGCACTTATGTTGCCAAGAATTTTATTTTATAATAAAATATCAGTGTTTAATGTCAAATAAGGAAGGAAACACCCAACAGTCTAAGGACTTTTTGGAACTTGATGGAGAAGTAATAGAATCTCTACCAGCCACTACTTTTAAAGTAAAGTTGGATAATGGTCATGAGATTTTAGCCCACTTATCAGGGAAGATGAGGATGTTTAACATCCGTATTTTGCCAGGTGATAAAGTCAAGATTCAAATGACACCTTATGACTTAACCAAGGGTAGAATAACTTATCGTTACTAAAAAGATAATTATGAAAGTAAGATCATCAGTTAAAAAAATCTGCAAGGATTGTCAGGTTGTACGTCGCAAAAAAAGACTTGTAGTTATATGTAAGAACCCTAAACATAAACAACGACAGGGTTAATTTAATCTAATATTTTTAAATTTTTAAAACAGATATGGCAGTAAGAATTGCAGGAACAACTTTACCAAATGATAAAAGAGTGGAGATTGGCTTGACTTATATTTTGGGTATTGGTAGAACACTTTCTGGTAATATTTTAAAGAAAGCTAAGGTTGACCCAAGTATTAGAATTAAAGATTTGACTGAAGATCAGGCTAATGAACTTAGAAATATTATTGAAAAGCAATACACAGTCGAAGGTGAACTGCGAAGAGAGGTGATGAGTAATATAAAAAGGTTGAAGGAAATAAAATCGTATAGAGGTTCTAGACATTCTAAGAATCTACCAGCCAGAGGACAAAGAACAAAAACAAATAATCGGACTGTTAGAGGCAATGTTAGAAAGACTTCTGGATCGGGTCGAAAAGATTCTGGTCAAAAAACCTAATTTAACCGAAATTAAATTTTCAAAATGAGCGAAGAATTGAAAAATACAAATGAATCAACAGTAGAACCAAAGGATTCTAAGGATAAAACCAAAAAATCTAGAACCAAAGGTAAAAAGGGTGTAGTTAGACAAGTAGCATCTGGTCGAGCTTATGTTAAGTCTACTTATAACAATACTATTGTTACTTTTACCGATCAAAACGGCAACGTTTTAAGCTGGTCCTCAGCTGGTCAATGTGGTTTTAAAGGTCCTAAAAAATCTACCCCTTATGCTGCTAGTATGATAGTTAAGGATGCCTTTGAAAAGGCTAAGAAATATGGTCTTAAAGAGGTTTCAGTATTTGTTAAGGGTATTGGTGGTGGACGAGAAGCATCTATTAGAGCTTTGAATGCTAATGGTATTAATGTGAATAACATTAAAGATGTAACTCCTATTCCTCACAATGGTTGTCGAGCGAAGAAACCACGAAGAGTTTAATAATTATAAAGATCAGTTAAATATTCAAAATAATGAAGAGTCAAGATCCACAATGTAAAAAATGCCGAAGAGCTGGTGAAAAGCTATTTCTTAAAGGTGAAAAATGTGAAGGTGCCAAGTGCACTTTGGTTAAGAGAAATTTTGCTCCAGGTGTCCACGGTAATAAAGGCTTTAAAAGATTGACTAACTATGGTAAGCAATTAGCTGAAAAGCAAAAAGCTAAAAGAATGTACGGTTTAAGAGAAAAGCAATTTGCTAGTTATTTTGACAAGTCATTTAAAAAAGTTGGTAAAACCGGTGAGTTACTGTTTGGTATGTTGGAAAACAGATTAGACAATACTGTGTTTAGATTGGGCTTTGGTAAATCACGAAGTCACGCTAGACAAATTGTTGGTCATGGTCACATTGAAGTAAATGGCAAAAAAGTTGATATTCCTTCATACCAGGTTAAAGTTGGAGATATTATTTCTATCAAGGAAAAGGCTATGAAGTCACCAGCCTTTGTTAATATTAAAGAAGACTTAGAAAAGAAAGAATTAGTGCCTTGGATATCTTTAGACAAAAAAGAATTAAAAGGTAAAATTACTGGCGTACCTAATTTATCAGATGTGGCTTTAAATATTGACTGGCAAAGCATCGTTGAGTTCTATTCTAAATAATATTTATACTAAATCATTGCCGTCAAAGGCAGGAGGAAAAAAAATATGAAACATATCTCACTACCCAAAAAATTTACTATCGAGGCAGAAGAAAAAGGCAACAAAGCTAAGGTTGTTATTGAGCCTTGTTTTCCAGGTTATGGAATGACATTAGGCAACGCTCTAAGACGAGTGCTTTTGTCATCTCTGCCAGGTGGCGCAGTTACTGCTATAAAGATTAATGGTGTTAGTCATGAATTTAGTGCTATTGAAAATGTGTCTGAAGACGTGGTTGAAATCATTCTTAATCTTAAGCAATTAAATGTCAAAGTTTATAGTGATGAGCCAGTAGTATTAAAAGTTAGCGCTAACGGTGAGGGTAAAGTAACTGGTGCTGATGTAGAAAAGTCTTCTGATGCTGAAGTGGTTAATAAAGATCAAATTATTGCTACTTTAAATAGTAAGGATGCGAAATTTGATATGGAAATTACTGTAGCTAAGGGTATTGGTTATGTGCCATCTGAAGAACAAGTAAACAGTAAAGAAAAGGGTGAGATTGGCGTTATATTGATTGATTCTATTTTTACACCAGTTGTTAATGTATCTTTGAATGTTGAAGCGACTCGAGTTGGTCAGAAGGTTGATTATGATAAAATCATTTTAGATGTTGAAACTGACGGTACTATTACTGCTGAAGAGGCTGTACAAAAAGCGGCTGAAATTTTAGCTAATCAGTTTAGTTGGATAATGGAAGGTGGCCGAGTGGAAATGGAAGAAGTTGATGTTGAAGCTCCGGTTGAGATTTCAGAAGATAGTACTATGGCAGAAATTGAAAAAGAAGAAGTTGTTGAAGCTGAAGTTAAAGACTCACTCGAAGAAGAAAAGCCAGCAAAAAAGAAAAGAGCTAAAAAAGAAGAATCTACTGAAGAATAAAAATAATACATTTGCTATAGTTGCAATCCAAATATTATGAGACATCAAAAGAAAGGTAAAAAATTAGGCAGAACGGCAGCTCCAAGAAAAGCTTTGTTTAGAAGTTTGGTTACTAGCTTTGTGATTTATGAAAAGATCAAAACCACTCAAGCCAAGGCTAAAGCGCTTCGTCCAATTGCCGAAAAAATGATTACTTTAGCAAAGAAGGACACTCTTCATAATCGTCGACAGGCTTTGAAGGTGTTATATGTTGAAGATGCTGTTAAAAAGTTATTTGAAGTTATTGGTCCTAGATACAAAGAAAGAAATGGCGGTTATACTAGAATCGTCAAATTAATGCCAAGAAAAAATGATGGTGCAGAAATGGCTATTTTAGAATTAGTTGAGGATAAAGAATAATATGGAAAAAATAGAACGAAAAACTCATCAAATCGATGCTACAGATAGACCACTTGGTAGATTAGCAACTGAAGTGGCTATGATTTTACGTGGCAAGAATAAAGCTACTTTTCAACCCCATATTGATGGCGGTGATATTGTAGAAATTACCAATGCTCATAAAATTAAATTTACTGGTAAGAAGCTAGAACAAAAAGAATTTATTTCTCATAGTAATCACCCAGGTGGTTTAAAAAGAAAGAAAGTTAAGGATGTTTTTAAAGCTGATCCAGGTGATGTACTAAGAAGAGCAGTTGTTGGTATGTTACCAAAAAATAAATTAAGAGATTTAATGATTAAGAGATTGATAATCAAATAATTATGCCTGAAGAAACTAAAACTAAAAAGTATATTTACGCTAAGGGAGCTAGAAAAAGTTCTACCGCTCAGGCTAGATTGTATGAAGGTGGTAAAGGTGGGGTAGAAGTTAATGGTTTAAAATTGAAAGAATATTTTAAAACGCAAGCTCTGCAAGATGTTTTTTTGAGTCCTCTTAAATTAACTAGTCATTTAAAAGACCTTGATGTTACTGTTAAGGTTCATAGTGGTGGTCAACAAGGTCAGGCTGATGCTTGTCGTCACGCCATATCTAGAGCTTTAATCTTATTGGATAAGGAACTTAGACCAGCCTTAAAAGCTGAAGGTTTCTTGACTCGTGATCCAAGAGTGAAAGAAAGAAAAAAACCAGGCTTGAAGGGCGCTAGAAAAGCCCCACAATGGAGCAAGCGTTAAAGCTTATATTATTGTATATATAAAACACTCAACATTCCGTTGGGTGTTTTTGTTTCTCTGGAATTATTTTTTGACAATATACTATTTTTATGTTATGATTAAGAGACCAACAAAAGGAGATGGTTATGAGACTCTGGAATTGGATTGTCGACAGGTTGCCATTAATTGTTTTTTGTTCATTGATAATAATATTTTTAAGTATTTGTTTCGCTGGTTTGTATTTATTAATCTTTCAGGCTAATTTAGTTGGATTATTGGTATTACTTATTGGTTTTTGTTTAACGGTTGGCTTAATTATTTTTTTGTATAAACTAACAGAAGCTGTTATGGTAGTTTATTATGGTGATATTAATTAAGTCTAATCCGGGATTAATATGTTAGCTCTCAATAGGGAGCTTTTTTTATTGTTTAAATTGGGTTATAATTATTGATATGACTCATGGAAAATTAGCTAAAAATACCTTCTTTTTTACTATATCATTGGCTATTCAAAAGGCCATATCTTTTTTGTATTTTATTTTAATTGCTAGGGCTGTCAGTGTTGATGATTTAGGTAAATATTCATTTGCTTTGAGTTTTGCTACGATTTTTTCTATGTTTTTGGATTTTGGTACGACTCAAATATTGGTTCGTGAAAGTGCCCGTAAAAAAGAAGACTCCCAAAAGTATTTATCTAATGTTCTGGGTTTTAAATTAATCGTGTCGGTTTTTGTCTATTTGTTAATTGTCACAGCGGTTAATTTAATGGGCTATCCAGAAATTACTAAACAATTAGTGTATGTGACTGGCCTAGTCATTGTTCTTGATTCATTTAGTATCGCATTTTACTCAGTGTTAAGGGGTTTACAGAATTTAGTTTTTGAAAGTCTCGGTGTGATTGTTAATCAAATTATTTTACTTAGTTTGGGTTTTGTAGTTTTACAATTGAACTTAGGTTTAGTGGTTCTGATGAGTGTTTATGTGGTTGGTACTTTATTTAATTTATTTTATTCCGCTGCTTTGTTAAGTTTTAAATATAAGGTTTTTCCTAAGCCAGATTTTTCTGCTAGTTTAATTTTAAAAATTTTAAAAATATCATTGCCGTTTGCGATTGCTGGAGTTTTTGTAAGATTATATTCCTATATGGATGTAATTATATTATCTAAATTAACTAATGATGAGGCGGTTGGTATATATAGTGTGGCTTATAAAGTAACATTTGCCTTGCAGTTTATTGGTGTGGCTTTTTCGGCGGCTATTTATCCAGCTTTTTGTAATTATTTTGTTTCTTCAAAGGAGATGTTAGCGAAAAGTTTTACTAAATCAGTTTATTATTTATTAATTATTTCCATGCCACTTTCAGTGGGAATTATTACTATTGCTGATAAAGCGATAGTGCCAATTTTTGGTGCTGGTTATAGTGAAGCGATAGTGCCATTGCAAATATTAATGGTGTCATTAGTAATTATATTTTTAGCCTTTCCGGTCGGTGCTTTACTTAATGCTGCTAACAAGCAAACTGCTAACACCGTAGTGTTGGGCTTCATCGCTTTATTTAATATAGTCGCTAATTTAATATTAGTACCAATGTTTAGTTATAATGGAGCAGCTTTAGCCGCACTTTTAAGCTACGTGTTGCTATTCTTTATTGGTTTGATTTTGGTTGGTAGTGTAATTAATTATGATAAAAAATATCTTTTAATTTCAGCTGTTAAAATAATAATTAGTTGTGTGGCGATGGGATTTTTAGTGATTTTCTTAAAAGAAAGGTTGCATTTTATGATAGTTATTCCGATTGGGGCCTTGGCTTATTTTGTGGTTTTATATGTTACCAAAGGTTTCACTCAAAACGATATATTTCAACTTAGGGATTTGTTATTAAAAAAAACTTAATATGAAAAAAACTCTACTAGTGACTTATTTTTTCCCACCGCAAATTGGCGGCATTGAAAATTATTATTTAAATCTGTGTGCCAATCTTCCTAGTGATAAGATAGTAGTGTTAACGCAAGAAAATAGCAACACCGATGAATTTGATAATCAACAGAATTATAAAATTCATCGCACAAATTTTTTTGGTGGTTTTTTATCGCCACGTTGGCGACATTTAAAAGGTAAAATTAAAAAAATTAAAGAAGAGGAGGGAATTGAACAAATTATTTTTGGTCATTTTCATCCATTGAATATCTTGGGGAATTATTTAGATTTGCCATATTATATTTTTGTTCATGGTACTGATGTGAAGCAAGTTAGACACAGTTTATGGCAGAGAATAATTTTTAAGAAGGTTTATAATGATTGTAAAAAAATTGTTGCCAATAGTAATTATATAGCTAGTGAAGTTGAATCTATAGTTAAAGATAAAAATAAAGTCATAGTTATTCATCCGGGTATTAATTATCAAATGTTTTCTCAAAAATCAGATCAGATTGAAAGCAAAAGACGAGAATTAAATTTTAAATCAACTGATTTAATAATATTGAGTATGGGTAGGTTAGTCAAGCAAAAGAATTTTCAGACAATCATTAAATTGTTCCCAGATTTGTTGATAGATTTTCCTAATTTAAAATATATTATTGCTGGTGATGGGCCAGAAAGAGACCAGCTAATGAAATTAGTTTACAACTTGGGACTTAAAAATAATATTAAATTTGTGGGACGAGTTGATAATAATGACCATAGTAAAAAAGTTTATTATCAATTGGCTGATTTATTTGTTTCGGTATCTAGTATTGCCGAAGGTTTTGGGATTACCTATTTAGAGGCTCAAGCTAGCGGATTGCCAATCGTGGCTTCTAGAATTGGTGGCAGTAGTGAAGCGGTCGCTAGTAACCAAACTGGCATATTAGTAGATCCCAATGACTTGGGTCAAATTAAAGAGGCAGTTCATGAATTATTGAATAATAATAATAAAAGACAGGAATATGCGGTGGCCGGCCAAAAAAGAGCTTTAGATAAGTTTGATTGGCCTCAACAGGTAAATAAAATAAAAGAAATTTTATAAAATAATTATGTCTAAGATTAGTGTGGTTATACCAGTTTATAATTCTAGTCAAACTATTGGTCAATGCCTGAAGAGTGTGTTTGCTCAAACTTTTAAAGACTTGGAAGTAATCGCTATTGATGATGGTTCTACAGATTCTTCGTGGTCTGCTTTGGAAAAATGGCAAGATCGAGTTAAGATTTATCAGCAGAAGAATATGGGGGCACCAGCAGCCAGAAATTTTGGTTTTACCAAAAGTCATGGTGATTATGTTATTTTTTGTGATGCCGATGTGATTATGAGAAATGATATGTTACAAAAAATGTATGATAGGTTAGAAGCCAATAAAAACAAGGCTTATGCCTATTCATCATTTAAATTTGGCTGGAAAACTTTTAAAATTTGGCCGTTTAACTTGGAGAAATTAAAAAACGGACCATATATACCTACTACTTCTTTAATCCGTCGTAATTATTTTCCGGGCTTTGACGAGTTCTTGAAAAAATTTCAGGATTGGGATTTATGGCTGACTATCTCTGAAAATGGTGGCGAAGGTATTTGGATAAATGAAGTGTTATTTGTGGCTAAAACTGGGGGCACTATGAGTCGATGGCTTCCAAAATTATTTTATAAATTATCTTGGCTTAGTTTTGTAAAAAAATATAATCAAGCTAAAAAAATTATTCAAGATAAACATAACTTAAAGTCATGATTAGATTGCAAAAATTTTTAGCTGATGCTGGTGTAGCTTCTCGTCGTAAGGCCGAGGAGTTGATTTTAGCCGGTCGGATTAAAGTTAATGGTCAGGTTGTTAAGGAGCTTGGTACTAAAGTTGATGAAGTTGAAGATAAAATTGAATATAATGGAAACATAGTAAGTGTAACAGTTGACAAAGTTTATATAGCTTTAAATAAGCCCATTGGTTATATTTCTAGCGCGACTAGTAGTCAGGGTAAATCTGTATTGGATTTAGTGGATGTAGGCTATAGAATTTATCCAGTTGGTCGATTAGATAAGGATTCCAGTGGCTTAATTTTGTTGACCAATGATGGTGATTTTACTAATAAATTAACCCATGCTAAATATGGCTGTGAGAAGGAATATGAAGTCGTAATTGATAAGTCATTTTTAGATATTGATAAAAAAGCTTTTGAGTCTGGAATGAAATTGGCTGGTTACAAACTGCAACCAGTTCAAATAACATTAATTAAAGATAATTTAGTTAGGTTGGTTTTAAAAGAGGGGATCAATCGTCAAATTAGGAAAATGATGGGCAAACGAGGCTATAGTGTTATTAGTTTAAAAAGGATTAGAATTGGCAAATTAAAATTAGCTAATTTAGAATTGGGAAAGTGGAAAAAAATAAATAACCAAGATGTCTAAAAATATAGATTTATCAATTATTATTGTTTCTTGGAATACTAAAGATTTATTAGATAAGTGTTTGAGATCAGTGTACGAAAATAATAGCCAACTTAATCTGGAGGTTTTTGTGGTAGATAATAATTCTAAAGATCAGACAGTGGATATGGTTAAAAGTAAATATCCACTGGTTAAATTAATTTCTAATAATAAAAACTTAGGTTTTGCAGTCGCCAATAATCAAGCTTTAAAAAAAGCGCAAGGTAAGTATATTTTATTGCTTAATCCGGATACTGAAATTTTAGAAAAAGCCTTAGAAAGAGCTATAGAATTTATGGCTAATCATTTAGATTGTGGGGTAATGGGGGCCAAATTACTAAACACTGATAAAACAGTTCAATTCTCGGTTAGAAAGTTGCCAACTTGGTGGCCAATATTTTTACTTTTAGTTAAGGCCCCTAAATTTTTTAAAAAGCTTAAAGCGTTGGATGATTATTTATGTTTGAATTTTAATTATAATAAATTACAAACAGTAGAGCAGGTGATGGGGGCGTTTATGTTGATGACCAAAAAATTAATTGATGAAATTGGTTTGTTAGATGAAAGATTTTTTATCTGGTTTGAAGAAGTTGATTTATGTCGGAGGGCTTTAGATAGTGGCTACCAAGTGGTTTATAATCCAGATATCGAAGTTCTTCATCATGGTGGCCAGAGTTTTGCTCAAGAGCAGATTATCAAAAAACAATTTATATTTTTTAAAAGTGCCATACAATATTTTTTAAAGCACGGGTTTTTAAATAAATAACCTATGATACTATTTATATTATTTATAATTTTGGGAATTGCTTTTTCTTTGTGTTATATTTGGGGTAAAGAAAAATTTTCACCAGCTAATTTAATGTTAGCTGTTTGGTTAATATCTATTGGAGTAGCTCAATTACGACTTAGTCCTCATGAAAATAAATGGACAGTTGATTTTTGGTTGGTTTTATTTTTATTTTTGGTATTGTTCTATTTATCTTTTTTGATTGTAAATAATAAGATTGGTAAAAAAATTACCGATAATAAAAAAAATATTTTGATTGATAAAAAGATATTATTTTTTGTGGCTATAGGTTTAACCTCAGCCAGCTTGTTGAGTAATCTTTATATATTTTGGCAATTTAAAACCATGCCAATATTTTCATCTAGTCCGGATAGGATGAGATTTATTATTAACAAAAATATTTTTGGTTTATGGGAATATTTAGCCCTATTGCCTAGACTTTATATTCCGTTATTATTTTTTTATTTGTTATCAATTAAGAGTATATCTAGGAAATATAAATTATTTATTTGGCTAAATATTATTTTGGGTTTTCTATTATTATTTTTATACGCTTCTAGGTTGGTAATAATTTTGCCAATTTTGTTAACATACTTTGTCTATATTTATTTGAAAAAAAATAATATTACTTTTAAGAAAATAATTATTTCTTCAATATTGGTGTTACTAGTGGTTGGCTTTATATCTGTGGCTATTCCAGCTTTTCGTAATTATATAACTTATAAAGATTATTATACTGACAGCCTAGATTATACGCCATTTACCTATTTGGTTAATTTATCCGGTATTGCTGTGCCGGCTGAATTACAATGGATTATTCCATTATATATTATTCCTAGTTTTAATTTGCAGGCCATGCTACAAGCGACCACTTATTATAATACTAGTGTTAACAATTTTTATCAGGGTGCTTATTATCTCACAGTTTTTAATCCACTTCTAAAAATATTACATTTGCCATTATCTAATGTGATAATACCCTGGGAGCCAATGTTTTTGTCTTGGTGGATAACGGCGACATTTTTATTTTCGGCTTGGGCGGATTTTGGTTACTGGGGAATTATTTTTATAGCTATTTTATGGGGTATTATTTTAGCTGTAGCCTATCAATATGCATCAAAAAAACCGACTTATTTGTCGATTATGTTAATGTCTTATTTTAGTTTTGTGGTGATAATGAGTATTTACACTGATTATTTGATGAGAGCCGAGTTTTATATAGATGTGTTTTTTATTTTTGTGACTGGCTATATTTTTTTGAAATTTAAAAATCAGACTACTCAAAAGATTGATCAATAATATCTTTATTACCTAGTATAAAATCTTTAGCTTTTATTTTATTTTTGCCTTCAATTTGTAATTCAGATATTTCTAGTAGCTGATCGTTACAACCAATCAAAAATTTATCATTATTGATTATTATTTTGCCGGCCAATGTATGTCCATCAGTGATGTTGACAGGTGGGAATATTTTTACCCGTTTTTTGCTTAGAGTAGTCCAGGCTGTTGGCCAGGGATAAAAGGCTCTGATTTGATTAGATATAATTTGAGCTGATTTATGCCAATTAATTTTAGCTTCTTCTTTGCTGATGAGTTGACAATAAGTAGCTTGTTCATCATTTTGAATAGTTGGAGCAATTTGGTTGCTGATAAATTTTTTAATAGTCTCAATCAAAAAATTAGTACTGCTATTGTCAGACATAATTTTATGTAGTGATTCATTATCTTCGTTACCAGCTAAGAGTAGCTCTTTTTGGGCTAAAATCGGCCCGTGGTCCATTTTAGCATCCATTAGCATGATTGTTATGCCTGTTTTGGTTTCGCCATTTAAGATGGCATTTTGAATGGGTGAAGCCCCTCGGTATTTTGGTAGTAATGAAGGGTGAACATTAATATTGCCTAACTTGGCAATATTAAGTATTGCTTGAGGAATAATTTGACCGTAAGCCACAACTACCGTAAGATCTGGCTCCAAAGACTTCAGTTCCTCGATGATTTTAGTATCGGTTTTTAATTTTTCTGATTGAAAGATTCTAATATTATTTTGGATAGCCACTGCTTTAACTGGTGGTATAGAGATGATTTGTTTTCTGCCAGTTGGTTTGTCTGGTTGGGTAATTATTCCTACAATTTCAAAATCGTTATTAAGTAAAGATTTTAAATAGGGGACGGCAAATTCTGGTGTCCCCATAAAAATTATTTTAGATGGTGCTTTCATATTAGTATTCGATATCTGCTAAGTCTTTAACCTTATCAATGAATAGTATGCCGTCTAAATGGTCTATTTCATGTTGAATAATTCTAGCTAATAAACCATTGGCTTTAATGGTTTGTTCTTGACCACCTTCATTAAGATATTTTATAGTAACGCTTTTATGTCTTTTAACTTGACCGTATTTATGAGGAATTGATAGGCAGCCTTCTTCGTCCCAGTCTTTAAGTAATGATTTTTTGATAATCTTAGGATTAATAATGACTAGATCTTTGTCTTTGTGTCCAATAACCAATAATCTAATGTTTTGTCCAATCTGCGGAGCGGCTAGACCAACGCCATTACTATCTTTCATAGTTTCTAACATCTCTGGAATTAGCTTTTGAATTTTTGAATCTAAAACATCGGTCACTTTTTGTGATTTTGTTCGTAAGATTGGATTGGGATGAATAATAAGCTTTAACATAACTATATTATGTTATAAAAAAGGTAAAAAGTCAATAGTATTTGGTGTCTAATTTACAAGAGTTAAGGTTTTTGGTAGAATCATTATTAATGAAAAAAGATGAAGGCCCTCAAAAATTAAGTGATCTGTTTGGTAAAATTGAACAGAAGAAAGCCCCTGCTCATGAGTGGCAAGATTTAGCTTTGCGTATAATTTCTGATTTAGGCGTGCCAAATTTTAAGCGAGGTTCGGTGTTTAAGATTTGCAAAGATAATACTAAAGAGAAGGTGGAAAGAGCTTATAATGATACTAAAGAGCTGTGTAAGAGTGGTGAAAAATGGAAATATTTTTTTAAGGTAATCGCTGATTCAGATAGTAATATTGAGCACAAAATAAAATCCACCTAAATTAGGTGGATTTTTAAATTATTATGATTTATTTTAATTCTAAATTGGCAGTTAAGTAGCCAACACCAAATGGAGCTTCATAGCTTAGAATTTTGGTTTCATAGTTGATATTATTTAGAATTCCTAGAAGTATTAATATTGAACGTAGTCCACATTCAGCAGCATTTCCAATGGTTTTTGTATCCATATTAACGATGCCCTGTGAATCACCAGCCTGTAGTAGCTTAATTAACCCCTCATCAAACTCTTTGCCAGCTGGATTGAATTTAGCTGGAGCATTCTCGGTTAGGCAATGAGATAAATCAGCCGAAGCGATAACAGCTATTCGCTTATCAGTGCTAAAAATTACTTCTTTTAAGATTTTACCAAAGTCCAAGTGCGATTGATTATCTAGCAGTGAAAAATATATTGGAATAATTTTTATATTTTGTATATTTTGACCTAAACAGTAGAATGGTATACCAATACCATGGTCTAATTTAGTTTCAGATATGATATTAATTGGTGATTTACTGGATATTCTTTCCTTGTCATTGGTCATTAATAAGATATCACCTTTAACAGGTATTTTGGTGGAAAAGTCGCCAAAATCTTCAAAATTAATTTCAAAGTTATCTGATAGATTGATAGTGAAATGATCAGCATTGGTGTGACCATGAGGTGAAATGATAATTAAAATATCTGGCTTAGCTGCGTATAGATCTCTTTCTAGGCTAGCTAGAGCTTCTTTGGTTTTGGTTATATTCTCTAAGTGTTCTTTGCCAATACTAGGAATAATTATTGGCGGGTGAGGGGATATGGCGCTAAAAACTAATGACATAAAGTTTAATTAAAAATTAAAAAATAAAAGTGTAAAATTAATGTATTGCTACGCAATGGTTTTTTAAATAAATTATGAGCATAGTGGACACTTGATTTTTTAGTTTTGCGTTTTAAGTTTTTAATTTATTTCGTTCTACCAATCGCCAGTGATTGTTTGTCCTAATTGATGAGCATCTAAAGTTTCTTGGTTGACTGTTTTTATGTTGTCCCATTTGTAATTCATAGATAAGAATATCTTAGAATTAAATATTGGTAGTTTTTTTTCATCAGAAATGACGTACACCGTACTAAGGTTCTTAACTTTAATTAATTCTCCGTCTGGCAGGGTAACTGGATTACCGGGACTGTAAATGTCTAGTTCGCTGGATGCTACTTTTTCGATTGGGACACTGCGGAAATTGGCGTTCATTATTTCTTTGTTGATGACTAATTTTTTCTTACCACTGATAATATAATAAACATCACCAGTAGTTTTGTCCTGAAGTAGTTTGCCTGTTGGGTAGATGGTATTTTTGGTGATATTAGATTCAGTTCTATACATTTCTAATTCATCGTTGCTAACTCCAATAATATCATCTTCAGTAAAGCCGATTTGTTTTAAGAGCTCTTCGTTTTCAATTTTTCTCTTGGTGTCATCAATAATCATATAAATTTCTTTAGCTGGATTCTGAAGTAGGGAAAAATTAAGGTATTCAATAGATGGGCCATCATCATAGTAATCTAAATCTGCTGGAGAAACCATAATTACTTTTTTAGGATCAAATCTGGATAAAAATACAGAGTTTGACACGATTTTTCTTTTGGTGCCATTTTCTATATAGTATTTGGCTGTGGAATCTTCATCTTGTAGTAATGAGCCATCTGGCCACTTTTTACCAAAATATCTATTCCATAAATCCCAAAAAAGTTTATTACCACCACAGTTACCACCACAGTCAACATGGGGAGTGTAGGAATATAAGCCAGCGGTAGCGGCATTTTTAGGAGTAACTGGCAAATTATCAATAGTTCTGGTTACACCAGGTCGGTAATAATAATTTCCTGGATTATCTACATAGTCTCTGGTTTGTAAAGCAGCTGAATTAACTTGTTTAAAAAAACCTTGCCATCTAGAATTACAGCCACCACCGTCAGGACAGCCATAGCCAGTAGCCCAATCATATTGAGTTTGTTTAGGGGCGGGATTATCTAAAAGGCTCATTTCTTTTTGAACAAGGACTAATAAATATTTAGGATTTATTAAGGCATCAAGAGCGGTTTTATAAAAGGTTTCAGCAGCAGTGATTGATTTACCTTCTTTATCAATAGTTACATAGTTTTTTAAGGTACCAGGTCGTTTATCTAAAAAACGTTGAATGTCTTCTAAATCCATGGAATTATAATTAGTAATTTCTGAGTCAGAAATTAAATAATTTGGGTCAAATTCGGCAGCTAAGGCTGGATTAGATATTAATGTTGTGGCCACTAAAAATAGGGCTATAAAGGTAATTTTACAATTGGTCATTTTCTATTAGGTTTATTTATTTTTATTTGTTTAAATTATATCAGATATTTAAGATTTTTGGTATATATTCATAGACTTTTGATTTATAGTCAATTTATTTATGTTTTATGATGATTTTAGAGTGTCTTGATTTTTATCTATCTGATATTTCTGTTAAAATAGATGACAGGTAGAAATAGTGAATAAAAATAATTTTTCTTATGAAAATAGATTTAGAAAATTTTGAAGATATAGAAAGAGATAAATCTTTTGATTACGGTTATTCTAGAAAAAAAAGAAAAAAGAAGAATAATTTAATTAGAATATTAATAGCTATCGTTGTAAGTTTATTAATAGTATTATTGATAGCTTATTTAACGTTGAAGTTTTTTGTTGGACCAATTGTTAAAACTGTTGATGGATTACCTGGTGATTTTCCAGCTGGTATAGATTTTTATCAACCTGATCAGGCTAAAATCAATTTAGAAGATCAAGTGGGGAAAGAGAAAATGATTTCTGGATTAAAATCAATGCCAGATTGGGTGCTAACTTTATTTTTAAATTTCTTGTCCGAAGACTTAAAAAAACAATTAGCCGATAATTTTGGTGATGATATTAATATTCCCAAAAATTTTAGTGTTGATGATTTAAAGGAATCACTTAATGAAATTGATGTTAACAAAACTCAAACAGTTAATTTGTCGTGGGCCGGTGTTGATAAAACCAAAGAAGAAATTGCTGCTTACTATAAGCAAAAATTAAAAGCTAGCAACTTCGAATTCAAAGAAAATTTAACTGATTATCAGATTAATTTAGGTTTTTGGAAAGATGGTGTCTTTGGTCTGATGTCTTTTACTGATCAAAAACAAGAAATAGACGGCGGCGTTAAATATAATAGTGATGTTGATATAACCGTTAATTATTTGAATGAATTACAAAAATAATGAAAAAAGAAATTTTAGGCGTTGGCCTTGATATTATTGATGCTGATCAAACAATATCAAAAATCACTGAGTATTTGCAATCAAATAAGCAGTATCATTTGGTGACAGTTAACCCAGAGTTTATTGTTGAATCTCGGGACAATAAAAAATTTAAAAATGTTTTAAATAAAGCATCACTGGCAGTTTGTGATGGTTTTGGTTTAGTATTAGTAACTCTTGGTAAATTAAAACGAGTCACCGGTGTTGATTTATCTGAGAGGTTGTTGGGTGGTGAAATTAAAAATTCCAAGGTTTTTTTATTAGGTGGCACTAAAGATAACGCCAAAATATTAATGACTAAATACCCTGGCACTATTGTTGGAGCAGAACAGGGTGGTAATATTAATATTAAGACATACCAATTAGATAATAATGATATTATTATTAATAAAATAATTAAAAGCAAGGCTAATATATTACTAGTAGGTTTTGGTCAGGTTAAGCAAGAGATGTGGATTAGTCAAAATTTAAGTAAAGTGCCAAATGTTAAGGTGGCTATAGGAGTTGGCGGCACTTTTGATTATTTGTCAGGTGATATAAAACGAGCGCCCAAATTTTTTAGATCATTGGGCTTGGAGTGGTTGTATCGATTAACCGCTCAGCCTCAAAGGCTTCGGCGAATTTTTAATGCGACCATTAAGTTTTTGTGGTTAGTAGCGCTCAACAAACTATTAAAATTAAAGCATCCTAAATTGACAAAAAGATAATTTATTATTATTATCAAGTCTAATAACTCCAATATGTTTTTTAATAAGAAGTTAAAAATTAGAACTAGGTTTGCTCCCAGTCCCACTGGCTTTCTTCATGTTGGTGGGCTACGTACCGCTCTTTACGCTTATGTTTTAGCCGAACAGAATAAGGGTGATTTTTTGCTTAGAATTGAAGACACTGATCAGTCTAGAGAAGTAGAAGGGGCAGTGGATAATTTATTAAAATCTTTAAAATGGGCTGGCTTAGAAGCTAAAGAGGGGGTAATTATTGATAATGATGATAAAATAGCTGAGAAAGGCAATTTTGGCCCCTACACACAGTCTAAAAGACTAGAGATATACCAAAAATATGCCAAAGTATTGGTAGATTCTGGTCGGGCTTATTATTGTTTTTGCACCTCAGAAAGATTGGAAAGTTTAAAAAATGATCAAAAATCAGCTGGTCAGGCTACTCACTACGATAAACACTGCTTATCCTTAACTAAGGAAGATATTAAAGCTAAACTAGACAATGAGGAAAAATATGTTATTAGATTTAAAGTACCAGAAAAACAAGAGGTAGTTTTTAATGATGTGGTTAGAGGTGAGATTAAATTTAATACTGCTGACATTGATGATCAAATTATTATAAAATCAGATGGTTTTCCAACTTATCATTTGGCCAGTGTTGTGGATGATTACTTAATGAAAATAAATTATATAATCAGGGGAGAGGAGTGGCTATCTTCTACACCCAAACATGTTTTGTTATACGAAGCTTTTAATTGGCCAGTGCCACAATTTGCTCATTTGCCATTGTTATTAAATCTAGATAAATCTAAATTATCTAAACGTCAGGGTGATGTGGCAGTAGAAGATTATCGTGATCAGGGTTATCTGCCAGAAGCTTTGGTTAATTTTGTGGCTTTACTTGGCTGGAATCCTGGGACTGAACAAGAAATTTTTAGCTTAGATGAATTAATTAAACTATTTGATGTCAAAAAAATTCACAAAGCTGGGGCAGTTTTTAATCGTGATAAATTAGATTGGTTTAATAGTGAATATATTAAAAAATTAAGTTCTACTGAATTTAAGGTATTGGCTAGGCCATATTTAGAAAAAAACATAACTAAAATTTCAGCAGATTTAAATCTAGAAAAATTATTCGAAATTGAACAGCAAAGAATTAATAAGTTAAGTGAGATTGGTAATGATTTAAGTTTTATTTTTACTGATAATTTGGCATACAGTGTAGCTGATTTGGTTTGGAAAAAATCTACACCAGAATTAACTCTCAAAAATTTAGAATTACTGATTGGTGAATTAGAAGGGTATTCACAAAGTAATTGGCGGGCTGATAGTTTGGAAAAAAATATTATAAAATTTATTGCCGAATCTGGTTTAAAAAATGGCGATGTGTTGTGGCCAATGCGCTTTGCTTTAACTGGTCAAGTTAAATCGCCAACCCCATTTGAAGTGGCCGATATTCTAGGTCAAGAAAAAAGTTTAGATAGATTAAGGCAGGCTATAGATAAATTAAAATAAAAAAACGACCTGAGTTGGGCCGTTTTTGCTTATTTTTCGATTGAACAGAGATTGGCGTCAAAGCCACAGATAGCACAGATACCAGTAATTACTGCTGGGCTATAATTTTCATTACTACATTGCGGACATCTTAGTAGTCCAATAGCACCGCCATCTTTACAGATAAAGCCAGAGCCTAGTAACTTATCACCCTCTTGAAATTTAATTTCAATATTATCAAAATCTTTTGGTGTTGGTAATTTTTTGATTTGGGTCATTGTAGTAATATCCTTTTTGTTTGATGTTTGGAAGGTGCAATTAATAGATATATTATGTAAATATTATTTTATTGTCAATTGCCAGTATCTTGTGTTATAATATGATTGAAAATAATAATATTGTCCCATGCCAAGACAAGATAGACTTTGGAATTTAGCTAAATATCATATTATTGCTTTGTTGTTAATGCCAATACTGCTTGTTGGTGTTTTTTTATTTACTACTAGAGGGTTGGTGGCCGAAGAAACAGCAGTAACTACTGGTGCTAATCAGACTGAGGTTGACGATTTAACTCAACAAATTGATGATCAAAGAAAAAAAATTGATGCTATTGCTGATAAAATTAATGAATATAAAAGTAGTATTAGTAAATTTCAAAAACAATCTAATACTTTAAAAAATCAAGTTTATATCATAGATAATCAAATAGCTAAAACCGAATTAGATATTGAAGCTAAAAATGAAGAGGTTACAGTTACTGAGTTGGAAATATCTAAAGTAGAGTTAGAGATTGTAGATAATCAAAAAGCCATTGAAGAGCAAAAGAAATATTTATCAGCTTTTATTAGGTTATTGGATTATTATGATGATAAAGATTATTTATCAATACTGTTAAATAATAACTCTTTTTCCGAATTTTTTGATCAAATAAATAATATTGAGGGTATTGAAGAAGATTTACAAAAAACTTTAAATCGCTTTCAAGAGTTAATTGATAGATATAACGCTCAAAAAGATGAGCTAAATGCCAAAAGAGACAAGTTATCTGAACTTTTGAATAAATTAGAGAGTGAAAAAGATTCACTACAAGCTCAAATAGGGACTAAACAATATTTAATTGCTGAAACTAATAATTCTGAAAATAAATATCAAGGCTTGGTTAGTGATTTAAAGCAGCAACAGTTAGCCGCTAATAATGCAGTGGCTGAAATGGAAAGAAGATTGCGTCAAGAATTAGAAAAGAAAGGTCCAGACGAGGCTTTTAATAATTTAGCTGAAGCAGCACTTATTTGGCCAACTAGTAGTCATCGGATTACCGCTCATTTTCATGATGCTGATTATCCATTTAAAGCTACGGTTGGTGAGCACTCTGGTTTGGATATCGGCGTAGGCAAGGGGACACCAGTAATGGCAGCTGAAAGTGGCTACGTGGCTAAAGCGGCTATTGGTACTAAGTGGTATGGTAATTATGTTATGATTATTCATAGTAATAACTTAGCTACTCTTTATGCTCATCTTAATTCTTTAAATGTTAAAACAGATCAATATATTAGCAAAGGGCAGGTAATTGGCCTGAGTGGTAGCACCGGTTTTTCTTCTGGACCACATCTTCATTTTGAGGTTAGATCTGGTGGAATCCCAGTTAATCCTTTAAATTATTTACCTTAGCTTATATTTATGGATAGGGATGAAATTATTAAATCAATTTTAACTTTTATATCTAATATATTTATTTGGTTTATCTTGTCTGGTATAGTATTTTTTATGTATTTCTTTTTTAATAAAGAATTGTATGAAAAATTGATTAAGTTTTTAATACCAGTTTTTATTTATTCGTCCGGTTTGATTTTGGTGTCTATGTGGCGTAAACGAAAAAATGATAATTTAGTTAAAGGTGGTAGTGAAACTGGATCGACAATTTATATTACTCAATGGGATAGGATGAAGCATGATTTAGTGATGTTTATGACACCAATTATCATGTTGTTGGTAGCCAAATTTTATAAAAAAAATGTTGATGGTTTTGATATTATTTTGTCAGCTATTGCATTTATAGGGCTTTATATGTCAAAATGGGTTTATAATAAAAAATAAAATAAAATAAATAATAATGTCTTAATATATGGAAAGTATAGTAAAATGTGCTCAATGTGATATGCCTATAACTGATGAATCAAAATGTAAATGTGACTCTAATTTGTGTAAAGATTGTTGTGATTGTAAAAAATCAGAAGATTCAAAGTGTGCCTGTGGCCATGATTGCGGTTGTAAATAGTATTTAAGTATTTTAAATAGCCCCTTGCAGGGCTATTTTTTATTTGACTAAAATTTAATTTTATTGTAAAATATTAATCTAATAATAGCTCTTTTAACAACTAAAATGGAAACCACAGGAGTGTTACAGTATGAAGCATATTAATCAGGCAATTGAAGATCTGTTGTATAATTTAAAAATGGCTTATTTAAAGGTTAAATATCGCATATGGAATAAGTATATTCTTATGTGGTGGTATCGTTTATGGATCAGACAAGACGAAAATCATAAGTCGTTAGACATGGACTGGCGAGCGACAGTAGGAATGGATGAAAAAGGTATTAAAAAATATTTTCTGGATCTATCTAGGCGCAGAGATATTGCTCATGAACGAGATAAACTGAGGGAGTGATACTTAATGAAAAAGTTATCACCTCAACATATTTTAAGAAAGTGTTCTAAGTGTCGCTGTCTTCGCACTAATACTGGTAATGAATTTTTTTGTAGTTTACACTATGATCAACCAGAAAAGGGAATCCATACTTTGTTAGACTTTAAAAAAAATCATCATGGAGTTAATATTGATGAACCTAAGTGTGCTGGACGCTCTAATGCAGTTGACCTAGAAACATTGGTTAATGAAGTAGCAGCTAGAGCCAGACATTTCGGTAGAAGTTTAATTGGTTTTTCAACTGGCTCTCTTTATAAATTTGAAGTGCCGTTAGTGGATAAATTAAAAGCTTTTCTTCGAGCTGGTTCAACGGTTTTGGAATTAAGTTTTGCCACCACAGAAGAATTACTAGCTTTTGATCCAACTGAAGCCGATTTAAGTAAGTTTAAAAAATATCATAAAATTACTGTTCATGCTCCTTGGAAGGGTATTAGGTATTTTGATGGTACTGTTCAGGCCTATCAGGTGATTGAAAAAATCATAGAATTAGGTCAACTTTTTCATGTTAGCGGAGTAGTGTTTCATCCAGATATTGTAGATAATTTTGATGCTTTGGATTTTGTGCCACTGCCAATTTTGATTGAAAATATGGATCGTAATAAGAAGTTTGGTATTTCGCCGGAAGAAATGGCTATGATCAAGCTTAATTATGGTTTTGATTTTGTTTTGGACTTGCAACATGCCTATGAGCATGATCCGTCAATGTTATTAGCTCAGGAGTTAATAGAGGCTATGGGTGATCGTATTGCCCATTTGCATGTTAGTGGTCAATCTAAAACTAGTCGTCATGCTCCAGTTTATCAAGCTAATAACAAGAATGAGATATGTAAACTACTTAGGACATTACCTAACATACCAGTAATATTAGAGGGGGTTATTTCAGAAAATTTCTTTCCTAGTATTAAGATAGAAATTCACTATGTTACTGAAAATGGTGATCCATTTAAAAAAAAATACTAATCCGGCAATATGCTGGATTTTTTTATTGTCCACTGTGAAATTTTTTGTGAATATCTTTTAATTTTTTATTAGTAACATGCGTATATATTTGAGTGGTGGCAATATTGCTGTGGCCTAGTAATTCTTGGACCGATCTTAGATCAGCGCCTTGATCTAATAAATCAGTGGCGTAGCTGTGTCTAAGGGTGTGAGGTGTAGCGTCTACTGGTAGACCAGCCATAACAGTATATTTTTTTACTAAATTTTCAATTGATCTAGACGATAGTCTGTGGTCATCATCGTTATTATTGCGACTATAGTTGATAAACAGGGGAGTTAACATGTCATTTCTGGTCTTAAGGTATTTTGAAAGCCATTTTAGGGATCGATTGGAAAAATAGATAGTTCTAGTTTTGCCACCCTTACCATTAATAACTAATTCCTGGTCAGTGAACTTATTTGTAATCAGGTTATTGCGATTAAACTGCTTAACGTTAAGCGAAGTTAATTCTGAGACCCGGATGCCAGTAGAGAAGAGTACCTCTAGTATGGTTCTATCTCTTAAGCCATCAGGCTTAGATGTATTTGGCATATTTAACATTTTTTCAATTTGTTCAAAATTTAAAAATTTAATTGATTTATCTTTATCAGTTAATTTTGGTAATTTTATTTTGTCAGAGGGCAGTGAGATGATATCTTTGTCAGCTAAATAATTTAAGAGTATTCTAATGGCCCTTAAATAATAGCTTTGAGTAGTCTTTTTAATCCGTTTACCCTTATCATCCTGTTTACGTGATAAATAGAGTCGGTAGTCCCAAATATGGTCTGTAGTGAGCTCGTGGGGCTTGATATCAACTAAGTCATGATCCTTAAGCCAGTTTATAAACATTTTTAGAAAGTTATGATAATTACGGGTTGATACTGGACTCAGGCCCTTTTCAACCTCACAATAGTCTAGGAAGTTAGGGATATGTTTAATTAGTGGAATATTAGATTTTTTCATAGTTTTTTGGTTCTTTACTTCTCTTATCCTCTGTTATACGAAGTTAAATATATTATAAAATAAAATTAGTAATCACTCAATAAAGTTATCCCCTGGCTCATAATGCATAACGCATAGCGTATAACATATAACGCATAACGCATAACTTATAATATGTAATACACAACATGTGACGCGTAACGGAAAATTTATTATTACTAACTGCATAGGCTAGTGTTATGTGTTACTCGTTATGCATGGATGCTCTCCCCTATTTTCTACTTATAATATATTTTATCGCCGAATCTTAAGTCAATGTATTCCAATACCGAACGGTCTTTGACTTTATTATTTAAAACCATCTGCATATTTTCTATGGCCGTATCAAAGTTACTAGTAACATCAAAATGAGCTTGCCAGCCGAGCTTGGTAATAGCGGTTATTTCGTTCAATCCCCCGCTTTTATAATTATTTATCTCAATACCTAGAGATTTTAATTTGTCGTTTAATTGTAAAATAAAATCAACAATAGTACTAGACACAGCTTCTGTCCCAATAGTTGTTTCCTTGTCAGTTAGCATTAGTGGAAATTCACTAATATAAATATTGCTTTCTTCTGGTCTAATTTCTCTAATAATTATGCCCTGCTTGTCAACAAAAAATAACTTGTCATTATTTTTAATTATTAGGTAATTAATCCTTTCTTTAATGTTAATAGTGATTTTTTTCCAGCCACGTTTAATTGCTATTTCATCTAAGCCATATTTACCGCCAATAGCCTTAATTATATTTGATTTACTAATAAATAATATATTTTGTTGTGGTAGTATGAACCAGCGCCAATTATTAAGTTGTTCATCAACTATTTGTTCTAATTCTATTTTGTTTATTAGGTCAGCACCATTAACGTCAATGGTTTGAATTTTAAATAAATCACTGTAAATTATAATGTATAACAAAAAAACACCTAAAAGTATTTTTAAATACAATTTAGTATTAAATCCTCCAGAATGCTCTTTTTTAACGGATCTAGTAAAATAAGGATTTGAGAAATGCTTTCTTTTGTAGTCTTTTTTGATCCTTATTTTTGATTGATAATTCTTATTAGAAAAATCTTTAATCATTTTTTATTGATAATTCTATAATTCTATTTAATAAATCTGTAAAACTTAAGCCATGACTTTTTGCGCTTTTAGGACATAAACTATTTTCTGTTAAGCCTGGTAGAGTATTAATTTCTAGAAAAAATATTTGTTGGTCTTTTATTATAAAGTCCACACGGCTTAGTCCGCGACATCCTAAAATATTAGCTATCATTAAAGCTTGATTTTTAATGTTTGTTTCTAATTCTTTATTAATCCTAGCTGGTACTATCTCTTGGCATTTGCCAGTAGTGTATTTAGATTCATAGTCAAAAAAATCGTTCCCAGGTAAAATTTCAATTAAGGGCATGGCTTCATTACCAAGGATTGAAGCAGTGATTTCCTGACCGTTTATATATTCTTCTATTATGGTAGTTTCATCATGTAAAAATGATTCATTAATTGCGTCTATTAATTTGTTGTAATTTTTAACTATACTTACACCCACTGAAGATCCAGAAATACTTGGTTTTATAACAATTGGCAGTGTTGTTTGCTTAGATATAGTTTCTATGATTTTGTCTTTATTTTTGAGCCAATTACTTTTTTTAATAATTAGATCATTTGGTGTCAATATATTATGAGATTTAAGTATTTTTTTAGATAGAACTTTATCCATACATAAAGCCGATGCTGTTACTTCACTACCGTTATAAGGCATGTTTAATGAATCTAATAAACCTTGAATTGATCCATCTTCACCAGCTTTTCCATGCAGGGCAATAAAACAAAAATCAATTTTCTTGTTTAAGCAATCATTAATTAGTTCTCTTAAGTTTATTTTTGGATCATAAATATTTATGTCATATTTTTCTTTATCTAAGTTGTTTACAACTTGCAATCCAGAAGATAGCGACACTTCTCTTTCATTGGAAGTGCCGCCCAGAAGAACGCCAATTTTAAGTTTGTTGTTAGTCATTATTTTTTTAAAATAACATCAAAACCAGTAAATTTTTGCAAAACTGCTGGTATTTTAATACTGCCATCAGCTTGTTGAAATTGCTCTAAAATAGCTGGAAAGAGTCGACTAGTAGCCAAACCAGAAGCATTTAGTGTATGAACAAATTCATTTTTGTCTGTATCTGGGTTTTTATATCTAACATTGCCTCGACGAGCTTGATAATCACCAGCGTTAGAGGCACTAGATACTTCCTTGTAGACTGCCATTGACGGGATCCAAACTTCAATGTCTTTGGTTTTTCTCATGGCCGCGCTGGCATCTCCTGCTGCTAATAGAGTTGTTTGATAATGTAGTCCTAAGCCTTCCACTAATTTTTCAGCATTTTCTACTAATTCATCAAAAGCCTTGGCAGACTCTTCGGGTTTGGTAAATTGAAACATTTCAATTTTGTTGAATTGATGACCGCGAATCATACCCCTCTCTTCCTTGCGATAAGAGCCAGCCTCTCGTCTAAAACAAGCACTATAAGCACAGTATTTTAATGGTAATAATTTTTCATCTAATATTTCATCTCGATGATAGTTGCCTAACATCATTTCGGAAGTAGCATTAAGACAGCTTTTGTCTTGAGTCCAAAAAAGATCTTCTCTAAACTTTGGCAAATGACCAGAAGTATAGGCTGACTCCTCGGTTAATAAAAATGGTGGAATCATAAATTGATAGCCATTTCTGGTATGAAATTCTATAAAATAGCTTAAAAGTGCCCATTCTAAAATAGCACCTTGGCCTTTGTAGATCCAAAAACCATTACCCGACATCTTGACTCCCCTTTCATAATCAATAATATCTAGATTAGTAGCTAGTTCTACATGATCTTTTGGCTCAAAATCAAAACTAGGTTTTTCTAAATAAGTTTTTACTATCTTATTATTTTCTTTGCCACCAGCAACAACATCTTCAGCAGGAATATTTGGCAATTCTGACATCGCTTCGTTAAATTTTATATCAACTTCAGCTAATTGAGTATCAATTTCTTTAATCTTCTCCCCTATTTCTTTCATGTTAGCAATAATTTCTGGAGTGGGCTTAGTTTTAGAATGTTTATTTCTTTCAGCTTTTAATTCTTCGGTTTTATGAATTAAATCCCTGCGCTCCTCATCAAATTTTAAAATTTGAGCCAAAATAGTTTCCAATTTATCAGCGTCCATGCGCTTGAGTAAGGCGGTTTTAATCCCCTCCTGATCTTCTCTGATTTTATTAATGTCTAGCATATTATTCGGTTAAAAATTATAAAGTAAAAAGTTATAAAATTTTATTTTTTATTTTTTAATATGTCAGTAATTAATAATGATAGACCTATTAAAAAATTTATAAATGCAATAATAAAAAAACCATATCCAAAAATAGCAAGTTTACCAAATCCATCATCTACTAATGAAATAGCAATAATAACTAACAATAATGATAAAATAAATATGGAAATTATAATAATAAAATACTTTTTTGTAAAAAAATTAAGTCTCGCCATAAAAAGTAATAAAATCACCATAGCATAGGGTACAACAAGAAAAATGAAATCAAGAGGCATTAAAAATTGAATAAATACTGATAAGGCTATTATAGTAGAAGATAAAAGAAATACCTCACCAGTTATTAGAATTGGATTTTGAACACATTTATTTATTAGTTTGTTTATCATTGATTTATTGTCTGATTTATTTTCATTAAATTCATCTATCGATTTTATAAAATCATTGTTATTTTCCTGTCTCATAAGTTCTCTTTTTATTTGTTTAATTTTGTTTTTTGTGTTTTCGTGTTTTCGTGTTCCGTTGGTCTAAGTAATGGAAATAGTACTACATCCCGAAGATTGGTATGACCGGTCAAAAGAGCGACTACGCGATCAATGCCCATGCCCCAACCAGAAATTGGTGGTGCACCATGCTCTAGAGCGGTAATAAACTCATCATCACTTTCCATTACTTCTTCTTCGCCAGCCGCTTTAGCTTTTAATTGGTCATTAAATCTTTCTTTCTGATCAATAGGGTCAACTAGTTCGCTATAAGCTTTAATAATTTCCCAACCGTTGACTACTAATTGAAACTGATCAACAATATTTTCATCTTGATCATTAACTCTAGCCAGTGGTTGCAAATATTTAGGATAATGATACAAAATTGTTGGATTAATGATTTTTGGTCTAGAAACTTTTTTATATAAATTATCCACTAGTCCAGCTAGACTCATGTCGTTCATACCATCAAATTCTATTTCAGCTTTTTTAATATCAGTTAAAAGTTTTTTGTTGTCTGTATATTTGGTGATATCTAGGCCAGTATCAGTTTTTATTAATTCAATAAAATTAACTCGCTTAAATGGAGTTGAAAAATCGACTTGATGAGTTTTTTCATCACGGCCGATTAGTTCCATTTTTCGATCAATATCTAATTTATCAAATAGATAATCAATCATTTTTTCGGTAAAAATAATGTTATCTTCAAAATTCCAATAAGCACAATAGTGCTCTAGATGAGTGTGCTCTGGTAAGTGTGATGGATCTACACCCTCGTTCCTAAAAGCTTTGCCTAACTCAAACACTTTTTCCATACCACCAATGATTAACTCTTTTAGTGGTAGTTCATGAGAAATCCTCAAATAGATATCAATATCTAAGGCGTTGTTGTGGGTTTTATAAGGAGTAGCAGTGGCGCCAGTGGCTTGATGTAAAAAAGTTGGTGTCTCAACCTCATCGAAACCTTCTAAATAGTAAAATTCTCGAAGATTTTTAATAAAGTTACTTCTAAATTTAAAAGTTTTTTTAGAATCTTCGTTCATTAATAAGTCTAAATATCTTTGACGATAAATAGTATCTTGATCTTTAACGCCATGAAATTTTTCTGGCAGTGGTCTAAGGGCTTTGCCTAAGAAGGTATATTCATCAGCTAAAACCGAAATCTCCCCTTTTTGGGTGGTAAATATCTTACCTTTAATGCCCAAAAAATCTCCCATATCCACTTTTTTTTCTAAAAATTTAAAATTGTCACGGCCAATTTCATTAAGTTTAAAAACAATTTGCATTTTTCCAGACCAATCCTGCAAATGACAGAAAGCAATTTTGCCCATTTCCCGTTTGGTCATAATACGACCAGCTACACTAACTTCGGTCCCCTCTTTTAGAGATTTTGATTCTAATAAGAAGTGGGTTTTGGTAAATTTTTCTGGATATGGTATTATCCCCTCTTCTTTTATTTTTTCTAGCTTCTTTAGACGAACTTGACGTTCATCTTGCAGGTTATTTTCGGCCATATTTTCGTTATTTTTAGATTGGGTAATGTTTTTATTCTACAATGTTAAACCAATTTTTGCAAGTGAAATTAATGGTTATATAGTGACAAAAATTAAAAATTATGTTATAATTTAACTTTTATTATTTTATAAATAAAAAAGCTCCATTTCCTATTATAGGTGGAGCTCCTGGTAAAATTCAAACTATTCTGTCTTTTCTTATCTCATTAATAATAGAAATAGTCCAGTTTATGGCGATTAAAACACTTGGCCAGGTGGATAATATAACAAATATTTTATCTTCTTTGATGAGTTTAATGGTGGAAGATACTTTTTTAACCGCTTGCCTTTCGAAAAAAGTAAGAATAATATTTTGGTCAAAATCCTCCATTGACGCCAAAAATTCTTGTTCTAAATCTTCTACTACAAAAGTTACAACTGATAGAATAATAAAGCCAATTAAATAATAAATAGCTACTGATAATAGTATAATGGTCATACTCATAATACAGACTAGCCACAGTGGAATGAACATTTTATCTCTCCTGTTGGGTTTAAACGTATAACCAAACTAGAAATTAAATAGTTTAAATATACTATATAATATTCACTAGTATGTCAAACAAAAAAAGAATCAAGTTGATTCTTTTTTAGGAGTATTATTTTTTGCGTTTAGCTTTTTTTTCATTCTTTTTTTCTTTGAAATGAACTGCTAGTTTGCTCATTCCTTCGATTAGGGGTGGTAAATAACTGGCGGTAGTTTCAACTTTCTTTTTGACAATCTCTAGAATTTGATCAATTAGATCTAATTTTTTTCTAGCACTAACTGTCATTTTTTTAATATCGCGTAAAATTAAAGCGATATAAATACAGCCCCAACCAATAGCCAAGCCAATAAATATAACAATAAAAGCTATAGATAGGTTAAGAAAGTCTTGTGATGTTTGAAGCATGGGAGTGTTATTAGTTTATAAAGTTTATAAAGTCCTTAAAGTAAGAATAATTTTTATAAGCTCTTGATAAGACCAGATAGTATTTTAGATATTTCTAGCGATAAATTATAATATTTTTCAAAATTATCTTGTGATATATATTTTAATTCTTTAGCTATATATAACATCGATCTAACTTCAGCGCATGATCCCTTGGCAATAAATAAAAAATGTTTAAATTCATTGTCACCTTTTCTTTCAAAGCCCTCAGATATGTTATTCATTATTGACACGGAAGCACGTTGAATTTGATCTTTGAATCCAAAATCACGAGAATTATCAAACTGTCTGTAAATATTTATTGTCAAAATTTTTGCTTTTTTCCAGGCAATAATATCTTCAAATTTATCTATTTTCATAAAATAACTTTATAGACATTTGACTTTATAGACTTTCGACTACCTTATGGTTATATTATATTCCTTTTTTAATTTATCGACAACTTTATCATGAACTTTTTGGGCTTCTGTTAGCTCTAATGTTTTATTATCATCCCGATAATTAATTCTGATAGCCAAAGCTTTTTTGCCGGTGGGAATTTTTTCACCTTGATAAACCGATAAAAATAAAACTTGTTTTATTAAGTCATTAAAATCTTTAACAGTATTTACAACGTCGCTGTACAAAATATCTTCTTCAATTTCCATCGAAATATCTAAATCAATCCCAGGAAATTTAGCAATTGGTTTGTAAGTTGAGCTGTCTTTAATGAATTCTGCTAACTTGGAAAAATCAATTTCAGCTAGAGCGACATTCTTTTTGATACCAAATAATTGTAAATTTTCTTTGTTTATGATACCAATTGTTCCAATGGATTTTTCGTTGATTATAATTTCGGCTGATTCATTGCTGCTCCAGTAGAGATTAGTCTTTTTAATGGGTTGGGTGGTAAAATCTTCAATATTCAATTTTTGCAGGACTACTGCCAGAGCTCCTTTAACATCAAAAAACGCTTTATCTTTTGAATCCTCAGCCATGGCAATACATAAATCTGTTTTTTCAGTTGGTAGTTCTTTAGGATTATTGATGTATGATTTGCTGAGTTCAAATATTTTTAAATCACTCACCATTCTTTCATTTTCTTTAATAGATTGTAATAGGCCCGGTACCAATGAGACGCGCATATATTCAAAATCACCAGATAATGGGTTGGCTATTTTTACGTGATCATTTACATCTAAACCAGAGCTTTTAATTAATTTTTCTGAAATAAATGAATAATTAATATTTTCGCTGTAGCCTAAGCCCACTAAAGTGTCTTTGATTTTATCCTCTTGTTGAAATATTTTTTTCTGATCGTTACCTGTTGGTAAATCGCCAGTCATTAACTTGGCTGGTAATTTATGATAACCGTAAACTCTAGCAATCTCTTCGATTAAATCATGTGGCCCCTCGATGTCATTGTTTCTAAAATATGGCACCTCGACTTTAATGTCGCCAGTACCAGATACTTTGAAACCTAATTTTTCTAAAATAGATTTTACCTCAGCTGGTTTAATCTCTATGCCCAATATTCTTTTAATATCATCGCTTGGTAAATTAACAGTTTTAATTTTAAATGAATAACTAGACTCATCAATTAATTTTGAAGCCACTTTACCGTTAGCTAATTCAACTACCAATTCTATGGCTCTTAAAATAGCTGGTGTAGTGTTTTCTGGTGCCAAGCCCTTCTCAAATAAATTAGAGCTATCAGAATGTAAATTTAGAGCTCTGGCTGTCTTTCTAATTGATAGTTGATCAAAATTGGCTGCTTCTAAAACAATAGTCTTAGTCTCGTCGGTCGCGGCTGAAAGTTCGCCACCCATAATACCGGCTACAGCTACAGGATCTTTTTTGTCGGCAATAACTAGCGAGTCTTCAATTAATTCATAATTTTTACCATCCAAAGCTAAAAGCTTTTCACCTTTTTTGGCACCCCTAATTATTATTTCTTGACCAGCTAATTTATTATAATCAAAAACATGCATTGGTTGGCCAAATTCTAATAAAATATAATTAGTAATATCGACTAAATTGTTAATTGGTCTAAGTCCAGCCGATAGTAATCTTTGTTGCATCCAGAGCGGTGAACTTTCAACTTTAATGTCAGTCATAACAATCGCTTGGTAACGTGAACAGAGTTTTGATTCTTTAACACTAACATCTAATTTTAATTCTTTGTTGATTTTAAGATTTGGCTTTGATTCTTCGTAAGTAAATTTAACATCCAAAATAGCCGAAGCTTCACGAGCTAAACCAATAATATTCATAGCGTCTGGACGATTGGAAGTGACTTCAATATCAAAAATATAATCATCTAAGTTCATCACTTTCTCTAGTGGTAGTCCAACTTTGGTGTAGGCTGGTAAAATGTAAATCCCCGTGTGATCTTCACCAATGCCTAATTCTTTTTGAGAGCACATCATGCCAGCACTTTCGACGCCTCGTAGACTAGCCTTTTTAACTTCAAAGCCAGATACTTCCCCGCCCACTGTTACTACTGGTACTTTTTGACCGACTGCAATATTAGGAGCACCACAAACAATTTGGAGTGGTTCTTTGGCACCCACATCAACTTGGCAAACCTGTAATTTGTCAGCAGAAGCATGCTTCTCAATCGAAATGATTTCACCAATGACTACTTTTTTAAAAGTTGGTGTGAGTTCATGAATATAATCGATAGTGGGGCCACTGATAGTTAATTTTTTGGCAAAATCACGAGCACTATCTTTAGTAGTGACGTATTCTTTTAGCCAATTGTAGGAAAAATTTAGGTTCATAAAATTAAAACTGATTAATAACTCGTAAATCATTTTTGTATAACAATCTAATATCATCGATATTCAAGCCCGATTTCATCATATAACATCTTTCTACGCCCCAACCAAAGGCAAAGCCACTATAAACCTTAGGATCAATACCACCCGCTTTTAAGACATTAGGGTGGACCATACCGGCGCCAGCTAGTTCTAGCCAGCCTTCTTTGCAAAGCTTGCAACCCTTGCCATGACAAACACCACAAGAGATATCTACCTCAAAACTGGGTTCGGTAAATTGAAAGTGGTGTGGTCGTAGTCTAATTTCTCTATCTTCGCCAAAAAATCTTTTAACAAAATATTCTACCGTACCCTTGAGGTGGCTTATGTTTATGTCTTTATCAATAACCAAGCCTTCAAATTGATGAAACATTGGTGAATGAGAAGCATCGATTTGACGACGATAAGTTTTGGAAATATTAGTCATACGAATTGGCAACTCCCCTTTTTCCATTTCCCGGACTTGGCCAGATGAAGTGTGCGGGGTTAATATCCGCTGACCTAATTTTTTATTAATTGGTTCGCGATCAATAAAAAAAGTTTCCCATTCATCACGGGCTGGATGGCCAGCTGGCATATTTAGAGCTTCAAAGCCATAATAATCCCACTCGACTTCTGGATAGCGCTCTCTTTGAAAACCAATATCTTCGAAAATACCAGATATTTCTCTGATGGCTTGCGAGACCATATGAAGATGACCAACTGGTTGTTCGGTACCAGGTAAAGTTGGGTCAAAAGCAGTGTCAGAATTATTTTTATTTCCTAAATTAGATTTAATAGTCTCTAATTTATTAGTTAAAAATTGTTTTACTTCGTTGGCTAACTTGCCGACTGCTGGCATTTCTTCTTTGGGCACACTTTTCATTTCTTTCATTAGTAGTGTTAGAACCCCACTCTTTCTGCTAAGATATTTATTTTCCAAAGATTCTAAATCAACCAAAGATTTAATTTTTTCTGCTTCATCGTTGAATTCTTTTTTTAGTGCTTCTAATTTTGCCTTCATTTTTTTGAGACTAAATAATTTAGTAATGTAGCTATTATAGTCCCAAAATTGACTTTTAGTCAACATAAAAACCGCTCAAATGAGCGGTTTAATAGTAAAAGTCAATTATATTCTTTTTTTATAGCTTAAAAAGAAAAATTCTAAAACCACAACAGCGGCTACTAACAGGATGGTATTTAAGATATTTAACATTTTGGCACCTTGCAAGATTAAAATACTATCTACTAATAAAGCAAAGAAAAATGATTGCCTAAAAGAGGTGCCAACAATGCTGTATTCCAAGGAAAATTTATTGAAGGCTTTTCGAAAAGCAAAACTGGCTAAAAAGAAAGTGCCAAGGAGTGAAAATAATAAAGTTAAATAAAACAAAAGAAAACCAAAAAAATCAGTTTCGAAAGGATTAATTTGTGAAACAATAGAAATCCAAATCACCCAGAATAAAATTGTAGCACAGGAAACAACGGTTAATAATTGCTTGATGTTCATAAAAAAAAATAATTTTATGTTATTAATTCTATTATAGCATAATTATTTGGACAAATAAAAATCCCGTCGGTAAAGACGGGATTTAGAGAAGGGTGAACTGGAATGTTGTGAAACTGTATTTGAGAGAGAATCTCCAAACTAAAGTTGGAGAAATGCAATTTACAACATACCAGCATGAAATCCTTCCCTCAGTGAAAAATTATAGCACCCCTAAAAAATACAATCAATCTTTTTTTTAATTTTTCTGTGGATAAAAAAAATCTCTTCCATTGCGCCGTTAAGTTTCTAAAAATACTTAGACACTTAACGGGGAAAAAGAAGAGAGATTTTCTAGTCCTAAGACTTTAACTTCCCCGGTCAAATTAATAAGTTAATTATTAATTTGATTAGGGAGAGGAAGTATCAATGACGCCTCCTCTCAAATGGTTTCGACTGTGATCAGTGCCGCTTCGCTTTTTCGAATGGCAATGACACTATCATAAATTTTAAGGCGCATAGGGTCACCTAGTGGAGCAAAGCCTAAAACTTCAATCCCCGCTCCCTCAATGAAGCCCATTTCTAGTAGTCGTTGAAAGACAGCAAATACTGTTTCTTTTATTTCTACGACTATACAAAATTGGCAGGCGTGTAACTTATCTAGAGTGGTGGTCATAATATAAAACCTCTCTTAGATGATGAGCGGGCTGACAGATTGGATCTGCAGCCCGCTAAATGTTGGGGTTAGACAGCTTCGGGACGAAGCTGTCTCATGAAGTCGAAGCAGTCAACTGCTCTGTCCTCAAGGACATCGGAGCGATGTACTGGACAACGAGAGCATGGCGACGTTTCGTCTTCACAGATGAGTCCGCGTTGCAGAATTTCTTCTGCGGACAGCGTCTCCAATTCTGACATGGGATGGGCATGAGGACAATCCTCACATTCGTTATGACACATGGCCATAGCATTTCTCCTTATTCGGTTGCAATTGATCTAGTCCGAGAAATTCGGGCTAGTAAAAGAGCTACTGGGGATATTCCATTTCAGGGAAATGGAGGTCGAAACAGTCTGGACAATAGCCATGGCTAATGTCTCTCCTACCTTCGACGGACTGCTCTGTCCATGAGCCGTCAGTTTGACGAACCTTTTTACATACGCAACATTGAACTACCATTGATGTACCTCCATAGTTGAATTTTCCCCACAACGATACGAAGCAAGTTTGAACAAAATGGTCGGTCTCTTATAATATATATTTATTTGTACCGGTTTTGTCAAGTTTGCTTGTTAGTAGACCTACTAGTAAATATTTTTTGTTTATAAACTTTTATAATTTTGAGATAAATTTTTCAAATAATCTTTGCGGTTTAGAGGTTCTAAATTAAAAAGATTTTTGGAAATTTAGTCGAAATTTATAAGTTTTAACAAAAAGGTATTTACTAGTGGGTCTACACCTAGCATGTCCCTCCTTCGTATCGGCGTGGAGAAAATTCTCCAATCGCCAGTTCATTAGAACAACTAATAGAGGATGACTGATGAAAAATAGATTTCATAAGGCCCTATTATGGTTGTGACCCGAAACATATAATTCGTAATTTGTTCCCTCCCCTATATGATTGTTCTAAAATAAATTTAATGTACTCTTCAAAACTATCCCGTCAAATTGATTTCAATTCCCTCATAATTAACATTTTCTGGAATATTCTTTTTTAACAAGATAGTTTTGAGGAGAAATCTTTATGGTTATTATGATTTCTCCAGATTTTGCTGGCGAGTATTATTTTCAAGTGGCATCCTCTACTGGTTGAAAAATAGTAGCCCTTTTCTCTAAATACGCAGATCAGGCCACCAACTACTCGATAAGTGTGTAAAATTTTACCGTAACGAACTTCTAATAACTCTGATTGTGACATCTCACTATCCTCCATGGTTTTTTACCAGAACTATCCAGTCAATCGATTTTATTCCCTCCTTTGTATTTTTTATAAATCAAGAAATGGAACCCTCATATTGACAAGATAGTTTTGGTGAGGAGCACGAGTTCAATGTCGTGCTCCTCTGTATCTTTACCTCCACGGTTGGTGGTAAAGACATGTTCCGTGGTGTTCGCGCATCATAAACACCACGGAAAGGTCCATTGACAATTTTCTGGCTACCTTAACAGCCCCAACAAAACTGTCAAATACATAGATAAAGTCTATGCAATCGCAGGTGTAACCAAATACTGTATACATAAATTTCTCCTCTCGTTGTTGAAATGTACTACCCAAAACTATCTAGCCAATCCCGTAAATCCTCTAAATTGATTTAAGTAGAATCAGCAGATTAGCGAGATGGTTTTGGGAGGGGCTGGACATCACAGGTCCAGCCCCAGAAAGGTTGAGTGCGCATGGACAACACACCCAAGAATGAAGATTGTCGGATCAAAGATCCTTATCAGGGCGACGCATCTAGATAACTAGCTGCCGCCCTTATAAGGAGCTTCGAATCTTTTTAACAAGAGATTAAAAGATTCACTCCCTTAAAACAAAAGAACCCTGGTTGGAGAGAGAGGGTTCCTTTGCGGTGACCACTATAATAAATATACTGGTGGTTTTTTCTCTCTCCTTATTGTGCTAGCATTATATCATATAACAGTAATCTTGTCAAGTATATTGCTGGTTTTTTGCTAAAAATTAGCTAAAATTAGCTAATATTATAAACTTGTCAATATGATAAAATTGTGATGTAATATAGTTTTATGAAATTTAGTTACTTAGTATTTCTTATATTCGTTATTCAATGAGTTATATATCTTATCTCTTTCTATCTGTTACTTTTGTACCGCCAAAAGTAACCAAAAGCTCGCAAACGTAAAAAATCATGGCAATTTTATATCAGCTCGCTAGAGCCAATTAAACAAAACAGCGACCTAATAATTGTCTCTAACGCTCGCCTTGATATAAAATTGACACAATATTTTTTAATGTTTGCATTTTTTATAATAAATATATAAATAAATTCGAGCATATGAAAAATTAAGTAGAAAAACAATAATAAATTAAGCGTTTGTGAGTTGTCTACGAACAAATTTTTCGCATGTCTGAGCCATTTTCGACCTATCTAAATAAATAGAAAATGGTGAGTTCGGAAAATAGCGAAGATTTATTATAGTTTTTCCTTAATTTTATCATCGCTCGTAGTTTTTGTGTTACTTTTTGCTATCAAAAAGTGACGAGAAAAGTTATTAAAAAATGAGATTGCTTCTTACCTCGCAATGACGTTTGTAGATGGAGTGTAAAGTAATAGAAATAAAGAAAATAATCTCTCTACCTCCCCCACCCGTATAGTTGCGGTCGATATGACATGATAAAATAAAATAAAATTATAGATAAAAAAGACTAGTCATATGACTAGTCTTTTAAAAGCATAATTACGCTTTATGTTCACAAATACTGTTAAAGTCACAATAATTACACATCATCCCTGGTTTTGGCGGAAATTCCGCTTGTTTAATACCCTCTATATTTTTTATTAACTTGGCTTTGGTTTTTTCTAGTTCTTTGGGCGTACCCAGGAAAGAAACTTCTTTATTGTCATCTAAATAATGAAAAACCAATTCTTTGACGGGTTCTTTTAATACCTCTTCTACGGCCATTTGATAGATTAATAGTTGTTCTTTGTTATCAAAAGTTAATTTATCTTTAGCACTGCCGGTTTTATAGTCTACAATTCTGACTCCCCCATCTACTTTGTCTATCCTATCGATCACACCATAAAGAGTAAAATTTTCTAAACCATTTTGAATATGTAAATTAAATGGATATTCTAAATACATAGTTTTGGGCCAATTGTCTTTATTTTGTTCATAAAACTGTTTTAGAGATTTTTCACCTTTGATCCGGTATTTTTCTTTGGTGTCTCTGTCTGGAAACCAATCATCAATAAAAGATTCTTTATAAATTTTGGCCATATCCTCCCAGTCGACATCTTTTTTGTCATGACTAGGTATTAATTCTAATTGACTAGGATTAATTCTTTTACTAACTAGTTCTAAAGTTTTTTGTAGACTGTTATGCATAGTGCGACCAAAAGAAAACTGTGGTTTACCTGGAGTCGGCACTTTTAAAATAAATGAAAACCGATACTGATAAGGACAAGTTTCAAAAGCTTTTAGTCGAGTAAAAGAAAATTTAGCTGGGAGCTTTGGCTTGATTTCTTCTTGGTAGTTTTTATTTTTAATGTCTTCTGATTCAATTGAGGTTTTAACCGTTTCCGATAAGGTTAAACCAATTGGTTTAAGTTCTTGGATAAATCTAGATATTTTTTTGGCTCTAGCCCCACCATAGTTCTCAGCCGATGAAAAATATAAATTACTTTTGGCTCTAGTCATCGCCACATAAAATAGGCGTCGCTCTTCCTGAAGATGAATATCGCACTCTGGCACAATCTCTTTAATTAATTTGTCTGGCAAGCTAATGGCTTCGCCTTTGGCGGTAGTGGGAAATCTTTTGTCTACCATATTAGGTAAAAAGACGCATTCAAATTCCAAACCCTTGCTGGCATGAACGGTCATAATTTTTACCGTGTCAGGATCATCAGATTCGGTAGTTGATTTTAAGCTACCCTCTTCACCAGACTCTAATTCTAATTCTATTAAGTTCAAAAAACTTTTTACTGATTTATCACTGCTTTCTTTTTCAAAGTCTTGAATTTTTTTGAAGAATTGATTTAAATAGGCTAACTCCTCTAGATTTTTAGTAGAGTCTATAGTAGTTAAAGATTTAAGATAGCCAGATTTATCCATAAAGCCCTGAATGATTTCGGTAGTGCGTTTACCACTGGCGGCTATTTCTGAAAAATGATTGATTAATTTCATAATACTGGTAACTTTTTGTTGAGTGTCACCACTTATAACTTTTAATTCACCAGCTTGGCGTAGAGATTCATAAAGTGATACACCTTTGCGTCCGGCCCAATAGTTAAAATTCATTATTTCTTTGTGTGGTATATTCCAAAGTGGCATCGAAATAAAGCGGTACATAGCGACACTTTCGTGATAACTATCTAGGAGTTTTAGGAAAGCTAGAATATTTAAAATAATATTTTTGGCATAAAGTCCTTTGGAAGCTAAGAAGTTATAAGGCACTTTGGCTTGCTCTAGGGCGTAGATAAATTCATTAGCACTAGAATTAGCTCTAATTAGAATAGCAAAATCAGACCATTTTAGATTTTCATTTTTATTATAAATATCAATTATTTTATCAACTACCAATTTCACTTCGTCTTCTAAATTTTGACCATGAAGATGTTCTATTACTCCCTTTTGAGAATTATTAGCTAAAAGTTTTTTGGATAATTTATTCTTTTTTTGATTGCCTTCGGCTAATTTTATCTCTAGACGGTATGGATTATTTAATTGAATGAATTGATAAGTTAAATCCAAAATATTTTGAGCGCTACGATAGTTGGTATTTAAAAATACTTCTTTAGCACTAGTATAGTCACTTTTAAATTGTAAGATGTTAGAGATAGAAGCACCCCGAAATTTATAAATCGCCTGATCGTCATCACCGACTACCGTGACATTGTTTTTGGGACTAGCCAGTAATTTAATTAATTCGTATTGAGCATAATTAGTATCTTGAAATTCATCAACTAAAATATATTTAAATTTAGCTCGATATTTAGCTAAAACATTTTTACGCTCGATAAAGAGTTTAAGTAAATAACTAATTAAATCGCCAAAATCCAAAGCATTATTATCTAGTAGTAGTTGCTGATAGGTTTTGTAAGCTTTAGCTGTTTCTTCTAATTTTTTTAGTTCTTGGGCAATGGCTTGGTTTAATTCCTCGGCTTCTAATTCCTCCATAGCTTCTGGTTCCAGTAATTCGGCTGCTAATTTTATTTGGTCGTTGATAGTTAAAACGCTATCAACATATTTTTGATAATCTTCTGAAGTAATATTTTCGTCTTTGGCTCGAGAAAAATGTCTGAGTAAGTTATGAATGTATTTAGTAGGATTGCCTAATGGTTTGTAATAATCAATATCAAATTTAGATAAATTGTTTTTTAACAGCATCCACTGACCAGTAGTTGAGAGTAATTTAAAATCAGTTGGCAAGCCAATTTCTAAACCATTTTCTTTTAAAATTCTTTCAGCAAAAGAATGGAAAGTAGAAATCCATAAATCAACATAACCATAGGGTAGTAGTTTATCAACTCGTTCTTCCATTTCACCAGCGGCCCTGTCAGTAAAAGTGAGGGCTAGTATTTCCTCTGGCTGACATTTGCCTTGTTCAATTAAATAAGCAATGCGACTGGTAATCACTGTAGTTTTACCGGTACCAGCTCCAGCTACGATTAAAAGTGGCCCTTTATCATGGGTTACGGCCGCTACTTGTTGGTCATTTAAATTTTTAAGTAAATCTGACATAGATAATTAATAAGTAATATATAAACTAGAATACAATAAAAAACTGGCCTTGACCAATTTTTATTATAGCTTGATAATTTTTAATTTATTTTAACTTCTGTGCCAACACTGGTCCAATTATACAATCTTTCCATATTTTCATAGGCCACATTGACACAACCATGGCTCATGGGTTGGCCAAAATTATTATGCCAATAAGCGCCGTGGATGTAATAGCGATAACCATTAAGATTGGTAAAATGCATATTCCATTTGGTATCTGGATAATAATAATTGTAACCGGTACCACCATAATTTTTGGCTGGTACTTTAGCTAAAATTGTAAAATTACCGGTAGGCGTTGGTAATACCGACACACCACTAGAAATTGGAAATGATTCTAAAATCTGACCATCGAATAGATAGGTTAAATTTTGGGTTTTTAAATCAACCTTAATTAGTTTTGTAGATTTGGCACCAGAATTTTTAAGTGGATTAAAGCTGGTTTTGACTTCCATACCGTCTGGATAGGAATCAGCATCGGTATCACCATTAAATAAATCAGTTTTAATTGCCAACTCCCATTTGTCGTTTAAGCCGTCGTTATCAGAATCGACATCGGCTAACTTACGACCATTGGCATGTCGAGGTGAATAACCATTTACTATTTCTTTTTTGTCATTATAACCATCACCATCAGTATCATAGTAATTGGCGTCGGTATGATAAACATACATTTCATCATGATCAGAAACGCCATCGCCATCGGTATCAATTATATTATCAACGCCGTAAGCTACCGAATATAATGATAAAAATAAAATAAAACACAAAAAATAAAATAGTAGTTTTTTCATACTACTATTATACCACATCTTTTTTACTTAATAGCTAATTGCCCACAGGCAGCATCGATATCGCGACCAAAAGTATAGCGTTGGGTAACTGTGATGCCATTTCTCAACAAAATATTTTTAAACTTTTTAATAGTATATTCCGGTGATGGTTTATTGCCACCTACCGGATTACAAGGAATTAAATTAACCACCACTAACTTACCTTTTAAGAGTTCAGCTAGTTCGGTAGCGGCTTCTATTGAATCATTAGAATCTTTAATTAATAGATATTCAATCATTACTTGTCGGCCAGTTTTTTCGATATAACTATCCATAGTCGATATAATCTTGTCAATTTTATATTTACGACTAATCGGCATTAATTTTAGACGCATTTTGTCGTTGGGAGCGTGTAGTGATATAGCTAAATTTACTTGGATACCTTCTAAAGCTAGCTTTTTAATGCCTTCAGTGATACCAGAGGTGGAAATAGATATTTTCCGAGCCCCGATATTAAAAGTTTCTTCACTATTTAAAATTCGCACGGCGGCTAAAACATTGTCATAATTTAGCATGGGTTCACCCATACCCATAAAAACAATATTAGTTACTCGGTCTTCTGGTGAATAAGTTTTTCTGATGTATCTGGAGAAGAATATAACTTGCTCGATAATTTCATTGGTCTTTAAGTTTCGTTTATAGCCCATTTCACCAGTGGCACAAAAAGTACAACCCAAGGCACAGCCAACTTGTGAAGAAACACAAACAGTATACCGACCATCTTTATGCATCATTAACACAGTTTCAATTTTCTGATTGTCTAATAAGGTGATTATGGCTTTGAGAGTTTTTTTGTCTCCGGTCTTTTTAATTTCACCATTAATTTCTAGCGGACACTCTTGATTTAACTTTTGTCTTAAATCTTTAGACAAGGTAGTGGCCTGATCCCAATTATCAATTAAGTCACCATAGATGGACTTTTGGATTTGCTTGTATCTAAAAGCTGGTTGACCGACTAAGACTTCACTTATTTTTTCGATATTCATTTATTTATTGTAAACACTATGTAAAATAATAGCTGCAGCTGAGGCTACATTTAAAGATTCTATATCTGGACTAATATTTATTTTTATAAATTTATCAGCTATTTTTTCTATGTTTTTATCCACTCCCCGACTTTCATCACCCAAAACTAAACAAAAGTTTTTTAATTTATTTAAATCATTAATGTTGTCGGCTTTATTCATTATAGTTGAAACAATCGGTAATTGGCCTTTCATTTTATTTAAGAGAGTAAAATTCTTATCATAATTAATATTTATTTTAAAAATTGTATCTTTGGCCGCAGCAATAGTTTTAAAGTTGTAAACATCAACACAAGTCTCATCTAAAATTATGTCTTTAAAGCCAAAAGCAACAGCTGATCGGAAAATGGTGCCAAGATTACCAGGATCGCCAATACTATTAAGATATAAAATTGATTGATCATAACTAATTGGCTTAAGAGTTGGTTTTTTGTAAACCGCACAGATACCCGCTGGATGATCTAAATTAGAAAAAGACTTGTTTATCTTTAAATTAATTTCAAACCAATCTGATAAGTTGCTTTGATTAGCTATAGCTGTTACAACTTCTCTGTTTTTAATTAAAAACTCATCACTGACAAATAGACTAATTGGCTTATAACCAGCTGCTAGCGCATCTTGAATTATTACCAAGTTTTCAACCAAAAACTCCCCAAATTCTTCTCGGTATTTTTTGAGTTGTAATTTTTTTAAATGTTTAATTTTGGCGTTATCGTCACTGGATATAATCATATTATTTTATAGCTTTGGCAAATTTTTTTAAGGCAGTTATTTGATTTTTATGTAAATGAATTTCTGGTCGCTTCTTTTTGATTAATTTAAAACTATCTTCAAATGATTTACCACTATAAATAAAATAAGCTATGGCCATACTAGGCGCTCGGCCATGACCGTTTCTGCAGTGAATATAAATTTTAGTTTTAGATTTTATTATTGAATCAATAAATTGAGAGCCGATTAGTAGTTGATTTTGAGTTGGTGCAGCGCCGTCTTTAGTGGGGAGCCAGAGAAAATAATCAACACCCCAGGCTTGGTCTATTCTTTCCTTTTCCATACTTAAATCAGCTTTAACACCTTTTTTTAATAATTTTTGATCAAAATGAACTTGGCAACAAGCATTGGTGCCAATATAAATATAGCCAGTAATTTTACTGAAATTCATAACTGGTCCGTGGGGCATGGATTTTAATGACATAAATTTATAAGTTATTTAATGGCTTGGGCAACGCTAATAGCCACATTTTTATCTAAAACTGACGGCACAATTTCTTCTTCAGTTGGATTAGTCACGTAATCAGCAATGGCTTGGGCGGCTTTTAATTTCATTTCAGTTGTGATTTTTTTAATGTTATTGTCTAAAGTTCCCCTAAACATACCTGGGAAAACTAAAACGTTATTAATTTGATTTGGAAAATCACTGCGACCAGTAGCCATTATTTTGACGCCGGCACTTTTGGCTAAATCTGGCATTATCTCTGGGTCGGGGTTAGCCATCGCAAAAACAATAGGATCAGTATTCATAGATTTAATCATATCGGCTGTTAGGATATTGCCTTTGGACACACCAATAAAGACATCAGCTTTCACTATTGCTGTAGTTAAATCACCACACAGATCTATAGTATGCTCGGCCATTTCTTGTTTACTACTATTTAAATCGTTGCGAGATTTACATATAGTTCCCTGGGTATCTAAAATTGTAAATTTTTTTAAACCAGCGGCCATTAGTAATTTAGTGATAGCCATGCCAGCTGCACCAGCCCCATTTATTACTACATAAATATCCTCGATTTTTTTATTGGTAATTTTAAGAGCGTTAATTAATCCGGCTAACACCACAATGGCAGTGCCATGCTGGTCATCATGAAAAACTGGAATATCTAATTCAGTTATTAATCTTTGTTCTATTTCAAAGCATCTGGGTGCAGAAATGTCTTCTAGATTAATACCAGAAAAGCTTGGGGCAATCATTTTTACAGTTTTGATTATTTCTTCAGTGTCTTGAGTGGCCAAGCAAATTGGATAGGCGTCAATATTCCCAAATTCTTTAAACAATATAGCCTTCCCTTCCATCACTGGCATCGCCGCTTCTGGGCCAATATTACCCAAGCCTAAAACAGCACTACCATCAGTAATAATAGCGATACTATTACCAACATTAGTATATTTTTTAACTAATAATTTATCTTCATAAATAGCACGGCTAACATCAGCTACACCAGGCGTATAGGCCAAACTTAAGTCATCTTTAGTGTTTAAGTAAACTTTGGATTTTATTTCAATTTTACCATGATTTTTTTCGTGCAGGTCTAAAGCCTTTTGATTCATAATTTATATGTAAAAAATATTTTAACTTATAACTAATTATACCACATCTAAAACTATAAAATTAGTCGGAGCGCCCTAATAAAAAACTTCCTCGTTACTTGAGGAAGTTGATTTTGCTACTCACAGATCTTTCGGTAGTCTTTGGGAACTTTATCCCAAGCCGGCATAAATATCGAGAGGATTATATATATAGCTACGAAGGCACTAGCATGTGGTATGCCCCATAAAGTAATTACAACCCATAATAATCTAATAATCCAAGTGGGAGCACCTAGACAATAGGCTATACCAGCACAGACACCACTGATCCATTCAAATTCAGGACAACTGACTCTTTTGAGTTTTCTTGTCATGGCCATGTTTTATGCCTTTCTTTTTGGAGATCAATTGAAGTTTATATTAGCAAAATTTCTATTCACAGATTTTTACATAATCTTCTGGTGTTTCTTCCCAGACCGGAGAAAATATAAAAAAGACAGTATAGGCAATAACTCCAATTTCCAAATCAGGGGTACAGAGTATAGTCGCTACGATCCACATAATTCTCATTATCCAAGTTCGTATGCCAAAACAATAAGCCATACCAGCACAAACACCACCAATACGTCGATACTTATAGCTATATATTCGTTTAAAGTCTCGGTCAAGCATTAGCCTCTCCTTAATCAAGTTTTAGCCATAGTTGATTGGGATTGTCAGTGGGTTTGCTATCATTTTTTAAATCATCTAAGCTACGAAGACCTAGGGCAAACCAACAGCCCTGAATAAAGCCTAGCCAACGGAATGATTTCTCTAAACGATTTTCCGCTAGTAGACCGTCAATTTCATAAGATAGATAATGAATATGTCCAAGTATTGTTTGGCGATCTATAATACGTCGATCATAAGTGTCACATTTGGCTATAGGTGCTCCAAGTAAAAACAAAAATTTTTGGTATTTACTCATCATTTCTTTGACTTTTTCTGCTGTCATACTCACCTCTTTGACGTAAGTTAAATGCCAATTTATGTAAAATGTTCTAAGCTTAAACTAGCATATTAAAGCATTTTAATCAATACTTGTAAATTAACCTTAATATTGTTGACATTTTATATCAAAAATGCTATACTTATAGAGCATAAAAATAAATTTACCTAGTAATTTTATTTCCGTCTTTTTTAAAGAAGCGGCTTTATTTTTTATATCACAATTATGACTATTAGAAACTTAGCAATTATTGCTCACGTTGATCACGGTAAGACTGCCTTGACCGATGCTTTGATGCGTCAAACTGGGATGTCTACTTCGGCTACCAGTATGGATAGTAACGATTTAGAAAAAGAAAGAGGTATTACTATTTACGCTAAAAATACTTCGGTTTATTACAAAGACACTAAAATAAATATCGTGGATACTCCAGGCCATGCTGATTTTGGTTCTGAAGTAGAACGGGTTTTGCGATCTATTGATTGTGTGATTTTAGTAGTTGATGCTCAAGAAGGTCCTATGCCTCAAACTAAATTTGTACTTAAAAAATCTTTAGAATTAGGTTTAAAGCCGATTGTCGTCATTAACAAAATCGACAAAGCCGCTGCTCGACCAGAAGAAGTTCATGAAATGGTTTATGAATTATTTTTGGACTTGGGAGCTAATGATGAGCAATTAGACTTTACGACTTTATACGCCATTGCCCGTGATGGGATTGCTAAAAGAAAATTAGCAGATGAATCTGATAGTTTAACCCCGTTACTTGATACTATTTTAGAAATAGTGCCTCCAGCTTCTAGTGTCGAAGCTATTGCTAAACCACTTTTATTGCAACCGTTTAATTTAGCCTATGATAATTTTCTAGGTAGATTGGCCATTGGAAGAATTTATGAAGGCACAGTTAGTCAAAGTCAAAGTGTAGTAGTGAAAACTGCAGCTGGCGAAATTAGAAAAGGTAAAATTACTAAACTCTTTACTTTTGAGGGTCTAACTCGTAAAGAAGTGCCGTCAGCCAGTGCTGGCGATATTATTATGGTGGCTGGTTTACCAGATATTTATATCGGCGAAACTATTTGTGAAAATGAAAGCCAAGAAGCTTTGCCAGCTATTAACATTGATGAGCCGACAATCTCTTTAAACTTTTTGGTTAATAACTCCCCTTTTGCGGGACGAGAAGGTAAATTTGTGACTAATCGTCAGTTAAAAGAAAGATTAGAAAAGGAATTAGAATTAAATGTTGGTTTGAAAATTGATTTTTCGACTACTGAGTATTACAAAGTTTATGGTCGTGGTGAAATGCATATTGCTATTTTATTAGAAAATCTACGACGTGAGGATTATGAAGTTCAGATTTCCCAGCCTCATGTTATTATTAAAGAAGTTGATGGCAAAAAATTTGAACCATTTGAAGAAGTGACTATTAATGTGCCTCAAGAAATGTCTGGGGTAGTTATTGAAAAATTAGCCAAAAGACGTGGGACTATGACCGAAATGAAGCCAGAACATGGCCATTTAAAATTAATGTTTGAAATTCCAACTCGTGGCTTGTTGGGTTATAAAAACGAATTTGTCGTGGACACACGTGGTGAAGGTATTTTATACACCCAAGTAATTGGTTTTAAACCTTATGCTGGTAAAATTGATCGAACTGAACTAGGTTCGATGATATCTATGGCGACCGGTAAAGCTTTAGGTTTCTCTCTCTACAATCTACAGAGTCGCGGTACTTTATATATTGGCGCTACAACTGAAGTTTATGAAGGTATGGTGATTGGTAACACCGCCAAAGGTGAAGATATGTCTGTTAATCCAATCAAAGGTAAGCAGCTGAGCAATATGCGATCTTCTGGTGCTGATGAGGCAATTCGTCTAACCCCACCAATGGACTTAACTCTAGAACGTGGTATGAGTGTCATGAATGATGATGAATACCTAGAAATTACGCCCAAAAACATTAGACTACGCAAAATGTATTTAACCGAAACCGAAAGAACTAAGCACAAACGAGCTAAATAAATTTAGCTACTAAAAAACACACCAGAGATGGTGTGTTTTATATATTGACAAATTATAAATAATGTGTTAATATGTATAAAACTTTATTGAACCTTGTAAAAGCCAACAGGAGGACATCATGATACTGCGTTTATCAGAAGTAGATTGGCAGTCAGGTTTATCTGGATTGCCAGCTGGATTAGCTGGTCTAATGAAAGATATTATTGTGGCTATGGTTAACAATTATAATCCAATTACTGCCACCAACAGATCAATTGAATTAGTCAAAAATCATCTTCAGGACGAAATTTGGCTAGGCGAAAAGATGTATCGCTTAATGGTTTATGTGCCATATGATGGTAGTACCCATAGATCTGTTTTTATTTTAATACCATCCTATCCGTATGGTGTGATTAAAAGACTTGAAGAAGTTTAATTTTTCAACCTCCAAATGACAAAACACTCGATAGTTAAACATCGAGTGTTTTTTTATTTGGTAATATCTTTTATAGATTTATAAGCTACCTAAATCCAAATCATCATCAATTCTAATTTTCTCTACAAACTCTGGCATATGAGAAATTAAAATCATAGCCCCTTTATAGTCATTTATCGCTTCAGCGATTATTGGGATATGTCTAAAATTAATATGATTAGTTGGCTCGTCCAAAACAAGCAATCCCGGTTCCATTAGTACCAATCTGGCAAAAGCTAATAAACCCTTTTGACCTTCGGACAGATATGACACTTTATGCTCCATCAACTCGCCAGTGATTAAGAAATTAGCGGCCACGGCACGCATTTTTTGAACATCACGGTCATCAAACATGGCTTCTTTTAAAGAGTTGAAAACAGTATCGTCATAATTTAAAGTGGCAAAGTCTTGGCTGTAATACCCGACTCTAGTGCCATCTAATATTTTTACCCCTTCAGTGGTACCATTAACTAAACTTCGTAGTAGCGTGCTTTTACCAATACCATTGGGACCGGAAATTAAAAGTCGGCTTTGTTTTTGAAGAGTTTTTTCAACTGGTGTTTCTTTGGCTTCATGATTTTTAATCACTTTGACGGATTCTATGGTTACAATATTGCCAAAAATATCATCTTGGTTGGGAATTTTAAATTTTCTAATAGTTTTATCATCTTTTCGCACTTCCACCTTGTTGTCTTCCATTTCAGCGGTTTCATCCTTTAATTTTTTGGCCAATTTTCTCATTTTACCACCTTTATTGGCAAAGAAGTTGACTTTGTCTTTGCGATCCTGAATTTGTTTTTCTAGTTGAGCATTCTTCTTTTGCTCTCGTTCTACTTGGCTGTTAATTTCTTCTAGGGCACTGTAATAGTCGCCCATGTATAATTCTAACTTTTGATTATGAATATTTAAATATAAAATAGCTTCAGTAAAACAATTTAAAAAATCGGCATCATGAGAAATAACAATCACGGTTTTTTGATACATAATCAAAAAAGTTAACAAATGATCAATACCTTCTTTATCTAAATTATTAGTTGGCTCATCCAAAAGTAAAACGTCTGGCTTCTGAATCAAAGCGTAAGCTAAAAGCAATCTAGCTTGTTGACCACCGGATAAATCCCCCACTCGTCTATCTGTCGGCACAGTTAAATTAACCGCCTCCATGGCCTTATTAATTTCGCTATTAATATTTTTGGGAAGAACTTCAAAAGCGGTAGCAAAATATTCGTCGATAGTTAAATCCAAATCTGCTCTAGCTATCACTTGCTTAGCAGTCCCAACTGTACCATTATTGGTCACGGAGATATTACCAGCATTCGGTTTTAGCTCCCCAGTAATTAATTTAAACATAGTACTTTTACCAGCGCCATTTTGACCCATCAGGGTAACTTTAGCCCCTTTTCTAATACTAAAACTAGCCTCGTTTAAAACCGGCTTTTTATGTAAGTATTCAAATGATACTTCATCAAATCTTAGGATTACTTCCTCACTCATAATTTTAAATTAAAAAACAACTCTTATAGTGGAGTTGCAGATTTAAATCTGACTTTTAAATTGATCTTTATTATACATTAATTTTCATATAAAGTCAATAATAAATAAAAACCTGCCAATAATATAGATAAAGACAGGTGTGAAGTGTGAGTTAAAGTCTATGAAAACATTTTGCAAGTCTTGACAATTTCTGATTTTAAGATTGCTAGGTCAACCTGTGGTGTCGAGTGCATAGTGACCGCTTCACCTCTTGTAACATCCTCAGTAATCGTTTTGTGTACGACGTTGTACCTGAGTCTCCTGGTTATTTAAAGCTGGTTAATCTTAATTTTCTCAGGATTACCGTAATACTTAGAAACAAGAAAAAAAAGAAACTTTCAAAAATGGCCAGAAAAATATTACCCCTAATTATAAACATAAGCACAAAAAATAAGAAAATTATTGTTGTTACTAGTATCAGCAGGTTCAAGAGGTCAACAATTAATATAAAAATATACGGAGTTTCATTGGTTTTTTTCATATATATTCCTTTTTAAGGTTCTACGCAATTAATAATAACCTAGTATAAAAAACTATTTTTGTCAATATTACTCCGGCCATTCAGTGATTTGACCAATCTTAGTTTCAAAATGATCAGCTTTTCTAAGATTTCTGATTTGCTGAGTATTTAATAATTTAAAATGTTTAACTTCTACCAAATATTCTGGAATATAAAAAACATCATCTGTTGTGTTCATCCAGTCCAATTTATCAAATCTTTTTAAATTAACCGGCAATGAATAACTTCTAAGATTTTTACGGCCAAATTTGTCAGTGTATTCATGAAAATAACTCATTACTAATTCTCTAATAGAATTATAAATTGGTTCTCGATATCGCAAGGCCGCATGATTAGTTTTAGAGATAGCACCCCATTTGCCATATTTTTTAAATAAGGCTACGACATGATCAAAATCATTTTTATTGGCAGTTAAATCAAGTAATAGCGGTTGTTCACCAGCTAGACGCAGAGCTAAAGCCGCTAAAACGGCTCCTTCTATACAATGACAGGTATTATTTTTTAAAACTGACATTGGTGACATGCAAGTATCACCGTTAGGCTCAAAATTTATGGGCATTTGATCTAAAAAATCTTGAATTTTAGTTGGGCTGTTTAACTTTTTTAAAATTTTAAATTCTGCTATTGGTATTATATTTTTCATAATAAAATTATATGTTTATCTTATTATAGCAAAATAATTTCTAATTATTTAATTATCTTTGCTTAGAATTGTTTACCATGTTACACTAAAAATAAAAGCTATGAAAAATTTTATATTGTCATTATTTATTATAACCACTGCTTTTGTCTTGCTAGCTCCACTTGACGCATCAGCAGCCACTACAAAAGTAAGCGCCGATGATTTATTTGGTCGTTTAGTCTTGCAGGTAGAAAACGGCAACAAACTCTGGTATATCAATCCTAAAACCAAAGAACGTTGGTATTTACATAATGATGACGATATCAATAATTTAATCCAGGAAGTCGGTATTACCCCAACAGTTGATGAGTTCTCACAATTAGCTACTCACGCTAGATACACTACCCCAAAAGTTTTATTAACTAAATACGCTGGTAGAATTATAATTTCCCCCGAAGACAAAAATAAAACTTTCTTTTTAAACAAAGCCGACGGCATCTTATACGGCATTGGTGACTATAATTATTTTTATAATCAGATTGGTAAAGTGATTGCTGCCAGAATTAACGATAGTCTACTTCGTCAATTAAAAATGAATACAACAGAAAGTTATGATCCAACTTTCTATGGTATTGCCTATGCTAAATATGATGGTGAAAATATTACTTCAGCTAATAAATATAGTCAAAGTGTTCTACCTTTAGCCTCTTTGTCTAAGGTTATGACTGCTATGGTGTTTTTAGATTCTGAATTTGATTGGGATGAGGAAGTAACCATTACTCAAGACGAAATTGATTATCCTTGTACTTTGCAACTCTGTGGTACAACCAGTGAAATAGACTTAAGAGTTGGTGATCGCATTAAAATTAAAGATTTGTGGGTGGGTATGCTGGCAGCCTCATCTAACCAGTCTGCTTATATTTTGGCCAATCACAGCGGTACTTCGACTGAATCTTTTGTTAAAAATATGAATAAAAAAGCCAAAGAGCTTGGACTTAAAAAAACCAAATTTATTGAAATGAGCGGTTTATCCGCTGACAATGTATCTACTGCTGAAGAATTTGCTAAAATAGCTAAGACAGCCTTTGCTGACCTTAGAATAGCTGATGCTACTGGCAGTACCAATTATACCTTTAATGTTATTCAATCAAATGGCACTACTAGATCAGTAACCGTTAACAATAGAAATTACAGTTTATTGGCTATGGGACCTAGAGCCAGCAAAAGTGGCTACTTGGTAGAAGCTCAAAGGAATGCGGTGATAGAAAAGAATGGTGAGATTATTATCGCTATGCATTGCTATTCTCTAGATCAAAGAAATTCTATAATTAGTAACTTAATTAATGCCGGATCATTAGCCCTAGCCAATTAAATTAAACCCAGTAAAAAACAAAAAACTGATATAAACAATCGGTTTTTTGTTTTGCTAATTTAAAATTGATCCATAAATAATCTAACTATTCGTAATTCCTGATAAGAGAACGACTCCCCTAATATTTCTCGCACTGGCGTTAATGATCGACCGCCGCTATGTTCAAAGGCTGTTTGAATGGTCGAAAATCGCTCTGAATCTGGCCTCAGATGTTCGATGTTTAATTCATCACCTCGAGCTCGTAACTTCTCTAGATGGCCAAATATAGTACTATCGGTCATACCTCGGCGATTAGCAATTTCTTTAATTGATAATCCTTTGTCTAATAAATTTTTAGTTTCCAAATAAGTAGCACCAGGCACTTTTTTAATTGATACAGCTTTTTCTTTTTCAGTTGGTAAGATTGAATTTAAATAGGCTTGTTGGTCTTTTTCTAAAGCACTAGCACTTAAAGTTCGTATTCTTTCCTTAGCTTCTTGAGAATTAGCCAATAATTGCTTATCTAGTTCTAGCACTTCTTCATTAACTCTTAAAGCCATCTTATTAATCCCCTTTAATTTAATGCCTGATAATGTTCGTACTCGTGATAGGGCCACATAACCCATGCCTTGAACAAAAGATTTAGACAAATCAATTTCAGCACTATCCAAACTCATGCCCTGACTTTTATGAACGGTAATCGCCCATGCTAATCGTAAAGGTATTTGAACAATTTCTGCTTTAATACTTCCCTCGTCTTCAATAATCCAACTCATTGGTGCAGCCACAATTTGTTTATCAGAATAGGTTTCTACGATGGGAAAGCCCTCTTCGCTAAAATCCACTACATATCCTAAAGTACCATTAACATAGCCAGCTTCAAAGTTATTCTTAACAAACATCACTTTGGCTCCTTTTTTAATATACAATTTTTCTGGTGCCAAACAACCTTTTTTTAGGGCCTCAGCTAAAGCTTCTTTACCGTTATAACGCATCGAATAGCAAAATGTTTTACCAGCAATATTATTTAATTCTAATTCATTAATACTATCTACATCAATATTATGAGTATATAATTTAGTAGTGTCAGTATTAAATTCACTGTTACTACTATTTATTTCTAATTTAGAAATGAGTTTTTGATCACAAGTATTAGAACGAATACCATTTAAAATTTTTATTAGGGTTTTATCTTCTTGACGATGTTGTTCGTCTAAGTAGCAAATTTTAAGATCCATATTTTGCCAAATATCAGACTCAGAAATAAAATTTGATTTTTCTTGGGTGTTGCTAACTGGCGGTAACTGAAAAAAATCACCACACATTATTACTTGAATACCACCAAAAGGTCTATCGTCATTTTTAAAGCGACGACAGATTTGATTAATTAAATCTAACTGAAAAGAATGAAGCATTGAAACTTCATCAATTATTAATACTTTGGCCGATTTTAGACGATTAACTAAATGTCGTTTTTTAAGGATTTTGCGCATTTCCTTATTACTAATACTATCGTGTACACCCATACCCGACCAAGAATGAATGGTCATGCCGTTCATATGAGTAGCGGCGATACCGGTTGAAGCTGTGACGCCAACTGCTACGCCTTTAGATTTTAAATAATTAATATATTTATTAAGCAAATATGTTTTACCACTACCAGCTGGGCCAGTTAAACATACATTTTGACCCAACTTTAATATATTAAAAGCCGTTTTTTGATCCATAATTATTTACCCTTAAAGCTATTATGATCATTAAATTTTTCTGTCCACTCCTGTGGGTTGCCGTAATCAGCAAAATCTTTATACCAATTATGATAATTCTTAGGCTTATTGGCTGCTTTAACTGGACACCAATATCTTTCGGTCCGAGCACCAATTTCTGTAGCATAGGACAGTAAACCATTAACGTAACTACAATACAGACAATTAAACTTTTGAATAATATTTAAATAATCCAAAAATTTACGATCATAAATAAAATGATCTTTGCGTTTTACTTGTGGTATTTGATACAAAGTAAAGGCGGTTAAATTATAAAAAGTAATAAATAAATCCAGTAAAGCTACTGGGAAAATCATCATATAAATAAACGGTATGGAAGCAAAATGCCGAATATGTCTAGGAATAATATATTTCCAAGTGGGTATTTTAAATTTTTTGTTTTTATTTCTAGTTTTTTCAAAAAAAACAATAGCACTTTTTCTGATAGAAAAGCCATATTTACCAGATAATCTGGTATATTCTGATTTTAAAGCCTCATTTAACGAATCTATTTTTTCGATTATCTGTTTGATTTTTGATTCCATATTTTATTTATTTAGATAAGTAATTGTTAATTGTAATATAGTAGCAAATGACACCCAAGCCAAATATGGAATTTGGATATAAGTAATCCAGCGAGCATATGGATAAATAGCTATCATCGCCCAAATTAGAGTAATTAAAACCAATAATATATCAATGGCCGCTAAAATGTTATTTTTTAAGCCAAATTGGAGTGGTGTAAACGATAAATTAAAAATAATATTCAAAACAAATGGCAACAAAACTATTAGAGCAATTTCTTTTTTTAAAGCCATATAAAAAACTTTACCAAAAGATATTACAATCAAAGCATACAAAAATGTCCAGACTGGGCCAAATAGCCAAGCTGGTGGTGACCAAGTAGGTTTAATTAATTGCGAGTACCAATTATAGGTTTGCATAAAAGTATAAATTAATTATTTTTTTGTCCAGTCTTTAATAGAAATACCCAGTCCACTTTTTTTGACAATCACCTTTTGACCTTCACGCCATTTTAAATCTCTAATAATTTGAATTGGCACAGTGATAGTAAAACTAACACCTCGGCCAGTTTTACCAAGTTTTCTGATATTTTGTTTGTTTAATTTTCTCATATATTTTAGATAATTCTAGGTCCAGAGATATCTCCGGAGATATCTCTGGAGATGGCTTTATTATAACTCATTTATCATAATAAAAAAACCAAGAATTTTATATTATTGGTTAAATCTATTTTGTCAATTATATTGATTATTTTAATAAATAAAAAAAGTCCCTTCAACCGCCTGGCAGAGACAAAGAATTCAAGATTTAATACCCGCCGGCCGGTAGGGTTGGTGGTCAATGCTCCCTAAGGTCGCATCACCAGATCGCTCGCCTTATTTGCTTCGGCTTCCGCCTCACTCATGGCTCACTTCCAACCCGTTCGAATCCCATCTGATCTTCAAACAAAATTAAAAACACTGGCATTAAGCCAGTGTTTTTAATTTGTTCGGGGGCAGGGATTCGAACCCCGATAGCCAGGACCAAAACCTGGAGTCCTACCATTAGACGACCCCCGAATAACGGCAAGAAGATTACTTGCCCATTTTATATTTGCCAGCTGTACCTTGCTTTCCTTTAGCTTTTTCTCGCCATTTTAGCTTGGGAACCTTTGCTCGTGGATCTCGTTTTGTCTTAGCCATAAATTTATGTTTTTTAAAAACTCCCCAAAATTAAGGAGCATTAACAATATAACAGATAACTGACAAAAAATCAAGGCTAGACCTTTAAATACTTGCCCAGTGCCAAGCTACTGCTTATTATATTTAATAAAATAATACCTACTAACTGACTACCAAATATAGCTATAAAATTAGCATTAAAATAACCAACTAGATCAACATTTACTCCAGCAAAAAAGTTATTTAAGTGAGGTTGTATTAATGACAATATAAAATAAATAACGCTAATAGCTATACCACAAGCAATTACCCCAGAAAATATATTTTCCAAAATAAATGGCGACCTAATAAAACTATTACTAGCACCAACTAATTTCATAATGCCAATTTCTTGCTGATGAGTAAAAATAGCAATTCTGACGGTATTAAAAACAATTAATATAGCAATAATTATAAACATAAATGTTACTATCCAAGCTCCCCTTTTAACATTGTTGGTAATAGTATTAATATTATCAATGGCACTATGATGATCATCATAGCCCTTCTTTTCGATTAAATCCGAGTAAGCTGGATTGTCTATGGCTTTTAATATTTCTGAATAATCGTTTAAATTTTTGGCTTTAACAATTAATGTTGCTCCCAGTGGATTGCCAGACAGCTCTTGTAATACTTCCTGAATAACAGTGTCATCCTTTCGACGTTCAGTAAACACTCTTAAATTTTCATCTGGTGAAATATAAGTAATTTTTTCTACCTGAAGTAGGGTTTCTATATGTGATTTAACTTCGGCAATTTTAGTTTCCCTAACATCTTGCTTAAAATAAACAGAGACATCTATTTTGTCTTTAACCGCAGCAATAGCTGAATCGGAAATAGCATTAATTACCACCAAAAAATTAATCGATAAAAAAGTTAGAGCAATGATAAAAATTGTCGCTAGTGACAACCAAATATTACGCCAAAAAGATTGAATGGCGAAAATTATACTACGTTTTGCTGTTATTAAAATCATTTAAGTATTTGTTAAATTACATATTTACCAACTTTTTGATCTTGACTTACTTCCCCATTTTCTATGGTTACTACTCGCTTCTTTAGACCATTAACCACATCTTTATCGTGAGAGACTAAAACCACAGTAGTGCCAAATTCATTTATTTTTAATAATAAATCAATAATTTCTTTAGAATTAATAGCGTCTAAATTACCAGTTGGCTCATCAGCTAATAATATTTTTGGTCGATGAATTAAAGCTCGAGCTATGGCTACACGTTGCTTTTCACCACCAGACATTTCCTGAGGGTAGCGATCTAATTTATCGCCCAAATCTACAATTTTTAAAACTTGAGGCACGATACTGTTAATGCGACTTTTAGTAGCTCCAGAAACTTCTAAGGCAAAGGCTACGTTTTCAAAAACAGTTTTTTTAGGCAATAATTTAAAATCTTGAAAAACTACCCCTATCTGTCTACGTAGTGATGGCACTTGGCGACTTTTAATATTGGTAATGTCCCAACCACCAACAATAATTTTACCTTCACTAGAATCTGGTTTAATTTCCGAAATAAGCAAGCGAGCTATGGTAGTCTTACCAGAACCAGATTGACCGACTATCGACACAAACTCACCTGGCTCGATATGCAGATTGATATTTTTTAGAGCCACAGTATTGGGTTCAAAAGTTTTACTGATATTTATAAGATGAATCATATATAAATTATTTTATCTCAATGGGGGTTACTTTAACACTTGATATAATGCCAACACCAGTGCTAGTGGCTAGTTCTAAAAAGGCAGCTTTAGATAAATCCAACACTCTTTCCTGACACGGACCCATCAAAGCTTGTTCACGTTCTGTCCAATCAGCGCATTTTTTAGGGCCATAATCTTTAATTGTGACCACTACTTCTTTATTGTTATACATATTATGCACTAAAACTTTGGAATCTATAGCAAAATCACGACTAGCAGCTATTAGTTCACCTTGATATTTCGGATAAACATACCAAGAAGCCTTGCCGATAATTTCTGATTCATTAAAAATAGCTAACATAATTTTTTTACGTTTTGGTAACTCAACAGTTAAAGTTTTATTTAATTCATCTCTCACTGATTCTAATTTTACAAATTGCAATATTGTCCAATCAAAAAAGTAAACTTCTTTATAATGATCATCTGATTCATATTTAAGGGTAGCTGTTGGCTGAATAGCAAAGCTAGTATCAGAAATAGGGGTAAAATTAATAAAATATAAATCGGTAGCTGGAGATTTGCCTTCAGGAATAGTGAAAAAATTACCAATACTGTCTTTATCAACTATTGTTAACATTTTGAGAGTTAATTTTTCAGAAGTTGAATTAGCAAAAAACCTTAAACTTATATCATTATTATCTTCTGGAACTAAATCATAATCTTCTACAATCGGATAATTTATTGTCTTAAAATATAGCCAATCTCTGGCTAAGGCAAAATTTGAATTAAGAACTGACAGCAAAATAAAGAATATAAATATGAATAGTGACAACTTTAATCTCATTATGTTATACTGATTTTTATTAATTATTGTTAACAACACGCCCATGTAGCTCAATTGGTAGAGCAACGGTATCGTAAACCGTAGGTTATCGGTTCAATTCCGATCATGGGCTCAATCTTAAATATACCGTTTTATCACAGTATTATCAAATAAACTCTTAATGTATAACTCGGTATCAACTGTAATTAATATTTGATTTAATTTAATGCTTTGTTTACCAGAATCTTCATCAATTAACTTAGATTCTACCTGATAAATATGATAACCCCAATCATCTCTAACCACCTGATTATACACTTCTCCATCATTTAAAGAAAATAGAGCTGATTCCAGCTCAGCTGGCAGTTCACCTTGGCTATACCAACCTATGTCACCATTTTGATTTAAATTTGATGAATCGTTGGAATATTGTAAGACTAATGTCTTAAAATCAGCGTCTGATTGTTGGGAGATAGCTAGCGCGTCGTTAGCATTTTTAAGAGCTTCTTTGGTTACATCTAAACTTTCATCATCAATAATTATTTTTCCCAGAACATCAACAGCTAAAATTGGCATTAACACATTTTGTTTAAATGTAGCTAAATCCATGCCGTAAGTGCTTTTTATATCTTCAATAGCTTTACTCTCGGAACCAATTTGTTTTATAACGCTTTGCATTTCAGTGTCTAATTGCTCTGGAGTTATTGACTGACCATATTTTTTAAGTTCATTTTCAATAATATTGACAGATACCAAGCGATTAAAAATTTGTTCTTTAGTTTTATCACTGTTTACGGCAGTTGCATTATCATTAAGCTCTAATACACTCTTAACGATACTTAAATCTTTGTAATAATTAGCCAAACTAATAGTTCGACCATCAACACTGCCAGCTGGTAGTGGTAGGACATTAATAACCTTCTGACTAACAACGCCGTTCCAACCTAACTTATAAATACCAAAAACGTCAACACCTAAAGCAGCTACTAATCCTAAAATTAAAAATACAGCAGCACCTAAAATAAACATTTTTAAATTGCCAATTTTCAGTTTAGGTTTAGATATCCTCAAAGAACTAATAGATGGCCTAACAGAGCTATCTGGTCTAAAAAATAATTCTCGTTCTTTAGCCCTATCCTCTGGTGTTCTTGTTTTTTTCTTAGTAACTGGACTAGGTGCTGGTGTTAATTTTCTTTCGATTTTAGGCTTTGGAGTAGGCTTTTTCTTAATTGCAGTAGATTTTTTAATAGAGGTTTTTTTTCTTGGTGCATGTTTAGAAGTTGCCTTAACCTCATCAATTTTTGGTTTAATTACTTGTTTAGTTTCTTTTTTAATAATTTCCTTAGAAATATCAGTTTTCATTGCCTTTTTATTTACAATTGGCTTAGTTTTTGGTTTTTCTTCAACAATCTTAATCGGAGCAGGTTGAGCATTTTTTCTCACTGCTGGTGTTATTTTCTTATTTTTTGGCTTAATAAATAATTTTTCATTTTTACTAATTTCTGCCAAAACTTCTTTTTTTAATCTTAGTTTTTTTTCTGGTGTTAAATTGTAACTTGAAGCCATAATATATAATATTTATTTATTTTTCAAAAAAATATAACCACCATTTTTTGTAATTGGGGTCGTTTATATTATCACGAGACACTACTACCCCTCCTAACACTTCTGAATTTTGATCAATGGTATTATTGTTTAAATTATTATCTCTTACTACTAGTACCACATTTTCACCAGGCTTTCTGAGACCAAATTTTAATCTCGCTTCTTTCTCTAATTGCCTACTGGTAGTCCAAGAGTCTATCAACTGACTAATTTCCGAATTCTCTTTTTCTAAACGATCAACATCAACTCGGTATTGTTTAATTTTTTCGTCAATTTGGTGACGATTTACCACTTCTTTGATTAAATTAATACTCAAAAAGACAGTGACTACTATACAAACAACAATTATTACTCTGGAACGAGAAAAATATTGTTTTATGATTTTTTTATATCTTCTTAACATTTATATTATAACACAAAAAATAATTAATTAGAAATTAGTCGATTAAATTTATCCTCACCTAGTCTTTTTTTTATTCTACTTAAAATTTTTATGGCTTCTTTACCGGCTATCTCACCCTTGGCTTCAAAATAATTTTCTCTTTGGTTAATAATTTTACTAACTACTAAAGCTGGGTATTTAATTGATTTTAATTCTATAAAACTATTTTTATCATTTATAAAATATATATAAATATGACCCAAACTAAATATTGTTTTAAGTAACCCATTTGTTTGATGATTAACATCTTGAATTTTACCATATAAAACAATACTTGATGAACTATTTAAAAAACCCAAACGCTCCATATCAATTAATCGTTTATTGGTGATAACCAGAGCAGTATTAGAATAAATTAAATAAACTCTATAGATTAATAATAAAGCTATAATAACTACACTAAAAAATAAAATAACTCCCCAAGTGCCCTGAAGAAATAAAGGGTAAATTAAAAAAAATGGCAATAAAATCATAGAGATAGCCATAAAAAGTGGTCTAAAATAATGCCACAAAGATTTTCTAATCACATCTATGATTACTTCATTATCAGCAATGTTTATTTTTTTAATTAATTTATTAGACATTTAATGTTATCATTTCTTTATTTTTGCTAATCGGCGGTTGTTTTTTATAATTGCTTTTCCTTTTAACTATAAAATAATGTTTTACTATTTCAATAGCAGTTATTTTAATTAATCCTAATGACAGAATAACCAACCATTCCCGACCATTTAAACTAACTGTTTTAAATATAGTCTGTAAAAATGGTACGTATACAGCTGAGATTAAAATAAAAAAAGCAATAATTACAGCACCGACTAAATACAAATTACTAAAGATATTTTTTGTAAAAATACTGTGCCTAAGCGATCTAACACTAAACACATAAAGCAATGAATCTATGCCAAGGGCAGTAAATATTATAGTCCTAATATGATCTAATCTACCTTCGCCCATAGTGTTAAGTAGATAGATAAACAGTATAAACAGGATAATATCAGTGATAATACCAATGATAAATATTAACACTTTCATTTCTTTATTTAGAATAGGTTCACTTTTTTTTCTGGGCTTATCTTCCATAATTTCTGATTCGCCTGGCTCTAAAGTTAAGGCAATATTAGGCAAGCCATCAGCTACCAAATTAATCCACAAAATTTGAGTGGCTAAAATTGGCAATGGCAATCCAACTAATAATGAGCCAGTGATTAAAATTAATTCAGAGAAACTGTCTGATAGAAGATATAAAACTACTTTTCTAATATTCTCAAATATTATTCTTCCCTGTTCGATAGCGGCCACAATAACTTTAAAATTATTGTCCAATAATATAATATCTGCTGTCTCTTTAGTAACGTCAGAACCATCACCCAAGGCAATGCCAATATCGGCACTCTTCAGGGCTGGGGCGTCATTAATACCATCGCCAGTCATGGCTACTACTTCTCCTCTAGCCTGCCAAGCGTCAACTACTCTTAATTTATGGCGTGGTTCAACTCGAGCATAAATATCTATATTAACCACTCTTGCCTGCAACTCTTCATCTGTCCAATTATCGAGCTCACTACCTTCAACTATATTGCCATCAGTTTTAAACCCAAGCTCATCAAAAATAGCTTTAGCTGTTAGCCGATGATCACCAGTGATAACCACCGTTCTAATACCAGCTGATTTACAAAGCAATAAAGCTTCTTTCGCTTCTCTCCTAAGTGGATCTTTAATAGCCACAAAGCCCAGAAAGGTTAAATTTTTTAATTCATCATTACAATTTTTAAAGTCATGGCCAGTCTTATAAGCAAAAGCTAATAGACGTAAACCTTTCTTGGTCATGGCTTCATATTTCTTCTTTAAATAATTTAGTTTTTCAAGAGTTAATGTTTCAGCCTTGCCACTGATCATTACCTTACTGCAATATTTAAAGATTATTTCTGGAGCTCCTTTTGTAAAAATGTGTTGATGCTCAGCTTTTTTATGATTACATAATGTAGCCATAAATTTTTTTTCTGAATCAAAAGGAATTTCATCAAGTTGAATATAATCTTTATGTAATTTTTCTGGTACATAGCCAGATTCAATGGCCGCAATAAGTAAAGCCTTCTCTGTTGGACTACCAATTATTTTTAAACTTTCCAGTTCAGCCTCTGGGTTTTCAACTACCGCTGCATTGCATAAAACAGACACTTTAGAAATTAAATCTCTAACTTTCTCTACTTCATTTAATTCTTTGGATTTTGTTAGTTGGTATTCTTTATCCGCAGTTATGATTTTAGAAACCTGCATATTTCCTTCTGTTAATGTGCCAGTTTTATCAGTACATATTACCGATACGCTCCCTAAAGTTTCTGTTGCTACTAACTTTCTGACTAGAGCCTTTTTCTTTAATATAAATTGCATGCCTATTGTTAAAATAATCGTCACGGCAATTATTAAGCCTTCGGGAATAGCCGCCACTGCTAAGGCAACTGCTGTGATAAACATTTCCAATGGATCTTTATTTAAAAGAATCCCCACAAAAAATATAAGTGAACTTAGAATTAAAACTAAAACAGTCAGCCAATTACTAAATTGAGATAAACCTTTTTGCAAGGGAGTTTTCTCTTCTTTAGTGTCTTTAATTAATGACGTTATGGCTCCAATTTCTGTATGAATTCCAATTTCACAAACCAAAGCTGTAGTCTTACCCCTAACCACTAAAGTACCCATATAAACCATGTTTTTCCGATCGGCTAGATAGGTGCCAGTTTTTAAAATTTTATTATTTTTAGATGAAGGTGAAGATTCTCCAGTTAATGTAGCCTCGGTTGTTTGTAAATCTTTTGAATCGATAACTCGGCAATCAGCTGGCACTTTATCACCGGCTTGAATAAAAACAATGTCACCTGGCACTAAATCTATGGCATCAATTAATTTCTCATTACCATCACGTAAAACTCTAGCCGTATTTTTGACTATTTTTTTGAGCTGAGAAACAGCTTTATTAGCTTTATTTTCTTGCCAAAAACCAAAAATCGTATTAATTATGACCGCAAAAAATATTACTAAGGCGTCAGTTATATCACCCAAAAATAAAGAAACTGAGCCAGCTACTAGTAAAACATAAACCAGGGGCGATTTTAGCTGACTAATTAATATTCCTAAAGCTGAAAATTGTTTTTCGGCTGGAATTTTATTGAAGCCATATTTTTTTTGAATCTTTTCATGATCTTTGGAACTTAAACCATCTTTACTACTTTTTAACTTCTTAAAACAATCAACTACTGACAATGAATACCAATGTATTCTTGTGAATTCTGGTTTATTTTTTTTAACTGTCATGTAATAAAATAATTAATAAAATATTATCAACACTTAAGAAGATTTATTAATATATTATAACATAATTACTTAATTAAACTAAAATTATTATAAAAATTTTTAAAATAAAAAACCCAAGTTTTTCAACTTGGGAATAATTTTTTTATTTAATTAACAAAGAACAGTAGCAGCCAACTCGGCTACTGCTGATCGTTCACTTTTAAACATAGTCATATGACCAAACATATCATAACCCTTGAGTCTTTCAACTACGTAGGTTAGACCGTTATTGATTGGCGAGAGATATGGCGTATAAATCTGATTAGGATCGCCAGTTAAAATTATCTTGGAATTTTCACCAACTCGAGTAATCAAAGCCGCAATTTGGCGAGGCGTCAAATTTTGAGCCTCATCGACAATAATAACACAATGATGTTTAGTTGATCCCAGGGCAAAATTAATGGGCTTTATTTCCATTAAGCCATCATGAATATATTCAGCTACTGGATCAACGTAATTAGTATCACCATCCTTTTTATACTTCTTACCCAAAATGAGACGCATGTTTTCAATAATTGGTCCACAATAGGGAGCAAATTTTTCAGATTCAGAGCCTGGTAGATAGCCGAGTGATTTAGCAATTTCAATATTTGGCCGCCAAACCAATATTCGACTGGGTTTACCATCGTGTTGATGAGTAAATGCTCCATCACCGAGCAACTTCATGGCCGCTAATATAGCAAGTAGCGTTTTACCGGTACCGGCCTTGCCAACCAAGGTGGCTATTTTAATATTAGGATTAAGCAACATATCATAAGCCAAGGCTTGCTCAGTATTAATCGGTCCCTTAGCCAATAAACCTCTTTTAGTAGGATCCATTGGCTTAGGCTTATGGACATAGATAAAAATATTATTAGCTTTGTCATAAATAGCCAAAGTATATTTATCGCCAAATGTTAAATAACAACAAGCATTTGGCAGTAATCCACTAGCTTCTGGTAATTCAATAATTTGAGTCGCTTCAATTTTACCATTAGACCCTAACTCAGCTTTAAGATGGGCTAATTTTAATGGCAATGGAATAGTCACTACTCCAGAATACAAATCACCCAAAGTATTTATCTGTTGATCATGAGTATAATCTTCTGTGTTGATACCACACGAGTCGGCTTTAAGTCGAAGATTAATATCTTTGGTTAGTAAAATAACATTGTTGGGCTTTTTCTTTTTTTGCCAGGCCACAGCTACTAATAAAATTCGATTATCATTATTTCGCTCGAGCTCATCAGGGAGTTCTTTCCAATCAGCCCTAGCGTAATCAACATACAACATACCACCAGCATCGGTGGGGATGCCAGTTTTAAGAGTCCGATGATGTTGCGCGCCTTTGTTTCTGTAGTAATCAAGTTTCCTAGAAACTTCTCGGCAGCTGATGCCCAATAAATCTTGACCATTCTTACCCTTATCAAGCTCTTCAGTGGCTCGCAATGGAATCACAATATCATTATTTCCCAAATGCTCAATAACACCTGGATCATGTATTAGGACGCTAGTGTCCAGTATAAAAATTTTTTTCTCAGTTTTTGACATACTATACTCCTTCTATGTCGTTAGGCTAATTGTAACTGAGTAGATACTAAATTTAAAAGTGATTATTTTGTAAAGAACTACTAAACTATCGTGATTTTTATTTGTGATTAGATACTACAATTTTTTTTATAATTTGTCAAAGGTTGTTTAAAATAAGCTAAATAAATCATTATCTTTGTTGTCTTTTTTTCATTCTTTGCCAAAAATTTGTCGCCACATCATCAGAATCAGCAAAAGGATCTTCATTTTCATCAACATAAATCACTTCATCTTCATCAGAACTAAATTCAGATTTTACTTGCCACTTTTCATAAACTTCTTCTGGCAACTCTTTTATAAACTGCGATACCTGATTAATATTGCCAGAATTGTAACTAAAAATTGGATAAGTTAAATACAGCTGATCCTGAGCCCGAGTTGTCGCTACATAAAACATCCGTCTTTCTTCTTCCATATCCCGACGATTATCGAAAGCTTTCATATTTGGAAATTGACCATCAACTAGTGACATTACAAAAACTACTTTCCATTCCAAACCTTTCGACTGATGAATAGTAGATAGCGCCACGGCATCTTCTGGCACCTCGTTATTTTCCACAATACTAGAACCTTTAAAGCCCTCGCCTAAAGCTGTGTCAGCTAAAAACTTTTCCAATAATTCATAACGACTAGAAAAAACTGACAACTGTTCTAAGTCAGCCAGTCTATCTTGAGGATTATCAAAATTATTTTTTATTATTCGTTCATAGCCAGATTTTAAAATTGTTTTGATTAAAGTCGAAATATCTGTGACATCCATAGACTGTAATTTGTCCAACAGATTTCTAGCTTCGGTCCAACCAATTGAAGCCTTAACAGATAATTTAAACTGATTAGTTAAAATTTGTTCCAAAGAACTAGCAGTTTGAATTTGTTGCCAAATATTATTAACCGTTGCTGGGCCAATACCAGTTTGTAACTGTAAAACTCTCTGCCAAGACACTTCATCTAAATGATTACCTAAGATTCTTAAATAAGCAATCACATCTTTAATGTGGGCTTGTTCAAAAAATCGTAAGCCACCACGCATCACATAAGGAATATTTCTCTTGTTTAGTTCCATTTCTAATTCCAGTGATTGAAAATGAGCTCGAAACAAAACCACCATTTCATTTAAATTAATCCCCTCCTCTCGCTGTAAATCTAACATTCTTTGACAAATAAAATCAGCTTGAGTATAAGCGTCTTCTAAGGCCACCAAGGCTGGCTTATCCGCCGACTTTTTGGAAGTATGCAAATTTTTTTCAAATTTATTTTTATTACAATTAATCGAAGTATTAGCTAATTTTAAAATTTCTGGCGTTGACCGATAATTAGTTTCTAATTTAAAAGTTTTGACTTCTGGAAAATCTTTGGGGAAATTCAAAATATTATCAACTATCGCCCCTCGAAACGAATAAATACTTTGACTATCATCTCCCACCACCAAAACATTTTGATCCGTGCCAGCTAAATGATTAATTATTTCACCCTGAATATGATTAGTATCCTGATACTCATCCACTAAAATATATTTAAATTGGCGAGACAATTTTTCTCTAGTACTGGCACTTTCTAGCAATAGCCTATTCCATTCAAATAATAAATCATCAAAATCTAAAGAGTTTGATTGTCTTTTTTTATCTTTATAAGATTGATTAATTCTTTCTATAATTGGTATATAATCTTCATCAATTTGGGGAAATCGACGCCTAATAATATCTGATATTGGATCTTTTAAATTAGCGGCTAAACTAATAATTTTATTAATTAAGTCAGCTTTAGGAAAATATTTATCATCTGGTAAAGAGATATTACTCCGACATAATTTTACTAAACTTTTAGAATCTTCACTGTCTAAAATATTAAAATTAGGATCTATGCCAATTTCCTTACCATAAATTCTTAGCAAACGATTGCCCATATGATGAAAGGTGCCACTCCATAAACCTTTGGGTTTATTTTTTAAGAGTAGTTCTATTCGACTAGTCATCTCCTTGGCGGCTTTATTGGTGAAAGTAACCAATAAAATCCGATTAGGTGCTACCCCCTTCTCTAATAGATAGGCTACCCGATAAACTAAAGTTCTAGTTTTACCACTCCCAGCGCCAGCCAACACAAGACAAGGTCCTTCACCTTCGGTAACTACCTTATATTGCTCGTCATTTAACTCAGCTCGATAATCAATTTTGAAGTTAAAATCAGGTTCTGTGGTTTTTAAAATGTATTCTTTCATATCTCAATTATACTATCACAAAAATAAAGCGTCCGCCTAATCTATAAGCGGACTATCTTCAGTATCTTCATCATTATCATTTTCTTCACTAACCTCTTGATCAAAAATTCTAGTGCCTAATAATAATTTTTTTAAATCTTCCATAAAATTTATTCACTTTAACTTAAAATCCCCAAAATTTGGGGATTTTAATTAATAAGACTGTCTCTTTATTACATTGTTGAGGACATCTTACCAGCACAAACCTTGCAATCCTTTTTGTGGGTAGCTACTAGAACTACTGCTGATAAACCAACTAGGACATAAACGATCCTAGAAATCAGCGCATCCTGACCACCAAAAAGCGCACCAACGTCCCAGCCGATTAAACCAACTAGCAACCAATTAAGGCCACCGATGATTACCAACATAAAAGAAACCATGTGTAATGCTTTCATGTGAGATGAGGTTATTAATTAGATGAATTTATTATAACACAAAATTTAATAAATAAAAAAAGAGCAGTGGAAGTTTTGACGGCTCTTTTTTCTTAACTTGCCATTCACACCACCCAAACGGGGTCATAACCTCACTCTGTCGGCGCCAGAAAGCGCCTCCTTCGTTTCGTCCTGGGTCAGCGTCGAATACTCCCGTTGGTCGCATCCGTCGACGTTCAACTTCAATTTTCTCCTTCCGTCGAAAATTTTGTTTCACTTCTGACCCGCGCACAAATAAAAAACCCCAAACGGGGTTTTTTATTTGTGCGCCCACCAGGACTCGAACCTGGGACCATCAGCTTAAAAGGCTGTTGCTCTACCGACTGAGCTATAGGCGCATGATTTTGTGAAACAAATATGTCAATTATTTTTAAATATTACCGTCCGACCGTTGGTCGGAGTTGCTCTTCCTGGGTTGGATTTAATCTGCTCCCAGCAGATTAAATAACATTCAATTGCGCCTCGCTTGAAGCTCGGCTTATTTCATTCCCAACCCGTCTCGTCTAAAGACTCGACCCGACTGAGCTATAGGCGCATATTTTATTTTGTTCTAAATTAACAAAAAAATTATAACATACCAAATATATTTTGACAAGGATTAAAAAATGCTCATTAACGATGAGCACTTACTTAATGGTTACTTCATAAACTAGATAATACAAATATAGTAAAGTACTACTCCCAAAATATCATAAAAACTGTTCTTTGTCAATCAATTAAATCCTGATTTACTTATGTATAAAGTGTATAAAACTTTGACTTGTTTAAAAGCCAGTGATGGGCTAAAATACTAGCATAATTATTCAAATAATTCCTATGTCCGATATCGTGTCTAATTCTCTGGGAAAACTACCACCACAAAATATTGAGGCTGAACAATCACTGATTGGTTCACTATTAATAGACAAGGACGCTATTATTAAAATAGCCGATTTAATATCGGCTCAAGATTTTTATCGTGATGCCCATGGTATTTTATATGCTACTATCATAGAGTTATTCGAAAGAAAAGACGCTATTGATATTTTGAGTCTAACTTCTCGATTAGAAGAAAAAAAACAATTAGAAGCGATTGGTGGACGTAGTTATTTAGTCACACTTACTAATCAAACTCCGTCAGCCGCTCATGTTGTTTCTTACGCTCAAATTATTCAAAAGAAGGCTACCCTTAGACGATTAATCACCGCCGCCAATAACATCTTGGAATTGGGTTATCACGAAGAAAAAGAAGTCAATGAAGTCTTAGATAGAGCCGAGCAATCTATTTTCTCGGTCTCTCAACAATTCATGAAAGAAAAATTTACCCCGATTCAAGATGTTTTGTCTGGTGCCTTTGATAGAATCGATCAATTACACAAAGAAAAGGGTAAACTTCGAGGTTTACCGACTGGCTATACTGATTTAGACAATCTACTCGCTGGTTTCCAAAAATCAGATTTAATTATTCTAGCGGCTCGTCCTTCTGTGGGTAAAACTTCGTTCGCTCTAGACATTGCTAGACATGTAGCGGTTAAAGCCAAGAAATCAGTGGGTATCTTCTCACTAGAAATGTCCAAGGAGCAATTAGTTGACCGTCTCATCTGTTCACAGGGCGGTGTAGGTCTTTGGAAAATGAGAACTGGAAAATTATCAGAAAATACTGATGACTTTCCTAAAATTGGTCAAGCCATGAGCGAATTATCGGAAAGTCGTATTTACATTGATGATTTTGCCAACACTAATGTGATGGAACTGCGTACCAAGGCTCGTCGGTTACAAATGGAACAAGGCTTAGATATGATTATTATCGATTACTTACAATTGATGGAAGGAACTGGTAAAAAATCTAGTTCTGATAATCGAGTCCAGGAAATTTCCGAAATCTCCCGGGCCTTAAAAGGTGTCGCCAGAGAATTAGATGTGCCAGTTCTAGCTCTGTCTCAGTTATCTCGAGCGGTGGAACAACAAGGTGGTGCCGCTATTCCAAAATTATCTCACTTAAGAGAATCTGGCTCTATTGAACAAGATGCTGATGTGGTAATGTTTATTTATCGCAAATCAGCTGATCGTAATTTTGATATTAATTCCCTCACCGAAGAGGAAAAATCATCAGCCGAAATTCACATTGCCAAACATAGAAATGGTCCAACTGGACTGGTCAAGTTATACTTCAAAGGTGATCTAGTTAGTTTTAGAAACTTAGAAAATAGAGTACAATAATTAAACAATATTAATAAATTTAATTTTATATGTTCAATAAATTAAAACAAATTCAAGATTTAAAATCTCAAGCTAACCAAATAAAAAAAGCCTTGTCTGATGAATCAGTCGAAGGCTCAGGCGCTTGGGGTAAAGTTAAAATAACCATGGACGGTAATCAAGAAGTTAAAAAAGTAGAAATTGCCGATGAATTTTTAAGTGATAAAACTAAATTAGAAAGCGCCATTTTAGAGGCCACTAACGATGCTATTAAAAAAGTTCAAAAAGTAATGGCGCAAAAGATGTCACAGATGGGCGGCTTCCCTGGTTTATAATTTAAAATAAAAAAAGAAGTCCAGCGGCTACATTGAGCTACGGGACTTTAATTTAATTTTTAATTTAGTTTTTTCCAGGTGAGCCGGGGGCGCTAAGGCCGGCGGCGTCATAAGGCCGGCAAATTGCACGGCCCGACTCACCTGGGTGGCGGGATGATGGAAGGAATCAGGAGTGTCACCAATTAGACACCTACAGGTTGCCAGATCTACGCTGACGTCGCCATAATAATCAACGATCCTCTTGCGCGCAGAGGTCGTGGTGCGACGTCTAATCGGCTGGCTTAATGTTCGGCCGGGAACAAAAACAAAATGTGGCCGCATACCTGAGTCAGGTGTTGTTAGTTGGTGACACCCCAAAATCTACAGAAATGGATCATTGCCGAGCATGCGCTCGAATGAGACTATCCTCATCCTTGGACCTCTCCAATTGGTGTTTGCGGTTGCTTTAAGGGCCACGAACGCGGGAACAGTCCTCACGTTTGGCAAGCGAACAAGTTAAGTTCACTACACAAATCCAGACGGATATTCCATCTGTAGTTACCCTCCTTTTGGGTTCCGGTTTCCTTCTGTATACAATGTACATCGACGACCCAGCGGAATTGCCAGGCCACTTGTAAATACAGTATAGCACACTCAATGAATTTTGTCAATAGCTAAGCCCTAAAAATCAAATAAAATACCTAAATTTAGATAAAAATGAAGTACCCGCTCATCATCCAAAACCTCATAGATCAATTTTCTAGACTGCCAAGCATTGGTCCTAAAAGTGCTGAACGCTTAGTTTTCCACATGCTGTATCGACCCCAAAATGAACTTCATGCGTTTAGCCAAGCCATAGATAATCTCAAAAGTAATGTTAAGCAATGCCAAATTTGCTTTAATTTCTCTGAAAGCAACCCTTGCTATATCTGTAATAATCCCAAAAGAAACAAAACTATAGTTTGTGTCGTCACCAAACCTCAAGATATGGCTATTATCGAAAAAACTGCCTCTTTTGATGGCCTCTATCATATCTTAGGCGGCAATATCAACCCACTAGAAAACATTTCTCCAAAGCAGATCAAAATTCAAGAATTACTTAATAGAATTAAAACAGATAATGTAACAGAAGTTATATTAGCTCTTAATCCGGATATGAGCGGTGAAACTACTTCTATCTATTTAACCAAGCTCATCAAGCAATTTCCCAACATTAAAGTCACTAGATTAGCCAGAGGCTTACCCATGGGTGCTGACCTAGAATATGCTGATGAAATCACTTTAGAGAACGCTCTCAAAGATCGCCGAGAATTATAAAAAATCCAAAACAAAAATCCCGCCAGAAGCGGGATTTTATAATTATCTAAATTATAAAGTTAAAGGTTCTCCCCTACTATAATCATTTTCAAAACCATTTTGAATTTTAATAACCTCTGATTCCCAATTATTACCATACAATTCTAGTAATACATCACTGGTGGCATAATTAATAACTGCTCCATCAGACACAATATAAATTCTAGGACTGTTATAAAATCTAATTAATTTACTATCTGGCTTCACGGTTATATGCTCTCCTTCTTCTAAAGCATCAAAATCCTCTTGAGATATAGTTTCTAAATTTTGATCAGCCCAAGTACCTGTATGCCAAGTCCAATAAGTTACACTATTAGGATATAAATGTCTTTTGCCATCATCGGTAATATGATAAACGGCATCACTATCAGCGGTTTTAATTACTCGACCACTAGCATAGGAATAAATCTTTACACCTAAAACCTGTGGGGCTGGAGCGGATCCTCCACCACCACCTCCGCCACCAGCACTAGCAACAATAATATTCCAAGTAGCCGTAGTTGGATTGGTACCTATATCTTGCCAATTACCAGCTAAATCCTGACCAATAACTTCTAAGGTGTGTGAACTAATAGATAAAGTAGTTAAAGTTATTGGTGTCGCAATAGCCGTCGCTCCACTCACGGCTCCACCGTCTAAGCGATATTTATAATTAAGAACATCAGTGCCAGCTACTGTAATACTAAAACTATTATCAGTGGTTTCGGCGGCTGGTGTATTGGATAAAGTAGATGTTGGAGCAACAGTATCAATTACTATGTAGCGACTACCAAAATAAACATCATCTGCGCTCAAAGTAGTTTGATGATTTCCAGCCTGATCATAAATATCGCCAGTGATACCCGATATATACAATCTGTCTGAATTATAACCATTAATAATAGAATACTCGCAGCTAGCCGTGGTAGCTGGTGCTGAGGTAATAGCCAAATTACAAGAACCAATGTCAAAACTAATAGTTGAAGTGGCAACTAATGAAACAGCTTCAGAAAATGTTACCGTAAAAATTGCCGAACCCACCCCATAACTACTATCCGCTGCCGGATCAGTTAATCTTACTGTTGAAATTAGCGGCAGAACACCATCAATAATAATATCAGAATTATCATCAATGTTTTCGTCTCTAATCTTGTAATTTAATAATATATTAGTTGAAGCCACACTATAAATACTACCAGTAATACTACTCACACTTAAATCGGCTGTAGAATCATTTGCTCCCACTACATAATTACAAGAACCAGTGGTTAATGGTGATGAAGTAGCTATTTGAAAAGCACAACTACCCGTAGCACTAGCATTGAGATTAATAGTAATATCACTACTAGAATAAACTGACTCGGAAAATGTTAAATGAATAGGTACAATATCACCAATTTTATAGCGACCATCACTAGCTGTACTAGTAGCCACAATAAGTCTGGGACTATCAGTATTAATGTGAATGCCATTGGCTAAATTACTATTAATATAACCAAAGGTGTTGCCAGCTAAATCATATATATTACCAGTAATACTACTGACACTTAAATTACTAGCATCATCGTTTGCCCCCACTATATAATTACAAGAACCAGTAGTTGATGGTGATGATGTAGCTATCTGAAAAGCACAACTAGCTGTGGAACTAGCATTAAGATTAATAGTAATTTCACCGCCAGCATAGACTGATTCTGAAAATTTAACATTAATAGGAATAATATCACCAGCATCATAATAATCATTTATAACTGTGGTAGTTATAGTGGCATTAGGATTGCTAGTATCTACAATAATATTTTTTAACGACGACATATAAACAGCCGGGACAAACGATGTCATAGCATTGCCAGTCTCATCATATATATCACCAGTAAGATAACGCAAATCCAAATCATTAGAACTATCACCATTACTAACCGTATAAATACACGATGCGGTGGAACTAGCCGATGATTGATCAATGGAAAAATAACAACGAGTCAGCAAGCCTGATGTTAAAACTATAGTAGAAGTTCCTACCGTATAAACTGGCTCAGAAAAATTAACTCTAATTGTTATCTCATCTCCAGCTATGTAATAACCATCCGGACTATCACTAGTAATTTGAGTGATAGTGGGAGCTACTGTATCAACAGCTTCAACCGATTGACCTAGACCAAAAATTGCTAAAATAGCAACCACCATTATAAGTGGGTTTCTTACCGCTTTCATACTTTAAGACTAAATAATTATTAAAATAATCAAAAGACTAATAAACACCAAACTAGATATTATCATCTTAAGATTTTGTTTTTTAAATTGAATAAATATATTAATCAAGAGCGTTGCAACAATCAAACCTAACATTATTTTATAAATAGTCGCTGAAATCGAGAATAACCAATTAACATTGCCAGATTTACTATCTTTAGCAAAAAAATACTGTTGGGTTAAAGAAGCTTTAACTGGTTTAATGCCATCCCATGATACGTCGGTTGTTACTGAATTGCCAGCGTAGTCGGTCGCTGTAACACTAGGCAAAACCACTGGATTAAATAACTGTTCATTTTCTTGATTAAATATAATAGTGCTGCCAGTCCATTTGGTTGGCAAGCTAATATCTGGCTGAAGATCTATTTTATAATTACCAAATGAAACACTAGCGTTTTTAGTATCACTATCTAAGAAAACTTCAGCTCTAACTATTTTTTGCTCTTTGTCGTTAGCCTCTAGGACAAATAGTTTACTGGCTTCAATATTAATAGCTGGTGGAATTTGATCCAATGACACCCTATAAACATCTGAAGACAACGTTTTTGAACCATTACTAGCTTCAAATCTTAAATTATTTTCACCTTCACTCAAAGACAAGCTAAATTCAAAATTACCGTCTTTAGAATTAGTTAACTCTAAATATTTTACATCATTTAAATAGACATTTAGTGTCTTAGCCGATACAGCTAGAACACTAAAATAAGTGGGATTTTCATTAACCACTGAATCATTTTTAGGATAAGACAAGATCGGCACAGACAAAGAAGATGCAATAATCTTTTCACCAAAAACTTTTTGACTGGAATCACTAACAACAGTATTTTCATTTGGTTCTCGTGTTACTATATTAGCTACCGGAATATCATTAACAGACCCAAAAAACTGAGCTACTAGCGTCGTATCATAACCATTAAACTTACCACTTACCACTCCCACACCAATTTCAGTAAAATCTGGATCAATTATATTAGCATAATGAGTCTTACTCTGAACCCAAGCATTAACCACGTCAGCCGCATCAACAAAACCCATGGCTAAATTTTCACCAGCCGTGCTATAAGTATAATTATTTTTCCGTAACCAATAACCTAACCCCTTCTTTTTTGGACTAACATGAGCAAAATACTGTTCAGTTAACATATCCTGAGCTTTTTCATAAGCGCCTTTATTTAGAACATCATTTTTGATCAATAAGTTTAAACCCAAACTACTTCTAATTTCATTGGTTAAATTTATAATTTTCTCCGCTTGCTTTTTAGAAACATCTGGCGTCACCCAAGCACTTAACGGTAAACTAACTACAAATATTACAATTAATAGTTTAATAGCAATAGCCGATACTCCATAAGCAAATAAACTATTGGTTTTTAAAATTTTTGGTGAAAACTGATTACCTGAATAAGAAAAAAATAAATCCTTCAAATAACCACCACCTCTAGGATTTTTACCTTGTTTAATAGCCTCACCATCTGGCACACCATCACCATCAGAGTCAGGATTATTAGGATCGGTTTGATAAATTTTTATTTCTTCGTAATCAGAAATACCATCACCATCCGAGTCGGGGTTATTGGATTTAGTGCCATAAAGCTTTTCTTGATAATCACTTAGACCATCACCGTCGGTATCAGCCATTATTCGAATTCTGTCTGATAATTCTTTTACTTTTAGTTCTAATTTTTTAGACTTTAAATCAATATCACTTTTAGGTGTGACAATTATTTTTTTTCTACTTTTAATAGTCTTTTTCATGATTAGGCCTGTTGAGTAATCATTTTCGTAGCGAAATTTTCATATTTTGAGATAAATTTTTGGAAATTTAACCGAAATATGAAAATTATAGTAGCAAATTATTGTTTAATAGACCCCTGTATTATCTCATAAATATTACTCCAAATCAAGAAAAAAATAAAAGCAATACTGTAGTTTAGTATTGCTTTTGAATTAAATTGGATAATCACCGGTCATACAAGCAAAACAATAATCATCTGGATTATCGACTAAGCTTTTCAAATCTTCAACTGATAAAAATTCCAAAGAATCAGCACCGCATTCTTGTCTAATTTCTTCTTTAGAATGATTGGCTGCTATTAATTCACTTTTATTAGGTGTGTCTATACCATAATAACATGGTGAAATTATCATTGGAGAAACAATGCGTAAATTAATACTTTTAGCGCCAGCAAATCTAATTAAACCCACTAAACCACGCATAGTTGTTAATCTAACGATCGAATCATCCACTACCACCACATCCTTACCTTCAACTAATCGACGAATAATGATAAATTTTTTGCGGACTGCCAAGTCTCTAAGATATTGAAATGGTAAAATAAATGTCCTACCAATATAATGATGCCGAGCAATGGCCCTGACAGAGCTAATCCCCATTTCATTAGCATAGCCCTCTGCGTGATAAACTGCCGAATCAGGCACACCAACAACACAATTAGTATTAGTTGGGCAAACTTGGCAAAGTTTTTTACCAGCTCGCAAATGAAAATCTACTACCGCTTCATCAAAAACCACACTACCAGGATGAGAATAATATATTTTTTCAAAAATACATTGTGCTTTTTTATGGTTAGTTGGACTAATATAAATAGAATTTTCGTCAAAAAAATATGACTTAGATTCATTTTTACTGACAATTAATATCTCGCCTGGCTGAACACTTCTTTTAGTGTTAACGCCCAAGCTTTCAAATGAAACTGTTTCTGACGAAAAGTAAAGACTATCGCCAAATTCACCTATCGATAAAGGGCGATTTCCCCATGGATCACGTATAGCAATAACTGTATCATCAAACAAAATTAACAGCGAATAACTGCCTCGTAAAAATTTAACCGAGTCATAAATCCTATCAACCAAACTCTCAGCCAATGACTCACAAAATAATCGTAAAATTATTTCAGTATCTATTTTTGTTTTTAGTCTTTCAGGGTGTTTTAATTTAGTTATTAATTCTGAGTAATTAACCAAATTACCATTATGAGCAATGGCTACTTCCCGATTATTAAAAACTCCTAAAATCGGTTGGGCATTATCTGCCTTAGGATTGTCTTCAACTGTTGAATAGCGAATATGACCAATGGCACATTTACCATGAAGCTTATCCAAGGTATCTTGATCAAAAACTTCTTGAACAATACCCTTGGCCTTATGACAAAAAATATTTGAACCGTCACTAGAGGCTATGCCAGCATACTCTTTGGCTCGATGCTGGATAGCATGACCCATAACATAGCAGATTTCTGCTGCTTTACGACAATTAAAGGCACCGAAGACTCCACACACATCCTTCTCCTTTGTTGTTAAGGTACAAAAATAAAATTCGCTCCAACTAGTGGAACGAATTTATTATTTTAAATTTTGTTTATTTCTACTTCTACAAACTCTTGACGATGTCCGAATTTCTTAGCTTGTCTGGTTTTTGGCTTATACTTAACACCAGTTACTTTTCTAGCCTTGCCAAAAGCCAAAACTTTACCTTCAACCTTAGACTTAAGTAGAGGTGCTCCAAGATCCATTTTATCACCATCAACCAGTAATAAAGTATCAAATTCTACCTTATCACCAGTTTCTACCTTAAGCTTTTCAATTTTTATTTTATCTTTTTCTTTGACAACGTATTGTTTGCCACCAGTTTTAATAACTGCAATTTTCATAATGTTTATTACAAAAGTGATTTATACAACGATTACATATTACACTTTTTAGATTTATTTGTCAAATAATATCCTAAAGACTAATTTTAACAATATCCCCTATTCTGAGGCTATATTTATCCACAAAGCCTGAATTTACCTCTAAAACATAGTTAACAAAAGACTTTGGTCTATAAATTGGTAAATTAAGATTATCCCGCTGAGGCTCTAAATTCCTCTCATAACCAATCACCATATCGTCTTTTATCCAAATAATATCAATGGGGATAATCATATTTTTCATCCAAAAATTTGGCAATATATAGTCATCATAAACAAATAACATACCATTATTTGATGGCATTTTTTTAACATAACCCAAGCCTAATTGCTGTTCTGATGGAGTTTTAGCTAATCTTAATTTTATTTGTTGACCGGCAATATCGATAGTTTGCAAATTTGCTAGTGCCTGTTTGTTTTTAACAATTATTGCCAACGATACAAACAAAAGAATAGTAACAACAAAAACTATACTTAGTAGTCTAAAATTAACTTTTATTTTTTTGGGTTGACTTTCCATAGATTACTAAAATAATTAAACACATAAAAACAACTAAAACCCCTAAGCTAAATAATTTTCCCAGACTATTGCTTAATATGCCAAGTAGACCAAAAGTAATTGCTATTAAATATAGTAGTAATACTGCCTCTCTTTGACCAAAACCCACATCTAATAATTGAAAATGTAAATGTTTTCTATCAGCATGAGAAAATGGCGATTCGCCTCTTAAGAATCTTCTAATAATGACAATTAAAACGTCTAAAGCCGGAATACCAATCACCAATAGAGTGGTAGCAATTTTAGAACCAGAGATTATAGATAATACACCCAACATAAAACCCATAAAAATGCTGCCACCCTCACCTAAAAATATCTTAGCTGGATAAAAATTAAAAACCAAAAACCCAATTGAAGCCCCAAATAAAACTAGAGCCCAAACACTAGTAGCTGACATATAAACATCCCAACTTAAACTAAGGATAAAAATCATAAAAGCCGCCACACTAGTAATGCCAGTAACTAGTCCATCCAAACCATCCAATAGTTTAGTAGTATACATTAAGCCCATTAGCCAAATAAAGGAAACCAAAGTACCTAATATTGGTGTTAAATAAACAATAGCATTGGTAGGGCCGCCAATAGGATTAGTGATATAAGTAATTTTAATACCAACTAATAAAACCACTGTCGCCGCTAAGAGTGGCCAAATTATTTGTTGCCATGGTTTTAAATTATATTTATCATCTAATGTTCCACCAATCATAATTAACAAACCACCAATAAAAACCGCTAATATAAAATTAGCGCCAACACCAGAAAAATCAGCTAAGTTAAATAATTTAAAAATAAAAACCGAAATAAAAATGGCTAAAAAAATAGCCCAGCCACCTAGCAACGGTACGGGGTTTTTGTGGATTTTTCTATCAGCTGAGTTTGGTTTGTCTAATATATTAAAATAATGAGAAATTTTAATAACTAGTGGGGTAACCAAAAATGATATTAATAAGCCAATAGATACAGCTAAAAAATAAGCATAATTTATATTTATCATGAAATAATTATAGCAAAATAATTGATATTAAAAAATCCCAGAAATTAAACTGGGATAAATTACCTAGTAACATCTAATAAGCCGCGGGAATTATAGATACCTATAACCGGTTGAACTATTTCCCATTCTTGACGGCTCTTAGCTTTTTCTGAAGCAACCAGAGCTGCTTTAGATATGGTTACATTTACTCCCAGGTAATTTGATACTAATCCATTAGACTCTGCCTGTAACATCAAAGCTAGCCCCTGATGCGATCCTGAATGTGATAAACGGTAACTTTCACCAATAGTCGTTGGCAAAGCATGTCCAAGCATTTTACTATCTCCAAGGTTAAAAGACCTAACACTAAACCATAGCAAAAAATTTAGACCTTGTCAATAATAATTTAAAATTAAAATTTACCTTTTTTAATTTCTATTCGCAAATCACTCATCATCGAAAGATAAAACTCTAAATTATTTAAAGTCGCTAGTCGCATACCCAGTGGTTCATTGGTTTTAAATAATTGATATAAATAAGCTCGACTGTATTGTTTTAAATTAGTTTTATTAATTGAAGATTTATCATTTTTAAACTTAGCGTTAGCAATATTAATAGTTTCATAAAAACCAGCACCAAAGCCTGATTTTTTTCTAATATACAACCTGCCGTGTCTCGCTTCTCGAGTCGGAATAACACAATCAAACATATCTACTCCCCGCTTAACCGCTGCGACAATATTGTCTGGCGTGCCTACGCCCATTAAGTATCTGGGTTTATCTTCTGGCATTTGATTTACTAAATAATCTAACACCGAATACATTTCTTGATTACTTTCACCCACGGCCAAACCACCAATAGCATAACCATCAAAGTCCAACTTCACTAAGTCCTTTAAACTTCTTTCTCTTAAATCTTGATGTAATCCGCCCTGAACAATACCAAACATTAATTGTTTAGAGTTGAGCGTTTTTTTATACTTCTTCGCTTCTTTGGCCCAAGCGGTAGTTAAATCAACCGCTTCTCTAATTTTTGCCTTAGAGTCTTTGGAACTAGGACATACATCTAAAATCATCGCAATGTCCGAACCAATAATTTTTTGGATTTCTAAAACTTTTTTCGGTGTTAAGGTGTGCCGACTACCATCAATATGTGAATTAAATTCTACACCATGTGGCATTATTTTTCTAATCTTAGACAGAGAGAAAACTTGAAAACCACCACTGTCAGTTAGAATTGGCCCAGACCAATTCATCATTTTATGTAGTCCACCTTGTTTTTTTAGAACATCTAAACCAGGCTGAAGATATAAATGATAAGTATTCGAAAGTATAATCTGAGCACCTAGTGATTTAACCTCACCCGTAGTCAGATGTTTGACCGCTGCTTTGGTAGCGATTGGCATAAAAAATGGTGTCCCAATAAAACCATGAGCGGTTTTTAATTTACCAAGTCTAGCTTTAGTCTTTTTAGATTCTTTTAAGATTTCATACATAATTTAACAACTATTCCCAAGCTTCTAGCGGTTCACTGGTACTATACTCGACTGATTCAGGCACATCCTTAACGATATCAATATCTTTGAAGCCATTACTACTAAAGACATTGGAAGTTACTAATCTTTTCGCATTATTTTCAATATACCAGATATCAGAAGAGTTAACATACTGAATAAGTGAACCATCGGGATACATTAAGGTATCGGCACTAATAGCACAACTATCATCTCGAGTATAATCCGATTCAAACGAATTTTGAATTATAACTAATCTTTCCATCCATTTATCACCAAAGCCAAAAGTCGCTGGACAAAGCACATCACCAGCTTTCACTACATAAATAATATTACTACCCTTGAACTGAATAAGCTTACTGCCAGGCCTAACTGTAACATTCTTAGCCACTGGGATAGCATCAAATTCCGATTGTGTTACCACCTCGACTAAATGATCAGCCCAAGTGCCAGTTCGCCATGACCAAAAAGTTGGTGAGTTAACAAACAACCGTCTTTTACCATCTATAGCTACATGATAAACTGCTGGATCATTAGCCACTTTAATTAACCTACCAGTATAAAATTTCTGTCTAATTAATTCTGTTTTAATAATAACGTTATTAACAGTATCATCAGTATCAGTAGATGGAGCTCCAGCGCCTGCTGCTCCGCCACCAGCAGTAGCAGTACAACTAGTAGTTTCATTGGGCTTACCTTCTGGGATATTACAATTGTTAGTATCACTACATGACCTAGATTTAGAACTAGTAACACAGGCTGACCAAGAAGTGCACGTCCAATTAGGCGTACAAGTCACGCTACAACCCTGAACCAAAGTTGGTTTGTCTAAAATAGTACCACAAGCGTTTGCATCAGTACAAGTTCTAGATTGAGAGCTACTGGTACAAGTTGACCAAGCACTACAAGACCAATTTTCGATACAGGCTGGAGCAATGTCATACACTCTTTCCTTAACCACTTCAGCATTACCAGAAACATCACTAGCATAGAATCTTAAAGTTTTAGAAGTTGAAATAGCTAAAGCTGAATTATAAACAGCATTTGGTGTACAACCAACACCTAGACAATAATAAATAGTAGCTGGTTCGCTAGCCGACAAAGTTACTGATATAGCTGAGCTATAAGTACCACTAGCTTTAGAAGCAGTGGTCACTGGCTTAATCGTATCGGCAGCAGCGGAAGCGGTAGAAAAATAGCCAAAAACGGCCGCTGTTCTAGTTAAATCATCAATCACAAATTCACTGTATTTAGTAATATTAAAATTATCTAAGTATTTTCGGGCTGTTGGATAACCAGGGCTACCATAGTAAGCTGGATAAGCATTATCTAAAACCGCAATGTAATAACTCTTATATGGCAATGCATTAGCCGGACCATAAACACTAAACCCGGGTATTGGCTGAGCAATACCATCAAATTCAGACACTTTATTTAATGGATCAACTACCGGATTATCCCCAATGCCAGTAATAAACACTTTAGACAGTGGATTAGCTCCAAGTTGAAAATCTATATTCTGCTTAGCCCTATCTAAATAATAACTATTACCAGTTAGTTCATGGGCTAAAATGTAAATAAATGAATACCGAGTACTCATTGACAATGTACCAAAGCCAACATTAATAAAATCTTTTTCGGCCACCTTATAATTCCACTGGTCTTCATCTTTCTTAAATTTATCCATTAGCTGACTAAAAGCTGTCATATAGACCGCTTTTCTCTCAGAATTAGCTCCAGCAATATTATAATAATCCCAACCTCGTCTTAGATTAGAAGCACTATAATAATAATCCGTTTTAGTCCAACTATTTAATTCATTGGTTGGAACCAAGTTAGTAAAAACATCCTCGTATTTTTGTTCGCCAGTTAAAGCATAAAGTTCTATAGCCGCCCAAGCTCTAGAATCTCTATTATCATTACTCCAATAACAACCAGAACTAACATCGGTTATACCTAAAGCCGGATTACCCTTAGGATTACAATAGGCCTCTTGTTCTGTTTTTGTAGTATATGGTGGCGGGTTTTGTTCTGGATGGGCTTCTAAGCATTGCCACGCCAGTAGCGCCTTGTCCCTATACCGCTGAGCATCCGTTGGGAAAAATGGTTGCATAATCCTAGCGGCTTTAGCTAATATGGCGGCGGCAAAACCAGTATCTTCTGTAGATTTAGTAATCACCCAGTGTTTTCTGGTGTCCAAATCAGGCATTTTATCAGACCAAGTTTCAAAAGCCACTTTATTAAAAGTACAACCATTACTACTTACCATTTTAGCTATCCAATCTAACTCCCATTTAGACTCATCCAATATATCTGGGACTCCATTATGACTCTCTGGAATATTTAATTGATTATCGGAAAAATGGGTTGGTACTATTTCATACATAGTGAAGTAATTATCCACTGCTTCAGCCGCTGTTCTAATATATTTATTATAATCAGCCGCATCAAACCAACCACCAGTAAAGTCAGCTTGAGCACCAATTGGCTCGTTGGCATATAAATCCGGAGATTTATCTTTAATAGAATTATGATAATAACCAGCCGTTGGTTGAGCCGCTCCTCTGCTCCAAATACCGGCATATTGCGAGGTTAAGGCCATGCCACTGCGCTGATAATACAGCGCTCTGGCTGTAGTGTAAAAAACATCATTATATATATTATCTCTAATATCAAAATCATAACTTCTACCAATACCATCTATCTGTATATAATACGAACCGGGGGTTTCAAAATTTGTAAAATCCAAATACCACACATCCTCCCCAGTGAAAGGCCGAACGCTGTCATTAATATAAAAATTATCTGATTCTGATGATTTTATTAAGGCTCCAGTCAAAACTACTTGACCAGTCGTTTTATTTTTAATCTTTGCTATTAGACCAGCGCTTAAAGTCATTTGTCCAGCGTCACCTAAGTAGTTACCCACATAAACCCGTTTTGGTGATTTTGGCAGATAACCAACTTGATTTACTTTAATACTAGAACTAATGTCATTATTAAAATCAAAAGAAAAATTAACACCTCCAACTTTAGGTAGATTACCTATTATATCCTTGACTTGTATAGAAAGGCTATAATTAGCATTGGAAGAAATTGGTGATGCTAAATCTAAATAAATATAATCTTTTACCACAGGAGAAAATGAACTTCCGCTAAAATCAGTCACAAACCTCCTTATGCCCACTGAAGAAACATTTATTTTACTATTGTCACTGGAATTCACCAGAGTATAATTGGCGACATTTCTAGCTGATGCGAAATTTAATTTTTCATCAATAGTTAACATTAGATTTTTACTGTCTAAAACCTCTATAGCCTCTACAACCAAACCTTGGGTGTCCTCTAGAGTAATATCATCAATATAAAAACTTTTTGGAGTTTGACTAGCAGGAACAGAAAAATAAATATTTCTAAAAGCTCCACCAAAATTACCAACAAAAGCACTGCCAGGTATTACCACTTGTCGATAAGTCCCATCTATGACGCCACCACTCACGTAGGGTAATATATTTAAATTTTGAGAGGCATCATTACCACCAGAATACTGAATCACTATATCTAATGTATTTGCATAAGTACCGGATGTTGTTCTAATCCAAAATTTAATAGAATCAACCTCACTAAAATTTAAAACGCCCTGGTTGCCATAACCCACGTCTAACCTTGATTTTGTATGATTACCATCAGGCATATCCATTTTTAAAGCCTTATTGCCTGTCTTAGATAATAATGGATCACTGATAACTGTCAAAGCGTAACCAGTTGTCAACGCTTCAAAATCCTTATCTTCTTCAAAAATTACTTTTTTAACCTCATTTACACAAGAAGCCGAACAACCGTCATAGCTATCCACATTACCATCATCACATTGCTCTGCTAAATCAACTACACCATCACCACAAGTAGTAGCCGCAATTGTGAAATCACCTAAAACCATCGATTTTGACTTTATTTTAAATAAAACAAAAATCAAACCCATTATACAAATAATTAATATAAACAAAGTCAAGAAATATTTTTTTGATGGTCCTAATTTGAATGTTAGCATATGATAAAACTATTTTAATTACTGAACTATACCCTTGATTTTACCAAGAATTGGATCATCAAAGCTAGTGGTAATAGCTTTAACATCCTTGGTAATTAATGTCCCTGTATTAGAATCTTTAGCCGATAAACTAATACCGGATAACAGTATTAATACTCGACCACGATCATTATTTGTTGGTTTAATATTAATATTAAATGATGCGATTACATCTTTAGCTGATCTTTTAAGGTTAGAAATATTCCAAATCACTTCATTAGTAGCCGCATTATACGATAGATCGCCAATATCATGATTTTCCCGATTAGACCATGATACATTATTTGGCAATTTAGATCTAACCTGAACATTTTCTACGTCATGAAGGCTATTAGATAACTGTAAATAAATATTATAAGTTGACTCTTCACCAACTCTGGGCTCAGTTGGCCCAAGCCCTAGTGGGACGTTTTCTTCATCATAATACCTAGCCACTGCTTCAATGGCCAAATCAGAGTTAACTGAGTTAATAATTGATTTGGTAATAACAGAGGACTCTCCGGTTAACTGACCTTTTTGATTAGCCTTAGCTTCAATATAACTTTCAACACTAAATTTACCAATTTTAGAATCACCCACAACCGAAGCATCACTAACTCTAATTTGCCACGAAATATCACCCTCTTCGTTAGCACCTAATTTTAGAAGTTTAGGCACATTTCGACCAATCCAAATAATAGAATTTTTATCAACAGTGCCATTGTTTTCATCTTTTAAGGTTGACCAATCAAGTATTTCTGAATTCAAAGTGGCTTTAATTTGAATATTTTCTAAACTTTCCTCACCTGTATTTTTGTAATGCAATGTGTACACCAATAGATCACCCAAACCAATCGACTGATCTTCTGCTGAGCCGTTAGTAATTAATTGCAAACTTAGCTGATCTTTTATAACATTAGTTATCAAAGTCTCTTCATTTTGTGGGTAATAGTCATTATTGTAGTTCAATTGCATTCTAGCCACAAAATCCCTGTTACCACCAAATTCAGCTGTCGAATAGTTACCCTTAATTTTAATCTCCCCTTTTTCTCCAGCTTTTAACTCTTTTATATCCCAAATATCATTTGTTTCTTTGCTAGCTGCTGGTTCCGATGAACTAAACACAAAAGATTCTGAATAGTCCACTACTATTTGAATATCAGAAAAAACTTCTTCCGATAAATTTTCATACTTTAAAATATATTCCAAATCTTGATTGGCTAGTGCCTTATCTGGACCTTCAATATCTAAACTTAAAACTGATGAGGAAACAATTACATCAACAATAGTCTCTTGTTTAAAATTAGCATTTAAATTGGCTGGCTTAAAATTCAAAACTCCTCTAAAAGTTTGAGTGGAATTTAAAGCAGCAATTGTCTTACCTTTTAGTTCTATGGTTTTACTTTCACCAATGTTTAAAACGCTAAAATTCCATTTATTGTTTTTATCACCACTAGCTTTTGGCAATGAATCAACATATTCAAAATTATCCGGATAAAAAAGCTCTAAATCTAAATTATAGAGGTTAACCTTTTCTTTATTAGTAATAGTAATTGTGTATAGTCCCTCTTGTCCAGACACAATAGTAATTGGCGTGTCTATTTTTAAACTTATTTTTTCATTGGTAAAATTATTAGTTTCCAGTTTAGAAAAAACAAAAAATCCAGCCAAAGCCACTATTAAAAATACAGAAAAAACCCCAATCAATGAATACAAAATAGTTTTCCAAAGTGGTCGCTCGTTCTTTTCTAATTTAGTTAAATCTGGTATTGCTCCATCTTTATCAGTATAAACTTCAGTTAACTTTCTCTGTATTTCCACGTCACTAGCCGAACTACTGCTAAATGTTTCCACAATCTTTCTTTTAGGCTTATTTTTTTTAGTAATCAAACCCGCTAAGTCATCTTGCATAGTATTTACAGATTTCTTTTTTTTGACATTAGATTTACTGATCTGTGCTTTTGTTTTTGATAATGACTTTACTTCTTCATCAAAATTTTCAGCTGGATAGTTTTGAACAGGCATGATAATTATATATTAATATTGTAATTTAATTTTTAAGACCCACAAAATAAAATAAATCTTTAGATATTTTTGAACTATAAACACTCTCATGGTCATTGTTTTGTACCTCACTAGGATAAGTGACGCCTACAGACACACTATTTGGATAATCTACTTTACTAACAAATTTATCATCACCACTACCAGATTGTTTTTGTATCAACAAACTATAAGAATCACTAGAAATTTGTGATGCAAAGAGACTCTTAATTTTATTAACCAATCCAGGATCTGCTACCTCTTGTTTAGTAATATTAACTTTAAATGGTAATTTATAAACTAGTAACATCTCCTTAGACTCGCCTGGCTTAACAGTCACCCAATTAGCAAAAACCGTTTTATTACCCTCATTGTATATTTTAGTCAAACTATCTTTATCAGTAATAGCTAATTTTTCATTTTCTAGTCTTTTATCTGGTTCTAAATACTCGTCTGGCTGTCTAAATTCTTCATAGTTAGGATAATTAAATCCCTCAGCTTTAATTAATTGACTACCTAACGGCACATAAACTCTCATAAAACTGCGATTAGACACATTAGTAAAAACATCATCAACTGGTCCAAAATCGCTTCTATTTATCACTACACTATCAATGATCGAGCCGTCCTCAGCGATAGAAGCTTTATGATAAATTTCCTGATTAATAACATTATCAGTTTTACCACCAGCAATATTAGTAGCAACAACACTTAAATAATCCTTATTGGTATTTTTCACTCTACCGTCCCAATTATTTTCCGCCACAAACTTTTGTTCAGTTTCATTAAACAAATATATCTGAATATCTTTATCTTTTAAGCCTTTACCAAAAGTATTAACTAAACTCAATACACTATCAGGTTCAATGTTAAAAATACCATCAATTAATTTTGGTGCTAGATCGCCTAATATTTTTTTAGGCTCCTTCTTATTGGTGTATTCAATTTCTACACTTTTTTGTAGTTCAATTTCAAAATTAGATGACGAAATTGTCTTATGATAATCAGGCATTTCAATTGGCCCGACAACATCCAATAAACTACCAAGCCAATCTGAATTAATAGCAATAACACCATCAATGGTAGCGCCATCACTTTTATTATAAAAATAAGCAATATTATTGGCTGTAGTGGGAAAATCAGACCACCAATTAGAATCTTGAAATTCCCATTTGGGGTTTACCAATCTCAAAGGTTCTGGTGACTGTAATAATTCTGTTAGCCCAGCTCGTAAATCATAGGTGCCACCAGCTGGCATATTAATACCATCCAGATTACCATTTTTAAAATCAGCCAAAGCTAAACTACCCATAAAGCCGCCGCTAGCCCTAAGCTCATTATCATTTTGAAAAATTATTAAATATTTTCTTAAGTCTCTTTCACCCAAAAAATTAATAGCAAATTCCATAGTTTCATCTGACTTCTTTAGACTGGCAATAAATAGTGGCAAATTATCTTTGAGTTTAGAAAATTTTTCTCGATTATCCTCTGGTAAATGCTTAATATTAATTTTATTTAAATTATCCTCCGCTGCTTCCAATTGAGCCAATGCTTCCAAATTACTAGCTTTAAAATTTTTAATTCTAGATGATAGGGAAAAATCAGATTGAGCAGAAAAATCATTCAAACCAGTAATTAAATACTCACCAGCCTTGGTTAATTTTTCGCCTAACTCCAATAAATTCTTGCCACTTTTAAAAGTATTATTCACTGGGATAGTTGCAGCCAAGACAGTTAAAAAAGATTTAATTTCATTTAATTGATCCTGGGCTGAAATAAAATCAGCATTAGCGTCAACTATATGAGCCCGAGCATCTTCTAAATTAAGGTTAGCCAAATCATTTTGAACTGACTCTAAATTAAATAAAGCTTCTTCGGCTTGACCTAATACCCGGCCCCTTGCATTTTGAGCGCTCTGTAAATAAAAGTACGACCTAAGTGGTACTGCGATTACTATAGCGATAGCAAAAAAAGCTAGCAGCGGTTTCAAAGAAACTCGACTAAGATTTAAACTATTTATCAAACTATAAAAATTAAAGCTATTTTTAGACTTATATTGTGAATAATCAATCTTCTCTTCCATCGCTTCAGTATTTGATATTGACTTTAAAGCTATAGATTTTTGCGGCTCAAAACCAAAAACTTCATCTTGTTTTAAATACTGTCTGATGGTTTTAGAATAAGCTCCAGCAAAAACACTAAAAACCAAATCAAATACACTACGTGCTTTAACTACTATAAAAACTATCAGGTTAACAACTGAGATCTCTTGCCAAACATCAGACCTATTTAAAGCCATGACTCTTCTAGATACCGGCAATTTAGGAGAAGTATCTATACGATAAAATATATTTTTAAATAACAAATTTAATCTACGCCAATTTTTCTTGAAAAAACTTATGATTTCGCTATTTTCAATAGACAATAAATCAAAAATTCCAATTTTTGCCAAAAAGTTACCGCCTGGCAAATCATTATAACTCAGACTTGCGGTGTTATCCAGAGACGGTCTAACTTTCTCTATGTATTTTTGAACTGATAAATTAAGTAAGTAAGGAGAGGAATATTGATCCAACGGATGATTAATAACATTAATACTAATATTATCACTAGGCATTGCTTTAATTGGAACATAAGAAAAATCATTTGATTTATCATAATCAAACATAACTACACCAAACGATTTATCATCAGAGCCAACAAGTTTTTTGACTTTGTTAGATAGAATCGCCTTTTTTTTCGCAAGCCTTTTTTTAACCTTAGTTTTTAAAGTTTTTTTGGTTGCATTTTGTTTTTCTTGAGGCATTTAAAATTTATCTTTCAAAATGAATAAATTTTTATCTGTTTATGAGTATTATTATAACATAAAATAACTAAGTAAACCAAACTAAATTATCATAACTGGGGATAAAAAAATAGACAGATCAGTGTGATCTGTCTAAAGGTTAGTTTAAACGCCTACATTTGATATTGTTCTATGGTTTTTAAAGCACACTGATGCCAAGAATATTGTTTCAAATTATTATACCCTCTATTTCTCAAATCATCCATAGTTTGCTGATTACCTAAAACCTCAATAATCAACCTGGCTAATTCACTAGCATTATTAGGATTAAAATACAAAACACTATCACCTAAAATTTCTGGTAAACAGGAATTAAAGGAGCTGAGCACTGGCAAACCATAACTTTGAGCTTCCAAAGGCGGCAAGCCAAAGCCTTCTATTAGACTAGGAAAAATGTACAGTCTAGCTTCTCTATACAAGCAAGCTAGATCACTATCACTTAAATAATCAGTCAAAATAACAGATTCATCCAAATCTGCTTTTTTAACCTCATTAGCTAGCTGACTGTAAAAATAATTTTTACTGCCAACTAATACTAATTGCAAAGTATTATTTACCAATAAAACTTGACCAAAGGCTTCAATTAATTTTTCTAAATTTTTATGAGGATAAGCCGAACCAACATATAATAAAAAATCTCTATTTATACCCAAATCTTTCTTAATTTGATCACATTTAATCTGTCCAAGACTCGGCAAATCAACTCCTTCATAAGTAACTATTACTTTTGACTCTTTTATTTTCAATAATTGAACAATGTCTTTCTTACTATACTCTGATACTGTAATTATTTTTTGAGCTTTATTGGCAATTATATTTATAATTAATTTATAAAAAAATAATTTTATTTTATAAATAACAATATTCTTAGTAGTAGCTCGGCTATTAGGATAATGAGAAATAATTAAATCGTGAATTGTCACTATGAACTGACTACGGTACAATATTGGCGCATTAAAATGAGTGAAATGTACCAAATCAAGTTGATATTTTTTTAATAAAAATGGAAATATAAATTGTTCACTAAAACCATAAACCTGAAAATCAGCTAATACCTTAACGAAATGCTTACTATTTGGTTTATAACTATCAAAATTACTTTTTTGCAAAAAAACATAATACTGATTACTGCTATCAATAATTTCTAATTGCTTAATTAAATTTTCTATATAGCGTCCAATACCGCCATGTTTTGAGCCATATAGTCTAGCATCAATACCTATTTTCATGTTAATAGTTTAATGTTTTAAATACGTTAACCACTTCATAAGCGGTTTTGTCCCAACTATACTCGTTAGCTACCGAAAATCCATTGCTAATTAAATCTTTTTTGAGTTCATCATTATTTAAAATTGCCGTCATAGATTCATGAAGTTCATTAACATTATAAGGATCAACTAATATAGCACCATTTTTTACAATCTCTACCTGAGAAGAGTTGGAACCAGAAATAACAGGTGTCCCACAAGCCATGGCTTCAATTGGTGGCAAACCAAAGCCTTCATAATATGATGGGTAAACAAATAAACCAGCTAAGTTATACAAACCTCGCTTATCAGACTCATTAATGTATCCAATTATTTTAATTTTATCATTTTTCTTAGCTAATTGCATTATTTTCTTCGATTTCCACCCGCCACCACCACTAATTACCAAATAATAATCAGTATTTAATTTACTATAAGCTTCGACAATGCTTTCAATATTTTTTCTCGGCTCCAAAGTTCCCAAATATAAAATAAATTTAGCTGGTAATTTATACTTTTTAACCACTCTATTTAATTCTATTTGGTTAGTTACTACTCTAAATTTTGAATCAACACCTTCATAAACTACTCTCACGCCATATGGGTCTACTTTAAGTAGATCAATTAAATCATTTTTAGTACTTTCTGAAACCGCAATTACTACTTCCGATTTTTCGATAATTCTTTTGACCATCAATATTTTATGCCAAAACCTAGATTTTAAAGTTAAAAACTGAGGATATCTTAGATAAGACAAGTCATGAACTGTAATAACTTTTTTACAATTATTTGATAAGGCAGAAAAATTAATATTTGGCATAAAAAATATATCCACCTCCCCTATTAATTTATCAATACTTGGTTTATTAAATAACAGAAATGACAAGTTTAAGATTTTATTGGAATATTTAAAGCCAGAAAATGTCACATTTTTAGATGAAAATTTTGGCAATTTAAATGGTTTAGAATTATTATAAAAAAGAATATATTCATTATTTTTATCTAATTCAAAAATAGCTTGAAGCAAATTAAAGGTATACCAAGCAATACCAGAATAATTATCAGACATTAAACACCTTATATCAATACCTATTTTCATAGTTTTCTTTTAAAACTTCATTTATTTGTACCTTAAAATTATCAATACTAAATTTTTTAGCATGAGTCCTGATAAAATTGGGGTCGTATTTATTTTCATCGAATCTAATAACTTTATCGGCTAATTCTTCCCACCATTGTTCCTCAAAAAATTCACCAGTTTGCCCTTCAATAATTGTTTCGGTGGCCCCACCGGACCTATAGGCAATAACTGGTCGACCAGAAGCCATCGCTTCAATAGCCGTAATACCAAAATCCTCCTCTTGAGGATTAAGATAGGCTAAACAACCAGCATATAAATCTTTCTTTTGATTGTCAGACACTTTGCCTAAAAATTCAATGTTAGATTTAGCTAAACTTTTTAAATATTTCATTTCTGGTCCAACTCCAAAAATTTTAAGTGGCACACCTAACCTAGAAAAAGCCTTAACCGCTAAATCCAATTTTTTATAAGGCACCAATCTACCACCGGCCAAATAGTACTTCTTAGGCTTATTAGAAATATAAAAGTTATCAATATCAACTGGTGGATAAATTACTCGACTATCACGACTATAATATTTTTTAATTCTACTTTTAACCGTGCTAGAATTAGCCACAAACAAATCTACCCTATCAGCTGCTAACCTATCCCATTGCCTTAATTTTCTCAGAGTAAATGGTAAAACAATTTTAACCAATGGATTAACCTTAAGGCCCTCAACATAAGAATAGGTATCGGTCCATAAAAATCTAGTTGGCGTATGACAATAACAAATATGTAAACTATTAGGATTGGTAATAACCCCCTTAGAAAAAGCTGAGGAGCTAGATATTACCAAATCATAGTCCATTAAATTATGACCCTCGGTGGCCATTGGCATTAGGGCCAACCACCACTGATATTTATTAACACCTAAGGATATTCTTTGTAAAAAAGAAGTTACGATTTTTTTATCGTGAAAAAATGTATGAGTGTGTTTTTTATCAATTAACAAAGTAAAAATAGGAGCTTCAGGAAACATTTCCTTAAGCACCATTAAAACCCTCTCTGCGCCGCCATCCTGAGCCAGATGGTCATGAACTAAAGCAACTTTCATAGTAATTATCTTAACAAAAATAGTCCTTTTTTAGCAAATAAAAAAGTAGGCAATCTACCTACTAATTATTCGATATCTTACTCCGTTTTTCTTTTCTTTAAGACAGCTAATGGCGTCCTAAATAAAATCATTAGATCTAATTTGGGACTCCAATTTTCCATATACCAAATATCTAGCCGAATTTCATCATCAAAGTTTAAATCAGATCGTCCAGAAACTTGAGCCATACCAGTCATACCTGGCTTGATAGTCAAAACTCGCTTTTGATGACTATTATATTTAGCCACTTCCTCAACTTCATGAGGCCTAGGACCGACTAAACTCATGCGACCTATTAAAACATTAAATAATTCCGGCAATTCATCAATAGAAAATCTTCTGATTATTTTTCCTACTCTGGTAATCCTCGGATCATCTTTTAATTTAATCATCGGAGTACCAGCTCGTAAATTCTCATGAGTGGCCATAAATTCTTCATCAAATCTTTTTTGATGAGCATTTTTTACCATCGAACGAAATTTAAAATATTTAAATGGCCGGCCAAATTGCCCAATCCGTTGATAAGAAAAAAATATCTGCCCTCTGGAATCTATTAATATTAAAAATGAAATCAGCAGTAGAAATGGAATAATAAGGGTAATTAAAAAAGTAGAAATAACTACATCAAAAACTCTTTTATAAATTTTGCCCCATCCATCGAGTCTAGTTTTTTTGACCTCAATAATCGGTAGACCAGCAATAGTATTGAATTCAAAATTAGTAATAGGCGTGTCAAATATGCCAGCTACAAATTTTAAGGTGATATGATTTAAATAAGAAAAATCATTTAACCTGGTCACTTGTTCATTAGGAATACTAGCATCAGCGATTAATATCTCATCAAATTTATCACTCATCAGTAGCTGATAAATTTCTTTTTCAGACTCTAAACTAAAATCTGAAAATTTGCCAACTACTTTAAAACCAGCCTTCACATCTTTTTTAAAATTTTCTTCTACCTCTTGAGCTAATTTACCACGACCAATAATTATCACTCGATGGACTCCTAAGCCATATTTATATAATGAATGTTGAATCAATCTGATCAAGCCACGACTAGTGATAACAAAAATTGTCGAAAAAATCCAACCAGCAATAATAATAAAACGAGAATCAAACAAATTACGAGAAAAGAAAAATATAAACATCAAAATAGCCACCGCCGTCGATGAACCCAAAATAATTTTATAAATTTCATCAATCGGCCGTCTAGTGCCGCGCATTGAATAAAGTCCAGCTATTGCAAAACCAAATATCCAAATTGCCGATATCCCCCAAAGAAACCCCAGATATGAATTAAATGACAATTCAAAAATAGCCGGTCTAATCTCTTGAACTGGCTGCCAAAAACGAATGGAATATGAAGCGATGCCAGCTAGAACCACTGTTAAATAATCAATGGGCACTAGGCTAGCAGAAATCGCTATTTCTGATCTTTTCATACATATATTTTAACACATAATACTACCATATAAAAGCTAAATTGTCAATAAAAAAACCCAGTATATAACTGGGTATAATAATTATCCGAAAACAATCAATGAACAAATAAGAGAAATAACTAAAAAAATAACTACATGACATACAGCTGAAACCGTTTCCCAACTAACTTCGCCATGACTAGCTTCCGCAAATTTATACCTTCGCACATAAGAATAACTGCCATCCTCATTTTTTATACGATCGGCCTTATGATAATAACTATATGATCTTAAAATAAAAGTACCAATAACTACCCAAACTAAACTACCACCGATTATCGACCAAACATCTTCGCCAACCATTTTCCAGATAATAATACCCACCACCATAATACCAACTGGAGTTTTAACAAACTCGTTGACCTGTGTACCTAACTGATCACAGGCTCCAGAAATCGCTGTACCAATATTGACGCCAATATTTGTCCACTTTTCAGCCTGATCAGCCATCTCCAGTGGTGTAATCTCACCACTAGCGATTTTTTGCGCCTGTAACACTTGAGCCGCAGTTTCCGGATCAAGCTTATTCAAATCAATACTAATTTTATTACCCTGAGCAAAAATAGTACCACAAATAAGCACAAAAGCCAGAAAAATAGATAATCTTTTCATGTTTCTGATTCCTTCTAGTTGAAAGGTGCTACTAGTGCTAAGATTGGCTTAGCACTTTCTGATCTATAACATAAAACAATATTAGAAAATTGTCAATAAAAAAAGAGCCACCAGCAGCTCTTTGACTTTGTGTCTTGCATTCGGTCGTCCCTACTAACAAGCAAGCTAGCGAATCAATATTAGCTGGAGGCGAACCTCATAAGCCTATGGTACAACCAGTGTCTACTAGACATGGCGGAGATATTGATTCTACTGGTGACTAGGCCAAGACCTTAGAGAAACGCTTTTGGCCCAATTACGCTTCAGGTAATTTCATTACTGTAAATATAAATTAATTTGTCAATAAAAAAACAGCTTGTCTAAAGCCGTTCTTTTTTGTCTAGATAAATCTATAAGCCGAATTCTGTTCCTGATGGGTCTGTCTCCAAATAGTCTTTTGTTTATAAGTTTTCACAATTTTGAAATAAATTTTTTAAACAATTTTTAAAGTTTAGTGGAGCTAAGCTGAAAAAATTTTTATAAAATTTAGACAAAATTTGGAAATTTTAACAAATATGCTATTTGGTGACAGACCCATACAAAGAGATGACAATCTATCTGGATTAACTATTACTAGTTAATTCTAGCCCCCTACTATATTTGGGGTTGCACTAAGTAGAGTTTACCACGAACTGCCGGTCACCGACAGCTGAGTCACGTAGCTTTAGACTAAGGGGATATCCCGTTCTTATTCTAAAACATCATGACACTTTTCACCTTTCATTTGCCGAAGCAAACTAGTATTGTCTCTGTGGCACTGGTCCTAACTATACCTCGCGATATAGCTGGTGGGCGTTACCCACTACCATGACTTTAATCATAGTGATTAAAGAGTGTTCGGACTTTCCTCTCCGATTAAAACCGGAGTAGTCATCCAACTTATCTAGACAGTCATATTGTATCATAAATATAGTAAAATGTCAATACTTATTTTAAAATAAATAACAAAAAAATCCACCTCAAAAATGTTAACTTTTAATATCTTTTTATTTTTTTAACGCTTTATCAATAGCTTCGTTAACTAGTTTATCCGCTTCAACATTAGACTCTCGAAAAACATGAATAAATTTGATTTTTTTAAATTGCTGAGATAAATTATGCACCTTAACGAATAAGGACGCTAAACCGGCATTTTTTACCTTATACTCATGATTCAATTGCTTGACTACCAATTCAGAATCCAAATAACAATCCACTTCCTCAGCTTTAGCTTTTATCGCTTCTTCTAAACCCAAAATTAAAGCCTGGTACTCAGCCTGATTATTTGTTGATTCACCAATATATTTTTTAAATAATTTCTTTTTGTCGCCAATTTCTAACACCACACCAATCCCCGCTGGACCAGGATTACCTCTAGCGCCACCGTCTGAATGCAAAATTACCTTAGTCATAAATTTAAATACGTATTTAAATACGTATTTAAATACGTATTTTTTTATTATAACAAAAAAGTTTCAAAATAAAAATCAAAAACTACTTAGCACTTTCCATTAAATCTACTATTTTTAGCTGTAATTCTTTATTACCGTTCCATTCATTAACTCCTATTTCAAAAACGACATCAATATTATCACCGACATTTAATTTGGCACACCAATCACCAAAAGAAAAACCAATCATTTTATGAATGACTGGATGATTAGTTTGACTAACCATCGCCCGTAAATGCTTGCCATCACTACCCACTGTTTGAACTTGTTCAATTTTTAAATTCCTAATCAAAAACAATGGCATATCATTAGCCTCGCCAAATGGTTCAAATTTTTCTAACTTATAATAAAAATTCCAATCAATATCTGCTAGTTCAATTTCGGCTTCAATTTTTAATATTTCTCGAAGATCAGCATCTTTTAAAGCCTCCGTAGCAATAGCTACCATTTTTTTATGAAAATTATCTAAATTTTCTTTACCAATAATCGTAAAACCACAAGCCTGTGGATGGCCACCAAATTTTTCTAAATACTCACTACATTCACTTAAAGCACTAGTAATATCAAAACCATTTACACTTCGGCCAGAACCCACATATTTATCACCATCCTGAGATATAATAATAGCTGGTAAATTATATTTATCACTAATTCTACCAGCCACCAAACCTACCACCCCCGGATGCCAACTTTCACCGGATGCCAACAATAATTTATCATCTTTTATCTGACTAACGATTTTGTCAGCTTCTTTCATCATTGTCACTGTTATAGATTGTCGTCTAGTGTTTTCTTCTTCTAATTTTTGTACTAATTTATCAGATTCATCATCATTATCAGAAATAAGTAATTCAAAGGCTAGTGAAGCGTGATTTATTCGTCCAGCCGCATTTAGTCGTGGCACTATGCGCCAGCCAATATATTGAGTATCCAGCTTACCGCTAAAATGATTAAGCTTTTCAACTATTTTCATAATACCCTTGCGTCTAGTTTTATCTAGAACAATCAAGCCATATTTTACAAAAATTCGGTTTTCACCCAAAAGCGGCATAATATCTCCCACTGTGGCAATCGCTACTAAATCAAGCAGCCATTTATCAAAGCCAAGCGGTAATTTATTAGCCCATACAAACTCATCTTGAGTTTTGAGTAGTCCTTGAACGACCTTAAAAGCTACACCAGCACCACATAATTTTCGAAAAGGATACTGACAATCATTGAGTGATGGATTAATAATAGCATAAGCGTCTAACGGCAATTCCTGTGGCTCCTTATGGTGGTCGGTGACAATTATATCAACCTTATTTTTTTTAAACTCAGATACTTCTTCTTTATTAGAAATACCACAATCGACAGTGACTACTAATTTATAACCACTATCACTTATTTCTTGAACCGCTGTCATATTCAAACCATAGCCCTCACCTTCTCGAAAAGGAATTCTAATGTCAACATCAGCGCCTAACTTTTTAAGCGCACTATAAATGACCGCCGTTGAACAAACACCATCAGCATCATAATCACCATAAATCATGATTTTTTCTTTATCCTTAATAGCCTGAAGTATTCTAGTAGTCGCCTTTTTCATATCTGCAAACAAAAAAGGATCAGCAACTTGCTCATCATAATTAGGACTTAAAAAATCATTAATTGATTTTTTATCATCAAAACCTCGATTATGTAATAACTGTAAAATTATTTTGTTTTCAGATGGTAAAATTTTCACTAAATCTCCACCCATAACCTCAGATACCTGCCATTTTTTATGCATTGATATAAACTAAGTAATTATAAGAATAGATTGATTTTATCAAAGATAGTACTAATTGACAATTAATAACATTTTTAATATCATTGATAGTGTTATGAAAAAGAAAAAATTACAAAAATTTGCTTGGACAATTATTGTCATAATTATGATATTATCTATGGTTATTTTTAGCTTATCTCCTATCTTATAAAGTCAAAATTCCAAGAAAGGACACTTAAGTGAACAGTGACAGGAAACATAAACTCGAAATAACTGATTTAAAAAGACAGTTAGCTCGAGCTAAACGACGCATTAACGAATTAGAAAATGTCGCTCATATTCGTCGAGAAGCCTATGTTAATATCCGCGATGACGCCTTTCATTTTTGTCAACAATGGTTGGAATGTTTAAAACTTTTTGATAATACTTGGCGATCAAGATTTGTAGCCAAAGAAGCTTGGTTTGAACATTGTATGGAAGTTTTTCCAAAATCTGAAGCAGACTTAATGTCAAAAATGCATCAAAGTCGATTATTTGAAAATGGTGAAGTCCCACCAATCAAAAAACCCCTTAAATAAAGGGGTTTTATATTTCCTAAAATTATTTTTTCAGCACTGCCAAAAAAGCATCTGATGGAATATCTACTTTTCCAATACTCATCATTTTCTTTATTAAAATTATTAAATAGTAAAATTTGGACGCAATACATAAAAAAATAATTTATTCGTTCCTTTAACTAATGTTTTTTAATGAGTAAAAACAATTTTTTTAATACCTTGTATATACCAATCCAAAAATCAAACCAACACCCTTTATTCCTTCTCCTAATATTCCACCTATATAAAATGCTATTGTATAAGCGATAAGTGATATTAAAAAACATTTTAAAACTTACATGTCGCCAATCATTTTTGCTAGTTTCATAGTTTGATAAATTTATTTTTTATTCATATAGTTAGATATACTTTTTTATGTGATGTAGTCTGAAATTTCACTTCCTTATTATCTTTTTGGAAATTTATTTTGTCTTTGTTGCTTTTGGATCAGGACCATATTTATTATCACCTTTTGTTCCGTCGGTAATTGCTATAATCAAACTATAAATCGGGATTAAAAGAAACCAACCACTTTTATTTACATCGTGCATTCTACGGACGCTTACTGCAATAAACGGAATCAATGTAGCTAACTGATAAATGTAAATTAATATAATTTCCCAATATATTTCAGCATCAATTCCCATTATCCCTTCAATGAAACCAATAACAAAACTAAAACCATAAACAATAATAATATTAAACAGAAAAAAATACCAATATTCTGCCCTGCGTGCACGACCACTGAATATTGCGTACTTTTTCAAAACTGATAAATAGTAATTCATAGTTATTTTTTAAAATTTAAAACTGATTAAATTATATCACAAACATAAATAATCTAAAATTATACACATATTATACAAAAAAACATTAGAGTTATAGATACAGGGGATATTAAAGAAAATACAACTCCATAAAACTATTTTACTTTATTTTCTCAACACGGCTAAAAAGGCGTCTGAAGGAATATCCACTCGACCGATACTCATCATTTTCTTCTTACCCTTCTTCTGTTTTTCTAATAATTTTTGACGACGACTCCAATCACCACCATATAACTTTGCCGTTACGTCTTTTTTAAGAGCTGATATTCGCTCAGAGGCTATCACTTTACCCCCAATTGCCGCCTGAATTTTAACCACAAACTGCTGACGACTTAATTCATTTTTTAAAATATTAACTATTTTTTTACCAACTTCATTAGCCGTGTCCTTATAAGTAATCAAAGATAAAGCTTCAATTTTGTCCTCAGCTACTAGTATATCCATTTTTACCACATCAGCTCTTTGATGCTCATAATAATCATAATTTAAACTAGCATAGCCAGAAGACACGGATTTTAAACGATCATAAAAATCAACTATTAATTGAGTAAGTGGGACATAATAATGCAGGATTGCTACATCCTTATCCAAATATTCAGTATTAATATAAACTCCTCTTTTTTCAGTCGCCATTTGCATAATACCACCCAAATATTCTTTAGGGGTAAATATATCTACTCTCATAATTGGCTCTTCAACACGATCAATAAAAGTTGGATCTGGAAATTCCATGGGATTATAAATCATTTTTTCACTACCATCCTTATAAAAAACTTTATAAGCCACGCTCGGTGTAGTAACGATTAAATCCAAATCAAATTCACGACTCAATCTTTCCTGAAAAATTTCTAAATGCAATAAACCAAGAAAACCACACCGAAAACCAAAACCTAAAGCTTGAGAATTTTCTGGTTCATACATCAAACCAGAATCATTTAATTTTAATTTTTCTATCGCTTCTCTTAATTTAGAATAATCGCTCCCGTCCTTACAAAAAACACCAGCAAACACCATCGGTTTCACCTCTTGAAAACCTGGCAACAATTCTGCATTGGCGTTTTGCAAAGTAATTGTATCACCTACTTTTACCTGAGACACATCTCGTAAACCAGTTACTATATAACCAATTTCACCAGTTTCTAGTTTACCGGTTTTAACATATTTAGGTGAAAAATAACCAACTTCAATAGCATGAGCTAATTTTTTATTCGAAACAAATTTTATTTGCTCATTACTTTTAATTTCACCTTCAAAAACTCTAATATAAGCAATCACTCCCTTGTACTCATCATAAATAGAATCAAATATCAAAGCTCTTAAATCTTTTTTATCAGTAAAAACTTTGGGCGGTGGGACTAATTTAATAACTGCCTGCAACACTTCTGGCACACCTTCGCCGGTCTTAGCTGACACCTTATAAATTTCCTCCGGCTGACAACCCAATATACCTACAATTTCCGCTAATACCTTTTCCACATTAGAATTGGGTAAATCAATCTTATTAATCACCGGAATTATTTCTAAATTTTGATCTAAAGCTAAATATAAATTAGCTAGGGTTTGAGCCTGAATACCTTGAGTCGCATCCACCAATAAAACTGCCCCCTCCACAGACATCAAGCTACGAGAAACTTCATAGGTAAAATCAACATGCCCTGGAGTATCAATTAAATTAAGCTCATAACCATCATAACTCATCCGCACTGGCTGTAATTTAATAGTAATACCTCTTTCCTGCTCAATATCCATTTGATCCAAGAGCTGGGCTTTCATGTTTCTTTTATCAATTGTACCGGTTACTTCCAACATTCTATCAGCCAAGGTAGATTTACCATGATCAATATGAGCGATGATACAAAAATTTCTAATTTTTTCTTTATTTAAAACTGACATAATAGTTAAGTGAATTAAAGCATATTATAACAGTAATAACTTTAAAAATCAAGTAAAATAAAACTCGCTAAAGTTAAGTATTAACGAGTAAAATAAGCTTAATTAAACTCCAGTACCCTCTTGACTGGTGTCTTCTATGACTGTTACCTTTCTAAATAATTTACGGTGCATCGAAGAAACAAAAATACTCATCTCCTCCATATTAAGCAGATAACCCAGTAATCCATAACCCAATAGACCCACACTACCAGCTACAAAACCTTGAAATAAAATGCCCAAAAAGGTTTCGGTGACCACATACATATTAATCAAGTACAGCGATGAGTATGTGAACAAGCCGGCACCCAATGAGGCAAAGACGATTCTAAAAGATGAGTCCATTATTTTACGACCATCTAACCTGCCAATACTATGTCTTAAGGCCAACATTAAAATAAGCAAATTAAACAACGCTGCGACCGATATAGCCATTGGCATGGATAAGATTCGTAAATCAGTAGTGTGCCATAAATCTGGCACTTTTAAAATAGCTACTACAAAAAATGAAAACCAATTATCAAAACTAAACACCCAGGCAAAGAAAAATAAACTACCTAAGTTAATAAATAAATCTACTATCCCAATAAAAAATGGCGTCTTGGTGTTATGCAAAGCGTAAAATCCCCTGACTATCAGAGGTAGTGCTCCTTGAGCAAACAAACTAATAGAAAATATAGCCAAAGCTGCTGCCGTTAATCTAGTATCTGTCCAACTAAACTGCCCGCTACCCAAAATCACCCGAACAATTTGAGCTCGCAAGACATATAACAAAACCGACACTGGCACAATAAAAAATAATATTTGTCGAAAAGTGGTCGAAATTGTAGCCACAAAATCATCCATTTTTTTACTAGTCGCCAAGCTCGACAAAACTGGCAAAGCGGCTACCGCAAAAGACACACCAAAAATTCCCAAAGGAAAACTTTGCAAATTATTGGCCAAATTATATATCGCCAAAGAACCAACCATTAATGTTGAAGCAAAAATAGTAGTGATTAAAAAATTAAGTTGATTAATAATTAAGGTCAAAGTTCTTGGGATCATTAATTTACCAACTTTTCTAACATTGCGATTATTCAGACCAAAAACTAATTCATAGCGGTAACCAGTAAAAAATGTGGCTGGCAACTGAACCAACATATGCATCAAAGAACCTAGGACTACTCCCCAGGCTAAGCCATAAACGCCAAAATATTCTACCAAATACAGAGCTCCAATAATAATACCGACATTATAAAAAACTGGAGCCAAGGAATAAATAAAAAATCGTTTGTGAGATTGTAAGATAGAACTAAATATAGCCGAGATACCTAAAAATATAGGACTCAAAAACATTATCCTAGACAAACCAACAACCATGTTTAATTTTTCACCAGAAAATCCTGGTGTTATCAGTGACATAAGTTGTGGTGCCAGAATAAATAAAGTAGCACAAACTAAAACTACTGCCAAAAAAGCAATATTTAAAATACTATTTATTAAATACCAAGCTTCTTTTTTATTGCCAAATTTTTTATTTAGTAATGCTATAAAAACCGGAATTACGCCGGCTGAAATAGCCCCTAAAATTAATAGATTATAAACCAAATCTGGTAATCTAAAAGCCGCATAATAAGCATCCAACACATCCCCCGCCCCAAACTGAGCGGCCAATACTCGATCACGAAATATACCTAAAAATCGACTCACTAAAGACAAGGCGCCGATGATAATCGCCGCTGAAGTAATATTTTTAGCTTGGGAATTGATTATTTTTTTAATCATCAACTTGTCTTAACAATTTCTCGTGCGATCATTAATTCTTCATTAGCCTCAATTACTATATTTTTAAATTTGGATAAATGTCTAATTTTATCCAAAACAATTTTTCGCACCGCCGGACTTCTTTCGCCAATCCCGCCAGTAAAAACTATTAAATCTACACCATCCATAGAAATGGCCAGTTGACCAATATATCTAACCACATCATAAACAAACATATCCAAAGCTAATTGAGCTTTGGCTTTTTGATTATCAGTAAATATTTTGTTACTAGAATAATCCAAAACTTTATGTCCACTAGCTAGCAGTATCTCTCGCATATCCATGGTGCCAGCAATAGCTAACAGCCCAGATTCTTGATTAAAAACTTTAGTGATCTCACTGGTAGACATTTTTAATTCATTAATCATATATAACGGAATAGAAGCGTCTAAATCCCCGGCTCTAGTTGACATGGTTAAGCCCTCAAGTGGTGTAAAGCCCATGGTAGTATCAATAGCTAATCCATTTTTAGTAGCCGTAATACTACACCCACTACCTAAATGACAAGTAATAATTTTAGCTTTACTAATTTTTAGTTTAGCTTTTTTAGCACCTTCAATTGCTGAATACTGATGAGACAAGCCATGAAAACCATAACGCCTAATACCTAATTTATAAAACTTGCTTGGCAAGGCATAGCGATGTATGTATTCGGGAATATCTGCGTAATAGGCCGTATCAAAAACTGCTACATGCTTGGCCTGAGGTAATAACTTTAAAGCCGACTCCGCACAAGCTAAATTAATCGGATTGTGTAGCGGGGCTAATTTATTATACTTAGCCAATTTATTAATTATCCCTTGATTTAATTTTAAAGGTTGATTGTATGTGCCGCCACCATGAACTACCCGATGACCAACCAATTTTATATCCGGCAAAATAGTTTTAAGTTGCAACAGCACTTCGGCTAGTGCTTGTTCATAATCTAAAATCCCTGGAGGATATTTTTTGAGCAATCTATCTTTACCTAGACCATCGACAGACATAAAAGAATTTTTAAGACCAATTCTCTCCACAATGCCGCTTAGTTCTTCTGATAAATTTGAAGCCGAAAAAACCTTGAATTTCAAGGTGGCGCTGCCAGAATTAATGACTAATATTTTTTTCATTTATAGATTAACTTAACTTTGATTGAACCAATAAAACCACAATAACTCCCACCGCGATTACACCGATAAAAACGTAAATCATATTTTATATATTTATTAATTTTTTACTCTTGTTGCAATAATAAAAAATCTAACTTATTTCTTGGTTATTAATTCTCCAAAACCACACACGCCATCCGGCATAGCCGCATTGCCCTCATCGGTATCTAGATGAACCGACAAATCAAAATCATCCCTGATCCTAACTACCACATTATGAAAAGTGACACTTCTCTCACCGGCTGTTTTAACTGATACTAGTTGATTGTTTTTTAAGCCTAATTTTTTAGCTTGGGCTGGATTACAATGCAAATGGCGATGAGTAACAATAATACCGGATTTTATTTTTACTTGTCCCTTGGGACCAATTAACATTGCCCCGATAGATCCTTCTAGATCACCAGAAATTTTAAGTGGCGGTTTTATTTTTAGCTTTCTAGCAACAGTTAAAGTTAACTCAATTTGAGTTTGATCTCGCACTGGTCCAACTATTCGCACATTATCTAATTGACCACCCTTAGTTTTAATCGCAATAGTCTCTTGAGCAGCAAATTGTCCTTTTTGTGATATGGATTTAAGCGGTTTTAACTTATAACCAACGCCAAAAAGTTTATCCAAATCACTTTGAGATAAGTGACAATGTCGAGCTGAAACTTCTATTCTAATTTTTGACATAAATTGATAAATTGATAATTTATATTGGTAATTTTATCATTTTTTGGCAAATAAAAAAAGCCCCGCAATTGCAGGGCTAGGATTTTGACTCAATTAATAATTGAAGCCGATGTTGACATTAACGATGCCACCAGAGTATGGGATTAGAACTAACCCCGCAATGGCGTCGAAGATATCGAAATTCAGATAGGTGGAATATGGAGTGCCGATCAAATCAACCAGTTGAATAGTGGCATGATGACCATCAAAGCCAATAGGCAACCAACCAGCAAAATGCAGGGCGGTACCAACTTTGGTATAAGCCATGAAATACTGATCACCAGTGTCGGTGACAATAGTCGCGTCACCACTTGCACTCCAATCACCTGGCATGTTATCAATTTGGAATTCAAAGAAATAGGAATCCACCAATTCGAACATGATGTTCAAGTTAGTAGTACTGCCAGCTGTCACGACCACGATCACAGAATCAAAAAACAATCTTTTATCGTGAACGTCATAAGCTTCGATCCAAACACTATAATTTGCTGGTACAATGGACAATTCGCCAAAGTAATTACCAGCGGCATCGACATCGATGACAAACGGATCAGCATAAGCATTTGTTTGTGCTGGTGGGACACTAGAGTCTTCACCAAACCAAATGCTAATATAATCGATATTGTCTCGAAACATGTCGCCAATCTGGGTTTGAGTGTGGCTGAGTTTGGCACTTTGGTAATCATAAATATTACCAGAAACTACAACCTTCCCGGTTGTCGACGGAATTGGTGGTTCGTCTGCCGACGGACCACTATATTGATCCGTCGGAGGACAACCCATATTAATTGAAGCCATGATTATAGCCAAAATTAAATAGGATGTTCTCGGTTTCATGTTGTTTTCCTTCTTGGCCTGGCCCTAATTGGACTCAGGTGTTGGTGGTGGTGGGGAGAATTCCCCTTTTCCAATCTAACTGAAGTTGGTTGGAAGGTACAATGAACTGTTAATATTAGCATAGAGAGTCATTATTGTCAATAGCTGACCAAAAATAAAACCCGCGATCACATTGTGACCGCGGGGTACTCTTAACAGTAGGCTAATACTCTTGGAAATAAACGTTGACGTCCAAGCGTCCCAGCCATTCGGGGAAGATGTACGGTACGTTCATAAACCAGTAATCATTCTCCCGCAGCACATCAATGTCGAAGATGTTGAACTGCAACTCGGTAGCATAGTCCTTGCCATCCAGATCAGTGACAATCAAAGCCGATTCATCGACTCGACCATCAAAATCAATCGGCAAACTGGCCCGAAAAAGAACCACATATTCATTACTGCCCGAGTAAGGATAAACGCGCGAATACTGGCAGTAGTAGCCTTCCCCATTGACCACGAGATTGGCATAGCCATACTCACTATAGTCACCGGGCAGATCATCGACCACAAACTGAAACAGATAATGCTCGGACAAACCCAGTAATACTCCAAGTCGTCCGGATCTACCAGCGACTACGACCAAACTGGTGTTATAGACAAAAGTCTCCATGCCTAATTCATCGTAGGCCGTCACATACAAATTGTATTCACCGGCCGGTACCAATATACTGCCACTGTACGACCCATTAATTACATCAATGGAGTGGTAGTAAGATCCAATTTCCATCCCACCACCGCCTTTACCAATACCGCTGTCGGCCGGGAAAAAAACGAAGGCCAACTGCCGAATCCGCGGCTTATGAAACTCCACAATGTCGTTCCAGTCCATCAGGGCCTTGCTCTCGTTGAAGTCGCCTTCAATGATGACATTGCCCATGCCGGCGGGGATTAAGAGTTCTTCCTCTACCGGTTCGCTGATCGGTGTGGTCGCTGGACAACCAGTTAACCCCACTACCAACATCAAGGTGGCCAGGATCACAAGAATTTTCTGCATGTTCTCTTCCTTTCGAATTAAGGTTATTAGCACCATACTAACAACCGATTGATGGAAATAAACCCGACTAGACAAATCGAATTTACCATTTAACTATGTCAATGTTCTAATGTTTTGTTATTATATCATATATATTACACTTTGTCAATCAAATCCATAAATAATCACTCTTAAACGGCTATATTAGGCTATTTTTACTCAAAAACCTAAAAACCCAGCAACCACTGGGTTTTTAAATAATCCAATTCTTTGTATCTCTATTTTCTCTCACGAATAACAGCTTGAGCCGCGGCTAATTTGGCAATTGGCACCCTAAATGGCGAACAGGACACGTAATCAAAACCTTCTCGATGACAAAACTCCACACTACTTGGCTCACCACCGTGTTCACCACAAATCCCAACCTTTAAATTACTGCGAACACTTCTTCCTTTGGCGACCGCAATTTTCATCAATTCCCCCACTCCCTCTTGATCCAACACCTCAAACGGATCAGACTCATAAATACCTTTGGCAACATATTCTTTCAAAAATTTACCAGCATCATCTCGACTAAAGCCGCAACCCATCTGAGTTAAATCATTTGTACCAAAAGAGAAAAACTCCGCTTCCTCGGCAATCTTGTCGGCAGTGACCGCCGCTCTTGGAACTTCAATCATCGTGCCAATTTTATAATCCATTTGTATGCCAGCATTTTTTATAATCGTGTCTGCAATTACTACGGCTCTCTGTTTCAAAATAGAAAATTCTCGACTACTACCAATAAGTGGAATCATAATTTCGGGCACGATTGGATTGCAACGACCACAAGTCGGACACTCACTAGAAACTTCAACTGCCGCTTCCATAATTGCTTGGACTTGCATATCATAAATTTCCGGATAAGTAATGGCCAGACGACAACCGCGATGACCCAACATCGGATTAAATTCGTGTAAATCAGAAATTTTGGCTTTTAATGTTCCTGCATCCACTTCCATTTCTCTAGCTAGTTCATAAATATCTTTTTCACTAGTCGGCAAAAATTCATGTAACGGTGGATCTAAAAGTCTAATAGTCACAGCATAACCTTCCATAGCATGAAATAAACCAATAAAATCTTTCTTTTGGTATGGTAATAGTTTGGCCAAAGCTTTTTTACGACCTTCCAGATCAGCTGACAAAATCATTTCCCGAACCGCTTTAATTCTATCACCTTCAAAAAACATATGTTCAGTTCGGCATAGACCAACGCCTTCAGCTCCAAACCTTCTGGCCACCTTAGCATCATGAGGTGTATCCGCATTAGTTCTAATCTTCAATCTTTTGATTTCGCTGGACCAATTCATAATTGTTCCAAAATCACCACTTAATTCCGGATCTTGAGTATTTAATTTCCCCAAATAGACTGTGCCATCTCCCCCATCTAAAGTGATAAAATCACCTTCTTTAACTACTTCACCAGTAGTCTTCAAAGTAAACTTGCGACCTTTTTCATCAATAGAAATATCAGCACAACCAGCTACACAACAAGTACCCATGCCTCTAGCCACCACGGCGGCATGTGAAGTCATACCACCTCGAGCGGTCAAAATACCTTTAGCACTAAGCATACCATCAATATCTTCTGGTGATGTTTCTATCCGCACCAAAATCACATCTAGTCCAGCCTGAGTCTTAGCAAAGGCATCAGCAGCTGTAAAAGTAACTTGACCAACTGCGGCCCCCGGAGAAGCTGGCAAACCAGTCGCTACCACTTCTGCCTCACCCTTTGATATTGGATCTAATTGTTTGTGTAATAATTGATCTAATTGATTGGGATCGACTTTCATCAACGCCTCTTCTCGATTCAAAACTCCCTCTTTGACCAATTCCACAGCAATTCGCACCGCCGCTGCCGCTGTTCTTTTGCCATTTCTAGCTTGTAATATATATAATTTACCCTCTTGAATAGTAAATTCCATGTCCTGCATATCACGGTAGTGTTTTTCTACTCGATCACAAACAGTCACCAGTTCATCATAAATAACTTTATTTTGAGTTTCAAGATCTGATACCGGTTTAGGCGTTCTAATGCCAGCTACCACATCTTCACCTTGGGCGTTCATTAAATACTCACCATAAAATTTATTTTCACCAGTACTAGGATTACGAGTAAAGCAAACACCAGTGCCAGAATTATCATTCAAATTTCCAAAAACCATCGCCTGAATATTTACAGCGGTACCAATTAAATGCTTAAGATTGTTTAATTCTCTGTATCTTTTAGCTCGATAATTATGCCAAGAATTAAACACCGCATCAATAGCCAACTGTAATTGCTCTCTCGGATCTTGGGGGAAATCCACACCCTTTAATTCGACAATCTTAGCACGATATCTTTTGACAATTTCCTCTAAATGGCCGGCTGTTAAATCGGTATCGTATTCTGCGCCCACTGTATCCTTAACATTTTCTAAAATCTCTTCAAACTCACTACCGTCAACTTCCATTACTACATCACCAAACATCTGAATAAACCGACGATAAGAATCCCAAGCAAATCTAGGATTATTAGATTTTTCGGCCAAAGCTTCAACTGACTTATCATTTAAACCTAAATTTAAAATTGTATCCATCATACCTGGCATAGAAGCAGCCGCACCAGACCGAACAGAAACTAAGAGTGGATCATGAGTATCACCCAATTTCTTGCCCATTTTTTCTTCTAATTCATTAAGTTTTTTTTCTATCTGATCACGCACCGCTTGTGGATAATTTTTGTCATTTTTATGATAAGTCTCACATACTTCAGTAGTCACTGTAAACCCAGGCGGCACCTTAATACCAAGACTACTCATTTCAGCTAGATTTGCACCCTTACCACCTAAAACTTCTTTTAAATCCTTATTTCCCTCTTCAAAGGAATAAACATATTTTTTTTCAGACATAATAGATGTTGTTAATTAAATTATTTAAAATAGTTGTTTAAAACAAAAAGATAGGCCACTTTGGTCCTATCACTTTCCAATCTAGCTAGTCAAAACTATCAGCCAATTTGCCGCTTGGAAAGCAATCCATTCTGAGCTCCAATTTTTTTAATGACTGAAGCTGAATTATTTACCCCCCACTTTAGGGCTGTCTTAATAGTCTTATCATACAGTAAAGCTGCTGTAAAGGCAGACGAAAAAGCATCACCAATACCTACTGTATCGGCACTTTTTACCTTGCTAGCTTTCATAAAATAATATTTTTTTCCATCATAGGCGTAAGCCCCAGTCGCTCCATCAGTAATCACTACCACTTCTGGTCCCAAGCCTTGGATATACTTTATCAAACCTTTGGTATTTTTTAATTTTTTAAATTCTAAAGCCTCATCTTTATTTAAAAATAATAACTTAACTTTTGGTAAATATTTTTTTAGTCTCGACGTACGCTTGAGCTGGGCACTACCAGGATTCCAAGCAATCTGACTGCCAGTTTTAACAATGGCATCGATAATCCCCTCCCAACCAATTTTAGGTAGTGAAGAAATATAAAACCAATCAGTTTTAAATTTATTTAAAGATAGATCCTTAGCGGCCAAGCCATCACTCGCCCCCCGATGCGCAAAAATTATATGTTCATTATCAGCACCCTTAACAGTTAAAATCATGGAAAAAGCTGTGGCCTTATTTTTATCAATTTTAATTAAATCAGAATTAACACCCTGACTTTTTAAATTAGCTAAAACTTTCTGACCATTATCATCCAAACCAACTTTTGCTATCACCCCAACTTTTAAACCTAATTTAGCTAATGACACCGAACTATTAGCTGCACCACCACCATAGGTTTGATAAATTTTATCAGCCAATATTTTAGCGCCGTACTCAAAAGCTAGTAATTTCTGTTTGGTCAAATTACTAGTAGAGATTAATTCGCCCTCGCCAGAATAAAACATTAAATCACTAGTGGCCCCGCCAATAGAAACAATATCAAATTTTGAGGTTTTTAATTTAGTCATAATCAAATTATAGCAAAAAAATATTAAATTTGACAATTAACTTTTTAAAACTCAGAAAATAGAGAACTAAAAAACCACTCATAAATATTGACGACTTAAAATAAATAATCAACTATCTATTTATATATTACCTAGTTATACTAATAGTGGCACTATTTTCGGCATTCGGAGCTGAAACAGTCACCCTGCCAGTCGTAGAATTTTTAAAAATAGTATACCCAACACCTTCACCAACTGAAGCTATGATACTTGGATCAACTGGCATAGACAAGATGTAATTTGGCACTAAATCTGTACTTAATATAATTAAAGATGGACATGTTTCATCGTCTAAACAAATTTCTGTAGCTGTATTATTAATAGTTAATGGCAACGTTCCATTATTGTCCAAGGAAAATTGATAAACGGCATTTAAAATGATACTCACATCTATTCGTCTTTGAGCATTTCTAGTATCACCTAATTGTTTATTAGGGTTAATAGCAATAATAACAATACCGGCCAAAATACCAATCGCCACTACCACTAATAAGATTTCTAAAAGAGTAAAACCTTTGAGTTGTGGTGGTATTTTTATCATACTTAAATTAATTATTTAATAATTAAATATATTATCACACTTTATAAACCAATAAAAACAATTATTTTTTTATAACCACTACTCCCTCTCTTAAAACTATGATATTACCAGCTTCTATTTTTACTAAAGTCGATGGCGAAGATTCTAATTTACCACGATCAATATAAAAATCTACCATATTGCTAAAATATTTTTTAGCTTGACGAATAGTTAAGGCTGGATCTAAGCCTTCTGGATTAGCACTCGGTGCTACTAATGGTCCAGTTTTCCTCAGTAAAAATCTCAACCACTTATTATCTGGCAATCGAAAAGCCAAGGAATTAGTACCGCGATGTAAATAATCTAATTTTTTATGACAACCCAAGATAACACTCACCTGGCCTGGCCAGTATTTTTGCAATATTTTTTTAGTTTTATTATCTATTTTTACGCCAAATTTATTTAAATCAGAAATTTGGCTAATTAAAATTATAAGTGGCTTATCAGGACTTCTTTTTCTAACTTTATAAATTCTTTCCACTGTATTTTTATTCAAAGCTTTACCAACTAAGCCATAAATAGTATCGGTTGGTACTACGCCAATACCGCCTTTTTTTAATATATCAATCTGTTGTTTAAAATACTTTTTAGACAATTCATCAACACTTAATGTTTTTTTTAAATTAAAATCTCCTACTTTAGTTCTTTTTAACCCAGACATATAAGCACCCGTGTTTAAACTGGTACCAATATCTCGGGCCAAAGATCTAATATAAACTCCAGAACCACAAACCACCTTTATTTGAAGATCGGGAAATTTATACTTTAAAATTTTTATACTTTTAATTTCAACCGGTCTAGCTTGAAGTTCTATTGATTCACCATTTCTAGCTAGCTTATAAGATCTTCTCCCATGGACTTTGATGGCACTATACACAGGTGGAATTTGATTTATCACACCAATAAATTTACTTATTGAGCTACTAACCTCATTACGCGTTATGTGTTTTATGTTTTGCATTATGTGTTTTATACCCTCTTCATCATCGGTCGTACTAGAAATACCTAATTTAATATCAGCTACATATTCTTTTTCACCTCGAACAATATTGTCTAGTTGTCTAGTAGCTTCTCGTCCCAAGCCTACCACTAAAATACCCTCAGCGAGCGGATCTAAAGTACCAGCATGACCAACCCTTTGTTCGCCGGTCGCTTTTTTAATTTGAGCAATTAAACTATAAGAGCTAGGCCCTTTTGGTTTATAAACTGCAAAGATATTCATAACTTTGACATTACTAATTTAATCAGATATAATATATTTCTGTCGCACATTTAAAGAACAATATCTAAAAACAAAAACCAGAAGGATATTTACCAATATGTTTTTAGTAGCCCAAGAAAAATGTGGCTGCCTCTGCCATACCCTGGCCGGAGGCATGACGCATAAAATTAATTGTTGTAAAACCTGTCCCTATTGTCAGAAAAATATTAAACCAGAATTCTACAGAAAACATACCAAAAGATGTAAAAAAGAACACACTAATAACTAGATTGTTATTGCCCCTTAACTCACTAAGGGGCTTTTTTTATTTAAAAAAAATACACTTTTAATTATTGACTTTATACCTATAATATGGTAATTTTTAATTAGTGGTTTATATGATTTAATTAGCAATTCTCTTTGGAGGATCTCAAGATGTTTAAGCCAAAGAATGTTTTTAGAATTGAAATTTGTCATTGTGATGACAGTGGTCAAGATAATAAAAACAAAGACACTAAAACACCTTGTCATGCCATCTGTCCATTTTGTAATGAGAAAATTAGAATCAATTTTTTAGTCAAACATCTAACTGTTTGTGAAAAAAGACGTCCAGCTAAACATAAACTTTAAATCAATAATAGCACATTATCACAACTCAAAACAAGAAAGGGTGGCATCATGGACCACTTTGGTGAATGTGATTGTGATTGTCATAATCCAAACATTATAGGTCAAATTAATCATGTTGGGCCATGTTGTTATGAATGCCCATATTGTCAAATGCGAATCACTCCGGGGTTTATTGATTTTCATAAGGCGGAGTGTCAAAAGAAAATTGAAGAGTATCTTAAGACGCAAGACACTTTTAATCCTATTGACTCCAACAAAACAGAAAACAAGAAAGGGTAATACCATGGTCGTGAATGATTTTGAAATTTGTCATTGTAGATGTCATAATAATCCAAACATAATGCACTGCATGCCTTGTTGTCTACCTTGTCATTATTGTGGAGCTAATATTAAACATTTTTATTTTGAAAAACATGTAACTGATTGTCAAGCGGCCATCAAAAATCAATGTACTAGTGACAGCGAATTATGTGATTGCGCCTTTCATCAATTACCAAGCCGTTGTTCGCCAGCTTGCTGTAAAGAATGCCCTAAATGTAAGTTGCACATTAAAGAAAAATTCTTTGCTGAGCATCTAGAAAAATGCTCGGGTAAAAAACCCAAAAAATAAAAGTCTCAGACAATGAGACTTTTTTTATTTACCAACACTATAAAATCTATTGCGTCTTTTGCGTCGCCCCGCCGAATTACCAAATCGATGAGCTTCATCTCTAGCTTTAGTAATTAATTCCCGTTGGGACTTAGCCAACTCTTTAACGGCCATACTAGTTTTAATTGGAAAAACCATTCTATCTCCGGCCAATTTAGACAAGCCAATAATTGGAATACTAATACCAATTCTTTTTAAAACTTGATTGACATAATCAATCTGTGGCTTACCGCCATCAATTAAAATTAAATTAGGAAATGGCCACTCAATGTGTTTAAATCTTCTCGTCAACATTTCTTCTAGACTTCTCAAATCATCACTAGCTGGCGCCGTTTTAATATTAAACAAGCGATACTGATCTTTAGCTAATTGACCATTAATAACCACTGACATCGCGCCAACCGTTTCTTGACCAGTAAAGTGTGAAATATCATAACCCTCTATTCGATTTTTACCATGATTATTACTAAGTTCATCTTTGGTAATTAGTGTCACATCTTGAATATTTTTTAAAGCCGATAACACTTCGGGATTTTCTTTTTTTAATTTTGCCAGCAACCTTTTCTTTTCACCTTTAAACAATAAAACAATATTTAAAATATTTTTCTTATAATCTTTTTTATTAATTTCCCCAATACAAGTACCGGGACATAATCCCACTTGATAATCAAAACAGGGTTTACCAGAATTTGGCGTGCAAGTACTATAAGGGAAAATCCGTCTGATAATTCGTAAAGTATTTTTTAACAACGTGGCATTTTGATAAGGTCCAAAAATATAAGCATCGGTAGTTGGAAACTTATTTAATTCTCGTTCCCGAATAATAATGGGGTAAGCATAATCTTTTTTAGAAATTACAATAAAAATAAACGACCGATGATCCTTATCCTTCACATTATACTTAGGCCAATGTTTTTTAATCAAATTAGCTTCCAAAATAATCGCTTCTAACACTGTGTCGGTTTGCTGGTGTTTAATATTTTGCGCTAAAGACACCATTTCACTAATTCGCGAATCAATATCGAGTCGAAAATATTGCAAAACTCGACGCCGCAGACTAGTGGCGCGACCAATATAAAGAATCTCGCCCTTTTGGCCGATGAACATATACACCCCCGGTGTTAATGGTAAATTTTTCGCTAAATCTTTAATGTTTTTCATAAATTAACTGCTATTGACAAAATACCATAAATATGATATAATTACAACAGTGTTGTACATTACTTTTGGCAAAAATTGGAGGAACTTGTTATGCTCTGGATTATCCTGCGTGATTTCCACGCATCACTTGCAGACATGAAGGCCGCTGTCGAACTTTTCAAGGAAGTTCATAGCGCTGAATCTCGGGGCCTTGGTCCAGCGATGATTGGCGGTCTCGTTTTCGAGACCAAGGGTGATATTCCATCTGAAGACCAGCTGGTCTTGGGCATCATCCCCTTCAGCTAGCCTTTGACTAGTGGACATCAATTTTGGACTCTTAACTGCTAATCACAGTTAACGAGTCCTTTTTTATTTTACCATAAATTGTTATACTAGCCTTATCGTGGAGGAAAAAATCATGTTCATTCACAAAGAAATATATAACAAAATTTTCCACCAACCATTATTTCAACTAGATTTAAGTGGCGGTAAAGGTATACTTCTGATTCACAATTTACTTTGGGTTGTCGGTTTTACTATGATTATTACCGCTGTCGGCTATGCCTTGGGTCTTTATGATGAAACTGAAAATAAAAAAGATTTCAAAATTCCCAAAGATGTTATTTATATTTTCTTTATCGGACTAGCAATATTTTTAGCTAGTTTTTATGTTCCTATCCCTATTGTGCGTCAATAGGGATTTTTTATCATATAAATATCTTCATAAACCTGCGACAATTAAAAAATTTAAGGAGAAGATGAAACGAGAGCCCTGGCGATTGGGCGTCGTCTACATCCAAAATTTTCAACTGTTTGAACCATTTTCGACATATCTAGAATAATGAAAATGGTGAGTTTTGAAAATTAGCCAGGCGAAGTTTTAGATTCGACTATAAATTTTTTACTGTCGCGATTTTTGCGGTACTTTTTCTAAAAAAGTACCAAGGTGATTTAGAATAAAATTAGAAATTGAAAATTGAAAATTAATCCAAGTCTATTTCAAATACTCCTTAATATACTTGCCGGTCACACTCTTGGGGTCTTTCATCACCTGCTCTGGTGTCCCCTTAGCTACAATATAGCCACCACGGTCGCCACCCTCGGGACCTAAATCAATTACATAATCAGCGGCATGAATAATATGTAAATTATGTTCAATGACGGCAATGCTATTTTGTCGATCGATTAATTTGTTTAATACTCCTAACAACAGTTCAATATCATGATAATGTAAACCAACAGTTGGCTCGTCCAGTAAATACAAAGTTTTTCGACCCAAAGTATGCGTTAACTCTCTAGCCAATTTTATCCGCTGAGCTTCACCACCAGACAAAGTGGTCGCACTTTGACCTAATTGTAAATAACACAAGCCAACTTCCTGTAAGACCTTTAATTTATCAGTGATCTGATAATGAGTATCAAAATAATCTATGGCCTCATCAATGGTTAAAGCTAGTACTTCGGAAATATTTTTACCCTTATATTTCACCTGCAAAGTCTCCCGATTAAAACGCTTGCCATGACAGACTTCACACTCCACTGTTACCGCTGGCAAAAAATGCATTTCAATTAAATTAACACCAGCCCCATCACAAGCTTCACACCGACCGCCCGGACGATTAAAAGAAAACCGCGACAAAGTATAACTTCGCTCTCGTGATTCTGGCAACATAGCAAAGAATTCTCTAATTGGTGTAAAAATACCGGTGTAAGTGGCTGGATTAGACCGAGGCGTTCGACCAATTGGCGATTGATCCACAATCACCACCCGATTAATATATTCAGTGCCAATAATTTTTGACACATCTTCTAAGTCCTCTTTTTTAACATTGGTCGCCAGTCGTGGATTGGCTTTTATTTTTTGAACATTTTTATATAAGACATCATATAACAAAGATGATTTACCGCTACCAGACACCCCAGTAATACAGACCATTTTTCTAAGTGGAATATCCACTTGAACATTTTTTAAATTATTAGCTCGCGCCCCAATAATTTTAATGGCTTCGCTAGTTGTCGTTCTTCTATTTGAGGCAGTTTCAATAAATCTCTCGCCTCGTAAATATTCTAAAGTCAAAGATTTTTGGGGATTAGTCTTTTTTAATAATTCTTTAGTCTCACCAATCGCTACTACTTCACCACCATGACGTCCAGCCAGTGGCCCTAAATCCACTAGATAATCCGAAGCCATAATTGTCCGCTCATCATGCTCGACAATAATCACGCTATTACCCTGATCTTTTAAAGCTTTTAGAGTTTTAATTAATCTTTCGGTATCTCTTTCGTGTAAGCCAATAGTTGGCTCGTCAAGTACATAAAGGGTTTTAGACAAATGCGAACCGATTTGTGAACCCAGTCTAATTCGTTGCGCCTCGCCACCAGATAATGTTTCCGCTTCGCGACTAAGCGACAAATAATTTAAACCTACCTGCAACAAGAAATCCAAACGATCACCAATCTCAATCACGACATTTTCGGCAATTTCTTTTTGACGGCTGGTCATTTTATTATGATAATCCACAAAAAAAGCATAAGCCTGTTCTATCGACAACGCACTGACTTCGGCTATATTTTTTTTATTAATTTTAACTGCCAATGGTTCGGCTCGCAATCTTTGGCCATGACACGACAAACAAGGTTCAATATTTTTCTCATATTTATTTTTATACTCACCTATTTCTTCGCCTTGATCATCAAATTTCTTTTTGGCTCCCCATTCTACTACTCGGCCTAAACCATTACACTTCTCACAAGCTCCGTGTGGACTATTAAAAGAAAATAATCTTGGCTCCACTTCAGGAAAGGCAAAGCCATCATTAGGGCAAGTCCAATTAGAGGACAACAAAAATTCTGGACTATCTTGTTTCTTTTCTCTAAACAAAGCAATAGCCAGTCCAGTGGCATAATTAATTGAATTTTCTACCGCTTCCGACAAACGACCTTCATCACTAATCATCACGCGATCAATCACAATATCAATACTGTGCTTGCTATGTCTAGCTAGTTTTACTTTTTCATGTAGCGAATAAAATTGACCATCAATTCTAGCTTCGGAAAAACCCAAAGCTAAATAATCATAAAGCAACTGATAATATTCCCCTTTTCTATCGACGACAACAGGTGAAAGAATAGTAACATATTCTTCGTCCAACTCTTTGGCCCGGGATTTGATGATATCAATCATCTCATCGAGTGCTAATTTATCAATTTTATGATTACATTTTGGACAATAAACTTCTCCTAACCGAGCATATAAAACGCGCAAATAATCATAAATTTCAGTCAGGGTGCCGACGGTAGACCGTGGATTATGCGACAAAGCCTTTTGGTCAATAGAAATAGATGGCGCTAGGCCAATGATTTCATCAACATCAGCCGGTTTCATTTGGCCCAAAAATTGCCGGGCATAAGGTGACAAAGATTCGATATAGCGTCGTTGGCCTTCAGCAAAAATGGTATCAAAAGCGAGTGATGATTTACCACTGCCGGAGACACCAGTAAAAGCCACCAACTTGTTATGGGGTATTTCTAAACTAACATTTTTTAAATTGTGTACCCGCGCTCCACGGATGATTATACTATCTTTCATATTATATAAATAAATTAATGCGACAATTTTAAAATTTAAGGAGAAGATGAAACGAGAGCCCTAGCGATTGGGCGTTGTCTACGCCCAAAATTTTCAATGTTTGAGAAACTTGTTCACTTATTTAAATAAAAAAGTTTCGAGTTTTGAAAATTAGCGGGACGAAGTTTTAGCTTCGACTATAAATTTTTTACTGTCGCGATTTTTGCGGTACTTTTTCTAAAAAAGTACCAATGTGATTTAGTGATATAAAAAACTATCCCAAAAAACTTATTTCTCCACCACATCCAACATACTCTCAATATCTTTTTTAATCGTCTGAGGCGTAATCTTATATTTTTTATTGTAAGCCAATTGTAATTTCCTTCTTCTTTCTACTTCTTCAATCGCCCGCTTCATTGAACCGGTTTTTTTATCAGCATATAAAATCACTTTACCATCCACATTTCTCGCCGCTCGACCCATGGTCTGAATAAGCGCTTCCTCGCTTCGCAAGAAACCTTCTCGGTCAGCATCCATAATCGCCACCAGTGTTACCTCTGGTAAATCTAAGCCCTCGCGCAGTAGATTAACCCCCACCAAAATATCAAACTGACCCTCTCTAAACTCTTGCAAAATCTCGGTGCGTCTAAAAGTTTTGACATCACTATGCATATAGGCCGCTTTAAAGCCATTTTTCTGTAAATAAGCATCCAAATCTTCAGCCATTTTCTTGGTCAAGGTGTTAACAATCGCTCGTTCGCCTTTTTTAATTACTAATTTTAATTCTTCAATCAAATCGTCTACTTGGCTAATATTTTTCTTTTTATCAAACACTTGTCTAATTTCTATCGGTGGATCCACTAAGCCAGTTGGTCTAATCACTTGCTCGGCAATCGTCTTTGAATGTTTTATCTCCCAATCCCCTGGTGTCGCTGAAGTAAAAACCGTTTGACCAATACGTTCTAAAAATTCATCAAATTTTAATGGTCGATTGTCGAGGGCACTTGGTAATCGCCAGCCGTACTTAATTAAATTTTCTTTTCTGGCTTTATCGCCAGCATACATACCTCTGACCTGTGGTAAACCAATATGCGACTCATCCATCACTAATAAAAAGTCTGGTTGGCCATTTTTATCCTTCGGGAAATAAGATAACAACGAATCTGGCGCCTCGCCAGATAATTTACCGGTCAAATGCCGAGAATAATTTTCAATCCCATGACAATACCCCAAACTCCTTAACATTTCCATATCGTATTTAGTTCGACGTTCTAATCTTTCGGCTTCCAAATATAAATTATTTTTGTTATAAAATTTTAAACGATCTTTTAACTCCACTTTAATATCAGTAATAGCTCTCTCTATTTCTGGTTTAGTGGAAATAAAATGCTTGGGTGGAAAAATAATGATATCTTTTAAACCCTCTATAATATGCCGAGTGGTTTTATCAACAATACCAATATCACTAATTTTTTGATCAGCTAATTCTAACCGATAGATTACATCCTCACCGGCTGGCCGAATTTCAAAGACATCGCCTCTTACCCGAAATGATCCCCTTACCAATTCACCAGTAGTTCTAGTAAATTGAATTTTAACTAACTGAGAAATTAAATCATGGCGAACAATATTTTGATCAATTTCTAAATGAAGTGATGACTGAGTATAGCTAACTGGTAAACCCAAATTATAAATACAGGACACGCTGGCTACAATGATGACATCACGCCTAGTCGCTAGAGCACTAGTCGCTTGATGACGCAATCTGTCTATTTCTTCGTTGATCATCGCTTCCTTTTCAATATAAGTATCACTAGTTGGCATATAAGCCTCTGGCTGATAATAATCATAATAAGATACAAAAAAATTAACACTGTTATCCGGAAAGAAATTTTTATACTCACGATAAAGCTGAGCGGCCAAAGATTTATTTGGTGCCATTACCAAAACTGGCCGATTAAAATCAGTTATCAAATTAGCGGCCGTAAAGGTTTTACCAGAGCCCGTCACTCCTAGTAAGGTTTGAAAATCATTACCTATCTTAAGACTCTTAATTAGAGACCTAATCGCTTGGGGCTGATCACCAGTTGGCTGAAATTTTGATTTTAACTTAAATATTTTATCTGTCATAATTATTATTTTTCATATACGCAAAAATGGCCGTGATTCACGACGTATAGGGGTATATTATAACAAAATTAGACTTTTAGCAAATAAAAACAGCCCTTTTGAGGGCTGTTTTAAAAATCAACTTAACTATTCTACAATCAACTGACCAAACATACCATTAGCTCGATGTTGACCAACACTACAGTAATACTCAAAAGTACCAGTTTTATCCGCTATAAACTCTACTGTTTTTGACTCCCCAGCTCTAATTTGACCAGTATTAACTCCAAATTCATCAATAATTAAATCATGAAAGCCTTCGATATTATTGAAAGTAATTTTTACTTTATCACCCTGTTTAACTTTTATTTCTTTCACAGAAAAAGCAAAGTTATCACCTTCAACAGTAAACTCCTTAACATCACTCATCATTTCATCACCACTAACCTGACCATCCCCACCTACCATCATTTCGTCAACACCTTCACCAGATTCATCTGATGCTGGCATGGTTAAATTAATATCATCACCATCTTGATCATTAATCTGATCACCCATCATATAATCATCACCCAAACTTTCTTTAGTCATTTTAGTATAACCATAATAACCACCAGCTAAAACGATAATTACCAAAGCTACAATTAATAATATTTTATTAGTACCCATATTTTTTTATTTAATTATTTAGAATTATTATAATATTCATTAACCTGTTCCCAGTTAATTACATTAAAAAATGCTTCAATGTATTCTGGTCGACGATTTTGATATTTTAGGTAATAAGCATGTTCCCAAACATCTAGTCCCAAAATTGGCATTTGACCACTACTAATTGGGGTGTCTTGATTGGCAGTAGTTACAATTTCTAATTGACCATTAGCTACCACTAGCCAAGCCCAACCACTACCAAAAACTTTTAAAGTGGCATCCGTAAATTGAGCTTTAAACTCAGATAAACTGCCAAATCTTTCATCGATAGCTGTAGCTATGTCGCCGGAAATCGCTACATCTTTTTTAAGTAACTGCCAAAACATCGCGTGATTTAGAGCACCACCACCATTATTTCTAACGGCTGATCTAATGCTATCTGGAATATCATTTAGATTTTTAAGCAAATCTTCTAATGATTTGTCTTGTAAATCTGGATGTGGCTCTAAGGCCGCATTTAACTTATCCACATAACCCACATAATGCTTATCATGGTGAATTTCCATGGTTTGTTGGTCAATAAATGGTTCCAAAGCATTGTAGTCATATGACAAGTCTTCAGCTGTATATTTCATATTTTCAATGTTATTAATTAAGCTTCTATTGTCTAGTAAATAGCTAGGCATTTATTTTTATAAATTATAATCTAACCGTTCAAGTTAATCAATACCTTAAGTAGCTTTAATAAATCGCACACTAAAGGCTGGTTGATACTTGTTTTCATATTCATCAGTGATTTCCACTGTCTCCCCTTTCATTAATTGAGTTAAAGCTAGATCACCTAAAAGTTCATTATCAGTTTTAATGTCCAATTTTAAACCCTCTAGTTGCTCTAATTCATTTTTAAATTGAACTTTAACATCTTGTTCAATTTTTTTCTTTTTATCTTTTATGGCCTCAAATTCTACCAAAATATCCTGATAATCTTTAGAAGTGGCCAAAGCATCTTTATATATCAATCTAATCTCTCGTTGTTCTTTCTTAGAATCTTTAATACGATTAAAAACCTCTTCTAAACTAGCCATAAAAAATTAATTTAATTTATTAAAACTATGACACTCAAGAAGTGACATAGTAGAATCAATTTTAACATAAATTTGCTAAATAAAAAATAAAAATAAAAAACCTCGAAATTACTTCGAGGAATTAACTAATTATGAATCTATATTTTAAGATTCAATTTCAATTTTGACAAAAAACCATTGCCGAATACCAACGGCAAAAATTACCGTATAAACCAGACTCATTAGAAATAAGCCCCACTGCTGGTGATATAAAGTGGTAAAATACCAGAAAGGCTGATGGAGTAGGCCAATTACGTTGCCCCATTTATTTTTAAAACAAGAAAGCAATAAAATAGTGCTTAAACCAATAATAAAAATAAGTACCTGTGACAATATATCAAGCAGTTGCCAAGTATCCACCACAACCTCCTTTTGAGTAAATTATAACTAGTCATTATTAATCAAAACAATCTTGGCCATAAACTTTTGTGGTTTTACGTATTCTTCAAAATATGGATCCACTCGTTCTACTATAAATGCCAAAGCTTCTTCTGGTGTTTTATGAAGACTACCAACATCTCGTTTTAATCTTCTTTTCACCATAATATCATGGTCAGTATCGATAAAAATTGTAATAATATCACACATAACTTTTTGTAAAGCTACAATAGCAAATAAACCTTCAACAATAATTACTGAACTAGGTCCCACTAATCGCTTTTTACCCTTGAGGCGTTTACTAATTTTCTTATCGTAAGTCGGAACCTTCACCGATTTACCAGCTAATAAAAATTTCAAATCACGACGCAACTCAGCTAACAAATAAGATTGAGGCAAGTCATATATAGCTCGATATTCGGCATCAAAGGGAAAATCAGGATGATCATAATCTTTATAATAATCATCTAAATTAAGCACTGTTGTGCTATGACTAGCATTAGTAATAGATTGAGCTAGTTTAATAGCCAATGAACTCTTGCCAGAACAGGTCCCACCAGCGATAGCTATTACCAAGCCCTCGGAATCAGTGGATTTTAGAAATATATCCACTGTTATAGTCAAATCTTTCACGCAATTATCAACACCAATAGTCGATATTTGAACCATGCAATCATACTCCTGTTTGGTTATTATTAAGGTACAGACACTGAATAATAGCACCTTTATTAAAAAATGTCAAAGCCAAGTTTTTTATTTGTTAAATTAAGATGTTATAATTAAATATTAAACAACTAATTATCCTATGGATATATTTAAGTATACTCTTAAATCAGAAGCAGAAACTATCAAAGAATTTAACTCCAGCTCAACTACTGGCTTGTCATCTAAAACCGCCAAAGAACTCCAAAAACAACACGGTAAAAATGTTTTAATAAACGGTGAACTCAGTTGGTGGAAAATATTGCTCCGTCAGTTTAAATCGGCTTTTATCTACCTATTAATTTTTGCGGCTATTATCGCTCTGGGCTTGGGCGAAATCATTGAGGGCTTAATGATTATGTTATTTTTGCTGATTAATGCTGGTTTGGGCTTTTTTCAGGAATATCGCTCTGAAAAAACTGCCCAACTTTTAAAAAAATATATCATATCTTATGTTAAAATTTTACGTGATGGTAAAAAAATAATTTTAAAATCCGAAGAATTAATCCCAGGCGATATTATCTTTTTAGAAACCGGCGACAAAATACCAGCTGATGTGCGTTTTCTAAGTTTAGAAAGTTTAAGTGTTGATGAATCTATCTTAACCGGTGAAACCATACCAGTTAACAAAACCACCGCCTCACTCAAAAAATTAGCTATCGATTATTATCAAGCCAGCAATTTGGGCTTCTCTGGCACCTCTATTATAAATGGCAAGGCTAAAGCTATTGTTATATCTTCTGGTGCCAAAACCGCTGTTGGTAAAATTGCCAAACTTTCTACCGAAACCAAAAGAATCAGTAACTTTGAAAAAGGTATTGCTAAATTTTCTAATTTTATTTTAAAATTAGTTATTTTTACTTTATTAATTGTTTTTTTAGTCAATGTTTTAATTAAAGGTGATTCGCTAAACATTGTTGAAATGATCATCTTTTCTATCGCTTTAACGGTTAGTGTTATTCCTGAAGCCCTGCCACTAGTAACAACTTTTTCCCTGTCTCGTGGGGCCATGAATTTAGCTAAGAAAAAAATTATCGTCAAAAGATTATCGGCGATAGAAGATTTGGGTAGTATCGAAGTGTTATGTACCGACAAAACTGGCACTCTCACTCAAAATAAATTATCCGTGGCCGATGTTTATAGCTCGAGCCAAAACCACGAAGCAATATTATTTTGTGCCAATTTAGCTTCGGCCTTTGATCAAGAAAAAAAACTCGAGCCATTTGACATTGCTCTTTGGGATAAATTAACCAAAACCCAGCAAAAAGACATCTTAACCTACACCAAAATTAATGAAAATACTTTTGACCCAAAAATAAAACGTAACATTGTCTTAGTTGGTCAAAACAAAAAACATACCATCATCACTCGTGGAGCTTACGAATCAATTATGCCATTATGCCAAAACCTATCAACCAAAAATAAAAAGGATATCGAAGCCTGGATTGAAACCGAAGGCAAACTAGGCCACCGTACCATGGCTATTGCCCAAAAAGCCGACGGTAAAGCTACCACCAAATTAGACCAACAAACTAATTTTACTTTTTTAGGTTTAATTTCTTTTGTGGATAGTATTAAGCAAAGTGCTTACCAAATTGCCAAGCAGGCCAAAATCCTAGGAGTAGATATTAAAATTATTACCGGCGACAGCAAAGATGTCGCTGGAGCCGTGGCCTACAAAATTGGCTTAACCGCTTCACCAGATGAAGTAATAACAGCCGAAGAATTAGATAAGTTAAGCCCATTAAAAAGAGTTGAAGCTCTAGAAAAATATGCTGTTTTTGCTAGAGTCTCACCCGAGCAAAAATACGCTATTATTGAAACTTTACAATTAAATCATGAGGTGGGCTTTCTTGGTGAAGGTATTAACGATGCCCCAGTCCTTAAAATTGCCGGCGTGTCCATAGTAGTTGACAGTGCTTCTGATATTGCCAAAGAAGCCGCTGATATTCTACTCCTCCAAAAAGATTTAAAAGTCATCTTAGATGGTATTTCCGAAGGTCGAAAAATATTTGCCAACACCACTAAATACATCAAAACCACTTTAGTATCTAATTTTGGTAACTTTTTTGCGGTGGCGGCCGCCTCTTTGATGATCGATTTTTTACCGATGCTGCCTTTACAAATATTACTAGTTAACCTACTGTCTGATTTTCCAATGATTGCTATTGCCACTGATTCAGTGGATGACAGTGAACTAAAATCTCCCAAAAAATATGAAATTAATAATATTATAATTTTCTCAATTGTCTTAGGCTTGCTAAGTATGATTTTTGATTTTATCTTCTTTGGCTTATTCTATAAAATATCACCGAGTGTTTTACAAACTAATTGGTTTATTGGTAGTATTTTAACTGAGCTGGTTCTAATATTTTCTATCCGTACTAAATCATTCTTCCCTACTAGCAAAAAACCTTCCGGCATACTATCTAGCTTAGCTGTACTAGCAGCTGTTGTCACTCTAGCTGTTCCATTTACTTCTTGGGGCCAAGAAGTATTTAAATTTACCGCCCCATCACTTAATCATCTAGCTATAATTTTAGTCATTGTCATTGTCTATTTTATTGGTACCGAAGCCTTAAAATTATTTTTTACTTATAAATTTAAAGAGATCAATCATAAAAATAAATTAGCTACTACTTAATAAATATGCAACCAAATTTAATCGTCAAAAAATCAGGTATCGCTGGACAAGGTGTTTTTACTACCGTTAACTTTAAAGCTGGACAATTAATCACTGCGCTAATCGGCCGACGAATGTCAATGGAAGAAATGATCAAGACTGTTGATGCTGGCCTCGAAGCTGGCTCTGACCCCTTGCAAATCGGCGATGAAACTTATTTAGATTTAGAAGAATTATACAGAAGCATCAATCATTCCTGTGATCCCAACAGCTATATTAGTGGTGAAAATAAGTTAAAAGCGCTTAAAGCGATCAAACCTGGCGAAGAAATAACCTTTGACTACTCCACCACTATGAACGACAATGAGGCCAAGTTACTAGAGAGTGATAGCATCCTCTGGACGTGTAAATGTAAGTGCGGAGCCAAAAATTGTCGAAAAATCATTGATCAATTCAAAACTCTACCCCAGTGTCGTCAAAAATTTTATTTAGACAATAAACTAGCACCGGATTTTATTTTGAAAAAGTTTGGTTAAAATTATCAACCAAAAAACCACCAAACGGTGGTTTTTTAAATTTAAATTAAGCTATTATCTCAAAGTCCAGCCACCATCTACCACAATCACCTGACCAGTTATATAACTAGCCATATCAGAGGCCAAAAATACTGTAGCACCAGCTATATCTTCTGGCTTACCCATGCGTGACAACGGAATCATGGCAATGGTCTGTTTTACGCTATCAGGAGTGCTGGCTTTACTAGCCCCAGGAGTTTCAATCGCTCCAGGCGCCACGGCATTAACAGTAATTTTCTTAGGCGCTAATTCCAAGGCTAAAGCTCTAATTAAGCCATTAACACCACCTTTAGAAGCGCAGTAGTGTACTAATCCCTCAAAGCCCACAAAAGAAGCAATGGAGGAGATATTAATAATTTTACCACCTATTGGCATGACTTTAACTGCCGCCTGAGAGCATAGAAAAATACTTTTTAAATTAACATCTATCACTTTGTCCCAATCCGCTTCTGTCATTTTTTCAAAAGGCACAAAAGGAAAAATACCAGCATTGTTGACTAAAATATCAATCTTACCGAAAGTTTTAGCCGCTTTTTTAAACAAATCAGCTACCGATGATTTTTTAGATACGTCGCATTTAACTGCTAATGCCTCGACTCCCAACTTCTTTAATTCTGCCACTACACTTTGGCAATTTTTTAAATCTAAATCAGACACCACTACATTGCACTTTTCTTTAGCTAAAGCCAAAGCAATCCCCCGACCGATACCGCGTCCGGCGCCAGTAACGACAGCAGTTTTATTGTCTAATAACATACTTTAATATATTAACTTATTTAATAAGTAATTATTTCTTGCCTTTGATTTTTTGAGCACCAATAATCCCAGCAATAATGGCCGCGGCACTGGCGACGCCAGCTACGATTTGTTTTTTAGTTTTATCGTCGGTGCTATCGTACTTCTTTTTGGCCTCCTGAGTTAGAGAGATAATCTTCTTTTTTAGCATTTTGATATCATCAGTAATCTCTTTCTGGATTTTTTCAGATTTAGAAGCTGGTTTTTTAGTAACAGTTTTTTTAACCGCTTTTTTTACGGTTTTTTTAATTGGAGTTTTTGGCATGGGTTTAAGTTAAATTAATATTATAATTAGTATAACACTTTTACTGAGTTATATAAAATAGATTAATTCAACAATTAAAAAATCGCCCTCCATATTATGGAGCGCGATTGTAAATGATTAGGGGTATATCCACATACCCAGACGCCGAATGGCTAATATCTCTACCCCAATGACATCCCTGTCATTATTATTATCAATTTTTGTAAGTCTCACCTTAAAGCCACTTTTAAGAGCTATTACCTCATCAAAAACTAATTTATTTGGATAGGCCTGCCGTATTTCTTTACCAGATTTATTTATTTTCACCAATACATCAGAAAAAATCTTATACGATTTATCTTCCAAAAAAACGTCATCAAAACCATAAGCTAAGCAAATTCTTTTCTTAATTAAAAAATCATGAATAATATTAATATAGGAATTAAAAGGAATTTTATACACGTAGTCACTCAAACCTTTAATTGTATGCTTATATAAAAAATATCTCTCTAATATAATCCACGAAATAAAAAATAATTCAGAGATAACCATCACACCAATCACCATCCAAAGACTCGGCACATGATGTCCAAGAACTGGTTCGAGAATATAAGCTTCAATTAAAATAATTATTGGCGCCAAAACAATCATAATCAGAGCCAAAACCTCTAGTATTCCTTGAGAAACATAACAATAACGATAATTAGGCAATTGATCCATAACTGGTAAATACATGACTAAGTTCTCCCGTTGGTTGAATTAAAAGGTACAGATACTAAAAGACTACTATAAAGACAGTGTTTTGTCAATATTAAGGTTTGAGATTTATCTTGTCCAATCTCTAATTGTGATACCCTTGCCTCTTTTGGTAATAACTAGTTTTTGGCGTTCTTTGATTTTTAGTTCTTTAATGATTTCGGCTGGAATGACTATTGATAAGCTACCCTGGCCAACACGGGTAACTTTTCTGATGTATTTTTTCATAAATTTGCCTGTTACCTAACTAGTTACGTAATGAGTTACGTAACTAGTTATTTTATTTTTTTAATTAATTTTTTAACATCAATAAAGCAAGTTTTCGCACAGTATTAATATTTCGCGCGGTCATATTTTTGTATACCTCACTGCCAATAAAATTATTCATTTTACTTTTAGAATAATCTGTCTTTTTTAGGTGCCAGATTATAGCGCCATCAACATACATCAAAGAATCGACTTTTGGATTAATTTCAATTAATTTTAGAGTCTTGCTATTAGCAAATTTTTCCCACAAAAACAACACGTCAGTTTTATGGTCCTGATCATTAACCCAAGTTTTAGGAACTTTACTACAAATTTTTTCAATATTATTTTGATCACGCAATACAACTCTAATATTCAGGCCAAACGTTTTTTTTATTATTTTTTCAATCTCACTGGTAATTTCAGCAATATCTTGCTTTTTGGTATCAAAAATAACATTACCTGAATTTATATAAGTAATGACATTAGTACAATAAAGGGACTCAAAACACTTTTTGAGTTTTGGCATTTCAATTTTATTGTTACCACCGACATTAATGCCGCGCAGTAGGGCTACGTATGTTTTCATAATTAAAGTATATCAATAATTTAAAAAGAAGAATACTTTAATTTGTTTTATGCTCGGGGGCAGGGATTTACGACGTAAACCGCCTGCCAAAAGCAGGACGGTTTACTCTGTCCTGGGTTGGCGTCTAATCTGCCACCGGCAGATTATTCGACGTTCGCTGTGTCGTTTCGGCTTCCGCCTCCACTCCTGGCTCACTTCCAACCCGTTCGAATCCCTGCCCCCTCCGAAAAATAAAACAAAAACACCGCTTCCAGCGGTGTTTTTGTTTTATGCTCGGGGGCAGGGATTCGAACCCCGATACCTTGGACCAGAACCAAGAGTCCTACCGTTAGACGACCCCCGAATAATATACTTTTTATATATAATAGCTACAATATCCCCCTATAATACCACAAAAAGACTTAAATATCAATATTAACTCTACTCAAAATCATTAAATCAAGTTATAATAGCCTTAGAACCTTTATAACCAAGGAGTGAACCAATGGACACCAATATAACTGGCAGCCTAGAAATTGCTAAAGCTATTTTAGCTATGAAAGAGACTGAACTGCAAATGTTAGTTACTGTTCTTCAAGAAGCTCATTATTTAAGTGATGAATTAGTTTGTTTATTAGCTGAATTTTGGGGTGTAGCCAAACAAGAAGCACAAGCTTTAGCAGAGGCTATTACCTCATTAGAACAACAAAAAGAAATATTTGGTAATATCGGATTGCCCAAAGAAATCGAAATTGCCTCCAAAGAAGACTATCCCGATGACCAGCAACCGACTGGTAATTAAAATCGTAAGCCACTGGCCTACGATTTTTTAAATTATAGTTTATTTATATACCTCCTTAAAACCTCAAAACATACTAATCACATCCTGACTGACATCGGCTGGCTTATCCAAAGATATTTTCTCAACACTGGCGGACAAGTTTAGGCTTGGCGTCGCCGAGCTAATAGCTTGGCTACTGGGCGCTCCACTAGCAATTCCCACTCCTTCTATCTCCATCGGCATAGGAGTAGCGTTTTCTTTAATTACCGGTTTTATTTGCACTTCGATTTTTAAAACTTCTGACATTATCCTTTCTACCAACAACTTATTACTATGATCGGTAATTCTGTCGTAATAAAACTTATTTTTTACACCCAATTCCACTACATTATTATCACACTTAAGTGGTTCGCCAATTCTAAGCAGTGATGACAAGGTATAGTTTTCTTCTAACAATTTAACTACAATATCTTTCCAGCTCTCTTTGACTTTGCTAAATTTAATAGATTTAACATCACCTAATTTGCCATCAGTTGAGTTTAAATCAATTTTAATTTCACTGGCCACTACCTCCTCTTTTTTCAAATCAATATTCTCTAGGGCTACTACCTCTTCCTTGTGCTTGATTGGATTTAAATATGATAATTTATCTTTAATTTTTTCTTTCACCTTTTGAGTCCTAGAAACATCATCACCAACTAGTTTACTACCACCATCTAAATCATCATCACTCTCATCATCTTTTCTAACAAATACTGGTTTTTCCTGAGTTAATTGAATCACGGCGATTTCCAGTGGAAACTGTTGAATTAAGGCAGATTTAATTTCTTGTCTTTTTATTACAAACAAATCTATAGTCAAAACTAGTTTGACATAATCAAACCGTCTAGCCAAATCCTCAGCTGATTTTTGTGAACCCTCATCAAGCTCAATACCAAAATCACTTAAATCACCATTGACCTTTAACAACATTATTTTACGTAAAAATTCTAATAAATTTTCTACAAATATCTGCAAGTCAAAACCATCTTCCACTAAATTATTAATTAGTTCGATGCCAGCTGTAGTATTATTTTCAACAATGAAGCTCAAAAACTGAGCCACTTTATTAAAATCTGATCGAGGTAAAATAATTTCGGCCTGTTCGGCAGTAATATCATTGCCTAAAGTAAATACTTTACCCAATAAACTCTCGGCATCACGGACACACCCCTCAGAATGAATAACAATATTATCCAAAACCGAACTTTCAATTTTAATGTTTTCAGTTTTAGCAATTTTTTCTAAGCGATTTTTTAAATCCTTCGAAGACACTTTCTTTAAATCAAAACGCTGACACCTAGATATAATTGTTTGTGGTAATTTATGAGTTTCGGTGGTACACAAAATAAAAATAGCATGAGCTGGTGGCTCTTCGAGAGTTTTTAGTAGAGCATTAAAAGCCGAAATCGAAAGCATATGGACTTCATCGATAATGAAAACTTTATACTGACTAGAATTTGGAGTAAACCGAGCATTTTCGATAATATTTTCTCGAACATTATCCACCCCAGTATGAGAAGCAGCGTCAATTTCTATAATATCCATAGAACTGTTAGTAGTAATGCTAGTGCAGGATCGACATTCATTGCATGGTTCACTACTACCCTCTTTTCTATTCTCACAATTTATCGCTTTAGCAAAAAGTCTGGCTAAAGTGGTTTTACCCAAACCCCTGGGGCCACAAAAAAGATAAGCATGACCAATTTGGCCCTGCTCAATCTCGTGTTGCAAAGTTATTTTAACGTGATTTTGACCGATAACATCAGCAAACTTCTGCGGTCGATATTTACGATAAATAGTAGACATAAAAACTTAAAAAAACGGCCAATCAAATATAAAAATCAGCCCTCTTAATATGTATTATAAACCAATAAACTACTACCTGCAAGCCAACAAAAAAACCGCCTGTTATCACCTAACAAGCGGCCTTTTATCAACAATAAAACGACTAGTCCTCAGTTTTACTTAAATGATCAATGATTTGGCCATCTATATCGGCTAGTGCCTGAGATTCTACTTTTTCTAAATCATTATTTATTTTATCCATAGCCTTAAAGCCAGCATTAACATCACTAATTATTTTATTAGTCTTGTTGGCGAATTGAGCATTAGTTAAATTAATATCATCTAGTAGTATATCAGCTTGATTAATTACATCTTTAGGATCAATTTGAGTCATATATTTAAAATTAATGAATGCCAAAATAGGCTCTTAATAAATTGATTTTCTCTGTAGTTTTATTTTTTAATTGTCGTTCATTTAAACCTTTAAACCTAGTGGTTTTAACAATACTCTCTAATCTTTTAATATTTAAATCACCATGTTTGGCTAAAATTTGCTCTGGCATCAAAAGCATACCATCATTTTTAGAAAACGAATTCCATTTATCCACATAAGCCTTGGCCGAGAAAACTGGCGTCTCTCTGGCCGAGCCTTCGGACTCTCTAGATCGGATTTGTGGTATATAGCCAGGACTAATTACTTCTCGCTCTTTTTCTTCTCGCTTTTTAGCCGCTTCTTGCAAATCACCTCTGATATTTTGCCATTTTTCTATTCTAGATTCTTCTTTGTTGATACGACCATTAATTTTAATGATATTATCTTCTAATTTATCTATATTTTTCTGCGATACCTTAAGGGCCGCCTCAATATCATCTACCTTTCTTTTTAACACAGCTTTAAAAGATTTTTTAGCTTGAGTTGGCATAGTCACTTCATCTAATTCTAATATCCGATTTTTTAAATTCAATAAACGACCTGAAAATTCATCGGCGACTACTTCAAAATTATCTTTCTCGGCTACTAAATCCAACCGGCTACTCTCTAATTTAGACATTTCCGTCTGATACGGTTCTAATTTAGAATCTATCGCTTGTTCCAATTTAACCATATTTGCCACCAAACCAACTTCTAGTTCTGCTCTACCAGTATCTTCAATTTTTAATTTTTCAGCTAATTTTATCTTGGCTTTTTCGGCGGTCTGTATTTTAGTTTCTAAATCTTTCCGGCTTTTTTCAATAGCTTTTAATTCACGAGGCTTTAACTCGCCAGTCATTTTGCCAGACATCTCCTCTATATTTAGAAGCTTGTCTTTAAGCTCTTCGATATTGTCTTCTGATTTTAATAAATCCTTATTTAAATTGTGAATTTTATCACTTGATCGTTCAATCAATTTTTGACCCTTATTAATTTCTTGTTGGCCGCGATACTTAAAAGTTAAATCCGCAAATACTTGTCTGGCTTCTTGACTCATTTTAGTAAAAACACCAACATTCTTTTTGGTTCTAAGTGGCACGTCAACTTTTTCATCATTTTCCCGAGGATTTTCCAAAACTACAGACGTATCTGCCTCTTCAAACAAACCAAAATCTATTGACCCAGATTCAATTGAATCTATTTCCGGATTAACAAAAGTTGTGGCTTCTGTTGGCACCTCATCTAATATATCAGCCCAATCATCTGGCTGTTTTTCAACAGATAATTTAGAATCTAAATCTAAATTATTATCTGATTTTTGGTTTAAAGTTATTTCTCTTGCAGATCTTAAGCCCTGTTCTACGTCTGATAATCCAGTAATCCATTCCAGTGGCTGAGTTTTTTGGTAGTTCCATTTTTTTCTTAAAGCTACTAAACGATCACTGTCAGACAAAATTTCTTCAACTCGTTCTTTAAATTCATCGGCGGCATCGCTGGTTCTGCCCAATAAATCATTTTCTGCTTCAGCTAATTCTGACTTAATCGGCTCAGTCTCCATTCCCAAATCAGCTTCAGTCAACTGCTCATCCACCAATTGCTCTGAAGATTCAACCAAACTAGTTACCGAATCAGCTTCTTGACTATATTCTTTATCTACTTCACCTAATAACTCTTGCATTTTTTCCAAAGCACTCATTGGCTTTTCAGCTAACTCTTCTATTAAATCTACTGCTTTTTCCAACCCTAAATCAGAGCCGCTGGTTTTTTCAGAGGTCTTAGTATTAATTGATTTTCTTAAAATATCACCAGGTCTTGTTGGGTTTTCTTCTACCATATTTTAAATATTTAACTTTCTTTTTAAACTCGAAATTTTTTTATCGTCAATTTTTTGTAAAATTTTATCAATTTTATTATGATAATCACCTTTAGCCGATTCAACCTTAGCTGTAAAATCAGCTAAAGCCTTAGTTAATTCAGTTTTATATTTATCTTCACTCATATTTTTATTGCTTAGAAATTATATTTTTTTAATATTTTTTATCATCATTAAATTGCGGAGCCACTTTCTTCCTCGTCATTGCGAAGAAGCGGAGCGTATGAAGCAATCTAATTTCAAATTCGATGCGATTGCTTCGTACCTCGCAATGACAGTGTGGGACATGAGATTGTTTCGTGACGAGCCTATCTTCAACTTGAGTTGTCAGGCGATTGTGTGCAAGTCGCAATAACAGTACCACTTCGTAGATTCACGATAATTATACGAAAAACTACTGTTTATTCAATCGATCTCTTAAACTTTCAATCGGCGGTTTACCTAATTGACCGATTTTCGAACGATTTATTATATCACGTTCGACCATTGATTTATCTTTGCCATATTTTACCTTAGAAAGTTCCTTTAAGTGAACTACCATTTTATAGTCAGCATCACTTGGCAAAGGAAAACAGGCCATATTAAAGGTACTGGTAGCCGTATTGTCTACCAGTAGACGAACATAGGCGTTAAATTTCTCTACATTTAATAAATCGTATTCGCTTACTTCTGGCGCTAATTGCTTGGCCATTACCTCACTATCATCTACACCAATTCGAAAACAAACAATATTACCCACATTACCAAACACCGCATCTTTGACTTTAGTATCACCGCCTTGGTTTAATTGAGCAATATACTGATGACCAATAATTAAATTAAGCTTATATTTTCTAGCTTCCGCTAAAATAATGGAAATGCTATCCGTAATAAAGTTTTGAAACTCGTCGATATACAAATAAAAATCAGATCTTTGATCTTCTGGCATATCCGCTCTAGCCAAAGCCGCCATTTGCAACTTGGCCACCGCAATTAAGCCCAATAAATTGCTGTTGGTCTCGCCTACCTTACCTTTAGACAAGTTAATCAGCAAAATCTTTTTCTCGTCCATAATCTGACGAAAATTAATCCCAGATTTAGGCTGACCAATAATATTTCTCATCATTTCATTTTCGACAAAGCGACCAGTTTTAGAAATAACATAAGACAACATATCCGCCGCACTAGAACCACGCTGAGAAGCTTCGTATTCCCTTTCCCAAAAATCCTTCACCATAATATCCGTGACGTGTTTTAATTTTTCAGTCCGAAAATCTTTATCAGTAAACAGCCTAGCTAACTCCACTAACGTGCCTGGGTTTTCCAGGTCAGCCATTAAAACCAACAATGCATTACGCATATAATGTTCAAACATCGGCCCCGCCATGGCTGGATCTGGTAACAACTTATAAAAAATAGAAATCATTTCCGAAGCCGCAAAATCCATTTCTTGCTGAGTCCTGGCTTCCAACATATTTAAGCCAATTGGTCGTTTAATGTCTGATGGATCAAAAATAATTACATCTTCTAATCTCTCTCGGGGAATATAAGGTAAAATATCTTCAACCAAAGAGCCATGGGGATCCACCACACACACACCGTGTCCATTTCTGATATCTTGAATAGCTAAATTAGCCTGAAACCAAGATTTACCAGTACCGGTCATACCAATTATATAAGTATGACGTCGTCTATCAGCTTCTTTTAGGTACACTGGAGTTTTATGACCACGATAAGAGTTTTCTCCTAGTAGTAACCCAGTATTTGGCATATTAAGTGGTGGTGACAGTCGTCTAGCCATCAACCAACGCACCTTTGGCACTTCCATACCCGGGATTGGCAAATGCCATAATGACGTCATTTCCTCGGTATTTAAAACTAAACCATTTTTTTCATCAAAGTTACGATAAATAAAATCCTCTACGATCCTATTAACTGATCCCTTAATGACCGCCTTAAAACTATTAGCATTTTCATAACTAGAATATTGGGCATAAGCATTGGCAATTTGCTTAATAATTTCTTTGGATTGCAGTTCGGTAGGCGAAAAAGAAATAATCCTGATATTTACATCCATGCCAGCTTTAGAAGCTTTCTCGCTAATTAATTTTATCATTTCCTCTTCCATGGGCGTGGAACGATAAACCTCTTGAGGTAATTTTTCACTATCTTTGTTATTATAAAACCAATCAGACGGCTTACCCAAAATATTACCAGAACCACCGCTACTAGCTATAGCTGCGGCCTGTTTAAAAGTTTTGCCACGGTGCATTTCTGCAGCCACTTTAATACCTCTATTGCGCCAACTAGCCTTAGCCGAACGCATCACAAATTGAAGCGCCGCCGTCTGGCCATCTGGCAACTTTGATAAATTACTCAAAACATTAACCAATGGATCAATATCCATGTGTTTATAGGTTAAAATTGGCAACATTTTATCTTTGGTTAATCGCAAATAACCAGCACTAGCCACACCAGATGGGCCAAAAATATTATAATCATCCACTTCTTCAATTTGTAAATGAGGATATTGTGACAATAACTGTTGACTAATATGTTCCACTAGATAATGTGGGATAGCGATATAAAAAGTAATTAAACTATCTAATCCCACGACAATTTCAAAAGACCAAGTATCATGTCGACCATAAAGCCAAGATCTAAAACCACGTTGGACTCTCATGCCACCTAAATTAGCATAAAGGTTATCTACTCCTGACAAAATTTCTTTAATATCTTTTCTCTTATCATCATCTTCTAACTGTCTTTTGGGCACGGTTAAAACAAATATTCTCTTACGATAATTATGAGGCACCAACTTTGAAGATCTAAACATTTTCCTAATCAAAAATAAAACCACTACAAAAATCACAACCACTACTAATATGACCACCAAATAAACCAACACCTGATTTAAAATACCAGGTTGAAAATCCAAAGTTATGTTTTGATCCTGCAAACCAAAATCCATAATGATTATTTTTTATTAGAACTCTCGTTAATTATTTTATCAGTTTTTATTTTAACCATTTGCTCCAGAAAAAAAACATTAATACCAGGTATAACCTTTAACCAATCCCTAATTAAAGTAACAATTTTTTTAACTTGAATTTTTGGCCTGGCTAACAAGGCCATGATTTTGGAGGTGGTTTCCTCGCCCTGAACCTTAAATTCGTGTTGCTTTTGTGGTGTTAAATTAAAATAAATATCACTCAAATCCTCTTCTAAAATAGATTCTATTTTTTTAAATCTCTCGTTAACTACAAAATCATCACTAGGCGATTGGCCAGTGACTGTTGACATTAATACTTGAGAATCTTGTTTTACTTGTTCACTAAGTTGATCGTTACCAAATTCCACTTGTGGCATCTCTGGTGAGATTTTAGATTCTCTTTCTGGTTTTAAATCCACCTTCTCTGGTTGAGGCTGAACTTCTATTTGATGGGTTCGAGTTATTTGACTAATAGGCATAAAATAAAAAGCATGAAATTTAAACTTGTCTAGTATCAATTCAATTATATTATAGCATAAAAATATATTTCTGTGCTATAATATTATTAGTAAAAAGTTAGCCAAGTTATAAAGTTTACCAAGTATTAAAAAATTTATTTTTCTCAAGATACTTTTACTTTAAAACTTTTAACTTTATCAACTAATATACTCCCATGACAAACAACATTACAACTATCAAATCATCAAAAGGTTCTTTGAGTTGGGTAAATATCGTCAATGCCAAAGGCAAAGAAATAGATTATTTAAAAAGAAAATATAAATTTAAAGAATTAGACTTAAGTGATTCCTACGCCCGGCAATACGCTCAACGGCCTAAATTTCATCAACGTAATGATTATTTTTTCTTAATTTTACAATTTCCATACTATAATAAAGAAAAAAGAGAAATTATCGCCGAAGAAATTGATTTTTTTGTCACCAAAGACGAAGTTATTACTGTTCACAAGAATAATTTACAACCAATTGTGAGTTTTTTTAATGAATGTCGCAAAAATGAATTTATTAGTGATCAATATTTAGGTGGCGACAACGCCTCACTACTTTACGAAATAATTATTCGTTTACAATTTTACACTTATCCAATTTTGGATCATATTAGTGTTGATATTCAAAATATTGAAAAGAAAATCTTTGCTGGTGAGGAAAGGCAAATGGTCACTGAGATTTTATACATCAAAAGAAACATTCTTAATATGAGAAAGATTATGGAGGCTCACAAAAATGTCATGCAAAAGATCATCAAAGAGAACATTAAATTCTTCCCGATGCAAAAACAACTGGCCTACTATGATCATATTATCGAGCATAGTAAAGACATCTGGGGTATTATGGAAGGTCAAAAAGACATGATTGAAGCGCTAGAGAACACCAACACGACATTAGTATCATTTAAACTAAACGACATCATGAAACTTTTGACGATATTTTCTGTCATTGTCTTCCCGCTTACCCTGCTCGCTGCCATTTTCGGTATGAATACTGTAAATGGTATGCCATTTATTGATACACCAAATGGTTTTTGGGCTATTATTGCTATTATGCTCGTTGGGTCATTTGGGATGTTTATATTCTTTAAAAAGAAAAAACTACTTTAATTTAAAATTTATTGCAAATAAAAAAGAGGTGTGCTTTCTAGCACGCCTCTTTGGTCTATTCTATTTGACCATAGCTATTTTGGATAACCAGCCAAATGACAATTTATCTCTAACCAAACTTTTGAAGGCCGAGCCACCAGTAATCAAATAGTTACTATATTTAAATTGATTATCAATGTTGGTCATAATAACTAGAGATTTTTCTTCACGTAATCTATCCAGCTCAGCCAAACGATTTTCGATACCCCGATTAAATTCCGAAGCTTCACGATTAACCTTAAGCCGATCAATCACATACCTCATATCTTCACCAAGGATGATATTTTCCAAGTACATACAATAAACAAAAGAATTGACCTGATCTTCTGACCAAGTATCCAAAATTAGAACTGCCAAGCTACAGAGCACCGCCTCAAAATTAAATTTCAAATCTGAAGTCATATTTTTATTAAATAAACTAGACAGTAGTCTAGCCAGACTATGCAAAGAACATTTGTTCATTATTTCTGACTTAATAATGATGGAATTTTGATCCATACTAATACCAAACTTCTGACAATATTCTACAAAATCTTCTGATAGGTACAGACGACACAAGTCATAAGCCAAATTACTCATAACTTTTGACGAACTTCTATTGTTGAGCCATCTATTAATGGCTTTAATGCCAGCATAAATAACTCCCAATATTATCACCGCCAACGCCAGAAGTAAACCCACAAAACTTGGCATTGTTTTTAGATCAGCCAAATGGTCATAATTCACATTTGAATTATTAACTCCAAAGAATTTGACATAGGCATACCACAAAAAAATAATCACCACTGGCACAACTAACCATTCCATTAAGTACATGGATTTTTTCATAGACCATCTTCTCCTGTTTTTTTGTTTTGGTTAATTTAAAGGAACACAAATTGTACTATACTATATAATTTATTTTTTGTCAATATAAAAAGCGGCACCCCTTGTGGTTACCGCTAAAAAATCACACCGCACCTTCACCGGTGACGTGATAAAGACCTTCGCATGCCTCTTCAAAAGAATAATCCAGTTCTTTCATATACTGGATAACCTCGATAAAAGCACGCAAACCATTAACTCCATGATGATAATGATACACTAGGTCTATGGCTAGATTGATTTTGGACATACTGTCCAAGCCAGCCCACGCAGCCAAGGCAATAAAAATCTCAGTTTCGGCGTGAAGTATACATCCAAAATTGGCTAGCAACAAATTATTAGTGCCAACCAAAGCTTTAAAAACCGACTCTTTCAATCGAGGACTATCACGATTTTTAAGAATAGCGACATAGTAAGAAAGAAATTCCAACAAAACATTCATTTCAGCTTCCGAACCTGAAAATACAGTCGTATCCACACACTGCAAAATTTTGGTGAGCACAGCAATAGATATCTGACCATCCACAGCAGCCACTTCGGTGATTCTTCCACCATAACCTAGTTCAAAAACGACTAGACTTGTGAGGGCCTGATATGGCTCTTCCAGACGTTCCGGATTGATAAAAACCTCTCCATGATAGATGATTCTCTGTCCAGTAATCTTGATCAATTTTCTGCTCCTTATAGTTGAGGATGTGGTTTAAAATCAAAAGAACTACAACACACAATTATAGCACATAAACGATAAATTGTCAATAGTCACGGGTAATGTGTACATACATTTGGCGGTTTTCCCAGAATATGTAAGTATTCAGGGTATATGAGTATAAATATGCCAAAAACAATTAAAGAAGAGCGTTTAAGATGGGTATTACCCATCTACAACA